>Ga0326727_10000088_pt1 | contig 400052 bp, 338 predicted proteins | sample MB2enrmetagenome_FD_207643 | JGI IMG/M metagenome (GOLD analysis project Ga0326727, IMG submission 207643) | Lab enriched peat soil microbial communities from McLean, Ithaca, NY, United States - MB29MY | ecosystem: Environmental > Terrestrial > Soil > Wetlands > Peat | place: USA: New York...
CGGAGAGTTCAGCCGCGTCAGCCTGCGGAGCAGCGGGCTCTGGCGGCGAGGATCACCTCGCTGTGAAACCGGCCGCGTAGAAACAGGAAGAAGGCCTGGAATTCATGTCCATGCATTTCAGAACGGTCCAACCCGAGGCCCGCGCCGGCCTAGCGTTCAATCCGCAGCGTCGAAAATCGCGGCGAGATCGAGCTCGAGAGCGGCGTCCGCACCCGGCAAGATCGCCTTGTCGACGCGCAGGATCGGAGAGACCGGAGCGCCCGCTCCGTTTCGATCGTGCGGGATCGCGCTGCGCCGCTCCGGGTCGAGCACGACGGCCAGCCGCACGCCGGCCCTCACCCATTCACTCGCGCGCCTCGCGGTTGCGGCTGCGGCCTCGCTGGGCGACATCAGCTCGAAGACGAGCTCCGGCGCTATTTTCAGAAATTTCGAACGCTCCGCTTTGGGGATGGCATGATAGCGGGGGCCGCTGATCCAGCCCGCGTCGGGCGCGCCGTTGAGCCCGATCGAAACGCCGGTCGAAGACTCCAGAACCTTGCCATGGCCCCACTGCCGGTTCCAGTCGCGTAATTGACCGACCAGCTCCGCGTTCTGCAAGCCGGTCGCTCCTCCGGTCGGCGGGGTCACGATGAGGTCGCCGTCGAGCGAGCGCTCGAAGCGGAGAGGCGCGTTGTGCGCGTTGAGATATTCGAGTTCCTCGTCGCTAGGGGCAGTCTGCGGACGGAACCGAACGGCCATTGCGCTCTCCTGCTCGAACGTTTCTAGCATGGGTGGAATCGCTCCCGTATCCTCAGTGCCGTCCACCCGATATCCCGACGGCGAGGAGAGTCAGCAAGGCTCGGCGCAGCATTCGCGTCTGCAACGGTAGAGGGAATTCAACTCGCGGCGCGGGCGGCGGGAAGGATGACCCCCGCTAAATGCAGCGGGTCGCTGCTGCTCGTGGCGCCGACCTCTGCTTCCGCAGCGGCGGCGTTTCTGCGCACGGCGCGTAGCGCGTCGAGCGCTTCGGCCAGCGCGAACTGCTCGCCGATGAAGGCGGCCACGAAACGGCCGCCGCGGACTTCGCCTTGCGCTTCCAGGCGGCGCAGCGCGCGCAAGAGCTCGCGCCAGGGCGGCGCGAGCGATTCGCGCGCCGCCACGTCGCGGAAGACGACGCCGTAGCGCGCGAGCAGGCGCCGTGCGAAGGCTTCGACGTCGACTTCGCGGCGCTCGGGGACGAGCTCCGTCCAGCGGCCGCTCGAGGCTCGCGGACGCGCCTTCTGCGCCTTCTCGCCGAGCCGCCGCTTCGCGTCGCTGAGGGCGCGCAGCGCGTCGAAGCCGTCCGCGGTCACCAGGCCCGCGGCGACGAGCTCCCACAGCGCTTCCTCGATCTCGGAGGGGAGGCGGCGCGTCTCGCGCGCGAGGTCGGTGAAGAACGGCGCACCGCGGCGCCTGATCGCGCCCAGCACGTCGCGTGCGGCGTGCGAGAGCGCGCTCTCGTTCACGTCTCCGCGCGCCAGGAGCGTCTCGGCGCCTTCGCGCGCGAGCAGCGAGATCGGCACCAGCTTGGTGGGGCGCACGCGGCGCGCGGGTTCGCCCTCGCGCGGCGCGAGCGCGGGATGCAGCGAGAGCCGGCCCCACATCACCTCGCCGCTTTGGCAGAGCTTGTCGAGATACTCGGGCTTGTAGCCGGCGACGCGGCGCGGCAGGATCTGCGTCTCCCAGGCCGCGGCCGGAACCTCGTAGCCTTCGAGCTGGCGCACGATCTGCAGCGTGCCGTCGACGCCGTGCAGGCGCGAGCCGGGCGCGACGTGCTGCCAGCGCGCCAGGAAGCGCAGGAAATCGGCGGTCGTGACCGGTTCGATCTCGCGGCGCAGCGCGCCGAGCGTGCGCCGGTGGATGCGCGCCAGCACGCGGCGATTGCACCATTCCTCGTCCGTCCCGGGGCGGAAGCGGCCGCGCAGCACTTGGCCTTCAGCTTCGAGCTGCAGCAGCGCCGCCTCGACGAGCGCGCCTTCGAGCGCGAAGCGCCCGGCGAATTCCGCGGCCGTCCCCGGGCCGCTCGATTCGAGCCAGCCGCGCAGCACCTCCGCGAGCGCGGCTTCGCGCGTCTGCGGCAACGGGAACGGCGGCGCGAGCGCTTCGAGCGCGGGTTCCTCCCGCGCGTCCGGATGCACCCGCCGGAAGAGCTCGAGGCGTTCGGCGCTGACCCAGAACGCGGCCCGCCCGGCGCGCGCGGTCGTGGCGCGCCGCTCGGCCTGCAGCGTCTCGAAGAAAGCACGCCAGTCATCGACCGGCGGCAGCGCGATCAGCGTGAGCAGCGCGTCGTGCAGCTCGTCGGCGTCGCGGACGACGGGCCACGACTCCGCCGCGACCGCGTCGATCGCGGCTGCATCGAGCAGGCCGACACCGTCGGCCGCCTCGCTGCCGAGCACGCCGCGCAGCGCGACGGCGCGAGCGCGGCGCTCCTCGAGCGGCGCGTCGTCGAGATAAGCGAAGGGGTTCGCGTTGAGGATCTCGTGCGAGAAGGCGGAGGGCGTGGGAGTCTCGACGGCGACGGTGCGCAGCTCGCCGCGCTCCAGCGCGGCGAGCACGCCGATCAGACCGTCGAGATCCATCGCTTCGTGCAGGCAGTTGTCGATCGTCTCGCGGACGAGCACGTGGTCGGGGATGCGGATCGGGCCCGTCAGATTTTCAAAGCACGCGGCTTGGTCCGGAAAGACCGCCGCAAGCAGGTCGTCCGAGCGCATGCGGATCAGTTGCGGCGCGACCCTGCGGCCGGCGCGCGTGCGCAGGATCGCGAGCGAGCGCGTCGCGTTCCAGCGCCAGCGCGCACCGAACATCGGCGCGGCCAGCAGCGCGTCGCGCAGCACATCCGCCACGCTCGCCGAGCTCAAGAACGCAAAGACGGCGTCGAGCGGGAAGGCGTGCTGCTCGGCGAGCGAGATGACGATGCCGTTGTCGGTCGCCGCGGCCTGCAACTCGAAGTTGAACGAACGGCAGAAGCGCTTGCGCAGCGCGAGGCCCCAGGCGCGGTTGATCCGCGCTCCCAGCGGCGCGTGCAGCACGAGCTGCATCCCGCCGCCTTCGTCGAAAAAGCGCTCGGCCACGATCGTCGTATCGGTCGGCACGACGCCGAGCGCCGCCTTGCCGGCGCGCACGTAGGCCAAGGCCTGTTCGGCCCCCGCGCGGTCCAGGCCGCAGTCGCGCGCGAGCATCTCGAGCGCCGCCTCGCCGTCGCGCGCGTCGCCGAGCTCGGCGCGCAAGCGCCCGACCTCGCGCGAGAGCTCGATCGTGCGGCCGAGACCCTCGCCGTTCCAAAACGGAATCGACGGCGGTGCGCCCTGCGCGTCCTCGACGCGGACCGCCCCGGCCTCGATGCGCCGGATCCGCCACGACGTTTGACCGAGCAGGAAGATGTCGCCGGCCATGCTCTCGACGGCGAAATCCTCGTCGACCGTGCCGACCTGACGGCCCTCCGGCTCCGCCACGACGGCGTAGTCGGCGCGGTCGGGGATCGCTCCGCCGGAGGTGATCGCGGCGATCCGCGCGCCGCGCCGCGCGCGCACGCGGCCGTTGACGCGGTCGCGATGGAGGAACGTCCCGCTGCGTCCGCGGCTGGTCGCGATGCCGTCGGCGAGCATGACCAGGACGTCGTCGAAATCCTTGCGCGCGAGGTCGCGGTAGGGCCACGCCGAGCGCACGAAGCCGTAGAGCTCGTCCTCGTTCCACTCGCCGGCGGCGCAGGCCGCGACGAGCTGCTGCGCCAGGATGTCGAGCGGCGCCCGGGGGATGCGCAGACGGTCCAGCGCGCCGCCGCGGATGGCGCGCACGAGCGCGGCGCACTCGATCAGCTCGTCGCGCGTCGTAGCGAAGAGCGCGCCCTTGGGCGTCGCGCCGACCCAGTGGCCGGAGCGGCCGACGCGCTGCAAGCCGACCGCGATCGAGCGCGGCGAGCCGACCTGCACGACCAGGTCGACGGAGCCGATGTCGATGCCGAGCTCGAGCGAAGCGGTCGCCACCACCGCGCGCAGCTCGCCCTCCTTCAGCCGGGACTCGGTCGAGAAGCGCGTCTCGCGCGAGAGGCTGCCGTGGTGCGGCAGCACGACGCCTTCGCCCAGGCGCTGCGTCAGCGCGAAGGCGACGCGCTCGGAGAGCCGGCGCGTTCCGACGAAGACGAGCGTCGTGCGGTGCGCCCGGATCAGCTCGGCGATCCGGTCGTAGATCTCGGCCCACATCTCGTTGGTCGCGACGTGGCTCAGCTCGTCGCGCGGAACTTCGAGCGCCAGTTCCATGGCGCGCCGGTGACCGACGTCGACGATCTGCGCCTGCGGACTGAGAAAGGCCGCGACCTCTTCGATCGGCTTCACCGTCGCCGACAGCCCGATCCGCTGCGGCTTCGCTCCGCCGTTCTCGACGACGAGCCGGTCCAGACGCGCCAAGGTGAGTGCCAGGTGCGAACCGCGCTTGTCGCCGGCCATGGCATGGATCTCGTCGACGATGACGGTGCGCACGCGCGCCAGCGTGCGGCGCGAACGCTCGGCGGTCAGCAGGATGTAGAGCGACTCGGGCGTCGTGACGAGCACGTGCGCGGGCTTGCGCAGCATCTTGGCGCGCTCGGCCGCCGTCGTGTCGCCCGTTCGGACGGCGCTGCGGATCGGCGCGAGCGCGAAGCCCCGCTCCGCGGCCAGCGCGCGCAGCTCGGCGAGCGGCGTTTCGAGATTCTTGCGGACGTCGTTGGTCAGCGCCTTGAGCGGCGAGACGTAGACGACGAGCGTTTCTTCCGCGAGTTCGCCGCTCGCGGCACGGCGCACGAGGTCATCGAGCGCGGCGAGAAACGCGGCCAGGGTCTTGCCCGAGCCGGTCGGCGCGCAGATCAGAACGTCGCGGCCCGCGCGAATCGCCGGCCAGCCGAGAACCTGAGGCTCGGTCGGCTGCTCGAAACGCTGCTCGAACCAACTCGCGACGAGGGGATGGAACGCGGTCGTCATCGTGTGGAGGGCATAACCCGTCCCCGACGCTTCCCGCTGCACTTCATTCAGGCAGGAAAGCAGGCAGGAAAGCGCCGGATTTCGCCGCTCGCTCATGCTGCGAGTCGAGCGGCGTTTTCGCGCCGCCTGGCACGCGAGCTCATTCGAAGTGGGATTCGGTTTTCCCGAGGTGAACGGTTTGCTTATGAGCGAGCCGCTTTTTCGCGTCGCGACGGTCAGCCTGAATCCCGCGATCGATCAGACGGCGAACGTGGCGAACTTCACGGAGGGCGCGGTCAACCGCGTCGCGCGCGAGCGGTCCGACGCGGGCGGCAAGGGCGTCAATGTGGCCTCGTTCCTCGCGCACACCGGTCACTCGGTCGCGGTCACGGGGTTCCTCGGAACGGACAATGCCGGGCCCTTCGAGCGCCTGTTCGTCGAGAGCCGGATCGTCGACCGCTTCGTGCGGCTCCCCGGCTCGACGCGGGTCAACGTGAAGATCGTGGACGACGCGCAAGAGCGCGTCACCGACATCAACTTTCCCGGACTGCGGCCCGGCGCGCGCGACCTTGCGGCGCTCACGGCGGCGATCGACGAGCTGGCGGAGACGGCGGAGTGGTTTGCGCTTTCGGGGAGCGTGCCGGCGGGCGTGCCGGACGGGATCTACGCAGGCCTGATCGCACGGCTGAAGCAAAAGCGGCGCGCGGTGCTGCTCGATGCGAGCGGGGCGCCGTTCGCGGCCGCAATCGACGCCGCGCCCGACGTCGTCAAGCCGAACATCGACGAACTCGAAGAGCTGCTCGGCCGGCGGCTCGAGGACGAGGACGCGATCGTCGCCGCGGCGCGCTCGCTGCTCGAGCGCGGCATCCGCACCGTCGCCGTCTCGCTGGGCGCGCGCGGCGCCGTCCTCGTCGAGGCCGGCGCCGCGGTGCTGGCCGTGCCCCCGAAGATCGCCGTGAAAAGCACGGTCGGCGCCGGCGACGCGATGGTCGCCGGTCTGATCGCGGGCAAGCTGCAGGGTCTCGAGCTGGGCGCGTGCGCCCGGCTCGCCACGGCGTATTCGCTCGGTGCACTCGGTGAGGTCGGTCCGCGGCTGCCGGCGCTGGAGACTCTCTTCGCATTCGAGCCGGAAGTGACGACCCGGCGACTCGAGGGCGCTCCTCGAAGCGCCGGATAGCACCTGCGCGCACGCCGCCGGTACGTCAGCTGACGACGGAGAGCGAGCGCCCCAAGATCTGCGCCTCGAGCGGCGCCAGCGTCACGGTGATGGCGTTCACCGCACCGTTGCTGACAGTGCCGTCGACGTCGTTGACGACCGCGCCGGGGATCGTCTGCACCGCGACGCTCGGACGGGCGCCGGGCTTGTTGCTGTAGAGCACGTCGAAGCTCGCCGGGACGGCGTTGAGCTGCGCGTCGACGATGACCTTCACCGTCACGGAAGCGGCCGGGTCGCTCGACGCGTTCGCCACGACGACCACTTCTTCGTCGTTGAGGATGCGCGAGAAGGCGAGCACGCCCGGCGAGTAGGGGGAGATTCCGAAGACCGTTCCGTTCCCCGAGATCGGCCGGAAATAGAAGCGCCCGTAACGCAGCGCCGGCCTCGCGTTCCGCACGGCGGTGATGCTCGCCAGCTGCCGGAAGAACGGATTCGTCGCATCGAAGCCGGGACCGCCCCAGAGGGCCTCTCGCACGGCCTCGGATTGGCCTCCGCTCCCGTGCAGCCCCTGTTCGGTCCCGTAATACACGCACGGGATGCCGGGAAGGGAGAGCAGGCTCGCCAGCGCCAGCGTCACCTGATCGTCGAAGGCGTGCTCGTTACCGGGCGCAACGTAGCGGATGCGCGCGTTCTGGTCGTGATTGTCGAGAAAGGTCACGAAATAGCGCGTCGCGTCGCCGTGCGAGCTGAGGATGTCGGCTTCGACCGACTTGCGGTGCTCGTACATCGCCGCGACCGCCGCCGGCGGCGCGAAGCCCTTGGCGGCGGGCGGCAGCGCGTAGAACAGCGGATAGTCGAGCGCCGCGTCGACGCCGACCAGATCGCCGGTGTCGCCGGCCACGCGGCCGATGAAGTGCGCGATGTCGTCCTCGCTGCTCCAGACCTCGCCGTACGTGAAGAAGTTCTTTTTCCCGACCTCGAGCGCGAACTCGCGCATCGCATTGCCGAAGATGCGGGCGAGATCGCCCTTGAGATAGCGCAGCGTGTCGATGCGGAAGCCGTCGACGTCGAAGCGAGCGACGACGTACTGGTAGGCGCGGATCAGGGTGCGTTGAACGTTCGGATCGGCCGTCAGCAGTTGCTTGAGCGAGTCGAAGTCGCCGACGGTGTCGTCGCCGCCGGCTTGGGGCATGCCCTGCCGGCGGAAGTACGCGTTGCGCTGCAGCTCGCTCGGCCAAACGAAGCCGTCGCGGCTCGGATTGGGAACGTTCTCGATCGCCGGCAGGTCGGCGCGGGCTTCGCCCGTCTCGTCCCGCCACTCCAGCGCGTCGACCGGCGCGCTTTGAAACGGCGCTTGGGCGAGGTCGCCCGGGTAGTGGAAAACGTCGCCCGTGTGGTTGAGGACGACGTCGAAGATGACGTAGAGTCCGGCCGCGTGTGCCGCGTCGACCAGGTCGCGCAGCTCCCGGTCGGCCTCGGCCGGGTTGTCGGCGAAGCGCTTCTCCGCCACCAGAAAGTCGTGGATCCCGTAACCGTGATAGGTCTGGTCCGCCGGGACGTTGCGCAGCACGGGGGAGAGCCAGATGGCCCCGGCGCCGAGCTTCTTGATATAGGGGAGCTGCGCGCGGACGCCGGAGTACGTTCCGCCTTGAAAGCCGCTGAAAGCGGGGTCGTCGAAAGGCAGGTGATTGACCGGCGCGCGAGGGTTGTTGAAGCGGTCGACGAGCAGGAAATAGATCCAACCGTCGCGCCAGTCGGCCGGTGACGGCGTGAGGCCGTTCGCTCGAGCGCTGTTGATGACGCCTTGGACGTCCGCACCCCAAACCGACTCGAGCATCGTCGTCTCCTCCGGCTCTTATGATATCATGGCCGCCGCGAGAGCGGACGAGCTACGCCAGCTCCCGGCGCGGAAGGCCGTCGCGCAGGCGGCGGCCGAGCGTGTCGTGGTCGGTTCGGTCGATCGTCACCGGCGTGATGCTGACGTAGTTGTCGCGGATCGCGGCGAGATCGGTGCCGTCGACGATGTTCGCGGGATCGAACGAACCCCACAGCCAGTAGTAGGTGCCGCCGCGCGGATCGCTCCGCCGGTCGACGCGGTCGCGGTACGGTTTGCGGCCCTGCCGGACCCAGCGCGTGCCGCGGAGCTCGCGCGCCGGCACGTTGGGCACGTTGACGTTGAGCAGGGTCAGCCGCGGCAAGCCTTCCGCCAGGACCTCGCGCGCCAGCTTTACGGCGACCTCGCTCGCGGTCTTCCAATGGTGCTCGCGCGCCTGTTCGGGCCAAGTCGCCGCGAGCGATATCGCGATCGCGGGCAAGCCGATGATGACGCCTTCGATCGCGGCCGCGACGGTCCCCGAATAGTTGATATCGTCGCCGACGTTCGGCCCCCGGTTGATGCCGCTGACGACCAGCGACGGCGTCCCGCCGCAGATGTCGAAGGCGCCGATCACGACACAGTCCGCAGGCGTGCCCGAACAGCGATAGGTCGGCACTTTGCGCTCGCGGACCTGCGCGGCCCTCACCGGCTGCTTGATCGAGATCGAGTGGCCCACGCCGCTCATGTCGTGCTCGGGAGCGACCACCGTCACGTCACCGACGGCCTGCAGCGCTTCGGCGACCTCGATGAGGCCGAGGCTTTCGTAGCCGTCGTCGTTCGTGACGAGAATCTTCGGGCGCCGGCTCAAACTTCCGACCCCGCCCGCAGACCGAACGCGCTGATGATCCAGGACACGATACCCAGCAGGATCGAGCCGACCACGCCGGCCCAGAGCCCGTCGACGTGGAAACCGGGCACGAGCGCACCCACGAGCCACAGCGTGAGACCGTTGACGATGAAGACGAACAGTCCCAGGGTGACGATGATGAAGGGCAGCGAGAACAGGAGCAGGAGCGGCCGCACGATCGCGTTGACGACGCCGAAGACGATCGCCGCGACGAGCAGCGCGGTGACGCTGTCGGCGTGCACGCCGATGTTGAAGCGGGTGACGACCCACAACGCGAGCGCGTTGAGGATCAGACTGATCACGATCTGCATGACCTCATCCTCGTGAAGCCGACGACCGACTCGCTTCGGTCAAAGCGAGGCGGTGCCTGCGCGCGGCATCATGACGAGGCGATGTCGAGCGTCGCGGCCTGCGTCGGCTTGCGCAAGGCCGGCGCGACGCCGGCAAGGAGGACGACGCCTAGAAGTCGACGGCGGCGAGCTGGGGATCCCAGTCCGGCACTTCGATGCTCTCGACCGTCGCTTGCGGCAACGGCTCGGCCGGCCGAACTTCCGGCTCGGTCGGGCACGGAAAAGCCTGCTCGCGTTCGCTGACCCACTTGGCGACCCGCTTGCCGCTGAGCGACCAAGCTTCGTCGCGGCCGAAATTCGATACCATTTCGTCGGCGAAGGCGGAATACAGGCGGATGACGCGCGCGTCGACTGCGGCGCGGGTCAATCCGAAATGATCCTCGAGAATCGCGATGGCGAGATTGTCCGGAGCTCCGCCATGGTACCCCCAGGCGAAGCTCGGCGTGAAGAAATCGCGGCACCGCAGCGGCGACGTCGCCAGCTCGCTGCGAACTGTGACCTGCTTGCGACCCTTGACGAGCTTACCGGAATAGGTTTTCGCGAGGGACCCTGCACTCATGAGAGACATTCCATTTCCGGCCGCTGCGGCCACGAGCCAACCCTCATTGTAGCACACAATCGAGGCCGCTGCCGGCAGTCAGGTGTTTTCTCCGTCCTTGACGGCAACGATCGGCCTCCCATCCGTGTTGACGAAGGCGACGATGAGAGATTCGAGCGATCGCTGCTCCTCGCGGTGACGCGCAGCCGAAAGCTTGGCCCCGCGAGCGGCGCGGCGGTGGAAGCGGCGTGTAGTGATGAAAATCCGTCTCGGCTACGAGCTGATCTACGACTTTCCGCAGCCCACGCCTACGATCATGGTCCTGGGCGTTCATTTCAGCCGGGCGTCCGACATCGTCGTGCCCGATCGCCTCGTCACCAGTCCTTCCGTGCCGATCTTCCCCTACCGCGACGGTTTCGGCAATTGGTGCAGCCGCATGGTCGCGCCGGCCGGCCGCATCCGCTTGTCGGCCGACGGCGTCGTCAACGATTCGGGGCAGCCCGATGCGGCCGCTCCGTGGGCCGCGCAGCAACGCGTCGAGGATCTGCCGCCGGAAACGTTGGTTTTTCTCCTCGGCAGCCGTTACTGCGAGACCGACCGGATGAGCGAGATCGCCTGGGACCTGTTCGGCACGGCACCCTTTGGATGGGGCCGGGTCCAGGAGATCTGCGACTTCGTCCACCGCCACATCGCCTTCGGCTACGAGCACGCGCGCGCGACCAAAACCGCCTGGGAAGCCTTCAACGAAGGGACGGGCGTGTGTCGTGACTACGCGCACCTCGCTATCACGATGTGCCGCTGCCTGAACATCCCCGCACGCTACTGCACCGGCTATCTCGGCGACATCGGCGTTGCGCCGCCGTACGGGCCGATGGATTTCGCCGGCTGGTTCGAGGCGTATCTCGGCGGGCGATGGTACACCTTCGATCCGCGCAACAACGTGCCGCGAATCGGCCGCGTGCTGATCGCCCGAGGCCGCGACGCGGCCGACGTGCCGATCGCCTACACCTTCGGCCCCAACACCCTGGTCAGCTTCAAGGTCTGGACGGACGAAGCCGGCTGAGGCGCCCCGGACGAAAAGCGCAGCTCGCTTCGAGCGGAGCTAGCGCACGTGCACCCGGTTCGCGATGAACGTCCCGTTGCTCCAGTAGCCATGGACGGAAACGTTCATCCCCGGCGTCAGCGTCGTGCCGGTCGGCCGGATGACGGTGCCGTTCTTGAGATCGATCGGCAGCGTACGACCCCTCGGACCCACTTGGAGCGTGATGCGATACGGAGCGGCGTAACGGATCACGCCCACCAGAACGTGGCGCGAGCTATCGTAGTAGCGCACGGCCCACGGCGGCGGCGGTCCGTACGCCTGAGCCAGCGCCGGAGCGGTCGCGGCGCCGGCCGAGAGGGTCCCGAGCGCCAGTGCCAACGCGAGAGAGGGTCGGAAGGCGGGTGCTTTATGCGATTTCATCATGCCGGAGCAACGCAGTCGATCCGGGCGGCGTTTCAGAGCCACATTGAGTTTGGATGAGAATGCACAAGCACTTCAGCGACAGGCCGAGCCGGGCGCCTGCTTGAACTACGTTTCGACCGCCGGTACGAGGACCGGCCGTCTGCGCCGGCCCGGGGAGTAGAGATGCAGTTGCACGACGGGATCGCGACGGTTCGACATGCGCATCTGATGCTGCGCCCGGACGTCTCGCGAGTGCTGTTCAGGCCGTTTCATCCGGACTCGCTGCGAGAGCTCAAGATCGTCTCGCGCGTCATGTCCCTCTCCGAGGAGCAATCCCAACAACGCCTCGCCGAGCTCCTGGAGGATTTGGAGGAGCGCGACGGACAGGCGAAGGGATACTTTCTCGAGCAGTTCGAGGCGGTCAGCTCAAACCTCTTGACCGACGAGGTCCTGAGCGATACGAGAAAGCTCCTGATCGGAGCCTATTTCACGCAGCAGTATTCGTTCGAATCGGCGGCTCTCTTCAACCCGTCCCTCGTTCCCCACCCGGACCAATCGGGTCTGCCGCCCGGATCGCTGCGCTTCGTCGTCAGTCTGCGGGCCACGGGCGAGGGGCACCTCTCGTCGATCACCTTTCGCTGCGGAATCGTCGACGCGGACGGAAACATCGAGATCGAAGCGGCGACTCGGTTCGTGACTGCGCCGCGGCTCGTCCCGATGGCCGCGTACGATAAACTCTTGTTCGAGAGAAAGCTCCAAGAGATCGGCTGCGAGACCGAACTGAGCAAGTTGATCATGGAGTCCTTGGAAGACACGTTTTCGTTCGATGCCTTACAGTCGTCGATCGACCTGATCTCGCGCCGGGTAGGGATCACGAATCCCGACGACCATCCGGACCTGCGCGCCATCCTGCTGCTCGCGCGCTCGAATTACGAGGTGGGTTTCTCGCCCGGTCAATCGCTTTCGGCGCGCGTCATATTCCCGCAAGCTCCCACGGAAAGCGCTGGCATGGAGGATGCGCGCTTCGTCCTCTTCCGAGAAGACAACGGGTCGCGCGTGTATTACGCTACGTATACCGCGTACGACGGGCGGGTGGCGATTCCGCAGCTCCTGGAGACCGCGGATTTTCTCAACTTCAAGATGAGCACGTTGAACGGGCGCGCGATCGCCAATAAGGGCGTCGCGCTCTTTCCCAGGAAGATCAACGGGTGCTACGTGATGCTCAGCCGCCACGACAACGAGAACATCCACCTCATGTTCTCCGACTCACTGCATTTCTGGCACAAATCTCAACTGCTGCTCAAGCCGACCTATTCTTGGGAATTCGTGCAGATGGGCAATTGCGGTTCGCCGATCGAAACGGAGGCTGGCTGGCTGGTCCTCAGCCATGGAGTCGGACCGTTGCGAAAATATTCGATCGGAGCCTTTCTGCTCGATCGCGACGATCCGGCCAGGGTGATCGGAAGGCTGCGGCATCCGCTGCTGACTCCGAACGAAGCCGAACGGGCGGGCTACGTTCCCAACGTCGTCTACAGCTGCGGCGCAATGGTTCACAACGGGGTCCTCGTTCTGCCCTACGCCATGTCGGATTCGGCGAGCACGTTCGCGACCGTGCGGCTCGCCGACTTACTGAACGCCATGACGTCTCACCTGTAGAACGGCCGGTCGCCGCCGGCGTGGTCGGTCACGTCGACGATGCGGACGATCTCGGGAGCGACGCGGCGGACCATGACCTCGAGGCCTTGGCGCAGCGTCATCTGCGAGGCTGCGCAGCCTTGGCAGCCGCCGCCCATGGTGACGAAAAGCGTCGCGTCCCGCACGCCGGCGATCGATATCTTTCCGCCGTGAGCGGCGATCGAACGATTGACCTCGTCGTCCAGCAGCTTTTGAACGGCGGCATGGAGCTCGGCGTCGGTGCGCACGCGCGATTCCGAACATCCGGGCTTCTCGAGCAAAGCGGGCATGCCCGTCAGCAGTTGCGTCCGGATGACGCCGCCGATCGCGGGTTTGAGCAGTGCCCACGAGGCATCCGGCTCCTTGCCGACCGACACGACGTTCTCGGCGACGAGCACGTGGGCCACGCCGGGCAGCGCGAAGAGCCGCTCGATCAGCGGCGAGCCGGCGGCCTCTCGCGCGTTCTCGAAGAGGAACGGACCGCCGGCGTGCACGGTGCGATTGACCGTGAACTTGCAGGTGTCGGCGTCGGCGAGCAGTGACTCGGCGCGGATCGAGATCGTCCGATCGACCGCGGCGGCCTCAGACATCCTCGACCTCGGCATCCGCTCCGAGGGCGGCCAGCGCTTGCAAATGCTCGAACGAATAGATCCCCGTGTTGTGGCCGTCGTTCCAGTCGATCGCGATCGCGTAATTCCCGACGCTGCGGATCGTGCGTGGGGCGACGTCCTGCCGCACGCTCTTGGGATCGAGCAGCGGCCGGCCGCTCATCTCCTCGACGCAGAGCGCGCAACGGCAGGCGAGGCGTAGGTCGCGGACGTCGAAGTCGTCGCTCCGGCCGTCCTCCCACAGCACCGAGAGCGTGCGAGGATCGCGCTTGCGGAAGCCGGCCGCCGTCGTGCGCGAACCCGCAGAAGGAACGGCGCCTTGAGGCCAGCGGGGTGCGCCTTCGCCCGTCTCCCAGTTCCAGGCAAATGCCCCGAGCGCCGCCGGGCGTCCTTCGAGGCGCTCGGCGATCTCGGCCGCGATCGCGAAATAGGCCTGCGCCGCGAGCGAGTTCGGACGCTCGAGCACGGTCGGGCGGCCCGCATCACCACCGGTCGCGATCTCGGCGTCGAGCGGAATCGAGCCCAAGAACGGAACCCCGAGCTGACGGCTCATGCGTTCGCCGCCGTCGCGGCCGAAGACGTCCGTCGTCCGCCCGCAGTGGGGACAGGCGAAGGTCCCCATGTTCTCGATGATGCCGAGCACGGGCACGTGCACCGTTTCGAACATGCGCAAGCCGCGGCGCGCGATCTTGAGACTGACCTCCTGCGGCGTCGTCACGACGATCGCTCCGGAGAGCGGAAAGCTCTGCGCGAGCGTCAACTGCGTGTCGCCGGTGCCCGGCGCGAGGTCGAGGATCAGGTAGTCGAGCGTCCCCCACTCCACGGCGTCGATGAACATGCGCAAGTATTTGCTCACCATCGGCCCGCGCAAGATCGCCGGCGTGTCGTCGCCGGTGAGCATCCCCATCGAAATGGCTTTGAGACCGTGACGCTCGGCGGGCAGGATCTTCCCGTCCGGCGTCGTCGTCGGCGGCTCGCCCACCGGAAGGCCGAGCATCACCGGCACGCTCGGTCCGAGGATGTCCGCATCGACGAGCCCGACACGCGCTCCGCTCCGCAGCAACGCGTACGCGAGGTTGACGCTGACGGTCGACTTCCCGACGCCGCCTTTGCCGCTGCCGACGGCGACGACGTGCTTGATTCCGGGCAGTTGCTCGCGACCGCCGCCGGGTTGAGATGAGGTCTGCATAGGTGGGAAGGTCTTCTGCGCGCCGGCTCGCCGCCCCGTTGAGCCTCTCAAGGGGCAGCCAGCATCCTTTTCGCCAGGGCCAGCGTATCGTCCGCGCTTCCGCCGGAGGCGATCCTCGACCATGCGATCTCTCCGGTCTCGATTCGCAACTGGAAGTCCAGCACTTCGGCGGTCGCGTCCGACATGTCGCCGCTGCGCCTTTGCAGGCGCTCGCGGAGGGTCTCGTCCGGCGCGCTGAGCCAGATGCCGGCGAACGCGGCGGCACAGTCGCGCGCGACCGCGGCGATGCCGGCCCGCTCTTCCGGCCGCGCGAAGACGCCGTCGACGATGACGCTGTAGCCGCTGCGCAGCGAAGCGGCCGAGGCCTCGCGCAAGAGCCGGTACACGCGCTCGTTCACCGCCGGCTCGTACGCCTCGGCGCCGAGCCGGTCGGTCTTCGCGACGCCGAAGAGCCTTTTGCGCAAGGCGTCGGTGTGGATGAGGCGAGCTCCGGGCGCGCTGCCGAGCGGCGGCGCGATCGCCCGCGCCAGCGTCGACTTGCCGCTCCCGCTCAAACCGCCGATCGCGATGAGGCGCGGGCTCTCACCGTGAAGCAACCGTTCGGCGAGGGCCAGGTACTGGCGTGCCTCCTCGACGATCGCCCGGCGGCGTTCGGGATGGGACTGCGCGCTCGCGGCCGCGGCACCGGTATGAGCCCGGATCGCGGCGCGCAACGACATCATCAGCGGAAGCGCCGCGACGCCGTCGCTCTCGTCGTTGCGATCGAGATAGGCGTTGAGCACGAGATTCGAATACGCGCGGAGCGAGCGGTGTTCCAAATCCATCAGCAGAAACGCGAGGTCGTAGAGGACGTCGATGCAGGCGAGTTCGTCGTTGAACTCGATGCAGTCGAAGAGCGTCGGCCGGCCGTGCCAAAGACAGATGTTGCGCAGGTGCAAGTCGCCGTGGCAGCGCCGCACTTTCCCGGCCCGGTCGCGCCGCTCGAGCAGCGCGGCATGACGGTCGAGCTCTGCTTCCCAGCGGCGCACGAGCGCCGCGCCGAGCTCGGGCGCGAAGACGTCGGGCGGCGCAAGTGCGAGGTTTTCGCCGTTTCCCGCGATCACGCCCTCGAGCGAGGCCCGGCTGCCGCGTTCGGGCGTCGCTTCCGCCGCGGCATGAAAGCGCGCGATCTCGACGCTCAACTCCTCCAAGAGCGCGTCGCCGAGGGCGCCGCGCGCCGCCAGGCGGTCGAAGAGCAGCGCCTGATCGAAGCGGCGCATCACGACGACCCAGTCGACGGCTGGCCCGCGACCGTCAAAAGCGAGAGCGCCGTCAGGTCCGCGAGCGATCGCGTGCACGCCGAGGTAGAGATCGGGCGCGGTTCGCCGGTTGAGCCTGACTTCGGCGCGGCAGGCAGCCTCTCGCCGCTCGACCGTGGAAAAGTCCAGGTACGAAAAGCGAACCGCGCGCTTCAGCTTATAAGCGCGGTCGCCGGCGAGGAAGACCATCGCCGCATGCGTGTCGACCCGTTCGACGCCGGCCGCTCCTGGGCCGTAGCTCTCGCGCCGCTCGAGGAAAGCGATCGCCTCCTGCTGGTCATCGTGGCCCGGCATGCGCCCGGCCCGTCCGCTAGCGCGCCTTCACGCCGCGTTCCTGCGCGCCGTCACGGCTCTCGCGGCGGCGCCGGATCCTCCGCTTCCGCAGCCTTTTCGGCCGGCGCGGCGGGCGTGTGTATCGTGGAAGTCGCAGCGGCGGCAGCCGCCTCGGCGACCTTCTGCGATTGCTCGACCAGCTTCTTCGCCGCGATGCGCACTTGCTCGGCCGAGTCGCTCAGCGCGCCCGTGCCCAGCGCGATGTAATCGTGCAGGTGCGCTAAGACCGCCGTCGTGTTCTTGACCGACAACTCGCTCGACGCTTCCAGGTGCTTCACCAGCGTCGCCTGCAGCTCGCGGGCTACGCGCAGCGAGTTTTCAACCTCCGGCTTCAATTGCTCTGTCGCTTTGTTGAGCGCATCGCTGATCGACTGCTGCAGTTCTCTGGTCAGCTCGAGCACCCGGTCCAGCGACTCGTTGATACTCACGATCGGTCCTCCTCGTCGTAGGATGACTGCGGCCTATCCGCTAGGCCGCCATACCGCTTTCCGCACCGGCGAAAGCCTACCTGGGAGCCGGAGCGAAGACCGGCCGCCCGCGATCGCGCGCGCCGGGAGCTGCGTGCAGCGGCGTGGAACTGCCGGTCCGCTCTCGCCGAGGCCTCAAGGACGGAAGTCGAAGCCGACCGCCAAGTAGTGCGCTTTCGCGTTGGAAACGGGGTTGAGCGTCGTGCCGAGCCCGACCTCGACGGCGGAGGCCTTGTGCAGAGCTTCCGTGACCGAGATGTCGCCGAAGGACTGCGGCGACGCGTGGCGGACGACGAATCGCGAACCGACGTCGGTCGACAGTTCCGTGCGCGCGTTCGGATAGAAGCCGAACCCGAGTGCCGCCATGGGAAAGACGTGCTGGAGGCCGACGGTGCGCGAAGTCGAGCCGTCGAGGAATCCGCTCAGCGTGAAGCTCTTCGCGAGGCGATACTCGGAGACCGCGTCCAGCGTGTATTCCGGTTGTGTCTCGCTCGAAGCAAAGCGCGATGCCGGCGGCCGCGCTTCCGCACCGAGCGCGAGCGCGTAGCGCCCCGAAGCGGCGAGAGCGTAGTTCAGGCCCAGACCGAGCTGACTGCTGGGATAGACGCCTCGGCCGTTGAGTCCCGACTCCGCGACCTGGGAGGGCGTGTCCGCAACGAACTCGAGGCTCCGCACCAGGCCCGCCCGCAGGCGCACCATCGGATAGGCGGCGAGGGCCGTTCCCCCAACCTTGGAGGCGTTCTGGTAATAGAGGCCTTCCACCAAGAGCGAAGCGGGGACGAGCGTGCAGGGCGAGGGGAGGCCGCTCGTGCCATCGACGACGGCCAGGAGATTAGCGCCCGAGCACGCCTCGGGGCTCTCCGAGGCACGAACCGGAGCGGCACAAGCCGTGACGGCGATGAGCGAGACGGCGATGAAGCGGAGGACGACGGGCGTGCTCCTGACGGCGGCGCGAGTGGTCGAGCCCCTCAGTACCCTCCTCCGGCACCGAGCGCCTTCTTATTCCGCTAACCAGAATCATTTCTTTATAGAAATTTATGGAAGCTTAAAGCTCGAGCGCGCGACTCCAGCGTCAGTGGAACGTGCCCGCTCGAAAGAGGCGCGGCGACACTTGCGTCCGCGCCTCTCGAACCGGGGCTGAAGCACCGACTACCAGTGGTCGTGCCCGCTCCCGTGCCCGCTCGTATGAACGGCGTGGCCGCCGGAGAACCCGCTCGAGCCGCGGACTTGCACGGCCGAGACGCCGCGAACGTAACCGCCGTGCGAGGCCGGCGCGACGTAGCTGCGGCCCTGGTAGGCACCGCCGCGGTACACGTTGTTGATCTGGACGCTATTGTAGACGCGCACGCCCGAAACCCAGCGATAGCCGCCGCCGAAGTAGCTGCCGTGCCACCAGCCGGGGTTCCCGAAGAAGAATCCGAGGCTGATCGTGGGACCGTAGTAGTACCAAGGATGACCGTAGTAGTAGGGAACGCCGCCGTAGTACGTGTAGGGCGTGTCGATCTCGTTCGCGCCGAAATACGACCCGGCGTTGAAGCCCAGGATGCTCACGATCATCCCGGGAGCGAGCGTGAGCCCGGTCGGATTGATGATCGTGCCCTGGTGGAGCTGCACGTTGTCGATGAAGCCGCGCTCGTCGCGGACCGTCAGGTTGTAGCCTCCGTCGAAGCTTGCGATCCGGCCGCGGATTTGAACGTCGGTATCGCCGGATTGCGCGTAGGAAGGCACGGACTGCGCTTGGGCGGCGAGCGGCGCCGCCAGTGCCGTGCTCAGGGTGAGTGCCGCGAACGCGGCCGCAAGTTGTTTGATCATCACAATCGATCATAACGCACGCAAGCACCCAATGGTGCGCGAACGGTGGTTAGAGGGAGATTAAAGTAGCAGCGCGGCGTGGCCGAAAGTCCCAGCCCGCACTACGAGACTCAGTTGAGATCGATGACCGACTGCACCATGGGGTCGCCGATCTCGTGCTCGTGGTGGAACCCCAAGCGGCGGCAAACGTCGAGCATCGACATGTTGTCGGCGAGGATGTAGCCGACGATCCGCCCGACGCGCTCCCGGCGGCCGATCTCGACGAGCCGGCGCAGGAGCTCGGTGCCCAGGCCCCGGCCCTGGAACGAATCGGCGATGAGCAGCGCGAACTCGGCTTCGTTGCGCACGTGCTCCATCACCAGGCGGCCGACCGCGACGAGCTCCTGCTGGCCGGAGGGCGCGGTGCGCAGCACGACCAGCGCCATCTCGTGGGCGTAGTCGATGAAGCACAAGCGGGCCAGCCGGTCGTGCGAGATGCGATCGGAGAGCCGGACGGCGTGCGCGTAGCGAAGGTAGACGCTCTCGTCGGAGAGCTGCAGGTGGAAAGCCCGCATCAGCGGCTCGTCTTCGGGACGGATCGGCCGAATCGTCACTTCGGTCCCGTCGCGCGCGACCCACGTCCCTTCGTACTGCGCGGGATAGGGGCGGATCGAAGTGCGCGGCAAGACGCCGTCCGGCAGCGCGGCGGGATGAAGCTCCACCCGCGCGTCGAGCGCGATGAGACGGTCCGGCGTCGCCAGCAGCGGATTGATGTCGATCTCCTTGATGCGCGGCTGATCGACGATCAAGTCGCTGAAACGCACCAAGCACTGCGCGAGGGCATCCACGTCGACCGGCCGCCGGCCGCGCACGCCCTGCAACGCCTTGTAGATGAGCGTGCTCTCGATCATGTGGCGGGCCAGCGTCACCGTGAGCGGCGGCAACCCTAGGGCGCGATCGCGGAAAACTTCGACGAGCTGCCCGCCGTAGCCGAAGAGCAGGACCGGCCCGAACTGCTCGTCCTGGCTGCTGCCGAAGATCAGCTCGTACCCGTCTTCGGCTTCGATCATCGGCTGCACGGTGACGCCGTCGAAGGCTTCGGGGCCCGCTTTGGCGGTGACGGCTGCGGCGATCTGCTCGAAGGCGAGGTTGACGCCGTCGGCGTCGCCGACCCGCAGGCGCACCCCGCCCACGTCGGTCTTGTGCGCGATCCGGCTGGAATGCACTTTGACCGCGACCGGGTAGCTGAGCGACTCGGCCGCCGCGACCGCAGCCTCGGGCGTCCTCGCGACGAGCGTCGTGACGGCCGGAATGTCGTAGGCGTCGAGCAGCTGCTTGGACTCGGCCTCGCTGAGCAGCGTGCGCTCTTCGGCCAGCGCTTTGGAGAAGAGTGCGCGCGCCAGCGCGCGGTTCGGAGCCACTTCGTCCGGCGGCAGCGTGGGAGTCTCGAGGAGCGTTCGCAAGTTCGCGTCGTAGCGCCACATCAAGTTGAAGATGCGCGCCGCGTCGTCCGGATAGGCGAACGTGGGGATTCCGGCGCGTTCGAGGATCTCTGCGCCGTTGGCGACTTCGGCGCCGCCCATCCAGGCCGCTAGGATCGGCTTGCGCGGAACTTTGGCGAGCTTCTTCACCAGTTCCGCGACTTCGACCGGCGCGGCCGCGCCTTGCGGCGAGAACGCGACCAAAAGAGCGTCGTTGTTCGGGTCGGCGGCGACCAGCTCGACCGCTTTGGCATAGGATTCGGCGCTCGCATCGCCGAGCACGTCGACGGGATCGCCGTGGCTCCAGCGCGGCGGCAACAGGCCGTCGAGCGCCTCGAGCGTCGCGTCGCTCAGCCGAGCGCTCTCGCCCTGCCCTTCGACGAGCGCGTCGGTGGCGAGCACGGCCGGGCCGCCGGCATTCGTCACGATCGCCAGGCGCTTGCCCGCCGGACGCGGTTGCTTGGCCAGCACGTCGGCCATCGAGAAGAGCTCTTCGATCGACTCCACGCGCAGCAGCCCGCAGCGCTCGAACGCCGCGTCGAGCACGGCGTCGCTGCCCGCGAGCGCGCCGGTGTGCGAGGCGGCCGCCTTGGCCGCCGCGGCCGTGCGCCCGGCCTTGATCAGGATGATCGGCTTGGTCAGCGCGACCTCGCGCGCGGCGGAAAGGAAGCTGCGCGCGTCGCCGATCGTCTCCATGTAGAGCAGGATCGACTTCGTGCGCGGGTCGTCGCCGAAGTAATAGATGACGTCGCCCCAGCCGACGTCGATCATCGAGCCCATCGAGATGAAGGCGGAGAAGCCGAACTGCTGGGCGAGGCTCCAATCCAAAATCGAACTGCAGAGCGCGCCGCTCTGGCTGGCGAACCCGACCGTTCCCGGGCGCGCCACTTCGCTGGCGAGGCTCGCGTTGAGGCCGGTCACCGGGCACATGACGCCGAGGCAGTTGGGACCGAGCACGCGCAGCTTGCCCGCGCGCGCGCGCCGCAGCACCTCTTGCTCGAGCGCGACGCCTTCCGGCCCGCTCTCGCGGAACCCGTTCGAAAGGACGATCGCGGCCCGAACGCCCTTCTCGACGCATTCCGCGATCACGTCGGGGACGCTCTTGGCGGGGGTTGCGATCACCGCCAGGTCGACCTTGCCTGGAACGTCCTTCACGCTCGGATACGACGTCCGGCCCAAAATCGAGGCATGGTTGGGGTTGACGGGATGGACGGTTCCGCCGAACGAGCTCGTCATCAGATTCACGAGCACCGAGCGGCCGGACGTGGCGAGCTTGTCGGTCGCGCCGATCACGGCGACGCTGCGCGGCCGGAAGAATGCGTCGATCGGGTAGGGCGTCGCGCCCATTCCGAGATTTGAAAGTCCCATCTCGCCGGTCACCGCTGGATTGAAGAGCGCCATCGGCTCAACAACCGGCGACTTCGGCGCCGGCCTCGTCAGCCCGTGCCGCGTCCTCGAGCGAGGCCTTGATCCGTCCCAGCAGGTTCAGCGCCGTCACCCGGGCGATGTTGTGGCCCACGACCGCGTCGAACGCCTCGCCGATCAGACCGATCGGCGGCTCGTACGTGCCCTCCAGTTCCAGCCAGAAGGCCCGGCCGTCCTCTGCAGCTTCGACCGTCAGCTCGCCGCGGAACGAAGGGAAGGGACCGGGGCGAAGCGGCGCCCAGTGCACCTCACGCCGCGGCGCGACGTCGCCGGGCAGCCGGAACGGAGTCAGGGTCGCAACGACCGTCCGTTGCAGCGAAAGCGGAATCACCAAGCCGGGGAAGGTGACGGGGAGCGACAGCGAGAGCCGCACCGTCCCGTTGCGGCGGCCGGCGAGCGTATGAAAATACTCCGCCAAGCGCGCTTGCGACTGGGCGGCCGGGACCTCGACGCGTGTCCGCTCGGAGAGCGTGCTCATACCTGCACCTTGCGCTGGAAGGCCAATGCCATCTATATGTAGCCCCGCCCCCCGTTTACACAAGAGACTGAAGTCGCATTGCAACAACTTTCTTACCGCCGGCCGGCCTCGATGCCTCTTCAAGCGGGATATCGGCGACATCGGCGACATCGGCAAGATACGCAAGACAAAACCGGCAGAACGAGCGGGAAATTTCTTCCTACTTTAGTGATAAACCATAACGCGAACGGAGGATGACGTTCGCGCCGTCCGGCGCATACCGCGGGTCCGTTGTCCTTTTTTCCAAAGGGAAATAAAACTCGGACTCGTAGCGGGCCATATCACCGCTCTCGCCGTGCGACACGGCACGTCGGTTCATCAGCCTTATCAAAGTTGTGCAAGGTACGCCTAGCACGAACTTTGTCGTTCACGATCTCGAAAGAATCGAAAGAAGGAACATCCTTGAAACCCTACATGATCGGGTTCATCGCGGCGTTCGCGCTCGGCACGAGCGCGGCGTTCGCGCTGGGAACGCCCGCCCCGGCCGGCTCGCCGGCCCCAACGCCCGCCCCGACGGCGACGCCGACGGCGGCGCCCTCGGCACCGCCGAAGGTCCTGCAGTTCGACGGCGTCATCGACACGCTCTACACCAAGACCATCGGCCCCGGCAGCCTCCAGTTCACGGGCAACCCGCCCGCGAGCGTCGGCGCCAACAACATCTCCTTCGGCGGCCCATCGAACAATCGTTGGTTCGACTATGCGAACAACACCCTCAACCTCGAGGAACTCAACGCGTCGGTCGCCTTGAACTGGAACAACTGGGGCGGCCGCGTGCTGCTCAACGTCGGTCCGCAGGCGAACATCTCGTACACCTACCCGTCGCAGTTCAACAGCATCGATCTCAACCAAGTCTACCTCAACTACACCTGGAAAACTCTCACGCTACAAGGCGGCAAGTATGCCACGCTCGCGGGCTACGAGGCGTCCGAAAGCGTCAACGACACCACCGTCTCACGCGGAATCTTGTTTTGGTACCAGCCGGCGACGCACTTGGGCGGCCGTCTGACGTATGCGCCAAACAGCAAGGTCTCGCTGATCGGCGGTTTCAACGACGGCTGGAATACTTGGGTCAACACGAGCGGCAGCTTCACGACGGAGTACGCCATCCTGCTCAACCCGAACCCGACGGTCTCGCTGACGGCGCAGGGTTACACCGGCTACGAGCAGATCGCGAACTACAGCGGCGTGCGCCCCGGAACGGCAAACGTCCAATTCCCGGCCGGGGTCCCCGGGGGACCGCCGACCACGATCCAGGGGCAGCGCAAGCTGATCGACCTCGTCGGAACGGTGCACGCGACGAAGGCCTTGACGATCGCCGCGAACTACGACAGCGGCTCGCAGTCGTGCACGACGCCGTACAACGCGACGGCTCCTCAAAACTGCTCGGGGCCCGGAGTCTCGGGTTGGAGCGGATACGTCACCCCGCTCACCGGTTCGGTCGCGCAATGGAGCGGGCTCGCCCTCTTCGGCGTCTACCAGATCACTCCGACTCTGACCGGAACGGTTCGCTACGAAGGCTTCCACGATCCCAACGGCTACAACACCGGCTATAACCAGTTGTGGCACGAGGGCACGCTCGCTTTTGCGTGGGCCGTCACTCCGCAGTTGACGCTACGCACGGAGTACCGTCACGATACGTCGAGCCTGCCGGTCTTCGCTTCTCCGGCAAGCGCGGTCCTCAGCAACGGCGCAGTCTATGCCGTCGGCAACCCTGGCCAAGGGGTCAACGGCAACAGCACGTTCGGGTTCGAAGCGCTCGCGCACTTCTAACCCTCGCCCCCGTTAGAGAACGCCCCGCGAGCCTTCGCTCGCGGGGCGTTCTTCATCTCGTGACCTTTGACGACCTTACGATGCAGGTCTTCGCCTTACGTCCCCGCTGCGATCAAGCGCGGCAAGGCGCGCAGCGAATCGGCGAGCGCCGCGCAGACGCGGTCGACCTCCGCTTCGGTGAACGTCAACGGGGGCTCGATGCGGACGACTCGGGCGTTCACGAGCGTGCCCGAGACCAGGATCCCGCGCTCCAGCAGCAGCTTCCCGACCTCGAATCCCGTCAGATCGTCGACGAACTCGATGCCGATCAGCAGGCCCTTCCCGCGCACGTCCACGACGACGTCTTCGTGGCCGCGCACGGCTTCGCGCAAACCGGCCAGGAATCGTTCGCCGAGCACCGCGGCGCGTTCCGGAAGCCGCTCCTCGATGAGCACGTTGATCGTGGCGAGCGCCACCGCGCAGGCCATCGGGTTCCCGCCGAACGTCGTCGTGTGCAGGAACGGGTTGCCGAACAGCCGCGAGAAGACCGCTTTCGTCCCGATGACGGCACCGGCCGGCATCACGCCGCCGCCGAACGCCTTGGCCAGGCACATGATGTCGGGCGTGACGCCGTAGTGCTGGCAGCAGAACATCTTCCCGGTGCGGCCCATCCCGGTCTGCACTTCGTCGAGAATCAGCAGGGCGCCGAATTCGTCGCAGAGCGCGCGCACGCCGGGAAGATAGTCGTCGGAGGGAAGATTGACTCCGCCTTCGCCCTGGATTGGTTCGAGGATGACGACGCCGACCTCTTCGCCGACGACCCGGCAGGTCACGAACATGCGCCGCAAAGCGACCAGGTCGTCGAACGGAACGTGCTCGATGTTGGGAAGCATCGCTCCGAAGGGCCGGCGGAACTCGCCCTTCGCGCTGGCGGAGAGTGCACCGTAGCTCTTCCCGTGAAAGCCCTTCGTCGCCGCGACGATGGTCTGTTTCGCCGGATCGTACGCGCGCGCGAGCTTGAGCGCGCCTTCGACCGCTTCGGTACCGCTGTTGCAGAAGAACGCGAACTCGAGTCCGGGCGGTGTCAACAGCGCCAGCGTCTTCGCGAGCATCGCCCGCAACGGGTCGAGGAAATCCTGCCCGTGCAGGGCTTGGCGCTGCAATTGATCGAGGAGCGCCTTGACGACTTTCGGATGCCGGTGTCCGACGTTGAAAATCCCGAAGCCGCCCAAACAGTCGAGGTACTCGCGGCCGTCGATGGCGCGGAAGGAGTTGGGCCCGGCATCGGCCCATTCTACAACCGCGGCAGCGTTCTGCAGGTTGGTCGCCTTGCGATATTCGAGAAAGCCGGGGTTCACGTGATCGCGGAAGGAGGCAACCGTTTCAGTGGTAATCCATTCCGCTTCTTCGGGTGTGAGTTCGCGCTTCGCAATCAGTTCCAGCGCGCGGTTCGTATACTCGTAAACGTCTTGTTCAGATGCGATTCTTTTTCACCTCAGGGAGCCGCTGTGGATCGACTTAGAGCAACGTTAGCACTAACTACGAGACGAGCTGCCTTGCTATGGCCATTGTGAGGATCCAGGCACCGAAGTTCCGTCCCCGGGCATAACGACCGGCAGCTCGCCTGTCTGCTACAATATATCACATCCACCGCGGCAATGTTGGGAGGGTGATCTTCGGGCCCTTGCAGAGAGAACCATTGATTTCATGTAGCGAGCGCCGCCGACGGCCGCGCCGGTGAAGGCCCAGGGCCGCACGCTTCCGTGACCGAGAGCAAGGCATGGCGACGCGGGTTCGCGCGTCGTCTGGTTCCGTACGCTTTGGTGCTGCCCGGCGTCGTGTGGCTGACTGTCCTCTTTCTCGTGCCGCTCGCCGGCCAAGTGCGGACTTCTCTCGAAGAAGGCAGTCTCTTGACCGGGCTCGATTTCAATTGGCACTGGCAAAACTACGCGACCGCGCTCGGTGACTACGGTCCCACCTTCCTTCGATCGTTCGGTTACGCCGCGTGCGCGACGCTGTTCGCGATCCTCATCGGCTACCCGCTCGCGTATTTCATCGTCTTCCGGGGCGGCAGTTTCAAACTCGTGCTGCTCTTTGCAGTGGTCGCACCATTCTTCATCACCTACCTGGTGCGTACGCTTTCGTGGGAGGCGCTGCTCGCCGACAGCGGCCTGGTTCTCGGGACGCTCAAAGCCCTGCGCCTGATACCGCAGGGTGCGTTCTTGCTCGGCACGCCGGTCGCGGTCGTCTTCGCGCTGACGTACAACTTCCTGCCCTTCAGCGTCCTGCCGATCTACGTGAGCCTCGATCGCATCGATCCCACCCTCGTCAGTGCAGCCGAGGACCTCTATGCGACGCCTTTCGTCGCCTTCCGCAAGGTCGTGCTCCCGCTCTCGCTGCCGGGGGTTTTCGCCGGCAGCCTGCTCACGTTCATCCCGGCGGCCGGCGACTTCGTCAACGCGATGATGCTGGGCGCTCCGCAGCGCCAGATGATCGGCAACGTCATTCAGAGCCGCTATCTCGTCACGCTCGACTACCCGATCGCCGCCGCCGGATCGCTGATCCTGATGACCGCTCTCATCCTTTGCGTCGCCGCATATTCCCGGCTCTTCGGAACCGAAGAGCTCACCGGCTGACCCGATGGCGACGCTTTCGCGGCCGCTCCCCGCCGCCGTCTCGCTGCCGACTCGGCTCGTCGATTTTCTGGGCCGTCACGTCATCACGTTCGTCGCGCTGCTGAGCCTCGTCTATCTCCTGGCGCCGATCGGGATGATGATCGCGCTGAGCCTCAACCAGACGAACGGGAAGTTCGATTTCACCTGGCACGGCTTCTCGACGGCGGCGTGGGCGAATCCGTTCGCCGTGGACGGGCTCCTGCCGGCGCTCAAATTGAGCGCCGTGCTCGCGGGGACCGTCACGGTCATCGCGACGCCGATCGGCACTGCGATGGCATACGCCCTCGTTCGCTACAAGTTCCGCGGTCAGACCCTGCTCGATCTCGTGCTGCTCCTGACCATTTCGACGCCCGAGGTCATCCTCGGCTCGGCGATGCTCGACATGTTCTTGAACCTGCGCGCGCCGATGGGACCGTTCACGCTGATTCTCGCGCACGTGATGTTCGACATCGCGTTCGTCGTGATCATGGTGAAGTCTCGCCTGCGCGGCTTCGACATCACGCTCGAGCACGCCGCCATGGATCTCGGCGCGCGCGGCTGGCGGGTTTTCTACAAGATCACGCTGCCGCTGATCCTGCCGTCGATCGTGACGGCGGGCATCCTGGCGTTCATGCTCTCGCTCGACGACTTCATCGTGAGCATGTTCGTGTCCGGGCAGACGGTCACGTTTCCGCTGTTCGTGTGGGGCGAGGCGCGCGTCGCCATGCCTCCCCAGATCTACGTCATCGGTACGAGCATATTTCTGATCCTCGCAGCGTTGATGACCGGCAGCCTGCTGCTCGACCGGAGCCGCGGCCGGGCGCAGGTCTCGCCCGTCAAAGCGGAAAGCTAGGAGGTAGACGATGCGCGTCATCCCACGCCAGGCAAGCAAAGCGGCCCAACACCACAACGGCTTCACGAAGATGAACCGCCTCGAAGACGACATCGTCATCCGCCTCGAAGGCGTCTCGAAACGCTACGGCGACAAGGAAGTCCTGCACGCCGTCGACCTCGATGTCCGGCGCGGCGAGTTCCTGACCCTCCTGGGGCCTTCCGGCTGCGGGAAGACGACGACGCTCAAGATGATCGCCGGCTTCGAGACGCCGACGACCGGCCGCATCGTGCTCGACGGCGTCGACGTCTCGGAGACGCCGCCCTACAAGCGCCACCTCAACACCGTCTTCCAGCAATACGCCTTGTTCCCGCACATGAGCGTCTACGACAACGTGGCGTTCGGGCCGCGCACGACCGGCGTGAGCCGGCCGCAAGTGCACGAGCGCGTCGTCGCCACGCTGGCGATGGTGAACATGAGCGACTTCGCGCCGAAGAAGCCGGGGCAGCTCTCGGGCGGACAGCAGCAGCGCGTCGCGCTCGCGCGGGCGCTCGTGAACAACCCCAGCGCCCTGCTCCTCGACGAGCCGCTGAGCGCGCTCGACGTCAAGCTGCGCCGCCAGATGCAATTCGAGCTCAAGCGCATCCAGACCGAGGTTCAGACGACCTTCATTTTCGTCACCCACGATCAGGACGAAGCCTTGACGATGTCGACGCGGATCGCCGTCATGAACGAAGGACGGATCGACATGCTGGGCGCGCCCGAAGAGATCTACAAGCGCCCGAACACGCCCTTCGTGGCCGGTTTCATCGGCTCGGCGAACCTGATTCCGGCGCGCGTCTCGGGTCAGGGCGCCGGCGAGGTCCGGCTCGAGCTCGAGGGCGGCGGCGGCGGCGCCGCCGCCTCTCCGGCGGGGCTGCCGCTCGGAGCACGCGTGCTGCTCATGCTGCGTCCCGAGCAGATCTCGTTGACCGCGGAGGCCGGTTCCGCGTGCTCGGGAGGATCCTTCTCGGCACGGCTCGCCTCGGTCGATTTTCAAGGATCGATTTTCCGCTACGCGCTGCGGCGCGACGACGGCCGGGAGGTCGTCGTGACGCTGCTGCCTCAGTACCAACTCACCGGCGTTGCCCCGGGAGACCAGCTCACGGTCCGCTGGGACAGCGCGCATTCCTGGGTCGTTTCCACGGACTAATACATCTCGTTTACTACGCGACTTCGGCCGTCGGCCGATGGAGGATCATGACAGACAAGCAACGGCCGAACGGCGTCGTCGGCCGAGGGGAATTCATCAAGTCCACGGTTGCCGCAGGCGTAGGGCTCGCCGCGGCGATGGGAATGGACGCAGCAGACATGACGCGTGCGCTGGCGGCGGCTCCAAGCCCGAGCGGGCCGCTGCTGATTTCCAACTGGCCCTATTACATCAGCCCGAAGACCGTTCCGGCGTTCGAGAAGAGCTCCGGCGTCAAGGTCCGCTACATCGAGGACATCAACGACAACCCGAGCCTGTTCGGAAAGATCGCCGGTCCGCTGCAGGCGGGGCGTAATCCGGACCGCGACATCATCGTCCCCACAGACTACCTCGCGGCGCGGCTCGTGAAGTTGGGCTGGCTCGAGAAGTTCAGCCACGCGGAAGTTCCAAACGCCAAGAACCTCGTTCCGGGGCTGGCGCATCCCGATTGGGACCCGAACCGCGAATACAGCCTGCCCTGGGCGATGTACATGACCGGCATCGCCTACGACATCAAGCGAACCGGCCGTCCGCTCACCAGCGTCAACGACATCTACGATCCGAAGTTCCGCGGTCACGTCTCGATGCTCAATCAGATGCGCGACACGCTCGCCCTCGTCTTCCTGGGCATGGGCATCACGCCGGAGAAGGCGACCTACGCCGACGCTCAAGCAGCGGTCGCGAAGATGAAAGAAAACGTCGCCAACGGTCAGATCCGCCAGTTCTTCGGCAACGACTACGGAGCGGCGCTCTCGCGCGGCGACGTCTGGATCGCCTTCGCCTTCTCGGGCGACGTCGTGCAGCTGCAGAAGGACAACCCGAACCTCCGCTTCCTGGTCCCGAAGGAAGGCCTGTACCACTCGGTCGACAACATGGTCATCCCCATCGGGGCGGCCCATCGCGCGGCGGCGCTCGCTTGGATGAACTACATCTACGAGCCGGCGGTCTACGCGCAGATCGCCGCCGCCGTGCAGTACATCCCGCCGGTCGCGGGCACGCAAGAGTACGTGCGGAAGATCAATCCCAAGCTCGCTGACAACCCGTTGATCTACCCGTCGAAGGACGTGCTCGCGAAGATGCACAACTTCGCGTCGCTCTCCGCGGAAGACGAGCGCAAGTGGGAGACGCTCTTCCAGGACGCGATCAACAAGTAAGGCGGCCAAGGAAACGGGAGCGGGAGCGGGACCGTCCGGTCCCGCTCCCGCTCGGCTTTTCAGCTCGGCCTGGGGCCGCCCGTCGCGGGCGAGCCCTTTGCCGTCAGCCCAGCTTGACCATGACGTGGCGCACGACCGAGTAATCCTCGAGCGCGTACATGGAGAGATCCTTGCCGTAGCCGGAAGACTTGAGGCCGCCGTGCGGCATCTCGCTCGTCAGCATGAAGTGGGTGTTGATCCAGGTGCAGCCGTAGCGGAGGCGGCTCGCGGTCTGCATCGCGAGCGAAACGTCGCGCGTCCAGACCGACGAGGCCAGCCCGTACTTGGTGTCGTTCGCCCAGGTGACCGCTTCGTCCGCGCTCGAGAAGCGCGTCACCGAGACGACCGGACCGAACACTTCGCGCTGCACGATCTCGTCGCTCTGGCGGGCGCCCGCGATCAGCGTCGGCTCGTAGAAGAAACCGTTCCCCACCGCGGGCTTGCCGCCCGCGAGCACCTCGACGTGAGAGAGGGCGCGGGCCCGGTCGACGAAGCCCGCGACGCGCTCGCGCTGGCGCTGCGTGATGACGGGGCCGATCTCGACGTCTGAGTCGTCGGGAAGGCCGTACTTGATCCCCGAGACCGCGCCGGCGAGCGCGGCCGTCAAATCGTCGTAGATCTTGGGCCCGGCATACACGCGGCAGGCCGCGGTACAGTCTTGGCCCGCGTTGTAATAGCCGAAGGCGCGGACCGCTTCCACGACCGCATCGAGATCCGCGTCGTCGAAGACGATGACGGGCGCTTTGCCGCCCAATTCCAGATGCGTGCGCTTGATCGTGGTGCTGGCGGCTTCGAGGACCTTGCTGCCGGTCGAAATGTCGCCGGTGAGAGAGATCATCGCGACGCCCGGATGCCCGATGAGCTGCGCGCCGACCGTTTCGCCGCGACCGAGGACGACGTTGCAGACGCCTTCGGGGAAGATCTCGGCGACGAGCTCCATCAGCTTGACCGTCGTGAGCGGCGTGTGCTCGGAGGGCTTGAGCACGATCGTGTTGCCCGCCGCGAGCGCGGGAGCGAGCTTCCACGCGCCCATCAGCAGCGGATAGTTCCAGGGAGCGATCGAGGCCACTACGCCGACCGGGTCGCGGCGGATCATGCTCGTGAAACCCGGCAGATACTCGCCCGCCGCGCTGCCCGAGAGACAGCGCGAGGCGCCGGCGAAGAAGCGGAAGCAATCGACGATGGCGGGGAGCTCGTCGGCGAGGACGCGTGCATACGGCTTGCCGCAGTTGAGGCTTTCGAGCCGCGCGAACGTCTCGGCCTCCGCCTCGATCCGGTCGGCAAGCTTCATGAGGGAAGCCGAACGCTCGCCGGGCGCCGTCCGCGACCAGCGTTCGAACGCCTCGGCCGCCGCCGCGACCGCCCGATCGATCTGCGCCGACGAGGCCTCCGGCGCGTTCGCGATCGTCTCGCCGGTCGCCGGATTCACCACGATTTCGTCCGGCCCCTCACCGCTCGCGAAATTCCCGGCGAGGAAAAGTGCCGGTTTCTCGAGTTGTCCCACGCTCATCCTAACAGTCCGTTCTGCACGCCAGCGCGACCGCCAAGGGTCGCGTCATGCGGTCTCGTCTGTTGCCGACGACCGGTGAATTCCTGCGTACCGCCGGCACGGCGCGGCGAGGAAGTCACTTCAGCGGAGGAGAGCGACATTCGCCGCCGGTATCGATTCTCCATGGTGAACGAAAGCGTGCGCGGCGTCGCTCTGAAAACGGCGATCCCCGGACCCAAGTCAATCGAGCTGGCGAACCGCCGCACGGCCGCGGTCGCGCGCGGGGTCGGGAACGGGATCCCGGTGTACGTCGCCTCGGCGCACGGTGCGACCGTCACCGACGTCGACGGGAACGTTCTTTTGGACTTCACCGGCGGGATCGGCGTCCTCAACGCCGGGCACACGCCGGCCGGCGTTTGCGGCGCGATCGCCGCGCAAGCGTCGCAGCTCGTCCACATCTGCTTCATGGTCGCCGGGTACGAAGGTTACGTCGCGGTGTGCGAGGAGCTCGCGCGGCTCGCTCCGGGGCCGACGCCGAAAAAGGCGGCACTCTTCACCAGCGGTGCCGAAGCGCTCGAGAACGCGGTGAAGATCGCGCGGGCGCATACCGGGCGCGATGCGATCGTCGTCTTCTCGCAGGCCTATCACGGCCGCACGAACCTCACCCTCGCCATGACCGCAAGCCACGCGCCGTACAAGACGGGCTTCGGCCCGTTCGCGCCCGAAATCTACCGTTCGCTCTTTCCCTATGCGTATCGCGGCGTCACCGAAGAAGCGGCACTGGCACGCTTGAACGAGCTCGTGCGCCAGGAGATCGGTCCCGAACGCGTCGCCGCGATCGTGATCGAGCCGCTCTGCGGCGAGGGCGGCTTCATCCCCGTGCCCTTCGGGTTCATGCGCGCGATCCGCGCGCTGTGCGATGAGATCGGTGCCGTCTTCGTCGCCGACGAAGTGCAGACGGGCTTCGGCCGCACGGGGACGCTCTTCGCCTGCGAACAGTCCGACGTCGAGCCCGATCTCATGACGGTCGCCAAATCGATGGCGGCAGGAATGCCGCTCTCGGCCGTCGTCGGCAAAGCGGCGATCGTGGACGCGCCGCTCCCCGGCGGCCTCGGCGGAACGTACGGCGGAAATCCACTGGCCTGCGCGGCCGCACTCGAGGCGATGAAGACGATCGCCGATCCGGCGTTTCTGGCGCGCGGCCGCGCGATCGGCGAACGCGTGCGAGCGCGCTTCGAGGCGCTGGCCGGGCGATTCCCGTCGCTGGGCGACGTGCGCGGCCTCGGCCCGATGCTCGCCTTCGAACTGGTCAAGGACCGTGCGACGCGCGAACCCGACGCCGAGCTGACCAGCCGCATCTACGCGCGCGCCTACGAGCGCGGCCTGATGCTCGTCAAAGCCGGGACGTACCATAACGTCATCCGCTTCCTCGCACCGCTGGTCATCAGCGACGACGAGCTGAGCGAAGGGCTCGCAATCCTCGAAGCAGCCGTCGCCGCCGCGCACGCCTGAGCCGCCGAACGTTCGCCGCGGCCCCGACCCGGCGAGTGCCGCCGAAATGTTCGTGCGTCGGGCCCGGGGCCGGTTTCGGAGCAGACGTCGGGGGGCTCCCTGTAGAATCCGTCGAGGCCTATGCGATTCGTGCGTCTCTCCGCCGCCGTCGCGGCGCCGGTGCTCGGGCTGTCCTTGGTCGCGGCGTCCCTCGCGGCGCAACTCGCATACCCTCCGACGCGGACGGTCCCCGTCGCCGATACGTATTTTGGGACGAAGGTCGCCGACCCGTATCGCTGGCTCGAAGCCGACGACTCTCCCGAAGTGAAGGCCTGGGCGGCGGCGCAAACGGCGCTCGCCACCAAATACCTGAAGAGTAGGCCCTCGTACGCGTACTACGCGAAGCGCATCGCCGCGTTGAGCAAGACTTCGGCCCTGCGCTTCCGGCTGGTCGTGCGCCGCAACCGCTACTTCTACTTGCGGCAAACGCCGCCCCAGCCGCAGCCCGTGCTGATCGCCCGCGACGGGCTGCACGGACCCGAGCGCGTTCTGTTCGACCCGGCGACGCTGGCCGGTGCCGACGCGCCGCCCTCGATCGAATCCGTGTTCGTCTCACCCGACGGCACGAAGGTCGCGTTCACGACCCAGCTGGGCGGATCGGAAAACGAGACGCTGCACGTCGTCATGGCGGATCCGGGCGCGGCCACGGCCTTGAGCGATGAAATCACCCACGCCGGCGGAGGAACGTCGCCGACGGCGCTCGTCTGGGATGCCGGGGCGACGGGTTTTCTGCACACGCGGTTTTCGCAGAACCCCGACGGGACGTATGCGACCTCGCACATCCTGATCTATCATCACGTTCTCGGAACCGATCCCGCAACCGATGCATACGTCTTCGGAAAGGAGCTTTCCGACCGCTCCGAATACAGCCTGCGCGGCTCGCTCGACGGGAAGGTTCAGTCGCTCACGGTCGCCGACGGCGACGGGCCGCACGCCTCGATCTATCTGCGCCGGACGGACGGCGGCGACCACGTCTTCAGCCTCGTGGCCGATCCGAGCGCGGCGATCGGCGACAGCGACGACCCCGGCGGCTCGTTCGTCGGCGACGAGTTTTACGCGATTTCCAAGAAGCGCGACTCGCGAGGGGAGATCGTCGCGCTGGCGCCGAGCCGGCCGTTCTCGAGCGCGAAGACGATCGTCCCCGCGAGTTCGCTCGTCATCGAGTCGCTGCTCGAGGTTCCCGGCGGCTTCATCACGCGCGACGTCGACGGCGGTGACGGCTCGGCGCGCTACTTCGCAAGCGACGGGAGGCTGCTGGCGCACGTTCCCGTCCCACGCGTCTCGGCGATCACCGCGCTCGCCGCGGATCCGGCCGGCGGCGACGCGATCCTCGGCTACGAAAACTACGCGACGCCGGATCGCTGGCTGCGTTACGACACGAAGACGAACGCGCTTTCGCCGACGGGGATCGAAGTCAAAGCTCCCGGTGACTATTCCAAGCTCGTCCAGAGGCGCGTGCTCGTCCCCTCGCTCGACGGCAAAGTGAAGATCCCGCTCGAAATCGTCAGCCTGCCGGGCATCAGGCGCGACGGCAGCGCACCGACCGTGTTGTACGCGTACGGGGCCTACGGCATCATCTCGCGGCCCTTCTTCTCCGGCTCGATGCTCGCATGGTTCGAGCGCGGCGGCGTCTTCGCGCAGGCCTACCCGCGCGGCGGCGGCGAGTACGGCGACGCCTGGCACGAGGCGGCCGTGCACGCAACAAAGACGCTCACCAGCGACGACCTCGCAGCGGCCGCGAAGTGGCTGGGGCAGAACGGCTACGGCGACCGCAAGCACCTCGCCATCTGGGGCGGCAGCGCGGGCGGTTTCCTGATGGGCCTCGCGCTCACGAGGAACCCCAACCTCTACCGCGCGGTCGTCGGCGAGGTGGGCATCTACGACCTGCTCCGCTCGGAACTCACGCCGAACGGCGCGTATAACATCCCCGAGTTCGGCACCGTCAAGGATCCGGCGCAGTTCGTCTGGATGCTCGAACAGTCGCCCTACCATAACGTCGTCAAAGGCCGCGCCTATCCGGCCGTGCTCCTCGAAACCGGGGAGAACGACCCGCGCGTCGAGCCGTTCAGCTCGCGCAAGATGATCGCGCGCCTGCAGGCCGCTTCTTCGTCCCCCTATCCGCTGCTGTTGATTCAGAAGGCGGGCCAGGGACACGGCATCGGCAACTCCTTTCAGCAAGAACTCGAAGAAGAGACGCAAAGCTGGACCTTCTTCGAAAGCCAGCTTCGCTGAGCTCGCGCCGGGCGGCGCGATTGCGACGTTCCAAGCGACGCCGGCGCCAAACCAAGCGATCCTTCGCTCAAGCTTCGTCAGCGCTCAGCTTCGCCGGTCTGCCCTGCGAGTCGGACCGGCAGCGGTCCCAACCGGCCTCGAGCCCGGAAGCGTCAAAAGGCGTTTGAGCGCTCGACCGCCGGGGGAACCTGAAGAGGGTTCCCTTTGCGAGAAAGCATCATTCGCGCATTCGAGCGAGGGCTGGAGGTGTCGATGGACTTTCGAAGGTTCCATTCCCGGCTGCGGGCGAGCGTCGCCGTGCTTCTCGTCGCGATCGGAACGCAGGCGAGCGCGCAAGGCGTGACGCGCGTGCAGCAAAGCGACGGCTCGGTGCGGTTCTACAACGACGTGCGCATGAGTCTGAACGGCGAGACGCTGTGGATCACCGCGGCCGACCGCAAGGGCGCCCTCGAGATCGTCACCGGCGCGTGCTCGTTCTCCGGCGAGTTGCAGCGCTGCCATCCCTCCGCGGTCACGCTTCATCAGCACGGCCGCACGCATGCGATCGCAGTCGATCGCGGGACCGTCTACTTCAATCTGACCGCCGACAGCCAGCCTCTGCGCCACTCGTCGCAGCGGCTCGCTCCGAAGAACGTGCTCGTCTCCTTCCACACGGTCCGCGGAACGTACGTATCGGTGCAGGGCGCGCTCGACGAGGTGAAGCGATGAGCGGCCCCAGCCGGCGCGCCCTCGCCCTCGTGCTCGTCATGGCCATGCCCGCCGCAGGGCTCGCGCAGCACGCCAACGGCGGCAGCGGTCGTTCCGGCAGCGGAGGCGGCAGCCGCACGCCGGCTTCCGTTCGCGGCTCCGCTCCGCTCGGCCAGCCCGCTTCGCAGGCGCGGACGGTCCCATCGAACCAAGGCGGATTCGATTTCAACCGCGACATCACGGCCCGCCCGGCCGTGGTGCCGCAGCGTCCGGCGACGCCGCAGCGGCTCAACCTCGGCAACACGAACCAGCAGACGGCGGCGAATTTCCGGCGCGCCCCGAACGCCGCCGGCGGCGGCCCGTTCCAGGGAAAGTTCAACGGTCGCGCGATCGGCAACCCGCAGCATTGGAACGGCACCTGGGGATGGAACCGCGGAGTCGTCTGGCAGCCCGTGCAGACCTATTGGGGCGGTGGATTCTGGGGCTCCCTGGCGCTCGCAGAGCTGGCCGGCGCGCTGCTCTTCGGTTCGATCGTCGATGATCAGGATCAGTTGATCTACCCGTCGTATCAGGTGGAGCCCGATAGTCCCGGCGCGCAGCTCCTGCAGAATTACGGGCTCCAGCAGACGCCCTGCGGACCGCCGAATCTCGTCGTCATCTGGGGCCCCGACAACAGCGTGATCTGCGCCCTCCCGAACGACACGGTCGGGCCGGGCAATTACGAGCTGGACCCCTCGACGCTGACGATCGTCTCCCAATCACCGTAAAGGCAGAACGTTCGGGGCCTCCTCGCTCCGCGACCCGCGCGCTCGGCCGCGAGGGCCGTCACGAACGGAACCTTACGGCCTGCGAACGCGAGCCGATCCACATCCGCGGGACGGTGCAATCCTACGGCGTGCTCTCGGCGCCGCCCCCCGGTTTCGTGGGCTTGGGCGGCGGTTCGTTCAGCACGAGCCAATAGAGCCCGAGCTGCCGCACGGACTCCACGAAGTGCTGGAAATCCACGGGCTTGCGAACGTAGCTGTTCGCGCCGCGCATGTAGCCTTCCAGGCGGTCCTGATCCTCGGCCGATGAGGTGAGGATCACGACCCGGGCGAGCTTCGTCCGCTCGTCGGCGCGTATCCGCGACAGCACTTCCAAACCGTCGACCTTGGGAAGCTTGAGGTCGAGCAGAATCACGGCGGGTTGTTCGGAGACGTCCCGGCCCGCGTACGTCCCCTGCCCGAACAGGTAGTCGAGAGCCTCGACGCCGTCGTGCGCGACGACGATCTCGTTGGCGACGTTGCCCTTTCTGAGGGCTCGAATCGTGAGGATCTCCTCGTGCGGATTGTCCTCGACCAGCAGGATGGCTGCGTTCGTCATTGCGATCGTTCCTCGCCCAGCGTGAAATAGAAGGTCGCGCCGCGATCCGGAGCGCTCTCGGCCCAAACGCTCCCGCCGTGGCGCCTGACGATCCGCTCGACGGTCGCCAGGCCGATCCCCGTCCCCTCGAACTCCTGCGCCGAGTGCAGGCGCTGGAACACTCCGAAGAGCTTGCCGGCGTACTGCATGTCGAAGCCCACACCGTTGTCGCGCACGAAATACGCGGTGACCCCGTCGCTCGCCCGTGCCCCGAACTCGACGCGGCCGGCCGCCCGCTTTGCGGTGAACTTCCAGGCGTTTCCGAGCAGATTGTCCAGCGCCGCGCCGAGGAGACGCTTGTCGCCGATCGCCGAGATCCCGTCCTGAACGACGATCTCCACGTGCCGCCCCGGCGCTTCCGACTGCAGCCGATCCAGCGTATTTCGGGCGAGCTCCGAGAGGTCGACCTCGGCGCGCTGCAATTCGCCGCGCGCCAGCCGCGAAAGCGTGAGCAGGCCTTCGATGAGCTCGGCCATCTGCCGCGCGCACGCCTGCACGTGCCGGAGGTAGACCCGGCCCTGTTCCTCGAGCTTGTCGTCGTACTCCTCGAGCAGCGCTTCGCTGAACCCCTCGATCCCGCGCAACGGCGCTCGCAGGTCGTGCGCGGCGGAATAGCTGAAAGCGTCGAGCTCCTTGTTCGCGGCCTCGACCGCCGCTTTCGCTTTTCGCAGCGATTCGACGGTCTGACGCAGCTCCAGCAGCGCGGCCTCAGCCCTCGCCCGCTCCGTATCGATCTCCTCGAGAAGATTCAAGGTCGCGCGCTGGCCAAGCTCCAACTGCCGCTTTTCGTCCGCGAAGTCCTCGAGGATGTTCATGATGGCGCGTTGAGCCGCCGAAAGCCGCTGTTTCTCCGACTCTGCGTCTTCCAGCACGTTCATGAGCGCGCGCCGCTCCGCCGAACCGTCGTCGAAAACGCCGGCGGCTCTCGCAGTCATCACGCTCAGGGGCCCTCAGCCGGCGCTGCAGCGCGGAGGCGCTCGCGTTCTTGGCGCAGCTCCTCGTTCTCCTTCTTGAGCTCGATCATGCGCAGCTCCCGGCCGATCGTCAGCCTCTGGAAACGCTCCAGCTCCGCGAGTCTTTCGAGCTCCCTTTGCCGCTGCTCGGCGACTTCCGCTTCCGCCCTCCGCTGCGACGTGATGTCGCGCGCGGCCGCGAATACGCCGAGCACGTTGCCCGCGGCGTTCTTGTAGACCGAAGCGTTGTAAAGGACGTCCGTGTGCCGTCCGTCGCGGTGGCGAACGGTGAGCGGGTAGTCCGTCACGTAGCCCGCAGAGAAGACCCTCAGGTAGCCGTCGCGGGCCTTTTCGGGCTCGGTGAAATAGTCGGAGAAATCGGTCCCGATCAGCCTCTCGCGCGGCACGCCCGTGACTTTGACGGCCGCCTCGTTGACGTCGGTGATCTTCCCTTCGGGGCTGATGGTCACGAACGGATCGAGCGAGGCTTCGATGAGGCTGCGCGCGTACTGAGAAGCCTGCTTCTGCGCGGTCATGTCGCGTGCGGAGGCGACGACGCCCAGCACGTGGCCGCCGGCGTCCTTGTAGACCGACGCGTTATAAAAGACGTCGGTCAGCTTGCCGCTCCGGTGGCGGAAGGTCAGCGGGAAGTCCGATACGGCGCCCTCCTCGAAGGCGAGTTTGTAGCCTTCGCGCGCCTTTTCAGGCTCCGTGAAGTAATCCGAGAAATCTGCTCCGATCAGCTCTTGACGCGAGGCGCCCGTCATCTCCACGGAAGCGGCATTGACGTCGGTGATCTTCCCCTCCGGGCTGATCGTGGCGAGCGCGTCGGGCGACGCCTCGATGAGGCTGCGCGCGTACTGGGATGCGGCCAGAAGCTTCTGGCCGGCCCGTTCGCGATCGGTGACATCGCGCGCGATCGAGGAGACGCCGACGAGCCTGCCCGTCGAATCGTGGATCGGCGAGACCGTGATCGAGATCGCGATCGTCTCGCCGTCCTTGCGCACGCGCAAGGTCTCGTAGTGCTCGACGCGCTCGCCCCGGCGCAGCTTTCTCCCGATCTCGTCCATTTCATCGGGCCGCTGCGGGTGGTAGAGGAGCGAGACCGGCTTGCCGACGATCTCTCCCGCCGGATAGCCGTAAAGGGCCTCCGCCGCCCGGTTCCAACTGGTGACGATCCCTTCGGGCGTCGTCGAGACGATCGCGTCGTCCGAGGAGTCGACGATCGCCGCCAGGAGCGCGGCCCGCACGTCATCCATGCAGGATATCACCGTCAACTCTTGTCTCCATGCGTGCGTTCCCTTCCAAGGTGCGGCACCGGCGTCATCAGCGCAGTCATGGCAGCTGCAACTCCATGGCGCGAGCCAAGCAGGCTCTGCGAGCGACGCGTATTCAAATGCGTTACTGCGCGAGGCTTTCCTTGATTCCTGCCTTCTGCATGAACGCAGTCGTGAACTCGAAGATCGAACGCTGGCGCTAAAAATTAGCTTTACTCAACGGCCGGACGCTCGGGTCGGGAAGGCGAGGAAGTCGCAGACGGGGGAGCGCCTCTCAGGCGTCGTCGCCGTGAGGACCGACGGAGGCTTTCGTGTTTTGAATGTGGCGTGAGGTCGCGCGCGCGACCGCCGCGTCGTCGAGCGAACGCATCGCGTCGACCATCGCCGCGTGCTCGGCGACGACTTCGTGCCGCCGCTGAGGCGTCGCGAGCGCGATGAAGCGCCACAGCAGGATATCGGCGCGAAGGTCCTCGAGCATCTTCTTGAGGCGCTTGCCGTCGGCGTGGGCGAGAATCCGCTCGTGGAAGAGCGTGTCGAGCCGCTCCAGTTCGAGCGGATCCTCGACGTGCTTCTTCATGCGTTCGAGGAGGCGTTCGAGCTCCGCGTAGTCCCGCTCGGCCATCCGGCGCGAAGCACGTTGCGCGGCGATCGTCTCGAGCGCCTCGCGAACGTCGAACATGCACGCGACCTCCTCCCGCTCGAGCTCGCGCACGACGGTCCCGCGCAAGCCGCGCGGCTCGAGGAGTCCTTCGCTTTCGAGGCGGCGCAAGGCCTCGCGCACCGGCGTTCGGCTCGCGCCGAGCGAAGCGGCGATCTCCGCCTCGATGACCGGCGTCCCCGGCAGCATCTCGCCCGTGAAGATCGCCGTCCGCAGACGCTGGTAAATCTGCTCTCGCAAGGACCGGGGCCGCTCCAAACGGCCGCCCAGCCCCCCGGCTTTCGCGGGTGACGGCGCGTGCGAACCCATGGCGCCAGCTTACGCGAACCCCTCCGGGGCGTCAAGTATTTGGGATACCAAACGCTTGACCGGCAAAAAGTTTTACCGTATACTCGGTTAACTGCTTATTGGATACCGTATACTGGATACAAAATCTCGCGATCGGGTTGCGGGAGCCGTCCGGTCCCGGTAACGGCCTTGAGCGGCTTTGACGCTCCACCGTCCTTATGAAAGGGACGCGATGTTTCCACAGTTGCTGACGCCGGTTCCCGGCGGCCTGTTCCCTTCGTTCGTCGTCGCCGCGCTGCCGGTCGTCGCCGTGCTCGTGGGGCTCGGCGTCTTTCGCCGGCCCGCTTGGCAGTCGTCGCTCGCGGGCTTGATCGTCGGGCTGATCGTGGCCATCTTCCCCTGGCGATTCCCGCTCCCGCTCGCCTTGGACGCCGTCGCCAACGGTGCGGTCTTCGCCGTCTGGCCGGTGATGTGGATCGTGTTCAACGCGCTGCTGCTCTACAACGTCGCGGTGCGCTCCGGCCGTTTCGACACTTTCCGCGACTGGGTGCTGCAGCACTTGCCGAGCGACAGGCGCGTCGTGCTGGTCGTGATCGGCTTCTGCTTCGGCGCGCTGCTCGAAGGGATCGCGGGGTTCGGCACGCCGGTGGCGATCACGAGCTCGCTGCTCATCCTCGTCGGCTTCCCCGCACTCGAGGCCCTCGTCTTCACGCTGATCTTCAACACGGCGCCGGTCGCTTTCGGCGCGCTCGGCGTGCCGATCACCGTTTTGGGCGCCGTCACGCATCTGCCGCCGGCGGCGCTCGGCTCGATGGTCGGCCGCCAGTTGCCGGTCTTCGCGCTGCTGCTCCCGTTCTACGTGATGCTGGCCTACGGCGGCCTGCGCTCGCTGCGCGCGCTGTGGCCGGTGCTGCTGGTCGCCGGAGGCAGCTTCGCCGTGACGCAATTCATCTGTTCGAACTATATCAACTACAGCCTGACCGACGTGCTCTCGTCGATGGGCTCGCTGACCGCGACGCTGCTGTTCCTGCAGATTTGGAAGCCGGCGCCCGATCCCGAGTTCGCCGTGCGCGACGCCGCCCCGCCGCATCGCCGATCCGCGGCGCTCACCGCCTGGCAGGCCTGGTCTCCCTGGGTCATCGTCTCGGCGACGGTGATCGTGTGGACGGCGCTCGAAATCTTCAAGGTCGGCGACCAGAAGATCCCCTGGCCCGGTCTCAACGAGGCCGTCTCGATCACGCTCTACAAGAATGCGCCGTACAAAGCCGTCTACGATTTCCAGCCGCTCGGCACCGGGACCGCCATCCTCCTGGCCGCCGCGCTCACCGCCCTGCTCGTGCGCATGTCGCCCGCCGACTTCGCGCGCAGCGCGGCCGCGACATGGCGCCAGATCCGGATCGCCGTCCTGACCGTCATGCTGATCGTGGGGCTGGCGTACCTGATGAATTATTCAGGGCTCAACTATACGCTCGGTCTCGGCGTGTCCTCGGTCGGGCCCGCCTTCGTGCTCCTCTCGCCGTTCCTCGGCTGGGTCGCGGTCTTCCTCTCCGGCAGCGACACCTCCGGCAACGCGCTCTTCGGCAACCTGCAAGTCGTCGCGGCCAACCAGCTCAACCTCAATCCCGTGCTCTTCGCCGCGACCAACTCCTCGGGCGGCGTCATGGGCAAGATGATCTCGCCGCAGAATATCGCAACCGGCGTCGCGGTCACCGACTTGAAGGGGAAAGAAGGCGTCGTCTTCGCGCGCACCTTCAAGCACAGCATCGTGCTCACGCTCGCGCTGGGCTTGCTCGTCGCCTTCCAGCAGTTCGTCATCCCTTGGATCATCCCGCACTGACGGAGTCACCGCGATGAAGAGAGCGCCGCTCGAGGTCGGCCTGTTCGTGACCTGTCTGGTCGACGCGTTTCGCCCGACCGTCGGCTTCGCCGCCGTCAAGCTGCTCGAAGAGGCCGGCTGCCGGGTGAGCGTGCCGGAGGCGCAGACCTGCTGCGGACAGCCGGCCTACAACTCGGGCGATCGCGCCGACGCCCTCGCCATCGCCAAGGCGGTCATCGCGGCCTTCCGCGGCTTCGACTACGTCGTCGTCCCATCGGGCTCGTGCGGCGGGATGCTCAAGCTGCACTATCCCGCCCTCCTGGCGGGCGACCCGTCCCTGCGCGACGCCGCTGCGGACCTGGCGCGCCGCACCTACGAGCTCGTCTCGTTCCTCACCGACGTGCTCGGCATCGAGGAGGTCGGGGCTCGTTTCGACGGCGACGTCGCGTATCATGACAGCTGCTCGGCGCTGCGCGAGCTGGGCGTGCAGGCCCAGCCCCGCAAGCTGCTCGACTCGGTCGCCGGCCTGCGCCGCACCGAGCTGCCCAACGCCGAGGTCTGCTGCGGCTTCGGCGGAACGTTCTGCGTCAAGTATTCCGAGATCTCGGCCGACATCGTGCGCAAGAAGGCCGAGAGCGTCGTCGCGAGCGGGGCCGGCACGCTGCTCTCGGGCGACATGGGCTGTCTGCTCAACATCGCCGGGAAGCTGCAGCGCGACGGTGCGCGCGTCGCCGTGCGGCACGTGGCCGAAGTGCTGGCCGGCATGACCGAAACGCCGCCGATCGGCGGTTCCCGGGCGTGACCGCATCGTGAAAGCGACCAGCCGTTCGTTCAAGGCGAACGCGCACGCCGCGATGCAAGACGCGACGCTGCGCGGCGCCCTCAAGCGCATGGAGACGGGCTTCGGCGCAAGCCGCGCGGCGGCGGTCGCGCGGCTTCCGGAGTTCGACGAGCTGCGCGATCGCGCCGTCGAGATCAGGAACCACGTGCTCGCCAATCTCGATTTCTACCTCGAGCGCTTCGAGCGGGAAGTGATCGCGCAGGGCGGCCAGGTGCACTGGTGCGCCACGGCCCGCGAGGCACGCGAGACGATCCTCTCGCTCTGCCGCAAAGCCGGCGCCAAGACCGCGACCAAGGGCAAGTCGATGGTCGCCGAGGAGATCGCCCTCAATCCTTTCCTGGAAGCGAACGGCATTCAACCGATCGAGACCGATCTGGGCGAATACGTCATCCAATTGGCCGAGCAGCCGCCCAGCCACATCATCGTCCCGGCCGTTCATCTCAGCAAAGAACAGATCGCGGATCTGTTCGCCGAGCACCACGCGCAATACGGGAAGACGGAACGGCTGACCGAAGCGCAGGCGCTGGTCGCCGAAGCGCGCGAGATCATGCGCCAGAAATACCTCGATGCCGACGTGGGCATCACCGGCGCGAACTTTCTGATCGCGGAGACCGGCACGACGATCATCGCGACCAACGAGGGCAACGGCGACCTCACTCAGATGCTGCCGAAGATGCACATCGTGATCGCCTCGATCGAGAAGGTTCTGCCGACGCTCGAGGACGCGTGCACCCTGCTGCGTTTGCTGGCGCGGTCCGCGACCGGCCAGGAGTTCACCTGTTACACGACGTTCTCGACGGGACCCAAGCGGCCGGACGACCTCGACGGTCCCGACGAGTTTCACGTCGTGCTGCTCGACAACGGCCGCTCGGCGATGCTCGGAACGGAGTTGCAAGACGCGCTGCGCTGCATCCGCTGCGGCGCGTGCCTCAACGACTGCCCGGTCTATCGATCCGTCGGCGGCCACGCCTACGGCTGGGTCTATCCCGGCCCCATCGGCGCCGCGATCGACCCGCATTTCATCGGCTTGGAGGAAGCCTACGACTTGCCCGCCGCCTCGTCGTTTTGCGGCAAGTGCGAGAGCGTCTGCCCGCTGCGGATCCCGCTGCCGGGCATCATGCGTTACTGGCGCGAGCAGGCCTTCGAACGCAAGATCGCGCCCGCGCCGCAGCGCGCCGGTATTCGGCTGTGGGCCTGGGTCGCGCGGCGTCCCGCACTCTATCGCATCGGCAGCCGGATCGCGGTCGCCATGCTGGCGAAGCTGGCCGGAAGAAAGGGCCGCTTCGCCCGCTTGCCGCTGGCAGGGGGATGGACGGCAGCACGCGATCTGCCCGCGCCGGAGGGCCGCACGTTCGCCGACCGCTGGCGCACCGAGACTCGCAGGCGCGCATCGTGAGCGGCGGCGAGCACGTCTTCGCGCGCATCCGCGCCGGGCTGGGCCGAGGTCCGCTCGAGCCGGAAGCGGTCGCAAAGCTAGAGGCACGGATCGCCGCGCACGCGCCGAATCTGATCCCGGCACGCGCCCGCGTCCCGGAAGACGAACGCCTAGCGCTCTTCCAGAGGATGGCCGAGGAGGTCGGGACGACGTTCGCTCACGTTCCGTCGTTCGACGACGTGCCGGCCGCGCTGCTCGCCTATTTGACAGCGCGGGGGCTGCCGGCGCGGCTGCGCATGTCGCCTGATCCCTGGCTCGACCGCATCCCCTGGAGCTCGCAGCCCGCACTCGCCATCGCGCGCGGGCGGGCCGGGCCCGGCGACCTCGTCAGCCTGACGCCATGCTTCGCCGCCGTCGCCGAGACCGGAACGCTCGTCCTCGTCTCGAACGGCGCACGGCCGGCGACGCTCAACTTCATGCCCGACAACCACGTCGTCGTGCTCGAAGCCTGCGACGTGCTGGGCGCGTACGAGGACGCCTTCGCCAAGCTGCGCGCGCTGCACCCGGACGTCCCGTTCATGCCGCGCACGGTCAACTTCGTGACGGGCCCGTCGCGCACCGCCGATATCGAGCTGACGATCGTGCGCGGCGCGCACGGCCCCCGCCGCCTGCACGTCATCGTCCGGCAAGCTCGAGCGCGTTCCGAATCTGCGGAGTATCGGCTCGACCGCGTCCAGGCTTGAGTCTCCGGGGCCTCAACGGCTCGAGCGTGACCGGTCGCACCCGCTACGCTCGCTCTTTCGTTACATTACTTGATATTCGTCACATAGGCGGCGGTTTCGCACGAAGCGTATTATCGGGCTCAAGAGGCACTCTTTTTGAAAGGGGAGCTGTTCGTGCGTCCCTCTCTTCGCACTCTATCTCGTGTAGCGCTCATCGCAGCAGCCGCGTTTACGCAGGCGGCCTGCTCGTCGTCCGGCACGAATGCGACCCTGCCCGGCGCGCAGCCTGCGTCGCGGACCGTCAACGTGGATGCGGCGGTATTCCCCGCCCGGCTGAACGCCTTTCCTCTCACGTTGAAGGCGCATCCGATCTGCCAAACGCAGAACGACAATACCTCGGTCCAATGTCAAGCCAATCAATACGCAACCGGGCCGATAGCCAACCCCTCCACTCCGGCCTCGCAGATTCCCGGCCTCCAACCGGCCCAGCTCGCGCAACAGTACAACTATTCGCCGTCGAGCGGCGGCAGCAATCAGACCGTCGCCGTCGTCGTCGCATTCGACAACTCCGCTCATCTTCAGAACGACCTGAACGTTTACCGCTCGACCTTCGGACTGAGCCCGTGCACCGTCGCCAATGGGTGTTTGACGTTCGTGAATCAGTACCCGAAGCTCGCCATCCCGGACCCGCTCGGCTTGTGGCCGATCGAGGCGGACCTCGACGCTGAAATGGTCTCCGCGGTTTGCCCCAACTGCAAAATCATGGTCGCCCAAGCGCTCGACAGGCATATCGCCAGCATGTCGGCGACGAACGACGTCGCGGTGGCCAACGGCGCGACCGAAGTGTCGAACAGTTGGAGTCTGCCGGAATCCTCCGGCTCCGTGAGCTACGCCTCGCACTTCGACCATCCCGGCATCCCGATCACCGCCGGTGCCGGCGACGGCGGTTACGGCGTCGCCTTCCCCGCGGACCTGGCTACCGTCATCGCAGTCGGCGGAACGACGCTCGATATCGCCGACCATCAGGAGTCCGTCTGGCCCCTGACGGGAAGCGGCTGCAGCGCGCTCGTTGCCAAGCCGGCATTCCAAACCGACAGCGGCTGCCCCAATCGCACGGCGAACGACGTTTCGGTCGTCGCGGATCCCAACACCGGGGTCGCGATGTACTCCACGAGGGCGGGAGGCTGGGTCGTCATGGGCGGGACCAGCGTCGGCGCCCCGCTGGTCGCGGCGCTGTACGCCCTGCAAGGCAACGCCAAGCAGATCGACGACGCGACCTCGATCTACGCGAACGCTGCCTCGTTCAACAAGATCGCGAGCGGCTCGAACGGAGTCTGCAGCCCGTCGTATCTGTGCACGGCAGACGGCGGCTACAGCGGCCCGGCAGGAGTCGGGACGCCCAACGGCACGAGCGCCTTCTAATGTCGGGACGTTAGCTCCGCGATGCTCAGGGAAATCGGCTCTGAGCGAGGCCGCCTGCGCGCCGCTCTGCGGAGAGCGAAAGCACATCGCGTGACCCTGGTGTGCGCTCCCTACGGCTACGGCAAGACTGCGGTGCTCCTGGACTTCGCAGGGAGCACCGCAGCGGCATACGTCGCGGTCGAGGAGAACGAGAGCCTGCTCGGATTTGCCGCCGGCCTCGCGGGCGCCATCGCTCGCAGAGCCGAAGGCATCGAGCGCACCTTGACCGCCGCGCATGCCAGATCGCTGCAGATGCCCGATCCCCCCGCAGCACTGGCGACGTGGTTCGTGCGCCATCTGCGTGACGAACCGTTCACGATCGTCGTCGACGACCTCTCCGCCGCTGAAGGCAACGCGGTCGCCGCGTTCCTCACGCACGCCATCGATCTCTCACCGCCAGGCTGCAGATGGATCGTCGCTTCCGAACACCTGGACGACCTGCCCGTCGCGCGCTGGCTCGCCCACGAGACGGCGGCCTATCCCCTGCTCGCGGACGCGTTGCGCCTGACCTTGCGCGAAGCGCTGGCCTCGGCCTTATTTCTTTCGCCTTCGCTCACGGTCGCGCAGGTCTCGCAGCTGCACCGTGAATGCGCTGGGATACCGTCGCTCTTCGCGTACTGCGCGGCTGCGTTGGAACACGCTCCCGGCGCACCGCTTTCCGCCGTGCGCGACGCCGCCGCCGTCTTTGCAACTCTTTCCGACCTCCAGCAACGCACCATCCTGACGACGAGCCTCCTGCCCGAACTCGACGACGCCTCCCTCCTAACCTGCGCCGGCGAGGACGCGGTGCGGACGGTCGAAGCGCTGCGCAAGACGCACCCCTTCTTGTTCGAATGGCACGGTCGCAACTACCATAGCTACGTCCGCCCCCAGTTCATCGAACGCCTCGCCACCTCTGAGTTCCGCCGAGCCGCCGTCACCGGCGCCGCAAAGGTTTACGAACGTGCCGGCAACGTCGCGCGCGCATTGCGGCTCCTCGGGACGGTCGCCGACGAAGGCGAGATGCTGCGCATCGTCGAGCACCAGGGGTTCGCGTCGCTCGACCGGGATGCCGCGCACGTCCTGCGCGAAGCGGTCCGCGCGCTGCGCCCCGAAGCGCGGGAGCGAAGCCCGGCAGTCTTCACGATCCTGGCCCTGACGGCTTCTCTCGAAGACCACGGCGACGTGTGCGAATCGCTCTTTCAAAACGCCATGGCGGCATGCCTGTCGGCGCGGGAGCGCTGGTTCGTGCGGTATCGATACGCCGCCGAGCTGACTCGGCGCGGTCGCGCTGCCGACGCTCTCGCCCTGATCGAAGTCGATGACGATCTGGAAACCATGCCGGTGCCGTTCAGAGCGTGCATCGCAGCGGCACTCGCGGTGGCACACGTGGAATCCGGCTCCTTCGATGCCGCTCGCGCTCACACGAAGCGAGCGCTATCGCTGATTCTTCAGGAGCCCGATCGTGCGGCCGAGGCGCGCATCCGCCACCAAGCTTCATACGTCGCGCTCGTCACGGGCGAGTACGAGCGTGCCAAGGAACTCGCTCGAACCTCCGCACGACTCGCGGAAAGTTGCGGCATGGCAGAGGTGGAAGCCAGAGCGCTCACCGTGCTCTACAACGTCCTGGCGGACGTCGACGAAGACACGGTGGCGGCCATCGACGCGCTGCGGCGCCTCGCCGTCTGCGGCGGCAAGGCCGGCAGCGTCGCCTTGCAATTCTACGGCCTCGTCGGCGCGTACGAACTGGAAGTGGAGCGAGGGAACGATGCCGCTTTGGGATCACTCGAGGCCGCATTTCACGATTTTGAGGTGCTCTACGGAGAGCGGACCGCGATGCAAGGACTTCTTCCCTCGCAAGCGCTGCGGCTCGCCTGGTGCGGTGAATTCCAGCGCGCCTGGCGCATTCTCAAGCCGAGCACGGCCGAAGAAGAAGATCCGGAGCGACGCGCCCTGCGCTGGTCGGAGGTCGCGCTTTACGCGGTCTGCGCCGGCGACGCCGCGGAGGCAAGGCAGGCTCTCTTAGAAGCGAGACGCTTCGCGCGCGGCTGCGGCTTAGGGTCGGGCCGCATGCAACGCGTGGCCACGATACGGGCACTGACTCTGACGCTTCTCGGCAAGTGCCGGGCCGGTTTGGCCATCTCCAGGCGCCTTCTCAGAACGATCCCCAAGGAGCGGCACCGGACGCGCGCTTTCGCCGCCGCCGTCGAAGCTCTCGCGGCATGGCGCTTGGGGACCGTCGATTCGAGGCCGGTGCTCGACGCCTTGAGCGCTCTCTACGAGCACGATTCGGGAGGAATAGCGCGGCTCTTCGAGAGCCTCCCGGCGCACTGCGTCGCACCGCATGGCGAACGCAGGCTGAGGGAGAACGCGGCATGATGTTCGCTCGAACCGTTGACGCTCGCGGCGTCACCGAAGCGCGGGCCGAAATCGTGGAAGCGCTGGTCGCGCCGCTGACCCCCGGCGAGCGCACGCTGATCGTGCAACTCGTCGCCCGGAGCTTCGTCGACTCCTACGCGCATGCCCTCGAGCGGCGCGACCCGTCCGCATTGATCGCTTGGGTCGACAAGATGTGCGAGACGCACGGAGCCTCGCCCGTCGTCGGAAAGCTGTTCGCGTCCGCCTGCACGTCCTTCGACGCCTTCCTGGAAGAGCACGCGTTTGACGACGCCGTCCGGCGGCCGTTGCGAACGTTGAACGGCGCGCTGCAAAGCGTCGTGGGCAAGCCGCGCGGGCGAGTTCAGGCCGACCTCTCCCACCTCGACGAAGTGGATGCGGCCATCGAGGAACTGGTCTCCAAACTCGACATCACCGACCCGCTTACGGCGGAACATTCTCGCGCCGTGGCCGCATGGTGCGGGCGGCTCTCCCGCCGCCTCACGCTCGACGATCGGGAGGCGTCGTTCGTCTCCCGTTGCGGGATGATTCACGACATCGGGAAAGTGACCACTCCGCCTACGATCTTGCAGGCCCCGCGGAAACTGACCGACGACGAGTGGAAGGTGATCCGCGAACACACCGTGGCGGGCGAACTGATCATCCGCGAGGACGACCGCTTGGCCTGTTTCGCCAGCGCCATTCGCAACCACCACGAACGCCTCGACGGCCACGGCTATCCCGATCACCTCGATCGCGACGCCATCTCGCATGCCATTCGCATCGTCACCGTGGCGGACTGTTTCAACGCGATGATCGGAAGGCGGCCGTACCGTCCGCCGATGCCTCCCAGCCTCGCCTTGGAAGAACTCGATAGGCATGCGGGGACGCAATTCGACCCTGAAGTCGTCGAGGCGATGCACCAGGTCGTGAACCCGCGATGAGCTTTCTCGACCCGCTCCGGTCCGGGGCCTGGCCGGCATGCGCCGCGAGAAGCCCCGCAGCGGGCCGACGGTCGCGGTCGCCTATTCGGCGATCGCCGACGGTATCTTGCTCGCGGCCGAAAGGATCGACAGGGGGCTGAACGGCGTCGCGAGTGCGACAACGAGACCTTCCACCGCGGTCGCGACGTCGGCGAATCTATTCCACGACGCCACGGCATTCGTGAGGCTCGTCACGTAAACTTGCGCCTGCCGCGTGACGCTTTGAAGTTGCGTGAAGGCCGCATTTGCATCGTCGTACGCGGCGTTTATCGCCGACAAATAATAGCTCTTGGAGAGCTGCGAGGCATCGATGGTCCAATGCATAGCCGCGACGTTGTCGAACGCCGCATCGCCGCTTCGCGCCGCCTGATAGGCCTGCAGAGCCGCTGCGTAGTCTCTCCATGCATCGCCCTGACTGATGTTCTGATCGGGGCTGAGGGGGGTTGACATAGGTGAAGCTCCTTACGGTGTCGCCTTGGCAGCGGGACTGGAGGAAGCTCTTGCAGCGGGGCTAGACGAAGGCCTTGCAGCGGGGCTGGAAGACGTACCTGTAGCGGGCTTGGCGCTCGACTTTCCAGCGGGGCCGGGCGTCGCGGCAATCGCATTGACGAGCGCCACGACATCGCCTCCGAGAGCGTCGATATAAGGCTTTATTGCAGCCGCATAGCCGCTCAGACCTGGCCGCGGCACGTTGATCAGGGCGTTATTGGCCCGCCCGAGATCGGTCATCGTCGAATAGAAGGGTTGCGCGCGGTTGAGGTCCGTCAGCAACTGGCCGTCGATCGCCGACCAGCGCCCGCGCTGAACTGCGATGAGATCGCGGATCTGCATCAAATGCGCGACGAGCTGAACGTGACGTCCGCAGGCGTCGGAACACTTGCGCTCGAGCGCGTTCTTCACGGCTTGCGTAATTTGAGGCGTCGCGTCGGCGGACGCTCGGGCGGGCAAGTCGCCGTCCGCCTGAAGCAACCGAACGAGCTCCAGGTGTTCTGCGTTGATGAGCGTTATGAAGTACTCATCGACGACGAGCTTGTCGTCGAAGACCACTCCGTAATACCCGATATCGGCCTCGAGCGCGGCGTCGACCATTTTTTGGAAGATGTCGCCCTGGTGCGATCGAGCGATGAGGTCCTGCAGATCGCGATCTTGCCGGTGCAAGAGGATCTGATTGCCGATGTCGGCGATGAACTTGCCGGCGGCATCGGCGATCGCGTCGTTGCGGAGCGCGCCGATCTGCACCAGGCCCTCACCGGCGGCCTGATACTTGCTCTCGCTCGGTGCGACGGCGACGCCGGCGACCGCGCCGAGACCCTCCGCGTAGGCGAAGATCCCGTCGTTGAAGGCCTGCCACCTCTGACTCGTTTGCAGTTCGGCGAGACAAGCCGTATCGCTCGGCAACGGTGTGCTCGCCGCTGCCGGCGCCGGCGTCTTTTTGCTTACCGGTTGCTCCGTGGCCGGCCGCGCCGGTGCCGAACTCGGATTGGTAGGCGGCACGGGAGTCGGCTCCGGCGGCACGACACCGGCGAGCGGGATGCTCGAAAGTGAATCGCCCGTCGCTCCCGGCGCCGGGACGAGGGTGGCGATTTCACCGTACTCCCGTGCCGTGAGGCAATCCTGATAGAGCGCCGCCGCCATCGCGTCCGAGGTCTGTTGGGCCTGGGCGGCGAGCGAACCGAACTTCTTGATGGCGTCCAAGTTCGCGGTCGAGCCGCAGCCCGCGGCCAATGCCCCTGCCAACACGGCAGCGAAAAGAAGGCGACGCATACTTGTTCCTGTCTTCGGATTCGAAGCGACCGGTTATGCTACGCAGGCGTGAATCGCTTGGCTCATCGCGATCGACTTCGTCGAGTACGGACGAGTGCAGCTCGACAAAAGCAAACCACAAAACATCGGGCCGGGCAAGCCGTTCTGCGCCGCAGGATGCAAGCGGGCCGTGAGGCACCGTCAGCATCGGCGGAACGCTTTCAACCGAGCCCTAAAACGTTCCGGCTCAGTCCCGGGTCTGCTTCTTTTTGGCCAGACTGCGGATCACTTGGATCAGAATGACGGTGATGAGCGGAACGAAAAAGACGCCGATGACGATCCAGAATTCGATCAACCTAGGGCCTCCCGCTCACCCGGCATTTCACTGATAGCGGGATTTCGACGCGGAATCCCCCTTTTCCAGCCTCGAGAGGCCGTGCTCGCGGCCCTGCGCCCGCGCCGGGGGCACCAGCCAAAAAAAGAAGCCCGCTTTCGCGGGCTTCTCCGGTCTGTGAACCAGCGGCGAACGCTACTCGGGAGCGGCCGCCGTGACCGCTGCACCTTCGGCCGGCGCAGGCACGAGCACGCCGAGGACTTCCTCGACGCGACGGATGCGAGCCTCGCGCTCCGGGTCGGCCGGCCCCATGGCCTTTTCCATGCGCCGGACGGCGTGGAGCGTCGCGACCCGGTGTTCGTGGTCCGGCAGGAGGGCGGGGAGCGTCTCCAGCGCCTTCTCCTCGTCGAGCCGAACGAGGAACGTCTGCAAGCGGACCGCGTCCTTGAACTCGACGAGCGTCTTGCGCGTGTCCTCGTGCGCCTCGTGATAGATCTGCTTCAGCGCGCGGAAGCCGCGCTCTTCGGCCGCAGGTTGACCCTTGTGGACGTACGCGCAGATCCGGACGAATGCTTCGAGCGTGCCGCCTTCGAGGTCGCGCGCCTTGAGCGCCTCGATCCGTTCGGCCATGCGGGCGCGCCGCTCGGCTTCGTCGGCGTCGCGGTCCGTGGAGCCCTCGTCGACGACGCCGAAGGCGCGCTGCAAGAGCGGCTGCTCGTAGATCGCCTTGAACGCCACCTCCTGCGATTGGTCGCGAAGGTCGCGGAAGAGGTCGAGCCAGCGAACGATGCTCTCGGAGAACGCTTGTTCGATGTCGACGAAGACGTTGTCGCCCGCGATCGGGCGGCGATGCTTGCGCACCTCTTCAGCGACGACCTTCACGGGGAGCATCGCCGGGTTCAGACGGTCGGAGAACATGTACTGGCGGACGCGCCCCGGATGCGTGCCGCGCAGGATCGAAGCGAAGACCTCGTTCGAGAGCGCCCGCACGACCGGTGAGAAGTAACGCAGGTAGAGCTTCTCGTTGAACGCCGAGAGCCGTGCCGCGGTCTCGAAGGGCTTCTCGTCGGCCGGCGTACCGCCCATGTTGCGGATGTCGTCGAGCTTGCGCTCGTGGAACTTCACGGCGTAACGATGCGGGATCACTTCGTCGTCGGCGTGACCCGGCTCGTTGTCGCGGATGACCATTTCGTACAGTCCGTACGGCAGCATCTCGACCATTTCGAGCGTGCGGATGACCTCCGCGTGCTCCTTGCGCGCGACATCGCCCGAGACGAAGATCCCCAGATGTCCGACCGTGTCGTGCAGCATGTAGATGATCGTCTGCTCGTTGGCCAGCAGGTCCTCGTCGGTCGGGTAGGTGTCGAGGATCCAGTGCAGCGCCTGGTACGGCGGCGTGATGTTGTCACCCCACGAGCAGAATACGATGATCGGCGATTTGATGTTCCGCAGGTCGATCGGCTCTTGCCCGGGCTCTTGCTGCAGCTTGCCTTTGGCCAGCTTGTTGCTCGTGAACAGCTCGCCCGTGACGAAGCGGACTTCCTCGGTGGTGGTCAGGAAGAAGCCGCCCCACCACTTCTCGAACTCCAAATAGCGCTTGGCTTCGGTATCGATCTTGCGGAACAGGTTGTAGTGCTTGTTCCACAGCGAGTTGCCGGGGTTCATCATCTCGAAGTTCGAGACGAGGTTCGCGCCGTCGAAGCGCCCGTTCCCGATGTCGCCGGCGAGCGAGGCGACCCACGTGCCGCCCATGAGGCCGCCGACGAAGCGGATCGGGCTGTCGCCCTCGCCTCCGGCCCAATAGGAGAGCGGGGCGCCGGTCAGCATGATCGGACCGAAGACGTCGGGTGAACCGGCGCACAGGATCGCGACGGCCCAGCCGCCTTGACAGTTGCCGATCACGACCGGCTTGTTCGCTTCAGGGTGGAGCTCGCGGACTTTGTGGATGAAGATCGTCTCGACGTGATGGACGTCGGCGATCGTCTGCCCCTTGACCGGCTCGGGAAAGAAGGTGACCAAGTAGCAGGCGTGCCCGGTCCGCATCGCCATGCCGATCTGGCTGTCTTCCTTGAAGCCGCCCACGCCCGGACCGTGGCCGGCGCGCGGATCGACGATGACGTAAGGCCGCAGCTTCGGATCGATCTTCATCCCGGCCCGCGGGACGATCTTCAGCAGTGCGTAGTTGGCGGGCCGGTCAAAGGTTCTTCCATCCAAGACCGTTTCGTAGTCGAAGGTCAGGACCGGCGGCTTTCCCGCTTCGCTGTGCTCGAGAAAGTCGTTTCCGCGCTGGCGCATCACGTCCAGCAGGAGCACCCACCGCTGCGCGCGGTCGTACCAGTAGTCCCAAGCCTGGCCGGCCAGCCCGAGCGCTGGCGCCGGCGGACTCAAAGCTGGCACGGACGCCGCTTCCGGGGCTCTGGCGGCTACCCCGTTGGTCTTCGACGCGCCGTTGCTCGTCGAAACGCCGTTGCTCCCGGCCGGCGTCCCGTTGGTCGTCAAGAGCGGACGCAGGAAGGTGTCCGACCAGACACTCAGCACTCGCCCGGCAAGCTGGGGAAGAAACATTCTGGAACCCCCTCTATTACTTCAGGACCTTGCAATTCGACGACGGAACGCGCTTTCCAGCCTTGCCTGCTTCCGCCCCACCATCCGACTTTTGTCGCGTCTTATCCCCGCCAAAGGAAGCGCCGCCGTATCGATCGGCTTGGGCTGCGCAACCGGCGGCTCCCGCAAGCGGCGAGCGGCGCGAGCGGGCAAACTCGCCGCCGGGTGCCCTTTTGAGAAGGCCGTCTCATCTGTAGCATTCGCGGCGTCGCGGCTGAAAGGATTCCGCCGAGCTGCCTGTTCATTATTCCGAGCGAGGGTGGACCGAATAACCCGGAAAGGGCTTATCGAGCCTGCACCCTCGCCTGGAGGCCTCAACCAATATGAAAGTCGTGTTTCGACTGTTCTTTCTATCTCTCATGATAGCCGGTCTGGCGGCGCCGGCCGGCGCCGTCACCATCAGCGCCCATCTCAATGCGGCCCCGAAATCATTCACCGGCGGCTGTCCAAAGGTCATCACGTTCAAGGGCACGATCAGCGCTTCGAACTGGTCGCCGACCGCGCTCAAGCACGTACAGTTCAACTTCACGCGCAGCGACGGCGCGCTGTCACCCGTCCAGACCCTTCGTTTCAGCGGAAACGCGACGAAGGCGGTTTCCACGACCTGGACGCTCGGCGGTCCCAAAACGAAGTATTCCGGCTGGGAAGCGATCCACATCACGTATCCGACGACACTCGATTCCAACAAAGCGCACTTCAAACTGAAGTGCAACTAGCGCCGCTTCGCTCGACGAAGCCGACGCACTGAGAGCGGGAAGGCGGCGCGACCGCGCCGCCTTCCCGCTGCCGAACCGGGCCGGGCCGCTCCTCGTCATCACAACCGAGACGCCTCCGTTTCGAAAGCATCTCTTGTCATGTGGCACTCGCCCGGATCGGCGGCCCGGGCGGCTGTGATCGTTACCCTCGCCTCGCGGCTCTCCGGGTAGCGGGTTTGCAGCCAGGCGTGCATCAGATTCATCCGCTGCAGGCCGTCGGCGCTGCGAGCCTTCCCGTAAGCGACTTCCAGCAGAAAGATGTCGCGCGGCAGGTCGGCATCCCGAGGATACCGCTGCTCCCAGTCCCCGATCGCCCCTTCCATGAGCTCGCCATGCGCCAATTCGCTCTGCGGGTCGTCGGCGTTCCGTTCGATCCTGTACGCCAGGCAGATCGCATGATTGCGAATCCCCAGCACCGTCATTTTGTACGTTCTTCCGAACGAGACGTCCACGGGCGCGTTGGCCGAGAGATCGGCCCGTGCTGCCAGCGGAAGCAAAAGCAACAGCGACGCCGCGATACAACCGAGCGAGAATTTCGCCTCTTTCACGCCGCGAGGCGTTCTTCCAACTCGTGCCGCCGAACCGCCCTGCACCGTGTCTTCCCGCAACATCTCTTTCCCGCATCCGCATTCTGCGACCGTCGCCGCGACCTCGCGCATCGATACTTTGAACTCCCGACGCAGCCCTGCCGCTTCTTCTGAGGCGTGGCGGGGAGCACAGAGCGTGTGGCGAGGGCACGGGTGAATTCAGCGAACGTCACTCAACGCCGTAGGCCGGTCGTCCGTCGGGCCAGCTCGAGCAGCGGCAGGCCACGACAGCACTGCTACGTCACCGGGAGGTGAACGAGTTGCGGAGTGCCGCATTGCCGATGTGCGCACAATCACCCTAAAAACGACTTCGCGCGGCGAACGCAAGGCTTTTTTTACCGAAACCTCTCCTAAGGAGGTAAAGCATTGCGGGTTGTTACGCTGAGCAAATATGGTAACCGGCAGCCGTCCTTGATGACGGGGTGCGCACCGTGAGATCTCGCAACCATTCGGCCGATCCGCGGGCGCGAGCGCGCTCCTCGATCGGCTTGATTCTGCTCGCCTGCTGTCTGGTCGTTGCCGGAGTCTGGAGCGAATCCGTGTTTGCGAGCAGCGAAGAACAACGCGCCGCGATCAATCACGGTCAGAACGAGGCCGGTAATCTCGCTGTCGCGTTTCGCGCCGAGGTCGAGCATTCGCTCGACACGGTGAACGAAACGATGGACATCCTGGAGACCCAAATACACCGCGACCCTTCTGCTTTCGACCTGCATCGCTGGGCCGGCCAAGTTCCGCTGCTCTCCACCGGGACCATCCAGGTCTCGCTGATCGACCGTAACGGTAAGCTCGCAGCGAGCTCGCTCGCCGAGCGCGTCAAACCGATCGATCTCAGCGATCGCGCCCATTTTCGCGTCCACCTCCACGGTCCGAGCCATCGCCTCTTCATCAGCAAGCCCGTGGTCGGACGCGTCTCGAAGAAGACGACGATCCAACTGAGCCGCCGCATCAACGACGCTCGCGGCCGGCTCCTCTACGTGGTGGTCTTTTCGCTCGAGCCGAAGTACCTCACGACGCTCAACAAATCCGTCTATCTCGGCGACCGCGGGACGATCACGCTCCTCGGTCCCGACGGCACCATTCGCGCACGCTTTACGAAAAAGCACGGTGACGGACTCGACGGCACGGGCAAGAAGCTCGTCAGTCCCGAGTTTGCCGCCCATATTCGTCTTTCCGATACCGGAAGCTATACCGCCCCAAGCCGCCTCGACGGCGTCGCCCGCCTGTACAGTTTCGCTCGCGTCGGTTCCTACCCGCTCTACGTGATCGCCGGTCTGCCCCTCGACGACGTACTCGCCGCGCCGCGGGCATTCGCCAAGCTGTTCTTGACCTTGGCGTCGCTCGCGACACTCCTGATTCTCGGACTCGCCGCCTTCCTTTCTCGAGAAATCTGGCGCGGCGCCAACCGCGAGCTAGCACTTCGCGAAACGCAGGACGCTCTCGAACGCGCCCTGCATACTGCCGAAGAGGCCACCCGCGCGAAGTCGATGTTCCTGGCGATGATGAGCCATGAAATCCGTACGCCGATGAACGGCATCCTCGGCCTGACGCGCTCGCTGCTGAAAACCAGTCTGGACCGCGGCCAGGTCGAGATCGTGCGTCTGGTGCACGACTCGAGCTCGACGTTGCTGCGCATCCTCAACGACATCCTCGATCTGACGCGCCTCGAAAGCGCCTCCGACGAGCTTCACGCCGAGGACTTCTTCCCTGTCAGTCTTACGCGGAGCGTCGCTCAGATATTCGCCGAACGCGCCCGCGAACGCGAGCTGGCGCTCGTCGTCGAGGACGACGTGGATCCGGGCATCGCCTTGCACGGCGACGCCGGGAGAGTCCGTCAAGCGTTATGGAACCTTCTCTCGAACGCGATCAAGTTCACCGAAGCTGGATCCGTCACGCTGGCCGCAAGTACGGTCGACAGAACCGACAGGCAGATGACGGTGCGCTGGTCGGTGACCGACACCGGAATCGGCATCCCCGCCGACCGCCTCGCACAGCTCTTTCAGACCTTCGTTCAAGCCGACTCGTCGATACAGCGGCGTTACGGCGGCACGGGCCTCGGACTCGCGATCACGCGCAGGCTGGTGGAAAGCCTGGGCGGCTCGATCGCCGTCACTTCGAACCCGGGCTCGGGGTCGACCTTCACCGTCGAAATTCCCTTCGCGTTCGGCGATTCCAGCAAGCGCGAGGACGAGGACGAACGGGAGCTGGCGGAGCTTATTCGCGCTCGCGTGCTGCGGAACGCCAACGCATATCGCGCCCTCGTGGCCGAGGACGACGCGGCGAGCCGTCTTCTCCTGACGACGCTCTTACGCGACGTGAACGTGCGAGTCGATGCCGTCGAAAACGGCAAGGCCGCCGTTTCGAGCGCCGCGCTGACGGCGTACGATCTCATCTTCATGGACATGCAGATGCCCGAGGTCGACGGCCTGGACGCCACGAGAACGATTCGCAAGGGCGAGGGCCCGTGCTCGCGCGCGCCCATCATCGGCGTCACCGCCAACGTCTTCGACGACGACATCGGCCGCTGCACCGATGCGGGAATGACCGACGTGCTTCAGAAACCCGTTTCGGAGAAGGCCCTTTACCGGCTCGTGGCCCGCTTTCTCGGCGAAGCTCCGAGCGCGCAGCTCGCGACCCCCGAGGTGCCGGCGCCGCGCGAGAGCGGCGGAGTCGCCGTCGCCGTCCGTTCGAAGACGCCCCGCCTGCGGGTCCTGCCGGTATTCCTGGACACGACCGGCGCCGTCGTCACGGCACTGCAGGCCGCAGGAACCGAGCGCAATGCGGTGCAGCTCGCCCGGCTCGCGCATCGTCTGAAATCGAGCAGCCTCGCGGTCGACGCGACGGCCCTCGCGAACGTCTGCCGCCGCATCGAACTTGCGGGCGTCGCAGGTGACGTCGAAGCGGCCGTCGCCGAGCTCGAGCCTCTGGCTGCAGAGTATGCAGCGGCCTGCGAGGCGCTCCGCACGGAACTGGCGAGTCAACCCGCATGAGCGGCTCACCTCAGACGGTCCTGCTCGTCGACGACGATCCCGTCCATCGCCTGCGCGTCCGCTACGTTCTCGAAGAGGCCGGCTACCTGGTCGCCGAAGCCGAGACCGGCGAGGAGGCGCTTCGGTTCCTGGCCAACGGCGGCTTCGACGCCGTATTGCTCGACATCGACCTCCCCGGCATTCACGGATTCGACGTGCTGCGGGCCATGTCCGACATGCCGGCGGCGCGCGGCCTTCCGGTTCTCATGATCACCGGGCTCGACGGCGACGCCGTCGTCGGCCAGGCGTTTGCTTTGGGTGCGTACGATTTCATCTCGAAGCCGATCAACGACGCCGTCTTGCTGCAGCGCGTCCGCTGGATGCTACAGGGACGCGCGAACCAGCGCAAGTTGGCGATCAGCGAGCAGCGCCTTTCCTCGATCGTACAAGACAAAGCGATCCGCGACGACCTGACCGGCCTGTACAACCGCGCCTACTTCATGAAGTGCGTCGAGTCCGCCATCGCCAAAGCGATCGCCGAGCCCCCGTACGCCTTTTCGATCGTTTATATCGACTTGGATCATTTCAAGCTCGTGAACTATCACCTCGGGCACCACACCGGCGACCGCGTGCTGCGCGATTTCGCGCGGCGCTTCGAAGCCGTGGCGGGCCCGCGCGATACCCTCGCGCGAATGGGCGGCGACGTATTCGGCCTGCTCGTCGACGCCCCCGCCGACGACAGCGCGGCCGTCACCGCAGCGCGGCGGCTGCTCGACGACATCGAGAACAAGCCGCTCACCCGCGCCGACGACATGATCGTCGCCGCGAGCATCGGAATCGTCCACTGGGCGCCCGGCATGACCGATGCCGATCTGCTCGTGCGCGACGCCGAGATCGCGTTGGAGAGCGCGCGCCGCACCCGCGGTGCCAACTACGCCGTTTTCACCAACGAGATGCACGCCCAGGCCGAGGCGGCACAACGGACCCGCGACGATCTCTACGGCGCCGTCGAGCGCAACGAGCTGCGGCTGTATTACCAGCCTCTCGTCGACATCGCGACCTGCGCCGTCTACGGCTTCGAGGGACTGCTTCGCTGGCAGCATCCGGTCCGCGGCATGATCCCGCCCAACGAATTCATCCCGGCGGCTGAAGAGACGGGCCTCATCATCGAACTGGGACGATGGGTGCTGATGGAAGGCTGCCGTACGGCGCGCGAGTTTCAGCGCGTTTCCGGTCGAGCCCTGACGATGAGCCTCAACGTTTCGAGCCAGCAGCTCCTCCATCGGACCTTTCTGAGCTACCTGCAGGAGGCGCTCGATTCGAGCGGCGTCGATGCCCGAACGCTTCAACTCGAGATCACCGAGAGCGTCTTTTTGGCCGGCTCGGCAGTCGTCGGTGCGATCTTCGCGCAGATCCGCGCGCTCGGAATCAGGATCGCCCTGGACGACTTCGGAACGGGTTATTCCTCGCTTGGCTACCTGGAACGCTACCAGATCGACACGCTCAAGATCGATAAGTCGTTCGTAGACCGCGTCAACGATGCGTCGGCGAAGTCCGAAGTGTTGCGCATGATCATCGCGCTCGCGCACGCCCTGGGCGTCGACACCGTCGCCGAGGGCATCGAAACGCGCGAGCAGCGTGACGCGCTCGGGCGTCTGGGCTGCACGCACCTGCAAGGCTACCTGTTCAGCCGCCCCGTTACGGAAGCCGCGGCGAGGCAGATGCTGGAGGCCCATTCGGACGGCGCTTCGGATCTCGACAAGCTGCTCTCGGAAACCTCGACCGACACCGGTGCCGCCGGGCTATCGGAAGAGCAACGGCACGAACTGCGCGAGCAGGTCGAGGCGACGATCGCGACCCACTATTATTGGCTCGACCGCATGCGCGAGGCCGTCGCTACCGGGCGGACCGAATTAGACCTTGCGGAAGTGGAGCGCGAGGACCTCTGCCCGATAGGCGTCTGGCTCAATTCGACGATCTCCGAAGCGCTGCGCAACATGCCGTTGTACTACGTCACGAAATACCGGCACGCCGTCTTCCATCGCAGCATGGCGCGCCTGCTGGCGGCCGCGCTCGCTCGCCAGCCGGAGGCGGCGATGTCGCTCGAACCCGACGGCGACTTCACCAAGGTCGCCTCGTCACTCTTGAAGTCGTTCCGTGACTGGCTTGCAGTCGCCACCGCCGAGGCCGATCGTTCCGGCCAGATGCTCGCCAAGGGATGACGGCCGGCCGTCCCAGGCCGCGACGTCGACGGCGACGTCGACCTCGTGCTCGCTGCCGCCGGTGATGACGCCGTGGATCGGCGCCACGTCGCCGTAGTCGCGGCCCCAGGCGACCGTGATGTGCTCGCTGCTCGGAAGTCTGTCGTTGGTCGGGTCGAAATCAATCCAGCCGAAGGGAGGGATCCACACCGAGAACCAGGCGTGGCTGGCGTCGGCGCCGACGAGACGCTCGCGCCCCGGGGGCGGCTGCGTCAGCAGATACCCGCTCACATAGCGGGCGGCGAGCCCGACGGCGCGGACCGCGGCGATCCCGACGTGCGCGAGATCCTGACAAACGCCGGCGCGCAGTTCGAAGACGCGCTCGACCGGCGTGCTCGCATCCGTCGCTTCCTTATCGTACTTGAAGTCGGAATGGATTCGCGAATTCAGGTCGAGCGCGCACGCAAGGAGCGGCCGGCCGCGACGAAAGCTCGCCAGGGCGTATTCGACCGTTTCCCCGTTCCCCTTGGTGAGCGGCGTATCGAAGGCGTACTGCAGCGCTTCGAGGGCTTCCCCGTCGGCGGGCACCTCGAGCGCCCTCCGCACGGTCTCCCATGCCGCGCTCGCCTCCGGCGCGACATCGGCCGCCGGTCCGACCGCCACCCGGCTCTCCGCAGTGATGTCGAGGACCGCGTGCCCCTCGTCGACGGTGAACCAATGCGTCCGGTTGCCGAAGAAATCCGCACGTTCGCTGCGCTGCAGCGGCTCCGGCGTGACGCTGACGCTGAACGCACGCGGCTCCTGGCGCGCCGTCGCGCGCGGCGCGAGATGCGCGACGAGCCGCGAGTACGCGACGTCTTGCCGGTATCGGTACGTCGTGCGATGGCGAACCGTGTACTCCGTCATGCGCGGAAGCGGGGAAGGTGCTGCAGGTAGGCATCGCCGATCGTGTCGGCGATTTGCCTCATCGCGCTTTCCACGTCGCCCAGCAGCGCGCTCAGCGCGGTTCGCTCGCCCGCAGCGCCGGCCTCGGTCAAGGCGTACGCGTCAAGGGGCGAGATCGTCGCGCGCACAGCTTCGGCCAAGGCGCGCGCGCGGCCGAGTTGCTGGACCTCGGTGATCGTCGGCAGATCGCTCGCGTGGCGCGCGACCGCTTCGACCTGGAACGCCACCGAACGCGGATTGTTCGCGTCGAGCACCAGGAGATCGGCCGCGGGCGCCGCCTGAAAGGCGTTGCGGTACCGGTACGAATAGGTCATCGCGCTGTCGGCGATCTCGAGCGCCACTTGGATGGCCGCGCTCTCGCGCTCGTCGGCGGCGACGAGGGTGTGCCGCACCAGCCAGCACGCCGACAAGGCGCGCTCGATGCGCCTTCCCAAATCGAAGAAGAGCCAATTGTTCCCGCGCGTCATGTTCTCGGCGGCAAGCCCCGAGAGGGCGGCGGCCCGTCGCACGAGCATATCGAGGTAGGCTCGCGCTCCGGCCCCGTCAAAGGCGCCGGCCGGCGCGTTGCGCGGATCCCACGCCGTCAGAGCGTAAATTGCGCGCCAGGTGTCGAGCGAGAGCCGGTCTCGCGCGGACCATGCCGTACGCGCCACGCGGCCCAGGAGCCTCTGCAGCCCCTTCGGTTCCTTACCGAAGATCACGGCCTGCACTTCGTCCGTGAGCCGCACTTCGTCACCGGCCGCGGCCTTTTCGAGCGCTTCGTCGCTCACGTGCTCGAGCGGCAGGAGCAGACGGCGCGCGAGCTCGACGCCGTTCGTGGCGGCATTGAGTCCGGGATCGCCGGCCAAGCGGAGCACGACCGCGCGCAGGATGCGAATCAAGTTTTCCGTACGTTCGGCGTAACGCCCGAGCCAGAACAGATTGTCCATCGCCCGGCTGGGCGCTTCGCTGCCGGATCGGTGAATCAGCACGCGGGCGCGCGGCGGCGGCAGCAGACTGAAGGTGTCGACCGGACCGGCGGCGAGCACCCACACGTCCTTGCTCGCCGCACCAGACTGCATCGATAGAGCGCGGACCGTGTCGTCGGCGACCACCCGGGCGAGCCCGCCCGGCATGACGACGTAACCGTTCGGCGTCCAAGCTGCGAATACGCGCAGCGACATCGGGCGCGAAGCGAACGCTCCGCCTTCGAACGTGGGCGCCACGCCGAGGGGGACGATGTCCTGCACGACGACCGTCGCGCCCCGCCGTTCGATGTGGCAGGCGAATCCGGCGACGTCCTCGTCGCTCAGGTCGCTGCCCAGGCGCGCCGACGAGCCGCGCGAAAACAGCGGCCGTGCGTCGAATGCGTCGCGCACGATGCCGCCGCCGACGCGGGCCAAACCTTCCGCGCGGCCCCACGCGGTTCCGCACCAGACCGTCGGCACGTCGGCGACGAGCAGCTCCTCCCCGAACAGCGCGCGCGAGACGTTCGGCAGGTAGGCGTCGAGTGCCGGCGATTCGACGACGCCGCCCCCGAGGGCATTGGCCACGACGACGTTCTTCGCGCGCACGACGTCGGCCAGACCCGGCACGCCGAGCGCCGAGTCGGCGCGAAACTCGAGCGGGTCGGCGAAATCCGAGTCGAGCCGCCGGAAGATTGCGGAGACGCGCGCCAAGCCGCCCAGCGTTCGCAGGTAGACGGTCTCCCCGCGCACCGACAGATCGTCGCCTTCGACGAGTTCGAGCCCGAGATAGCGGGCCAGATAGGCGTGTTCGAAGTAGGCCTCGTTGTACGGTCCCGGCGTCAGCAGCACCGCGTGGCCTTTCGCTCCGCGGGTCAGGCCGGCGACCGACTCGCGGAAATGCCGGAAGAACGACGCCAGACGCTGCACGCCGAGCTCGCCGAAGAGCTCCGGAAACGTTTGACTGACGACGATCCGGTTTTCGAGGGCGTATCCCAAACCGGCCGGAGCGTCGGCGCGGCTCGCGAGCACGGTCCACGATCCGTCGCGCGCCCGTGCCAGATCGACCGAGTACAGGTGCACGTGCACGCCGTCCGGCGGCCGCACGTGCTGCAGCGCGCGCAGGTACTGAGGATGGCCCAGCACCAGATGGGGCGGCACGACGCCGCTGCGCAGCAGACGCTGTTCGCCGTAGACGTCGCGCAAGAGCGCGTCCGCCAGCCGCGCGCGCTGCGCGACCGCCGCCTCGATCGCCGCCCAATCGCCGGGGCTGACGACGAACGGCGCGACGTCGAGTTGCCAAGGCCTGCCCAGCCCCGAGGCTTCGTCGTAGACGTTGTACGTGACCCCGTTTTCGCGCACCATCCGGATCGCGGAATCGAGGCGACGGGGATACTCGCCGGGCGCCATCGACTCGAACGACGCGACGAGCGTCTTCCAATGCGGACGCACTTCGCCCGTCCCGTCAAACATCTCGTCGTACCGCCCCAGCGCTTCCTCGCCGAAGAGCGGTGCCGCGCTGGTCGTCGGGTGCGAGCTCAACGGCGCCGTAGATCGAGCGTGTGCGGAAAGTCGGGACTCACCGAAAGCGGCGGCGGCACGAACGATCCCGGCGTGAAGCCGAACGGTTGGAAGCGCGCGAGGCGGCGGCCCTCCGCTTCGTAGGCATTGACGGGAAAGGTCGTGTAATTGCGGCCGCCGGGATGCGCGACGTGATAGGTGCAGCCCCCGAGCGATCGGCCCAACCGCTCGTCCCAGATCTCGAACAGGAGCGGTGCACTGACCGGGATGGTCGGGTGCAGCGAATGCGGCGGGCACCACGCGCGGTAGCGCACGCCGCCGACCGAGCTATCGACGGCGGTAGCGCTCAAGGGTACGCGCCGGCCGTTGACCAGCACGTGATGCCGTCCGACGGTGAGACCCGAAATCTTCACTTCGAGCCGCTCGACCGAGCCATCCACATGGCGTACGGTTCCGCCAACCGTCTCTTCTTCCCCCATGACGTTCCAGGGCTCGAGCGCCGCACGCAGTTCCAGCTGCACGCCGTCGTACTGCACGCCGCCGTAGAGCGGAAAGCGAAACTCCCAGTGCGGCCTGAACCACGCCGCGTCGAAGGCGAAGCCGTGCTCGTTCATGTCGCGAATCACGTCGCCGATGTCCGCCCAGACGAAGTGCGGCAGCATGAACTTATCGTGCAGGGCGGTCCCCCAGCGCACCAGGCCGTGCTGGTACGGCGCTTCCCAAAAGCGGGCGATCAACGCCCGCAGCAAGAGCTGCTGCGCGAGGCTCATCTCCGCGTGGGGCGGCATCTCGAAGGCGCGGAACTCGACCAGGCCGAGCCGCCCCGCCGGCCCGTCGGGGGAATAGAGTTTATCGATGCAGATCTCGGTGCGATGCGTGTTGCCCGTGACGTCGATCAGCAGATTGCGGAAGACGCGGTCGACGAGCCAAGGAGGGACGGGACCCGAGCCGCGGGGCGGAATCTCGGCGAACGCGATCTCGAGCTCGTAGAGCGAGTCGAGGCGGGCTTCGTCGACGCGGGGCGCTTGGCTCGTCGGACCGATGAAGAGCCCGGAAAACAGATACGAGAGCGAGGGATGGTTCTGCCAATAGGCGACGAGGCTGCGCAGCAGATCGGGCCGGCGCAGAAACGGGCTGTCGGCCGCCGTCGCCGCACCGACGACGATATGGTTGCCGCCGCCGGTCCCGGTGTGCCGGCCGTCGAGCATGAACTTCTCGGTTCCCAAGCGCGAGAGACGCGCTTCCTCGTAGAGCGCCTTCGTGATCGCGACCGCTTCCCGCCAGCTTCGCGCCGGATGAACGTTCACTTCGATGACGCCGGGATCGGGCGTGACCTTGATGACGTTGAGACGCGGATCGTAGGGGGGCGGATAGCCCTCGACGTGCACTTCGCTGCCCAGCTCGACGGCGGCATCCTCGACGGCGCCGATGAGCTCGAGGTAGTCGGCCGCCGATTCCGTCGGCGGCATGAAGACGCACAGGCGTCCGTCGCGAGGCTCGACGGAGAGCGCCGTGCGAACGGAGCCGTCGATGGCGATACGCTGCTCGACTTGCCGCTGGCGCGCGGGAGCTCGCACCTCGCTCGCAAGGGACGCTTGCTGCGGCGCGTCCGGATCGGGCAGCGGCGGCAGAGGTGCGAAGGGATCGGGCGGCGCGATGAACGGACGATCCTCGGGCTCGAGCCAGGGGAGCGACGCGAGGGGCAAACGGAGGCCGGCCGGCGAGTCGCCCGGAACGAGCTCGACGCGTCCGGCCCGCGTCGACCATCGTTCGGAACGCCAGCGGCGCAGGCCGGCCGCGTTCCAGCGCTGCACGGGAAGCACGAACGCTGCCGGAGCGTTCAGACCGCGCCGGAACGAGCGTGCGAGCCGAGCGCGCTCCTCGGCGTCGTCGAGTTTCGAATCGAGCGCCGAGACGTTGGGCGGCAGCGCCGTCTCCTTGTCGAGCAGGACCCACGGATCTTCGAACGCCGGAACGACGTATTCGGGCTCGAGGCCGATCCGCTGCGCGATACCGCGCGCGAGCGCCGCGGCGTCGTCCAGCGAAGGAGCGTGATCCGCCGATTCGCTGGCAATGCGTCCGGCGTCGTGCCACACGTGCATGCCGTCGCGGCGCCAGTAGAGCGAGAACGCCCAGCGCGGCAGCGACTCGCCGGGATACCATTTGCCCTGGCCGTAGTGCAGCAAGCCGCCGGGTGCGAAACGGTCGCGCAGGCGCCGGATCAGCGTGTCCGCGAAGGCGCGCTTCGTGGGTCCGACCGCGGCGGTCGTCCACTCTTCGCCGTCCATGTCGTCGATCGAGACGAGCGTCGGCTCGCCGCCCATCGTGAGCCGGACGTCTCCCTTCTCCAAGGCGTCGTCGACGCGGTCGCCGAGCCGGTCGATCGCGGCCCACTGCGCGCCGGTGTAGGGCTTGGTGACGCGGGGCGGTTCGTGCACGCGCGCGACCGACATTTCGAAGCCGAACTTCACGTCGCACGCTTCGGACGTTCCCGAGATCGGCGAAGCCGACGTGGGGCTGGCCGCGCAGGCGAGCGGGATGTGCCCTTCGCCTGCGAACAGCCCCGACGTCGGATCGAGCCCGACCCATCCCGCTCCCGGCAGATAGACCTCGCACCAGGCGTGCAGATCGGTGAAATCCGCCGATGCTCCCGAGGGGCCGTCGAGCGACGGCACGTCGGGCTTGAGCTGGATGAGATAGCCCGAGGCGAAGCGTGCGGCGAGTCCGAGGCGGCGCAGCAACTGCACGAGCAGCCAGGCGGAGTCGCGGCACGATCCGGACCGCAGCTCGAGCGTCTCGTCCGGAGTTTGGACGCCGGCCTCCATGCGGATGAGGTACGCGATATCGCGCTGCAGCGCCGCGTTGAGATCGAAAACGAATGCCGTCGTCGGCTTTTCGGCGCGGTCGATCGCCGCGAGATACGCCTCGAATGCCGCGCCCAGCGGCTCGGCGGCGAGATACGGCGCGAGTTCGAGCGCCAGTTGCGCGTCGTACGCGAACGGGTAGCGTTCGGCTGAAGATTCGAGGAAGAAATCGAACGGGTTGACGACGGCGAGTTCCGCGACGAGATCGACGGTCACGTGAAGACGGTCGGTCGGTTCCGGGACGAGCACGCGGGCGAGCCAGTTCGCCTGCGGATCCTCCAGCCAATTGAGGAAATGCCCCGGCGGCTGGACGTCGAGCCGGTACGAGAGGATCTGGGTGCGGCAATGCGGCGCCGGCCGCAAGCGGATGACCTGCGGCCCGAGCCTGATCGGCCGCTCGTACGTGTAGCGCGTCGCATGGTGGAGGGCAACCCGAACGCTCATATCCCTCTTACAGTCGACCTCGGCCGACCGGCACCTACGTCAGGATGTGACATCGCAGGAGCCGTGCGCTTCCGCCGACCCGCCAAGCGGTGCACCGGAAGCGGATTTTTCGACTTGAGTCGCTCAATTAGCAAAAAATAGCCTGCTTGCCGCAGCTGCCGATCCCGGCTCATCCAACCGGCCATCAAGCCGGCGGATTGGCCCAAAAGGCATTTCGACGGCGGCCGAGCGAAAATACGCGACTCTGTCGCGCTGCCCGTGCCTCCATGCAAGGCCGGGCGAACCGGCTCGGCGCACCCCGAATTTGTCCTCAGCGCCGAAACGACCTCGGAGGGGATCTCGTCGTGAACGCAAGTTTGCTCGATGTCGCGATCGTTCTGGTTGCACTCTATGTCGCGTTGGCTGTGGCGACCTCATGGGTGCAAGAACAGATCGCCTCCCTTACGCACCTTCGCGGCAACCAACTCTACCGCGGCGTCGTCAGCCTTCTCGCGAGTTCCAAGCCTCTCGCCGACGCGATCTATGCGCATCCGCTCGTGACCGCGGCCGTCGACAAGGATTCCGAGAAGGACAGCCGCCCCTCGTATCTCGACGCGCGCAACTTCTCGCTTGCGCTATGGCAGAGCGTCCACTCGACGGTCGGCGACAACGCGGGCGACGCGGCCGCGAATGCCATCGCGGCTCCCCAAGACCTCCTGAACGCGCTCGAGGCGCGCGTGTCGTCGCTTTCCGACGGCGTCGCCTTGAAGAAGCCGCTGGCGGCGCTGCTCAACGCCGCGGGCGGCGACTACGAAAAGCTCCTTACCGTCACCGACACATGGTTCGAGGCTCAGATGGATCGCGTCTCGGGATGGTACAAGCGCACCGCTCAATGGTGGGCCGTGGGAATCGGAGCCCTCATCGTCATCGTGGGCGGCTTCGACTCGATCTCGATCGCCAAGCAGGCATACATCTCGCCCGTCGTGACTCAAGCTCTCGCTGGGAGCATCAGCCAATCGGTCCGCGACGATACCAAGCCTGCGAGTGCCGAAGGCGGCGCGTCGGCTCCCGGCGACCAATCCGTGGCGGTGGCGAACGCCTTCAGCAATGCGCTTGCCCAGGAGCCGACGTTCAAGGTCCTGTGGTCGCGGTCGATGTTGCCGAAAACCTACAACGACTGGCTGGCGAAAATCCTTGGCCTCCTGATAACGATCCTCGCGGTATCGCTGGGCGCCCCGTTTTGGTTCGACCTCTTGAAGTGCCTGGTCAACGTTCGCATGGCCGGCGACAAGCCCGACAACGTCAGCAAGAGGACTACAAGCGCTTGATCGGTTTTATTTTCAACCGATCAAGCGCGTGCCGGCTTGAACGGCGAGCACGACGTGAAGGGGGCACCTCAACGCTACCAGCGGCGGTGCGGATGCCAGTAGTACGGGCGTGCGTAAAACGGACGAACGTTGTACGGATAACCGTACGGTCGGTAGTATGCCGGCGCAGGATAGTAGTAGCCGGCTGGGGGCGCGTAGCCGACGTAATAGCCGTTTACGAAACCTGGCGCGGCGGCGTACCCGAAGCCGATGCGGACCCACGTGCCGCCGCGGTAAGCGTAGCGGTAGAAGCGGTACGGGGCGCCGACGCCGACCCCGATGCCGACCCGGACGGCGGCGCTCGCAGCCTGGGGAGCCGAGGCGAAGAGGCCGGCGGCCGGCTGACCGGCGTGCGTGGCGTCCGTCGCCAGCACGGCCATCGAGGCGCCGGCGGCGAACAGCGCAGCGGCGGCGAGTCTGGGGATTCGTTTGACGAACATCATGGTCCCATTATGGCGCCCGCCGCCTCGAGCTCGAAAGGTGGGCCAGATTAGAAAATGTCCGGGGCGGCGTCGCCGGTGCGACCGCTCGTCATCCTCGGCGAGCGCACCTGTTGCACGACGTCGCCCTGACCGATTTCGCGTTTGCGGACGACCGCCGGCGAAGAGGCTTGGACGCCTTCGCGCTTTCACGACGATCGGGCGAACCCTTAGGCAACTCCGCCGTCGCTTTCAGCAGCGACAGTTGGCGCAGCGAATCGTCGAACACTGAAGATCGCTGGCGTCCGTTGGCTTTCGACTCGTACATGGCGATGTCGGCATCGTGCAAGACGTCCTCAGGTCGCCGGTAGCGGCGATCGGCGAGCACGATTCCGATGCTCACGGTCACGAACCGATCCGCCCCGGCGATGCGAAACGGGGCGTGGAAGGCACCTTCGACGCGTCGCGCCAGCTCCTCAGCCACCGCAGCAACCGTCACGTCGCGCAAGAGGATCGTGAATTCGTCGCCACCGAGTCGGGAAACGAGATCGCCGGACCGCACGACCTTCCGCAGACGCCGCGCGACCTCGATCAGCAATTCGTCTCCCGCCGCGTGCCCGAACGTGTCGTTGAGGTGCTTGAACCGATCGAGATCGATGTAAAGCAGCGCGAATCCGCCGCGCCGGCGCGGGTTTCTCCTCAGGCTTGCGAGCGCCTCGTCAAGCTTCTGCATGAATTGCAGACGGTTGGCGAGCTGCGTCAGGCAATCGTGCGCGAGCGCCTGCCGGAGCTGGCCCTCGACTTCCATGCGCCGAGCGATCTCCGAACGAAGATTGGCTTCGACGCACTTCTGCGATTCTCTGGCACGTTCGAGCTCGGCGATCGTCCGCCGCTGCTCGATGATCGCCATCGCAGCCTTGGCCACGCTCGTCAAGGCGTCGAGCTGCTGCGGCGAAATCGAGCGCGCCACCCTGTCGATGACGCAGACGGTCCCGAGCGCCTGCCCTTCCTTTGTCACGAGCGGGACGCCGGCGAAAAAACGGATGAAAGGCGCGCCGGTGACCAGCGGATTGGCCGAAAAACATTCGTCACTCTGCGCGTCGGGAACGACGAAGACTCGGCCGGGCTGCGCGATCGCGTATCTGCAGAACGTCACGTCGCGCGGCATCTCCTCGATATCGAGCCCGACGCTGGCCTTGAACCACTGCCGCTCCGCATCGACCAAGCTCACTAGCGCGATGGGGGTCCCGCACGTTTTCGATGCAAGCCGGGCGATTGTCTCGAACTCTTCCTCCGGCACCGTGTCGAGAATGTCGAAGGCCCGATGCATCTCCAAGCGTTTCATCTCGCTGAAACTCAAAGTCGTTTCCAGGTCCACCTCAGTTGAGCGCCCGTCCAGCGGGCTGCCAAATGCTCATGGCCTCGGTATCGGCCGAATTTCCGCAACTGTGAGCCGGCTCACTAAGAAAAACCGGGCTCGCCTCACAGCGAGCCCGGTCGTGCCGCGCTTCGGTCGCGCTTAATGCTTCGCGGCCGGCGCGTAGATATTACAGTAGCCGGCCGGTGCAATGACGCCCTTGACCTGCGAGCACTTGTTAGGCTTGACGAACAGAGCGCAATTCGAGCACGTCTTGCCTTTGATCGTCGACTTCGCGACATACCCGACAGCCTTGGGGTCGAGCGACTGCGCCGACGCGGCGCCAGTCGTCGCCGCAACGGCCGACGCCACGAGCGGTAGCGAAAGCAGGCTGATGATGGCGTCCTTACGGGAAACCTGATCGTTCATGTGAGTGATTCCTCCGAAAAATGGAAAGCGTGCGGGTACCGCCCGCACCATGTCTACGCGATACGACGCGCTCCGGTTCCCTTCCGCTCGGCCGAAGACGATTCACTCGCTTCCCGGCGGCGCGCTGCCGCGGTATTTTGCGACAAACTCCGCAGTGCCGAGCGAGCGGAAATCGGGCAGCGCTGCCGCAAGCCGCTCGTGCGGCCAATCCCACCACGCGAGGTCGAGCAAACCTGCCGCGACGTCGTCATCGAAGCGGAAGCGGACGACCTGCGCCGGCACGCCCACCGCAACCGCAAACGGCGGGACATCCTTGCTGACGACGGCGCCCGCTCCGATCGCTGCTCCCGATCCGATCTTCACCCCCGGAAGGATGACGGCACCGTGGCCTACCCACACGTCGTGTCCGAGCACGACCTCGTTCTCGCGGCGCCAGTCGAAAAACTCGCGATCGTCGTCCTCCGCGAGCTGATATGCCCGGCTACGATAGGTGAAGTGGTGCAACGCCGGGCGCCCGAGCGGATGATTCCCGGGATTGACCCGCGCAAACGCGGCGATCGAACAAAACTTGCCGATCCGGCTGTAGATGATGTTCCCGTCGTTCATAACGTAGGAGTAGTCCCCCAACGCCGATTCGACGATCGTCGTCCGCGGCCCGACGGCCGTCCATCCGCCGAGCTCCGAATCCCGAACATCCGCGCTCTCGTGAATCTGCGGCTTCATTCCTGCCGCGTTCAAGAAACGCAGACGCTCTTCCTCACCGCGCCGCGACCGCCGAGTTTCCACGCGGCGCAGCAGCCTTTTTCAACTCCCGTTTAGCACTTCCTCGCCGCCTGTTTCTTCGCCGGCTTCGACTTGCGAACCGCGCCTTTGGGTTTAGCCGGCTTTACGGCCTCGAGCTTCGTCGGGCTCTTCTCCTTCGACGGTTGACCGTCAGGGGCTGCCGGGGCCTTCGCATCGAGGTTGACTCCCGCAGGCGGATTCTTCATCAGTTGTTTGCTCCGAAGGTTGCTCCACGCGTAATCCCGCAGCGTGTTGAACTGCTGGACGAACTGGTCGCGCCACTCGGGAGAAAAAAACACCATCGCCGTGTTGACCTGCAGCCAGCCGGACGCCGAAAAATTCACCGAGCCTTCCCAGCATAGCGGCGGCGTATCGTTGCAGACCAGGCCTTTGGTGTGCGTGATGTACGACGTGCCGGCGGGCGACGTGCCGAGCGTCACTTCGACGCCCGCAGCCACCAAGCGCTTCAGTTGCGGCATTTCGTCCGCGCCGGACGACTGGCTGAGATCGAGATAGATGTGGATCGGATCGCCGCCTTGCGAGTTGGCGATGATCTCATCGATCATGGGCACCAACGTGAAGCTATAGGCGATGATCCACATCTCGTACGGATCTTCGAGATGTTTGAGAAACACCGCCTCGGCGGCTGCGCCGTCTGCGGGCAGCAGGTAGCAGTCGAGCGTCGCCGTGATCGTGAACAAGGCTCGCACCTCCTGACGCCTCAGTTATGAGGACGCACTCGCGAACCTTCCGCATCGCTTCCCACGTCGCCGCATCCGCCGGGCGCACGGGGCTTTTTCGCATTAACGAGATTAGACTGATCTTAAGGACGGCATAAAACGACGTCGCCTAGCGGTCGCGCAGCCTATGAACGCCGAGCAGCCAACTCCCGCGCAGTTGATCGCTTGCAACAGATCGCCGAGGTCGGAGCGGATCTCCACGAAAGCCCTTCAACTTCGCATCCAAAACCGAAAGTTCGATCGAAGCCTTCAGCCGCTCGATCGGTGGAACGGCCGCCCAAAGGTCGCGATCGAACGCTTCACGATCCTCGTGAAGGCGAATCGTCCGCGTCTGCACGGCACTCCGGCGCTGACGGGCTTCCGCCTCGGTTTTCGCCATCGTTCATCCTTCGACCGCACGTCGCCGATCACCGCGCTGCCGCTCGAGCCCGCAGAGCGCCCCGGCTGGAGGATGGGAAGATGGCTCCCGAAGTTGGACTCGAACCAACGACCCGCTGATTAACAGTCAGCTGCTCTACCAACTGAGCTATTCGGGACCATGCACCGCGACGTCCGGCACGGCTCCCCGCCGCAGATTCCCGGCCCGGGCGGAGCCCTTACCGGCCCAAGACCCGGCCGAACCTACCCCCGGTTCCACGACCGGTGTGCTCCCCCTCCTTCACCGCGCACCCCGAAAACGGGACGGCCGTGCCGAAAGGCTACCGGGCGAACCGAAAGCTAGCTGCCGCCGAACCCGTTGTGCGTGACGGCTTCGCTCTCCGGATCGTACTCGGGGAGGTCGTTCGGCGCGCCGCAGGCGCTGACCGGCACCGACGTGCCGTTGCGGCTCTCGTCGCGCTTCTCGAGGACGACCGGCAGCGGGCGTTCCTCGTACTGGGAACTGAAGTCCCCGGCGTCCTTGGGAGCGCCGCAGGCGCTGACCCCGGCGACCGACGGAGCCGCCCCGACGCGGGAACCGCCCTTGAAATCGATGTCCGCGGCCAGGTCGGGCCGCGCCGCCTTCAGTTCGGCGATCTGCTGCGGCGTGAGGATCTTCGATTCGTCGAAGCCCAGCTCGACCTCGGTCCGCAGCCCGCGGAACTTCAGCCGTTCGAGATCGTAGAACTTCTTGGTCGCCGTCGTCTTGGCGAACGCCTTGAGGCAGCCGAACATGTAGCGGCGCTTCCAGTTGTCCTTGATAAAGGGATATTCGAGAAACGTCTTGCGCATGTAGAAGCGCGCGTAGTTGCGCAGCACGCCCCGCAGCACGTCCTCGCGATCCATCTCGTCGGGCTTCATGATCGGCGTGACGAAGTTGTACTTCGCGTAGTCGCGCACTTCGACTTTGTCGCCGAGCTCCTCGAAGAGCTCCGCGAAGGGCCACGGCGTGTACATGTTCCAGTTCGCCATGTCCGGCTTCCAGTCGAGCGCGAGGCGATACGTCTCTTCGATCGTCTCCTTCGTCTCGTTCTCCAGACCCATGATGAACTGCGCCTCCGCCATCATGCCGTTTTCCTTGAGCAGGCGGATCGCTTTTTTGTTCTGCTCGATCGTCGTCTGCTTGCGGAAGCGGTCGAGCTTGAGCTGGGCGGCCGCCTCGGTGCCGAGCGAGACGTGAACCAGGCCGGCCCTGCGGTAGAGCGGCAGGAGCGCCTCGTCGCGCAGGATGTCGGTGACGCGGGTGTTGATGCCCCAGTGCACCGGCAGGTTGCGCGCCACGAGCTCTTCACACAACGCGACGAACTTCTTGCGGTTGATGGTCGGCTCTTCGTCGGCGAGGATGAAGAACTTGACCTTGTAGTCGCGCACGAGCGTCTCGATCTCGTCGACGAATTTTTTCGGATCGCGCGTGCGGTACTTGCGCCAGAATTTCCACTGCGAGCAGAACCGGCACGTGAACGGACAGCCGCGCGCGAAGTTGGGGACCGCGACGCGGCAGTCGAGCGGAACGTAGATATACTTGTCCCACTCGAGCAGACTCCAGTCGGGCGTAAGCGAGTCGAGATCCTCGATGACCGGACGGGCCGGCGTGGCGACGACTTTGCCCTCTTCGAGATAGGCGATCCCGCGGATCGTGTCGCGCTCTTTGCGGACGGTTCCGGCTTCGATCGCGCGCAAGAGCTCGACGGCGATCTCCTCGCCCTCGCCGCGCACGACGTAGTCGATCCAAGGCGCTTCGCCCAGGACCTGCGCGTACATGAACGTCGGATGGATCCCGCCCAGCACCGTGACCGCCGCGGGGACCGTCTCGCGGACGATGCGCAGCGTCGTCTGAGCCTGGTAGATCATCGGCGTGATCGCCGTCACCAGAACGACGTCCGGCTGCGCGCGGCGGACGACGTCGCGCAGCTTGTCGTCGGCGATGTTGTTGGTCATCGCGTCGACGAAGCGCACGTCGCTCATGCCGGCGTGCTTGAGCGCGCCCCCGACGTACGCGACCCATCCCGGCGGCCAGTTGCCGGCGATTTCGGCTCCGCCGGCATGGTAATTGGGCTGGATCATCAGGATGCGCATGGGGTGAACCTTACAGGCCGGGTATGAAGAACCTGGCCAAACGCCCGAGCTCGCTTGTGAAGATCTCGTGAACGAGCTATGGGCGGCCTGGAGGTTCCCCTTCATAACGAAATCGCCGCCGCACGCTAGGCTGGGCCTCATGCGAATGTACGACGACGGTCCCCGCATCGTGATTTGGGAGATGACGCGAGCCTGCGCCCTCGCCTGCAGACACTGCAGAGCCGAAGCAATTCCGCGCCGCGATCCCCGCGAGCTGACGACGCAGGAAGCCTTCGACCTGGTCGACGCGACCGTCGAGTGCGGCGACCCGATCCTGATCCTCACCGGCGGCGACCCGCTGATGCGCCCCGACGTGTACGACGTCGTCGCCTACGGCACGCAGCGCGGCTTGCGCATGGCCGTCTCGCCGAGCGGAACGGGCCGCCTGACCCGCGACGCGCTGGCGCGGCTGCACGAAGCCGGCGCGCGGCGCATCTCGCTCTCGATCGACGGTCCCGACGCCGAGACGCACGACGCGTTCCGCGGCGTCAAGGGCGCCTTCGACCGCACGGTCACGGCCGCGCACCACGCGCGGGAGATCGGCCTGGAGCTCCAAGTCAACACGACGATCGCGCGCCACAACTTCGACAAAATCCGCAAGATGGCCGAACTGATCCCCGATTTGGGCGCGGTCATCTGGAGCGCTTTCTTCCTGGTCCCGACGGGCCGCGCGCAGCAGGGCGACGTTCTGTCGGCGGCCGAGCACGAAACCGCGTTCGCCGAGCTCTACGACATCTGGCTGAACGCGCCGTTCGACGTCAAAACGACGGAGGCGCCGCATTTCCGCCGCTACATGTCGCAGCGCATCGCCTCGCTGACGCCCGAGCAGATCCCCGAGAAGGCCAAGCATCCAACGCTGCGCTTCCCGGCGATCGGCGACGGCAAGGGCTTCGTCTTCATCTCGCACGTCGGCGAAGTCCAGCCCAGCGGCTTCCTGCCGTTCGTCTGCGGCAACGTGCGTGAGGAAAGACTCATCGACGTTTACCGCAACCATCCGACGATGAGGCGGCTGCGCGATCCCGACACCTTCGGCGGGAAATGCGGCCTCTGCGATTACAACACGCTCTGCGGGGGCTCGCGCGCGCGCGCCTACGGCTTCACCGGAGATCCGTTCGCCGCCGAACCCTGCTGCGTCTACGCTTCACCCAAGGCTGCGGCCCTCTTGCAAGGAGTCCACGTGTGATCAACGTCACCAAGATGCTCTACGACCTCGACCAGCCGATGGATCACCTTCGGTACGGCGTCGGCAGCGATGCGCCGCGCTCGGCGAAGGACCGCAAGCCGGTCGTGGTGTGGAACGTCTCGCGCACGTGCAACCTCAACTGCATCCACTGTTACGCGGACTCCCACAACGAGAAGTACGAAGGCGAGCTCAGCCACGAGCAGGGCATCGCGCTCCTCGACGACCTCGCCCGCTTCGGCGTCCCGGCGGTCCTCCTCTCCGGCGGCGAGCCGCTGGCCCGCAGGGACACGCTCGAACTGGCCGCTTACGGCCGCAGCATCGGCCTCAAGCTCACGCTCTCGACGAACGGCACCCTGATCGACCTGGCGACCGCGCAGAAGATCAAGGACCTCGGCCTCACCTACGTCGGCATCTCGCTCGACGGGATCGGCGCGACCAACGACTACTTCCGCGGGAGGGTCGGCGCCTTCGAGCGCGCCGTGCGCGGCATCCGCAACTGCGTCGAGGTCGGGCAGAAGGTCGGGTTGCGCCTGACGCTGACCCCGCACAACGTGCGCGACCTCGACGGCATCTTCGACTTCATCGACAAGGAAGGCGTCCAGCGCGCCTGCTTCTACCACCTCGTCTCGGCCGGGCGCGGCCGCGGTGAGGTCGACCTCAGCCACGAGGACAGCCGCAAGGCCGTCGACACGATCATCCGGCGCACGCGCGAGTTCGTCGAGAAGGGCGACCCGCGCGAGATCCTCACCGTCGACAACCACGCCGACGGCCCGTACCTCTACATGCACCTCCTGCGCGAGGATCCGGCGGCGGCCCAGAAGTGCTTCGAACTGCTCACCTGGAACGGCGGCGGACGCTTCTCCTCCGGCGTCGGCATCGGCGACATCGACCCGCAAGGCAACGTGCACCCCGACCAGTTCTGGCAGAGCATCATCCTCGGCAACGTCAAGGAACGGCCCTTCAGCGAGATCTGGACCGATCCGGCCAACGACCTCCTGGCCGGCCTGCGCGACCGCTTGCCGCGCCTCAAAGGCCGCTGCGCGACCGCGAGCTGCCGCTTCCAGCCGCAGTGCGGCGGAAACTTCCGGGTGCGGGCGCACGTCGCGACCGGCGACCCCTGGGAAGCCGATCCGGCCTGCTACCTGACCGACCAGGAGATCGCGCTCCCCGTCCCCGCCGCCGTTTGACGAGCCCGGCGCTGACCGGGCGCATCGGCCCCAACGCGATCGTCCGGACGGTAGAGGCCCTGCGGGACCGCCTGGGCGAGTCGCCGACGGAAGCCTTGCTGGAAGCAGCAGGGCTCTCCGTTTACTTCCGCGAGCCGCCCCAGGCGATGGTCCCGGAGGCCGAGGTGACGGCGCTCTTTCGCACGCTGTTCTTACGCCTGGAAGAGGCGGAGGCCAAAGCGGTCGCGCGCGACGCGGGCCGGCGCACCGCGGAGTATCTGCTCGCCAATCGCATCCCCGGCTTCGCCCAGACCGTCCTCCGTCTTCTCCCGCCGCGCCTCGCCTGCCGCGGGCTGCTCGCCTCGATCGGACGGCATACCTGGACCTTCGCGGGTTCCGGGACGGTCCGGCTGGTGCCGAACCGGCCGGCCCGCATTGCGATCGAGAACTGTCCGCTCTGCCGAGGGCTGCAAACCAGCCGCCCGGCGTGCGACTTCTACGCGGGGACCTTCGAGCGGCTCTTCCAAGCGCTGGTGAAGAGCGGTGCCTCGGCGGAGGAGACCGCCTGCCGGGGACTCGGCCGGGACGACTGCCTTTTCGCCGTCGACTATTGAGCGCGCCGCACGGCGACGAGCGCGGCTTGGCCTAGGCAAAGGCCGCCGTCGTTGGCGGGGACGCTCGCGTTGCTCCAGAGCCGCTCGCCGCAGGCGGCTGTCAGCAGCTCGAGCAGCAGGCGGTTCTGAAAGACGCCGCCCGAGACCACGACCGGCCGCGCGCCGAAGGGCTCGCACGCGGCGAGCAGCGCGGCGGCCAAGGCCTCGTGGAAGGCCCGCGCGACGGCGCCCGGGTCGCGGCCGGCGGCCCGGTCGGCAACGACCGCCGCGAGCAGCGGCACGTAGTCCAGCCGGCCCTCGTGCAGCGGAAACGGATAGGGCGCGACCGGAGCGCTCGCGGTCGCGAGGTGTTCGAGCCACATCGCGGCCTGCCCCTCGAAGGTCGACTCGCGCGTGAAGCCGCAGAGCGCGGCGACCGTGTCGAACAGGCGGCCGACCGAGGTGGTGGCGAAAGTGCGGACCCGCTTCTCGACCAGCTCGCGCGCCGCGCGGTAACGGGGCGGAAAATCGAACGGCGCCGCGCACAGGTCGGGCAGGCCGGGGACCGCGGCAAGAAAGCCCGCCGCGGCCTGGACCGGAAAGCGCGCGGCCGCGTCTCCGCCGGGCAGGACCGCGGGGCGCAGGTACGCGACCCGCGTCAGGCCGGCGCGCAGGCTCCCCGCGAAAATCTCGCCGCCCCAGATCGTCCCGTCGTCACCGTAGCCCGTGCCGTCGAAGGCCACGCCGACGATCTCGCGCTCGAGCTCCTCGCGTTCGGCGAGCACGCTCGCGACGTGGGCTCGATGGTGCTGCACCGCGACGTGCTCGCCCGGCAGCTCGAGCGCGTGCAGGGTCGACGCGTAGCCGGGATGGGCGTCGTGGGCGACCACGCACTCTTCGGGCCGCACCTCGTACATCGCGCACAAGCCTTCGATCGTCCGTACGAACGCGTCGCGCGCCGGAAGGTGCTCGAGATCGCCGACGTACTGTGAGACGAAGGCCTGTCCCTCGACGACCAGCGCGACCGCGTTCTTCAAGTCTCCCCCGACGGCCAGGATGGGGCGCGCGGCCGGGAGCAGCGCGACCGCCTGCGGCGCGTAGCCGCGGGCCCGGCGCAAGATCGCCGTGCCGAACGCGCCGACGCGCGCGACCGAGTCGTCGATGCGGCGCGCGATGCGGCGTTCGCCGATCAAGAAGGCGTCGGCGATCCCCTCCAAGCTCGCGAACGCGTCGGCGTCGTCGTAGGCGATCGGCTCGCTCGAGCGGTTGGCGCTCGTCATCACCAGCGCGTCCGGCGCGCCGGCTGCGAACAGCAGATGGTGGAGCGGCGTGTAGGGCAGCATCACGCCGAGCTCGGCATTGTCCGGCGCGACGCCGGCGTATGCGGCCAGCGCGCGGGCGAGGACGATCGGCCGCGCGTGCGAACGCAGCAGCTCCTGCTCCCTCGCGCCGAGCTCGACGAGCTCGCTCGCGCGCGCCAGGTCGCGGGCCATCAGCGCGAAGGGACGCTCCTTGCGGAACTTCCGCTCGCGCAAGGCGGCGACGCTCCCCGGCTGGGCCGGATCGCACGCCAGATGGTAGCCGCCGATCCCTTTGATCGCAACGATCGCACCTTCGCCCAGCAGTTGCGCCGCTGCCCCGATCGCGGCGTCGCCGCGCAGCGCGACGCCTCCGCGGCGCAGCACGTACGTGGGGCCGCAGTCGTGGCAGGCGAGCGGCTGCGCGTGAAAGCGGCGCTCGGCCGGGTCGTGGTATTCCGCAGCGCAGCGCGCGCACATCGGCCACTCGGCCATCGTCGTGCGCGAGCGGTCGTAGGGCAGGCCCAGCACGATGCTGTAACGCGGACCGCAGTCGGTGCAATTGATGAACGGATAGCCGAAGCGGCGGTCGCGCGGATCGAAGAGCTCGCGCAGGCACGCGTCGCAAACGGGCAGGTCGGGCGAGATGCGAACCGTCGGCCGGTCCGGACGGCGGCTCTCGCGGATCGAGAACTCCAGGTGGCCTTCGAGCGCGGCGGGCTCGCTCTCGATCGCCGCGATCTGCGCGGCCGGCGGCGCCTCGCTCGCGACCGCGCGCGCGAACGCTTCGAGCGCGCCGTCTTCACCTTCGACGTGGATTCGCACGCCGGACTCACCGTTGTAGACCCAGCCGGTCAGGCCATAGCGCCGCGCGAGGCGGAAGACGAACGGCCGGAATCCGACGCCCTGCACGACGCCGCGAATCCGCAGCTCGCGCGCGGAGGCCGGCCCGGTTTTCATCCGCTGCCGGACTCTCTGGCGGAAGTCGAGACGACGTAGCACGAGCGCCCGTGGAAGCCGACCTGGACGAGCTTGCCGTCTTCGACGAGGACCGGCACGGCCGCCGTACCTTCGCACAGCGCGATCACGCGCCGCAACGCTTCGGGATCGCGTTCAACGTCGTACTCGACGAACTCGCGGCCTTTCCACTCGAGTTCTTCGCGCAGCTCGGCGGTGTACGGGCAGCCCGCCGTTCCGAACAGCTCGAGTGTCACCTTAACGGAACTCGACATTCAGCAAATGCGCGGCAACGGATCGCCGACGAGCATGTCGACGGCGCGCGTTCCGCCGTAGGACGTCACGCCGACGACCGTGCGCGCCGGCTTCGAGCGAACCTCGCCGACGAGCGCGGCCTCGTCGCCGCCGGGGACCGCGCGCAAGGCGGCCAACGCTCGCTCGGCGTCCGCCTCGGCGACGATCGCCAGAAACTGCCCTTCGTTGGCGATGTGCAGCGGATCGAGCCCGAGCAGCTCGCACGCTCCGCGCACCGCAGCGTGCACCGGAATCGCTTCCTCGAAGAGCGCGATCGCGCATCCGCTGTCGCGCGCGACTTCGTTGAGTGCGGTCGCGACGCCGCCGCGGGTCGGGTCGCGCATCCAGCGCACGCCGGAGCCGCACGTCTGCGCCAGCGCCTCGACGAACGGCGTGACGGGCCGCGTGTCGGAACGCAGCTCCGCCGCTTCGAGCTCGAGCTCTCCGCGCGCGAACAGGATCGTGATGCCGTGATCGCCGATCGCGCCGCTGAGCAGCACGCGGTCGCCGGAGCGCAGCGTCGCCGGGTCGAGCGAGAAGCGCGGATCCGCCTCGCCGAGCCCGCAGGTCGTCACGTACATGCCGTCGGCCGAACCGTGTTCGACGACCTTCGTGTCGCCTCCGACGATCGCCACGCCGGCGCGCCGCGCGGCCGCCGCCATCGCCTCGATCTCGGCGCGCAAGATCTCGACCGGGAGCCCCGCCTCGAGCACGAACGTGGCCAGCAGCGCGCGGGGACGCGCGCCCGAGACGGCCAGATCGTTGATCGTCCCGTTGACCGCGAGCTCGCCGATCGAGCCGCCCGGGAAGCGCAGCGGCCTAACGACGTAGCTGTCGGCCGTCATCGCGAGCCGCGTCCCGTTGACCGAGAACAGCGCCGCGTCGGAGAGCGGCGCGAGCGCGGGGTTGTCGAAGACGGGCGCGATCAAACCTTCGACGAGCCGGCGCGAGGCTTTCCCGCCGGCTCCGTGCGCCATCTCGATCTGACGATCCGTGAAGCGCAATCTCATGCGGCCCTGAAAGCTGCGGCCGCAGCATAGAGGCGAAACGCATGCGTGCGCACCGGGACCTGCGCGCTGAGCACCGGATCGCGAAACTCGTCGACGTCTTTCATCAGCGCGGCTCACCTACAGGTCGTTCGGGCCAGGGAAACAACTCTCTAGGCCCGCAATACGCGCCGCAAGGGGGGAGCTCTTTCTCAGTGATCGCGAATCGGCAAAGGAAAACGGTGGATGCACGAGCTATCGATCGCCCTCGGCTTGATCGAGAGCGTCAGCGAGACTGCGGCACGTGAGGGTGCCGAGCGCGTCACAGCAGTCCACCTGCGCCTGGGCGCCATGAGCGGCATCGTGCGCGACGCGCTCGAGTTCTCGTGGGAGCTCGCCAGCGCCGGCACCGTCGCCGCCGGAAGCGAGCTGCGGATCGAGGAGATCCCGCTGACCGTCTACTGTCAGGCGTGCCTGAGCGAACGCTCTCCGCTCCCCGGGCACGGGCTGGTCTGCCCCCAGTGCGGCGCCGTAGCAGCGACGATCGTGCACGGACGCGAGCTGGAACTGGTCGCCATGGAGATCGATTCATGAAACTCCGGGTCGTCGAGATCCAACAGAGCATTTTGCGCAAGAACGACGGCCTGGCCGCGGACCTGCGCGACCGCTTCGCGCGCAGCGGAACGTTCGTGGTCAATCTCCTCTCCAGTCCCGGTTCCGGCAAGACGACGCTGCTCGAGGAGACGCTGCGCAAGCTTGCGCCGTCGCGGCGCGTCGGAGCGCTCGTCGGCGACCAGGCGACCGACAACGACGCGCGCCGGCTCGAGCGCAGCGGCGCGCCGGTCCGGCAGATCACGACCGCCGCCGAATGCCGGCTCGACGCCGACATGGTCGGCAAAGCGCTAGCCGGGTGGCCGGGGTCGCCGCTCGACGTGCTCTTCATCGAGAACGTCGGCAACCTCATCTGCCCGGCCGAGTACGACCTCGGCGAGGATTTGCGCGTCGTCCTCTTCTCGGTGACCGAAGGCGAAGATAAACCATTGAAATATCCGCTCGCCTTCAACTCCTCGCAGATCACCTTGATCACCAAGATCGATCTGGCCGAACCGGTCGGGTTCGATCGCGAGGCCGCGCGTTCGGCGCTCGCGCAGGTGAACCCGGGCGCGACGATCCTCGAAGTCTCGGCGCGCAGCGGCGCCGGAGTCGACTCCTGGATCGCCGAACTCGAGCGGCGAGCTGCGCAGAAGCGGGCCGCGCCCGCGGCCTCCGCGAGCTGAGCGCCGTTCCCGGAGCTCTGACCGGCGGCGCGCTCGCCGCTCTCTTCGGCGCGAGCTGCGCGATCGTCGTCTCCGGCGCCGGCTATCTCGCCCTCGCACTGCTCGTCGGCCTTAATCCGGCAGTCCGACGCGAGGCGCGCTGAGCGCGCCCGCTCCGGCCTGCGGGGAACGTCAAGCGGCCGCTCGCCCTCCGGGCGCGCCTCCGGCCGGCTCGTCTTCGCGCTTCGTGCAAAGCCTTCGCAAAACGCTTGTGGAAATATCTCAAAGGAGCTAGACTGAGTCTCTGATTTCGCATTGGGGAGGGGGTGACGATTTCCTATGGACGAGGGCTGTAGTACGCGCTTCGACCGACCGACGCCCGAGCTCGGGCATCCGCACTCGCGCCGTGCCCGCATGGCGCTTCCCGATAGGAGTGACGAACGTGAAAGAGTTCGTTTTGAGACAGATCGTCGCCACCGTACGGAGCGTTTTCGCAACGCCTCCGACGATCCAGCCGTCTGACCCGACCCCGCGAACCTCGATCCACTGGATCCTGCACGCGCGGTAGGCTCGACCTAAGCTCGCCCGGCGGTTGAGGGTTTCGGGCATGAAGGGCACGCGCAGGCCGGCTTGAAATCCGGCGCATCGAACCGCATGTCCGAATCCTCGTCGCGACGCCTCTGGGCTACGGTTTGCGCGTCGCCACCGACGGAGCGGCGATCGTCGCGGCAGACTTCGTGCGAAGCCGCGGCGAGGTCCGGCTCGTTCGCGCGCCGCATCCCTTGCTGCGCGAGGCTCGAGGGCAGGTCGAGGCTTACTTCACGCGGCGTTTGCGCTCTTTCGACCTTCCGCTCGCCCTGAGCGGCACGCCGTTTCAACGCGCCGTCTGGGAGCTGGTCTCGCGGCTCGAATTCGGCCAGCTCGTCAGCTACGGCGACGTCGCGTTCGCAATCGGCCATCCGCTCGCGCACCGAGGCGTCGCCGCGGCGATGTGCAAGGCGCCGCTCGACCTCTTCATCCCCGCCCACCGCGTCGTCGGCGCCGACGGCCGAGTCAAGGGAAGCGCGCCCGGCTCTCTGCGCCGCCGGCTTCTCCGCTTCGAGGGACACCGGCTGCCGTAGCCGAGCCGCTGCACGAAGCCGTCTGGCGCACGGCGCGCTGAGCGCTCGCTTCCAGGGGATTGCCCGCTCGCGCGCCGATAACGCAAGGTGACCGTCAAGCACGTGCTCGACGATCGTGCCGTAGGCGCGCGACTGCTGGGATACTGGTACGACTGCGTCGCGGACGAAGCCGACGCGCTCGCCGCCGGTGAGCGCGCGGCCGCGCTCCCCGAGTTCGAGCTCGCAGCCGTCGCCGCGGGCCGTATCCCGGCTTCCGTCGTGAACGCCTTGCCCGCGCAAGACCCAGCCGCGCCGCTTCCCGTGCTGGTCGCCGTCGGCCGGCTCTCGCCCAAGCGCCGCGCGGTCGCGCCGGACGGGAGCGAAGCGTTCGTCCCGCTGTGGATCCCCGCTCTCCTGACGCGAGCCGGCGAACTCCGTCCCGACGAGCGCCGCCATCCGTTCCTGACGCGCGCGCTGCTCGAGCCGACCGCCGTCGCGATCTCGATCGGCCGGCTCGACGACGCGGCTGAATTCTACGCCCGCAAGGAAACCGCGCTCGGCTCGTGGAGAGCGAGCTGGGCCTGGGCGATGGCTTTGTGGCGCGCCGTCGTGAAAGAGCCGCTCGCGCAGTACGTCCCGGCCGCCTGGCGCTTCGATGCGGTCGCTCGAGTCGTCGCTTGCGAGAGCGACGGACGATCCCATGCGCCGCTCGCGATCGTCGACGGAGCGCGCGAGCGAATCGAACGTGCGAGCGTCTTGCCGCTATTCGAGCGTTTTGCGGCCGGCGACGCGAGCCCCGCGGACGCGGCCGCGGAGCAGAGCGGCCACCTCGGAGACGAGCCGCTCTCAGCCGATCAGCGCTTCGCCTTGCGCCGCGCGCTGGCGCTGCGCGACGGCGATTCGCTCGCGATCGCCGCTCCGCCGGGCACGGGAGCGATCGCGCTCGTACGGTCTCTCGTCGCCTCCCTCGTCGTCGACTCCGTCGCTCGCGCCGCGCGACCGCTCGACGCGGTGCCGCCGCTCGTCGCTTTGCTGGCACCCGGCAACGAAGAAGCCGCACGGTGGGTGGACGCGTCATCGCGAGATGACGGCGGCACGGCTAGCGGCCACCGGCGCTGGATCGCGCAAACGGACGGCTACGCCGTTCACCTGACGGCCGGCGACGGCGAGGCCTCGCCGGCCGATCGGGGCCATCCGAAGCTGCCGCACCGTTGCGCGCCCTCAGCGGAAGGCGGCGTTGCGGACCCGGTGCTCGCCGCCGAACGCGAGCGTTCGTATCTCGACTCGTTCGCGCTGACATACGGACATGCTGCTCCCTCGCTCGACGACGCGCTGGCCCGGCTGCAGGCCATGACGCGAGATTGGAGGGCGCGTTTGGAAGCCGACTCACGCGCTTGCGAACGATACGCGCAGCTCGTGCCGCGCGGCACCGATCGAGCGACGGCCCGCGCGCGCATCGCCGCACCGCTCGACGCCGCCGTCGGCACGGCCGCCCGAGAACTCGAGGCGTTCGACGAAAACCGCGCGCATGCAGCTCGGAGCGCTGCGGATTCGCTGCAGCGGTACGATGGGGCGCTGTCCGCGCTCGCGCCCCGAAGCTTGTACGAGCGCGCCTTCTCCTGGCTCGCAAGCGTGGAGCAGCACCGGCGGCGTCGTTTCGCCGCCGCGCTCGGCGTCGCACCGCCGGCCGACCCTAAAGATTTCCACTCGCTGCAGGCCTGGGTCGAGGAGCGGCGGGCGATCGAACGCGCCCGCACGATTCGCGCTGACTCCAAGCGCGAGGCGCTCGCGCAGCGGCTGGAACGGGCGCAGGCCGAGCGCGCGGCCGCGCTGCAGGCATTCGACGCGACGGCGAACGCGCTGGACGCGCTCGCCGAGCTCGCCGCGGCTCACGGCATCGAGCTGGCGCAGCGGGCTGCAGCGGCGGAGGCGCCCGAGGAGCTTTTCGACCGCCTCCACCGCAGCGAGGCGTTTCGCTGCGCGGCCCGCTTCTGGGAAGGCCGCCGCCTGCGCGAGCTCGCGCGGCCGGACGACGCTCGCGACTCGAGCGGTTCCGAGCGGGTCCTGCGCCGGCTTCGCTCGATCGCGATGCTCCACCCGGTCGCCGTTGCGACGCTGCCCGCACTCGCCGCCTGGTACGCTGCGGACGACGCCGGCACGCCGCTGTACGCCGCGCTCGACGAGCTCGTCGTCGTCGAGGCCGAGCAGGTCGACGTCGCGCGCGGCGCGCTCGCGCTGCCGCTGGCCAAGCGTCTGCTCGCGCTCGGCGACCCGCACGGACGCGACCCGCTGGTGCAGCTCGAAGAAGCTCGCTCGCGCGCGAAGCTGCACGAGCGCTTCGGCGACCTCGCCCCGTGGACGCACCTGCAGGAGCGCGGCCTGCTGTCGTACGATCGCAGCGCTGCCAGCCTGCTGCGAGCGCTCCCGGCGCGGGTCTCGCTGACCGCGCAGCGCCGCGGCGCACCCGAGCTCGTCGCTTGCTGCGAAGAGCTCGCCCACCCCGGCTTGCACGCGATCAGGGAAGCGCCGGCGCGCGGCAGCTTGCCCGTGCTCGGGTATGCGCACGTGCGCGGACGCGGCGAGCCGCGCGGTGCGAGCCGCGTCAACGAAGCGGAGGCGCGCATCATCGTGCAGTTTCTCATCGAGCGGCGCGAGGAACTGCTGCGCACGTACCCGGAAGCGAAGTGTCTGGCCGACGCCGTCGCGATCCTCACGCCGTTCGCCGCGCAGGCATCGTTCATCGCCGAACGGCTCGCCGAGGCGCTGCGCGCTTGTCACCTGCGCGCCGAGCCGGATCTCGCGCCCAGAACGCCTTTCCGCCAGGGGACGGCCGTGCCCGTCGTGCTTTATTCGCACGTCTTGGAGCCCGGCGAGGAAAACGCGCTCGTCGACGCGCGGCCGAACCTGCTCGCGCTGGCCCTCTTGCGCGCGAGCGAACACTTCGTCTTCTTCGGCGACGTGCGCGGCCTCGCGCAGCGGCCGCCGGATTCGCCGAGCGGCGTGCTCGCGAAGCACTTGCTAGCGTCGCCGGCAAATCGGCTCGAGGGTCTGCCCGCCTCGTTTTACGGCCCCGACGCCGAGCTCGCGGCCGTCGATACGCTGGAAAACCATCTCGCGCTCCTGGACGAGGCGCTGGCCGGCGCTGCCGAGCGGCTGACGATCGTCAGTCCACTCGCCGGGCACGGCCTTCCCTCCGATGCGACGCTGCACCGTCTGCCCGAGATCGCGCGGCGGGGGATCCGGGTCTCGATCGTCAGCGATTGCGAGATCGCAGACGGCGGAGTTCCGCTCGCCGCTTCGCTGCGCGCCCACAGCATCGAATGGTGCGTGGCCGGCACGATCTTCGCCAGCGCCCTGGCGGTCGACGGAAGCGCGCTCTACGAAGGCTCCTTCGCGTGGCTCGGAGCCCCCGGCCCCTCACGAGCCGGCAAGGGCTGGCTCGCGCGCGGTCCGGGAGCGGCGCGGGCCGCCGACGAGCTGCGCCGCTACTACGCGAGCGCCTGACGCAAGACAGAGCGGCCGGCGCAAGTGCCGGCCGCTCTTCTTCCCGAGGCTCTCGCGAGCCGTCGGCTAGCGATGCAGCAGCGGGGCCGAGAGCTCGTGATCGCCGGAGAGCTCGATCCCGGCGGCTGCGCGCAGCTCGTCTTTCTTGTCGAGCCGCTCCCACGGCAAGTCGAGGTCGGGACGGCCGAAATGGCCGTACGACGCCGTTTGCTGGTAGATCGGGCGCCGCAGGTTGAGGTTGTGGATGATCGCCGCCGGCCGCAGATCGAAGTGCTCCTGCACGAGGTAGGCGATCTCCGATTCCGCGAGCCGCCCCGTTCCGAAGGTCTCGACCAGCACGCTGACCGGTCGCGCGACGCCGATCGCGTAGGCGACTTGCACCTCGCAGCGGTCGGCCAGGCCCGCCGCGACGATGTTCTTGGCGACGTGGCGCGCGGCGTACGCCGCCGAGCGGTCGACCTTGGTGGGATCCTTGCCGGAAAACGCGCCGCCGCCGTGGCGGGCCATGCCGCCGTACGTGTCGGCGATGATCTTCCGGCCCGTCAAGCCCGCGTCTCCCTTCGGTCCGCCGATAACGAAGCGTCCGGTCGGATTCACGAAGACGCGCGTTTGTGCGTCGCGCAGCGAGGCCGGGATCACCGGATCGATGATGTGCTGGCGAACGAGCGCCCGGATCTCGTCGAGCTCGATATCGGGCTCGTGCTGGGTCGAGATGACGACGGCGTCGACGCGGACCGGCGTGTAGCCGTCGTACTCGACGGTCACCTGCGACTTGCCGTCCGGCCGCAGCCACGGCAGGTTGCCGTTCTTGCGTTCGGCCGCGAGCCTGCGGGTGAGATCGTGCGCGAGCACGATCGGCAGGGGCATGAGCTCCGGCGTTTCGCGGCAGGCGAAGCCGAACATCATCCCCTGGTCGCCGGCGCCGGTCAACTCGAAGTCGTCGTGGTGCCCGAGCTGCTTGGCCTCGAGCGATTTGTCGACGCCCAGCGCAATGTCGGCCGACTGCTCATCGATCGAAACGCTGACGCCGCACGTCTCGGCGTCGAAGCCGACGTGCGAGCGGGTGTAACCGACGTCGGCGATCGTCTGGCGGACGATCTTGGGAATGTCGACGTAGGTGGACGTCGTGATCTCGCCCGCGATGTGGATCTGTCCCGTGATCGCGAACGTCTCGCACGCCACGCGCCCGTACGGATCCTCTTTCAAGATCGCGTCGAGCACCGCATCAGAGATCTGATCGGCCAGCTTGTCCGGATGCCCTTCCGTCACCGATTCCGAAGTAAAAAGCCTACGATAAGCCATCTTCTCAATACTCACTCTCAAAAGTATATTGCGTCAAAATTCTCAGCACTGCGGAGGCTTGCGGCCGGCGTCCGCGGGGATGCGGCGGGGCGTGCGGCTTTCGCGCGGAGCCAGGATGGCGAGAGCGCGAAAGTGCACGAGTAGCGATTTCGCACGGATGCGAAATCGCGGGCGTCCCCGCCGCGTCCCCGCGGACGTCGGCCGCAAGCCGGCGCCCTACGTGCCTTCCGACCAAGACGCCATATACTTCACCTGCTCCGGCGTCAGCACGTCAATCGAAATCCCGAGAGCCGCGAGCTTGAGCCGCGCGACCTCCTCGTCGATGTCGTCCGGCACCGAGTAGACTTTCTTTTCCAGCGTCCGGTAGTTCTGGGCGAGATATCCCGCGGCCAAGGCCTGATTGGCGAACGACATGTCCATGACCGCGGCCGGGTGGCCCTCGGCCGCTGCCAAGTTGATGAGCCGCCCTTCGGCGAGCACGCGAACGGTGCGGCCGCTCTGCAACGTGTAGGCGTCGACGAACGCACGCGGCCGCGCTTTCGAGACCGCCTGCGCCTCGAGCGATTCGAGGTCGAGCTCGTCGTTGAAATGCCCGGAGTTACAGACGATGGCGCCGTCCTTCATCGTCGCGAAGTGCTCGCCGCGGATCACGTGGTAGTTGCCCGTGACCGTGATGAAGATGTCGCCGACCTTCGCCGCTTCGGCGATCGGCAGAACGGTGAAGCCGTCCATCGCCGCCTCGAGCGCCTTGCGCGGATCGATCTCGGTGACGACGACGTGCGAGCCTAGGCCCTTGGCGCGCGACGCCACGCCGCGTCCGCACCAGCCGTACCCGACGACGACGACCGTGTGCCCCGCGAGCAGCACGTTGGTCGCGCGGATGACGCCGTCGAGCGTCGACTGTCCCGTCCCGTAGCGGTTGTCGAACATGTGCTTGGTCAGCGCGTCGTTGACGGCGATCACCGGATACGGCAAGACGCCGTCCTTCTCCATCGCGTGGAGGCGGATGACGCCCGTCGTCGTTTCCTCGCAACCGCCGATCATGCCGGCCAGCAAGTGATTGTGCTTCGTATAGATGGTCGTGACCAAGTCGCAGCCGTCGTCCATCGACATGTGCGGCTTGGCGGCGATCACCGACTCGATGTGGCTGTAGTAGGTCGCGTTGTCCTCGCCCTTGATCGCGAAAGTCGGGATCCGGTAGTGTTCGGAGAGCGCGGCCGCGACGTCGTCCTGCGTCGAGAGCGGGTTCGAGGCGCACAGCGCGATCTCGGCCCCGCCCGCTTGCAGCGCGAGCATCAGATTGGCGGTCTCGGTGGTCACGTGAAGACACGCGCCGACGCGCACGCCGGCCAGCGGCTTCTCCTTGGCGAAACGGTCGCGGATCTGCGCGAGCACGGGCATGAACGACGCCGCCCACTCGATGCGCGAGCGGCCTTGATCAGCGAGGCTGCGGTCCTTGACGTCCCCCAGCGGTCGATCGATGAGTTGCAAAGTCTCCTCCGGGGCCGGCGAGCTTGCCCGCCGGCCATGCTGAAGTAGAGGTGCTGCTCACGCTGATCTTTGAAACAACCTAAAGCTGTGGCGCCCTCCTCCTTCGCCGCAGGCAGTCCACATACCCCACGTGGCAAGCAGACCGGGCCTCGAGGCGGAAAGTGGACCTCCGTGGAGACGCTGGAAGACTATCTGGATGCGCTCGCCTCGGCGAGCCCGACGCCCGGCGGGGGGAGCGCGGCGGCGGTCGCCGGCGCGGCGGCCGGCGCCTTGGTCGCTATGGTCGCGAGGATAACCGCCGCCAACCCGAAGTATGCCGAGCGCAGCGCCGCTGCGCGGGATCTGGCCGAGCGCGCCGACGCCCTGCGCGCCGCGCTGCTGGCAGCGCGGCAGACGGACGAAGAGGCCTACGGCCGCGTCGTGGCTGCGGCCGCGCTGCCGCGCACGAGCGAGCAGGCGAAGGCCGCGCGCAGCGCCGGCCTGCAGGCCGCCTTGGCCGCGGCCGCGGCTGCGCCGCTTCACGCCGCCGAACTGGCCCGCGACGTGCTCCGGCTGAGCGAGGCGGCCCTCGCCCTGGAGAACCCGCACTTGGCCAGCGACGTCGGCTGCGCCGCCAGCCTGTCCGCAGCCTCCCTCGAAGCGAGCGCCTACAACGTCCGGGTCAACCACCGGTATCTGCGCGACCCCGCGCTGGTCGAGCGGCAAGAGCTCGCGCTGCGCGAGCTCGAAGGCGAGGGGCGCGCGGCCGCAGAGCGCGTCCGGCGCGCCCTCGCGCCGCTCGGCAGCGCCTAAGCCGGCACCCGGCGAGCGTGAGGGCAGGAGGCGCCTAGATCAGGCGGTCAAGGGGCGTAGCCGGCGCAGGATCGCAGCCGGGTTCTCGGTCCAGTCGCCGAGTCCGCTCATCCGTCCGCTGCGGTCGATGTAATACACCGCCGAAGAATGCGCCACGTAGTAGGTGCTCTCGCCGGGCTGCTGCGGCAGTTCCTGATGAAAGACGTGGTACGCGGCATAGACTCGCTCGAGGACGGCAGCGGAGCCCGTCAGGCCGGTGACGTTGGACCCGAAGACCTCGACGTAGCTCTTGAGCGCCTCCGGCGTGTCGCGCTTGGCGTCGACCGTCACGAAGGCGACCTCGACGCCTCTGCCGGCCGGGCCGAGGCTCGCGATCGCATGCTCGAGGTTGGCCAGCGTCGTCGGGCAGACGTCGGGACAGTGCGCGTATCCGAAGAAGAGCAGGACGACGCGGCCGCGCTGTGCGGAGAGCGTGAAGGGCCGCCGGTCCTGGTCGACCAGCGTGAAGTCGGGCGCGCGGTCGCGGTTCGACAGGAACGCCGTGAGGGAGACGGCGAGCGAAACGCCGATCGCGACGGCCAGCGCCGCGACCAGGACTGCACGCGCCTTCACGCGGCGCTCCGTCCGGCGAACCCCGCTCTAGGTGCGCCCGAAGACTGCGAAGAGGGCCAGCATGAAGCGGGCCAAGGGGGCCGCGTTGAGATACTCGATGTCGTCGGCGAATTCTCGGCGGGAGTTGGAGATGACGACCAGCTTCGGCTCGCTCGCCGCCTGCTCGAGCCACTGCCGCCTCGTCGCGGCGCGCTTGAGCCGTGTCAGCAGGCCGACGTCGCGCCGCAGCCACACCGGACGCCCGCGACGGAGGTTCCCCGGCGCGTTGAGCACGAGGGACGAGGCTTCACAAAAGGCGAGCCACGCACCGAAAATCGACTCGAAACCCGCCGATCCGGTCAAATGCCCTGCGGTCAGCCTGCGCTCGATCTCCTCGAGCGAACGAAGGCAAGCTTCAAAAGAGTCTCTCATCCGCCCCCGAGCCGTCGCCGGCCCCTTCTGAATCATCGTACCCTCCCCAGGGTATCGGAAACATAACGCGCGGGATGTGGGCTCCGTCACACTGGAAGCCCGTCGCTCATACTCCGGAAGAAGCGGCGAGTTACAGCACCGGCGTTCCTCACCCAGCATTACAAGGATAACCGAAAGTTATAGGATAGTCCTTCCTAAGGGAGATGCACGGGTTAAGGTCGTATGAGCCTCACAACGTGGCAACGTCAAAGCTGAAGGCAGTCAAGAACCGGGCATCGGCGGCGTCGCGCGATACGCGCCAAAAGCGCGCGATCCGGGAGGCGTTCGCGGCGGAAAAGCGCCCCCTCAGCGCCAACGAGGCCCTCGAGGCGGCCCAAGAGCGCAGCGACGGCGTCGGGATCGCGACCGTCTATCGCTCGATCCGTTCGCTCCTGGCCGACGGCTGGCTGACCCCGGTCGACCTGCCCGGCGAACCTTCGCGCTACGAGATCGCCGGCAAGGCGCATCACCACCACTTCCGCTGCAGCGAGTGCGGGCGCGTCTTCGATCTCGAGGGCTGCGACCAGCCCAAGCGGACGGCGGTCCCGCGCGGCTACCGGATCGAAGGGCACGAGGTCACCGTGCACGGCACGTGCGCGCAGTGCGCGCGCCCCAAAGTCAAGACCGCGACCCGAGCCAAGCGCCACCGGGCCTAGCGAAGCGCCGCCTCGCTCGCGTCAGCGGCCGGTCAGCCGGAAGCCGACCTCGAGCGAACGCGGCAGGGCGTAGTGATTCCCTTGCGCGTTGAGATACGTGACCCGGTACGTGTCGTTGAAGATGTTGAGCAGACGCGCCGTCAGCACGACGTTCGGCGCGAGCGTGAAGCCCTTCGCCACGTTGAAGGTCGTGTGGGGCGGCACTTTGCAGTTGTCGTTGAGCGGCTGGCAGTACGCTGAGGTCAAGCCGCTGCCGTACTCGCCGTCGAAGGCCCACCAGCCGCCGCGCCGGTCGTTGAGCAGCTCGCCTCCGCTGATATCCCAATTCTGGTCGTGATCGGCCGGCCCCCAATCGAGCTGCGGTCCGGAGAAGCACGGGGCCAAGAGTTGCGTCTCGCAATCCTTCACGTCGGCGTACGTGTGGCTCGCCGAGAAGTAGAATCGGCCCTGCCGCTGGAGCGGCAGCTCATAGGCGAGCGACTCGGTCGCGATCCGCCCGAGCTTGTAGTTGATGTCCTGGTGCAGGTTCGTGAAACCGACCTGCGTGTCGTCGATCAGATCGGTGGCGTCCTTCTGCATCACCCGCAGGCCGAGATCGCCGCTTCCGAGCGGCAGATGACCGCCGATCTCGTAGTCCGAGTCGCGCTGCGGCAGCAGGTCGAAGCTCCCGCTCTGGCCGGGATAGAGCAGCGCTGCGGCCGAGGGCGAGACGTTCTCGAAGGAGTAAGGTGTGAAGAACCGCCCGTAATAGACGTAAAGGCTCGTTCGCGGACCGAAGAGCCGGGTCAGCTTCAGACGCGGACTGAACTGCGCGGAGCCCGTCAGGAACTGCGTCGAGAAGAGCTGGAAGGTGTCGTAGCGCAGCCCGTAATCGAGCTGGTAAGCGTCCCCCATCTTCCAGCTATCTTGAAGATAGGCTTCGTACGTATGCCCGACGTTCGGCGCCCGGTCGGCGATCGTGAACGGCGCGGCGCCGTAGGGGTTGTCGGGCTGCAGCGTGATCGCGTAGTCTTTGGAGACCGTCGTCAGGTCGTAGACCGAACCGGCTCGAATCTCGTGGTGCGGGCTGCGCAGCGCGTAATCGGCGTTGAACCGATAGTCGGTCGAACCTCGGTTCGCATAGACGGAGTTGGCGCAGTCCTGCGGATTGGCGGCGCAGTCGGCCGCGGCCGCGTTGGCCTCACCGTAGGCGATGTCGTTGGCGTAGTCAGGGAAATCGAAGATCTGCGAGTGCTTGACGCTGGGGCCGAACGAAAAGGATCCGTGGTCGCCGATCGCGTGGCGATACTGGATCTGGCCGAAGTAGTCTTCCTGCTTTTCGTTGTCGTCTTGCGCGAAGGAAGCGCCGTTCGCGATATCCGGTGGAATCTGGTAGGTTTGGAACGAGTGCGTGAAGGTGACGTCGAGGACGTCGTTCTTGACGGGCACGCTATAGCGGAAGAACTGGTTCGTGTCGCTGCCCGCGTCGTGCGGAGACGACGGGTCGGGCGGGTCCAACGCCCGGTTGCTGCGCTCGTTACGGACGGCGACGAGCAGCGATCCCGCACCGAGCGGCGCGTGATAGCCGAGCGTCGAGTCGTAGCTCGCGTACGAACCTGCCGTCCCCTCGAGGGTGTAGCCCGCCGGTCCGCCGCCGCTGCGGGTCGCGATGTTGACGACCGCGGCGAACTTTTCACCGTACTGGGCGGGATACGCCCCTTCGAGGATTTCGGCGAAGGCGACGTTGGCCGGTTCGACCTCGTTGCCGATCACGCGGTTGAGCTCTTGCGGCAGCGAGACGCCGTTGATCACGTAATTGATGTCCGAGTGGTCGCCGTTGATGTGCACGACGCCGTTTGCGCCCCGGGCGGCGCCCGGCACTTGCAGCAGCATCTCGGAGAAGCTGCCGGCCGCGGGCGAGCGCGACAGCGCTTCGCCGTTGATGACCACATCCGTGCCCGAACGGCGCCCGACCGGGGCGCGCGCGCTGACCCCGGCGTGGCCGATCTCCTTGAGGGCGAGGACCGCTAACGTCACCGACGCGCCGCCGCTCTCCAGGTCGATCCGAACCGTCCCGGAGCGCCCGTCGCTCGCGTCGGCGCGGAGCTCGTACGAACCGACGGGAAGGGTGCTGAACGAGAAGCGGCCCTGCGCATCCGTCTTGGCATGCAGGGTGATATTGTTTCCGCTGACCGACACGTCGGCGCCCGAGACCGGCGTCTGGCCGGAGACGACGACTCCGGAGAGATAGCTCGCCTGCGCGAATGCGGCCGTCCGCGGCGGGAGGACGGCGGCGGTCGCGGCCAAGGCCGCCAAGGTCCCCGCAGCGACGAGTCGGCGAAGGTGAAGCATCGAGCGGCTCTCCGGTTGAGTCAATTTGCAATTCGTTTGCAATATAGATGAAATGGCCTTGCAAGTCAAGTAAGAATCATTTATAGTGGCTTTTCATTTGCAATTTTCGCGACCGTTTGCAGGCGCCTCGTTCGGTGAGCGGAGCGAGTCAGGTGACGGAGGAAATCATCGAACGTGCGGACCCTCTACGCGACCTCGACCCGCCGCGCCGTCGTCGACCTCCTCAGGAGCGAGCGCCGCTACCTGACCGCCAGTGCGATCTTTCGGCTCTTGAAGGGCGACAATCCCAAGCTGGCGCTCTCGACGGTCTATCGCACCTTGGAGCTCTTGGCGGAGTTGGGGAGCGTCTCGAGCCGCACCGAGCCCTCCGGTGAGGCGAGCTACGTCTACTGCAGCGACGAGCACCACCACCACGCGATCTGCAAAGTCTGCGGCCACGTCGACGAAGTCGACTGCGACGCGATGGAGCAGTTCAAGAGCGCGCTGCTCACAGGGCAGTCGTTCGTGCTCGACGACCATTCGATCGAATTCTACGGCCGCTGCGCGCGCTGCCGTTAGCCGGCGGCCCGAGAGGAAGTTCCTACGTCTAGAACGCGCGAACCCGCGCGGTCGCCGCTTGCCAGCCGGCCTTGGCGAAGTGCAGGCGCAACGGAACGGCCTCGCCCGCTTTGAGGTCGTGCCGCAGGCCGATCAGCATGATGTGGAAACCGCCCGGCGCCAGCACGGCCTTGCCGCCCGCGGGGACCGTGATCGACGAGACCGGCTGCATCGTCGTCATGCCCGGCATCGACATGTTCCCCATGCCGGCCATGCCGCCGGAGGCCTTCTGCGACGTCGTCTCGTGCAGCTCGAGGCGCGAGGCCAGCGGGGACGAGCCGCCGAGCAGCCGGTCCGGGCGCGTGCCGTTATTGACGATCGTGGCGTAGACGGCGCCGGTACCGGTCGCCGGCCGCGACCACGCGTTGACGATTTCAAGCGATCCCGCCGCGCCGGCGTTCAGCGTGAGAGCCGCGGCGACGGCCAGGAAGCAGGCGAGCTGACGTATCATCTCCAGTCCTTTCAGGAAGGATTTGGCGAGCGATCTTCAGCGCCTACGGTCCTTCGCCCGTCTTCGCCGGTCCTTTCGCAGCAAGCTGCGGCGCCGGCAAGCCGGGGGACCGTTTACAAGACCAGATCGAGAAAGGCCGTGACGTCCTGGCGCTCGACGTCCATGCCGACGCCGCGAGCGTTCCAACGGATATCGTGGAAATCGGAGCCGGCGGTCATGACCAAGCCGTAGTCGGCCGCGATGCGGCGGTAGCGTGCGACCTGCGCCGGCTGGTGGGTCGGATAGAAGACTTCGATGCCGACCAACCCGGCCGCGACGAGCTCCTCCACGATGTCGCGGTCGTCGTCGAGCCGGCCGGGGTGCGCCAGCACCGGGACGCCGCCCGCGCGCGCGATCGCGCGCACGGCGTCCTGGGGGCGAATGTACAGCTGCGGAACGTAACCGGGCTTGCCGCGAACGAGATACTGGCGGAAGGCGCTCTCGACGTCCGGGGCGATGCCGGCGCGCACGAGGGCCTTGGCGACGTGGGGCCGGCCGAGTGCCGATTCCGCACTGCCCGCCTCGGCGCGCACGTTCGCTGGCGTGATCTCGAGGCCGATGCGCTGCAGCTGCTCGACCATGCGTTGCGCGCGCGCCTCGCGCTCGCGGCGGTTGGCCTCGAGCAGCTCGTGCACCGGCGGCGAGTCGGCGGGGAAGCCGTAGCCCAAGACGTGGACCTCGTTCCCGCGATACGTCGAGTTGATCTCGACGCCGACGACGAGCTTGGCGAACTGGAACGCGCCGTCGAGCTGATCGTAGGCGGCAAGCGAATCGTGGTCGGTGACCGAGAATATCTCCACGCCGCGGTCCCGCATCGCGACCGCGAGCTGAGCGGGCTCCAGCGTGCCGTCGCTCGCCGACGTGTGGGAGTGGAAGTCGACGATCACGCCGCGCGCTACGACCGCGCTCGCGCTTTAGCCTTCTTCCGCGTCTTGACGAAGTAGACCAGGACCCGCTTCTCCTCGCGGAAACCCACCAGGCTCCTCTGCTGAGTCGGGTCCCGCAACGCCTCGAGCGCGAACTCGACCAAGTCGTCGGCCGCCGCTATCTCGTCTTCGAGCAGATCGTCCTCGACCGCCGGACTCTTGACGAGCGCCTCGCCGAAGCGGCCGGCGAGCAGCGCGGTCAGGAGCTGCAGCTCTTCCCGGCTGAAACTGCGCGCATCGCGGGTCACGCGCACGAACGTCATGCGCGTGTCCCGTTCGCACTCGACCGCAAGCGTCTCGAGCTGCTCGCCGGTCGCTTGCGTCAGCGCGCCGACGTGCTCCGCGATCGACTCGCGCACCTCGCGCTCGGCCGCGCGTTCGAGCCGCGTGCCGACTGCGAACGAGAGGGTCAGCGTTCCCTCGTTCGGGTACGACACGATCGTCGCGATCTCGGGGAAGCGAACCAAGAGCGCGACGACCAAGCCGACGGCGTCGGACGCTTGGCTCGCGGTTTTGCTCCTGGTGCTTCGCATATGCCTCATCGGTGGTCGGGAGAGGGGGGCCCTAGGACCTGTCCTCGGCCGGGCTGAGGTTCGCAGCGGCGGCGGAGTCCCCTTGGAGGAGTCCAGCGGCCCAAGCGCGGGAGGAAAGCCGGCGGAGAGCGGATTATGAGCTCGACCTATGTCCTTGCGCCGGACCGCCAGGGGGACCTCGCTCGCTCTGCTCCTTGCGGTCCCTGGCCGCGCAGTGAACTTCGGGTCGCCTCACGGACCCGCCGCCCGTCCGGTCTCACTCTCGGCGTGGCGCCGAAGCCCAGGGCGCGCGAGCCGCGATTCACCGCCTTCGGACGTCAGGAGGACCGATGCGACGCTTCGCAGCGGCGTTTGCCGCCGCTTCACTCCTTTTCTTCGCCCGGGCGGCTCAGGCCGACACGAGCGGTCTAGTCCGTGGAACGGTCACGCTGGGAGGCCGGCCGGCCGCCGGCGCGAGCGTGACGCTGAGCGGCGAGGGGACGACATCGCAGGCGCTCACCGACGCGAAGGGCAGATTCACGTTCAGCCGCGTGCTCTTCGGCCGCTACACGCTCCTCTTCCACCGTGAAGGGTCCGCGGACGCGAGCCGGAGCATCGACGTCGAGAGCGACGCCGTCGTCTCGGTCGCGGTCGAGTTGTCGGAGCTCAAGCAGATCGCGCAGACGCAGAGCACCTTCACGGCCCACGGCGTCAGCGCGTCGCCCGTCTCGGTCAACTCGCTCGACCGCGCGCAGATCGCCGCGCTCCCTCAGAACCAGAGCCTCGACCGGCTGATCGAGACGCTCCCCGGCATCGTGCGCTTCTCGTACAACGAACCGGTCGCGCACGGCTTCCACGGCCTGACCTACGAGCTCGACGGCGTCCCGCTGCCGCAGGGGACGACCTCGAACTTCTCCGAGATCATCGACCCGCGCACGATCGACTCGCTGGAGGTCTTCACCGGCGCCTTCCCCGCCGAATACGGCGGCTCGCGTCAGGGCGCGGTCGTCAACATCATCAGCCACCGCAGCACCGACCTGAGCGCGCCCGAAGAGGGGTCGGTAACCGCGGGGCTCGGCACCTACGGCAGCGCCGAGAGTTCGGTCGCCGATTCGTTCCGGCTCGGGAACACGCGCGTCTTCCTCGACGCGAACCTCGAGCGGACCAACCGCGGCATCGACTCGCCGACCTTCGACCCGGTCCACGACGCCTCGAACCAGTCCAACCAGTTCCTGCGCACCATCACGAACCTCGGTCCGCGCGACACCCTGGCCTTCGACGCGTCGAACAACTTCGCCACGTTCCAAATTCCGCTCAACGACACGTTCAACCCGAACGATCCGCAGATCGTCCCGGCGGGGACCGACGACGTCCAGCGCGAGTACGACAGCTTCTTCAACCTCGTCTACACCCACAACGCCGCCGACGGCAACTCCTACACCCAGGTCGCGCCGTGGTACCACTACGACCGCGTCGTCTACGACGGCGACTTTCCGAACGATCTCCTCGGATACACGATCAACGTGCCGCCGCCGAACACTCCGGGCTCGGGGCTGCGCCAGGACCGCCATTCGGAGTTCGAGGGGCTCCGCCTCACCCATTTCCACGTTTTCGGTGACAACGCGGTGAAGCTGGGCGCGGACGGCTCAATCGAAAACTTCGAGGGGAACGAAGCGATCGCGTACTTCGCCCAAAACCCGGACGGCTCGTACGCGACGGCGCCCTCCTTCTTCTCCGACGACTCGGCGCAGCGCGGCACGCAGTTCGGCGCCTATATCGAAGACAAGTGGACGCCGACGCGCTACCTCTCGCTGCAGGGCGGCCTGCGCTACGACCATTCGACCGGCTACGTCTCGGGCGCGCAGCTCAGTCCGCGGTTCGAGATCGACGGCCAGGTCGATCCGCAAGACATCCTGCACTTCTACTACGGCTCGCTCTACGCCGCGCCGTTCCTCGAGGACACGCGGCGTGCCGCGGTCGTCCTCTCGGGCGGCACGCCGGGCACGCTGCCGCTCTACGACCTCCAGCCCGAGCACGATCAGTACTACGAGTTCGGCCTCGCCCATCAGCTCACGCCCGGAGCGCGCGGCACGCTGAACTTCTGGAAACGCGACGTGCGCGACGTGCTCGACACCACGCAGCTCGCCAACACGCCGATCTTCGCCGTCTTCAACAACACGATCGGCATTGCGAAGGGCGTCGAAGGACGCGTCGACTCGCGCTGGCAGAACGGCGACTCGCTCTTCTTCTCGACCCAGCTCTCGAGCTCGCTCGCCGGCGGCATCTCCGGCAGCACCTTCCTGTTCCCGCCGAGCAGCGGCGTCGACCCGAGCGACGTGACGCTGAGCCCCGAGGACCACGACCAAACCTTCAGCGCGACCGCCGGCTACACGAAGCGTCTGGGAAGAGACCGCTCGCTCTACGCCTCGCTCTCGCCGCAGTACGGGACGGGCTATCCGGTCCAGTTCCAAAACGGCAGCGGGCGTCTGCCGCCCCATCTCACCTTCGACGCGTCGTTCGGTCGCGATCCGCAGCGCGGCCCGAAGCGCTCGCTCGGCTTCAGCGCAGATTTCGAGAACTTCACCAACACGGTCTATCTGCTCAAAGTCAGCAACGGCTTCAACACGACCCAATGGGGGCCGGGCTTCAAAGCCTCCTTCCGCCTGACCGAGCCGTTCTGACTCAGCCGGCCTGTCCCGTGAGCGTCAAGAAGCCGTACCACAGGCCGAGGCCGACGCAAACCACCGAAATGCCGACCGTGACGATGTTGCCTAAAGCGGAATTGCGGCGCTCGCCCAGGATCTTGCGGTCGTTGGCCAAGACCAGCAAGAAGCCGAGCACGATCGGCAGCACGAGCGCGTTGAAGGCCTCGACGTAGAGCGTGATCCGGACCAGCGGCAGGCCGGGAAGCAGCACGATCCCAGCGGCCAGCGCGACGCAGAACGTGAAGAGCCCGTAAAAGCGCTTCGCCTCGAGGCAGTGATAGTTCAGCGAGCACGGCCAGCGGAAGGCTTCGCCGAAGGCCCACGCCGTGGCCAGCGAGACCACGAAGGCGCCCAGCATCGACGCTCCGACCAGCGCGGCCCCGAAGATGATCCCGGCGAAGCGCCCGGTGAGCGGGATCAGCGCGAGCGCCGCATGAGCGGCGTCGGTGACCGAGATGTGACGCACGTAGAGCGTCGCCGCCGTCGTGACGATGACCGCGATCATGATGATCTGGGTGAAGACGGCCCCGGCCGCCGTGTCGATCCGCGCGAACGGCAGATCGGGGAGTTTGAGGCCCTTGTCGACCGTCGCGCTCTGCTGGTAGAAGATCATCCAAGGCATGATGACCGCGCCGATGTTGCTGGCGACGAGCAGCAGGTAGTCGCGGTCGCCGAGCGGCTGCGAACCGAAGAGGCCCTCCTTGATCACGGCGGCCGGCGAAGGGTGCGCGGCGAAGGCCGCCGGGATGAAGAGCAATTCGATCAAGCACAGGCCGAGGGCGGTCATCTCCGCGCGCTTGTACGTGCCGGTCAACGAGACGGCGAGCAGGACGAGCGCGCCGCCGACGACCATCAGCGCCGGATTCACCCCGAAGATCAGCGCCGCACCGGCCATGCCGATGAACTCGGTCACCAGCGCCGCGAGGTTGGTGATCAGCATCGTGCCGAGCGAGACCCAGCACCAGGCCAGGCCGTAGTTCTCGCGGATGAGCTGCGCGTGGCCTTTGCCCGTCGCCGTCCCCAGCCGCACCGTCATCTCCTGAACGAGATAGAGCGGCACGATCAGCAGCATTTGGAGCAGGACGAGCTTCATGCCGAACTGGGCGCCGGAGGCGGCGGCCGTCGTGATGCTGCCCGCCTCGGTGTCGGCGAAGGCGACGATCGTCCCCGGGCCGACGACGGCAAGGAAACGCAGCAGCCAACCCCGCTTGGAGGCTATCGCAGCCGCTGGCTCGACGATGGAGCAGGCGGCCGTCGCGGGAGCGGACGCTTCGTTTCTGACCGTTTTAGATTATCCTATAAAAGATTTTATGATTGTCTAATCATCGCCTGTCGACAGGCTATTCCTCGCTAGGTCTGCTGGGCCCCGCCACCGGCCAAGCCGAGAGGCCGCCTCTTTTCCTGGGGCTAATGTCAGCTCTCCGATGGGAGTTCGCCGTGAGCCCGTTCAGCCGCCGAGCCCCGAACAGTCGGCTTTCCTCGAGCGGGCGATGCAGAAGTACGGCAAGGCGACGTATAACTTCGCCTACCGGCTGACCGGCAACGAGGCCGACGCCAGCGACCTCGCGCAGGAGGCGTTCATCCGCGTTTACCGCGCGTGGCGTTCCTTCCAGCCAGGGACCTCCTTCTTGTCGTGGATCTACCGAATCGTCACGAATCTGCACCGGGACGAACTTCGCAGGCGAAAAGGACGTTTCCATGAGGAGATCCCCGAGGACAACGCCCCCCAGGAGTTCGCCGGCCAGCGACCGCTCGCCGTTACGCCGATTGAGGAGTACGTTGAGCGTCAACTTGGCGAGCCTTTGTCGCGAGCCCTCGCCGAGCTCTCCACCGACCAGCGACAAGTCATCATCCTCGCCGACCTTGAAGAATACAGCTATCAGGAAATTGCCGATATCATGGGGTGTTCGATCGGAACGGTACGTTCCCGTCTTCACCGCGCTCGGGCGCTCCTGCGCCGCCTCGTCGAGCGGGCGCAACGTCAGCAGCACTAGCTGCGATAAAGGACTCGCCGGAAGACCCGGCCTTGCATGAACAGCCCTCACATCACCGCCGGCCTTCTCGTCGACTACATCCATCGTGAACTCGCGCCCGAAGACGATGCGCTGGTCTACGCGCACTTGGCCGAGTGCCCGGACTGCCGGCGCGAGCAGCAGGCGGAGGTCTGGCTGACCGAAGCGCTGCGCGGCGCCGCCCGGGCCGAGGAGTTCGAACTGCCGCCGGCGATCGTGGCCCGCGTGCGGCAGTCCGTGCGCTCCGCTCGACCGGCTCCGCTCGAGCGGCTGCGCGCCTTCCTGCGCCCGGCTGGAGCGGTGGCGGCCGCGGCCGTGCTGGCGGCCGGCGCCTTCTTCGTCTCACCGCTCGGTCATCCGGCGTCCCCTCCGATGGTAGACGCGAGATACTACTTCGAGGCGCACGCAGCCCAACAGGCCGACAATCCGTTCTCCGAGCACGGCTCGGGGGCGGCGGCGATCGAGAGTTCGATGGTCGAGGGCCAGGACGAGGCCGGAACGCTGGCAGACCGCTACGGGTCGGGGTTCACCGCGCCTACGCTTCTGGGCATCGTCCCCTGACCTGCTGAGATTGCGCAGCCTCGGCAGCCTAGCCCTGTTCTTTGCGCTCGCCGGGACGTGCGCCGCGGCGGCGCCGCCGGTCGACCCGGGCGTGCTCTTACGCGAGAGCGTCGAAGCGCCCGAAGCCGTCTCGTACGTAGGACAGCTGCAGACGGTACGGTTCAGCTCGAACCATGCCAACGCGACGATCGTGCGCATCGAGCACCGGGCTCCCTCGCTCACGCGGCGCTGGTATTTGGCGCCCGAGTCGCTGTACGGCGATTACACGATCACGCGCGGGATCGAAACCTTCGAATTCGACACGAAACGCGGACAGATCACGGTTTCGCGCAACCCCGAGCTCGACGACGTCGTCGCCACCGAGGGCAATCTCGACCGCGTTCTGGCGAACTACAGGCCGATCTACGACGGCAAGGAGATCCTTGCCGGACGACCCGCCGTCTCGGTCGTGCTGCTCAACAAGTTCACGGGCGAACGAGCGGTGCGGGTTTGGATCGACGAGCAGACGCATCTCTTGCTCAAGAAGGAAGAATACCACGCCAACGGCGCGGTAGCAGCCGAGATCCGCTTCGAAGACCTCCGCTACACGGACAAGATCCCCGACGACGTCTTTTCGACCGACAAGCCCGGCGGCTTCACCGAGATTGCCGGGCACGTAGCGGTGACGCCCTCGTCTGACGTCGCGCGCGTCATTCGCGAGGCCGGCTTCTCACCCTACACGCCGCGCGATCTGCCGCAAGGCTTCCAACTCGTCAGCGGCGACGTTTCGAACGTCGGCAGCGTGAAGACGCTGCATCTGCTGTATTCCGACGGTTTGCGTTCGATCTCGCTCTTCGAGAACGCCACCGGCGCAGCAGCCGATTTCGGAACGCTCCACCCGAAGGAGACCGCGTTCGAGGGCCACCAGGCGCAGTACGTGGAGGACGGCCCGACGACGTTGCTGACGTGGTACGAGCACGACCTTCACTTCGCCCTCGTCGGCGACGAACTGCTGACCGAACTGGTCGCCATCGCGAAGAGCGTCGTCCCTTAGCCGGGAGCGACCCGGCGCGCGGGATTGGCCGGGCGAGACTACGCTTTCGCGCCTAAGTGCGGGTCGACGTGCCGGCCGGCGACCGCGGCGTCGAGAGCTGCGCTCAGGTCGCTGCTGGGGATTTCGCCGTCGCGGATGCCGAGGATCGTTCCGTCCTTGCCGATGAGAACGAGAGTCGGGAAGCCGCCCTGCAGATACTTCTTCGCCACGTCGAGGTTCGGATCGAACGCGATCGGATAGCGCACGCTGAACCTCTGCATGAAGTCGACGACGTCGGCCTGCGATTCGGGCGAACTCTCGTCGATGCCGTAGGGGCTGCCCGAGACGGCGACGATGTTGACGTTGCCGCGATAGGCGTCGTAGAGCCGGTTGAGCGTCACCGTCTCGCGCTGGCAGTGCGGACACCAGGTCGCATAGACTTCGAGGAGCGTCGGCTTCCCGCCGGCGCCGGCCAAGTCGAAGGGACCGCCCGTCGTCGAGACGGCGAACTCCGGCGCCTTGTCCCCGACCTTGAGTTGCGCGTAGATGGGAGCCTCGGAGGCCACCTTGGGGACCCGCGAGGCCACGCCGACCGCAACCAAGAGCAGGACCGCCATCACCCCGAGCGAGGCGAAGAGGATCGTCCGGCGGCGCTGCGCTTGGGCCTGCAGCTCGGCTCGCGAGGGTCCGCCGCCTTGGCGGCGTTCGGCACGATTCATAGGCTCACACTTCGTGCCGCGCCTGGAAAGAACCGCTCGTTCCCAAGCGCCGGTCGAGGGCCGCAAACCCTGGCGCACGCCACGCTACCAGTGCGGCCAGCGCGGCGAGGAGCAGGTCGCCTCCGACGTGCGGCCACGTCGGGGGCGTGTTGACGCCGGAACCGAAACAGCCGCAATCGGCCGGGATCCCGCGCACGACCAGCGACGCGACCGCGGCCGCGAAGAGCGCGAACTGCGTGCTCGCAACGATCGCCGCGAAGCGCGTGAGCAAGCCCAGCACGAGATAGCCGCCCAAGAGGATCTCGAAGTACGGCAGAAAGGTCCCCAGCGGAGCGACGACGGCCGGTGGCAGGAGCCGATAGGCGGCGATCGAGTTCGCGGTCAGCGCCGGGCCGTCGTGCGCCTTGAGCGCGCCGGCGGCCAGCAGCAGCCCGCCCAGCACAAGGCGCAGCCCGAAGACTAGGTAACCCATGCGAGGATGCGGTCGACCTGCGAACGCTGCGCTTCGGGGATCGCGTGCTGGTCGGCGCGGTCCGGCGAGGGCACCGGAGCGTCGTGCACGCGCGCCGTCTCGGCGACCGCCCGGGCGAGCGTCGCCGTATCGTAGCCTCCCTCCAGGCAATAGACGGCCCGCCCCTTCGCTTGCGTCTCCGCCACCTCGCGGATCAGCAGCGCGAGAGCCGGTGCCGCGATCGAGGCGTGCACGCCGAGGTCGCCGACCGGATCGCCGGCCGCGAAATCGTAGCCCGCGCTGACGACGATGAGATCGGGCCGGACCAGCTCGGCAACGCGCGGCAGCAGCCGCTGCCACGTGGCCACGAAAGGTTCGGTACCGTATTCGTGCGGCGGGAGCGGCACGTTGAAGATCGCGCTGTCGGGGTCGGCGCGCTGCTCGCGCGGCCCGCCGGTCCCAGGATAGGCCGGATACGCATGCGTCGAAACGAACGAGACGCCGTTGCCCACCGCGGCCTGGGTCCCGTTGCCGTGGTGGTAGTCGAAATCGACGATGAGCGCCCGGCCGCCGGTCTGATGGACGAACGCGGCGGCGGCCAGGGCCGCGTTGCTGAAGATGCAGAAGCCCATGCCGCAAACGGGTTCGGCATGGTGTCCGGGCGGACGGACCAGCGCGAATGCGGCGCGGTCGTTCTCGACGGCCAGTTCCATGGCGCGGATCGCGCCGCCCGCCGCCCGTCGCGCCACGTCGAGCGACGTCTCGTCGATCACCGTGTCGCCCGTGGAGAGGTATCCGGCATGCCTCCCCACGTTGGCGACGTCGCGCTTGACGCGCTCGAGGTACTGCGCGGGATGGACGCGCTGCAGTTCCTCGTCGCTCGCGTCGCGAGCGGCCGCACGCTCGCCGAACAGACCTTGTGCCTGCAGATGGGCCGCCACGCGCGCGACGCGGTCGGGCGACTCCGGGTGACCTACGTCGCGCAGATGCTGGGTGTACAGTTCATCATAGACAACGATCACTAACGATCACTGGTGATGTGCGGGTGAGGCGCTCGGCTTCGGTGGCGTGGACCTGGAGCCATTCAAGTCGCTTAGCTGCTTGTCGACCTCGGCCGCGAGCGGCGTTCCGGGCTTGACGAACGGCTTGAAGCGCGTGAAGGCAGACTTCGCCTTGTCCCTGTCGCCGTCCCCGGCATAGCACCGCCCCATGATGTAAAAGAGCTGCGGATTGGCCTTGATGAAATCGCCCGCGTTCTTGTCGATCGCGTCGAAGATCTGACCGCACTCCTTGTAGTTCTTGAGCTGGAAGTCGCTCGCGCCGACGCCTGCCAGCGCCGCGGGCGTGCGAGCGATCTGGAACGATTGACCGTACGCGTCCTTGGCAGCCTGGAACTGCCTCTCGATCGCGTAGACCTGCGCCAGTTCGATGTAAGGACCGGGATCGCCCGGCAGGAGCTGAGTGATGCGTTTGTAATCGTCGGCCGCATCGCTCGGCTTGTTGCGCGAGAGGGCCAGGTCACCGAGCCGCTGCAGCGCGTCGGGGTTGTCCCGGTTCGGCCCCAAGGCAATCTTCCACTCGTTCTCCGCCGAATTGAAATCGCGCGCGATGCCGGCATAGTAATCGCCGTACGCCAAGTGCACCGCCGGGACTTTCGGGTAGCTCGCGACGGCGCGCTTGAGCGCCGCCAGCGCCTGATCCTGCTGCTTCTCGTCGCGGTAGACCTGATATTCCTCGATCAGAATCGCAGCCTTCATGTCGTCGGTCGGCGCGCCGGCCAGCAACTGCTCGTACGCCGCGATCGCGTCCTTGACGTTGTGCTGCGAGGCGAGGAGCCGCGCCTTGCCGAGCAGCGCGTCGCCGAAATTCGGATCGACCGTGAGCGCGCGGTCGAAATCCTGCAAGGCCAGTCCGTACGCCTTTTGATCGACGTAGGCGCGCGCCTCGAGGACGATCGGCAGCGGATCTTTGGGATCGAGCTTAGCCGCGTTCTCGAATTGGGCACGGGCTTCGTCGTACTTCTTGCCCTGCGCCAGCACCAGGCCGTAGTTTTCGAAGACGCGCTTGTCGTTGGGATTGAAGGTGATCGCCCGCTTGGCGACTCGCTCCGCGTCGTCCGCGCGGTTCGTCTGCAGGTAGAGGTTGGTGAGCGTCAGCAGAACTTGCGAGTTGGTCGGCTCGAGGTTGGACGCTTGCTCGAAGTCGCTCGTCGCTTCCTTGACGTGCCCGACCGACTGGTTGGCGAGGCCGTCGAGATAGTACGTCTGCGCGCTCTTGTCGCCGAGCGAGAGCAGCCGCTGCGTCAAGGCGAGCGCCTGATCCGGCCTTCCGACGCCGAGGTAGTAGCCCGAGAGTTCGGTCAGCGTGGGCTTGTCGTTGGGCTCGGCCTTCAGCTTCGCTTCGAGACGGGGAATCGCGACCTCCGGCGGCTCGGGCGTCGCCGTCGGTGCCGGGGCGGGAGAGGCCGACGCGGCGGGCCCCGGCGAGGCGTCTTTCTTGGGTGCGCCGAGCGCGCTCGAGGCGACTGCGAACAGCGCGCCGGCGAGCGTGAGAGCGGCGAAGGTGCGGGCTACATTCCTCAAGCGGTTAACTTCCGATCATGCGTGAACGCCGGCGTTCGCGTGGATTTGTTTGGTCAGTTCGGGGACGATCTCGAAGAGGTCGCCCACGACCAGCAGGTCGGCGAACTCGCCGATCGGCACGGTCGCGTCCTTGTTGATGGCGACGATCGTGCCGCTGGTGCGCATCCCGACCTTGTGCTGGATCGCCCCGGAGATCCCGACGGCGATGTAGAGGGACGGGCTGATCGTTTTACCGGTCTGTCCGACTTGGTGGCCGTGGGAGATCCAGCCTGCATCGACCGCGGCACGCGAAGCGCCGACGGCGCCGCCGAGCGCATCGGCGAGGTCTTTCAGAATCGTCGTGAACGGCCCCGGACCGCCGACGCCGCGCCCGCCCGAGACGACGACCGAGGCTTCCTCCACGGCGAGCTCGCCGGCCGCCTCGACGATGTCTTCTTCGATCGTCATAGCGTACGTCTTCCCCGCCGGCTTTTCCAGCTGCACGACTTCCCCGGCGCCGGGCCCTTGCTGCGCCTTGAAAGAGTTGGGCCGAACCGCAGCGATGCCGTAGTCGCCGAGCAGCACGCAGGTCGTCACGACCGATCCGCCGAGCTTGGGCGAAACGCTGGCGACCTTGCCGCCGGAGATCGCGAGATCCGTCACGTCGGCGGTCTGCCCGGCACCGAGGCGCGCGGCCAGCCGGCTGCCGACGTCGCGCCCGACGACCGAGAAGGGGACGAGGACGAGCGCCGGACCCACGGCTCGCGCGACCGCCTCGAGGTAGTCGACCTGCGGATCGATCAGGAACCGGTCGACGTCGGGGTCCTCGCTGACGTGGAAGGTGTCGATCGGATAGGCTTTGAGCTGCTCGACGGCGGCCTGAGCACCCTCGCCGAGAACGACGGCGTGGACTTTGCCCCCCAGGTCGGCTGCAAGCTCCTTCGCCTTGGTCGCGAGCTCGAACGCGACGCGGCGCGGCTGATCCCCGGTATGTTCGATGAAAACGATGACGTCGCTCATGAGATCAGCTTCTTCTCCCGCAAGAACTCGATGATGATGCGTGCGCCGTCGGCGCCGTCGGCCGCTTCCACGATACGGCCCTTCCCGCGTGCGGCGGGCTCGGAGAGGGCGACGAGCTCCGTCTTCGCGCCGTCCGAGCCGACCGCACGGTCGAGGCCGAGCGCGGCCAGCGTTTGGATCGCGATCGGCTTTTTCTTCGCGCCCATGATGCCCTTGAGCGACGGGTAGCGCGGCTCGTAGATGCCTTTCGAGATGCTCACGAGCAGCGGCAGCGCTGCGGAGACCTTGGTGTGGCCGCTGTCCGTCTCGCGCTCGGCCTTGACGGTCGTTCCGTCGAGCTCGAGCTTGCGAACGTACGTCAGGCCGGGGACCCCGAGGAACTCCGCCAGGGCGCCGGGCACCTCACCGGTCACGGCATCCGTCGACTGCGTGCCGGTCAGCACGAGGTCGAACCCGTGGTCCTTGATCGCTTTCGCAAGCGCGCACGCGGTGCCGAGCACGTCGGAACCGCCGAAGCCTGCATCCGACAGAATGACCGCGTCGTCGGCTCCCATCGCCAGCGCTTTTCGAACGACTTCCTTCCCGCTTTCGGGCGCCAGGGCGACGACCGTGACGGTCGTATCGCCTCCGGCCTTCTCTTTCAGTTGCAGGGCCGCTTCGATCGCGAACTCATCGAAGGGGTTCAGAACGGTCTCGACTCCGCTCCGGACGAGACGCTTCGTCGCCGGGTCGATCCGCTTGTCCGCGTTCGTATCCGGCACGAGCTTGACGGTGACGACGATCTTCAAGGAGATCAGCCTCCTGGTCGTGCTGTGGGCAAACTCGGAGCGTTTGCCCGCCCAGCGACTGAGTCCCTGCCGCGCACGCCGCGGCCGGACGCGTCACCGGCAAACGCCGCGCGCCGGATTCGAACTCAGTAGTTCTCGCAACCCAGCGGGCCGCTGCCCATCCCCGCCTGCGCGTCGTAGTTGAAGCTCTGGCTGCCGTTGGAGGCGGTCCATGCCGGCTGCGGCGCGATCGCGTGCGCCCAATAGGCCGGGAAGAGCGTTTCCTTCGGGTCGAGCTCGCTCGCAATCGGATTGGGAATCGCCGCGCCGACCGGGGCGTACGCGGGCCCCTGGGAGCCCGAGCCCTGCACGACCGACCCTTCCATTCCGTTCGTGCAGTACAGCAGGTCGTTGACCGTGAGCGGCAGGTAGACCGTCATCTTCGCATTGACCGCGATCGCGTTCGGGATCGCTCGCTGCAGGTAGCCCGGGACGGCCGCCGTGGCCGTGACCGAGTCGGTCATCAACTCGACGTAGCCGACCGTCAGCCCCGGATAGAAGCCCTGGCTGATCTGCCGCTCGCCGATGACGCAGGCTGCGCTCGGACTGGGCACCCTCCACAACGGCTGCGTCGTCGGGTAGGAGGTCGGAGCCGTCGTCGGCAGCACCTGAGCCTGGTTGACCGCAGCCTGCGTGTCGCCGGCCGAGGTCCCCGAGCAGGCCGCCGGACTGGTGAAGGGGATGGGCGAGGGAAGCCCGCTGTTATAGGCCTGATACATCGCCGCGATGCTGTAGTTCTGGACCGGCGAGACGAGGCTCCCGTAGCGCACCGCGGTTTGACCGCGCTCCTGGGCGACGCCGGCCTGGCTCAAGTAGATGATCGAGAAGAGCAGCAGCAGCATGATCGGCAGAAAGACGACCGTCTCGATGAGCGCCTGCCCGCGCTGCGCGCCCTTCACGAGCAGTTCTCCGGACCGTTGGGATTGGCCAGCCCGTTGGTGTTGGAGCCGAACGGATTGAATTGGAGGTAGGGCTGGGTCGGCACCGGCAGGTAGAAGTTTACGTTGACCGTCAAGCCGCTGAAGTCGACGGTGTAGTACGACTGCTGATTGGGGTCCGTGGTGTACGTCTCCGGGGGCTGATACAGCGTGGGCGAAGTCGGATTGAAGGACTCCGAGATCGGGCTGACGGTGAAGGCCGCGACGCCGACCGCTTTGAACGTGGGGCTGCTGCCCCGCAGAAAGCCGGGCTCGAGTATCCGAACGTTCTTGCAGGCGACGACCTCGGCGATGTTGGGCGTGTCGAATCCGGTGTTGCCGTTGTCCACGTCGACCGGCGTGAAGGCGAAAGCGGGATCGGCCTGATTCACACAGCCGACGCTGCTCCAGCCCTTGTTCGCCCCGCCGGGCGTCGGCGCCGGCGAGGGGCTGGCGTACCAGTCTCCGGTGTATTCGTCGTAGTTCCCGGCGCCTTGAATCTTGTCGCAGGTCGTGTCGTCGGCCATGCCCGAGCCGGCGGCCACGCCGCCGATCATCGTCTCGAAAGCGCCGCTCGACGGGTCCTCGAACCGATCGTTGATCATCGCTCCGAGGTTGCTGAGGAAGTTCGTGCTGTTGTCGTAGCTGTTGACGGCGTTGTTGAACTGATTGACCAGCGCAGTGTAATCGGTGCTGCAATTCGGGCTGCCCGTCTGCTTGCAGCCTACTCCCTGGAGCGTGTTGAGGATCGCTTGGTTCAAGTAACGGATCCTCAGCTCTTCGATCGTCGAGGCGTAGAGCTCGAGTTCGATCTCGTTCCAACCGTTCGCGACCGGCGAGACTGCGGCTGAGGCCGCTGCGTCGGCGGCGTTCTGCGCGCGAATCTGCCAGCGCACGATGTTGGCGTAATTGACGACGAACAGCGCCAGCGCCATCACGGTAATGGCGCCGAGCGCCCACACGGGAAGAAGCTGCCCGCGCTCGCCGTCCCTTCGCTCGGGCCCGGATCCTTGCACGATCGTCGCGGGCCTCACGGATTAGTTTCTCCCATCCGGAGTAAGAAACACGTTCGTCGCTGGCGTCATGGGATATTGAAGGCCGCCCGAAATCGAGGTGCTGGAGGCGCAACTGCCGGCTGTAGACGGGGGTGAGGCGCTGTCCCAGGACGCGACCGTCCCCTCGCTGTTGCCGGCCGTCGAAAGCGGTGAGAAAGCCGTGCTCCGCGTGCCTTTGTTGTAGTCCGTCACAGCCGCTGAATAGCTCGTCGTGTTGAAGTCGTTGCTCAACTGGTCGTAGGTCTTATCGTGTGCGCACATGTCGTCGAACGCGAGGTAAGCCTCCCAGCACGGATTGCTGGCCGTCGGCGTACCCGTCGTGTCGTTATACAGGTAATAGCACGTGGTGTTGATCTGCTGGGCCAGATGCGCCGTATAGGTCGGGTTCGGCACACCCGCCGTCGAGACGTAGTTTTTCAAGACCGCCTGCGACACGCTGAAGGAGAGCCCCGTCGTGCCGGTGTTCGAATCGAGCTCGACGACGTGCGACTTGAGCGTGACCGGAGCCGAGTGGCCGAAGAGCAGGGGCAGGCCGGGCGCGCTCATGGTGACCAGCGCGGAGGTCGTGTAGTTTGTCCCGGAGGCGATCGAGACGGTCAGGTTGCTGGGATTGACGTGCGGAAAGGCCACGCCGATCTCCACGTTTGCGGCCGAGGGTCCGCTCGAAGGCGACGCCAGCGCCGCCGCGTGCGCTGCGACGAACGCCGCACCGTCGGCTTGGAGCTGGCCGTACCCGATCAACGTCAGGTTGATCGCGCCGAAGAGGAGCATCAGCAGCAGCGACATCACCAGCATCGTCTCGGGGAGGGCGTTGCCGCTCCCGCGCCTCGAGGTCTTCCGTTTCATCGCACTCACGCTACGGATGGGTGGCCATGTTGGTGAAGTTGTTTCCGGTGTCGTTGAGGTTGTTGCCGACCTGGTGGGAGATGAGCTGCAGGCCGGCGAGCATCGCCAACGAGAACAAGGCGGAGATCAGCGCGTAATCGACGAGAGCGGCTCCGCCCTCGTCGCTCAGAAAGCGCAGACCATCGCTTTTCGTAAGCGGCGTGCTCGAAGCCATCTCATCTCGGTCTTCGTCTGAGCGGCGGTTTCACTTTAGGCTCGGTCCCCTTACGAACCGGGCTCTCGCGCGCGAGAGCGGACGGTTCAGCGCTGCGAGCGGCTCGCTGCGACCGGCGACTGCGTCGTCGCCGCGACGGTCCCTGATTGCTGCTGCATGACATAGACCGCTCCCAGCATCGCCAGAACGAACCCCGCCGCGATCACGAGCAACTCTACGAAGCTCCTCCGCCGCCGTCCGACAGGACCAGCGGTAAGCTCGGCCTCGGCGGACTGCCGGGCGGTTGTAACCAGCCTTCTCCGTACCACGGTCGGGTAGTCGTCTCGTGCTGCCGCTTACTTGAGCCGCAGGGCCCTCTCGCCGCCAACATGTGACCGAAGCCAACGTTCGGCGGCGGGGACGCCTATTCTGGGATGACCGAGACTCGAACTCGGACGCCCTCGCGAGCCGCAGGTTTTAAGCCTGCTGTGTCTGCCGATTCCACCATCATCCCATCGGGGCTCGCTTCGCCCAACGCGCGCCGCTCACTCCTGGGCGGTCGCAGGGGCGGGACCCGGCGCCAGCAGGCAGCCCAGCAGCAGGTCGTCAGCCTCCAGGCGCGCGCTCCCGACGCCCAGCAAGCGCAGCGCCTCGGAGACGATCAACCCGCCGCCGACCACGATGTCGGCGCGCTGCGCCAGCATGCCGGGGAGTGCCTTGCGCTCGGGCAGGGACAGATCCAGAAGGCGGGCGAGCAGCGCGTCCAGAGCGGAGCGCGCGAGCTCGCGGCCCGAGACGTGCTCGACGTCGGAGGCGAAGGCCACCGCCCCGAGGGTCAGCGGCGTCCCCGCCACGGCGCGCACTTCGACGACCGGGCGGAATCCGGCGAGCCAGCCGAGCTCGGCGGCGATTGCCCGGCGAGCCTCGGCGGCCGCCTTGCGGGCGGCGGGACCCGGCTCGGCGCCGGCCAGGCTGGGAAAAGCGTCGGTGACCCGGACCGACCCGATCTCGACCGAACGCGCCTCTTCCAAAATGCCGTCGCGGCCGACGGCGCACTCGGTGCTTCCGCCGCCCACGTCCAGGACCGCGCGGCGGGTTCCGTCGCGCGGCGCGCCCGCCATCGCGCCGCGAAAGCCGGCAGCGGCCTCCTCGTCCCCGCCGAGGACGCGCAGCGGGACTCCGGTCGCAGCCTGCATCGCCGCCGCGAAGGCCGGCGCGTCGTCGGCCCGGCGCATGGCGCTCGTGGCGATCGTCACCAGCTCGGCGTCGTAGGCCCGCACCCGCTCGAGGAAGGTATGGACCGCGGCCAGGGTCCGTTCGGCCGCAGCCGGCAGCAAGCTGCCGCGCTCGCGCAAACGCTCGCCGAGGCGCGTGCCGATCGCGCCGTGTTCGAGCTGCTCGACCCCTCCCTCCGGCAGGTCGCGCACGACCAGCAGCCGGATCGTGTTCGTGCCGAGCGAGATGACCGCTCGCGCAACCGGGGCGCCCACGCCGGGCTCTAGCGTGCCGGCACTAGTAGCGCTTGCCGGCCGAGGCCTGCCGCACTTTCTGGACGCGGGCGAAGGCTTTCTCGTAATCGGCGTTCGCGATCCCGGCGTAGAGCGTGTCGACGATCGAGAGCTGGGCAATCCGGCTCGAGGTCGCGTCGGACCCGAAAGCCGTCTCCTTCGCCGCCGTGAAGAGCTTGATCTTCGCGAACTTCGTGATCGGCGAAGTCGCGCGGTGCGTGATGCAGATCGTGGTCGCGCCGGCTTTGGTGGCGTTTTCCATCGCGTCGCACACGTCGCGGGAAGCTCCGGTGTGGCTGATGCCGAGGGCGACGTCCCCGGGCTCCAGCAGGGAAGACGACATGGCCATGAGGTCGCCGTCGTTGAGCCACGTCGCCAGGATGCCGAGCTTCATGAACTTGTGGTACGCATCGAAGGCCAGCGGCGCGCTGCCCCCGATGCCGTAGATCTCGACCTTGCGCGCCTTCAACAGCGCCTCGACGGCGTGCTTGAGCTCCTCGTCACCGAGAACCTCGATCGTGTCCTTGAGCGCCTGCGCGTTCGCTTGGAAGATCTTCGCCTTGAGCGTCTCCAGCGAGTCCGTCGGAGCGATCTGCTCGTAGACGGTCTCCGTCGGCCCGACGAGATCGCGGGCCAGCATGATCTTGAACTCCTGGTAGCCCTTGTATCCGATCTTCTGACAGAGGCGAACGACGGTCGACTCGCTGGTCTGCGTGCGCTCCGCCAGCTCGGTGACGGTCAGGTAGATCAACTCCTCCGCGTGCTTGAGGATGAAGTCGGCGACGCGCTGCTCGGCAGTGCGCAACGAACTATACGTCCCCTCGATGCGGATGAAGCAGCCGGGCACGTTGACCGGCTCGATCCGGGCGGCGTCGGATGACGTCTTCACAGCTAAGTGCTTTCTACGTTGGCTTGCTGCGAGCCTCGAAAAGCGCCGCGCGCCGTTTCTTGCGGATGAAGTGCCGCTCGGCCGGAGGCGGCCGGTCGGCCGGCGCCCACGCCTCGGTCTCCTTGAGATACGCCGTGAGCCGCTCCTCGAAGACGCGGTCGATCGAGAACGGCGCCGCCGCGGCCGCGACCGGGTCGTGGTTCGGCGCGAGCGCGACCGTAGGGTGACGTCCCCGGCTCGTGACGGCGAAGGGCAGCACCGCGCGCTGTTCGAGGCCGGCGGTGAAGGTGGCGCGATGCGCGGCCAGTTCCGCGGCGGTGACGCTGGCCAGCGACCCGTCCTCGAGCCGGACCGTCGCCCCCAGCCGATGAATGTTGATCACGGTGCCGCGAACGGTAGTCAGCGGCCGTTCTCCTCGGCTTGCGAACCGGCTGCGCGGCGCACGAAGATGAGCTCCTCGCGCGGGCCGACGAGCTGAAGCTTCTCGTGGATCTCCGGAATCGCGCCGCGCGGATCGGACAAGCGCCGAATCGTGAGCTCCTGCCGCAGCTCGCGCTCGCGCAGGGCCGCCACTTCGGCGCGCTCCGCGGAGAGGTCGCGCGCCACGGCGACGTCGCGCGCGACGACGCGAGAGAATTGCAGGCCGACCACGGCGAGGACGGCGAGCGCGACCGCCAGCAGCGCGAGCCGGCCGGCCAGCCGGATCACCCTCACGACAGTGCGCTCGCCATCTGCGCCTGCGCGGAACCTTGCCACGAACCGATGCGGCGATACTTCCGGTAGCGTTCCTCGCGCAGCTCGGCGGACGCTCGGTCCACGAGCCGCTCGAGCGCGGCGTCGATCGCGTCGAGAACGCGCGCGACGAAGCCGGCCGCGTCGCGCTGCGCGCCGCCGAGCGGTTCGGGGACGACCTCGTCGACGATGCCGAAGCCGAGCAGGTCGCCGCTGGTGAGCTTGAGGCGTTCGGCCGCCTCCGGCGCGCGCGCCGCGTCGCCCCACAGAATCGCCGCGCAGCCTTCCGGCGACGCGACCGAATAGACCGCGTTCTCCGCCATGATGACGCGGTCGGCGAGCGCCAGCGCCAGCGCGCCGCCCGAACCGCCCTCACCGACGATCGCAGCGACCGTCGGAACGCGCACTTTGGCCAGGGTCGTCAGGCAGCGCGCGATCGCCTCGGCCTGGGCGCGCTCCTCCGACCCGATCCCGGGATCGGCTCCCGAGGTGTCGACGAACGAGACGATCGGCAGACCGAAGCGTGACGCGAGCTCCATCAGACGGCTCGCCTTGCGATAGCCCTCGGGTGAGACCATGCCGAAATTGCGGCGGATGTTCTCCTTCGTGTCGCGCCCCTTCTGCTGCGCGAGGACCACGACCCGACGCCCGCGGAGCTTGGCGAATCCGCCGGAGAGCGCCGGGTCGTCGCGAAAGTGGCGGTCGCCGTGCAGTTCGTCGAATCGATCGAGCGCCGCCAGATAGTCGCCTGCGATCGGCCGTTTGGGGTGACGCGCCATGTTGACGCGTTCCCACGGCGTGAGCTTGCCGAAGATCTCACGAAGCAGGTCGTTGTAGCTCGCCTCGAGCTGCCGCACCTCTTCGTTCGACTCGCCGCCGTCGCGCGCGCGCAGCGCCGCTATCCGCTCTTCGAGCGCGTGCAGGCTCTTCTCCCGCTCCACGATCACGTTCATCAGACCGCGAACTCCGGAACCGCCTTGAGCGCGGGGACGACGCGCGTGCGGTCGACGGCGTAGTCGAGCACGCGGCCGAGCGTCGCCCGGATCTCGCTGCGCGGCACGACCATGTCGATGTGGCCCTTTTCGAGGAGAAACTCGGCCGTCTGGAAGTTCTCGGGAAGCTTCTGGCGGATCGTCTGCTCGATGACGCGGCGCCCGGCGAAACCGATCTTGGCGCGCGCTTCGGCGATCACGACGTCGGCCTGGAAGGCAAACGAGGCCGAGACGCCGCCGGTCGTCGGATCGGTCAAGACGGAGACGTAGAGATTTCCGTCGCTCATGAAGCGCTCGACGGCCTGCGTCGTCTTCGCCATCTGCATGAGCGCGAGCATGCCTTCTTCCATGCGCGCGCCGCCGCTGGCCGTGAAGATGATGCAGCTGAGCCGGCGGCGCCGCGCCTCCTCGAGGAGATGCGTCAGACGCTCGCCGACGACCGTCCCCATCGTCCCGCCGCGAAAGCCGAAATCCATGACGCCGAGGGCGATCGGAAAGCCGTCGAGCGTCGCAAAGCCGGTCACGACCGCTTCGCTGAGTTGCGACTTCTGGCGATCGCCCTCGAGCTTCTGCGGATAGGGGCGCCGGTCGGTCCACTCCAGCGGGTCGCCCGGCAGCATCTCCGCGCCGATCTCGACGAAGTCGCCGTCGACCAGCGCGTTGATCCGGTCGTAGGCGTGCATGCGGAAGTGATAGCCGCACTTCATGCACACCGACTGGTTGGGCTCGAGGTCCTTGCGATAGAGCATCTCGCCGCACGACGGGCAACGCACCCACAGCGCCGCGTCCTCGGCCGGGACGTTTTTCTCGCGCAGCGAGCGCAGCCAATCGGGGATCGGCATCAGGCCGTCTTGCCCTTGGCTTTCGTGCCGCCGGCCTCCGCCGACCCGCGGCCGCTCAACCCACCGGAAAGCTTCATCGCATAGATCCGCCGCAGTTGGCGCAGGTAGTTCGCGATCTCGCCGCTGTTGAGCTTCGACGTCCCGGAGGTGCGGTCCGTGAAGACGTACGGGATTTCGACGGCCTTCCCGTAGTGCGCCTTGGCGATCACCTCGAGGCCGATCTTGAAGCCGATCGGATCGAGCTCGACCCCCTCGAGCGCGCTTCGCCTGACCAGGAAATAGCCGCTGGTGATGTCGAGGACCGGCGTGAGCGGCTTGGCCAGCCCGATCGCGACCAGCGACGTGATCTTCCGCTTCAGCGGCCAGTCGCGGATGCCGCCGCCGCTCACGTACCGGCTGCCGATCGCCAACCCGTAGGCGCCGCTTTCCACCGCCGCGACCATCCTCGGCAGAATCGAAGGATCGTGGCTGAAATCCGCGTCCATCGCGCCCACGGCTTCGGAATCGGACCGCGCGAAGCGCCAGCCCTCGATGACCCCGCTTGAAAGCCCAAGCTTGCCCGGCCGGTGCAGGCAGCGGACGGGGTAGCGGCCGGCGAGCGCGTCCACGATCGCGCCGGTCCCGTCGGGCGAGTTGTCGTCGACGACGACGATCTCGCCGTCGAGGCCGTTCGCGCGGAAGATCTCGTCCAGCGTCGTGACGAGGCGTTCGATCCCGCCCGCCTCGTTGTAGGTCGGGATGACGATCGAGAACTTCACCGCGCGACCGCGCTCCGCGAGCTCCGGCTGCGACCGGTACGCTCGATGCGGGTCCGCGTGGCTCGGGCCCGCTTGTGTATTGCCATAACCCCAAGCTATACGGCGGGCGTTCTGCGGTCTCATGCTCGCCCAACGCATCCGCCGTGCGCGCCGCACCGCCTCACAGGCTGCCGCTCGCATAGAGCAGCGCGGCGCACGCGACGAGACCCGCAGTCTCGGTCCGCAAGATGCGGTCGCCGAGCGAGATCGGCACCGCGCCTTGCGCCTCCGCGGCGCGGACCTCCGCGTGCGAGAGCCCGCCTTCGGGGCCGATGACGACCAGGACGCTCTTCGCACCCTCGACCAGCGGCCCCAACCGCTCGCGCAGCGGAACGCGCTCGGCGACTTCCCAGGGGACGAGCGCACGGTCGAACTCGCGCATGCGCGCGACGAGCGCAGGCCACGCAAGCGGCGGCTCGACGACGGGGATCTCGCTCCGGCCGCACTGCTGGGAAGCGCTGCGCGCAAGACGGCGCCAGCGCTCGACTTTCCCGCCCCGGTCGCCTTCGCCCACGGTTCGTTCGCTCGCGAAGGGCACGATGCGGGCGACGCCGATCTCGGTCGCTTTCTCGACGACGAAGTCCATCTTGTGACCTTTGGTGATCCCCTGGGCCAGCGTGATCGCGAGCGACGGCGGCGGGACCGCGTCGACGAGCGCGTCGAGCCGGGCTCGAACGCGCTGGCCCTCGACCGCGAGCGAGGCGGCGAAGACGCGTCCCGTCGAGTCGCCGAGCACGATCGAATCGCCGCTGCGCTTGCGCAGCACGACGGCGACCTTCCGCGCGTCGCCTCCGAGCAGCTCGACGACGTCCCCGATCTCGTGCGCGCCCTCGACGAAGAACCGCTCGGCGGGCACGCTACCCTCGCCGTTCGCTCATGCTGCGCGGTTCGTTAAGGGATAAACGCGTCCTTGACCCGTTCGAAGAAGGAACGCTCGTCGACGCGGTCGCCCCCCAGGCGCGCGAAGTCCTCGAGCAGCTCGCGCTCCTTGCGCGAAAGCTTCGTCGGCACGACGACGTGAACGGTGACCAGCAAATCGCCGCGGTTGCCGCCGCGGACCGACGGCATCCCGTGCCCGCGCACGCGGTACGTCGAGCCGTTCTGCGTGCCGGCCGCGATCTGCAGCGGCAGCGGCGCGTCGAGCGAGGGGAATTCGATCGACGCGCCGAGCGCGGCTTGCGTGAAGGCGATGGGCACGTCGACGAACAGATCGAGGCCGTCGCGGCGGAAGCGGGCGTGCGGCGCGATGTTCAGGTAGACGTACAGATCGCCCGGCGGCCCGCCGCGCGTCCCCGCCTCGCCGCTGCCCGCGATGCGGATGCGGCTGCCGTCGTCGACGCCGGCGGGAATGCGGACGGTCAACGTGCGGGAGCGCTCCACGCGGCCTCGGCCGCGGCACGTCTCGCAGGGACTCGCGATCAAGTGGCCTTCCCCGCCGCACTTGGTGCACGTCGTCTGCGTGACGAACTGGCCCAGCGGAGTCTGCCGGGTCGAGCGCATGACGCCCGAGCCGGCGCAGCGGTCGCACCGCGTCGCGCTCGTGCCCGGGCGGGCGCCGCTGCCCTTGCAGGTCTCGCAGCCGGTCAGGTGCGCGAACGAGATCTCCCGCTCGGCCCCGTGGAAGGCCTCTTCGAGCGTGATCTGCAGGTCGTAACGCAAGTCGGCGCCGCGCTGCGGCCCGGTCGCCGGACGCTGCCCGCTCGTGGGGCGGCCGCCGAAGAACATGTCGAAGATGTCGGTGAAGCCTTCGCCGCCGCCGAACCCGCCCGGCCCGAAACCCGCACCGTTCGACCCGGCGCGGCCGAAGCGATCGTACTGCTGGCGCTTGGCCGGATCGGAGAGGACCTCGTAGGCCTCGTTGATCTCCTTGAAATGCGCCTCCGCCGCCGCCTTGTCTTGGGCGACGTCCGGATGGTACTTCCGCGCCAGCCCTCGATAGGCGCGTTTGATGTCGGCCTCGCTCGCATCGCGGCCGACGCCGAGGACTTCGTAGTAATCGGTCGACACGGTCCTTCTATCTTATCTCGGCGTCGCTCAGATGACGATTGAGCGACTGCGCCGTCCCCGAGGCGAGCGCCAGCAGGCGCGCGTACGGCATGCGCCGCGGACCGAGAATGGCGAGCAAGCCGACCATTCCCTCCCCGAACCGGTACGGGACCGTCACCACGCTGCACTCGGTGATCTCATCGGAGCCGAGCTCGTGTCCGATCTTGATCGCGGGTCCTTCGCCCGGCATGGCGTCGGCGACGAGGTCATAGAGCGATTTCTGTTCCTCGATGATCCGCAGAATCGCGCGCAGCTTGCGCAAGTCCTGGAACTCGGGCTGGTCGAGCAGATGCTGCGCTCCGCTGGAGACGACCGACGGAGGCTCCTCCGAACCGGCTGCATCCCGGAACACGCCTTCGACGGCGAGAGCGATCCCGACGGGGACGGCGGCCTCGCTCGCGAGCGTGGCGAAGTCGAGGGCCGCTATCTCGCGCAGGGTCTTCCCGTTGAGCCGGGCGTTGAGCCGGTTCGAAAGCCGGGTGAGGTCGTCGGCCTCCACCTCGGGATCGTGTTCGAAGGGGCGCTGCAGCGCGACGCCCAGCGACGTCACGACGATCGCCAAGGCCGTGCGCTCGGAGAGCCAGATGAGCTGGATGTGCCGGAAGGTCTGCGAGTCGCGCTGCGGCGCGACGACGAAGGCGACGCTCTTGGCGAGCTGCCCGAGAAGCCGCGTCGTGTGCTCGATGACGTCGTCGAGCTCGCGGCTGGCGGCCCGGAACTCTTCCGCGATTCTCCGCTGCTCTTCACTCGGCAGGGGCTCGGGGCGCATGAGCTGGTCGACGTACGTGCGGTACCCCGAATCGGAGGGAACCCGCCCGGCCGAAGTGTGCGGCTGCACGAGATACCCTCCGGCCTCGAGTTCGGCCATCTCGTTGCGGATCGTGGCCGAGCTGACCCCGAAGTTGTACTTCTGCGTCAGCGTGTGGGAGCCGACCGGCTCCGCCGTCGCGACGTATTCGTACACGACGGTGGCGAGGATAAACGCCTTTCGCTTGTCGAGTGCCGGGCTGCGCGCTGGATCCGGGCGCGGATTCTTAGCAGTCATGACCGGGGAGTGCCAACATTACGTCCTTAAGCTAGCAAAAGCACGGGGGCGGGTCAAGTCGGCACAGCAATCCAAGCGGGCGACGCCACGCCCGGCCGCCCGCGCAACCCCGCCGGACCGAAGGCCCGGCCGGCACGAACAGAAGCACAAAGAGGCAAACTCCATACGTTATTTTTCGCTATGCAATACACCTGGAGTTCGCGCATTTTTCAGCAGGGACCGAGCAAGCTGAGACAAACATCGGCGCCCATGACGACGCCAACGCAGTCCACTGAGGCAATCGAAGCCCTCTTCACCGAGCAGCGGCGCTTTCCGCCGCCACCCGAGTTCGCCGCGAAGGCGAACGCTCAGCCCGGCATCTACGAAGAAGCCGAACGCGATTACGAGCGCTTCTGGGCTTCGTGGGCCGACAAGCTGACTTGGTTCGAGCCTTATTCGAAAGTGCTCGAATGGAACGAACCGTTCTCGAAATGGTTCGTCGACGGTAAGCTCAACGCATCCGTGAACGCTCTCGACCGGCACGTCGAAGCCGGTTTGGGCTCGCGGATCGCCTACTATTTCGAAGGCGAACCCGGCGACCGCTGGACGATCACCTACGAGCAGCTGCTCAAGGACGTTTGCAAGCTTGCCAACGGCCTGCGCAAGCTCGGCATCAAGAAGGGCGACCGCGTCGCGATCTACATGGGGATGACGCCCCAGCTTCCGGTCGCGCTGCTCGCCTGCGCGCGCGTCGGAGCCGCCCATTCCGTGATCTTCGGCGGCTTCTCGCCCGACTCGATCATCGACCGCGTCAACGACGCGAGCTGCGTCGCCATCATCACGGGCGACCAAGCCTGGCGGCGCGGCAAAAAGATCCCGCTCAAGGATGTCGTCGACACGGCGCTGGCGCACACGCCGTCGATCGAGCACTGCATCGTCGCCAAGCGCGGCGGCGATCCGGTGAACATGCAGGCCGGCCGCGACGTGTGGTGGGACGAGCTGGTCGCCGACCTGCCCGACACCGCCGAGCCCGAAGTGCAGGACGCGGAAGATCTGCTCTTCTTGCTCTACACCAGCGGCACGACGGCCAAGCCCAAGGGGATCAAACACACCACCGGCGGTTATCTCACGGGCGTGACCGCGACCACCAAGCTCGTCTTCGACATCAAGGAAGAGACCGACATCTTCTGGTGCACGGCCGACATCGGCTGGGTCACCGGACACTCGTACATCGTCTACGGCCCGCTCTCGCTGGGCGCGACGAGCATCCTCTACGAAGGCACGCCGGACTATCCTGACAAGGACCGCTTCTGGGAGATCGTCGAGCGCTACAAAGCGACGATCCTCTACACGGCTCCGACCGCGATCCGCACGTTCATGAAGTGGGGGACCGAATACCCCGCCAAGCACGATCTCTCGTCGCTGCGCCTCCTGGGGAGCGTCGGCGAGCCGATCAATCCCGAAGCCTGGATGTGGTATCACGAACACATCGGCGGCGGACGCTGCCCCGTCGTCGACACGTGGTGGCAGACCGAGACGGGCTCGATCCTCATCACGCCCCTTCCCGGGATCACCGAGCTCAAGCCCGGCAGCGCGACGAAGCCCTTCCCGGGCGTTCTGGCGGACATCGTCAACGAAGAGGGCGAGAGTGTCCCGGTCGGCGGCGGCTACATCGTGCTTCGCCGGCCGTGGCCTTCGATGCTGCGCGGCATCTGGGGCGACGACGAGCGCTACGCCAAGACCTACTGGGCACGCTTCAAGCACATGTACCTCGCCGGCGACGGCTGCGGCCGCGACGAGGACGGCTACTTCTGGTTCATGGGCCGCATCGACGACGTGATGAACGTCAGCGGGCACCGCATTTCGACGACGGAGGTCGAGAGCGCGCTGGTCGATCACCCGGCGGTCGCCGAAGCCGCGGTCGTCGGGAAGAACGACGACGTGACCGGTCAGGCCGTGTGCTGCTTCGTCACCCTGAAGGCTGGGCACGAGGCCTCGTCCCAGCTCGGCGACGCGCTGCGCAAGCACGTCGGAGAGAAGCTCGGGAAGTTCACGATCCCGAAGTACCTCACGTTCACCCAGGAGCTGCCCAAGACGCGCAGCGGCAAGATCATGCGCCGCCTGCTGCGCGACATCGCCGAGGGCCGCGTGCTGGGCGATACGACGACGCTGGCCGATTCCAACGTCGTTCACGACCTGCAGGCTCGTGCTCAGGCCGAGGCCGGCAAAGAAGACTAAAGCGCCCTTCGACGGGCTCCCTTCGACAGGCTCAGGGTGACGATACCCCCGGCTCACCCATCGTCACCCTGAGCTTGCCGAAGGGTCGAAGAATCCTCGCAGCGAGGCGAGGTCGTGGACCCGCGTCGCCGGGGGCAGCGCTGAGACGATCGCCGCGCCGTAGCGCATCGAGGTCGCGCGTCCGTCGAGGAGGGCGACCAGCCCGCGGTCGGCCTTCGAGCGGATGAGCCGTCCGAAGCCCTGCTTGAGCCGCACGATCGCGGCTGGGATCATGTACTCCTCGAAACCCGACCGGCCGGCGCTCTCGAGCGCCGCCAGCCGCGCGGCAACGAGGGGATCGTACGGCGAAGGGAACGGCAGGCGGTCGATGACGACGCACGAGAGCTGCTCGCCGACCACGTCGATCCCTTCCCAAAACGTCCCGGTCGCGAACAGCACCGCGTTCTTGGTGCGCCGGAACCAGTCGAGCAGCGCGACACGCGGAAGCTCGCCCTGCAGTTTGACGGGAAACGGAATACGCTCGCGCACGAGCGCGTACACCTCGCGCAGGCGCGCGTACGACGTGAACAGGACGAAGGCGCGCCCGTTGCTGAGATCGAGGATCTCCTCGACCAGCGGCGCGACCCGCGACGCGAAGCGCGGATCCTTGGGATTGCATTCGCGCGGCGCGACGTAGAGGCGCGCCTGCCGGCGAAAGTCGAACGGCGACGGCGCGACGTACTCCTGTGCCTCGTCGAGCCCGAGCGTGCTCTTGAGGAACGCGAAGGATGCCCCCGTCGCGAGGGTGGCGCTGGTGAGGACGACGCTCTGGGCGCGCTCGAAGAGCGCGCTGCGCAGGTAGGCGGCCACGTCGAAAGGCGCCGAGTTGACCTCGTAACGGCCCTCGGCGTCGGTCCGCTCCACCCAGTTGATCGCCTCGTCCGCCGGCAGCTCGGTACGATCGATCGTCGCGATGTGCGCGAGAATACCGCGCAGGACCAAGTCGCGGCGGCGTTCCGCTTCGGCGGCGTTGTCGGGCGGGCGCTTGAGCGCGGCTTGCCAGTTCGCCGCGAGCCAGTTCTCGAGCCGGTAAAGCGCGCGGCGCACCGCGCCCAGCTCGTCCCGCGCTCCCTCGTTCGCGTCGAGGCGGTAACGCTCGCCGGGAACGCGCGCCAGCTCTTGCGCGAGCCCGCGCATCGCCTCGTCGAGCTCGACGTCGTACGCGGCGGGCAGAACGTAGTTCCGATGGAAGCGCCGCATCAAACGGTCGACGGTCGGTTGTGAAAGCGACGCGGTCAGAGCCGCCGAGGCCCAGCGCTCGCACTGGTGCGCCTCGTCGAGGATCGCATAATCGTACGGCGGCAGCAGCGTTCCGCCCAGCGCCATGTCGAGGAAGAACAAAGCGTGATTGACCACGACGAGGTCGGCATACTTGGCAGCGTCGCGCCGCGCGAAGAAGAAACAGTCGCGGAAGCGCTCGCAGAACTCGCCGACGCAGTCGTCGGCGTCGGCGTCGAGCGCTTCCCACTCCAGCGGCGCCGGCGCGAAGGGCAGTTCCGCGCGGTCGCCGCTCTGGGTGCGGTCGCCCCAAGCCCACATCTTCTCCATCGTCGCGCTCTGCGCGATCAGCCGTTCGGCGCGCAGCCGGTCCAGCTTGGCCCGGCACAGATAGTGGCTGCGGCCCTTGAGCAGCTCGACGCGCGCGGGAACGCCGAGCGCTTTGAGGACCAGCGGGATGTCCTTGCCGACGAGCTGCTCCTGCAACGCGATCGTCGCCGTCGAAACGACGACCTTCTTTCCGCTGCGCAGCGCCGGCACGAGGTAGGCCAGCGATTTCCCCACGCCGGTCCCGGCCTCGACGAGCGTGTGGGCGTTCTCGAGGAAGCCGCGCTCGATCAGCTTCGACATCTGGACCTGCCCCGGACGCGCCTCGAAGCCGGACAGGGCGTTGGCTATCGGCCCGTGCGCGGCGAAGACCGTCTCGATCGAAGCTCGCGGCGGCGGCGCGCTCACGGACGGTGCGCGGGCTCCTCCGGCGGCAGGTATTCCGCTTCCGTCAGCTCCCCCGTCGAAGCGTCGACGACGACCGGCGGGGCCACGGCGCGCTCCACCATGTAGAGGATCAAGCCGGCGAGGAAGCCGCTGATGAGTCCCCCGATGTGTCCAGCGTTCGAGATGTTCGGAACCGAGAAACCGAAAATCAGATTGATGATGATGATCGGCAGCGTCTGCCCGATCAGCGATCGGCCGCGCGCTCCCATCCGCAGCCCGATCGCGACGAGCGCGCCGAAGAGCCCGAAGATCGCGCCGCTCGCGCCGACCGTCGGAACGCCGGGCTGGAAGAACGTCACCGCGAGGCCCGAGCCGAGCATCGCGATCAGATAGATCGAGAGCATGCGCGCCGGCCCGGTCACGTATTCGACGTACGTGCCGACCTGATAGAGCGCGAACATGTTGAGCCCGATGTGCAGGTAGCCGCCGTGCAGGAACGCGCCCGTCACGATGCGCCACCACTCGCCGCGACGGACCAGCACGCCGACCAGCGCGCCGTGTGCGATCAGCGCCGAGTCGCTCGACAACCCGCCCGTCGCCAGCTCCCAAACGAAGGCGCCGACGTTGAGCAGGATGAGGAAATTCGTAAGCGACAGAGGCTATTCTACCGCAGCCGCGACCGTCTCGGCGGGTTCTTCTTCCTCTCGAGGCTTTTCGGGAAGCACGATGACCATGCGGGCCAGCTCGATCGAGATCGCGTAGCGCTTGCCGTCGGTGCTGATCGTGACGGGCCCGCCCAGCGGAGCCTTGTCGACGACGACCACGGTCGCACCCGGACGCAGCCCGACTTCACCGAGATAGCGCAGAATCTCCGGCACTTCTTCGGTGACGCCGAAGACGACCGCGCTCTCTTCGTCGTCTAGCTGTGCAAGCGGAACGCCGGGACGCTCCGGCTCGCTCAAATCAACGTTCGGAATCGGATGGCCGTGCGGACAGACTTTGGGATCGCCCAAGAGTGTGACAAGGCGCTCCTCGACGCGATCCGAGATCGCGTGTTCGAGACGGCAAGCCTCGGCGTGCACTTCGTCCCACGTCAGCCCCAAGAATTGCGTGAGGAAACACTCCGCAAGACGGTGGCGGCGTATGACGCGCACCGCGATCTCGAGCCCGCGCCGCGTGAGCTTGGCTTCGCCCCGCGCGCGATGATCGACGAGACCGTCGGCTGCAAGCTTCTTGAGCATCCCCGAAACCGACGCGGGCGCTACGCCGAGAGCGCTGGCGAGGGCGGACGTCGAGACGCCCGGCCCTTCCCGTTCCAGACGATAGATCGCTTCGAGATACTCTTCGGTTGATTCAGCGAAATGTGTATGTCCGGCCATTTGAACTTCTTCCGTTCGACATCTTCATGCATTTCCCGGGGAGAATCGCTCAAGTTCGTTAATTAGGTGATACTTCCGTTCGTCTGAGGCAAAACTCGCCTGGATGGCGTTCCTTGCGAAGTGGAGCAGCCGCTCCTCGCCCAACCATTCGCCGACGAGCGCGTATTCCTCGCACAGCGACGTCGAGAACAGCGCCGGATCGTCGGCGTCGATCGTGCAGACGACGCCTCGCTCGTCGAAGGCCGCGATCGGATGCTGCCGGCCGGCAGGCACGGCACCGGTTAAGCGGTTAGAGGTGGGGCACAACTCGAGTGCGACGCCTCGCCGCGCCAGTTCCTCGACCAGCTCCGGGTCTTCGAGCGCGCGCACGCCGTGCCCGATCCGCTCGGCCCCCAAGACGTCCAGGGCGTCGCGCACGCTCTGGGGCCCGGCCGCCTCGCCCGCGTGGGCCACGGCGTGCAGCCCGCGGGCGCGCGCGTAGTCGTAGGCCGGCCGGTAGGCGGCCGGGGGGAAGTTCGCCTCGTCGCCCCCCAAGCCGATCCCGACGACGCCCAGACCGGCCTCGGCCAGCTCGACGGCGGTTCTCGCGGTGGCGAGCGCCCGCTCGACCCCGAAGTTGCGGGTCAGATCGCAGATGAAGGCCACTTCGAGCCCCAGCCGGTCGCAGTCGCGAGCGAAGACCTCGCGCATCGCCGTCACGCAGGCGCGCACGTCGAGGTCGCGATGGAAGTACGTCCAGACCGACGGCGAGATGAAGATCTCGGCATAGCGGACGCCTTGGAGCGCGGCGTCGGCCGCGTAGTCGGCCGCGATCCGGGCGAAGTCCTCCGGCGTCCGCAGCGCCTTGCAGACCTCGGCGAAGGTAAGCAGGAACTCGCGGAAGGTCGCAAAGGCGTAGGTCCGCTCGAGGGGCCCGCTCACGCGCTCGCCGTCGAGCCCGTAGCGCCCGGCCAGCTCCCGGAAGGTCGCGGCCCGCACCGTTCCCTCGAGATGGCAATGGAGCTGCACCTTGGGCAGCGAGCGCACGAAGTCCGAGAGCGGCATGCCCTTTCATTCGAGCCGGCCCAGTCCGTCCCGCCCCCCGTCCCCGCCCCGAAGGAGCCGCGCGCCGCCGCCGTCATCGCCGTCGCTGCCGTCATCGCCGCCGCCGTCGTTGACAGCGAACGGCGGCGGCGCTATAGTGAGGTTCGCCCATCGCGGGGTGGAGCAGTCCGGTAGCTCGTCGGGCTCATAACCCGAAGGTCCCTGGTTCAAATCCAGGCCCCGCAACCATCCAGAGGAAGCGCCTTCACGGGCGCTTCTTTCATTTCGTCGCGCTGCCTTACCCGAGCGCTCGAATCCTGCTCTCTACCATGGTCTGCTTTTCATCGGTTCCAGCATCGACTATGGGACTGCTCGTATGCTCGGGCGGAACGGAGTTGGAGCTCGGGATCCTGTCGTCGTTGACGTATCGGAACTCCTTCAAGTACTTTATTCCCTTAGCGAAGCTTGCGGAGTTTCGCCGTAAGGTAGCTCCGCAGGTTAGCGGCGGCATATATCCGGAGTCCATCCCAACGTGGCCCGGCCGTATTGACGTTCGCTACATATTTTTTCACGCGATAGAGCGTGTAACCGTGCTCTGATCTATCGACTCTCCGGGGAACCTCCCTGACTCTGCTACGCTAATCTATGCGAGCGGGCTAAGCGAGGATGCGCAGTAGCGCCCCAGAACAAATCCATACGACTTGGGGGCGGTCTCATGACATACGAAGAGGCCCGGCAACGCGCGATCGATCTCGGGGCATTGAAACCGCAGACGCTCACCGAGCGGATGGCAGCGGGCGTGATGGCTTCTCGCGGCCAATGGTTTTCGAACACCGTGCGGGCGCAGGGCCGCCTCGAGGCCTGGACTCGAGCGGTCCTTCAGGGCCAAGATCCTCGACGTCTCGGATGAAGTGAGAGAGGAAGACATCATGTGTGCTGAATGTTGGGATACGCAAAATCCCCACCCAGGCTGCTCGTGCGGCCACCAGCCCTCGGGCGATCCGATGAATCCCCCCGGGCCTTGCGAGATCGAGTCGGGAAGCGGCTATTGCGGCAAGTGTGGACACAATTCAAAGCCGAGGGATGCGGGGGGCTTCTGAGCGCAGGAGAGTTCGAGAGCCATCCGCGCGATCCGCAACAGACCTGATCGCGGCGCGGTCCTCGACGCAGCGCACTAGCGCGTCACTTCTCTACGCAGTACGCCAACACTGCGGCCTGGGCCGCGGCTATTTCGGGCTCGCCGGCAGCGCGCACGTAGTTTGCGAGGCAGCCGAAGCCGGCGAGCGTTCCCGAATACGGGTCGGTCGCGATCAGCGTTGGGATTACAGCGTCGGCAAAGCTGCTTGGTCGCAATTCAATGCCGGCCCTCTCTCCACGAGAGCGTAACGCACGAACCGTGCCACTATATCTGCTGGTTGATTTCGGGGGTGGAACAGTCCCGTAGCACCGGTCCACTAGGACGGAGCGAGTTCGCGGGCGAGGGCCAGCGTGTGCAGGCCGATCATCAGCTCCTCGTTGGTCGGAATCACGTAGGCGTGCGCCGGCGAGTCGTCCTTGGTGAGGCGGGGACCGCCCGCCTCGTTGCGCGCTTCGTCCAGCGAAAAGCCGAGCCACGCGCTGCGGCGCAGCACTTCGGCCCGGACGTGCTTCGAGTGCTCGCCTATGCCTGCCGTGAACACGACTCCGTCGAGCCCGCCGAGCGTCGAGGCCAGCCCTCCGAGCGCGTAAGCGATGCGCTGCACGAACACCTCGATCGCGATCTTGGCGTTCGGATCCGAACTCGCTTCCAGGTCCCGCAGGTCGTTGCTGATGCCCGAGAGGCCTTTGAGCCCGGATTCCGTGTAAAGCAGCCGCTCGACCTCGGCCACGCCGAGCCCCTTCTCTTGAAAGAGATAGAAGAGCACGGCGGGGTCGAGCTCGCCGCAGCGCGTCCCCATCGGCAGACCGCCGAGACCGGTGAAGCTGAGCGTGCAATCGACGCTCTTCCCCTCGTTGGTCGCGCACATGCTGGCGCCGCTGCCCAGGTGCGCGATCACGACGCGCTTGCCGGCGATCTCCGGCGCGACCTCGGGCAGCCTTTGGGTGATGTACTCGTACGAGAGCCCGTGAAAGCCGTAACGCCGCACGCCCTCGTCGTGCAGCGCTCGCGGCAGCGGGAGGTAGTCGAAGAGCGGCGGGTGCTCGCGATGGAAGGCCGTGTCGAAGCAGGCGACCTGCGGCACGTGCGGATAGGCGTGCGAGATCCAGGCCATCGGCGCCAGGTTGTGCGGCTGGTGCAGCGGCGCGAGCGGAACGAGCGCTTCCAGCTCGCGATGAACCGCATCGTCGACGACGACGGGGCCGCTGTACCGCGTCCCGCCGTGGACCACGCGATGTCCGACGGCGATGAGGCGGTGCTCGGCCAACAGACGGCGGAGCAGCACCGCCACCGATTTCGAGCCGTCCCCGGCGATGCCGATCTTGCCGCGGTCGAAGATGACGCCGACGTGCTCCTCTTCGACCACGAGGTGCGGATGGTTCCCTCCCATCCCTTCGAGCAGGCCGTGCGCCTCGAGCTCGAGATCGCCCGCTCCGTTCAGCTCGTAGATGGCGAATTTGATGCTCGACGACCCGGCGTTGAGCGTCAGGATGACGTCGATCATGCAAAAGTTTCCCTAGAGAGCGACCGAGGTGTGGTGGACGACGAGGGCGGCGAGAGCGGCCGAGGCAAGGCGCGTCAGCACGCTGTCGGCGCGGCTGGTCAGAACGATCGGGACCAAGGCGCCCAGCACGATGCCCGCCGCGTCGGCGTCGGCCATGAAGGTCAGATTCTTGGCGAGCATGTTGCCGGCTTCGATGTCCGGTACCACGAGCACGTTCGCGCGGCCGGCCACCGGGGAGGTGATGCCCTTGATTCGCGCGGCGTCGAGATTGATCGCGTTGTCGAAGGCGAAGGGGCCGTCGACGAGTCCGCCCGTGATTTGACCGCGTTCGGCCATGTGCTTGAGCGCCGCGGCGTCGACGGTCGACTGCATCTTCGGATTTACTGTCTCGACGGCCGAGAGAATCGCGACCCGCGGTTCGATGCCGAGCGCTCTAGCCAGCTCGATCGCGTTCTGCACGATGTCGGCCTTCACGTCGAGCGTCGGCGCGATGTTGACGGCGGCGTCCGTCACGATGAGCACGTCGTCGTGGCCGGGCACGTCCATCACGAAGCAGTGGCTCATGCGTCGCGAGCCGCGCAAGCCCGAGTCCTTCGCGACGACCGCTTTGAGCAGCTCGTCGGTGTGCAGGCTGCCCTTCATCAGCGCCTGCGCCCCTTGGTTCACGCGCACGACCGCGGCTTGCGCCGCCGCTTCGGCGTCCGGCACGTCGATGCACTCGAAGCGAAGAACGTTGATCCCGGCGTTGGCCGCAACCGCCTCGATCCGCTCCAGCGGGCCGACGACGATCGGTTCGATGATCCCTTCGTCGGCCGCCTCGACCGCGGCGCGCAGCGACGACTCGTCGCACGGATAGACCACGCAGGTCGGCAGGGGGTCGAGGCTCTTGGCGAGCGCGGTGAGCCGGTTCCACTTATCGTGGCGCTTCAGCCCGACCTTCGGTAATGCGGCGCGCACCCGGCTGATCTTTTCCGTCGGGGCGATCACCTCGGCGCGGCCTGTGAAGAGCGTCTCGCCGTGTTGATTCGTGGCCCGGCAGTCGAAGGCGACGATCCCGCCGGCCTGCTTTTCCTTGGCGACGATCTCGACGTGCAGCGTATCGCCCTGCATCGGCGGCTTGAGAAAGTCGAATGCTTGCCGGCGGTACACGGTTCCGGGCCCGGGCAAGCGGTCGCCGAGGAGCGCCGAGAGCAACGAGCCGCCGAGCAAGCTATGCGCGGTCAGGCCTTTCTTTCCCGGCGACGCGGCGTACTCGGGATCGACGTGCGTCGGGTTGGCGTCGCCGGTGACGAGCGCGAAGAGCGCGATGTCGTCCCGTGAGATCGTGTGCTCGAGCGAGGCGGAGTCGCCGACGGCGATCTCGTCGTAGGTGCGATTGGTCAGCACGTCGGCCGCTTCGCCGCGGCCCTCGGCGAGCGTCGAGCTCATGCCCTTACCACCTCGAGCGACCGTTCGACGCGGGCGATGCGGTCGCGCACGCCGGGATCGTCGATTCCGAGCACTTCGCACAGGCGCCGCAGGCCTTCCACGACCGGGCGGTGCTGTTCCGCGTCGGGAAGCAGGGCCGGCAGCATGGCTATGGCCCGCTCCCGGTCGAGCTTGAGCAGGAGGTACTGCTCGCGAAGCGCCTTGCGGAACGCTTTCGTGCTCGTAAACTCGACGGCGGACGTTTCGCGCGCCGTTTTCAGCATCGCATGGTATTGCCGTTCGCCCAGCGGCGCCGAGTCGCCGCGCACGTAGAGCATGCCGCGCGCGAACGCGTCGAGGGGCGTGCCGCTCCCCGCCCGCTCCAGCAGGCGCTGCACCCGCAGCTCGTGCAGCTTGCCGCGTTCCGGACTCAGGCGCGGTGCGCGCGGCCGCTCTGCCGCGGCGGGATCGGCCGGCGGCAGCCCGACCGCCGCGCGCAGCCACGGCTGCGCGTAGATACTGTTGAACGTCAGCTCGGTCCAGCGGTCGCGCAGGTCGCGGTAGGCGTCGAGCTGCTGCACCATCAGCTCGGAGAAGCGCCGCTCGTTCGCCAGGAACGGATTGTCGGCCGATACGGGGCGGCGGTTCCGGCGCACCTGCTCGGCCCAGCCGCTGACCGGAGCCATGAATGGATTGCGCCGATCAGACCACATCACGCGCAGCTGACGCGAGGGCTGCGAGGCGCGCAGCATCTGCGCGGACGCTTCGGTCGAGAAGGCACGGATCGCGGGCGCAAGGTACCGCTCGTAGAGGGCGCCGTTGATTTGCGAGACGCGTTCGACCACCTCGAAGGGCTGCTCGTCGGCGCGGCCGTCGTCGAAAGCGCGAATGTCGTCCAGCGTGCGCTCGTGGAAGATCGTTTCGTACGCTCCGGAGACGAACTCGCTGCCGGCCGCATCCCGATCGCGCGGCACGATCTGCAACTCGTAGAGTCCGGGCGGCAGCAGCTCGATCACCTCGAGGTTCTCGAAGATCTCGACGTACTCTTTCTTGGCGATAGCTCCGGAGACGAAGATGCCGAGGTGGCCGATGTTCTGGTGGACGTTATAGACGATCGTCTGTTCGTTCGCTTGGATCTCCCCGACGTTCGCGTAGAGGTCGAGGATCCAGTTGAGCGCCTGCTGCGGCGGCGTGATGTTGTCTCCCCAAGAGCAGAATATCACGATCGGCGACTTGATGTTGCGCATGTCGATCCGCAAGCTGCCGTCGCGCGACGTCAGCTCGCCCTTGGCGAGCTTGTTGCCGATGAACAAGTCGTCGACGATCGTCTCGAACTCGTCTTTGTTCATGAAGAAGAAACCGTTCCACCAGCGCTCGAACTCGAGGAAGCGCGGGGCTTCGGTATCGATCTTCGAATAAAGCGTGTAGTATTTGGTCCAATAGGAATTGGCCGGATTGAGATTCTCGAAGTTCTCGCACAGGTAGGCCCCGTCGAACTTGCCGTTCCCCAGATCCGCCAGCATCAGCGCCAGCCACGAACCGCCGCACATGCCGCCGTTGTAGCGCATCGGGTTCTCGCCCTCGCGGCCGGCCCAATACGAGAGCGGCGCGCCTGCGAGCAGGACCGGGCCGCACTCCGCGGGGGCCGCCGCGGCGAGGATCGCCGTCGCCCAGCCGCCCTGGCAATTCCCGATGACCACCGGCTTCTCGCTATGCGGGTGCAGCTCGTGCACCTTCTTGAGGAAGAGCTCCTCGGCGCGCACGATGTCGCTGAGGACCTGACCGGGCATCGGCTCCGGGGAGAAGGTCACGAAGTAGACCGGGTGGCCGGCGTGCAGCGCGTCGCCGATCTCGCTGTCTTCCTTGAAGCCGCCGATCCCGGGACCGTGTCCGGCGCGAGGATCGATGACGACGTAGGGACGCAGCTTGGCATCCGTCGTGACGCCGGCGGGCGGAAGGATGCGGAGCATCGCGTAGTTGACGGGGCGCGGCAGCGTCCGCCCGTCCACGACCGTCTCGTAAGCGAATCTGAGCAGCGGCGGCTTGCCGTGCTCGTGGTGCTCGAGCGCGTTATCGGCGCGCTGGCGCATGACGTCCCAGAAGAGGACCGTCCGTTGCGCGGCGTCGATCCAGTATTCTTGATAGGCGCGTGCGAGGTCGAACCACGGATTCGCAAAGAACGGCGCGCCGGCCGCGGCATCTGCGGTGCGGCCGTTGGCCGCGGTTCCGCTCGGGGCGGCCGAGCCTTGCCCGTTGCCGGTCCAACCGTATGAAGAGCGCACGGCGTCGGCCCATGCGTTCCACGCTTGCAATCCGCTGGGAAACATGTCGTTCACTCCGCTTCGGCGCAACTGCTCCGAAGATACCGCATCGAGGTTATGCGCGCGTTAAGCCCTCGAACTGTGACGGCGCGGCGCTTTTGGGCTATCATAGGACGCGCGATATCGATCGCGTCTGAAGAGGGCGACTGTCATGGCGACTATAGTCAGAGGATTTGCGGCAATCGCCGGTACGGCACGTCGGGATACACGCCCGCGCCGGCGGCGCCGGCTGCGATAGCTGAGATGACGCCGGTCATCGTTTGCGGACTCGGCACGCTGGGGCAGGACTGCGCGCGCAAGCTGAAAGAGTTCGGCGCCTCCGTGACGGGAATCGAGCTCGCCGGCGGGAGGGAGCGGGAGGCGGGGGCCGCTTCGCACGGACTGGACCGTCTCGTCGCAGGCGACTGCCGCGACGCGGCGACGTTGGAGGAGGCCGGCATCGCTTCCGCGCGCGCGATCGTCATCGTGACTCAGGAAGACCGCGTCAACATCGCCTCTGCGTTCGCCGCACGCGCTCTCAACGCGCGCATCCGCATCGTCGTTCGCTCCGCCGAGCAGAATCTGAACGACTTGCTGCAGGTGCACCTGGGCGACTTCGCCGCCTTCGAGCCGACGCGACTTTCGGCGGATGCTTTCGCGCTGGCCGCGCTGGGCGACGACACGCTCGGCGTTTTCGATCTCGAGGGGCGCTCGGTGCGAATCACCCAGAAGACGATCGGACCCGAACACCCCTGGGCCGGCAGGCGCGCGCTCTTCGAGTTGGACTCGCACAGCGCGCGCATTCTGACGACGGGTCAGTCATTGGCGGCCGAGGGCTTCTGCGCGTTCGACTCCGATGCGATCGTGCGTGCCGGCGACCGCGTCACCTACTTGGAACTGGACGCGGGGTTCGAAGGCGCCACTTCAGCCTCTGCTGCCCAACCGACGCAACAAGAGAGCTCGCGCGGCTCGCTGCGAGGCCTCCTCGACGCCGCGCGGGCAAGGTGGCTGCGCGCGACGCGGACGCGGCAGGTTGCGGCGATCTCGGCGCTCGTGCTGTTCACGCTTTACAGCTCGGGCGTCGTGCTGTATAAGACTCACTACCCCGACCTCTCGCTGCAGGACGCGCTCAACCTCTCCTACGTGCTGGTCATCGGCGGCTACGACAATATCTTCGGCTCGCTGAAGCTTCCGTTCCCGATCCCGGCCTGGCTGCACGTCTTCAGCATTTCGGAGTCGATCGCGGGGACCGTCTTCATCGGAATCGTGTACGCGTTTCTGACGGAGAGGGTCCTTTCCGCGCGCTTCCAGTTTCGCAGCCGGCGGCCGCCGGTTCCAAGCGGCAATCACGTCGCGATCGTCGGGCTGGGACGCGTCGGTCTGCGCGTAGCATCGATCCTGCAGGGTTTGAAGACGCCGCTCGCGGGTTCGGACCAGCGCGAGATCGAGGCCGCCGCCCTGCCGCAGATGCCGTTCGTCGCAGGTCGCGGCGCGGAAGTTCTCGAGAAGCTCAATTTCGCGACGGCGGCCGGCGTGATGGCGCTGACCGGCGACGAGGTCGCCAACCTCGAGATCGCCCTGCTCGTTCGCGCTCGCAACGCATCCTGCAGGCTCGTCATTCGCACGGAGGACCCGCACTTCAGTCAGAACGTGTCGCGCCTCGTGCCGCACGCTTGCGCTCTGGGCGTCCACGACCTCGCCGCTGAAGCGTTCGCGGCGGCAGCCTTCGGCGAACGCATCGTCGCCCTCATGCGGATCGACGGACAGACCACGCTCGCGACCGACTACCGCGTGGAAGCCGGCGACGCGCTCGAGGGCCGGACGCTGGGAGACGTGACGTACGGCTACGGCATCGTGCCGGTGCTGCACGAAAGCGGCGGCCAGCACGTGTTCCTGCCCACGGACGGAGCGCGTTTAAAGGCCGGGGACCGTTTGGTCGTCCTGGCGACCGTCGACGGCCTGCAGCGTGCGGAGCGCGGGACGCCGCGCGAGCGCGCGTGGACGGTTCACATCGTGCGAGCTTCCACGAAGGACGGCGCGTTCGAAGGGGCCATGACGATCGCGCGCGTGACCGGATGCGAGATAGAGACCGCCCGCCAGGCGATGGAGCGGCTGCCGGCGAGCATCTCCGTTCCGCTCTACGAGCGGCAAGCGCGGCGTCTAGTGCGCGAGCTGTCGCGCCTGCAAGTGGAGGCGCGGCTCGAGGAGCTCGAGCCGTCGCTCTCCCACGTTGAATGACGCGCCGGCCGGGTTCCTCAGTTTCGCGCTTTGGCCAAGTCGCGCACTGCGCCCGACGACGCGATTCTGCCTTCGGCGGCGTACTTCTCGAGATTCTCGTCGATCTGATCGATCGTGTAGACGTAATTCACCATCAGCGAGAACGACTCGCGCAGGCCCTTCGCGGACGTGTCGGAGAGCCAGTTGATGCGCTCGAGGCGCGCGCCGTTGCCGAGGTGGAAATGCTCGACGGGATCGCGCGCGGCTCGCTCGCCGCGCTTCTCCTGCAGCAGATAGCGCGCGCACAGCCGCATCAGGGGAAGGCGCAGCGCTTCGGCCGCCGGAGCGTCGCGGTGCCAGCCCCGGCCGGCGGCCAGTTCGAGGGTGCGGGCTTCGGCGCCGTCCGCGTTCTCCTTCGCCTGAGCGCGCAGCCAGGCGGCGAAGCCGGGGACCGGCGAGAGCGTCGCGTAGGTGCGCACCTTGGGCAGCTCGTGCGAGAGCTCGTTCACGACGCGTTTGATCAACGCGTTGCCGAAGCTGATCCCCTGCAGTCCGCGCTGGCAGTTGGAGATCGAGTAGAAGATCGCGCAGGCCGCTTCCGCGGGCTTGGAGACGGGCGCCCGGCGGTCGAGAAGCGGCGCGATCTTGGCCGAAAGCTCGCCCGTCAGCGCGACCTCCACGAAGATCAGCGGCTCGTCGGGCATCGCCGGATGGTGGAACGCGAAGCAGCGCCGGTCGACGTCGAGCCGGTTCTTGAGATCGAGCCAGTTGCGCACTTCGTGCACGGCCTCGTACTTCGCCAGGCGCTCCAAGAGCGCGGCCGGCGCGTCCCACGTCACGCGGCGCAGCTCCAGGAAGCCGATGTCGAACCAGGAGGCGAGTATCTCGCGCAGGTCGGCGTCGAGCGCCTCGAACAGCGGCTCGCGCTCGAGCATTCCCAGCAGATCCGCGCGCAAGTCGACCAGGAACTTGACGCCGCCCTCGAGGCTGTTGAACTGCGTGAGGAGCCGGACCCACGGCGCTTTGAGGGCCGCCCGCACTTCCCGGGCCAGCCGCTGGCGCTCGCGCGGGTCGGCGGCGGAGCGGTACTTGGCGAGCAGCTCGTCCGGGGGCGCCGGACCGAGCGCGAAGCCGCTGAGCGTGCGGAAGAACGCCTCGCGGCCCGCTTCGTCGAGCAGCGCGTAGTCGCGTCCTAGCTGGGCCGCCCGCGCGCGAGCCGAGACTTCGCCCCCGCGCGCCTCCAGGCAGGCTCGCATCTCGCCTTCCAGGCGCGCCACGATCTTGCGCTGTTCGGCGCTGCCGCGGGCCCCGGCACGCGCCGACCTAGCGGCGTCGAGCCACTGGATCGGATTCGCCGGAAGGCGCACGCCCTGCATGCGGGCCTATTCTCCGTCGCCTGCGGCGGAGCCGCTCGCGCTCCGTCCCGGCCCGGGACGCTATTTCGGCGCCGGGCCGCAGTAGCTCGTCTCGGCCTTCTTGACCTCGTCGTCGACCCGCGAGCCGTCGTCGCGCGTGTAGGTGAGCGTGACGACGCCGGAGCCGTCGGGAACGAGGATCCGATTGATGGCCACGCGGTGCCCGTCGGGCCCGGTCGTAAACTCGACGACATGCCCCGTCTTGCCGTCGCAGGGCAGGTCTTTGTCGATCGTCGCCTTGATCCGCTGGGCGGCGAAGTTCTGCTCGATCGCCGCCAAGGCGTCGGCATACGACGTGGTCGCATCGCGGATGAACGTGAGGCTTTGCACGTCTCCGGAGAGGTGCCACTGATCGACGGTGCGGCTGCCGTCGGGCGAGACCGTGGGCCCGGAATGGCTCCAATCGGCCGGCCCGCTGAAGGCCGTCTCCGCCGCCGCGGCGGCCGGCGGACCGGTCCAAGCTCCGAATGCGAAGAGAGCGGTTGCGATAACCGGCGCGCGCTTCATGTCGCACAGTATACCGCATCTGTCCAGCGCTCGCCCGCCCGTCGACCCTTCGACCCTTCGACAAGCTCAGGGTGACAAGACGGTGGTGACAAGACGGTGGCGTCAGCCTGAGCCTATCGAAGGGTGAGCCTGTCGAAGTGGTATGGGAACCGTTCGCGAACAAGCGCGGGATGCTGAAAGGATCGCTCGTCGAGCTCGCCCCGCTGCGGCCGTGCCACGCCGCCGATCTTTTCGAAGCCGGCCGCGATCCCGAGATTTGGCGCTATATGCCGATTGCCGGGTTCGACTCGCTCGCCGCGGTCGAAGGCTGGATCGCCGAAGCGCAGGAGGCCGAGGAGGCCGGGCGCGAGCTTCCCTTCGCGATCATCGAGCTGAGCACGGGCCGCGCCGTGGGCTCCACGCGCTATCTCGACATCCGCCGCGAGGAGCGCGCGCTGGAAATCGGCTGGACGTGGCTCGCGCCCGCCGCGCAGCGCACCGGGCTCAACCGCGAGAGCAAGTTCCTCTTGCTGCGCCACGCCTTCGAGACGCTAGGCCAGCTGCGCGTCGCCTTCTTCACCGACGCGGAAAACGGCCGCTCGCGCTCGGCTCTCGTGCGTCTGGGCGCTACGTACGAGGGAACGCTGCGCCTGCACCGAGCCCGCGAGCGCAACGGCTTCGCGCGCAACAGCGCGGCCTACAGCGTCATCGCGCGCGATTGGCCCAGCGTGAAGGTGCGCCTCGAGCTCTCGCTCAAGCGGCACGCCCGCCTCAGCCGTAACGTCCCGTGATGTAGTCTTCGGTCCGCTTGTCCTTGGGCCGCGTGAAGATGTCCGACGTCGTCCCGACTTCCAGCAGCTCGCCGAGCAGGAAGAACGTGGTGAAATCGGAGATGCGCGCCGCCTGCTGCATCGAGTGCGTGACGATGATGACGGTGTAGTCCTTCTTCAGCTCGCCGATGAGGTCTTCGATCTTCGAAGTCGCAATCGGGTCGAGCGCGGAAGCCGGCTCGTCCATCAGGATGACCTCGGGCTCGACCGCGAGCACGCGAGCGATGCACAGGCGCTGCTGCTGTCCGCCCGAGAGATCGAGCGCGGACTTGTGCAGCCGGTCTTTGGCTTCGTCCCAAATCGCGGCGGAGCGCAGGCTGCGCTCGCAGATCTCCATCAGCTTGGCCGAATTGCGCTCGCCGTGGAGCTTGGGGCCGTAAATGACGTTCTCGAAGATCGACTTGGGAAAGGGATTGGGCCGCTGGAAGACCATGCCGATGCGATGGCGGACGGAGACCGGGTCGACGGTCGGCGCGTAGATGTCGGTCCCGTCGAGGGTTACTTTTCCGGTGACGCGCGCTCCCGGCGTCAGGTCGTGCATGCGGTTGAGCGCCCGCAGGAAGGTCGACTTCCCGCAGCCCGAGGGACCGATCAAGGCCATGACGTGACGGTCCGGAACCTTGAGGTTCGCGCCCTTGATCGCATGGAAGCTGCCGTAGTAGACGTCCATGCCCTCGATGTTCATCTTCGCGCCCGCAGCCTGCTCGGGAGTGAGGTTTTCCCTGTCGATCATCATGCCTTCCCGGTGAAGCGAACGGTCAGTGCGCGGCCGACCACCCGCGCGAGGACGTTGAAGATCAGGACCATGACGAGCAGCACCAGCGCCGAGCCGTTGCCGACGCGGTCGACGTCGGGAATCAAAGCCTCCGAGTGCGTGTACCAGAGGTGGACGGCGAGCGTCTCGGCCGAGCGGAAGGGATTGAGGTCGTAGGCGCCCATGCCGTGCGCGACGCTCGTCCCCGCCGTGTAGATCAGCGCCGCGGTCTCGCCGAAGATGCGGCCCGAGACGAGCACGATGCCGGTCGTGAGCGGACCGATCGCGCTCGGGAGGACGACCCGCACGATCGTCTGCCACTTCGTCCCGCCCAGGCCCATCGACGCCTCGCGATAGGTGTCCGGCACGCTCGCCAAAGCCTCTTGCGTGACCCGCATCAGCGCCGGCAGGTTGAGCAGCGTGAGCGTCACCGCGCCGGCGAGCGCTGAGAATCCCCAGTGCAGCGACTGCACGAAGACCAGCAATCCGAAGAGGCCCATGACGATCGAGGGGACCGTCGCCAGCGACTCCGCGCTGAACTGCACCGCTTGGCGGAAGCGCCCGGTCGCGGCGTACTCTTGCAAGTAGATGCCGGCGGCAAGTGAGATCGGGACCGTGAAGAGCAGCGTCATGAACAGGATGTAGAACGAGTTGTAGATCTCGGGGCCGACGCCGCCCCCCGCCGTCATCTCGCTCGGCAGGCCGAAGAGAAAATGCCACGAGATCGACCCGGAGCCGAGATAGAACATGTAGATGATGAAGACGGCCAGGAGCAGGACGATGAAGAACGCGGCGCCCCACAAAAAAACGGTCGCAAGCTGATCGACGGTCCGGCGGATCCGGGCATTACCGCTCGTCTTGATAGCAGGAGCCTCCGTCACTGCCAGCGCGTTCGCCACGTCAAGAAGACTTCCGCAGCGCGAGCTTGATCAGCACGATCAGCCCCATCGCGATGAGCAGCAGCAAGAAGGCCATCGAAAACAGAGAGTGCTGCAGCAGCGAGCCCTGCGAGGCGCCGCCCATGTCCATGACGATCTCGGAGGTCAGCGCCGACGCCGAGTTGAGCAGCCCGCTCGGCATCACCGGCGCGTTGCCCAGGACGAGCTGAATCGCGAGGGTCTCGCCGATCGCGCGCGCCATGCCGAGGATCACGGCGACCGCGAGGCCGCTCTTCGCGGCCGGAACGAGCACGAGGGAGATCGTCTCCCAGCGTGTCGCGCCCAGGGCCAGCGAACCCTCGCGCAGCGAATTGGGAACGACCTTGAGGGCGTCTTCGGAGAGCGAGATCACGGTCGGCAGGATCATCAGCGAGAGCACGATGCCGCCCGCCAGCAGGCCGAAGCCCGAGGTTCCGGTCACCTGCCGGATCAGCGGCACGAGCAGGGTAAGGCCGAGCCAGCCGTAGACGACCGATGGGATGCCGACGAGCAGCTCGATCGCGGGCTTGAGCGCCGAGGCGACTCGCTTGGGAGCCAGTTCCGAGAAGAAGATGCCGACGGCGACTCCGAACGGGCCGCCGACCGCGACCGCGAAAGCGGTGACGAAGAGCGAGCCCAGGATGAAGGGCAGCGCTCCGACCTTGCCCTGCTCGGGGCTGAACGTAGGCGAGAAAAGAAACTCGAAGACCGATTTGTGATCGACGGTGAAGAGTTTCGTGCCCTCGACCGTCAGATACCCGATGAGCAGCGTGATCGACAGGATGAAAAACGCACTGGCCGCCTTCAGTATCCACAAGGCGATCGCTTCGTCGCGGTGGGCCCGGTTCGCTTCAGCGGCTAACATCGATGCAATCTCGTTCTCCAGGGTGTCGGTCGGGGACGCGACGAGAGAGGAGCGACTCTGCCGCCGCTCCTCTCCCTTCCTGCTTGACTCCGCTCAGCGATCGCTCTCTGAGACCTTCATGTCGCTGGTGACGATGTATCCCAGCTGGTTGATGAGCTGCTTGTTGCCCGCGATGAAGTCGATGAACGCCGCGACGTCCTTGGAGGGCGGGCCGTTGGTGAAGATGTGCTCGTACGACCAGATCGGATACTTGCCGCTCAGGACGTTCTCGTCCGTGGCCGCCACGCCGTCGATCGCCAGCTCGAGGATGCCGGCCTGATTGTGCGTTCCAGAAAAGGACGCGTACGAGACGGCACCGGGCGTCGTCTTCACCGCCGAGATGACGGTCCCCGTCGCATCCTCGGTCAGCCCGGTCTCGTTGACCGGAACGTCACCCATGATGACCTGCGTGAAGACCGCGCGCGTGCCGGAGCTGCGCGGGCGATTGATCACGGTGATCTTCTGATCCTTGCCGCCGACGTCTTTCCAGTTCGTCACCTTCCCTGAGAAGACGTCCTGGAGCTGCTTCTTGGTGAGACCCTTGACGCCGCTGTCCGGATTGGCCACGACCGCGAAACCGGTGACCGCGACCTTGTGGTCGACCAACGTCGGAAAGTCGGCCTTGCTCGCAAGGATGTCCGAGTCACCGAGATCGACGGCCTTCGCGGCGGCCTGCGTGATGCCGACGCGCGAACCGCCGCCGGTGACGCTGATCTTGACGTCGGGGTGCTTGGCCTGGTAAGCATCGGCGGCTGACTTGACGAGCGGCAACAGCGCGGTCGAACCGGCCGCCGAGATCGAAACGTCGGCGAAGGCAGCGTTCGGCGCGAGCAACGACGCTCCGAGGATAAGGGCCGCAAGTGCGGACCTGGGCATAAAACCTCCTAGGCTAGATAAGTGAGTATGACGTGGACACGTTCCATGGTCGCAACCGGAGCATAAGCCGCGTTTAACATTAGGTTAAGACGCCGTTAATGATCTCAACCTTTAGCATGCGCTCCGGGAGTTCTGCGACCACGCTCCGACAACGCAGCCTGATAGGCAGAAGTTCGCGCTGTCGACCGGACACTGCGTAGTATCGCGATTCGAGTTTATCGCAAGCTTATCGATCGGTTAAGATTCGTCTGGACTCCGCGGGGCCGGAAAAGTGCACGTGAAAGTCGCACCCAGACCGAACTCCGAGTTCACTTTAACGCTCCCGCCGTGCGCCTCGACGATCTGCTTGACGATCGAAAGGCCCAGGCCCGTTCCGGCGGACTCGCGCGCGCGCGAGCGGTCGACGACGTAGAAGCGCTCGAAGATGTGGGGCAAGTCGTCGAAGGGGATGCCGACGCCGGTGTCGCGCACGACCAGCGTGGCGGACGCATCGCTCCGGCCGACCTCGATCCTCACCGAGCCGCCCGCCGGCGTGTGGCGCAAGGCGTTGTCGATCAGGTTGACCAGCACTTGCGCGAGCCGGTCGGGATCGCCGTCGATATGCACCGTCCGGCCGCTGAAAGTCAGCGCCACGCCGAGCTGCGCGGCGCGCGGCTCGAACGTCTTGAGGATGTTGCTCGCGACGCTGGAAAGATCGACCTCTTCGCGCCGCAGGCGCATCCGGCCGGACTCAGCCCGCGCCAGATCGAGCAGGTCCTGGACGAGTTGGACCATGCGATCGACCTCGCGCTTGATCTGCGGTAGGAACAGATCGAGCGCTTCTTGGTCGTCCGCCGTCGCGAAGATCGTCTCGATCATCAGGTTGATCGAGGAGAGCGGCGTGCGCAGCTCGTGCGAAACGCTCGAAACGAAGTCGCGCCGGGTCTGTTCGAGCTCGTGCAGGCGCGTTTCGTCGCTGGCGATCACCAGCACGCCTTCCGCACCGTCGAAGGGGATCGTCGTGACCGTCAGCATGCGCGGCGCACCCGCGATCGTCAGCGGAACGCGGCCGCGCGAGGGGTGTCCTGCCAGCGCCTCGCGCACCCGCCGGTCGAGCTCGAACGACGGAACGACCTCGATGATCGCGCGGCCCTGCACCGGCCGCGCGCCGAAATCGAAGATCGCGCCGGCCGCGGCATTGACCGAGTCGATATGACCCCGGCCGTCGAGGGTGACGATTCCGACCGTCAGCGAGCGCAGCAGCTGCTCGAAGCGCGAATCGGCGCGCGGCTCGGCGGGAGGCGGCGGCGCGAGCGGCACGGCGCGCCGAGCCGGCCAGAGAGCACGCCCGAGCAGAGCGCCTACGACGAGCGCCGCTCCCGACGCGAGCAGCACCTCGACGAGGTGCACCGCTACTCTTTGAACATGTAGCCGCGGCTGCGCACGGTGATGATGTGCTGCGGGTTGTTGGGATCGATCTCGACCTTCTCGCGCAGCCAGCGCACGTGAACGCTGATCGTCTGGTGCTCGCCCTCGAAATCGTAGCCCCAAACCTTGTCCAAGAGGGTTTGCCGCATGACGACCCGCCCGCGGTTCTCCATGAGGACCTGGAGCAGCCCGAACTCCTTGGGCGCGAGCGAGACCGGCTGCCCCCGCACCGTCAGCGACTGGCGCGACGGGTCGAGGACGATCTCACCGGCCGAGATCGCCTCGCCCTGCGCGGCGTCGCCATTTCCGTTCTGCCGGCGCAGCCGGGCTTTGATGCGGGCCAGGAACTCGTGCAGCGAAAACGGCTTGGTCACGTAGTCGTCGGCACCCAGCTCGAGGGCCAGGACCTTGTCGATCTCCTGGTCGCGCGCCGTCAGCATGATGATCGGCACGCCGCTGGAGCGGCGGATCTCCTTGCACGCTTCGATCCCGTCGAGGACCGGGAGCATGATGTCCATGATGATCAGGTCGGGCCGCTCGCTCGCCGCCAGCGCGATCGCGGAACGCCCGTCCCCCGCCGTCGCGACCGAATAGCCGTTGCGCTCCAAATTGAAGCGCAACGTTTGAAGGATCGCCGACTCGTCGTCGACGATGAGGATCTTCTTGCTCTGTTGGCCCGGGGCCACCATAACGTCTCCCCCGCCGCATGACCGCAACGGGCACGCCGACAAGATAGCGCACAACGGGAGAGCGAGGCAAGGAGGAACGTTTGGCCAAGGCGCCGCGCTACGAGGGCCTCGAACGCGACACGAGTCTCAAGGAGGCCGCCCGCGCCGTGCTGGGACCTCTGCTTGCGGCCGTCCTCCAGGAGGCTCCGGCGGTCCTGCGGGGCGACGACGTCGAGGCGACCCACAACATGCGGGTCGCGCTGCGGCGGCTGCGGGTCGCCCTCGCCACCTTCCGCGACTGCTTCCCGAAGAAGCGGCTGCGGGAGCAGCTTCGCACGACCAAACGGATCGGACGCAAACTCGGCGAGGTGCGGGATGCCGACGTCCATCTGGCGGCCCTGCGCACGGCTCTGGGCAGCGCGACGAGCGACGAGCACGCCGGAGTCGCCCACGCCCTCGAGAAGCTCGCCGCCGGCCGGCGCGAGGCGCTCGCGGCGTTTGCGATCGAACTCTCGCAGTTCGACCGTGCCGGATTGGCCGAGCTGATCGAGAGCGACGGGAAGGCGGCGGAGGCGCCGCTCCGTTCCGTCCTCCCACGGATCCTGCGCCGGCGCCTGCGCCGGCTGCTCGAGGAAGCCGAGGACGCTCGCGAGAGCGGCGCCCCCTCCGACCTGCACGCGTTGCGCATCGAAGGCAAGCACCTGCGTTACAACCTCGAGTTCTTCCGAGAGCCGCTGGGGCCGGCCAGCGCCGACGCCCTGACGCTGCTCGCTCATCTGCAGGAGCGCTTGGGAACGATCGCCGATCTCGACGCCTTCGAGCGCTACTACCGCGGCCTGCTCGAGGGGGTCGCCGGCGACGATCCCCGGGCAGCCGGCTTGCGCGCGCGGCTGACGGCGGCCCGCCGCGAGCGCGAGCGCGCGCTCGACACGCTCCGCCACCGCTGGCTGAAGGCCCAGCCGCCCTATCCCGAGAGGCTGACCGCCTCGATCTCCGCTTCGCTCGCCTCGCTCTCTCCGAGCTCGGCATCGTAGCTTTCCGCGCTGGGCCCCTCGATCCCGACCGCGACCTCGAGCGCTCGCTCCAGCATGTCGGCCTTGAAGCGCGCGCTGTCGACCTCCGGCGTCACGTCCTGCGACGCGCGCAGCGCGATCTCGATGCGGCCCGGCGAGAGCGCGACGTCGAACCCGCTGACCACCCCGAGTCGCCGGACGTCGAGTCCGTCAGCGAGCCGCAGGATCCCGCCGAGGACCATGATCTTCGCGCGCAGGGCGGTCGAGGCGGCGGCCCACTCGGGATGGGTCGGCTTGGGCAGCGACTTGCGGTGATAACGCACGAGGATGGCGATCAGCTCGAGCTCGTCGGGACGCCAGCCCCGCAGGCCCGCGTTGCGCACGATATAGGCGCCGTGCTTGTGGTGCGCGCTCGCAGCGATCGCGCGCCCCACGTCGTGCAGCAGCGCCGCGGCGAAGAGCACGTCGCGCTCCGCAGGCTCGAAGCGATGCAGCGGGGCGAGCCGGTCGAAAAGCAGCAGCGCGAGCGCGGCGACGTGGTTCTCGTGCGCGCCGCCCTCACCGAATCGCTTGGCCAGCTCGTGCGCCGCGTCGAAACGGCGCGTCTGCTCGTCGCCCAGGCGCCGCGCGACCGCGATGTTGCGCTCGAGGTAGTCGACGACCAGCCCTTCGCGCAGCGCGCGTTCGCTGACCACGAGCTCGTCGCGCTCGAGCCCGTCCATCACCGCCAGCACGATCGCGTTTCCGGCGACGATGATGTCGCTGCGGCGCGGGTTCATGCCGGGAAGCTTGCGGCGCTCGGCGGCCGAGAGCGGCAGCATGACCGACTGCAGCTCGCGCAGCCGCTCGCGCCGCAAGACGTAACCGTGCACCCGCTGCGCGGGGGCGCCCGCGCGCGCCCGGTCGAGCGCGGCCAATCCCATGACCGTCCCCGACGTTCCGATCAGCGTGTCGAAGCGGTAGTCCTGCATGCGCTCGAGCAGCGGGTGCAGCAGCGAGCGGATGTGCTTCTCCATCGCGCCGTAGCGGGGCGAGCGGGCGTCTTCGTCGCGCAGGTACTGCTCGTAGAGACGCAGGCTCCCCAAGCGGACGCTGTGGAGGAAGAACGGGCGCTCCTCGTCGGCGACGATGAATTCGGTCGAGCCGCCGCCGATGTCGAAGATGCAGGCCACCCGGTCGCCCAGAGGAAACCCGCGGCTGACCCCGAGGTGGATGAGGCGCGCCTCCTCGGTCTCGCCGAGGACCTCGACGGTGACGCCGCCGGCCGCCCGCGCGGCGGCCAGAAACTCTTCGCGGTTCGAGGCTTCGCGTACCGCGGAGGTCGCCACGGCCCGGATGTCGGAGGCACCGGCCGCGCGCGCCGCCGCGGCGAATTTGGCGATCGCGGCGACCCCACGCTGGACGGCCTTCTTGCTGAGCTGGCCGCGCGCCAGCGCCACGCCTCCGCCCAGCCGCACCATCTCGCGGGCTTTGAGGATCGTCCGCGAGGTTCCGAAGCGAGGGTCCAGCTCGACGACGATGAGGTGGATCGAGTTGGTGCCCACGTCGATCGCGCCGAGCAGCATGGCTTACAGAGCGTACGCGGGGCCGTCGAGCCGCCCCTTTCGGCAGATGAAACGGCGCGCGAAGGGTCTGCCGCCCGCGAACGCGATCTTTGAGAGCCACCATGCTGTGCTGTCAAGGATACGCTTTCACCGCGGGCGGCGACACCGCGTTCGAGGTCGACACGTCGCGGATCAAGTACGGGAGCGGCGCGCTCCGCGAGCTCGGTGCCGAGGCCGAGGGCCTGGGCATGTCGCGGGTCGCGCTGTTCACCGACCCGCGGCTCGCCCGCCTCGAACCGGTCGCCGCGGCCGCCGCTTCGCTGCGCGAGGCGGGCCTCGACGTCGCGCTCTACGATGCCGTGCAGGTCGAACCGACCGACCGTTCGTTCGAGGCCGCGGCCGCGTTCGCGCGCGAGGGGCGGTTCGACGGCTTCGTCTCGGTCGGCGGCGGTTCGGTCATCGACACCGCCAAAGCCGCGAACCTCTACAGCACCTACCCCGCGCCGTTCGCGGCCTACGTCAACGCGCCGGTCGGCGAGGCGCGCCCCGTCCCGGGGCCGCTCCGGCCGCACATCGCCTGCCCGACGACCTCGGGGACCGGTGCGGAGGTCACCGGGATCGCGATCTTCGACTACCTCGAGCGTCGCGCCAAGACCGGGATCGCCTCGAAGCGGATCCGTCCGACGCTGGCGCTGATCGATCCCGACTGCACGCTGACCCTGCCCAAGACCGTCGTCGCCTGCAGCGGCTTCGACGTGCTCAGCCACGCGCTGGAGAGCTACACGGCGCGGCCCTACACGCAGCGGCCGCGGCCCGCGACGCCGAGCGCGCGGCCGGCGTCGCAAGGCGCCAACCCCTTCTCCGACATGGCCGCTCTGGAAGCGCTGCGCATCTTGGGCGAGCACATCGTGCGCGCCGTCAACGATCCCGCCGACCATGCGGCCCGCGAACGCATGATGTTCGCGGCGACGCTGGCCGGCATCGGCTTCGGCAACGCCGGCGTGCACGTGCCGCACGCGATGTCGTACGCGGTCGCCGGGCTCGTGCGCGAATACCGCGCGCCCGAATACCCGGCCGAGGAGCCGATCGTGCCGCACGGCATGGCGGTCGTCGTCAACGTCCCCGCCGTGGTGCGCTTCACCGCCCAGGCGAATCCCGAACGCCACCTGCGAGCGGCCGCGCTGCTCGGCGCCGGCGTCGCCGGCGCGGCGCCCGAGGACGCGGGCGAGCTGCTGGCAGCGCAGATCGAGACGCTGATGCGCGCGACCGGCATGCCCAACGGCGTCGGGGGCGTCGGCTTCTCGCGGGGCGACGTCCCCGCCCTCCGCGACGGTGCCGCCTTGCAGCGGCGCCTGCTCTCGAACGCCCCGCGCGAGGTCGGCCCGGCCGAGCTCGAGCCGCTGTTCTCGCAGGCGCTGCGGTACTGGTGAGTCAGGGGGCCGCGGGGAGCGGCTCGAGGTCGAAGCCGAGCTGACGCGAGAGCTCGTCGGCGACCGCGCGGGCGGTCGAGGCGAGCTTGTGCACGCGTTCGGGCGTCAGCCGCGTCGCGGGGCCCGAGACCGAGAGGGCGCCGACGCACTGCCGGCGCCGGTCGAAGATCGGCACGGCCAGACAGCGCACGCCCTCCTCCATCTCCTCGTCGTCGACCGCGAAGCCGTTCTTGCGAATCGCGCTGAGCTCGGACTCGAGCGCGGTCCGCGAAACGATCGTCTTCGCCGTGAAGCGCTTCATCGGAGCGCTCAGGACGGACTCGACGAAGGCGGCCGGCTTGTACGCGAGCAGCAGTTTGCCCGTGCCGGTGCAGTAGAGCGGCGCGCGCATGCCCGGCGGCGTGAACATCTTGACGAGGTGCATGCTCGCGACCTGATCGAGATAGACGACTTCGCGCTCGCTCATCGTGACCAGATTCGCGGTCTCGCCGGAATTGCGCATGAGGCGTTCGAGGTACGGGCGGGCGACCAGGCGCAGATCCAGGTGGACGTCCGCGGCGCTGGCCAGCATGAAGATGCGCGAGCCCAAGTGATAGCGCGAGCTCTCGGGATCCTGGCGCACGTAGCCGCGGTCGACCAGGGTCGCGAGGAGACGGTGGACCGTGCTCACGTGGAGGCCGACGAGCTGGGCCAGCTCGCTGATTCCGGTCGCCCCCCGGCGCGAGGCGAGCGATTCGAGCACGTCGAGCGTCCGGTCGACGGACTGGACCTTGGGACGGCCCGAACCAGTCGTCCGGCGTTCGCGGGGCGGTTTCGTTGCAGCGTTCGTCATTTTTGCTTAATGAAAGAAGTTTTCGATCTTGGTGGAGGGGGCTTCCTCCGCCGCTTGAAGAGGCCGCGGTGCTGCGGCGCCTTCGTTCCTTCGCGCGCCTGACGCGCCCCGCGTTCTTGGCCGGCGGTTTCCTCGGCGGCGGCTTGGGAACCGCGATGGCAGCCTACGAGCGAGCCGGGGCGGTCGACTGGGGCGGCTACGCTCTCGCGCAGCTCGCGATCACGTCGTTCCAACTGATGACGCAGTACGCGAACGAGTTTTTCGATCGCGAAGGCGACGCACTGAGCGTGCGAACCAGATTCTCCGGCGGCAGCGGCGTGCTGGTCGACGGCTCGCTGGCGCCGCAGGTCGCCCTGGGCGCGGCGCTCGCGTGCCTGGGGCTCGGAGCGGCCTCCGGCGCGGCGCTCGCCGCCTGCGGCCTCGCCGCGGCCGCCGCGTGCGCCGTCCCGATCTGCGCCTTGGCCTGGGCCTATTCGGCGCCGCCCCTGCGCCTCTCGGGCCGGGGGCTCGGCGAACTGAACACCGCCCTGGTCGTCGCGGTCCTCGTCCCGCTCTGTGCCTTCGCCGCGCAGGGCCGCCCGCTCGACGGGCGCGCGCTGCTCGGCACCTTGCCCGGGGCGGCCGCGATGTTCGCCATGATGCTGGCCGTGGAGTATCCGGACCTGGCCGCCGACACCGCCAGCGGAAAGCGGAACCTGGTCGTGCGGCTCGGCGAGCGCGGAGCCAAAGCGCCGGCGTACGCCGCCGTCGCCGCGGTCTACGCCGCCGTCGGGACGGCGTTGCTGGCCGGTGCGCCGGCGGCCCTGGGCGCCTTCGAGCTGCTCTCGCTGGCGCCGGCGATCCTCTTGTGGCGAGCTCTGGCCCGGCGCCGCGACGGGCGCGACGACGCATCGCTCGCGGCGCGCGGGGTCGCGTTCTTCTTCGTCGTCAACTGCTGCGCGCTGGCCGGCTATGCGACGGCCGCAACGAAGGCGCGCCATCGGGCGGTTGAGAGCCGCGTGGAGACCCGGACCGCGCTCGCCGAGCGCATCAATGCGGCGCTCGACGGCGTGCGCCCCGGCATCCAGGCTGACGGCGGCGACGTCTGGCTGATCCGGGTCGAGGAGCGCGTCGCCTACGTGCAGCTGGTCGGCGCCTGCGGCGGCTGTCCGATGTCCAACGCGACCCTCAAGCTCGCCGTCGAGCGGGCCGTGCGCGAGCGCTGCCCGGAGATCGAACGGGTCGAGCAGCTCTGAGCGCGCGCAGGCGCTCCGGCGTCAGGCCGTTTCCGGGAAGGACTCCATCTTATCGCGCAGCCGTTCGCAGAAGCGGACCACTTGACGCGCGTCGGAGAGGGTCAGGTCGCCGCCGACGATCGAGCACAGCTCGGGCAGCTCGGTGAACGGCCTGCCGCCGAGGACGATCGGAACGTTCGCCGTCCGGGCGTCCTGCTTGAGGAGATCGACGAGCCCGATCAGCTCGTAGACGCTTGCCGTGAGCGTGGCGGAGAGGAGCACGGCTTGCGCCTCGTGCATGATCGCCGCCAGCAGGACCTCCCCGGGCAGCACGGCGGCACCGAGGTACTCGACCCGCACGCCCCGCGCCCGCAAGAGCGTCGTCACCATCTCGATTCCGACGTCGTGGCGTTCGTGCGGCGCGCAAGCGGCGACCACGCAGAAGCTGCCCGGAATCGCCGGCCTCGGCATCCTTTCGCGGGCCTGCGCGATCAGATCGCGCACGACGGCGGTCCTGCGGTGCTCCTCGGCGACGGTCATGCGGCCGAGCTGCCATTGACGGCCGCTCTCGAGCTGCGAAGGCGTCAGCACGTCGCAGAAAATGTCCTCGGCGCCCAAGCCTTGCGCCTGCAGCCGCTGGTACTCGGCGAGCGGACCGTCCTGCGAGGCGAAAGATGCCAAGAAGGCGGCGGCCGGCGTCCCCTCGGCCACGACGCGCTCGTGCGCGAGCGATCCGAAACTCTGCTTGGCGGCATCGCGCATCTGCGCCAGGATGCCGGTATCGGGGAGGGGCAGGCGCGTGCCGATCACGCGGAAGACGGCCTGCCACTCGCTCTGGATGCGTTCTGCGGGAAAGCCGAACGCCGCGGTGAGCTGAGCGATCCAGCGCAGGTCGCGGAGCCACAGCGGCACGGCGTTGAAGTAGATCGCCCGGCCGACGTCGGCGGCCATCACGGTCTCGGAGTGACCCGGCCGGGCCAGGTCGTGCGGCGGAAGCGGAACGCCCTGGGCCGCCATGTCAGCGCGCGCTTCGGCGCCGAGGGCAGCGGAATGCCGCTCGATCCAACGGCCCATCTCCATCCGGCGGAAGATCGCAGCCGTCTTCGAAGACCGCGCGTTCTCGGGCGGACCGGTCGAGGCGCGGCGCTCGAGCGGAAGCTTCGCCTCGGCGATCGACCCGAGCAGCGTGGGGCGGCGCAGGCGCAGCTCGGGGCGTATGCGCGCGAACGGCGACATCCCGCGCCCCCGTCCCGGGCGGGCCTGGCCGCGCGCTTCGCGCCGCGGCTCGCCGGGGCCGAGATCCTCGACCGTCAGGTGCGCGCTCCCGTCGGGATGCCAAGCGAAGTCGACGAGAATCGCGCCCGGAGCGTGCGTGACGACGTAGGTGACGAGCTCGCGGTAGATGAGTTGCGCGCTCAGCAGATCCGACGTCTCGGTCGCGGAGATCCGCAAGAAGTGCATGAGCTTCGGCTCGAAGGCGAGCGCGTCGTGGGCATCGCGCGAGACCATCGAAATGCCGCTGCGGCTGCTGGCTGCGGTGCCGCGCCCGCTCGGAAGATCGTCCGGCCCACTGCGAGAGTTTTTCACCGGAGTACCAATTCTGGACTAGCCAATCGCGCCCGAAGACCCGAGCGCGTACACCTCGGAACGTCACCATTCCCTAGAGTGCAGAATGTATCCCCTTTTTGCCGAACCTGCGATTAATAATTCTACGAAAATTAATTCCGTGCTAGGATCGGCGCGTTCAGCCCGCGATTGCGGCTTCTTGCACCGGGGGCGCAAGTTCCACGAGCAGGTCGCCCGCGGCGACCCGTGCCCCGACCGGCGACAGGACTGAAGTGACGTGTCCGTCGGCCGGAGCTACGACTAAAGTCTGCATCTTCATCGCCTCGATCGTCAAGAGCGGATCGCCGCGGCGGACGTCGAGGCCTTCGGTGACGCTCACCTTGACGATCTGCCCCGGCATCGGCGCGCCGACGTGGAGCGGATCGCCCGGGTCGGCTTTGCGCGCCGCCGGCCGCACCGCTTTGGCATGCCGGTCGAGGACCGCAACCGTGCGCGGGTGACCGTTGAGCTCGAAGTAGACCGTGCGATGGCCCGTCTCGTCCGGCTCGCCGAGCGCGGCGTAGCGCACGACGAGCGTCTTGCCGCGCTCGATCTCGACCGACGTCTCTTGGGCGACCTGCATGCCGTAGAAAAAGACTTGCGTCTCGAGGTTGTCGACGTCGCCGAAGTGCGACTGGTGCTTGGCGAACTCGACGAAGACCGCCGGATACATCAGGTACGAGGCCAATTCGCGTTCGGTGATCGCCCGGCCGACGAGCCGCTCCGCCTCGGCGCGCGCTTCGGCCAGGTCGCGCGCCGGCAGCGTCGCGCCGGGACGCTCGGTCAGCGCTTTGCCGCCCTTGAGCACTTTGCGCTGCAGCGCCTCCGGGAAGCCGCCCGGCGGCTGGCCGAGATCACCGTGAAAATACTCGACGACGGAGTGCGGAAACGAGATGTCGGCGTGCGGATCGAGGATCTGCGCCTCGCTCAGGTCGCTGGCGACCATGAAGAGCGTGAGATCGCCGACGACCTTCGAGGTCGGCGTCACCTTGACGATGTCCCCAAACATGCGGTTGACGGCGGCGTACGTCTTGGTGATCTCGTTCCAGCGCGGACCGAGGCCCATCGACTGCGCCTGCTCGCGCAGATTCGTATACTGGCCGCCCGGCATCTCGTGCAGGTAGACGTCCGACGAGCCGGCGCGCATCTCGCTCTCGAAGGGACGGTAGAACGCCCGCACGGACTCCCAATAGGTCGAGAGCTCGCGGATCGCCTCGCCGTTCAGGCCGGTGTCGCGCACGGTGTGGCGCAGCGCCTCGACGATCGTGCCGAGATTGGGCTGCGAGGTGAGCCCGCTCATCGCGTCGATCGCGCCGTCGACCGCGTCGACGCCCGCTTCGACCGCGGCCAGCACGCTCGCACCCGAGTTTCCGCTGGTGTCGTGGGTGTGGAAGTGGATCGGGATGCCGACTTCCCCCTTGAGCGCGTCGATCAGCCGCCGCGCGGCTTCGGGCTTGAGCAGGCCCGCCATGTCCTTGATGCCGAGGACGTGCGCGCCGGTCGCCTCGAGCGCTTTGGCGAGCCCGACGTAATACTTCAAGTCGTATTTCGGACGCGCCGGATCGAGGATGTCGCCGGTGTAGCACATCGCCGCCTCGCACAGCTTGCCGCTCTCGAGCACCGCGTCGATCGAGACGCGCATGTTCTCGACCCAGTTGAGCGAGTCGAAGATGCGGAACACGTCGACCCCGGCGTCGGCGGCCTGCGCCACGAAATGGCGCACGACGTTGTCGGGATAGCTCGTGTAGCCGACGGCGTTGGCCCCGCGCAGCAGCATCTGCAGGAGGATGTTAGGAACGCGCTCGCGGATCGCGCTCAGGCGTTCCCACGGGTCTTCTTTGAGGAAGCGCATCGCCACGTCGAAGGTCGCGCCGCCCCAGCACTCGAGTGAGAAGAGCTCGGGCAAGTTCTCGGCGTACGCGTGCGCGATCCGCACGATATCGCGCGTGCGCATGCGCGTCGCCAGCAGCGACTGGTGCGCGTCGCGGAAGGTCGTGTCGGTGACCAGCACGCGGCGCTCGTCGAGCATCCACTTGGCGAAGCGCTGCGGCCCGAGCGCGAGCAGACGGTCGCGCGTGCCGCGGCTGACGTCCCCGCCGCGACGGTGCGGCACGGCCGGCTCCGGGCCGGCCGGCGCTCCGGGCCGGCCTTGCACTTCGGGATTGCCGTTGACGATCGTGTCGCCGATGAAGCGCAGCAGCCGGGTCGCGCGGTCGCGGCGATGGGGCATCTGCAAGAGCGAGGCCGACTCGTCGATGAAGCGCGTCGTCGCCTTGCCGGAAACGAAGTCCTCGTGCGAGAGCAGCGCGTCCAGGAAGGACACGTTGGTGGTCACGCCGCGCACGCGCACTTCACGCAGCGCGCGCAGCATGCGCTGGCGCGCCTCCTCGAAGGTGGGCGCCCAGACGGTCACCTTCTCGAGCAGCGAATCGTAGAACGGCGTGACGATCGCGCCGCTGTAGGCCGTGCCGCCGTCGAGCCGCACGCCGAAACCGGTCGCCGGCCGGTAGGCCGTGATCTGCCCGTACGTCGGCGTGAAGCCGTTGAGCGGATCCTCGGTCGTGACGCGGCATTGCAGCGCGTGGCCGTTGACGCGGATCTCCTCTTGGGCGGGGACGCCGCTCTCCGGCGTGCCGATCTCCGCACCCTCGGCGATGCGGATCTGGGCCTTCACCAGGTCGATCCCCGTCACCATCTCGGTCACGGTGTGCTCGACTTGAATGCGCGGGTTGACCTCGATGAAGTAGTGCCGCTTCGCCTCGACGTCGACGAGAAACTCGACGGTTCCGGCGTTCTCGTAGGAGACGCTGCGGGCCAGCGTCAGCGCGGCCTCGCCGAGGGCGGCGCGCAGCGCCGGATCGAGGTGGCGGGCCGGGCACTCTTCGAGGACCTTCTGATGGCGGCGCTGCAGCGTGCAGTCGCGCTCGCCGAGCTGCACGACCGTCCCGTGCGCGTCGCCGAGGATCTGGACCTCGATGTGCCGCGCGTTCTGCACGTACTTTTCGAAGTAGAGCTCGTCGTTGCCGAAGGCGGTCGCGGCCTCGCGCCGCGCGAGCTCGACCGCCTCGCCGACCGCCGCGGCTTCCCGCACGACGCGCATGCCGCGTCCGCCGCCGCCCCAGCTCGCCTTGACCATCAGCGGAAGGCCGATCTTCACGGCGATCGCCCGGCATTCGTCGAGATCGTGCGGCAGCGCAGCGCTCGCCGGAATGACGGGGACGCCCGCGGCGACGGCCAGTTCGCGCGCCGAGACTTTGTTGCCGAGCCGGCGCATCGTGGCGGCAGCCGGTCCGACGAAGCGAATCCCCGCGGCGCGCACGGCCTCCGCGAACTCCGGATTCTCGGAGAGGAAGCCGTAGCCGGGATGGATCGCGTCGACGTTCGCCTCGAGCGCGATGCGCACGATGTCCGCGACGTCGAGGTAGGCCTGCACCGGCGGGCGGCCGCGCCCGACGAGGTAACTTTCATCCGCCTTGAAGCGATGCAGCGCGAAGCGGTCTTCCTGCGAGAAGATCGCCACCGTCTCCAAGCCGAGCTCGGTGGCGGCGCGCAGCACGCGAATGGCGATCTCGCCGCGATTGGCGACCAGGAGTTTTCGAATAGGACGAGTGCTCATCGCTGGGGAGCCTCGCGTTCGACGCAGGAAAGCGAGGCTCCGCTCCACATTTGGAGCGCTAATCGGCGCGCGCGAGGCCTGCGCCGCGGAGCCGCGCCGGATGCGCCGCCCGCGATCTTCGGCGCGCCGGCGGCAGGTGTTGTCCATCGCGAGGACGGAGGGCGCGGGGAATCATGAAGCGCGGAGCCGTCCTCGTCGCCATCTCCGGACTCAGCTACGGCACCGTCGCCATCTTCGGGAAGCTCGCCTTCGGGCTGGGCATTCCGCTCGCGACGCTGCTGGCGCTCCGCTTCGCGCTTGCGGCGATCTTCCTGTGGTGCGCCGTGTTCGCGCTGCGCAAGGAGCTCGTCCCGGCCGCGAGGCTGCCCCTCGTCGTTTCGCTGGGCATCTTCTGGGTGCTGCAGGCCACGACGTACTTCACCTCGCTGCAAACGATCCCGGCCTCCATGACCTCGCTGCTGCTCTTCACGTTCCCCGCGTTCGTCACGCTCGCCGATCACTTTCTGGGCGAGAGTCTGACCTGGCTGCGCGCCGGGACCGTGGCCGCCGCGCTGCTCGGGACGGCGCTGGTCATCGCCGCCCCGGCCCAGGCCCTGGCGCCCGCCGGCGTCGCTTTCGGACTGCTCTCGGCGCTCTTCTACGGCGGCTTCATCCTGGTGGGAAGCCGCGTTCTGCGCGGTCTGCCGGCCACGGCTTCGACCGCCACCCTGGTCACCACGACGGCCCTCTGCTTCGCGCTCGCCGCGTTCGTCCGGCACGATGCGCCGCCGCCCGCCTCGGGAGCGGCGCTCCTCGTCGTCGCCGGCATCGTCGTCTTTTCGACGATCGTCCCCATCCTCTCGCAAATCGACGGCATGCCCGAGATCGGCGCGAGCCGCGCGGCGATCATCGGAACGGTCGAGCCGTTGATGACCGTCGTCCTCGCGATGCTGTTCCTGCACGACCGCGTGACGCCGCTGCAGGTCGCCGGCGGCGCGCTCATCCTCGTCTCGATCGTCGTCCGCGAGGGCAGCGAACTGCTCCGCCAGCCGCGCCCCCGCAGCTCGCCCGGCCAAAGCTTGGCCCCGCTGCAGGACTAGGCCGCCGTCAATCCCGAGGTCTAGGGCCCGCGCCGTCCAAGCCGTGAGCCGCTCGCCGGCCCATATCGCGCCTCCCCGCAGCGAAGAGCGCGCCCAGCCTCGCGCTGTGCCACCATGGTGGCACAGCGACGGTGCATGCTCGGCATGGAGGGACGAAACGATGGCCGAGACCACGTACCACTGCCCGGAGTGCGACCGGCTCCACGACGATCCGGCGGACGCCGTCTACGCGCTGCTCGTCGTCTGCACGGACTGCGCGCTCGAGCGAGACCTGGCAGCCTTCGCCCGAGCTCCGCAGACGGATTTCGTCCGCGCTGCTTAGGTCGCCGGAAACGACGCCGCGGCGACCCTGACGACGTCCTCGAGCGTCCCCTCGTCGAAAGGCTGACGCAGACCGGCCGAACGGACGAGCTCGCGGAACGGCGCCTCGCCGCCCCGCCCGCAGAGCGCGACGTAGCGCGCCAGCACCCCGTCCCGGTCCGCGTTCGCCTGCGTCCAGAACTGCAGCGCGCAGCACAGCGCGAGCGTGTAGTCGATGTAGTAGAACGGCAAGACGTAGATGTGGCGCTTCTCCTGCCAAAGCCCTCCGCCGGCGGGATAGGCCAGATCGCCGTAATCGCGCCAGGGCAGATAGCGCCGCTCCATCTCCTGCCACATCGCATTGCGCTCGGCGGGCGATGCGGCGGGGTGCTCGTACACCAGGTGCTGGAAGTGGTCGACCGCGGCGCCGTAGGGAAGAAACAGCATCGCGTCGAGCAGGTGCTCGCGCCGGTACGCCTCGGCATCGCCTCCGAAGAAGCGCCCCATCTGCGGCCACGAGAGATATTCGAGCGACATGGAGTGGATCTCGGCCGATTCGTAGGTCGGCACGAGGTAGTCGACGGCGCGCTTCTCGCGGCTGCTCCAATTCTGGAAGGCATGGCCGAGCTCGTGCATGAGCGTCCGCACGTCGGCGCGGCTGCCGTTGAAGTTGGCGAACACGAACGGCACGCGGCGCGTCGGGAAGTTCGTGCAATACGCCCCGAAGGCTTTGCCCGGGCGCCCTTCGACGTCGAGCAGGTCGCGCTCCAGCATCACTTCGACGAATTCGCCGAGCGCGGGATCGATCGCCGCGAGCGCTTCGCGCGTCCTCGCGAGGATCCAAGCCCGGTCGCCGAGCGGGACGACGCGCTTCTCCACGCCCAGCGTTCCTTCGTCCCAGAAGTGAACGCGCTCCAGACCGCCCGCGCGACCGATCCGGCGCACGAGCTCGTGCGCGAAGGGAACGACGACCCGCGCGACTTCGTCCCGATAGCGCGCCACGTCGGCCGGGCCGTAGTCGACGCGGCGCATGCGCCGGTAGCCCAGCGCCAGATAGTTCTCGTAGCCGAGCTTGCGCGCCATCCCGTCGCGCAGGCGCACGAGCTCGTCGAAGATCCCGTCGAGCCGCTCGCGGCGTTCCTCGAAGACGCTCCAGCGCGCCTGTTCGGCCGCGTGGCGCGTCGCCCGATCGGAATCCTGCAATGACGCGCCGAGCGCGGCGAGCGTTCGCTCTTTGCCATCGAACGGAACCGTCGCGTTGGCCAGCAGCTCGGTGTACTCGCGCGCCAGCTCCGACTCGCGAACGAGATCGCCGGCGATGATTTCGTCGAAGGCGCCGAGATCCGCGTCCCACAAGGCGAAGGCCTGCCGTCCCAACTCCGTCTCCAAGGCCGGCCTGACGGGACTCGCGAGAAAGAGCCGCTTGATCGACGAATCGAGCGCCGTCACGTGCGGGGAACGGCGGTCGAGTTCGCTCTGCGCCTCGCGAAACTCGTCGCGCCGCGTGTCCTGCGAATAGCGCAGCCGGGTCACGTTGGCCCACGTCTTCCACGTGCGCCGCAGCGCGTCCCAACGATCGAAGCCGTCTTGCCAAGCGGCGACCGATTCGTTGCTCCCCAGTCCTGCTTCGATCTCGCGATATCGCTCGCGCAGCGCCGCTTCGCCGGGCGCGGCGAGCTCCGTCGGCCAAAAACTCATCGCACCGCGTTCTTCTGCCGGCGCCATCGCTCCCTCCGCGAGACGCGGCGGGGCTTACAACGAGATCGGCGACGCGTAGCCGGTGAGCTCGACGTAGCCGCTGCCGAGCCGGGTCGCCGGATGCGCGGCATCGAACGCGTCGACCGCGCCTTCCCAATACGACGTGCCCGAAGGATCGGCGAGTTCCTGGTCCGCGACGACCGCTCGCAAGTCGAGATCGACGCCCGCGCTCGGGACGCGCACGTGCCAAGCTTTGGGATACTCGGCCCCCGTGTGCGGGCTCTTCCAGCGCGCGCTCGCATCGATCGCGAACGCGGCCAACGGCAGGTGCCGAACCGCGCCGTCGCGCCCGACGAGGCTTCCGCTCGATTGCGGCGTGACGCCCCCGTCCCTCTCCCGCAGGCGGTACAGCATCAGCTCGCGCCCGTCGTCGAGCTGGATCGAGAACCAATCCCACCCCACTTGGTCGGACTGCAGCTCTCCGGAGCCGAACTCGTGGTCCATCCACGAGCTCCCCTCGACAGCGTAGCGAGCGCCCTCGAAAACGAGCGTCCCCGTCGTCGCCAACCGCGTATACGAATAATAATGCGACGCGCACGAGCGGCACGCGGCCTTGCGCGAGACGCCGCCCTCGCCGTGAACGGCCGGTCCTTTCAGCGGCACCTGCACGAGCTCGAGCGCGTTTCTTCCGCGCTCCGTCTCCGCGCTCGCCTGCATCGTCATTCGCTCGAGTCCCGGCCGCCCCAGCGGCGTGCCGCGCACCGACCACGGCCCCGACTTCACCTCGAACCGCTGCGTCGAAGCGCTGCCCATCCCGAGCGCTTCGCGCGCCACGCGCTGCACGTGAAAGAACGTCTGCCCTTGCACGTCGGTGATCGCGAAGTGCGCGGGAAACAGCTCGTGCCCGCGCCAGCGGCTCTGCCCGGGCGCCGGCTCGGGATCGCCCGGCTTCAGACCGACTCGAAAAAAGGTCAGCTCGTAGCCGAAGCGCCGCCCGCTCTTCGTCGTCAGGTGTCCCGTGTAGTACCACCACTCGGTCTGGTAATCCGGATGCGCCGCGTGATCGCGCGGCCACTCGTACGCATACGGCGCGGTCGCAATCGTGAAACCGCCGCTCGTCGTTTCGCGGGTGAAGTCTCTGCCTGGGCGGTGGGCGCGGCGCAGGGGGGTGGCGGGGACGCCCGCGATTGCGCATCCATGCGAAATCGCTGCTAGTCCACCTTTGCGCTCCCGCCATCCTGGCTCCGCGCAAAAGCTGTACTCCCCGCCACCCCCCTGCGCCGCACCCACCGCCCATACGGAATCTCGCGCTCTCGCGCCGGCCGAGAGGATGAATGCGCAGAACAGCGCAGCCCCAGCCAGACGCGCGAGTTTAAGCATGGCGTTATTCCGCACGCACGGCCTCGGCCGTGCGAATGCGGGCGGCGAGTCGGGCGGGATAGAGGCCGGCGAGGAGAGCGGTGACGACGACGAGGACGAGCGCTTCGGCGAGGAAGTCCCAGGGCATGTGCAGTTCGATGAGCCAGCCGAAGGCTTGGCGATTGATGACGTAGATGAGGAGCAGCGCGAGCAGGATGCCGGTGGCGACGCCGGTGAGGCCGCCGAGGCCGCCGATGTAGGCGGCTTCGTAAAGGACCATGCGCCGGACGTCGCCCGCGGTGAGCCCGAGGCAGCGAAGCAGCCCGATCTCGCGGCGGCGTTCGAGGACGAGCGCGAAGAGCGTGGTGACGACGCCGAGGACGGCGACTGCGATCGAGATGATGTAGAGCGCGTACGTGATCGCGAAGGTGCGGTTGAAGATCGCAATGACGAGGGCGCGCAGCTCGCGCGTGGTCTGCACGTCGATGCGCAGCGGCAGCACGCTGCGAATGATGCGGCTGCGCAGATCGGGCAGGTCGCTGCCGGGTGCGGCGTAGACGGCGAGCGAGTCGACGCCGTCGTCGTGATAGAGGCGGGCGTAGGTGCGGGAGTCCGCGATCACCACGCCGGCGTCGCTCGAGTAATCGTTGTAGAGCGCCGCGACGCGAAAGCGCACGAGGCCCGAGGGCGTGTCCAGCGGCAGCACGTCGCCGGCCTTTACGCCGAAACGCGTCGCGAACGGCTCGCTGACGACGACTTGCTCGCTGCCGGGAAGCGTGCGCGCGAGCGTCGCGGCGTCTGCGCCGCCCAGAAAGCGCAGTTTATCGCGCCGGCTCAGGCTCGCGAAGTCGGCGGCGCCGAGCGTCGTGAGCGAGCCCCGGAAGGGGATCGAGATCGCGCGAAACGTGTCGACGGCGGCGACGCCGGGCAGGCGCCGGATGGTCGCAGCGACGGCCGGCGAGAAATGCGCGTCGTAGGAGGCGTCCGACAAGCCGAGGGGACGCACGAACAGATCGGCGCGCAGCGACTCGTCGGCCCAGGCCACGACCGTCGTTCGGAACGAGCCGATCAAGATCGCCACGCTGACCATCATTCCGACTGCGACCATCAGCGAGGCGACCGCGACGCTGTTGCGCCGCAGCGAAGAGCCCAGGTTGAGCGCCCCGAGCCGGCCGGCCGGCGAGCGGCGCGAAGCGAGCGCGCTGCCCCCCGCGGCGACGGCGACGATCGTCAGCGGCACGCAGAGCGAAGTCCCGAAGATGACGAGCAGCCCGGCCGCGTAGCCGAAGACCGGAACGCCGTCGAGGGCCGGCGCAAAGGTCGCGAGGTAGGCCAACGCGAGCAGCGCCGTTCCGGCCAGCGCGAGTCCCGCGCCGGGGCGTTTCACGCGCGGCTCGGCGCTCTGCTGGCGCATCGCCAGCGCGGGCGCCGTCGCCGCCGCTTCGAGCGCCGGGAAGAGCGCCGCGAGCGTTGCGAAGAGCAGGCCCGCGGCGAATGCCTGGGCGAACGCGAAGGGATCGTAGACGACGCGGTCGGCGTGCGTGCCGACGTAGAGCGTGTCGACGGTGCGCGCCACCGCGCCGACCGCGAACTGGGCGAGCCCGCTGCCCAGCGCCAGTCCGAGCAGCGAGCCGAGGGCGCCGAACAGCGCACCTTCCGCCAGGAACGTCGCGAAGATTTGCCGCCGCGTCGCGCCGAGCGCGCGCAGCGTCCCGATCTCGGGGCGCCGCTGCACGACCGAGATGGCGACCGTGTTGTAGATGAGGTACATGCCGACGAGCAGCGCGATGTACGAGAGCGCCGCGAGATTGAGTTGAAAGCTGCGCAGCATGCGGCGGATCTCACCGGTGCGCACCTTCGGCTCGACGGCGCGCGTGCCGTGCGGGATGACGCGGGCGACGCCGGCCCGCACCTGCGCGAACCTGCTCGGCGCGACGATCAGATCGATGCGGTCGAGCCGCCCGACCTTCCCGAAGAGCTCCTGTGCGGTCGCGATGTCGACGAAGACGACGCTCGAGTCGACGCCCGCGAGCTGTGCCGGAAGGATGGCGCTGACCCGAAGCCGGACGGGCCGGTCGCCCGCGAGCGCATCGAGCGCACTGCCCGCATGCAGCCCGTAGCGTTGCGCGACCCGTTGCGAGACGATCGCGCCGCGAGCCCCGACGAGCTCGTACGGGTCGGCGCGCGAGGTGCGGAAGGCATCGGGGACGTCGCTGCGCTGCGCCTCGGCGCGCGGCAGCGGCCGCAGCAGATCGACCCCCAGCACGCGCAGGATCTCGCCCGAGAACGGATCGCCCGAGCGCGCGCCGACGACGACCGAATCCTCGATCGACGGGCCGGCGTACTGCACTCCGTCGAGATCTTGCACGCGCAGCAGCGTGCGCTCGTCGAAACCGCGCCCGACGCCGAGCACCTGCAGGTTGACGCGATTCGCGACCACGTTGACGCTCGAGGCGAACGAATCGACGGCGGTCGCGTTGGCCAAGTCGATCGCGAGCGAAATGGCCACGCCGAGTCCGACCGCCGCCAGGGTGGCGAGCGAGCGGAGCCGGTTCGTTCGCAGGTGCCCGCTGACGAGGGCCCGCCAGAGCTCCCTCACTCGATGAGGCGCCCGTCCTGCATGCGCAGCGTGCGGTCGCAGATGGCCGCGGCCTCGCTCGCGTGCGTGGCCATCAGGATCGCCTGTCCCTTCGAGGCGAACTCGCGCAGCAGGCGCAGCACGGTCGCACCGTTGTGCGAGTCGAGGTTCCCGGTCGGCTCGTCGGCGAGGACGATCGCCGGGCGGTGGATCGTCGCGCGCGCCAGCGCGGCGCGCTGCAGTTGCCCGCCCGAGGCCTGCGCCGGGTAGGCCCGCGCCCGCTCCGCGATGCCCACAGCGTCGAGCGCCGCGCGCACGCGCCGGGCGATTTCGCCCCGCTCGACGTGCTGCAGCACCAGCGGCAGCGCGACGTTTTCCGCCAGCGTCAACGCCGGGAGCAGGTTGAAGAACTGGAAGACCGTGCCGACCCGCTCGCGCCGCAGCGCCGTCAGCGCGTCGTCGCCGAGCGACGAGGTCTCGCAGCCATCCACGTATACGGCGCCCGAGGTGGGCAGGTCGACGCAGCCGACCAGATTGAGCAGCGTGCTCTTGCCGCAGCCGCTCGGCCCCATGAGCCCGACGATCTCTCCCCGGCCAACCGTCAGCGAAACGCTCTCGAGCGCCCGCACCGGCGCGGCGCCGCGGGCGTCGTAGACCTTGCCGGCCGCGACGACGCGAACCGGCGCGTCGCCGCCGCCGCGCTCCGTTCGTCCGGCTGCGGGCAGAACGTCGAAGCTCATCGCCGCGCTAGGACTCGGCCGCACGCAGCACGAGCGCGGCGTTGATCCCGCCGAACCCGGTGGAATTGGAAAGCACGACGCGCGGCGCCAGCGCCCGCTCCTCGCGCACGAAGTCGAGATCGCAGGCGGGATCGGCGTTCTCGAGATTGACGATCCGCGGAACGCGGCGCTCGTGCATCGCCAGCAGCGAGAGCGCGGCCTCCCACGCGCCGCTCGCGCCCAGCGCGTGTCCGTGCTGGCCTTTCGTGGCCGTGACCGGAAGCCGAGCCGCCGCCGGACCGAAGGCGCGCTGCAGCGAGCGCGTCTCGGTCGCGTCGTTGAGCTGGCTCGAGGAACCGTGCGCGTTGAAGAGTTCGACCTCATCGGGCGCGACGCGCGCCTCGCGCAGCGCCTCCGTCATGGCGCGTGCGGCGCTCGTCCCCTCGGGGAGCGGCGCGGTCATGTGATGCGCGTCGCCGGTCAGGCCGAAGCCCGCGATCTCGCCGTAGATGCGCGCGCCGCGCGCCAGCGCGTCCTCGTAACGCTCGAGGATCAGCATCCCCGCGCCCTCGGACATGACGAAGCCGTCGCGGCCGGCATCGAAGGGACGGCTGGCGTGCGGCGGGTCGTCGTTGCGCGTCGACATCGCGCGGATCACCGCGAACGAGCCGAAGACGAGCGGCGAGAGCGGGGCCTCGGCGCCGCCGGCGAGCGCGGCCCGCACGTCGCCGCGGGCGACCGCGCGAAACGCTTCGCCGATCGCGACCGTGCCGGCGGCGCACGAGTTGGCGTTGGCGACGTTGGGGCCGCGCAAGCCGAACTCGAGCGCGACGTTGCTCGTTCCCGCTCCGACGAAGACGGAGATCGCGAGCAGCGGGCGCACGGCCTTGGCGCCCCGCACGTGAAAGCCGCTGTGCTGTTCCTCGGCGAAAGCCAGCCCGCCCAGCGCCGAGCCGAGCCAGACGCCGATCTCGTCGCCCTTGCCGTCGATCGAAAAAGCGGCGTCCTCCAAGGCGAGCCGCGCGGCCGCGATCGAGAACTGCGCGTAGCGGTCGGTCCGGCGCAGGCGATTGACCGGCACGAAACCGGCCGGATCGAACTCGTCGATCTGCGCCGCAACGCGCGAGCCGAACCCCGAGGCATCGAAGCGCGTCAGCGCGCCGACGCCGATCTCGCCCGCCAGCGTGGCCTCCCAAAAGGCGCGCACGCCGGTCCCGATCGGCGAGACGATGCCGATCCCGGTAACGGCCACGCGGTGCTGATAGGCGGCTCCGTTGCGGCTCACGGAGCGCTTTCCGCAAGCGTCTTCATGCGCGCCAGCGTCTTGCGTGCCACGTCGTCGACGAAGAACCCGCAGACGACGTGCTCGCCCAACCAGCCGGCGGCGACGGGAAAGCGGAATTGCAGGCGGTGCTCGATCGTCACGCGCGTTCCCCCTTCCACCGGCTCGAAGTGCCACTCAACCTCCATCCCTCGTGTCCAGCCGCGCACGTGGCGAAACCGGATGGTCGGACGCTCGGGATCGTTGATCTGTTCCGCGACCCAGCGGATCGGGATCCAATCGCGCCGGGCGGCCATCTCGACGATCCGCGTCGCGCCCCGCTCCTCGAGCACGCGCACGAAACGGTAGTGCGGCAGGTATTCCGGCCACCTCTCGGTCGCCGCGGCGAAGCGGTAGATCCGTTCGGGCGGCGCGGCGACGACGATCGCGGTCTCGATCTCGGTCACAGCAGGAGCCGTCCCAGGACGGGCGGAGCCAAGGCCCGCTCGGGCGCCAGCGTGCCGCCCAGCGCGGCCATGAGCGTCTGTGCCGCCGGAGGGAAGCGGCGCAGCCGCACCGCCGCGCGGCGCGTCAGAACGGGGACCTCGACCAGCAGGTCCACGACCCGCGAGAGCCTGCGCCGCAGCGCAAAATCCCGCTCGCGCCGCGCCGTGTAGAGGGCCAGCCGCTCCGCTTCGCGGCCGGGCTCGGCGAACACCGCAGCGAGCGCGGCGGCCGCATCGATGCCGCTGCGCAGCGCCAGGAAGACGCCCTGACCCGTGAACGGGTTGAGCATGCCCGCTGCGTCGCCGACGAGGAGCGCTCCCGGCGCCGCCGGCGAGCTGACCGCGAAGGAGAGGGGCCCGACGGCGACGCGCGGCCCGATCCGTTCGGCTCCCGCGAAGGAACGCCGGCCGCGCCCGAGCTCGGCAGCCTTGCCGCGCACGTTCGCGTCGACCGCACCCGCCCACTCGCCGAGCGCCCGGTCGCGCACCACGACCATCACGTTGGTCCGCGTCGCGTCGAGAGGGTTGAGCGCGAAGTAGGCGCCCGAGCCGACGTACATTTCGACGAACCCGTCGAAGCCGCTGAGGCCGCGGTAGTGGCCGCCCAGCGCAAAGCGGCGCGCGCCGCGCAGCGGGCGCACCAAGCCCAGCTTGCGCGCGACGAGCGACCCGCAGCCGTCGGCTCCGACCACGAAGCGGGCCGGCAACGCGGCGCGCTCGCCCGCTTCGTCCCTGAAAACGACGCCCGCGACCCGGCCGCGCTCGAAGCGCAGGTCCTCGACGCGCCCCTGCACGAGCTGCGCGCCCGCCGCCAGCGCCTGCCCCAGCAGCATCGCGTCGAGAAGCTTCCGGTCGAGCGAGAGCGCCTCGCCGGCGAAGGGCAGCTCGAGCGCCGGCATACCCGGCGGGACGAGCCGGACGCCGCGCAGCGGGCACGCAAACAGGCGCAGTTCGCGGCCCAAGCCGAGCTCGTCGAGCGCCGCGATTGCCCCGCCGCTGAGATACTCGCCGCAGGGCTTGCTCCGCGGGAAGCGTGCCCGCTCGACGATCGTCACGGCGATCCCGCGCCGAGCCAGGCTCAGCGCGCAAGCCGATCCAGCCGGGCCTCCGCCGACCACGACCACGCCGGCGCGCTCAGCCATCGGTGAGCATCATCCGGAAGAAGGGACGGCGGGCGACGTTCGGGTTCGCCCAGCCGGCCTGCCGCGCCAGGTCGAGCGCTTCCAGGGGCGTGTAGGCCCGCCGGACCGAGAGCGGCGCGTCGTGCTTGGTGAGCCGGTTCCGGCACAAGAGCGCGACGTACGCGCGCGCGGCGCCGTACGCCGCAAGCGAGCGGCGCAGATCGCAGACGAGCACGCTCCCGCGCGCAACGCGGCGCAGTTCGCGCAAAAGCTCGACCGCCGCAGGCGGGTCGAAATGATGCAGCGCGAGACTGCAGGTGGTCAGGTCGAACGAAGCATCGGGAAAGGGCAGCGCGGTCGCTTCGCCGCGGACGAAGCGCAGGCGCGGCTCGTCGCCGGCGCGCCGCCGGGCGATCGAGAGCACGGTCTCGCTGCGGTCGAGCGCGACGACTGTCAAGCGCCGGGCGCAACGCTCGGCACGGCGCAGCAGCGCGCGCGGGATGTCGGCACTGCCGCAGGCGACGTCGAGCAAGCGCTCGCCTTGCCGCGCGAAAACCTCGCGCGCGACCGGGGCGAGGCCGCCGAAATACCGATTGGCCAGCTCGATCTCCGCAAAGTTTGCCGCGAGCTCGGCCTCGTCCACGCCGGGAGCGTCCATCAGCTCCTCGGCCGCGACGCGTCGCTTCAGGAGTCCGACCGCCTCCAACCGCAGCTGCATGGAGTTCGGTTCACCTCGCAACGCGAAGTCCCGCTTGCAGCTACATGAGCAGCGGGCCGCACGCTTGCGGCCCGCTGCTCAGAGGCGGCGAACGCGGAGCGCGCTCGCTCAGCCCTGGTGGTTCTTGTAATACTCCGCGTTGATCGCGACGTAGGACTTCCACTTCTCAGGAACGTCGGTGTCGGCGTAGATCGCCTCGACGGGGCAAGCCGATACGCAGGCGCCGCAGTCGATGCAGACCTCGGGATCGATGAAGAGCTGTTTGTCTTCGTCGTTCCCATGAATGCAATCGACCGGACAGACGTCGACGCACGACTTGTCCTTCGTGCCGATGCAAGGTTCGGTGATGATGTAAGGCATGGCTTCGGAGAAGGACCCTTTCAGCGCGAGAATCAGTGGACCGTATTGGGGGCCTCGCCGCAATCGTCCTTGTCACCGAAGCGACCGTCCCCGTCAAGAGCCGGCGGCTGCGACTTTGGCCGGCAGGCCTCGCCCGCTGCATGCGACGGCGCCGCGGACCGCGAACGAGATCGACATGTCCGCGATGATCTCCCTATGACGACGCTCTGCGCGAGCTGCGGCGTGCGTCCCGCGACGGCACGCGATTTCCTGCTGCGCGACGGCGCCTGGATCGAGACCGACGTCTGCGAGCTGTGCGCGCGCCGCCGCCGAGCCGTCGGGCCGATGCTGGGCTCGGGGCTCGCTGCCGTGGCCCTGGCGATCGGGACGACGTACACGATCGACCGGATCATCCGGGCGAGTGCCGAACGCGGCAGGCCCCCGACGAACGATCCGCGCGAGTGGGCCAAGCGCCTGCGCCCCGGCGCGACCCCGACGCTGGCCGCCTTCTCGCGCGACCTGACCGCCGCGGCAAAGGCCGGCGAGCTCGATCCCGTCATCGGGCGCGAGGACGAGGTCGAGCGCGTCATCGCCATCCTCTCCCGCCGCAGCAAGAACAACCCTGTCCTGGTCGGCGAGCCTGGCGTCGGCAAGACCGCCGTCGTCGAAGGGCTCGCCCAGCGCATCGCGCACGGCGCCGTACCCAATGCCCTGCGCGAGAAGCGCGTGCTCGCGCTCGCGCTCGGGCCGCTGGTCGCCGGCACGAAATACCGCGGCGAATTCGAGGGTCGCGTCAAGCGCATCCTCGACGAGGTCCGCAAGTCGGCGCGCGAGGTGATCCTGTTCATCGACGAGCTGCACACGCTCGTCGGGGCCGGCGCGGCGGAAGGCTCGCTCGACCTCTCTTCGATGATCAAGCCCGAGCTCGCGCGCGGCGAGCTGCAGTGCATCGGTGCGACGACCTTCGACGAATACCGCAAGCACATCGAATCCGACCCTGCCCTCGAACGTCGCTTCCAACCGGTGATGGTCGCGGAACCGACGATCGAGCAGACCGTCGAGATCCTGCGCGGCTTGCGCTCGAAGTACGCGGAACATCACCGCGTCTCGATCGGCGAGGACGCGGTCGAAGCGGCGGCCGCGCTTTCGGCCCGCTACATCGCCGACCGTTTCTTGCCCGACAAGGCGATCGACTTGATGGACGAGGCTTCGGCCTCGGTCGCTTTACGCGGCGACTTCGTCGTCTCCGCAGCCGACGTCGCGGCGATCGTCTCGAAGTGGACCGGGATCCCGCAGGGCGCGCTGACCGAAGAGCAGTCGCGCAGCCTGCTGGCGCTCGAGAGTTCGCTCGCCAAGCGCGTCGTCGGTCAGGAGAAGGCGATCGGGCTGGTCGCCCAAGCGATCCGGCGCGGACGCGCCGGACTGAAGGATCCCAAGAAACCCGTCGGCGGCTTTCTCTTCATCGGCCCGAGCGGCGTCGGCAAGACGGAGCTCGCCAAAGCCCTCGCCGCCGAGCTTTTCGGCACCGAGGATGCGCTGGTGCGCATCGATCTGACCGAATACACCGAAGCCCACACGGTCTCGCGCCTGCTCGGCGCGCCGCCCGGCTACGTCGGCTACGACGAACCGGGCCAGCTCACGGAGCCCGTCCGGCGGCGTCCCTACTGCGTCGTCCTCTTCGACGAATTCGAGAAGGCCCACGCCGACGTCGCCGCGATCTTGCTGCAGATTCTCGATGACGGCCGCGTCACCGATTCGAAAGGCCGAACCGTCGACTTCCGCCACGCGATCGTCATCCTGACGAGCAACGCGGATCCGCGCGAGCTCGAGATCTACTTGCGGCCCGAACTGCTCAACCGCATCGACGACGTCGTCCGCTTCAACGAGCTCGGCGAGCGCGAGATCGAGACGATCGTCGACTTGCAGATGCACGACGTCGCGGCGCGCCTGGGCGACCTGCGCATCACGATCGTGCTCTCCGACGCGGCCAAGCGCTTTCTCGCGACCGAGAGCCTCAACGCCGGAAGCGGCGCGCGCTACGTGGCCCGCACGATCGCCCGCTTCGTCACGAATCCCCTCTCGAGCGCGATCCTGCGCGGCGAGATCAAGGAAGGCGGCCGCGCGCGCGTCGAGCTCAAGGATTCCGAAACGATCGAAGTGATCGCCGCTTAAAAAGCCGGCGCGCCTCAACGCGCCGCGACGATCTTCCGGATCGCGTCCTCGATCTCGGCCGCGCTCATCTCGCCCAAGCGGTAGGTCGAGATCTTCCCCGCACGGTCGACGAAGACGTGGACGGGCAAGCCGACGGCACCGTAACTCTGGCCCATCGTCCCGTCGTCGTCGAGCACGACGTCGAACGGCAGCGCGTACTTCTTGGCGAAGCTGCCGGCTTTCGCCGCGCTCTCGTCCTCGTCGACGCCCAGCGTGACCAAGCCCTTGCGGCGGAAGCGGCGATCGAGCTGCGCGATCGAAGGGGCCTCGGCGTTGCACGGCGCGCACCAGGACGCGAAGAAGGTGAGATAGACCGGCTTGCCGCGCAGCGAGGCGAGCGAAAGCCGGCCGCCGTGCAGGCGAGGCAGATCGAACCCGGGCGCCGCTTCCCCCCGATGCGGGACGCTGAAGCCGAAAGCCGGCCCGGCGGCGAGCAGCGCCAGCAGCAGCGCAGCGGTGAAACGACGCCCGTGCGACCTTCTCGTTCGCATGGTACTGCAGCGCGACACTAGGTCAAGCTGAACGTCGGAAAGCGCACGTGCGAGACATCCTCTTGCATCTGCGCGAGCAGTTCGTCGGGACCGGCGAAGCGGCGCTGTTCGCGAACGAAGCGAAGATCGCGCAGCGACAGCTCCTCACCGTAAATCGTGTGCTGGAAATCGACCAGCCACGCCTCGACGGTCCGCTTGCGGCCGTCGAACGTCGGGTTCGTACCGATCGAGACGAGCGCGCGCCGATCGCGCCCGTCGTGGCGCGCGAGCGCGGCGTAGACGCCGTCGACGGGCAGCATCTTCTCCGGCGGGACGTCGAGATTGGCCGTGGGGAAGCCCAGGTCGTGACCGCGTCCGGCGCCGAGCACGACGCGACCGCGCAGGGTCCAAGGCTCGCCGAGCAGCCGGTTCGCGGTCGCGAAGTCGCCGCGCGCGATGGCGGCGCGCACCCGCGTGCTCGAGATCCGCTCGTCCTCGTCGAGCAGCGGCGGGACCGCGACGACCTCGACCCCCAGCGGGCCGAGGACCTCGCGCGCGACGCCCGCGTCGCCGGCGCGATCCTTACCGAAACGGAAGTTCTCGCCGACGACGAGCGCTCGCACGCGCAGCTGCTCGTGCAGCGCGCGCAGCAGAAAGGCGCGCGCCTCGGTGTGCGCCATGTGCGCGTCGAAATCCGAGAGATACAGTTCGTCGATCCCCGACGAGGCGAGCAGGTCGATGCGCTCTTCCAGCGTCGTGATCAGCGGCGGCTCGAAGCCCGGGCGCAGAAAGCTGGCAGGGTGGCTGCGGAAGGTGAGGACGGCCGCGCGATACCCCGGGCGCCGCAAGCGCAGCAGCGCGCGAACGAGCTCGCGGTGGCCGCGATGGAAGCCGTCGAAGAAGCCGATTGCCAAGACCAGCGGGCGAGCGCCGTCGGCGGAAGGGACGAGCCCGTGATGGATCTTCAAACGAAGACCTTGCGCGGCGCGAGCAGCGCGCCGACGGTTTCGCCGACGCCGACGAGCGTCCGCGTCGAGTCGCGCACGAAGACGTGCTTGGCGATCGCCCCTTGGGGAAGCGGAACGAGGCGCCCGGCGCGAAACTCCGCGGCGCCGCGGCCGTCGAGCACGATGATCGGAAGCGGGATGACGCGCTCGGGCGAGATCAGCGCCTCGGCGGGCGCAGCCGCGATCTCCTCGAGCGTCCGGCTCTCGTAGAGCACGAACGGGCCGGACGCCTCGCGCAGCAGCGCGCCCATGTGCGCCGCACAGCCGATCGCGCCGCCCAAGTCCTCGCAGAGCGTGCGCACGTACGTCCCTTCCGAACACGCGACGCTCATGCGCGCAGTGCCGTTCTCCATCCCGAGCAGCTCGAGACCGTAGATCGTCACCTTACGCGGCGCGCGCTCGACCGTGACGCCGCGGCGGGCGAGATCGTAGAGCCGTTCGCCGGCGACGTGCAGCGCGCTGAACATCGGCGGCACCTGCTCGATGCGCCCCAGGAAGCGCGGCAGGACCTCCCGCAAGAGGCGCGGCGCGTCAGGGGGGACCGGCGTCTCGCGGAGGGTCTCGCCGGTCGCGTCCGCCGTCGCGGTCGCCCGGCCCAAGACCAGCGTGAACGCATAGGCTTTGCGCCGGTCCTCGATCAGCGGGATGAGCCGCGTCGCCTTGCCCAGCGCCAGCGGCAGCACGCCCGCGGCGATCGGGTCGAGCGTCCCGAGGTGCCCGACTGGCAAGCGCGGCTCGCCCAGAGCGGCGAAGAGCCGGCGCACGCGCGCGCCGACTTGCGTCGAGGTCGGGCCCGAGGGTTTGAAGACGTTGACGAAGCCGAGCATCAGGAGGACGGGCGACGACTTCGCTTGCGAAACGGGCGAGCCTTCGGCTTACAGGCCTTCCGCACGCAGGGCTTCGCGGGCGGCGGCGATCGCATCGTCGACGGAGCCGACGAACGTGAATCCGGAAGCACGGAAGTGGCCGCCCCCGCCGAGCCGGCCGGCCGCGGCCTGCGCGTTGACGTGCCCGTTGCTGCGCAGGCTCACCCGCACTTCACCGTCGTAGGCTTTGAAGAGCGCAGCGATCTCGACGCCTTCGACCGAACGCAGGTGCTGGACGATCTCCTCGGTATCCTCGCCGTCGGCGTCGCACTGCGCGAGCATCGCGTCGTCGACGACCGCCCAGCAGAAGCGCCCGTCCTCCTCGAGGCGGGCCGCGGCGAGCGTCGTGCCGAGCAGGCGGATCGCTGCAAAGCGCTTGTTCGCGAAGACCTCGTTGGTGATCTCCTCTTTGTTCGCGCCCGCATCGATCAGGTCGGCCGAAAGCCGCAGCACGTCCGCTGTCGTGTTGGAATGAACGAAACCGCCCGTGTCCGTCATGATCGTCGTCAGCAGCGCCGTCGCGATCGGCGGCGTGACCGCGACGCCGAGCGCGCGCAGCAGCTTCAAGACGACCGCGCCCGTCGAGCATTCCGCTTCCAGAATATAGTTGAGCGCTCCGAAGCGCGAGTTCGCCAAGTGGTGGTCGATGTTGAGGATGTTGCGCCGCTCGAGCGAGGGCAGGAACTCGCCCGCGCGCGAGCTGTCGCTCATGTCGCAAAAGACCCACAGCGTATCTTGGGGCAGATCGGCGGGAACTTCGCGGCTCACGAACTCCGCGTCGGGGAGAAAGCGCAAGTTGCGCGGCACGGGATCCTGCTGGAAATAGTGGACCCGTTTGCCCAAAGCGCGCAACGCGATGCCCAATGCCAGACCCGCCCCCAGCGTATCGCCGTCGGGTTTGACGTGGCTGACCATCACGAAGGCCGGCCGGCGGCGCAGCTCCGCAGCGACCTCTTCGGTCGTCGCGGCGCGGACGTCACTTTGCAGCATCGGAACCTCCCTCGGCCGGAGGCCGCTCGGCCGAACTCAAGATCTTGCTGAGCGCGATCGCTTTCTCCGTGGTTCGGTCTTCGACAAAAACCAGCTCGGGCGTATAGCGCAGGTCGACCGCCCGCCCCAGCCCGCCGCGCAGAAATCCCTTAGCCGCCGTCAGCGCTTCCATGCTCTGCCTGGCAACGTGGCGGTCGCCGATGACCGATACGAACACCTTGGCCGACTTCATGTCGGAGGTGATCTCGACGCGCGTCACCGTCACGAACCCCAGCCGCGGGTCTTTCAACTCGGTCGAAATCAACCGAGCGAGCTCCCGCTGCAGCTCGTGATCGATGCGCGCCATCCGCTCGCGCTTCAAGCTGGGCGCCCCGCACGGCTGCCCCGCGCATTCGCGTGCCTCAGCAAGCTCGCTCCCGCCGCCAAGCCGCAACCGAGAAGACCCCGAGCCCCACGCCGAGCCCGAAGAGGATCCCCACGAAGAACTCGCTTCCCTGGGGCCCCGTCTTCTCCAAAATCACCGCTCCCACCAGCGCCAAAAGCGCCGCAATCGCCAACTCGCCCGCCGCCGCCTGCACCCGCTCCCGACCCGCTCGCTCCACGACGTTCTCTCTCTCTCTTTAATGACGAACTAATTCTCTCTTCCACAACCCGCCGCACCCGCCCCGCACCCACCCCCGTTCAAAAAATCTCCCCGCCCCCGCCCCGCCAAAAAACAAGCAGCACCGCCCGCACTCCCCACCCCACATCGAGGCCGCCGCCTCAGCCGAGGCACGCCCAATCCTTCGCCTGGCGCACGCCCCAGCTCCGCAAGGAGCCGTCCGCGGCCGGCGGTGTGCCGCGGGCCGATGCGGCCGCCATCCATGGCTGCATCGGCAGGCCCACATCCTGTGGGCACGAGCGACGAGCGGAGCAGCGGTGGTTTTGCCAGGATGGCAAAACCACCAGCGGCCCCGCGGCACGCCGTCGGCCGCGGACGGCTCCCAGCAGAGACTCGACTACGCCGGCACAGGCTCCGGCGCCACGAGCTCCGAGGTGAAAGCCTCGATGACATCCCCCACCTTGAGGTCCTGGAACTTCGCCACCTGAACCCCGCACTCGTACCCGTCCGCGACTTCCTTGACGTCGTCCTTGAAGCGCCGCAGCGACTCGAGCTCGGATTCGAAGATCACCGCGCTGTCGCGCAGGATGCGAACCTTCGCATTGCGCTGCAGCTTGCCGGTCTGCACGTAGCACCCCGCGATCGTGCCGATCTTCGAGACCTTGAAGACCTCGCGAACCTCCGCCCGGCCGAGCACGACCTCGCGGAACTTCGGCGCGAGCATGCCCAGCATCGCCTTCTTGAGATCGTTCTCGACGTCGTAGATGACGTTGTAGAAGCGGATGTCGACCTGTTCGTTCTCGGCAAGCCGCTTGACCGTCTCGTCGGGCCGGATGTTGAACCCGATGAGCACCGCGTTCGAGGCGCTCGACAGATTGACGTCGTTGGGCGTGATCCCGCCAACGCCCGCGAAGATGACGCGGATGTCGACTTCGACCGTCGAGAGCGACTCGACCCGCGAGCGCAGCGCTTCGACCGCGCCTTGACCGTCGGCCTTCAGGACGAGGTTGAGCGTCTTCTTCCCGCCGTTCGCCGGCATCGTCATGAAGCTCTCGAGCGAGACGCGCGGCCCCGAACTCGCCGCGATGCGCACTTCCTGACGACGCGTCGAGCGCTTCGCCGCGGCCTCGCGCGCGACGCGCTCGTCGGAGACGACCATCAGCGTGTCGCCGGCGCTCGGCACGTCGGAGAGACCCATGATCTCGACCGGGATCGAGGGCCCGGCCTTCTTCACTTGCTTCCCCTTGTCGTCGAGAAGCGCGCGAATCTTGCCGAAGGCGCTGCCCACGACGACCACGTCGCCGACCCGCAGCGTCCCGTTCTGCACGAGCACGGTCGCGACCGCGCCGCGGCCCTTGGAGAGCGCCGATTCGATGACGACGCCCTGCGCGCGGCGGGTCTTGTTCGCCCGCAGATCGCGGATGTCGGCTTCGAGGAGGACCGTCTCGAGGAGCTGGTCGATGCCCATCCCGTTGCGCGCCGAGACCGGAACCATCTCCGTCTTGCCGCCCCATTCGACCGGCTGCAGACCCTGCTCGGCGAGTTGCGACTTGACCCGGTCGGGCTGCGCGTCTTCTTTGTCCATCTTGTTGATGGCGACGACGATCGGCACGTTCGCGGCGCGGACGTGCGAGATCGCTTCGATCGTTTGCGGCATGACGCCGTCGTCCGCGGCGACCACCAGGATCGCGACGTCGGTGACCTTCGCGCCGCGCGCGCGCATCGCCGTGAACGCCTCGTGACCGGGCGTGTCGATGAACGTGATCTTGCGATCGTTCTTCTCGACGGTGTACGCGCCGATCCGCTGCGTGATCCCGCCGGCCTCGCCTCCCGCGACGTTCGCCTGCCGGATCTTGTCGAGCAGCGACGTCTTGCCGTGGTCGACGTGACCGAGCACGGTGACGACCGGCGGCCGGGCGCTGAGCAGCTCGGGCTTGTCCTCTTCCTGCTCGACGACGACTTCTTCGCCGGCCTCCTTGATGACCGCGTTGAAGCCGAACTTGCGCGCCACCGTCTGCGCGACGGTCGCCGGAATGTTCTGGTTGATCGTCGCCATGTGGCCCATCTTGATGAGCTCTTTGATCACGTCCTTAGCGGGGATGATCATCGAGGTCGCAAGCTCTTGGACCGTCAGCACGTCCGGGATCTCGATCGTCTCGAGCACCGTGGGAGCGATGGCGGGCGCAGCGTCGAGCGAGCCGCGCTTCTTGCGCTGGCGCTCCTTCTCGAGCAGCAGTTCTTTTTCGCGATCCTTCTTGGCGGCGGCATCGTCGCGGTCGCGCCCGCGCGGACCTTGCGGACCTCGGGGACCGCCCGAGCCGGAGCTCGGCGTCGGCGTCTGCTGGGTGAGCGGCGTGCCGGGCTGCGGGGGACGCGGCGTGAAAGGACGCGGCCCCGTGGCCCCGCCGGGAGGCGTGAGCGGGCGGAACGGGCCGTTGCCCGCGGGCCGGCGGCCGGGGACTCCCGGCTGTCCCGGGCGCGGCGGCACGGGGGTTCCGGGCTGCGGCGGCCGGTAGCCTTGCCCGGGGAACCCGGGCTGGCCGGGACGCGGTGCGACACCGGGCCGGCCGGGAATGCCGGTTGCCGGACCCGGCGCGGCCGAGGCGGCGACGCCGCTCGGCGGCGGCGCCGGCGGTGCCTGCGGCGGGCGCGGCTCGACGATCGAGGAGCGGCCCGCCGGCACGGGCCGGAGCTGCGGGATCGGCGTGTTATCGACCGGAGCCGGAGGCCGCGGCTTGGGCGGCATCGGTGCCGCGTGCGGCGTCGCGCGCGGCTGAGCCGGCGGCGCGCCGACCCGCGGCGTCGAGCCGGGCGGGCGAGGTGCGGCTGGCGCCTTCGGGGCAACGACTCGCGGCGCACGGGATGGGGCCGGCCCGGAAGGGGAAGGCTGGACGGCCGCCGCCGGAGGAGCGGCCGGCTGCGGCTGCGGAGCAGGCTCGGCGGCCACCGGCGGCGCAGCCGCGGGCTTGACCGATTTCGTGCCCGGGGCGCGCCTGGGCTGCCCCGTGACCGGCTTGAGCGAGGGCACGGGCCGCTTTTCAACGCCGGCAGCGGGCTTCACGATCGGCGCTGGCTTCTCGACCGCCGGCGGGGCTTCAGGCTGCGGGGCCGCAGCCGCCGCCGGCACTTCGACGGCGGGTGCAGCGGCTTTGGGCGGCACGGCCTCGGGCGGCGCTATCTCGGGCGGCGGGGCGGGCGAAACCCGCGCGACCGGCTTGGAAACAGGAGCAGCCTGCTTGCCCGCGGCGCCGCCGAGAAGGACCCCGCGGACTAAGTCCGCGATGGGGTCGTCGACGATACTGAGTTGATTCTTCGCTTCCAATCCGAGGCGCTCGAAAAGCCCGATCAGTTCTTTCGAAGACAGACCCAGCTCCTTAGCCAGCTCGAAGATGCGCACTTTCCCGGTTGCCATATCGTCCTTCTCGTAACCCGGACGCCGCCCGAAAAGCTGCGTCCGGTGAATCTTCTTATTTCATGAAAGTCGCTCCACTTTGGGGGGAACCCGACTATCATACACGGCCCGCTCGGACTCGCAAAGTGCAGGCCGCCCTTACCACTCGATCCCTTCGGCCGCAGGTGCGAGGCCGGCATAGCGCCGGTTCTTCGCGACCTGCGCCGCGCAAAGCTCCGAACAGAGGTACGCGCCGCGGCCCGCGGCGCGTACCCGGCCGGCATCGCGTTCCCAACGCTCGCCGCGGCAGACGAAGCGCACCAGCGCCGCCTGCGCGAAGCGGCGCCGGCAGCCGACGCAGGTGCGAACCGGCTGCCGCGAAGGCTCTTCCTGCACGGCCGCTACGCGTCGGTGGGTCCCGCGTCGTCCCGGTGGGCCGGGTCGAACATCGTGCGCTTGAACTCTTCGAGCTTGCGGATCAGCTCGGGATCGATCGCCGTCGCCGCGCCTTCCTCCGCGACGGCAGCCTCCTGCTCTTCCTCGACGACCTCCGGCGCAGCGGCGTGGATCCTCTCCTCGCGCTCGGCCAGATAGCGCGCCCGCGTTTCTTCGGCGTCGGCTTCGCTCGTGATGTCGAGCCGCCAGCCGGTCAAACGCGCCGCGAGACGCACGTTCTGACCCTCGCGCCCGATCGCGAGCGAGAGCTGATAGTCGGGGACCACGACCAAGCCGACTCCTTCGTCCTCGAAGAGCTCGACCGAAAGCACCTTGGCCGGCGCCAGCGCGTTGTGGATGAACGTGACCGGGTCGGGCGACCAGCGGATGATGTCGATCTTCTCGCCGCGCAGCTCGTCGGAGACGGCGGCGATACGGCTCGACTTGGGGCCGAGGCAGGCGCCGACCGCGTCGACGTCGCTGCGATGCGAGTGGACCGCGACCTTCGAGCGGCTCCCCGGCTCGCGCGCGATCGCCATGATCTCGACGATGTTGTCGTTGATCTCGGGGACCTCGCGTTCGAGGAGGCGCTGCACCAGCCCCTCGGCCGCGCGCGAGAGGATGATCTGCGGCCCCTTGTTGGTCTTGCGCACGTCGAGCACGTAGGCCAAGATGCGGTCGTTGATCCGGAAATTCTCGCGCGGAACCTGCTCGGAGAGCGGGAGCAGCGCTTCCGTCTTGCCGAGGTCGACGAACATGTTGCGCTGCTCGTAACGCTGCACCGTCCCGTTGACGAGATCGTGGAGCTTTTGGCTGTATTCGTTGAAGATCGTGTCGCGCTCGGCCTCGCGGATGCGTTGCACGATCACCTGTTTGGCGGTTTGCGCGGCGATCCGGCCGAACGCCTTGGGTGCGACTTCTTCGTCGAAGTAGTCGCCGGCCTCGTACTTGGGGCCCGCTTCCTTCTTCGAGATCTCGAGCTTGGGATCGGTCACCGGACCGTCGACGACGACGCGGCGGTGATAAACCTTGTACTCGCCGGTATCGCGGTCGATCGAGACGATCGCATTTGCTTCACCGCCGAAGTTTCGTTTGTAGGCGGAGATCAACGCCGCCTCGAGCGCCTCGAGCAGCATATCGAAGGGGATGGCGCGTTCGCCCTGCAGCGCGCGCAGCGATTCTCGCAAGGTCGGTTCGTCGGGTGCCGTCTTCGCAGTCTTGGTGGCCATCAGCGTTTCTCTCGTCTCTCTCGTTTCTCTCGGCGCAGGTCGGCGCGGTAGTCGTACTCGACGTTGGCGGATTTGAGCATCTCCAGCGGGATCGGAAACTCGCCTCCGGCGGTCTCGAGGATCACCGCGTTGCCGCGCACGCCCAGCAGCTTGCCCCGGTGCGTGCGCCGGCTCTCGATCGGCAGGGTCGTGAAAACGCGGACGTTCTCGCCGCGGAAGCGCTCGAAATCGGCCGGCCGCTCGAGCCGCCGGTCGAGCCCGGGCGACTCGACTTCGAGCGTGTACGCCTCGGGCTCGCTCTCCAAAAGCGCGTTGAGGCGCGCGGCGAGACGCTCGCAGAGGGCCAAATCGACGCCGCCCGCGCGGTCGACCGTGAGCACGAGCTCGGTCGCGCGGCCGTGACGCCGCGCCCGGTGCGCGACGATCTCGACGTCGCGAAACTCCGTTTCGTGCGGCAAACCAAGTGCTGCGCGCTCGAAGGCGGCTTCCAAAGAGCGGCGCCCGTCTCCATTCATCGAGAGTCCCTGACAACAACGAAGCGCGGGACGCACCCACGCTTACTTACAATCACCTTCGATGAGTGTAGCACGCGCCGCGGATGCGCGCAACCGGGACCGAGCGCGCTAAGAGGGGGCCGGCGAGGGGTGGGGCGGGAGCGTCGGGAGGCCGCCGCTGGGCGAAAACTCGTCGCCGCCGCAGGGGCCGATCGTGAAGCCGCCTTGAGGCGGTCCGCCGCCCGCAGCCTGCTGGACGAGCCAACCCGTGCAAATCTCGAAACCGAAGATCCGCCGCTTCTTGATGACGTAGAGGATGCTCGGCGGACCGAGCAGCGTGCCCCGCTGGCGCACGACGTAGAGCGCTTTGGCCAAGACGTCGGGCGGCGGCGCGGCAGCCTTGAAATACTGCGCTTTGGCCTCGTCGACGGCTTGCTGCAGGTCGTTCACGTAAGCCTTGCTCGAGTATGCGACCGCGCCTCCTTGCGGCAACTGCGCATTCAGCCGCGCGTTGAGGTCGGCGATGCTGGCGTTGCTCGGCGGGGCCGGCGTCGGTCCGGCGTGCGGCGTGAGCGCGGGCACCGGCCTGGCGGCGACGAGCGGCGCGGCGGCACGGACCGGCGTCGCGATCGGGAGCGCGGCTCTCGGGCCTGAACCGAGCGAAGGGCCAGGCCCCGGGGGTGAGCGCGGCGCCGCCGGACTCGACCTCCCCGCAGGAGCGACTGCTCGCGACGGGGGCGTCGCGGCACCGCTCGCCGCAGGCGCAGGTCGAGGAGCGGCGGTCGCACCGGCGGTCGCGACCGTCGCCGGAGCCAGGAGCGCGACGCGAGTCGGGACGGCGCTCGGGTGAGCGATCGGCGGTGCCGTCGAGGCAAGCACCGGGCGAGCCGCCGGCACCACCGTCGGCGCCGCCGTCGGTGCAAGCGTCGGCCGGGCGGTCGGGGCGGGACGCGCGGTCGGCGCCGCCGTCGGCGCGAGCGTCGGGACGAGCGTCGGTGCAAGCGTCGGCCGGGCGGTCGGGGCGGGACGCGCGGTCGGCGCCGCCGTCGGCGCGAGCGTCGGGACGAGCGTCGGTGCAAGCGTCGGCCGGGCGGTCGGGGCGGGACGCGCGGTCGGCGCCGCCGTCGGCGCGAGCGTCGGGCGAACGGTCGGCGCCGCCGTCGGCGCGAGCGTCGGGCGAACGGTCGGCGCCGCCGTCGGCGGCAAGCTGACGGCGACCGTCGGAGCCGTGACGGGGACGACGGCCGGGGTCGCGACGGTGGCCGCAGTCGCGACCGGACTCGGCTCGTAGGTCGGCTGCGCCGTGTGCAGCGGGGCGAGCGCGGCGATCTGGTGCGTCATCGGAATGCCGTGCGGACCCGTCTTGGAGAGCTCGGGCCTCCGCGGCGCGCTGCGCGCGACCCGCGGCTGAGCCGGGACGGGCGGTCGCGGCACGGCCTGCGCGACGGCTTTGCGCTGCGGCGGCAGCGGGTTCGGCCGGCGCGCGGCCGGCGGCGCGGACGGCGCCGAGGTAGCGCTGGGGCGCTCGACGCGCGCCGCGGCCCGCGCCTGCTCTTGGGTGACCGCGAAGGTCTCGTCCGACGAGGCCGCAGGGCCGCCCGACATCGGCACGATGAACCGCACGCCGAAGAAAAGCGCCGCCACGAGATGGATCGCGATGGAGATAAGATACGCGGCGCTCAGACGCCGGCGCATCCCCGCTTCCTTGCGCCGGTGAGACTGCCGCATCATTGGCCCATTCGCGCAGTATGCCGTCCTCGCTTTGCTGCCGACGGGTAGCTACTGCTGGCAGTATGCCGTCCTCGCTTTGCTGCGGTCCTCGCTTCGCTCGGACGGGTAGCTACTGCCGGCAGGGACTGAAACGCACTTCATGCGAACGCGGGTGAGCCTATGAGCGAAATTGCGCGCAAACGTACGAAAATCGTGGCGACGATCGGACCCGCGTCGCGCGACCCGCAGACCCTGCGCGCGCTCGTGCGCGCCGGCCTGAACGTCGCCCGGCTCAACTTCTCGCACGGCACGCACGAAGAGCACGGAGCCGTCATCAGCGACATCCGCAAGATCGCACGCGAGCTCGACGTGCAGATCGGCGTGCTGCAGGATCTGCCCGGCCCCAAGGTCCGCACCGGACCGCTCGGGCACGGCATCTCCGCGGTGCAGTTGGAGACAGGGGCGCCCTTCACGCTGTCGATGCATCCCCTGGTCGGGACGGCCGAGGGCGTCAGCGTCACCTACGCCGATCTCGGCCGCGACGTCGAGGCAGGCAAACGCATCTACCTGGCGGACGGCGCGATCGCGCTGCGCGTCCTGGCGACGAGCGCCGATCTGATCGAGACCCGCGTCGAGGTCGGCGGCGATCTGCGTGCGGCGCAAGGCGTCAGCTATCCCGACGGCAAGCTCGGGATCGCCGCGATGACCGAGCGCGACTTCGAGCACCTCGCCTTCGGCCTCGAGTGCGACGTCGATTGGGTCGCCGTCTCGTTCGTCCGCGGCCCCGACGACATCTCGCGCGTGAAAGCCTTCATCGCCGAGCGCGGCAAAAACATTCCGGTCATCGCGAAGATCGAGCGGCAGCAGGCGCTCGAGAATCTCGACGGGATCATCGAGGTCGCCGACGGGATCATGGTCGCGCGCGGCGATCTGGGCATCGAGATCCCGCTCGAGCGCGTGCCGCTCGTGCAAAAGGATCTGATCGCGCGCGCCAATCGCGCTTCCAAGCCGATCATCACCGCGACCCAGATGCTCGAGTCGATGATCGCGAGCCCGCGCCCCACGCGCGCCGAGGCGGCCGACATCGCCAACGCCATCCTCGACGGAACCGACGCCATCATGCTCTCGGCCGAGACGGCTCGCGGTGCTTATCCGGTCGAGGCGGTCCGCATCATGGCCACGATCGCACGCGAGATCGAAAGCGCCTATCCGCACGAAGAGCTGCACGCGCGGCGCATCCACCAGAACGGGTACACGATCCCCACGTCGATCGCCGCCTCGGCGGTCCGCATGGCCGAGGAACTCGGCTTGGGCTTCATCGTCACCGGCACGACGACCGGAATCGCGCCGCGGCACGTCGCCTCCTTTCGGCCCCGCGCACGCATCATCACCATGACCGCCTTTCCCGAGATCGCTCGCCGGATGACGCTGGTGTGGGGCGTCGAGGCCTTCATCGTCGAGCGCTACAGCCACTTCGAGACGCTGATCGACATCACCGAGGCCCGCATGCTGCGCGAGAACCTGGCCAAGAGCGGCGACACGATCGTCTTCACCTCGGGCATGCCGATCGGCGGCAACGTCACGAACCTCGTCAAAATCCACCAGATTCTCTAAACGGCGATCCCGCGCGAAGCCGACTCCGAATCTCGAGCCAAGTCAGCCCGCTCGGCGGGGGTCTTACCCGCTTACCTTGCCGCAGCAGCAAGTCACGGCGCTTGCCACTTGTAGCATACTGCGTGAACTACTAAATCTAAATGCTCCGGCAAACAAGTCGCACTAGAAGCATGGTCCCTCGACTTAGGTGGCGCGAATTGCGGTCAAGGGCCCATCTTTAGAAAAGCGACAAAGGCTCAAATGAAGGACGCTGCTGATAAACTGACTAAGCTCGCTTATACCATACTTGTTTTGAAGACGACAAGGAGGCGTGTCTCATCGTGGCAACCGGCTTTCATCGCGCCCGCTGGCTCCTGGCTACGATACTGAGCGCACTTGCCGCCGGCTCGTGTTCGCCTAGCGCTGCGTCTAAACGGATTCCCTTGGACCCTGGCTATCGCAGCGTCTCTGCGCCCGGGTGGAATTCGTGCGAAAGTATCCCCGGCGCAATACCAGGAACCTTATCGTACGAATGCGCTCGCTTTGTCGGACCTGGAATTCAGTGTTCAGGAAGCATGACGAGATTAGAGCCACCCGATGATCAACCGATAAGCTATTTAGTGTCAGATATTGGCCAACATGGGGTTCCGGTGCTCACTGCCAAGCAGCAGGCTACGATTGACACGATCCGGATGACTCATAAATCGGCCACCCTTCGGTTTGTGCTTCTTCCGGGACAGTTCGTAGTTTTCGATGCTACCATCGGCCCGTGCCATATCGGACCGCTCTATGAGGTGCTTTCCGAGCCGAGAGAACATTATGAGCCCGGCGAAGATCCCTCGAAAGTGTTCCCGGACCCTGGTGCTTGACTGAGCTACGGATTAGAGATCTGGGATTGGTTGCCGTTAGTCGAAAACTGCGCGCGATGTCTTACGCCTCGAACGCTTCGAGGAGATCGGCCGGCAGCGGCGCGTCGAGGTCGTCGGGCACGCGCAAGAGACCGGCGAGGGTACCGAAACGGAAGCGCGGCTTAGTCTCAGTCAGCGGGACCAGCTTGGCGATGGGCTTGCCGGCTTTGGCAATGACGATCTCCTCGTTGGCTGCTGCGCGGTCGACGAGGCGAGAGAGATGAGTCTTCGCCTCGTGCATGTTCACGGTCGGCATTGACCTCGGTCCTGGATCGGTAACGCCTTGGGGCAAGGGCAACGACATCACGGGCGCCAACTACGATAGTGTCGATCTTCGCACCGGATTGCTCACCGTGCTGGGAGGATCCTGATGCGGACTTCCGTTTCATCGGCAGCAGTTTCGGCGTCACTACGGATGACTACTAGCCTTACCATCGTACTCCTCGATCCCGCGCCGGGCCATCGATCCCGCGCCGGGGCAACGTCTGCTCCCAGCCCTGACAGCGCTGGCTGCGCTCGGAAACGCTTGCCGTTGAGTCGGCGGAACCGGCCCAGGCTCGAGGCTTCCGCGCGGCGGTCGATGTCGTTCGGAATGTGATGTGCCTGTGACGAGCTGGATCTTTCAAGCAAACCCACGGCGGTACGATCTGCGCGCCGCGATCGACGGCGGCTCGGACCGGAACTGGGCGATGAACCAAGGACGCCGCGAGGTTTCCGTCGGCGACAGGATCTATTTTTGGGAGTCGGGTCCGAAAGCCCAGCTCGTGGCTGTCGGTCACGTGGCGTCGCCGGTCTACGAACGTGACGATTCCGACTAAAACTTTTAGGAGTATCATGCTCGTCGCGGTCCTCGAGGAGACCTACCCGGCCGAACTCGCGCGATACCTCGGCTCGACGATCTCGTCCGTCCAGCGAACGCTCGACCGGATCGAGGACGAAGGCCTTATCGCAACGCGCCCGCTCGTCGTGAGAGCCGTAACGCTCAACCCGCTCTATCCGGCAGTGAAAGAACTTCGCGCACTGCTGCTGCGTCTCGCCGAGGCGTATCCCGAGTACCAGCAAGTCAAAGAGTCGCGCCGACTGCGCCCTCGCCGCCGAAACAAGCGTCTATGATTACCAAAGAGTCGACGCTCGCGGACGTCTGTTGCGCCGTCTCGGCAGCGCTCGAGTCACACGGGATGTCGGCGATCCTCACCGGCGGCAGCGCTGCCGCCCTTTACGCTCCGCAGTCGTATCTGTCCTACGACGCGGATTTCATCCTGGAGGCGGACGATCCGCTCGACGACGTCGTGGCCGCGTTGCGGGCACGAGGTTCGAACGGTACGACTTCCGCAGTTCGAGGTTTGGCACTGCCTTGCTCGCTGCTATCGCTCGAGCAGTAAAATCTGCGGCAACCAAGATTGAGGCCTTCGGGTTCAAGCCTGCGAGCGGCTTGCGGCTTTGTGCGAGCGGACTTCGCCGATGAGGGTTGCCGCATGTTCGAGCGCGACCGCGGCGGCGCTCCCCGAGAGCATGCGCGCGATCTCCTCGGGGACGGCCCGCTGCTCTTCGAGGAGCACGAGCTCGATCAGCGTGTTTCCGCCGGTTTCCCGCTTGCGCAGCGAGTAATGGGTGTCGGCCCAGGCCGCGATCTGGGCGAGGTGCGTCACGCACACGACCTGCGTCGTTCGCGCCAGCGCGCCCAGACGTGCTCCGACGGCGTTGGCCGCCGCGCCGCCGATGCCCGCGTCGATCTCGTCGAAGACGAGCGCCGTGCGCTCGCGCCGGCCGGCCAGCACGACGACGAGCGCGAGCAGCACGCGCGAGCGCTCGCCGCCCGAGGCGGCTTTGGCGAGCGGCCGGAGCGGTTCGCCCGGGTTGGGCGAAAGCGCGAACTCGACGCGCTCGCTTCCGGCCGGCCCGATCTCCTCGAGCGGCTCGAACGACACGGCGAACCGCGCCGCCGGCATCGCGAGCGCGGCCAGCTCCGCGGCGACGCTCGTCTCCAGCCGCCCCGCCGCCTCGCCGCGCAGCGCCGCCAGTTCCCGCGCCTCGCCGGCGAGCGCAGCCCGCGTTCGCTCGAGCTCGGCCTCGAGTTCCGCCCGCCGCTCGTCGCGCGTCTCGTAACGCGCGATCGTCTGCCCGAAGCGCTCGCGTGCTGCGAGCACCTCGCCGAGCGTCCCGCCGTACTTCTTCTTCAGGCGCTCGACGAGGTCGAGCCGCGCGCCGATCGTCTCGAGCTCGCCCGGGTCGAACTCGGTGCGGTCGAGCACGCGCGCAACCGCGGCGGCCGCCTCGACGGCGTCGCTCTGCAGCGCCGCGACGCGTTCGGCGAGGTGCGCCAGCTCGCTGCCGAACCGCGCCAGGCCGGCGAGCGCGCCGGCCGCCGCGCCGAGCGCATCGACCGCCGAGGCCTCCGCCTCCGCGAGCGCACCGTGCGCCGCCGTGAGCGCGACCGCGATGCGCTCCGCGTTGGCGAGAAAGTCGCGCCGCTCGCGCAACTGCAGATCTTCGCCGGGCTGCGGGGCCGCGTCGTCGATCTCGCCGGCGGCGAAGCGCGCGAACTCGAGTTCGGCGAGCGCCCGGCCGGCGCTTTCGCTCGAGGCTCGCAGCTCCGCCGCGAGCGCCCCGGCGCGGGCGTGCAGCGCCGCGACGGCTTCGCGCCGGCGCAACGCCTCGGCACCTCCGAAGCGGTCGAGCAAGTCGAGCTGATACGCGTTCGAGAGCAGCCGCTGCTGCTCGTCCTGCCCGATCCGGTCGACCAGCAGCTCGCCGAGCGCCCGGAGCTGCGCGGCGGTCGCGGGACGTCCGTTGATGCGCGCGGCCGATTTCCCGGAGGGCGCGATCTCGCGCGCGACGATCGCGGGCTCGCCGCCGTCGAGCTCGAAGCCCTCGCCCGCGAAGTGCGCGCGCAGCGCTTCATCCGCCTCGAGCTCGAGCGTGGCCCGCGCCCGCACCGCCCCGCGCCGCACGACATCGGCCGACGACCGTTCGCCGAGCGCAAACGAGAGCGCGCCGAGCAGCATCGTCTTGCCCGAACCCGTCTCGCCCGTGCAGGCCGTGAAGCCGTCCGCGAACGTCAGCTCGGCATCTGCGATCAAGCCGAAGTCCTCGATCGAGAGCCGGACGAGACGCGGCCCCGGCGCGGCCCGGCTCACGAACTCGAGCGGTCTTTGACCGGTGCGTTCCAGCGCAGCTTCCACTCCAGGAGCGAGAAGAAATCGAGCGGCGCGCGGCGCGCGAACAGGACCGGAACCGGATAGCGGCTCACCGCGACGCGGTCGCCCGGATACAGATCGTCGACCTTGAGACCGTCGGCCTCGAGATCGACCTCGTGCGACTCGGCGTCGAAGACCAGTTCGATCTGCGAGGTGTCGGGGACGACGAGCGGACGCGAGAACAGCGTGTGCGGCAAGAGCGCGACGACGGCGAACGCGGCGACGTCCGGCGCGAGGATCGGACCGCCCGCCGAAAGCGAATACGCCGTCGAGCCCGTCGGCGTGGCGACCACGATTCCGTCGGCCGGGACGAACGCCGCCTCCTTGCCGTTGATGAAGAGTCCGAAGGGCATCATGTGCGGCGTCGTGCGGCGCACGACGATGTCGTTGAGGGCGAAGTGCTGCTTGCCGTGGACGGTGGCGAGCAGCGCGGTGCGCTCGTCGATCGTGAAGCCGGCGCGCAGGATATCCGGCAGCCGCGTCAATTCGACGGGCGAACCGTCCATCTCGGTGAGGAAGCCCAGGCGCCCCGTGTTGATGCCGAAGAGCGGTATGCGGAGCGGCGCCGCGATGCGCGCGGCGCGCAGCAGCGTGCCGTCGCCGCCGATCGTGACCAGCAGGACCGCGGATTCGACGCGCGCGCCCTCCGTCGAGATGCCCAGCGCCCGCTCCTGTCCGTCGCAGAACGCGACGTCGAAGCCGGCGCCGCGCAGCGTGCGCGCGACTTCGATCGCCGTCTGGCGCGCGTGGTCGCGCATCAGGTCGACGTAGAGCGCGACCGTCCCCGTCTGGGGCCGCACCACCACGGCCATCAGGATTCTCCCACCGCGCGCTCGAGCGCCGCGTCGTCGAAGGCCGTGCCGGCGCGGCGCGCGAGCAGAAAGAACTCGACGTTTCCCGCCGGACCGCGCAAGGCGGAGCGCGTCACCGCCAGCGGCACGAGCCCGAGCGCGGCGCTCGCCGCGCGCGTCTCGGCCAAGATCGCGCGGTGCACCGCAGGGTCGCGCACGACGCCGCCGCCGCCCAGGCGCTCGCGGCCGGCTTCGAATTGCGGCTTGATCAGCGCGACCACCGTCCCCTCGCGCGCGAGGAAGGCGCGGGCCCGCGCGATCAGCGTCACGACCGAGATGAACGACGCGTCGATCGTCACGACGTCGAACTCCGGCCCGAACGCGCCGTCGGGCAGCAGCCGGAAGTTCGTGCGCTCGACGACCGTGACGCGCGGATCTTCACGCAGCGCGACGGCGAGCTGGCCGTAGCCGACGTCGAGGGCCACGACGTGCGCGGCACCGTGCGCGAGCAGACAGTCGGTGAAGCCGCCCGTCGAGGCGCCGACGTCCAGACAGCGCGCGCCGGCCACGTCGAGTTCGAAGTCGCGCAGCGCCGCTTCGAGCTTCTCGCCGCCGCGGCTGACGTACGGGCGCGGCCGCGCGACGTCGAGCACGGCGCTGGGGCGGACGGTGCTGCCCGGCTTGGTGAGCGGCCGCCCGTCGACGCGGACGCGTCCGGCGATGATCAGCGAGCGCGCGCGCGAGCGCGTCACCCCAGCCTTCTCGGCAACGACCTCGTCGAGGCGCTGACCGGACGGCACGATCAGAACGGGAGCTGGTCGGAAGGCGCGGCGCCCTGCGCACCGCCGCCGGAGGCGGCGTCGACGGTCGCCTGGGCGTTCTTGAGCAGTTCCTCGCACTTGCGCGCGAGTTCGCGGCCCTCGCGGAAAAGGCGCACGGACTCGTCGAGGCCGACGCCGCCGCCCTCGAGTTCCTTGACGATCGCCTCGAGCCGCTCCAGCGCCTGCTCGAACTCGCCCGATCTCTTCTCAGCCATCTTGCGCCGTTGCTTCGACCCGTGCGGCCAGCGTACCGCGTGAAAATTGCGCTTCGATGAGGTCGCCCGCCGCGACCGCCGCGGCGTCGCTGACGACCCTCCCGCCGTGCCGTACGATAGCATACCCCTGTTGCAGGATCTTTTCGGGATTCTTACCCTCCAGGCGCGCCGTCCAAAGGGCGAGGCAATGACCCGCGCCCTGCAGCCGGGCGGCCGCCGTGCTCTCGAGCGTGCGGGCGGCGTCGTTCGCATCGCGCCGGGCGGTCGTCAGGCGGGTCGCCAGGCGCATGCCGAGCGCTTCGCGCAAGCCCGCGACGCGCGTCGCGCGGGCCGCCAGCTGGGCGCGCGGATCGTACCTCCCCAGCCGCCGTTCGAGCTCGCGAAGGTACAGGTCGTTACGCCGGATCACCTCGCGCTCGGCGCCGACGACGCCGGTCAGGAGGCGGTCGACCCGCTCGGAGAGCACGTCGGAGATGCGCTCGAAGCGCTGCAGGTAAGCCGAGCCTGCGGCCCGCTCCAGCCGCCTGCCGCGCTCGTCGATGCGATGCTGCAGCGACGAGCGCAGCCGGGCCCGGGAATCTCGCAGGCGCTGCGGCAGCGCGCTGAAGCCGGCGACGAGGAGCTCGGCCGCAGCCGTCGGCGTCGCGGCCTCGCGGTCGGCGACGTCGTCGGCGATGTGGTGATCGCCCTGATGTCCGATCGCCGTCACGACGGGGACGCGCGAGGCGGCGATCGCCCGGGCCACGCTCTCGTCGTTGAAGGGCAGGCGGTCCTCGTCGGAGCCGCCGCCGCGCGCCAGCACGACGACGTCGACGTCGAGCCGCCCCGCCTGCGCCAGCGCGCGCGCGATCGAGTCGGCCGCACCCTGCCCTTGCACCGAAGTCGCCACCAGACGCACGCCGATCTGCGGCGCCTTCGCGCGCAAGATCGTCAGGAAGTCGCGCGCGCCCTCGGCCTCCGGCGACGAGACGAGAGCGACGCGGAACGGATAGCGCGGGATCGGGCGCTTGCGCACGCCGTCGAAGAGTCCTTCGGCTTCGAGCTTGCGCTTGATCTTCTCGTAGGCGGCGGCCAGACGCCCGGCTCCGACGAGCTGGACGCTCGTCACGACGAGCTGGTACTGGCTGCGACCCTCGAAGAGTCCGAGCGAACCGAACGCCGTCGCTTCCAAGCCGTTCTCGAGCGGCGGAAGGTCGGGCACGTAGGTGCTGCGCACGAAACACTTGAGCACCGCGCCGTTCGGCTCTTTGAGGCCGAAGTAGACGTGGCCGAACCCCGATCGCGAGTGGTCGGTCAGCTCGCCGCGAACGCCCAGTTCGGAGATGTTCCGGTCGTGCGCGAACGCGCGCTTCAGGTAATTGACCAGCTCGCGCACGCCCCAGACTTTCGGCTGCGCGGGAACCACCTGGCTCACAATCCGCCTCTCTCGGCCGAGGCCGGCTCCAGCGTCTCGATTGCAGCCGGCGGAGGATTGTCACGCCGGACCGCTGCCGGCTGGTTCATCGTCGCTTCGGGGCGAACCGCCGCTGTCGGCGCGGCCGTCCGGACGAGGGTTGCCGCCTCGGGTACGGCCGCGACGGGCGCGTCTGCCCGACGGACGGCGTGTTGCGCCGCGGGCGCGGCTGCGGGTGCGGCCGCGTGGGCCGAGGCGGGCGCAGCCGACGCCGCGTCCGCAGCCGGGTACGAGGCGCCGGCGGCGTACCCGGGGAAGTCGTGCTTGGCGACGTTCGCCAGCGCGGCGCGCATGAAACGCGCCCAGGTCCGAGCGGGGATGTTCCCGCCGTACGACTCGTTCATGCGCGTGTAGTCGTCATTGCCCAGCCAGACCGCGGCGACCAGATCGGGCGTGTAGCCGACGAACCACGCGTCGCGGTAATCGGAGGTCGTTCCCGTCTTGCCCGCGGCCGGGCGGCCGATCTGCGCGTTGGGGTAGCCCGTCCCCTCGTTGATGACGCTCTCCAGCATCGAGGTCATCACGCCGGCGGTGCGCGCGGAGACGACTTCGGTCTCCTGCGGAAAGCGATCGTCGAGGATCGTCGTGCCGTAGGCGTCCTTGACCAGCCGGAGCGGCGTCGGATCGACGTGAACGCCCTGGTCGGCGAGCGTGGCGTAGCCGCTGGCCATATCCAGCGGCGAGACGACCGAGCTCCCCAACGCGAGCGACAGATCGGGCTCGAGCGGCGCCGTCACGCCCATGCGGTGCGCGTACTCGATGACGCGGTCGATGCCGAGCTGGTCGGCGAGCTTGACCGCCACGACGTTGCGCGATTGCGCCAGCGCGTAGCGCAGCGTGATCGCTCCGAAATAGCGGCCGTCGTCGTCCATCGGCCGCCACGTCGTGCCGTCGCCATTGGGATAGCTGACCGGCGTATCCTCGACGATCGCGCTGGGCGTCATCCCGCCGTCGACTGCGGCCGTGTAGACGAACACCTTGAACGACGAGCCCGGCTGACGCATCGCCTGCCAGGCACGATTGAACTGGTTGGCGAGCGTGAAGCCCGCCCCGCCGACCATCGCGACGATCTCGCCGGTCGACGGACGGAGCGCGACCAGCGCGGCCTGATGCGCGCCGATCCCTTCTGAGATGGCACGGTTCACGCCCCAGCTCACCGCTTCTTGCGCCACGTCCTGCAAGTGCGGGTCGAGCGTCGTATCGACCTCGAGCCCGCCCTCGAGCACCGCTTTCGAGCCGAACGTTTCATCGAGGACGTGGTCGACGTAGGTCGTGAAATACGGATAGCGATACGACTGCAAGCCCGCCGGACGTTCGCCGATGAGGCCGAGCGAAGCGTCCTGCGCCTCGCGCCTCTGCGCGGTCGTGATGTAACCCGCGGACTCCATGCGCTCCAGCACGTGGCTTTGGCGCTCCTTGGCCCGATCCAGGTTGACGTACGGCGAGTAGTCCGACGGAGCGGCCGGGAGCCCGGCCAGCAGCGCGGCCTGGGCCAGCGTCAAGTGGCCGACGTCGGTTCCGAAGTAGGTGTGCGAGGCCGCCTCGATTCCATAGGCGCCGGCTCCGAAATAGATGAGGTTCAGATAGCGCTCGAGGATCTCGCCTTTGGTGTAGTAGCGCTCGATCTCCATGGCCAGCAGCGCTTCCTGGATCTTGCGCGAGAGCGAGACCTGATCGGAGAGGAACAGCGCGCGCGCGAGCTGCTGCGTGATGGTCGAGGCGCCTTGAAAGCCCTGGTGCTGGTAGTCGGCCAGCGCGGCGCGCGCGATACCGTAAAAATCGACGCCGTGGTGGGTGTAGAAATTGCGGTCCTCGGTCGCGACGAAGGCGTCGCGCACCAGCGGCGGGATCTGCGAAATCGGCACCCAGATGCGATTCTCGGTGTAGAGCGCGGCGAGCAGCGAGCCGTCGCGCGCGTAGACCCGCGTCGTGCGGGAGGGCTGGAAATCCGCCATCTTGCTGATGTCGGGCAGGTTGCGCGAGTACGCGTAGACGATCCCCGCGACCGTCCCCGCAACGAAGAGCACGGCGAGAAACGCGATCGTCAGGATACCGGAAACGATCCGTCCGAGCAGCCCCAGTTGCCGCCGCCGCCGGCGGCGCGCGGCAAGCGCCGTCATGCGACCTCGCTCGCGCTGGCGAGCACGCCGTTGACGAAGCGGCCCGACTCCTCCGTCGAAAACTTCTTGGCGAGTTCGACGGCCTCGTTGATGACGACGGCCCGCGGCGTCTCGGGACGGTGGCGCAGCTCGTAGACGCCCATGCGCAGCACGAGCCGGTCGACCGTCGGCAAGCGTTCGAGCGTCCAGCCCTCGAGCAGCGGCGCGATCAAAGCGTCGCTCTGGTCGACGTGCTCGAGCGTGCCGAGCACGAGCTCTTTGACGAAGCCGCGCTGGTCGTCGACGTCGGGCCGGTCGAGCACGTGGCCCAGCGCTTCGCTGGGATCGTGCTTGCCGACTTCGACGCTGAAGAGCGTCTGCAACGCGAGCTCGCGCGCGAAGCGGCGCGTCACCGGTCCGCCGTCGACGCCGCCGCAAACGACGGCAGGTAGTCGATCGAGACGCCGCCGGCCCGAAAGCGCCCGTCGCCGACGATCGCGCGGCAGATGCCGATCGTGGTGTTGATGCCGCCGATGTGCGTGTCGGCCAGAGCGCAGCTCATCCGCGTCAACGCTTCGTCGCGCGTCGCGCCGTGCGCGACGATCTTGGCGAGCAGCGAATCGTAGAACGGCGGCACGTCGAGGCCCGCGTAAGCGTGCGAATCGACTCGAATTCCAGGTCCGCCGGGGAGAACCACTTCGCTGAGCAGCCCCGCCGCCGGCGCGAAGCCGTTCGAGCCTTCCTCGGCGTTGATCCGGCATTCGATCGCGTGCCCCTGCGCGCGCAGCTCGCCTTGTTCAAACGAAAGGCGATGGCCCGCCGCCACGCGGATCTGCTCCTTGACTAGATCGACGCGGAAGAGCAACTCGCTCACCGGATGCTCGACCTGGATGCGCGTGTTCATCTCCATGAAGTACAGGTCGTCGCCGTCGACCAGGAACTCCAGCGTGCCTGCACTGGAATAGCGCACGGCCCGGGCCGCTTCGAGCGCGTACGAGTGCAAGCGCTCGCGCGTCGCTTCCGCGAGCAGCGGCGCGGGAGCCTCCTCGATCAGCTTCTGATGCGACGGCTTCTGCACCGAGCAGTCGCGCTCGCCGACGTGAACCACGTTGCCGAAGGCGTCGCCGATGATCTGAACCTCGATGTGGCGCGGGTTCGCGATCAGCTTTTCCATGTAGAGCCGGCCGTCTTTGAAGTTGGCTTCGGCCTCGGCTTGCGCGGTGGCGAAAGCGTGCTCGAGCTCCTCGGGCGTTGCCACCGCGCGCATGCCTTTGCCGCCGCCGCCCGCCGTCGCCTTCAGCATGACCGGATAGCCGAGATCCTCGGCCGCCGCCAGCGCTTCGGCCGGCGAGGACACGATGTCGGTCCCGGGCGTCGTCGGCACGTTCGCCTCGCGCATCAGCGTCTTGGCCGTCGCCTTGTCGCCCATCTGCGCGATGACGTGCGGCGCCGGACCGATGAAGGCCAAGCCGTGATCCGCGCAGATCTCGGCGAAGCGCGCGTTCTCCGCGAGCAAGCCGTAGCCCGGATGGATCGCGTCGGCGCCCGAGATCAGGGCGGCCGAGATGATGTTGGGGATGTTGAGGTACGAACGCGCGACCGGACCCGGGCCGACGCAGAAGCTCGCGTCGGCGTTGCGGACGTGCAGCGAGCTGCGGTCAGGCTCGGAAAAGATGGCGACCGTCTCGAGGCCCAGCTCGTGCGCGGCACGGTTGACGCGCAGCGCGATCTCGCCGCGATTTGCAATGAGGATCTTGCGAAACATACGGTTGTCCCTGAGCCTAGCGTGCTTCCTCGATCGCGAACAGGGGCTGCCCGTACTCGACCGGCTGCCCGTCGCTGACGAAGACCCGGGCGACGCGCCCGGGGCCCGCAGGGCGGACCGGATTGCGAATGCCGAGGGCTTCGACGTAGGCCAACGCCCGTTCGTCGTCGACCAGCGAGCCTTCGCTCACCGTCGGCCGCGCCAAACGCACGATCCCGACGAACTCGGCCTTGAGCAAGCTGGCGGCCGGACCGACCTCATGAGAGACCGAGCCATTGGTAACGCTGCCCGCGCCGCCGGCGTGCGCGGGCGCGAACTCGCGCGGGGCCGCAGGCGGCTCTGCGCGGGGGCCCCGACGGACATCGATCTCGAGCCCGTCCTCCTCGATCCGGAAACGAACGAGCCCGCTGGACGCGCAGAAGGCGGCAGCTCCTCGAACGCGTTCGAGCGTCTGGTCCCAATCCACAACCCCGGGCCTTCGAGCCGGCGCAGGACCTATCCGCTCTATCGAAGCCCGCTCGGCCTCGGGCAGCCGGAAGAACGCGGCCTCGAAAGCCGGGTCGATTTCGGCGAGCGGTCCCAGCGCGAAAGCCCGCTCGAGCAGCCGGGCGTGCGGGACGACTAGATCCGGCTCGTCGACCACGACGTCGTCGTAGGCCAGGATATCGAGGTCGATGGCGCGCGGCCCCCAGCGGAAAGTGGCCACGCGCCCGAGCTCCACCTCGATCCCCTTGAGCTTCGCCAGCAGCTCGCGCGGCTCGAGCCCGGTCTCGAGCAGCGCCGCCGCGTTCACGAAGTCCGGCTGGCCGGTCACGCCCCAGGCCCGCGTCCGAAAGAGCGACGAGCGCGCGACGAGCCTGCCGAGCGACGAGAGTGCCGCAAAAGCGCGCTCCACGTTGGCGGCCGCTTGGCCCGCGTTGGACCCGACGCCGATCCGCGCTAGGGCCACGTCGCCCCCGCCGAGCCTGCCGCCGAGCCTGTCGAGGCGCGCGACGCGCGCAGGGTCACCGAAGGCGTCGCGCCCGCCAGCAGGGCAGGCTTGCCGATCGTCACGCTGGCCGCGCGCACTCGGGCGTCGGCCAGCAGCGCGCGCAGGATCTCGTCGCCCAACCGTTCCAGCAGCGCGTACGAGCGCTCTTGCACGATGGCCACGACGCGCGCGTGGACGGCCGCGTAATCGAGCGTGTCGGCGAGGTCGTCGCTGGCCCGCGCCGCCGCCAGATCGATCTCGAGCTCGAGATCGAGATCGAACGGCTGCTCCCGGTCGCGCTCGCCTTCGAGCGCGCCGTGCCGGCCGTAGGCGCGAATGCCGCGCACCGCGATGCGGTCGCCGGGCACGCTCACAGCTTTTCCGACCAGCCCTCGGGCCGGCTCCCGCGCACGATCGCGTCGGCGACGACCGTCACGTCGCGCATCTCCGCGACGTCGTGCACGCGCACCACGTCGATGCCGGCGGCGACTGCCAGCGCGATCGTCGCCGCCGTGCCGTAGCCGCGCTCGCCGACGGCTCGACCCGTCAGCTTGCCGATCGTCGACTTGCGCGAGGTCCCGAGCAGCGTCGGGAAGCCCAACGCGACGATGCGCTCGAGCGCGCCGAGAACGGCAAGGTTGTGCTCGGCGAGCTTTCCGAAGCCGATCCCCGGATCGAGAATCACCCGCTCGCGCGCGAGCCCCGCGCGGACGGCTTGCAGCGCTTCCCGTTCGAGATAGGCGAGGACCTCGTCGACGACCGCCCGCTCGTAGATCGGGACGCGCTTGTTGTGCATGACGACGACCGGAACGCCGCATTCGAGCGCGGTCGCCAAGAGCCGGTCGTCCAAGCCCCAAATCGAGTTGAGCATGTCGGCGCCGGCACGGTGGGCTGCCGCGAAGACGTCCGGTTTGAACGTGTCGACCGAAAGGATCGCGTGAGGGAGGCGCGCGCGCACGCCGCGCACGACCGGGATCAGACGGCGCTGTTCCTCGAGCGCGTCGATCGGCACGTGGCCGGGCCGCGTCGACTCTCCGCCGAGGTCGATGACGTCGGCGCCCTGCGCCGCCAGCTCGAGCGCGCGCGCGATCGCGTCCTGCGGGTCGGGCCGTCCGTCGCCTGAAAACGAGTCGGGCGTCGCGTTGACGATCCCCATGAGGTACGTGCGCGCACCCCATGCGAAGCGCCGTCCGCGTAGAACGAGCTCGCCGCGGCTGCCTTCAGCTGCGCGAACGTTCGCCGACATTCTCTAACCACCAGTCTCGCAAGAGGCCCGCGACGAACGTCGAGCCCGTCACGACGACGATGTGCGAGGCATCGGCGTTGCGCCTCGCAACGGAGAGCGCCTCGGCCGGGTCGGCGATCGCGCGCGCGTTGACGCCGGCGAGCTGCGCGATGTTGACGAGCCGCAGCGGACGCGCCGCGGCGCGCCCCGCGGTCTCGAAGGAGGTGAAGACGAACGACGCCGGCAGCTCGAACCAGGGCCGCAGGATCCCGAGCGCGTCCTTGGTGTCGGTGATCGCCACGATGAAGGAGAAACGCCTGCCGGGGAACGTCTCGGCGAGCGCCTCGGCGAGGCTCGCGGCTTTGTCGGGATTGTGCGCGACATCGAACAGGATCCCGGGAAAGCCGGGAAAGAATTCCATCCGGCCGGGAATGACGAGCTGCGCGAACGCACGCTCGACCTCGTCGACCGAGGGACGCAATCCTTCGCGCAAACGCTCGAGGGCGACGATCGCCGCCGCCGCGTTGCGCTGCTGGAAGCGGCCCAGGACCGGGAGCGCGAGCTCGTAGCTGCCGCGCTCCGTCGTCACCGCGAACGACTGCCCGTAAGGCTCGCTTTGGCGCGGCTCGATGCGCGCGTGCTCCGACACGGCGAAGAACGGCGTGCCGCGAGCGTCGCACGTCTCCTGAATCACCGCGCGCGGCGCCGGCGCGGCGCCCGACACGAGAGGGACCCCGGGCTTCGCGATCCCGGCCTTGTCGCGGGCGATCAGTTCGAGCGTCTCGCCGAGCACTTCGGTGTGGTCGAGGCCGACGTTGGTGACGATCGACACCTCGGGTTCGATCAGGTTCGTGCCGTCGAGCGCGCCGCCGACCCCGACTTCCACGACCGCGAGGTCGACGCTCTCTTGGGCGAAGTAGGTCAGGGCCAGCGCCAGCAGCGTCTCGTAGTACGACGGCCGCCCGTGCTCGCGGGTGGTCGCTTCGATCGCGGGCAGCATCTCCGCGAGGACCGCGGCGAAGCGCTCTTCGCCGATCGGGCGTCCGTCGATCCGCGCGCGTTCGGTCATCGAGCTGAGATGCGGCTTCGTGTGCAGGCCGATCGTCTTCCCCGAGGTCGTCAGCGCCGTGGCCAGCATCGTTGCCGTCGAACCCTTGCCGCTCGTGCCGCCGACGTGGATCGTCGGGTAACGCAGATGCGGGTCGCCGAGGTGGCGCAAGAACGCTTCCATCCGCTCGAGCCGCCCTGGGTTGCGGCGCGAGATGGTTTCGTTGATCGCTCCCAACAGGTAGGTCGACGCCTCTTGGAATGTCATCTGCAGTATGAGAACGCGGCGGCCGCCCAAAGCGATGCGGCGCGAGCGTTCGGCACTAGCCGTCGAGCGCCGCGCCGGCGAGCAGGTCGAGGGCGTGCGGCAGCGCGGGCAGGACGACGGCCAGCGTCTCGCGGACGGCCTTGGGGCTGCCCGGAAGGTTGACGATCAGCGTCGTTCCGCGCACGCCGGCAACCGCGCGCGAGAGCATCGCCGTCTTGACGACCTGCAGCGAGGCGGCGCGCATCGCCTCGGCGATCCCAGGAACCTCGTAATCGAGCACGGCGGCGGTCGCCTGCGGGGTCCGGTCGCGCGGAGCGAGCCCCGTCCCGCCGCTGGTGAGGACGAGCGCGACGCGCTCGCGGTCGGCGAGGTCGATCAGCTCGGCTTGCAGCAGCGCCGCGTCGTCGGGCAGCACCCGCTCGCGCACGACGGCGAACGGATCACCCAAGACCTCCTTGATGACCGGAATGCAGGCATCGGCACGCACCCCGGCGGCCGCGCGGTCGGAGAGGACGACGAGCGCGGTCGCATAGCTCACGGCGCGCGCCACGTCCCGCCCTTGCCGCCGCGCTTCTCGACCAAGCGGATCGACTCGATGACGATCCCCTTCTCGAGCGCCTTGGCCATGTCGTAGACCGTCAGCGCCGCGACGGCGGCCGCGGTCATCGCCTCCATCTCGACCCCGGTCGGCGCGGTCGTGCTCGCCGTCGCGTCGATCTGGAGCAGGCCGCGCTCGGCCCAGGCGAAGGTGACGTCGACGCACGCGAGCGGAAGCGGATGGGCGAGCGGAATCAACTGCGCCGTCTGCTTCGCCGCCATGATTCCCGCAAGCTGCGCGGCGACGAATGCGTCGCCCTTCGCGAGCGTGGCGGCGCGCAGCGCATCCTCGGCAGCCGCGCTCATGCGCACGAAAGCGCGCGCGTGCGCGAACCGTTCGGTGGAAGGCTTCTGACCGACGTCGACCATCATCAGGCCGCCGCCCGGGCGAAGATGGGTCGGCTTCGCTATCGGCGGCTGGGCGCCGAAGCGCCCCCCGGCTGGAAGCGCAGCCACACCAGCGAGAGCACTGCGAGCACGAAGAACAGCGCCGCGTGCTTGTAGTGGTGCCCCAGCGGTCCGTGCGGAATCAGGTAGACGGCGGAGAGCGCCAGGAAAATGACAGCGAGGATGATGGCAAGTGCCTTCATGCGATGACCTTCGTCAGAGCGAGGAGGAAGCAGACCGTTCCGAATATCAGGCAATACCAGCCGAACGGGCGCAAATCATTCGTGTGGAAGTAGCGCGTCAGAAAAGCGACGGACGCGTAGGCCGTGACGCCGGCGAGCACGCCCCCGAGCAACGACTGAACCAGCACCACGTTCGCACCGGGGGCGAAGAGTTCGGGGATCTCGAGGACCGAGGCTGCACCGATCGCCGGCGTCGCCAGCAGGAACGAGAAGCGCGCCGCGTCCTCGTGGCTGAGGCCCTCGAGCAGCCCCGCCACGATCGAAGCACCGGAACGCGAGATGCCGGGCAGGAGCGCCGCCGCTTGCGCCAGCCCGACCTTGGCGCCGTCGCTCAAGGAGAGCGCCCACAGGCTGCGGGTCGCCTTTCCGCCGGGTTCGCGCGCCGCGCGCCGCAACCGTTCGCCCGCGAACATGACGAAAGCGTTGGCGATGAGGAACAGCGAGACCAACTCCGGGGAGCCGAAGATCTGACGGACCGGCTTCTCGAGAAAGACGCCGACCAGCGCCAGCGGGATCGTTCCGGCGACGAGCAGCCAGCCCGTCTTCTCGTCGCGGTCGGCGCTGAAATTGCCGCGCGCGACGCTCGCGGCGAGCGCGCGCCCGATGCGCACCCAGTCGGACCAGTAAAAGACGACCAGCGCCGTTGCCGTGCCCAGGTGCAGCACCACGACGAAGGCGAGAAACGTCGGATCGCTGCGATCGATGCGCCAGTGCAGCAGCGCCGGCACCAGGACCGTATGCCCTAAGCTGGAGACGGGAAAAAGCTCGCTGACACCCTGCAGCACCGCGAGCAGCATCGCTTGGAGGAAGGTCACGCCTCCGCTCGAATCGCCGGTGCGCTACTGGCCGGTGAAGTCGGCGCGGAAGAGATACGAGCCCGCGATCGGCTGGCAATCCTCGATTTCGGGCGTGTAGCTGCTCTGCTCCGCGGCCTTGACGGCGGCATTGTCGAGCGAAGCGTTCCCCGACCCTCGGTAGACGGAAGCTCCGGCGACCGCGCCGGTCGCCGTCAGCGTCACCTTGACCTGGACCGTTCCCGTCGCACCCTGCTGCCGCGCGATGTCCGGATAGTCCGGTTCGACGGGGCGCGTGACGGTCGCGTCGACGTGGGGCTGCGCGCAGGCAGGCGGCTTCGGCGTCGGTGGGGGCGGGGGCGCGGTCGCAGGCGGCGCGGTACTGGGCGCGCCGCTCGCCGCGGTCCCTTGCGGCACACCGTTTTCGTTGCCGGCCGCGGGCGCGACGTATCTGCTCTCGGAGGGCCCGGAGGCCGACTTCGAGGTCGTGTGAACGACGTTGAGCTTGAGCTTGGGCTGCGGCGGCGGATTGGTCGTGCGGACCGGCGGCGGCGTCTGCTTGGGCGGCGGCGTCGGGGTGGGCGGCGGGGTCGGCGGCGGAGGGGTCGGGACGACGACCTTGATCTTGCGCGTCACCGAGACTTTCTCGATCTCGGGCTTATCCTCGCGCGGCGGCTTGTAGAGGCCCAGGATCGGACCGAAGATCAGGTGCAGCGCCAGCGAGATGACGAAAGCCCAGCCGAGAAAAGAACGCACTTTCTCGGCCGGCGGCAAAGGCACCGGCAGCATCGGCTGCTGCGAACTCATCTTAGTGTCCCGACCCAGCCACTAGACCTTCTGCCCTTCGATGTGGTTCGCCAAGCCGAAATTGGTGAGGTTCTCGTGCTTCGCCGCGTCCATGACTTGCAGGATCGTCCCGTAGCTCGCCTTCGGATCGGCCTTGATGATCACGCTGTTGTAGACGTGATTGGTCTGGTTCTGCAACTCGTGGAAGGCTGCGGACGCGCCTTGGATGTCGACGACCTGCGAGCCGATTTGGATCTTGTCCTTGTCGTCCACGTAAACGATGATCTGCGACTCTTTGACCTTGTCCCGGTTGTGGGCGTCCGGCAGCCTGGGCTCTTTGGTCACCGACGCCAGGATGATGAAGATGATCAAGAGGACCAGCAGCACGTCCGTGAACGGCGTGATGTTGATCGTCGACATCACGTCTTCGTCGCCGGAGCTCGTCGTGACGGCCATGTTACGAGGTCACGAAGCCGACGTCGTCGAGGTTCGACTCCTTGGCTGCGTCCAGGATGCGAATGATCGTGCCGTAAGGGGCCTTGGCATCCGCGGTGATGGCGACGTGCAGCCGGCCGCGCTTGCGCGCGTCCGCGGCGATGACGCCGTAGATGCTGCGCTCGTCGGCGCGCGTTCCGTCCACGAAGATCACGCCCTTGTCGTTGACCTCGATGTCGATCTCTTTCTTGGGGTTGTTCTGCATCGCGCTCGGGTTGTTGTTGTTGGGGAGCTCCTTCTGAAAGCCGGGCGGCGTGATGAGCGCCGCCAAGATCATGAAGATGATCAGCAGCACGAGCAAGACGTCGGTGAACGGCGTGATGTTGATCTCCGCCATCACGTCGTCTTCTTGCTTCGCGGAAAGGAGCGACATCTAGGGTACCGGCCCGGACCTATTTTGCGCCGGCGGGCGCGGCAGCCGCCGAGCCGCCCGCGGGCTTGTAGAGATCGGTCGGAATCGCCTCGCCGACGTTGTGGAAGTGAAGGATCTCGGCGAGCTGATTGGCCGCGACGATCATCTCCTGGTTGTACGACTTGATGCGCGTCTTGAAGTAGTTGAAGAAAATGACCGCGATGACCGCCACGAAGAGGCCGGCGGCCGTCGTGATCAGGGCCTCCGAGACGCCCGCCGCGACGACGGCCGGCGTCGAGTTCCCCTTCAACGCGATGTCCTGGAAGGCGCGGATGATGCCCAACACGGTTCCGAAGAGTCCGACGAACGGCGCGATGACCGCGATCGTGCCGATGACTCCCAGGTTGCGTTCCAATGAGTTCAAATGTTCCATGAGCGCGATGGAAAGCGCATCCGTGATGTCGGCCCGATTCTTGGTCCCGCGCTGCAACCCGAACTTGAGGATCTTCGGCAGCATGCCCTTGTTCTCGTCGCAGACGCGGATCGCGCCCGGCAAATCGTCGGCCGCGATCCGCTGGGCGATCTGACGCAGAAGGTCCTTGCTGTCGCCGTGCTGCTGCCCGAAGAAATACAGGCGCTCGATCACGATCGCCACCGCGACGATCGAGCAGACCAGCAGGCCCCACATGGCCGGGCCGCCCCGCTGAAGAAAATCGAAGAATCCGCTAAAAAGATCCACGCTTGCTACGGCGCCTCCGGTAAAACTTTCTTGATGATTGGTCGAGCAAGGCGAAGCGACGCCGAGACCCGTCGTGACTGCTGGCTATTGTCCTTGCTCGCACCGTATTCCTCGCTGCTCGATTTAACGGGTGCGGCTCAACTGCGCGATCGCTTTCTCTATCGCGTTGGAAAGATTCGAGTCGCCCGCCTTTTTGGCCGAAGCGTCGGCCTTCTGGAGGTAGACCAACGCATCTTTCTGGCGTCCGGTTTGATTGCCCAGGGCAACGCCGGCGGCATAGTTCGCGACGGCACTCTGGGGATCGGAGGCCAAAGCCTTGTCGGCGTCGGCTTTCGCCTTGTCGTTGAGGGGACTGGGCTGAGCGTTGAGGTAGGCGATCGCTGCTTGCGCGTAGAGCGCGACGGCCTGGGAAGGAACCTGTCGCGCGCCTTCCTCGAAAACGGCCGCTGCGTCTTCGTGTTTCCCAGAGTCCGCCAGCGCCTGAGCCTTCTTCACGTAGTAGTTCGCGATCGCGATCTGCGCGTTGGAGTCGTCCGGTTCCAGTTGTGCCGCCTCGGCCGCGACCGGCAGGGCCGCGTCCACGTTGCCAGCATCCGCGTAGGCTGAGACGAGGTTGTCGTCGATCAAGGCGCGTTGATGCGCGGTCGCTTGTTGGCTCGCAGCCAGCGCGCGAGCTTTCTCGAGGTCCGCGGCCGCCGCGGCATCGTCGCCGTTCGAATATTCCCCGAAGCCCAGCGCGTTGTACGTCGCGAAGCCCGGCGCGAGCTCCGCCGCGCGCTTGGCCTCGGCGACGCCGGCAGCGAAGGCCTTGGCCTTGTACTGAGCGACCGAAGCCTCCGAGTAGGCCTTGGCCGCGATCCCCTTGGCGCGGTCCGGGATCGTCCCAGCTTTGTCGAAGGCCGCGACCGCGTCGTCGTACTGCTCGAGGAACGTGTCCGCGATCCCCAAATCGAGCTGCGCCTGCCGGTCCCCCGGGTGCTGGGCGGCGTACGCCAGCAAGCCGCTCTGCGCGCCCTTGTAGTTCCCGGCGCGGGTCATCATCTCGAAGGAACCCAGCGTCCCCACGGCACCGCCGCTGAATGAGGCTTCGGTCCCGGTGAACTTCAATTCGAAGTCGTAATAGGCGAGGATCGGCTTCCCGTTCTTGAGCGCCGGACGGTAGGTCGAGGTTCGGGCGATCTCGGTGGCCGCCTGATCGTCGCCGTGATTCGTCGAGCTGATGATCCCTTCGATCGAGGGAACGCCGCCGGCGTCGATCTTGACCTTGAGCTTGACGCTTCCGGGACCGCTCAACGCAGAGGTAGCGACGCCCTGCTTGAGCAGCTTGGGCGGCTGATAGCTGCCGGCGTCCTGCGCCCAGGCCGCCTGCGGCCAGGCAAGCCCCCCCGCACAAGCCCCCGCGATCAGCACGTTTCGTAGGCGCATCCCTTACCTCGCGTCGGGAAGGTCGTATTCGCAGATGTGAACGTGGTGCAAGCCTTCGTCGTTTCCCAGGAGCAGGGCAACCGCCGCAGCCGCGGCCGCAAAGCGGGGAGCCAGCCGGTCCGGCTTCCCCGCCTCGAGCGCCACGGCGAACTCGGAAAGGATGGCAGAAAGAGCGCGAACTTCCTGCGCCACGGACGCACCGTTGGCTTCCAGGATCGAGCGCCACATGCTCCAGGGCGAGGCGCTCAGCCTGATCGCACCCCGCATCCCCGTTCCGCAGAGCTCGGCGACGGCCGGCTCTCCCAGCCGCGAACCCAAGAGCGCACCCAGGGCGACCGCCGCGAGCTGGGGGAGATCCGAGGTCAGCGCCACGATCCGGTCGTGTTCGACCGAGTCGAGGGGGACCGGCCTCGCTCCCAGCGCCTCGATGAAGGCTCGAGCCCGCTCGACGGCCTGCGGCGCGGCGCCCGGCTCGTAGGTCCAAACCTTGCCGGCGAAGAGATCGGCTCGCGCTGCCTGCGGGCCGCTTCGCTCCGAGCCGGCGATGGGATGGGTCGGGACGAAACCTTGCAGACCCGCCCCGGCACGCGCGACCGGAGCCTTGAGCGAGGCGACGTCGAGGATCAGCCCGGCGGCCGGGGGTTCGTCAACCAAGGTCGCGAGCGTGGCAAGGGTCACCTCGAGCGGCGTGGCCAGGACCAGCACGTCCGCCTTCCCGAGCTCGCTCGCAGCGGCGGCGACGGCGTCGAGCGCACCGCCGGCCAGCGCGCGCGCGGCGTGTTCGGGCCGCGCGTCGTAGCCGGTCACGCGCATTCCGGCCGCCCGGGCCCGCAGCCCGATCGAGGCGCCGATCAGCCCAGTCCCGAGCAGGCCGAGATCAGCGGACGGCAAGTGCCGGGGTCGGCAGCGAGCGCTCGACGGCGGCCGCGACCGGCGCCAGGCGGCTCATGAGATCGGCGAAGTTGGAGACCGTGAGCGACTGCGGTCCGTCGGAGCGCGCCGCCGCGGGATTGGGGTGGACCTCGACGAGCAGCCCGTCGGCGCCGGCCGCGACCCCCGCCAAGCTCATCGGGAGGACGAGCGCCCGGACGCCGGTCCCGTGCGAAGGGTCGACGATGACCGGCAGGTGCGTCAGCGCGCGCAGCACCGGCACGGCGGAGATGTCGAGCAGGTTGCGCGTCTGCGTGTCGTAGGAACGGATGCCGCGCTCGCACAGCACGACTTGGTGGTTGCCGGCCGCGAACACGTACTCGGCGGCCATCAGCCACTCTTCGATCGTCGCGGCGATGCCGCGCTTGAGCAGGGCCGGATGCCGCGCCTGCCCGACCTCGCGCAGCAGCGTGAAATTCTGCATGTTGCGCGCCCCGATCTGCAGCATGTCGGCGTAGCGCACGACCAGCTCGACGTCGCGCGGATCGAGGACTTCGGTGACGACCGCGAGCCCGTTGCGGTCGGCCGCATCGCGCAGCAGCTTGAGGCCCTCCTCGCCGAGCCCCTGGAAGGCGTAGGGCGAGGTGCGCGGCTTGAAGGCGCCTCCGCGCAGCAGGTTCGCACCGGCCCGGGCCACGCCCGCCGCCGCCGTTTCGAGCTGCTCGCGCGACTCGACGCTGCAGGGCCCCGCACAAATGGCCAGCGTTCGGCCGCCGAAACTGATCCCTTCGCGAACTTGCACGACGCTGCGCGCTTGCCGGCCTTCCTTGCTGACCAGCTTGTAGCTGCGCGAAATCGGGACGACCGACTCGACCCCGTCGAGCTGGGAGAACTGCGCCAGCAGCGTATCCTTGTCGTCGGCCGCGCCGACCACGCCGACCACGGTACGCTCCTGGCCCTTGCTGACGTGGGCGGCGAGCTTGAGCGAGGCGATCAGGGCGGTCACGGCGTCGAGTTCGGCGTCCGACGAATGCGGCCGCATGACGATGATCATTGTGGTGTCGTGCTCCGGGAAACGAGGTCGGGACGAAGCGCAACCGCTTCGCGCAAATAAATGTGAACCATCTCGTGCTGCGCACGTTCCGTGTTGACGTGCACCAGCACGCGGATGCAGCGCTGCAGCCGGCCGGGGACGCCGATCTCGGTGAAGTTCAAGAGCGGCACCATCGTCCAACCCATCCGGCGAGCGGCAGCGGCCGGAAATTCCGCACGCAGGTCGGGCGTGACGGTGAAGAGCGCGGAAGCGACGTCCTCCGGCTTGAGGTCGTTGGTCGCGACGATCTCGCGCACCAGTTCCTCGGTCGCCTCCAAAATGACCGCCGCGTCGTCGCGGTCGACCGTCGTCGCCCCGCGGATCCCTCGTACCATCGTCATCTTCCGTTCCGTTCTTCGTCACCGCCCGCCCCGGCTCGTCTTCGCCCGCTCTCCCGTTCCGCTTCCTGCTGCACCTTGCGCAGGGAGGCTCGCTCTTTGGGGCTGGCCTCGCGCCAGTGGCCGACCGGAAGATCGCCCAGCGCCAGCGGCCCGAAACGGAGGCGGACGAGCGAGACGACCGGATGGCCGAGCGCTTCGAACATGCGCCGCACCTGGCGGTTGCGTCCTTCGTGGATGGTCAGATCGACTTCGGAGAGCGCCGGCCCCGTCCGCACGACCCGGAGCTTGGCCGGAGCGGCACCGCCCTCGTCGAGACGGACGCCCGCCAGGACCCGCTCGACCTCTTCGGGACCGAGCCGGCCCCGGACGACCGCGCGGTACGTCTTCTCGACGCCGAAACGGGGATGCGTCAGCACGTGGGCCAAGTCTCCATCGTCCGTCATCAGCAGGACTCCGGAGGTGTCGTAGTCGAGCCGCCCGACCGGCACGAGCCGTCCGCCGTCCTGCGGCACGAGCGCGGCGACCGTGCGCCGGCCCTCGGGGTCGCGCATCGTCGTCATCACCTTGGCGGGCTTGTGCAGGACGAGGTAGCGGCTCTGGGCCGGCGGCGCCACGGCGCGCCCGCCGACCTCGACCCGGTCGCCCGGCGCGACGCTCGTGCCGAGCTCGCGCACGACGCGGCCGTTGACCCGCACCCCTCCCGCCTCGATCAGCTCTTCGGCCCGCCGCCTCGACGCGACGCCCGCATGCGCGAGGAATTTTTGCAATCGCACGCCGTCGGAGTTTCGGCCGTCAGGCCGAGTCGCCCGCCATCCGCACGAATTCGTCGGCGGAGCCCGCCTCGCGCAAGCGCCGGCGCAGCGTTTCCGTGAGGGTGCCGCTCCCCGCCGCGGCGCAGGCACGCCGCACGAGCTCCGCGGCGCGCAGTTCCGCGGCACTCAAGAGTTCCTCCGCGTGCGCCGTCCGCGAACGCGCGAGATCGAGCTCGAACCCCGAACCGTCGAAGTCTCCGGACTGCGCCAGCGCGATCGTCGCGTTGGCCGACTCGATGAACTCCGCCGGCCCTTCCGAAGGCGCGACGGCCGCCGCCACGATCGTCAGCGAGCCCCCTTCCTCGAGGCGCCGTGCCGCTGCCAGGAAACGCTTGCCGCGATAGCGCGCTTCGTAGGCGCGCGCCAGCCCGGCGAGCGAATCGATCAGCAGCACGGCGTCGCCGCCCAGCTCCGCGATCCGCTTGGCGCGGTCGAGCGTCAGGTCTGCCAGGTGCGCCTGCTGGTCGGGCGGGTCGCCCAGCGAGCCGGCCGCGATCTCGACGGGGAAGGAGCGCCGCGCCTCGGTCACGTCCTCGGGACGCGCATCGACGAGCAGCGGAAGGACGGCGACGGCGGGGTAGTTGCGGCGCAGCGATTTCGCGATCTCGACGAGCAGGGTGGAGCCGCTCCCGTTCGATGAGCCGAGCACGACGGCACGCTGGCCTTGCCCGAGCGGAGCGAACAGGTCGATCTCGCGCAGGATGAAGGGTGCCGCGGCGTCACCCAAGGTCAGCCGCTCGAGCGGGCGGACGGCGGTCCGCCGTTCGAAGAGCGGGCGTCCCAGGAGCGCATCGGGCTCGCGACCGTTGACCGACTCGATCTTGATCAAGCCGTGATAGCGCTCGTTGTCTTTCGGCGGCCGCGAAAGGCCGACCACGAGGTCGCCACGGCGCAATTCGAAACGCCTGATCTGCGAGGGGCTGACGTAAACGCCCTCGCCCGAAGCTTCGCCCGGGCGCCGCAGGAAGCCGAAGCCGTCGGCGTGCACGTCGAGCATCCCCTGCATCCGTTCGACGCCCATCCGCCGCGCCTGCGCTTCCAGGATGAGGGCGATCAACTCGTCCTTGCGGCAGCGTGAAGGTAACTGGACGACAAGGATCTTGGCCAGTTCGGTGAGCTCGGGCTTGGAGAGGAGCTCGAGGCGATCGGCGCTCAGGAGTTCCTGCGACGTCGAGGGAGTGGAGGGCAGCGGAATCGGCGGACTTCTTTTCTAGGTCTGCGCGGGAGGGAAATGGGAGGGGAAGCGGCGGCGCAAAAAGGCGATGAGGGCCCGCTTCAAAGCGGCACCCGTTTAGACCCTAGCACGCCGGCCTCAGGGGACGCGAGCGACGAAAGGCCCTAAACGTTGAGACGACTCGGACCGCTCACGAAAGGACTCCCGCGCTCGTAATAGCGCAGGGTGCGATGCGCTTCGCGCTTCAAGCCGATGCGGACGCTCTCGCCGATCTGGGGGCTCGCCCCGCTCGCGGCCGCGAGCCAGAGGCTCCCCTTCGCGCACAGGTCGAGTCCGTCGTGGCGGCGGTCGATCCCGAGTCCCGCGGCCAGCCGCCCCGGGCCGCGCAAGAGATCGCGCAGCGGCGCGTCGCCGCGAAGACGCTCGATCTCATTGATTCCGGCCAGCGGCTCGGCCGCGCGCAGCAAGACCGCCGCCCCGATCCCCGCTCGATCGCTCGAGACGTTGAGGCAATACGACGTCCCGTAAATGAAATAGACGTAGGCGTGCCCGCGGCGCAGGAACATCGAGCGGTTGCGCCCGGTCTCGCCGCGGAAGGCGTGCGAGCTGGCATCGCCCGGGACGTAGGCTTCGGTCTCGACGATGCGCCCGGCGAGCCTGCCCGCGCCGGTCTCGCGGACGACGACCGCGCCGATGAGGAAACGGGCGAGCGCGGCCGTCTCCAGAGGGAGCTCCGCCCGCCGCAACCGGCGCAGCCTCAAGCGGCGACGTGCAGGGAGACCTCGGCGCGGGCTCGGGCGGTCAAGTCGCGCGCGACGCCGTCGCGAGCCGCCGCGACCCGGACGTGCCGGAACCGGTTGAGGCGGCACCGCAAGCTCACGTAGGGGAGGATCAGGGCACCCGGAAGCGAGCGGCGCTCGGCCAGGTCGAGCGGCACGGACTCGTCGTCCAGCTCGATCTCGACGCTCCGGATGCCGCGCTCGAGCAGCGCCGCCGCAACCGCATCGAGCGCCGCATAGGCCACATCCCGGCCTCGCAGCGAGGGGAGCGGCCGGCAGGTGAACCCCACCCTGACGAGGGACCCGCGAGCGCCGCTCTCGGCCGATCTGCGCAGGGCTGCGTAGGCCACGCCGACACCGTCCGCGCCGGCCGCAAACCCGACGGTCACCGCCACTAGCTCTTTGCTTTCCCGCTGCTGGCTCATCGTTCGAGCCCCCTCACGACTCCGAGCCCCCTCACGACTCGCGCCTGCTTTGATACGATTATAGCCCGAACATACGTTCGAGTCAAGCCGCTCAGGCGCTCGCAGCCGCCGGCCTTCTCCGCTCCTGCAGCGAGGCGTAGAGCGTCAGCACGCGCTCGGCCAGCCGAGCGCTGTCGTAGCGCAGCGCGACCTGCGCGCCGCGCTCGCGGTCGCTCCGGTCCTCCCCCGCGAGCACCGCGCGCAGCGCGGCCGCCAGCGCTTGGGGATCGGCCGGCACCACTCGGCCCGCGCCGCCGAGCACGTCGCGGGTCTGCGGCGTGTCCGCGGCCACGACGCCGAGCCCGCCGGCCAGCGCCTCGACCAAGACCAGGCCCTGCGTCTCGCTGCGGCTCGTGAAGATGAACGCGTCGGCCGAGGCGTACGCATCGGGCAGCGCCTCGCGCGGAAACTCGCGAGCGAAGGTGACGCGCCGCGCGACGCCGAGGCGCTGGGCATCGCGCTCGAGCGCCTCGCGGTGCGCGCCGTCGCCGATGACGACGAAGCGGACCGCCGGATCGCCGAGCCGCGCGAACGTCTCGAGGGCCAGGCCGAGGTTCTTCTCGCGACCCAAGCGCCCCACGGAGAGCAGCATTTTGTCGTGCGGGCCCACGCCCAGGCGCGCGCGCAGGTCGTCGCGCCGGCACCCGCTCGCAAACTGCGCGACGTCGATTCCGCTCGGCACGACTTCGATGCGCGCGCGCACGCCGAGCTCGCGCAGGCGCCCTTCCATCGCTGCGGTCGGCACGATCACCGCATCGCAAGCGTTGGCGTACGCGCGCGTAAGATGCGCCGCCGCGTTGCGCGTCGCACGATGGTCGAACGGAACGTAGTGCGCGTATTCTTCGAGCTGCGTGTGATAGGTGAAGACGAGGGGCACGCGCAGGCGCCGGGCGTAACGCACGCCCATCCATCCGGTGACGAACGGAGAGTGCGTGTGCACGATCGACAAGCCCGCCAGCGCGCGCACGCGCCGTTCGTCCGGAAACGGCAGCGTCAGGCGATAAGCCGTTCTGGTCGGCAGCGGCAAGGACGGCACGCGAACGAGATCGTCACGCAGCTCCGTATAGCCGGGCATGCGCGGCGCGACGTACACCACCGTGTGCCCGCGAGCGCGCAGCGCGCTCGCGAGTGCATCGACCGAAGCGACGATTCCGTTCTGAATCGGCCGATAACATTCAGTGAACAGGCCGACGCGCAGAGAGTTCACAGCTTGAGACTTTTCCTACCGGATACGGAACGCCTACATACGTCACAGCGTTTCTTCGATGAATTGACTAAGAGCCGTGCAGTGTGGTATCGTGGCCGGGCTCAGGCGCCCCGACGGGTGCGGAGCTTACGGTGGAACCCTTCTTCGGAAGCGTCAACCCGCTACTTTGCAGACTACGTGCCCTTGCCCGGCGAACGCCCGATGCGGTCGTCTTCGCTCGGCTCAACTGAGGCGCACGTCCCGAAAGGAGCCGCGTTGCACGTAAACGCTCGAAATTTCGCGACCTTTGTCGCAGCAAGCGCACTGGCGCTGGGATTGTCGTTGTCCGGCACGCATGCGGCCGCCGCCGAAGCGGCGCCGCCGGCTTCCGCTCAGGCTCCCGCAGCCAGGCCGAGCGTGGCCGGAGTTTCCGTTTCGATCGTGCGCGACGGACTCGAGTCGACCTATCTGACCCGCGCCCGCACGGTCGCCGAGTTTCTTGACGAGCAAAACATTGCGCCCGCGGCCGACGACTATCTCTCCGCAGGGAAGAACGATGCGCTCGTCGACGGCATGAGCATCGTCTACCGTCCCGCCGTCGACGTCCCGCTCACGGTCGACGGCACCCAACGCACGGTCCGCACCACGGCTGCGACGGTCGCCGATTTACTTCAGAGCCAAAATATCGTCCTCGGGCCGAACGACGAAGTGACGCCGACGCTCGACGAGCAGCCGCAGTCCGACGAAGGCGTGCGCGTCGTCCGCGTCAGCATCTGGACGCAGGAGATTCGCGAGCCGGTCGCCGCACCGCTCAAGCGCCGTTACGACGTCAACCTCGCGGCCGGCACGACCCGGACGCTGCAGGCCGGAGCCGCGGGCGAACGCGTCGTTCAAGTGCGTTTCGTGCAGCGCGACAAGTCGGCGCCGGTGCGCACGATCCTCGCCTCGCACATCATCCGCGCGCCGCGGACGCGAATCATCGTGCAAGGCGTCAGCGAGTACGCGACGCTGGCCAATTACGCGGAAAAGGGCTTTCAGAGTGCGGTGCACTTCGCCAGCGCGGCCCTGCACATGATCGCAACCGCCTACACCGCGGGCTGCTACGGCTGCAGCGGCATCACCGCCAGCGGCGTGCCGGCCGGGCACGGCATCGTCGCGGTCGATCCGGCTCTCATTCCGCTGGGCACGAGGCTCTACGTCCCAGGTTACGGGCGGGCCGTCGCGGGCGATACCGGCGGCGCGATCCGCGGGAACCGCATCGACCTGGGGTTCAACTCGCTCGGTGAGGCGCTGCGCTTCGGCCGGCGCGAGATCACCGTGTACGTCTTGCGATAGACGCCTCCCAGGATAAACCCGCCCTTCACCCGCGCGCGCTTCTCGCCGCGCGGGGCTTGCGGCCGAAGAAGCGCCTCGGCCAGCACTTTCTCATGGATGCGGGCGCCGCGAAGCACATCGCTTCGCTCTGCACGCTCGAGGGCTCCGGGGCGGTCGTCGAAATCGGCGCCGGAACGGGCGTCTTGACGCGCGCTCTGCTCGAGGCGGGCGCGCGCGTCACGGCCGTCGAGATCGATCCCGACCTGACCGAACTGCTGCGCGCGCAGGCCGAGCTCGCCGCCGCCCGCATCGTCTGCGCCGACGCGCTCGAATTCGACTACGCGGCAGCGGCCGGCAGCAAGCCGTGGTGCGCGGCGGGCAACCTGCCCTACAACATTGCGACGCCGCTCGTCGCCGGCTGGTTGACGCGAGCGCCCGAGCCGCAGCGCATCGTCGTCATGGTGCAGCGCGACGTCGCCGACCGATTCACCGCAAAGCCCGGAACGCCGTCCTACGGAAGCCTTTCGGTGCTGGTGCGCTATCACGCGCTGGCTCGCCGGGCGTTCGTGCTGGGCCCCGGCGCATTCTACCCGCGGCCGCGCGTCGACAGCGCGGTCGTCGTGCTCGAACGCCGCAGCGAGCCGGCGGTCGGCGTGCGCGACCGCGAGTTCTTCTGGCAGGTCGTGCGCGCCGGGTTCGCGTACCGCCGCAAGACGTTCGCCAACAGCATCGCGATCGCGCTGGGCATCGAGCGCGCACGCGTTCAGACGGCGCTGGCAAAGCACAAACTCGATGCGGAGATACGTGCGGAACAACTCGACCTGGGGGCTTTCGCGGCTCTCGCCGACGAACTGGCCTCCTGACGCCTGGAACCCGCCGGTGACGGCGCTGGCGGCATGCGGAGCACTGTTCCTAGCCTACGCTCCGGGAATCGTCTATCTGGGGGCCGGAATCCGGCGCGGGGCCTACACGGCCGGCCACGTACCGCCGATGCAATTTCTGATCGCGCAAGCCGTCTGCTACGTCCCCCTGGCGCTGTATCTGCTGCTCGCGATCCCCGCGCTCGCGCGCGTTCCGCTCGCGAAGCTCGGCTTTCGCGCTCCCGCACGGCGCGAGATCCTAGGCGGACTGGGCGGCGCCGCCGTGATGTGGCTAATCGTCGCCGTCTCCAGCGCCCTGCTCGCCGGCCTGACGCACCGGCACGACACCGAGCCCGCCGTCGCGCTCCTGCAACAGATGAAGACCCCGCTCCAGAAGGTCGTCTTCGCCGCAGTCGCCGTCGTCTTGGCGCCGATGGTCGAAGAGCTCGGCTTCCGCGTGTTCATCTTCAACGCGTTCACGCGCTACGTCGACATGTGGCCTGCGGCTTTGCTCAGCGGTCTGGCCTTCGGCTTGGTGCACGCGCTGGGGAACCCGGGGCAGATCCCGACCGTCGCCATTCCGCTCGGTCTCGGCGGCGTGGTGCTCGCCTACGTCTACGCCGCCAATCGCTGCTACTGGTCGAGCGTCATCACGCACGGCACGTTCAACGCGGTCAGCGTCATCGCCATCTTCTTCTTCCACGCGACCTAGAGGTGCGCAACGCGCTCGTGCGCTTGGGTGTAGACGCCTCCAACCTGGCCCGGGACCGCCGCGGAATGGGGCGCCTCGCGCGCAACATCCTGGCTGCGGCGTTCGCCGGCGGGGAGATCGAGGTGACGCTGCTGAGCGCGCGGCGCGGCGACGCGCGCGCGCTGCGAGCCGAGTTTCCCGCAGCACGCGTGTGCGGCTCGAACAGCGCGCGGCGGCGCGCGGCCTACGACGTCGTTTGGTACCCCTTCAACGGCATGCTTTTCGGGGCGGCGGCGCCGGCGCTGGTCACGGTGCACGACGCCTTCGCCTTCACCGAACCGCATCCGGAGCGCGTCGCGCGCTGGCGCGAGCAGCGTCCGATCCTGCGGGCGGTGCGGGCGGCCACGCGCATCTGCACCGACTCGGAATGGAGCCGCGGCGAGCTCGTGCGCGTGCTCGCGCTCGATCCGGCGCGCATTTCGGTGGTGCGGCCCGTGCCCGAGCCGTTTTGGTACCCCGCGGCCGACGCGCGCTTGCCGGCGCGGCTGGGGCAGCGCCGCTACGTCTTGCTGGTCGGGGCGCGCGAGCGGCGCAAGAATGCCGGCATGCTGATCCGCGCCTGCGCCCGGGCGCTGCGCGGTCCCGACGAAACGCTCGTCGTGGTCGGCGAGCTCAACCCGGAGGACCGGCGCCTGGCGCTCGCGCTCGGGGTCAGCGCGGGCGAGGTCGCGCCGGCGAGCGACGAGACGGTCCGTGCGCTCTACCGCAACGCGAGCGCCGTCGCCGTTCCGTCGCTCGCCGAGGGTTTCGGACTCGTCGCCGCCGAGGCGCTGGCTTGCGGCGCGCCCGTCCTCGCGGCCGACGCCGCGGCGCTTCCCGAAGCGACGGCGGGCGCCGCGATGCTGCTCGATCCGCTCGACGCCGGCGCCTGGGCTGACGCGATCCGCGCCGTGCTCGACGAGCCCGGCCGCGCCGCGGCCCTGCGCGCTCGCGGCGTCGCGGCCTTCGCCACGGCGGATCGAGGCCGGCCGGCCAGGGAATTCCTCGCCCTCTTGCGGGAGCTCGCCGGCGCCGGAGCGCCGCCGGCGCTCTAGGTCGAAGCGGAGAGGAGCTCCTCCGTCGCGCGCGCCGCGCTCCCGCCGCGAACCTCCTCGACGATCGCCCGCAGGGCCGACTTGAAGCGCTCCGGCCCGAATCGCTCCGCGTGCTCGCGCAGCACGGCCGGGTCGTAACCGGCCGGATCGAAGCGCGCCAGAAGCGCGGCGAGCGAAGCGGCCGCCGGATCCCCGAAATGCTCGCCGGTCACGCCCGGTTCGATCGTCTCGAGCGCCCCGCCGCGGCCGTAGGCCAGGGCCGGCCGGCCCGCGGCGTTCGCCTCGAGCGGGACCAAACCGTAATCTTCCTCCCCCGGCAGGATGACGGCGCGAGCCCGGCCCATCACCTCGCGCAGTTCCGCGTCGGAGAGCGCGCCGAGAAACTCGGTGCGCGTTCCGGCGGCCGCGGCACGCAGCGCGCCCTCGGCGGGCCCGCTGCCGACGATCCGCAGCGGGACCCGAGCTCGCGCGCAGGCTTCGATCGCGACCTCGACGCGTTTGTAGGGGAGCAGCCGCGAGACGACCAGATAGTATCCGCCCGAGCCATCGCCGACCTCGAAGCGCTCGACGTCGACCGGGCAGTGCAGCACGTACGCTTCACGGCCGTAGTATCGCCGGATGCGCGCGGCGACGTTGCGCGAATTCGCCACGAAGGCCGTGGGCCGCGCGGCCGCGCGCCGGTCCCAAGCGACCAGAGGCGCGATCGCGGGGCGCGCCAGCGCGGCGGCGCCGAAGCCGCCGACGTAGCTGTCATATGCGAACGCGAAGCGGCTGACCGTGTTGATATAGCAGACGTGCGTCGCACCGGGCCGAACGCGAACGCCCTTCGCCCACGCCGTCGTCGAGCTGACCACGAGATCGTATGCCGAGAGATCGAACGCCTCGAACGCGGCCGGATAGAGAGGCGCGAGCAGCCGGAAGTAGCGCTGCGAGAACGGCAGCATCTGCAGCGCGGAGGTGTGGACGCGCGCCGGATCGACGACCGCCCGCGCGACCTGGGGCTCGAACAGCGACGTGTAGACCGGCGCGCCGGGAAAGGCGTCGGCGATGTGCCGAAAAACGCGCTCGGCGCCGCCGAGCTGGTTCAGGTAGTCGTGGACGAGGGCGGTCTTCTCAGTCGCCAGGGGAGACCTGACGCGGCAGGACGAGGGTGACGATATAGCGTTGCAGGTACTGCTTGGCGACGCGCTGCACGTCGGCCGGCGTCGTCTGCTCGAGCGCATCGAGCGCCGCGTTCATCGCGTCCGCGCCCAGCCCCCACGAGGCGAAGGCACCGAGCAGGTACGAGCGGTCGGAGAGGCTGACCGAATCGGTCAGAAACTGTCCCTCCGCCGTCGTCTTGAAGCGGCTCAGCGTGGCGGCGGTGAGCGGCCGCTGCGCGAGCGAGCGCGAGACGACCAGCAGCTCGCGCAGCGCGAGGGTCGGATCGACCTCCGTTCCGTTCACGTAGACGATCAAACTCGCCGGCGTCGAGTCGTAGAGATAGAAAGCGCCGACCGATTTCTCGACGAGGCCGAGCGTCGTCGCGCTCGAGCGCTCGAAGGCCTCCGAAAGCATCGATTCGAGCACCAGCATCGCTCCGAAATCGCGGCTCGCCGGGGACGGTGCGGCGAAACCGACGACGACCCACGGCGCGCCGATGTCGCGGTGCGCGACCACGCGCGGCGCGTTCGCCGGAATCGGCTTCGCGCGCTCGACGACGGGCTCGACCGGACCCTCGGGCAGAACGGAGGCGAGCGCCTTGATCGCCCTGCCCAACTCCGGCGAGAGCCCCCCCACGGCACTCGCGCTGAGCCCCGCGCGGCGGTACGCGTGCTGGAAGAAATCCGTCATGTCCCGGCTCGAGACGTTGGCGACCGACGCTGCGGTCCCGAGCGCCGGCCTGCCGACCCCGGTCGCGTAGTACGAGCGCTTGAACATTTCGATTGCCGACGAGAGCGGACTCGACTCCAACTCGTCGATACGCGCGGTCAGCGCCGCTCGCGCGGCGCGCACCGTCGGCGGCGAAAAGTCGGGTGCGGCGAGCGCGCGACCGAACAGCGCGACCAGCGACGCGACGTTCCCGGGCCGGCCCTCGAGATAGTAGTGCGTCGAGCGGCCGTCGACCGTGTAGGTCACCGAGCCGCCTCGGGCTTGGATCGCGTCGCGCAAAGGAAGTCTCTCGCCCGTCGCGGCGGTCACCGGCGTGCGCAGCACGCACTCGGCCACGAGGCCCGCGACTCCGTTCCCGGCGGCGGGCTCGCGGTCGAGCCCCGCGGCCAGAAACACCTGGACGCCGCTGATCGTGGCGCCCGCATCGCTCTCGCCGACCAGCTTGGCGCTCCCCAGATCGGTCAGCGAAGCTTGGGGATAGCGAGGCGCCTGCGGCGGCGCGGCTCCGCACAGCGCGAGCAGGGCCGTGAGGCCGAACGCTGCGCCGCGCACGAGGCCGGAGCCGGGAAGGTTCACTGCTGTACCGCCTTGTCTTTGCCGGGCGCCAGCGACGCTACCGCCGGCGCCTTGCCCAGATACTTCACCGCGACCGAAGCGACGAATTCGGGCGTCAGCGAGTCGGCAGCCTTGAAGTACGGACCCTTCTCGCCGTTCGCGCCCGGAGCGTACTCCGGGTTGCCTTCGATGCTGTACCAGCCGAAGTTGTCCGCCATCTGCGAAGCCGTCTGCAGATCGCTGAGCAGGTGGTATTTGAAGCCTTCCAGCGCCGAAGCGAAAGCCGCGGCGCTCATCGGCTGCTGCACCTTGGCGATGCCTTCGTCGACGATGCGTTTGAGCCCGTCGATCTGTTTGCCGGAGTAGACGACGTACATCACCCCGGGATCGCGCAGCGTGATGAACTGCCCGGAGATCAGCGCCTCGGGAAACGCGTCGTCGATCTGCCGGCTGACGTAGCCGGCGTCGGGCCGAAAGAGATAGTCGGCGATGAAGTCCATGGCGGTCGCCGCGCGTTCGTCGCCGATCGGCGGCCCGACCCATCCGTAGCCCACAGCCGGTTCGGAGAACGTTTTCGTGACCGGCGCATGCGACGGCGCGAGAACCGGATTCGCAGGCGCTTCGGCGCGATCGTCGCTCTGGGCGCGGCCTGCGACCGCAGCGGAGCCGATCGACGGGTCGACCGCACCGCTGACGACCAGGACCGCGTTCTGCGAGCGGAAAGCCCGCGTCGCGAAGGAGCGCACGTCGGCCAGGGAAATCGCCGAGACGTCGTTGGCGGGGCCCAGCGTCGGATAGTGCTGCGGCCCTCCCGAGAACAGCTCCGCGAACAAAGCGTCACGGGCCACGGTCTCGGGATCGAAGCTGGCGATGAACGCTTCCTGCGCCACGTCGCGCAGAGCGTAGCGATAGCCTTCGTCGGTCGCGACCGGCGCGAAATAGGCGGTCGTCATCGCCTTGAGCACGTCGCGCGCCTGCGCCGCGGGGACGGTCGCGGAGATGGAGAGCGAATCGCCGTACACGGTGATCGCGAGCCGGCCGCCGAGATCTGCGACCGTCTTGCCGAGCGATGCGCCGACGATCGGCTTCGAAGCGGCGACGACCTGCGCGGCCAGGCGCGCCAGACCCGGCGTCGGCGTCGAGCCGAAGCCGGTCGAAGGCGCGCGGTACCATAGCTCGATGGCGGCGACCGGAGGGCCGCTGAGCGGACGGACGACGTACGTCCCGCCGGCGGCGAGCCGTCCGACGGTCACCTCGGGCCCGAGATTGGGAAGGCTCCCGGCCGCAGCCGCGGCCGGGAGCGCCAAGGCGGCGAAACCGACGAGAGCGAGCCCCGCTCGGAGGACCGCTCTCACGCTGACGCGGGCGAGTGCAGCCCGCTCCCGGTCACGCGGGCTCCGGCGAAATGCTCGGCGGGAGGCGCTTCGGCTTCTCGATGCGCTGCGGCTCCGGCTCGTGCGGCGCCGACGCGGCGCGCGGCAGGTCCGGAGGCTGCTGGTGATCCGAGATCGGGTAGGGCCGGTCGTTGAGGATCGCGAGCACCTCCTCGGTGTCGACCGTCTCGCGCTCGAGCAACGAACTGACCATCCGCTCGACCTTGTGCCAATTGCTCTGCAAGATCGTCTTGGCGTGGCCGTAGCAGTCGTCGATGATCTTGCGGACTTCCGCGTCGATCTTGCCGGCGATCTCTTCGGAGTAGTTGCGGTCTTCGCCGAAGTCGCGGCCGAGGAAGACTTGGTGGTTGCCGCGTCCGTACTGGATCGGCCCCAGCTTGTCGCTCATGCCGTACTGCGTGACCATCCGCCGCGCCAGTTCCGTCGCCTTCTCGAAGTCGTTCGACGCTCCGGTCGTCACGTCGCCGAACTTGATTTCCTCGGAGATGCGGCCCGAGAGCGCCATCGTGATCTGCGCCAGCAGCTCGTTCTTGGTACGCGAGTGCCGGTCTTCATCGGGCAGCGACCAGGTGATGCCCAGCGCCATGCCGCGCGGGATGATCGTGACCTTGTGGACCGGATCCGCGTTGGGAAGCATCCCGCCGACGATCGCGTGGCCCGACTCGTGGTAGGCGGTGTTCTCCTTCTCCTTTTGCGACATCACGAGCGACTTGCGTTCGGGACCCGCGACCACGCGGTCGATCGCTTCCTCGCAGTCGGTCATCTCGATGATCGACTTGTTCTTGCGCGCCGCGAGCAGCGCGGCTTCGTTGAGGAGATTCTCGAGATCGGCGCCGGAGAAGCCGGGAGTGCGCTTGGCGAGCGTCTCGAGCGAGATCTCCTTGGAGAGCGGCTTGTTCTTGGCGTGCACGCCGAGGATCGCTTGGCGGCCCTTGACGTCGGCCCGGTCGACGACGATCTGGCGGTCGAAGCGGCCCGGCCGCAGCAGCGCCGGATCGAGGACGTCGGGCCGGTTGGTCGCGGCGATCAGGATGACGCCGGTGTTCTGGTCGAAGCCGTCCATCTCGACGAGCAGCTGGTTGAGGGTCTGCTCGCGTTCGTCGTGACCGCCGCCCAGGCCCGCGCCGCGCTGGCGGCCGACCGCGTCGATCTCGTCGATGAACACGATGCAGGGAGCGCTCTTCTTTGCCTGTTCGAAGAGGTCGCGCACGCGGCTCGCGCCGACGCCCACGAACATCTCGACGAAATCCGAACCGGAGATCGAGAAGAACGGAACGCCCGCTTCGCCCGCGATCGCGCGCGCCAGCAGCGTCTTGCCTGAGCCCGGCGGGCCCAGCAGCAGCACGCCCTTGGGGATGCGCGCGCCCAGCGCTTGGAATTTCTTGGGGAACTTCAGGAACTCGACGACCTCACCCAGCTCCTGTTTCGCTTCCTCGATCCCGGCGACGTCGTTGAACGTCACCTTGGGCCGATTCTCGCTCAGCAGCTTCGCGCGCGAGCGGCCGAACGAAAGCGCCTGACTGCCCCCGCTCTGCGCTTGGCGCAGGATGAAGAGCAGCAGCAGCGCCATCAGCGCGAAGGGGAGGAGCTGGAAGAGCATGCCGACCAGCGGCGTCGTCTGCGGGTTGTCGAACTGGACGTCGGCGCCGTGCTTCTGCAGCTCGCGCACGATGTCTTGAGTGTCCCCGATCGTGGTGGTGAACTTCGTGTCCGCGTTGGGACCCGTCGGACGCTTGAGCTCGCCCGCGACGTCGTGGCCCGAGATCGTCACCTTCGAGACGTTGCCGTCTTCGACGTAACCGTAGAACTGCGAATAGGTCAGCTTGGTCGCCGTCGCCTGGTTGAGCACCAGCCGGTCGACGATGAAGATGACCGCGATGAAGATGGCGACGACGATGAAGATCGATCTGACGTGCTTGCCCAAAAGTGCCTATCCTATCCTCACCGGGTGCCGTTCGTTCGGGCGACATGCCCCCGGAGATACGTTTCCCCTAGCCCTCGAAGACCCATGGCTCGAGCTTCGCGAGATAGGGGAGATTCCGGTATTTTTCTTGGTAGTCCAACCCGTAACCTACGATGAACTCATCGGGAGGGACGAGCCCGGCATAATCGATCTTGACGTCGACGAGACGCCGGTACGGCTTGTCGAGCAGGACGCAGGAGCGCAGCGAGGCCGGCCGGCGGCTTCCGAGCATGTCCCGCAGGTACTGGAGCGTCAGGCCGTTGTCGACGATGTCCTCCACGATGACCACGTTCCTTCCCTCGACGCTTTCGCTCGTATCCTTGAGGAGGCGGACCTCGCCGCTCGACTGATGTGAATTGCCATAGCTGGAGACGGCCAGGAAATCGATGCGGACGTCCGCTTCCGGGGGCATCTGCCGAGCGAGGTCTGCGGTGAAGAACAACGCTCCCTTCAACACGCCGAGCAGCAAAATCGGTTCACCTTCCAGATCGTTTGCGACCGCGAGAGCGAGCCGGCGCACGGTTGCGGCGATCTCCGCCTCGCTCGCCACGATCTCTCCGAGCGCCGCGCGGGGCCGGCGCCCGACCGTCACTTGCGTCCTCCCGCGACGATGATTTCGACGCCGTCGCGCAAGAAATGTCGCCCGGGCCGCCCGGACTCCACGGCCTGGGCGGCCGCCTCGAGGCGCTCGAAGGTCAGGTCGCGCGCGTCGCCCGTCGCGCGGGCGACCTCCGCGCGCAGACGGCGGCGGATCTGCCCGCGGACCGTCCCCGCGGCTTCGTCCTGCAGGATCGCGGCGCAGCGCGCGACCGCAGCGTCGAGACCGGGAAAGCTGGGCCGCAGCTCGGCGAGGGCCCGCCGCAGGGCGTTGCGGCGATAGCCGGCGTCGGCGTTGCTGGGATCGAGCGCGTAGGGCAGATGCCGGTAGCGGCAGTAGACCGCGAGCGCCGCGCGCTCGACGCCGAGCAGCGGGCGGACGAGCTCGAGGCCCTCGGCCAGCGGCCTGGCAGAGGGCATCCCGGTGAGTCCGGCGGGTCCGGTCCCGCGAAAGAGCGACAGCAGCACGGTTTCGGTCTGATCCTCCGCATGGTGAGCGGTGAAGACGCGCTGCGCGCCGGTCCGGCGCGCCATCCGCGTGAGTTGAGCGTAACGGGCGGCGCGCAGCCGCGCCTCCGCGGCGGATCCCGGCGCGAGCGAGGCGCAGAGCACGCGAGCGCCGAGCGCGCCGCCAAGCGCCAGCACGACGGCCTCGTCCTGCCAGGCCGAGGGCCGCAGGCCGTGGTTGACGTGGCCGAGCACGAGCTGCGCGCCGCGCTCCCCGGCGGCCCGCGCGAGCAGCGCCGCGAGCGCCGCGCTGTCCGGCCCCCCCGAGGTCGCGGCCAGCAGCACCTCGCCGGGCCGCGCGTCGACGAACGCCGCGACGCTCCGTTCGAGCGAGCGCTCGCGGTGCGCGCCGCGCATCAGAGCTGACCCCGGACGGCGCGAGCGATCTCGCGCCGGACGTCACGGTCGCGTTCCTCGCGGCGTTTGTCCCATAGTTTCTTGCCCCGCGCCAGCGCCAAGGCGACTTTGACCCGGCCGCGCTTGAAGAAGAGCCGGGTCGGGACGAGCGTCAGGCCCTTTTCCTGCAGCAGGCCCGTCAGCCGGTCGATCTCCTTGCGATGCAGGAGCAGCTTGCGCGGCCGGTCCGGGTCCACGTTGGAGAAGCTGCCTTCTTTATACGGCGGAACTCGCATGCTCAGCAGCCAGAGCTCACCGTCGCGCACGCGGGCGTACCCCTCGTTGAGGCTGACGTGCCCGGTGCGGATGCTCTTGATCTCCGTTCCGGTCAGCACGATCCCGGCTTCGAAGTGCTCGAGGAACTCGTATTCGAAGCGAGCCCGGCGGTTCTCGACCGTGGGAGCGGGGGCCGCCGGCTTCTTGACCGGCGGCGCGGCCGCTTTCGCCTTACCCGCCAAAGCTGCTCTCCCCGAAGCGCTCGCCCGGCGCGAGCCGGCCGCGGCTGACGAAGCTGCCCTGACCCGAGGCGAGCAGCGTCCCTTCCTCGTCGCGCACGCTCGCCTCGAGCCCCAGCACCTCGCGCCGCTGCCACAAGACCTTGCCGCGCACGACCAGCGGCACGCCGATCGGCACGGCCTTGCGAAAGCGCATTTTCAGCTCCGCCGTCACGCCGCGGTGGCCGCGCGCCGCGGCCGCGTAGGCCATGCCCTCGTCGAGCAGCAAGGCCACGATCCCGCCGTGCGCCGCCCCCTGCCAGCCCTGATAAGGCGCAGCGAGCACCAGGCGGCACTCGACCGAGCCGTCCTCCAGCTCGGCGAAGCGCATCTTCAGCCCGATCTCCGAGCGCTGTCCGCAGCCGAAGCAGTGCCCGTCGTCGAGCGGGGCCCAGAGCTCCTTCACGGCCGCCTTCAGCGTCCCGCCCCGAGGCGCGCGGCGAGATAATCGGGGAGTCCGGCTTCGATGATCTTTTCCCGCACGCGCGCGATCGGATAGGCGGCGCGCTCCCAGACGACGCTGCGCGCTTCGGGGTCGTAGAAGAGAAACGACGCCTCGGGATTGAGATCGCGCGGCTGACCGACGCTCCCGGCGTTGACGATATAGCGTTTGTCCGGCTCGAGCGCCAGCGTCCCGCCTTGCTGCCGGTGCCCGTGTTCGAGCCGGCCCTCGCCGTCGAGCGAGTAATAGTCCGCGATGTGGGTGTGGCCGACGAAGACCAGCTGCGCGTCGGTCGCGGAGAAGGCCTCCGCCGCGGCGGCCTTGTCGAGGATGTACGTAAAGTAGTTCACCGGCGCGCCGTGAACGAGGAGAAACTCCTCCGTGCGAACCTCGTAACCCAGCCCGTCGAGCCACTTCGCTTGTTCGGCGCCGAGTACGCTTTGGGTCCAAACGATCGCCTCGCGCGCCGCCGGATTCATCGTCTCCAAGCCGAAGTTGTCGATCGCGGCCACGTCGTGGTTGCCGAGCACGCAGGCCGAGACGCGCGCGCGCAGCAGATCGGTGCATTCGTTGGGGTTCGGGCCGTAACCGACCAGGTCGCCCAGGCAAAGCACTTCGTCGTCCTCGGCGATTCGCGCCAGGACCGCGGTCAGCGACTCGAGGTTCGCGTGCACGTCGGAGACGATCGCATATCTCACGCCGGCTCCCTCGCCTCTAGCGCGTCGGCGAAAGCGAGCGCGAAGCGGGCCCGCTCCGAAGCCGTGCCGACCGTGACCCGGATGTGTCCGTCGAGCGGCGGCGCGCCCGGCTTGCGCACGAAGACGGCACGGCGCAAGAGCTCCTCGACCATCGCCTCGGCCCGCGCGCGCGAACCGAGGTCGAAGCAGACGAAATTCGTGTGCGAGGGGAGCGTCGCGAGCCCCAGGCGCTCGCCGAGCGCCTGGTACTCCTCGCGCCCGCGCACGATCTCGGCGACCGCGCCCGCGACGAAGCGCTCTTCCCCGAGCGCCGCCAGCGCACCGATCTGCGCGGTGCGGTTGACCCCGTAGTGATGGCGGATCTTCTGAAAGACCTGCACGACCGCGGACGCTGCCAAGCAGTATCCGATGCGCGCGCCGGCCATGCCGTAGGCCTTCGAGAACGTCCGCAGCCGGATCACGCGCGGATCGATCGTCGCGGCGAGCAGCTCTCCGGGCTCGACGAAATCGGCGTACGCCTCGTCGAGCACGAGCGCCGCGCCCTCGGGCAGCGCCTCGACCAGCGCTTCGACGCGGGCGCGCGGCACGAACGAGCCGCTGGGATTGTCGGGATTGGCGAGATAGACGAGACGCGCGCCCGTGGCGCGTGCGCGTTCGGCGAGACGCTCGAGCGCCACCGAACCGTCGCTTTCGTAAGGCACGGTTTCGAGACGCGCGCCGAAGCCCGCGACGTGGTACGCGTAGGTCGGATAGCTTCCGAGCGTCGCGACCGTGACGTCGCCCGGCGCGAGGAAGCCGCGCACGGAGAGTCCGAGCAAGTCGTCGATCCCGGCGGCCACGGTGATGTTCTCGACGCCGCAGGCATGGCGCGCGGCCAGCGCCTCGCGCAGCTGCATCGATTCCGGATCGCCGTACCACGAGGTGCGGCCGAGCTCGGCGCGCATCGCTTCCATCGCGCGCGGCGGGGGCCCGAACGGGCTTTCGTTTGCGCCCAGACGCAGCAGCTCCGCGTGGCCCGCGCGGCGCGCGAGCTCTTCGGGCGCGACGAACGGCGTGGTCAGCGGCAGCGCGGCGATCGCCGGCGCCGGCAGCGGCGACGGCTCGAAGGCACGCATCAGGAGCGAATCTCCAGCTTGTCGACGACGTTTTTCACGCCGCCCGTCCCTTTCGCCGTCGAGAGGATCGTCGAGCGCAGCGCTTCGCTCTTGACGGCGCCGCTCAAGGTCACGCTGCCGCCGTGTGCGCTGACGCCGACGCTCAGGCCGTTCAACCCGGCCTCGGCCGCCAGGTTCGCGCGCACGGCGGCCTCCAGGGCGAGATCGCTCGCCTGTTCCCCGACGTTGGGCAGCGAGGCGTCGACCGCGAGCCGCGCGGCCACGTGGTGCACTCCCGAAACGCCGGCAGCGGCCTCTTCGAACCGCGCCGCGCTCTCGCTCGAGCGAACCTTGCCGCTCAGCGTGACGTCGCCGCCGTGCGAAGCGACCGCCACGTGCAGCGCCGAGCTCGCATCGACCGTCACCAGCTTGGCCTCGACCTGCGCCACGATCGCGGCGTCGCCGGCGAAGCCCGGCGCGGCGCTCGCGAGCGACCGGGCCGCGTCCTCGGCGCGCTGTTGGGTGCAGCCGGTCAGCATGCCGGCGGCCAGAGCCGCGCACAGGACTCGCTTCACGGGAGTGCCTCCACGGGCGCACCGCCCGAACAGAACGAGGTGACCGCGACTCGTGCCCCGGCCTCGACCCGGTGGTTCGCCTCGCCCAGAGTGACGAAGCCTGCGGCCCGCGCGAGCAGGCTCGTGTGCGCGGAGCGAAGCTCGAGCGGCTCGGCTGCGAGCCGAGCGCCGTCGGCCCACAAGCGCGCCGGCACGAAGGTCGTCCAGCCGGGCCGCCCGGCGAAGGGCGCACGGGCCGTCGCTTCGAGCGCGACCGGCCGAGCGCCGCGTTCGCCCGTGCAGGCGGCGAGGATCGGCCGCGCGACCGCTTCGAGGATCATCAGCGACGAAGCCGGGCTGCCCGGCAAACCCAGGACCGGCTTCGAGCCGACCGCCGCCAGCATCGTCGGCTTGCCGGGCTTGACGCGCAGGCCGTGCACGATGGGACCGGGCTCGCCGAGCTCGGCCACGACGCGCGGGGTGAAGTCGCGCGCGCCGACCGAGGAGCCGCCGCTGACGATGACGCCGTCGCAGGCCGCGAGCGCCGCCTGCAAGATCGGGCGCAGCGACTCGGGCGCGTCGCCGGCCGGCGGGAAATGCAGCGCTTCGCAGCCGAGGGCGCGCAGCGCTCCGGCCAAGGCGTGACGGTTCGAGTCGCGCACGCGCCCGATCTCGAGCGGGCGGTCCGCGGCGACCAGCTCGTCACCCGTCGAGATGATGCCGAAGCGCGGCCGCGCGAAGACGGGGACCTCGGTGACGCCGAGCGTCGCGAGGACGCCCAGCTCCGGGCCGCCGATGCGCCGGCCCGCCCGCAACACGACCTCGCCCGCGCGGATGTCCTCCGCGCGCTGCGTGACGTACTCGCCCGCGCGCACCTCGCCGCGCGGAGCGATCGTTCCGTCGCCGAGCGCGGCGTCTTCGAGCGGCACGACGGCGTCCGCGCCGTCCGGCAGCACGCCGCCGGTCGGGATGCGCAGCGCCTGCTCCGGCCGGAGCGGAGCCGGCGGGGCTTGGCCCATCAGGATCTCGCCCGCGATCGCGCGCGCCGCGCGCCCGGCCCCGCTCGCCACGGCGAAGCCGTCCATCGTCGCGCGGGCGTGCGGCGGGTAGTCCTCGCCCGCGATCGCGTCTTCGGCCAGGATGCGGCCCCCGGCGGCGTCGAGCGGGACGCGCTCGCTCCCCGGCGGCCCGAGGCTCGCGCGCGCGAGAAAGAGGAGCACGGCCTGCTCGGGCGCGAGCAGATCTTCGCGCAAAAAGCCTTCCCTGAACTCGCCTCTCGAGCGTAGGCCGACGCTGGATTCCTGCATGGTGCCGACCGTCGTTTCGTTGCAGCCTCGAGCACGCCCCGCAGGGCGTTTTCTCCCTTATGCCCGTATAGAGCGAGAGCGATGTTAGACCTTGCGCTCGTGCGGCGCGATCCCGAAGGCGTCCGCCGCTCCGCCGCGCGGCGCGGGAACGGGGCCGCCTTCGTCGACGAAATCCTCTCCCTCGACGCCGAGCTGCGCGCGGCGCGCACCCGCCTCGAGACCCTCAAGGCCGAGAAGAACGCGCTGACGGAGCGCATCTCCAAGGCCGCCGACCGCGCAAGCGAAGCGCGCCGGCTGCGTCCCGAGATCGCGTCGCTCGACGAGCAGATCGCCGCCGCCGGCGAGGCCCTCCCGCCGCTCGCAGCGGCGCTCGACGCGATCCTCGCCGACGTTCCGAACCTGCTCGACGACTCGGTCCCCGACGGCGCCGGCGAGGCCGGCAACGTCGTGGTGCGCGACTCGGGCCCGCCGCCGGCGCCGGACTTTGCGGCCAAGCCCCACTGGGAGCTCGGCGAAACGCTCGGCATCCTCGATTTCGAGCGCGCCGCGAAACTCTCGGGGAGCCGCTTCTCGCTCTTGCGCGGGCCGGGCGCCCGGCTCTCGCGCGGGATCGCCAGCTTCTTCCTCGACCGGGCCCGCCGGCGCGGCTACGTGGAGATCGCGCCGCCGTTCATGGTGACGCGCGATACGATGTGGTCGACCGGGCAGCTCACCAAGTTCGCGGACGCGATGTTCGTCGATCGGGACGCCGGGCTCTACTCCATCCCCACGGCCGAGGTCCCGCTGACCGCGCTGCACTCCGGCGAGATCCTGCCCGGCGACGAGCTGCCGCTCCGCTACACCGCCTGCACGCCGTGCTTTCGCAAGGAAGCGGGCGCGGCGGGGAAGGACACGCGCGGCCTGATTCGCCAGCATCAGTTCGAAAAAGTCGAGCTCGTCTGGCTCACCCGGCCCGAGAGCTCGTTCGCAGCGCTCGAGCGATTGACGGCCGACGCCGAGGCGCTGCTGGCCGAGCTCGAGCTGCCCTACCGCGTCGTCGCGCTGTGCAGCGCCGACGTCGGCTTCAATTCGGCCAAGACCTACGATCTCGAAGTCTGGCTCCCCGGCCAGAACGCCTACCGCGAGATCAGCTCGTGCTCGAACTGCACGGATTTCCAGGCCCGCCGCACGCAGATCCGCTTCCGCCGCGACCCGAAGTCGAAGCCCGAGCTCGTGCACACGCTCAACGGCTCGGGCCTCGCCGTCGGCCGCACGCTGGTCGCGATCCTGGAGAACTTCCAAGAGGCCGACGGCGGCCTGCGCATCCCGCGCGCGCTGGCGCCGTTCGTCGGCTTCGAGCGGATCGCTCCGGACGGCCGGGTGTAGCGCCTCGCCCGCTGCGACTCACGGCTTGCTCTTCAGGCTTCCGCCGCCCGGCGGCAGCTCGCGGGCCTGCACGTACGCGAGCCCGGTGCCGGGAACGTAGAGCAGTGCCGGCCTTCCGCCTTCCATCTCGATCCCTTTCGCGCCGGCTTCGGCTTGGCTCAGAAGCGTGACGTAAGCACAGCCGACGAAGCCGCGGAACGCTTTGACCTCCGGCGAGTTCTGAAAGCTTCGCCGCGCCGCATCCTGTTGCGGCGAACGAGGCGCTTGGGGCGCGGACTCGGCCGTCACCTCACCGCCCTCGATGGGGGGCGGCCCAGCGCCGCCGGGTCCGCCCGGCCCGCCCGGCCCGCCGAAACCTTCGCCGCGTCCGCCAGGACCGCCAGGACCGCCGAAGCCCGTGCCGCGCCCGCCGCTCGGGCCGCTCTGGCCCGCGCCGGGTGGTCCAGGCAGTCCTGGCGGACGCGGCAGATGCGGCCGCAACTCGAGGTAATACGGGACCGCCGAGCCCGCCGGAGTCTTGTGCGCGACGACCGTCATGCCGGGGACGTCCGGCGTCTTCCGGCCGTGCTCGTAGGCGTCCACGTAGGCGCGCAGCGCGTCGTAGAGCGGCTTCGCCGAGGTTTGCGCGCCGGCGTCGCAGGTGTCGCGCGCCGTCGCCAGGGCGAGCGGGTCCGTCCCCGGCGGCGGCGGGTTGGAAGTGAAGCGCTGGAAGCGTCGCGGGCCGGCGCTCGGGCTCGGCTCGGGAGCCGGCGTGGGCGCCGGCGCCTGCGCGACCCGCGACCCATGTTGGAACTGGCGGAACGAGGGCCCGGGAGCCGGGCCGCCGAGCGCCACCGCGTACGAAGCGAAGATCGTGCGCGGCGTCAGCGGCGTCGCGGCCGTTTGATACAGGCCTCCGCCGGAGAGGGGCAGCGGCCGCGCGTAGGCGTCGGTGGCGAAGACGCCCTCGTCGGCGTTGAAGGCGTTGTTCTCGAAGAGCGTGATCTGTCCGGGCCCGAGCCGGTGCGAGATGCCGAAGCTGACGCTGACGTACGGGCCGAGGTTCTGCTGGTTGTTCGCGCCGACGTACTGGGCGTTGGCCAGCAGTTCGACTCCGCTGCGCGGCAGGAGCGCGTCGATCGTCAGGTTGCCCTTGTGGATCGGACGGTTCGGCAACTGCGCGCCGACGATCGTGGTCGAGGGCCCGTCCTGGAGCCTTCCGCCGGCCGCTTCGAGGACCGCCAGGTTGAGCGAGTAGGATGGGAGCACGGCGATATACGGCGAGATGTCGAAACGTCCGGTCGCATTGAAACCCTGGTAGAGCCGGCGCGTGCCGGCGACCGATTCTTGAACGTAGACCGTCGGCGCCGGCGCCGAGAGTCCGCACACCGTCGGCGAGCGATACGCGGCGTCGAGCGTCTGCAGATAGCCCGCGCCCGCGGCGGTGAAGTACGAGCCCGGTTCCTCGATGAGCGCGTTGATCAGTTGGCCCGATTGCAGCTGCGAGTAGGCCGCGACCGAGAGCGACGCGCCGCCGTTGAACTGGTGCGCCCAGGTCGCGTTGATCGCCGTCGCCGACTGGGCCTGGCCTTGTCCCGTGTCGCCGGGTCCGGAGACGACCGCCGTTTGCGCGGCGCAGTCGAAGCGCGCGGCGACGGGATCCGAGAACGACCGGACGGCGCCCAGATTCGGCTGCGAGCTTCCCACGTTGAGCGAAAGCGCGTAGGTGTCGCGCAGCTTCGGCTTCCACGTCCCGCTCATCCCGGCCAGGAACGAACCTCCGACGCCCGTCGTGTCGGCGAAGGAGAGCGACGGGATCAAGGTGAGCTGATCGTTCGATTTGATCGCGTCGCTGAATTGATAGCGCGAGGACGAAGCGGCGTTCGTGAACGGCGTGACGTAGGGAGAGCCGACGATCGGCGTCGACGAGTCGATCGCCGAATAGGTGCTTCCGGTGAAGCTGAAGGTGTGGTTGCCCTGCGCGAGCGAGCTGCTGTAGGCGACGCCCCGCGTGACCGTGTTCGTGAACGACGCCGAGGGATCGAGCGTCGGGACGTAGGCATCCGGGTTCGTCGGGTCGGGCGCGGCGGGGTTGAGCGCGAGGACGTAGCGGTCGAGGTCGTTCGTGTCCTGCGTGCCGGAGTTGACGTACGCGGAGACGCTCGTCTGCACGTTGCCGACGAGCGATTGAACCGTCGCGTAGGCGAGCCCGTAGCGCCCGAACGAGTCGTTGCCGGGCCCGATCCCGCACGGCAGGACGGTCACGTCCTGGGCGCAGATCTGATAGGCCAGCCGGTTCGTGTCGAGCGCCGAGGCCGTGATGCTGGTCCGCTCGTCGGCGAGCGTGTAGCGCAGCTTGACGAGATCGCTCTCGCTGACGGAGTTCCCGCCGTGCTCGTACGTCAGGCCGCTTTGGTCCTCGTAGTCCCGGAACGTCAGCGGGCTGTTCGCGCCGCGCCAGGTGTGCTCGACCACGAATCCCAAGCGGTCGAGCGAGCCGGTCGTGGCGAACGCGTAGTTCGAGCGATCGTACGTTCCGGTCGTTCCGTTCGCGCGCACCTGCAGCGCCTGCGTCGGCTGCAGCGTCGAGAAGTTCACGCCGCCCGCGAGCCCCCCGGCGGTCGGCGAAAAGCTGACCGAAGAGTTCGAAAATAGGTCGGTCCCGATGCCGCGCAGGTTGCCGGCCGAGCCGGGCGCGGAGAGCGGGATCCCGTCCAGGGTGAGCGCAGTCTGCGATTCATCCTGATTGTTGAGCGAGATCTGAACGGGGCCGTTCGGGTCGGTCGCATCGGTCGTGACGGAAACGCCGGCAAGCTTGTCCAGCGCGTCGGTCAGCGAGTCGGAGAGGCGCCGGATCGGGCTGTCGGCGCCGATGTCGGTCGTCGTGATCGAGACGTTCGCGCGGGCGCTGACGACCGCGATCACCTTGAGGTTGGAGTCGCCCGCGGACGAAGAGCCGCTCGACCCGCTGCCTGCGGCCGTCTCGAGTCGCTTGGAGAGCCGGACGGTGACGTGGACCGCGCGGTCGGGCAGAACGTCGAACTCGCGAGTGCTCGCGCCGTTGTAGGCGCGGAGCTGCAAGCGGATGCGGTAGATGCCGACCGGAACGTCGGTGAAGGTGATCGCGCCGGAGGCCGTGGTCAGCGCGTTCGCCGTCTGCGCTCCGAGCAGAAACGTCCGCACGTTGCCCAGCGGTTTGTCGGTCGCCGCGTCCACGACCGTCAGATCGATCTCCCCGGCGCTGCTTTGCGCGAAAGCGGCGGAAGCGCACGACAGCAGCAAGGCGAGCGCGACGACAGGGACCGAGCGGCGTCGTGACATTTGCTTCACCGTAGCCGACGATCCTCAAGAATGCCTGGGAGCGGCGCCCGTCCGGCCGAGCGCCTCTTCGTCAGAGCCGGTACCTCAGAGCCGGTACCTCAAGCGAACCTGCACGGTGCGTCCCAAGGGATAGCTTTGCGGAACGTAGCCCGAGGTGCCGTACTGCCAGGGGACGGATTGCGTGACGCCGTCATTCGTCGGAACGCCGTTGCCGAGCGTGTAGGGCACGACACCGGCCGGCAGGCCCGGCGAGCACGGAACGGTCCCCGCCAGAATCTGGCCGTAGCAGGCCGCATAGGCGGCGTTGCCGCCCTTATAGCCCGGCGGGCCGATGAGGTAGGGATTGCTCTGGTACGCCGTCGGGGCGGCGTTCCCGAACAGGTTGACGACGTCGACGATCGCCGTGAGGCGCGGCGTGATGTCGCCTTCCAGATGGACGTTCACGAAAATCTCCGGCGGCGAGCGCAGCGTGTTCGGATCGTTGCCTTCGTTCGTGCCGAGGTTGCCGATATACGGATTCGACGCCGCGTTGAATGGCTGCGACGGGTTTGCCAAAAAGTAGTAGTTGGCCCCGGGATTCACGTAGTTGTCGTTCGGCACCTGAATCGGCTTGCCCGTGGCGGGGTCGAATACCCAGACCATCTTTCCGTTACCGTACGGGTAGCCGGTCGAATACGAGAGCGACGGCGTGAAACGCAGCCGCTTCGACGCATCGGCAAACTCGTACGAGAGAACCGCCGTGAAATCCGGTTGGTAGCCGACGGGGAAGAGGTGATTCGCGGCGATCGCCGGCGCGTTGAGGTCGTTGAAAGCGAATTGCGACGCGCTGGAAGAAAAAGCGCGAACCAGGTTACTGTCGAGCGCGAAGCCGCCGTTCCTCAGATGCAGCTCCAATCCGTTCGCGCGCAGCTCCCCGACGTTCGTCGGCACGCCGACCCCGTCGGGGTTCAGGCCGGCCGCAACCGCGGAGCGGAAGTTGAACGGCAGAACGTCGATCAGATTCTTCTCGAATTTCTGGTAGTACGTCAAACGAAACTGCGTCCGCCCGCCGCCTTCGAACGAGTAGGTGAAGTCGTCGGCCGTCTCCGGCGCCAGCGGCACGAAAGGGGCGGGATTCCCGTTTTGATCGACGTTCGCCGAATCCGTGCGATCCGCTTCCAGGGGGGCCGGCGCCACCGTGATGCGATCGAAGTTTGCACGCAGCGCGTACTGCGCTCCCAAGCGATACGACGCGCCGAAATGAGGATCGATGCCGCCGGTATCGTACGCGAAGCCGTCGCTGGGTTTGAAGTGCGCACCCGTGACTCGTGCCGTCCCCATGAGATCGAGTCGATTCGAGACGGACCAGGTGTCGCCCGCATAAGCGAGATACGACTGGACGGTTGGATTCGAGGTGACGAGCTCGTCGGCGGTCGGAACGACTTGATTGAGGTACGACGTATTCGTTCGATACTCGGCCCCGAACAGCACGCGATGACGGCCGCCGAACAGAGCGTCGTTGTCGAGGTTGACGCCGTTCTGCCGCTGAAACGACGTCTCGAAGAGCGAGATCGATCCGTCCGGGAAACCGTTATCGTCCCAAAACGGACCGCCGGCCGTCGATCCGTATTGTGATTGGTACAGCTGCAGCCGCGAGAAGACATGCGCTCCGGTGTGCTGCCACTGCACCTTGAAGATATCGTAGTCGCCGCGGAGGCCCGAGGCGAAACCGACCGGTTCGTTCGGAGCGGTCTCGCCGGGGTAGGTCGTCGTCGCGCCGTCGAACTGGCCGACCGTCTCGCCTGCGTACGGGGATCCGTACTGATCGTATTCCGCTTGACCGGCCAGGGCCAGAACCGAAACGTCGTCTCTCGGCGTCGCCCGGTAGTGCACGTTGCTCTCGACCGAGAATTGGCCGCGCGTCTGCAGCGCCAACCCGTACGTCCCGGCCTCCGACGGATAGAACGTCCGACCGTCGCCGTATCGGAAATACTCGCTGCCGAACGTGCTCGCCAGCGCGTAGCGCCACTTGAGATCGGGCGTCGCGTCGAGGATCTGGACGCTGCCGAACTGGTTCAGCGCGCCGGCGCCGCTCCCGAGCTCGACCGTGGTGCTGCCCGGGTACGATCCGACGGCGGGCAGCTGGTTCACGACGCCTCCGAGCGCGTTGTCGCTTTCGTTCGAATAGCCGGCGAGCACGACGTCGGTCGAGGCTATCCCGGTCGTCGGCAGTTGGGCACCGTCGACGTTGCCGCCGGGCTCGGCGATCAGACCCTGCGGAATCGGCACCGAATCGTAGTCGAAGACGGTATCGCTGACGCGCCCGCCGCGCAAGATCGCGTTGGCGAACGGGTCGAGGTCGACGCCCGGCACGTTTGCGATCGCGCCTTGGACCGTCCCTTGCGAGTAACTTGCGAGGCCGGCCGAGGAAGTGGTCGGAACGCGGGCGCGCGCCTCGTCGCCCTCGACGGTGAAGCGATCGCTCGTCGAGCCTAGAACGAACGCCTGGCTGCGCACGCCCACGGCACCGATCGTAGGCAAGGTTTTCTGCAGCCGAAACGACGCGCTCTGTTCCTGCCCCGAGAGGACGCGCAGCTCGCGAATCGTGGCGGACTCGTAACCCGGCGCTTCGGCCGTCAGCACGTAGGTGTCCGGACCGACCCCGAGGATCGCAAAGCGACCGTGCGAATCCGTGACCGCGGAATACCGGCCCGACGGCGACGCCGCCGAGACGACGACGTTCGCGAGCGGCGCCCCGCCCCGGGCGGTCACGGTACCGGCGATCAGGCCGGTCGTCGACTCCGCCGCGTCGACGGCTCCGGCGAGGTTCGCGAGAGATACGAGAACGAGCGCAATCAGCGCGAGTACGCCTCGCAACGAGGTCATGCCGGCTCCTTCATGGAGTGGCCGGGCTTTTTCGGCGACGGAGCGCCGCTTTCCGGTCTCGAACGTGCCCGGCAGCCATGCAGAGGAACGGTGCGGCCTTTCGTAGATAGGTAACGGCAAGCGTTCGCGCGTCAGGAACCCGGTGGGAATCCGGGACGGTCGCGCCACTGTGAGCGGGGAGCCGCTCTCGGCCACTGCCGGCGACGGTGGGAAGGCCGCGAGCACCGGGCGATGATCCGCGAGTCAGGAGACTGAGGCGAACGCGGTTTCCTCCACCTCGCGAAAAGGTCGGTGTTACCGTGTCGGTTTTTTTCGTTTATCGCTGCGCGCTTGCAGCGTCACTCCTTGCGCTCGCGTTCGGGACGGCTCATGCCGCCGAGCCGGCGCCCTCGCCGAGCCCCTCCGCGGCACCGGCGCCTTCGCCGAGTCCGTCCGTCGAGCCTCGCGAGATCGGCCGCGTCTCGACGAGCGACCGGCGCGTCGAGCCGCTGGGGACGACGTCGCGTCCGACGTTCGTCGTCGACCGCGAGCAGATCGAAGCGTACGGCGCTCGCTCCGTCGCCGACGCGCTGCAAGACGTGCCCGGCCTCAACGTCACGTCGTACGGGCCGTTCGGGTCGGGGACGTTCTACGGCATTCGCGGCACGACGTCTTCAGAACAGACGCTCGTGCTCGTCGACGGCGTACCGGTGACCGATCCGACGACCGGCGGCGTGGAACTCGGTCAGCTCTCGACGGTCGGCGTCTCGCGCATCGAGGTCGTCGAAAGCGGGGCTTCGACGCTCTACGGAACGAGCGCGGTCGGCGGCGTCATCAACGTCATCACGAGCGTTCCGCGCGGCGTCTACCTCGCGGCTTCGGACGGCTCGTTCGCCGATCGCGACCTGCGCGTCGGCGCCGGCGACGGGCGGATAGGCCTCTCGTACGAACGCCACGTCGTCACCGACGCGTATCCCTATCCGGCTTTCAACTACGGACCAGGGTCGTGCGCCTATGGGACGGTGCAGCCGTGCACGTTCGCGGCGGGGTCGCGCTCGAACGCGTACGCCGATCAGTCGGCGGCGCGCCTCGCTCTCGACCTTCCGCTCGATGCGCGCTGGACGGTCCGCGCGCAAGCGAACCTCGCGTCGATCGGCATCGGCGTGCCCGGTCAGCTCGGCTCGTTGACGCCCGGCGACTCGCAGGCCGAGGCCTCGAATGGGGCGCAGCTCGAACTCGAGCGGGTCTCCGGCGCGTCGACCTACTCGCTGAGCGCGAGCGGCGCGCAGCAGCGCCAAACCTCCTACGACACGCTGTATAGCAACGGCGAGAGCGACGTGTATTGGGGGCGCGGCCAACTGTCGCTCAAGGACGCGATCGCGGGCTCGCGCAGCGATGCGGTCGTCGGCATCGATCTGTCGCGTCAGAGCGGCGTCTTCGCGTTTCCTTCCTCGCCGAACTACGCGACGCCCGGCGCCACACCGATCCCCGCCTACGGCCTGGGCGCGGCCGAGTCGCAGAGCGCGGCTTACGTCCAGCTCGGCACGTCGCCGCTGCAAGGGACGCGCCTGACCGCCGGATTGCGTGCCGAACGCGACGCGCCGCAAGGCTCGACCTTGGCGCCCTCGCTCGGCGGCACCGCGCGCTTCGGCACCTTCCGTCTGGCCGGCAATATCGGTGAGTCGTTCCGCGTGCCGACGCTGCAAGATCTCTACTATCCGGGTTACTCGAATCCGAACCTCGTGCCCGAGAAGTCCTCGAACTCCGACGTCACGCTGGCTTACGAGGGGCGGGCGGCGGATCTCTCCGTCGGCTGGTTCGGCCGCAGCGGCTCGAACTTCATCGTGCTCGACCCGACGACGTACATCCCGTTCAACGCGCAGCGCGCGCGGACGGGCGGGATCGCCGTGACCGCGAGCTCGCACGAGGTCGCCGGTCTGGTCGCCTCCGTCAGCTATACCGACGTGTACGAGGCGCTCGATGTGACGAGCGGCCTGCGCCTGCCGTTCTCGCCGGTCGGCAGCGCGACGGTCGCGCTGTCGCACCCCTTCGGCCGCGATCGCTTCGCCTTCGGCCTTCGCTACGGCATCGTCGGCTCCGACGGTCAGGACGCGAGCAACGTGACGCCGCCGCTCACGAGCACCTACGACGCGTGGAGCTCGCTCGACGCCTACGTGCGCTACAAGCTCGCGCCCGGCGCAATCCTGAGCCTGCGCGGCTACAACCTCGGCAACGAGCAGTCGGCCCCGTTCTTCGGCTATCCCGCGCTGGGGCGCCGTTTCGCCGTCGAGTTCGCAACGCGCTAGCGACGATGGCCCTCGGGAGGGCTGCCGCCGGTGAAACGAACGTCGGCGACGCGTGCTCCGATCGCTCGCAGATCGATGGCGTAGCCCGCGACGACGAGCTCGACTCGCTCGGCCTCTTCCGCGATGCGCTGCACGAGGCGGCCCAGCGCGTCGCGGAAGAGGCGTCCGACCGGCGAGACGGGGACGACTCCCCAACCGGTCTCTTCCGCCACGACGACGACCGTCGCGCGCGTTTCGCGCAGCGCTGCGACGAGTTCGGCGCCGCGAGCGTCGAGCGCGTCGAGCGTCGCGACGGCGTCTTGCTCCGCCCATTCCCGCCACTCGAAGAGCTGCGCGGCGATCCACGTTCCGAGCGCATCGACGAGAATGCACGAGCCGGCCGCGCTTTCGCGCAGCAGCGCCGTCAGCGAAGGACCCTCCGGGGCCGCGGTCTCAACCACGGTCCAATCGGCCGGGCGATCGCGCCGGTGACGAGCGACTCGCTCCCGCATCTCCGCGTCGTCCCAATCGATGGCTGCGGTCGCCGCGAAGATGACGGGCTCACCTGTCGCTCGCGCCAAGGCTGCCGCGCGCGCGCTCTTTCCCGAACGAACGGGACCCAAGACGAGAATTGTCATGGCCCGACGCTTCGCCGCCGCAATCGCCATAACCGGGATCGCCGGACCAGGAACGGCAGCGGTCGACCCGAACGAGCGCGGAGTTCTACGTGCGCGGGGAGTCGGCGAGCGTCCGGCGCGATCGCACCAATGCCGGCGCGAGCCGCTCGCGTAAAGGTCGTGCCTTGTCGATGAATCCCACTTTCAAGAGCGCTGCCCCGGCATACTGGCGCGCGGCGATCGCGCCGCTCGATGAGGCAGCTGCGGCCGCGGCGCGCGAGCGGATCGATAGCCTCACGAAGCCGCTGCACAGCTTGGGCCGAATCGAAGAACTCGCGGTGCAGCTGTCGGCGATCGCGGGCGGCCTTCCGGCGCATGCGTACGAACGGCGAGCCATCTTGGTCGGCGCCGGGGATCACGGCGTCGCCGATGAGGGCGTGAGCGCGTATCCGGCCGAGGTCACGGTTCAGATGGTCGGCGGATTCCTCGGCGGGATAGCGGCGATCAACGCCTTCGCGCGTGCCGTGCGCGCGGAGGTTTACGTGGTCGACTTCGGCGTGCGCGAGCGGCTGGTCGAGCATCCGCGCTTGATCGACGTCAACTGTGGCCGCGGCACGGCGAACTTTGCTCGCGAACCCGCCATTGGGCGCACCGCCCTCGACGCGGTGCTGGCCGCGGGCGGCAGCGCCTTCGAAACCGTGCGCGCCCGGCATTGGTTCGACGTGCTCGCCCTCGGTGAGATGGGCATTGCGAATACGTCGGCGGCTGCGGCGATCGTGGCGGCGCTGGGCGGCAAGCCGGTCGCCGCCGTGGTCGGACGCGGAACGGGGATCGACGACGCGCGCCTCGCGATCAAGATCGCAACGATCGAACGTGCCCTCGGCCGCATCGAAAAGAACAGCTGGGAGAGCGTTGCGAGCGAGGTGGGCGGTTACGAGATCGTGGGGCTCGCGGGCGTGATCCTGAGCGCCGCGCGGGCACGCGTCCCCGTCGTCCTCGACGGCTTCATCGTCTCGGCTGCGGCCCTCCTCGCGCAGGCGATCGCGCCGCAGGCGATCGGCTACTGCGTCGCCGCGCACCGCTCGCGCGAGCCCGGACACGCCCACGCCCTGGAACTTCTCGGGCTGCGGCCGCTGCTCGACCTCGATCTCGCGCTCGGCGAAGGGACCGGGGCGGCGCTGGCGTTCCCGTTGATCGAGGCCGCAGCGCGCATGACGCGCGAGATGCTCACCTTCGCCGAGGCCGGCGTCGCGACCAAGGAGCCGGCGGACTGAAGGAGCTTCGCGCGCTGCGCGCCGCCTTCTCGTATTTCACGATCCTTCCGCTCGGCGCCGCCGAGGCCCCCGATGCGGCGGCGCTGGCCTGGCTGCCGTTCGTGGGCGCCGTGGTCGGCGCGCTCGCCGGCCTCGCCGCAGAAGCGGTCGCGCACGTTGCGACCCACCCACTCGCCGTTGCAAGCGCGTTCGCTCTCTCCGTCGCGCTCACCGGCGCGATCCACGTCGACGGCTTCCTCGACGGCTGCGACGCGTTCTTCGCGAGCGTCTCAGCGGAGCGGCGGCTGGAGATTCTCAAGGATCCGCGCCATGGGACGTTCGCAGTCGCCGGCTTTGCGGCCGTGCTCGCGCTCTGGCTCGCCGCGCTGTGGTCGCTGCCCCCCGCGAGCTATCCGCTCGCGCTCGCGCTCTGCGCAGCGAGCTCGCGCTGGTCGTCCGTGATTCACGCGCTCTACGTGCCGTACGGCCGCGCCGGCGCGGTCACGCGCGCTTTCGAGGGGCGGCCGCCCCTGGGCGTTCTCGGGCTCGGGCTCGCACTCGTCATAGCGCTCGCCTGGCCGTTCGGCGCGCGCGGCGCGGCGGCTGCGGCCGCCTCGCTCGCGCTGGCTGCGCTTTGCGTTCGATGGATTCGCTCGCGTCTCGGCGGCGGGCTCGTCGGCGACGCCTACGGTTTCACGATCGTCGTCGCCGAAGTCGGCGCGCTCGTGACGCTGGCTTTCTAACGCACGCCCGCCTCAGTTCGTCGGCCGCAGCATCTTGCGAACCTGGTCCACGTGCTCCTGCTCGCTGGAGATCTGCGAGCGCGCGAGTTCTTCGAGGGCGATGTCATCCACCGCCGCCGCCTCTATCGCCAATTTTTTATACAGACTCAGCGCCTGCTCCTCGAATGCGAGGGCCTCTGCGAGAATCGCGTCGATGGTGCGCGCCTGCGAGTCGCCGACGCTCGCCGCGACGGCAGGAGTGCGTCCGCCGAGCGAGGTGATCTTCTCGCCCACGAGGATGCTGTGCTGCATCCCTTCGTCAGCTTGTTCGCGCAACCACTTCTGGATGGGAATCCGGTTATGGCCCATGATCAGGAAGGAGTAGTGAAGGTAGCGGACGATCCCCGCGACCTCGTGCGCGTAGAGCTGCTCCAGTATCTGCAACGCCTTATCGTTCGCTTGGTTTTGCTGGTCGGGCATCTGCTTCTCCTTGATCTTCGGGGGAAGCGCTACGGCGCGCCGTCAGGCCAGCTTCTTAGCTCGCTGCGGTTATCCATTTGTTGCAGCCGGAGGCGAACCGGGAGAGCGTTCGGAACATCCTCCACAACGCAGCTTCACATCGTGCCGGCCCCAACACGATCGTCTGCCCGGGCGGAAAAGGTACGAGCCATCCTCTGCTGCCACAACGAAACCGCAGGGAGAACTTGCAAGACCGGCTAATCCGACCGCCGGCCGGCCGGCAAAGGTCCTCTCACCGGGGCAGGGTGTTCTCCCCGGCCGCCCCACCTGAAGCAGCCACGTATCGCGGAGCCACGGGAGCCGACACCGTGTGAGATACTCGACGTCCGATCGTCTGATGAGCCGCGCTGATTCCGGCGAACTTTTTTCGGCCCCGGCGTCGAACGTGACGCTCTTCCAGGCGCGTGGCTAAAGGGATCCTCGTCCTCAACGCCGGCTCCTCGAGCGTGAAGTTCGCTCTCTTCGAGCGCGAGAGCGGCGAGGGGCTCCGCTTGCGCGAGCGCGGCGAGATCGAATCGCTCGACGACGCGCCGCACTTCTCGGCACAGGGGCCGGATGGCTCCGCGCTCGGGGAACGGCGCTGGACGGCCGCGCAGCACCCCGGATACGACGACCTCCTACGTTATCTGATAGCCTGGGCGGAGGCGCACTTCGGGGGCGCCGAGCTGTTCGCGGCCGGGCACCGCGTCGCCCACGGCGGAATGCTTCATTCCGAGCCCGCGCTCGTCAGCGAAGGCCTGCTGCGGGACCTCGCAGCGCTCATCCCGCTGGCCCCGCTCCACTTGCCGCACAATCTCGCCCCGATCGAGGCGCTGCGCCGAACGCACCCCGGCTTGCCGCAAGTGGCCTGTTTCGACACGGCGTTCCATCAAACGCAGCCGCGCGTCGCCCGCCTCTTCGGCATTCCGCGCGGGCTCGCCGCCGAAGGTGTCGTGCGCTACGGGTTCCACGGCCTTTCGTACGAATACATCGCGTACGTCCTGCCCCAGTACGATTCGCGGGCGGCGTCCGGGCGCACGATCGTCGCGCACCTCGGCAACGGCGCCAGCCTCTGCGCGCTCGTCGATCGGCGCAGCGTCGCAACGACGCTCGGTTTCGGCGGACTCGACGGCCTGCTGATGGGGACGCGCTGCGGCAGCCTCGATCCCGAAGTCGTACTCTACCTTCAGCGCGAGAAAGGCATGACGCCCGACGCCGTGGAGCAAATGCTCGAAAGGGAGTCGGGCTTGCTCGGCGTCTCCGGGATCAGCGCCGACATGCGCACTCTTTTGCAAAGTTCCGCTCCGGCCGCAATCGAAGCCGTCGACCTGTTCGTCTATCGGATCGTCCGCGAGACGGGCTCGATGGCGGCGGCGGCCGGAGGCATCGACGCCCTCGTCTTCACGGCGGGGATCGGCGAACATGCCTGGCAGATTCGAAGCGCGGTCTGCTCGCGCTTGGGACACCTTGGAATAGAGCTCGACGAGGCGGCCAACCGGGCAGGCGGGCCCCGCATCAGCTCGGCGCGAAGCGCGACCGCCGTGCTCGTCATCCCGACCGACGAGGAACTCATGATCGCGCGTCACACGGTCTCGGCGGTCGACGCCGAAAGCCAGGCAGGAGCGAACATCGTCCCCTCGCCAACGCGACGGAAGTGAGTATCTAAACGAAAAATCGCCGACTCGCCATCGCACCGGAATTCAGCGCGGCTCACCACCGCTTATTTTCGCCCGCTACTCGGCCTTCTTCAGCGCTCGCCAGTTTCAAGCACACGTTCGAGGCTGACGAGCCCACGCTGGCGACGATTTTCCAGCAGATCGAAAGGGACTACAAGAGCGGCCTCGCGGCTCAGCGGACGTCGGACGAACAGATGGAACGGGTACGCTCGAGACCCGATCTTTCATGGGCGCCGGGCGAAATAGAGAACGTCGCGCCCTACGAAGACGAAAAACTTCGAGTCGCCCAGGCGATGGAGGCCAACGCCGAACTCATCCTTCGCACGGTCGGCGACTTGTTGGCGGCGGTCGTCGTGGCCTTCAACGGCGCCGACGTTCCTCTCAGCGCCGGACCGCCGATCGATCCCGGCGTGCGACTCTACGAAGTCGTTCGCGCGGTGCGCGACTGCATTCGCCACCGTGCGGAATGGCGCATAATGCATAGCGACAAGCGACGTTTCAAGGGCCCGCAATCCGATTCCATCCGGCTCTTGGCCAAAGTCCTCAGCGGCCGTGCCGAGGTCGACGGCTCCGCAGCCTACGAGATCCTCATCAAAGAGCCGTCTCCCATGCTTCGCATCCTCGATCGTCTTTCCGGCTACAGCGCCAAGGCGGGCAAAGGATCCTTTGAAACGCTCAAGCAAAACGTCTGCGCGACGGCAGCCGCCATCATCGACGAGCAGTGGCCGGCATGGTGGGAAAAGCGCCACTGACCATCAGCCGCCACGAGGAGAAGCCGATGAGCGACTCGACCTCCGAACAGCAACTCGCCGGCATCGTCGACGGATGCACCGTCGCTTCGATCGCGGACGCGATAGCGACGATGAAAGCGATCGACGGCGCGCTGCCGAGCAGCGACGGCCTCAAATGGTTCAATCTGCTCTACCTGACGGTCACGCAGCAGGTGGACTCAGCCCCTCCTCCGGGCGGATGGAAGGACCCTCAGTGGCTCCTCCGCCTCGACGTCGTTTTCGCTCAGTTCTATTTCGATGCGCTCGCGAATTGGTTGCGGGCCGGCGACGTCCCCAGCGCATGGCAAGCGCTGTTCGAGGCGCGATTCACAGCCGGCATCGATCGCATTCAGTTCGCTCTCGCCGGAATGAACGCCCACATCAACCACGACCTGGCTTTGGCTCTGCTCCAAACCGACGCTGAGACGAATCTTGCGCCACTCGAGAATAGCCCGGAGCACGATGACTTCGAACAGGTGAACGGGATCTTGGAGGCAGTCCTTCCGCAGGCCCTAACGTTCCTCGCGACCGGAATCGTCGGCGAAGCGGCGCAAGACACGGGCAAGATCGGACGTTTGCTCGCGATTTGGAGCGTTCGCGCGGCTCGCGACTTGGCCTGGGATTTCGCCGGCATCCTTCGTCCGCTCGAGGGAGGCGCACGCAGCGCAGCGCTCGCCGCGCAGGATCGGATCACCGGAGCCTTAGGCCGCAGCTTGCTTCTCGCAGCCTGAAGCGGAACGTGAGGCCGTCCGCGCGGGGACGGCGGCTTTCCGCCTCAGCTGCACTTCGGCCTCCACCGCAGCTTGAGATCCGTTGCTTCGCGCTGCCGGACCTGGCGCGGTCCGACCGCGGTGTGGGTGTGAAGGTGCGTGGCGCCGTTTCTCCGGATGCACTCTTCCGCATCGGGATCGAGCAGAGGCGCGGACAGATCCTCCGTCTCACCGATGTGGACCGCATACCATTTTCCGTTGGGCCCTTGTTTCGCGAAGACGTAGTTGCCGGGCTCAGCCTTCAGCGGCGTGCCGATCGGCGTAACCCAATAAACATATTCCTTCCCCGAAACCCCGGGCCAAGCGGCCGTATCAGCCATTCTTCCACGCTCCTGGTGACGAACACCCATTTTCGGGGCTGGATTCCCGGATCATCCCGCTCGCACCCACACCGAACAGGCGAGTGCGCGACAGTTCGATCGCCGCAGGCTTCGCCGCGCGGGCGACATGGAGTCGGCGGACGGATGAGCGGCGATGAGCGATCGATCCAGCATGCCGGGCCGCTGCGATCGCACGCATTGAGCGACTGCCACAGCCACATAGCTGTCGCAAGGAGAACGGCGTGCCTGCCTGTTGTTCGCCTAATGCCGATGTGTTACGATTTCTCCGATTCATTGCGTTTCCGCGTTTCTCGATTCGCCGCGAGCTGCATGCGAACATTGGGGGGCCCATGAAGACGAATCTGGCCTATTTCGTCGTTCCGCTGATTCTCCTGAGCAGCGCCGTCGGCGCCGGCGCCGCGACGACGGCCGGCCCCAGCGCTCTGGCGCTCGCCGCCCTCGTAGCCGGTCATTCGCCTGCGCTGCCGGCCGCGCAAAAACAGGAGATGGCGCGGCTGCTCGACGGAAACCTCCAGGGCATCCCCGCAAACCCCGGCAACATCGCGGTACAAGCGGACAGCGTGCTCTGCCGGGCCAGCAACGTCGACATCACGGCGCGCAGCTGCACGCTCGCCTTCGGGGCCATGACCGTCACGCTGAAAGGGCGCCAGGCGAACGAGCTCGGCGCGACGATCGAGGAGGCCGGCGTTTCTCCTCAAGGCGCGGCCGGAACGATCTACGAAGGCCTCAAGCACTTGGCATGCTCGATCGCGCCCGGCGTGATCCGCATGAAGGCCGGCGGCGGAGCCAACTGTTCGTACCAAACGTATTAATCGGGGATCAAGAACGTGTCGGCATACCACTACGACGTTCTCATCGTCGGTGCAAGCTTTGGCGGCGTAGCAGCTGCCCTCGCGGCGGCGGCCGACCCGAAAGTGCGCGTCGCGCTGCTGGAGCCCAGCCAGTGGATCGGCGGCCAGGCGACGTCGCAAGGCGTCACTCGCTGGGACGAATCCGGTGTCGATCTCATCGAGACGGCGGGCAGTCCGAAATCCTACCGCGATCTTCGCAACGCCATTCGCGCCTGGTACCGGTCCAACGCGCAACTCTCCTCGTACGGGCAGAGCCAGCAGTACTTCAATCCCGGCTTCGCCCGGCCCGGCTATCCTTTTGCGGTCGACCCCAGCGTTGCGCAGAAGGTCCTGAAGAGCCAAATCTCCGCCCTTTCGCAGCGCCTCGACCTCCGTCTCGGTACGGCCGTCACCGGCGTGAGCGTCCAGAACGGCTCGGTCGCGAGCATGACAACAGCTTCGGGAGACACGTACACCGCGAGCGTCTACCTCGACGCGACGGACCTCGGCGATTTGCTCCCCCTCGCCGGAATTCCGTGGACGATCGGAGCCGAGTCCCAGTCGGATACCGGCGAGCCGAGTGCCCCGAGCGTCGCCCATCCGGAATGGATTCAACCAGTAACGGTCCCGATCGCGCTCGAACGCCGCCCTGCCGGGGAGAACCACGTCCTTCCAAAACCTGCCAACTACGACGACATCGCGCGAAGCCAATCTTTCAAAGTCGTCGACGGTGATATCAACGGCGTGTTCACCGTCCTGCCCGGCGGCCAGGAGACGCTCTTCGGTTATCGTCAATACATCGATTCAGGCAATTTCGCCGGCGGCGACTACGCCTGCAGCCGTACGACGCTCAACGTCGGCAGCAACGACTATCAGGCGGCGACGCTTCCGACCGGCAACGCGCAGAACGACGCAGCGGTCTACGCCGGAGCGCGCGCCGTCTCGATCGCTTATGCATACTGGCTGCAAACGCAATGCCCGCGCGACGACGGGAGCGGCAGCGGATACCCCAATCTTCAGGTCCGGACCGATGCCTTCGGCACCGCAGACGGCTGCGCCCCGCAAGCGTACATCCGCGAATCACGGCGCATCGACGCTCAGAGCCGGATCGTCCAGCAGGACATCGACGCGGACAGCTTTCCGGCGGGGACGCCGCGCGCGAGACTTTTCGCGGACTCCTGCGGCATAGGCTGGTACGGCATCGACGTCCATCCGGCAGCGTACGGGACGCCCCAGGTCGGTTTCGGGACGCTGCACTTCCAAATCCCCTTGGGATCGCTGCTGCCCAAGCAGTTGGACAATCTCGTCGCCTCGTGCAAGAACATCGGCGCGACGCACCTCACCTCGGGTGCCTATCGCGTTCACCCGGTCGAATGGGCGATCGGAGAGGCGGCCGGCGTCCTGGCGGCATTCTGCGTGACTCAGAACGTCAAACCGTACGATGTCTGGAGCCGAGCCGATCGCCGCGCATCCTATCAGTACCGGCTGCTCGCCCGCGGGACGCCGATTTTCTGGTGGAGCGACGTGCTCTTCGAGAACGACGCGCGCACGTATGCGGCCGTGCATCTTTGCGGCGTGAACGGCATCTTCTCGGGAGAAGGGGGCTTGACGTTCGTACCGGCGGGCTCGTTCTCCGCAGCCGACCAGCAAACGGTCGACGGCAAGGTCGGCAGAACCTTGAACTGGCCGGCGGGGCAGATGACGCGCGGCCAGGCTGCGGTTTTCATCTGTCAACAGATGGGCTGGCCCGTGGGTTGAAACGTGCGTCTCGCTTCGTCGCGGCGCTCGCGGTGCTTTCGTATCTCCTGACGGGATGCGCGGGCAGCGCCCAGCCGGCGGCGAGCGTCTTCTCAGGCGATACCGTGGTCACGAGCGGCGCCTCCGTCGCTGCCGTCTATCGCGCCCTCGACGATTCGAGCGCCGACGCCTACGTAGCCGCGACGCTGCTCGATCCCAGGCAGAGCGTCGGCGCTTCGCAGCCGTGCCTCAAGACCGACAACAGCATGGCCAGCCGTCCGAGCCCGCTGGCGAATCCGCCGCTGGCCGCACTCTCGATCGCTCAGCGCGCTCGCCTCGTCGAGAGTCTCGTCTCCTACGAACTCGCGCTCGCCTCGTTTGCCGGCGGCGCACCGCGGCTCGAATCCTCGCTCGCGGCAAGCCAACTGCAGCGCGCCGTCTTCGAGTTCGCCGCCGCGGCGAACGCTCACGCTCAAGGCGATCTTTTCGTCGAGGACCTCGCGGCGCAGTTCAACGCGATCGCCGCAAAGCTGGCCGTCGCGAGCGGAGCCGGCGACGCCCGCCGCATCGCTCTCGACGCAAATCCGACCATCGCGAAATTGCTGGCCGTCCTCGCGCACGACGTCTCCCAGAAGCACGCTGAGGCCCTTGCCGCCTCACGTAGTGCGATCGCTCTTTGGCTCGCCTACTACGCAGCGGCGCGTCGGGCCGCAGCGCCCGGCGGCGCGATGGCGGTTCCAGCGAACGTCTCGATGCCGCGTTGCCAGGAAACGGCCTTTTCGCCAGACGACACGTCGAAGATCGTGGACGACTCGGCGACCGACGGGGCGACGTTCCCCGGCCGTGACGTCGTCCTCGCGCGCCTTCGAGCGGCCGACGAGCGCGACGAAGCGCTGCGCGCCGCCGATCCGGCGTCCGTCGTCTCGGCCTTGTCCGCGCTCAACGACGCGCTCCTCAAGGCTCTCGCGTCATCGCCGCCCGGCGACGACGGCTCCGTCGGGAGCGCCCTGCTCCACCTGCGGACCTCGGTGCAGTCCTTGGCGGCTGCATGCCGCCCGCTCCAGGGCACTTCGTTTTGACGATGCCGGCGAAGCCTCCGCTCGGCACCGCCCACCAGCCTCAACCGTGCCCCGCGAGCAGGAGTAAGGCGTGCAAGGCGACGCCGGCGAGCCCGCCGATGAACGTTCCGTTCAGGCGAATGAACTGCAGATCCGGACCGAGCTCGAGCTCGACTTTGTCGGTGACGAGCTCCGTATCCCACTTGCGCACGATCCCCTCGATCAGCGCGGCGAACTGATTCTGTGACCTCATGAGGGCGGATTCGATCGCGGCCAGCACGTTTGCGTTCAACCGGTCGAGCAGCGCGCGGTCGGCCAGGATCTCGCGTGCGACCCGCGCGACGAGGCGCGCCATCCAAGCGTCGCTCTCGAATTCGCGCGCTTCTGATGACTCCACGATGCGCGCCTTGACAGCGCGCCAGACCGCTTCGACGGCGGTGCCGACCGCTCGACTTCTCAGGATCTCCGCGCGCATGTCGTCAACGTCGCGCGCGATCTCGGGATCGGTCTCGAGCTGAGTGATGAAGCGCCGCACGTACGTGTCGAATGCGGCACGCAACGGGTGATCGGGCGTCTTGACGATTTCGGCGATCTTGTCGACGACGCCGTCTACAAAGCGGTCGACGACGTACGCGTGGAGCCATTGCGGCACGAGAGCCGGACGGCGCCCGAAAAGCAGCTTGATCTGCGGACGGTGCTCGTTCAGCCAGGCGCTGACGACGGGCAGCATCTCGTCGAGAAAACGCTGGTGCCGGCCGTCGCGCGTGAGCATCGCCAACATCCTGGCGGCGACGCGCGTGAGGTCGAGACGTTCGATCTCACCCGAGATGACGCGGGCGATCGCGCGCTCGATCTCGGGATCGTCGACCGCGCGCACGATGCGCGGCATTTCAATGCGTCCGGCAGCGATGAGCCGCCGCGCGTTCTCAGGCTCCGCGAACCAGGCCACGACCCGTGCCGCCAGGTCGGCATCGCGCAGCTTCGCCGTGATGTTCTCGGGCGTCAAGAAGTTCTGCTCGACGAACTCGCCGAGCTGGGCCCCGATTCTATCCTTGTTCTTCGGAATGATGGCCGTATGGGGCAGCGGCAGACCCGCCGGGTGGCGGAAGAGAGCCACGATCGCGAACCAATCCGCGAGTCCGCCCACGAGCGCGGCCTCGGCGAAAGCCTCCAGCCACGCCAGCGACGGGACCTGCGTCTGGTAATGCGCCGCCGCGATGAAGAGCACCGCCATCACCGGGAGCAAGCTGGTCGCGATCAGCTTCACGCGCAGCAGCTTCCCCCGCTTGCGTTCGGTATCGGCCCAAAGAGCGGTCAGCGCCATGAAAGGCACTTTTATCGAGTATCCGGCAGCACCCGCCGGAGGTTCCCGCGCGTCGTCTCGCGGCGCGCTCCGCGGTAGCCGCCGGAGGGCGGCCCCGCTTGGAGTCGAGCCGTTGCTTCAGGTCGTTCCGCGCGGACGGCAACTTGGGATCGATGCGCGGACCCGCTCGGTATTCAGTTTCGGCTTCGGCGTTTTTTCGCCGTTCGGCGTTGCCGAGAAAATCGTCACGAAGCGCGCGATCTCACACGATGGATCTTATCGCAGCCCGGAGGAGTTCGAGCTTTTAGGCTAATACTCGCTTGCTTGTTATGCTTACCAAATCCTACCGTCGGCATCGGCCTCCGGCGGCTCCCTATCCGCCTCCGCTCCCGCCTCGGCCAATCGCGCACGCCGCCGTCGGCAGTCCCGTTCCGCCACATCGCGCGCCCACGCATCTCCAGTAATCCCGCCCAACCCCGGGCGGGCGTCCGGGTCATCCTCTCGGCCAAACAGGGATCGAGCGATGACGAGTTGACATGACCAAAACGGTTCGGCGCCGGCAGATTCGGGGATGCAGTACGCCCCTCGACAGCCGGATACGTGACCCGCTTAGTCCTTCAACCCGGTATCCTTGATTGGCCTAAGCCCTAAATAAGCAGGTTCCGGATAAACCGGCGAGCGAAAGGTGCGGCCGTGGGACCCTGGATTTCGGACGCCACGGTCGAGACGCCGGCACCGGCCAGCCTCAGCTCGAGGCATCCTGCATGAATCGCCCGGCAGACGACGCGGAGGCGCCCGATTGGGACGAAACGCGGCGTCGTGAACTCGCGCGGTTTTTGCGCGTCAGGCGAGAGTCGATCGCGCCCCGGGACGCAGGTTTGGCATCGCTGGGTCGCAGGCGAACGCCGGGGCTGCGGCGCGAAGAAGTCGCTCTCCTCGCGGACATCGGAACCGCATGGTACACGCGCCTCGAAACGGCCCGGCAAGTCACGCCCTCGACGGCGACACTTCTCGCGATAGCCCGCGCGCTGCAGTTGACCGTCGTCGAGACGGAATACTTGTTTGCGCTCGCCGGCCTTCCCGTACCCGCCTTTTCTCAGCCAAGCGAACTCACCATCCCCGAACCGATCGAGCAGCTCGTTCCCTCGATCCAATCGTTCGGCGCGATCGTGTGGGACAGCTACATGACAGCGCTGCGCTGGAATGCGGTCGCCGACGCCATGTGCAACTACTCTAGCGCGACGAATCCCCTGCAGCGCAACGTGATCATCCGGTACTTGACCGGAAAAGACAGCTTACGCCGCTATGCCGGTCAAGACTACGACAATATCCTCCGTGCCGTGGTCGGGATATTCCGGAAGTCGTTCGTGACGCGAAAACCTACGCCGTTCGCACAAGAGGTGTTTGCGGTTGCGAACGGCTTTCCAGCGTTTCGGAGGCTTTGGGACGACCACTTCATCGCAGAGGATCTCATCACCGGCGCTTCCGGATTCTTGGAGCGCCACCATCCCGTCCTTGGAACGTACGCCGTCATAACCAGCAACCTGCGCCTCTTCAGACGCGACGATTTCTTCATGCGTATCCTGGCACCGGCCGACGAGGCTTCTGCCGAGAAGCTCAAACGCATGCAAAGCATGGGAACTCCTTCCAGCAGAGATACCACAATCCCATAGCCCCTCGCCCTCGATACGGGAGACCGAAGAAACCGTCATACTACCGAAAAAAATCCGCAGAAAGCCCGAAAGCACCGCAGCAATCCGCTAAAAGATCACGGCTCGATCGCGCAAAAAGACGAGCGACAGCTCCCTCGCTCTCCGTTCCTAGGAAAAGGCACCATGGCAAGCCTCCCCCTTCGTTCACATCCCCCCGCTTCAACGCTGTTCGCGACCCTCGCGGCCTGGTATCCTAAGAGAACGAATGTAGTGCCGGTAACACGGTCGACATCGACTCACATAGCACTAGAGACTCAGCAAAGGATTCATACATGAAGAGTCTATCGTCACTTCTCCTCGCAGCGGCCGTCACGAGTGCGGCATTCACTCCGATCGGCGCGCAGGCGGGCGGTCGAAGCGCTGATTTCTCCGGAATCGTCGATCACGTGTCGGATAACAATATCAAAGTCACCGATCCGCGAAGCCACAGCACGCTCAGCTTCCTGATCGTACCGAAGTTCGATCAGGTCTTCTCGGCCGACGGCAAGACGACCTATCAGATGAAGGCGATCAAGGCAGGCCAATACGTGAAGGTATATTACGATCAGAAGTTTCTCGGCCAGCGCCACGCCGACCGCATTTTGCTGCTCAGGCAAAACAACTCCATCAAACGCACTGAGTAGCGGCTGCGACCCATCGAACCAGTATTGAGGAGAGTGGAAAAATTCCGAGTCGGCGGATAGATCGAATTGCCGATCGATAGAGATCTGCCGGCCGGGGGTCGCCGCGACCGGCTCGATTCCCAGACTGCCCGAGACTGCGGCGGGGAAGCATAATGCCTAACCGCCGCCCGGCGAGCCTCGCTCGCATTCGCGTGCTGATCGTGGAGGATTCGGCGGACGACGCCGAGCTGATGGTGCGCGAGCTGCGCCGCGCCGCCTACAAGGTGAGCTGGACCCGCGTCGAGGACGCCGCGGCGATGCGCGCCGCGCTGCTCGGCGGAACGTGGGACGTGATCCTCTCGGATTTCAACATGCCGCAGTTCTCGGCTCCCGCCGCTCTCGCCCTCACGCTGGAGAGCCGCAAGGACATCCCCTTCATCATCGTCTCCGGCGCCATCGGCGAGGAGTCGGCCGTCGCGCTGATGCGGGCCGGAGCCTCCGATTACGTCTTCAAGGATAAGCTCGCGCGGCTGGCTCCGTGCGTGGCGAGGGAACTGCGCGAGGCAAAAGCGCGCTTGCGCCACCGCGCCAACGCGGAGAACCTCGAGCTCCTCAGCGCGGCCGTCGAGAACGCCCACGACATGGTCATCATCACCGAGGCCGAGCCGCTCTCCGACGGATACCTCGAGATCGTCTACGCGAATTCCGCCGTCGAGCGCCTGACGGGCTGGAAGCCCGACGAACTCGTCGGCTCGACCGTCCGGCGCTTCTACGGCGCGCGGGCAGAGGCCGAGCCGGTCCCCTTCCTCGAGACGGTGAACTATCGCAAAGACGGGAGCTCGTTCTGGGCCGGGATCAGTTGGAGGGACGTCCGCAACGAGGCCGGCGAAGTCACGCACTGGATCTCGATCAGGCGCGACATCAGCGAACGCAAAGCCGCCGAAGCTTCCCTTGCCTACAACGCGCATTACGACGCTCTCACCGGCTTGCCCAACCGCGCGTTCCTGACCGGCCGGTTGGAGCAGGCCGTCGTCGACGCACGCCGCGAGCATCGGCCGGCCGCGCTGCTCTACATCGACCTCGATTTCTTCAAGCACGTCAACGACACGCTCGGCCACCTCGAGGGCGACGCCCTGCTTCGCGCCGTCGCACAGCGCCTCAAGGGTTGCTGCGCCGGCGAAAGTGAGACGCTCGGCCGCAGCGGCGACGACGAGTTCATCCTCCTCATGGAGCGCGTCGAGACGATCGAGGCCTGCGTCGCAAAGGCGCAGGGGGTCCTCGCGGCGCTCGCCCGGCCGTTCATGTTAGATGGAAACGATCTTTACGTCGCGGCGAGCATCGGCATCAGCCTCTATCCGCACGATGCGGATACAGGCGAAGACCTGATCCGCTGCGCGGACATCGCGATGTACCAAGCCAAGGACAGCGGCCGCAACAACTTCCAGTTCTACGAGTCGCACATGCATACGCGCTTGGTCGAACGGCTCGCGCTCAAGAACGACTTGCGCCGCGCGCTGGATCGGGACGAATTCGAGCTGCACTATCAACCGATTCTCGACGCGCGGACGCTGCGCGTCGTGGCCGCCGAGGCTCTCGTCCGCTGGCGGCATCCCAGCCGCGGCTTGGTGCCGCCGGATCAGTTCATCGGAGCAGCTGAAGAAAACGGCTTGATCGTCCCGCTCGGGGAGTGGGTGCTGCGGCACGCCTGCGCGCAGGCGGCGCTGTGGTCGCGCCGGCGGTGGCGCGACCTGCGCATCGGCGTCAACCTTTCGGTGCGGCAACTCCACCAGGCCGGGCTCGTCGACACGATCGCGCGCACTCTGACCGAATCGAAACTTCCCGCGCGGCTGCTCGCCTTCGAGATCACCGAGAGCGCCTTCATGAAGGATATCGCCGCTGTTTGCGAGATCCTCTCGGCGCTGCGAGCAGCCGGGACGCGCGTGTCGATCGACGACTTCGGCACCGGCTACAGTTCCCTGCGCTATCTCAAGACGCTGCCTATCGACAGCATGAAGATCGATCGTTCGTTCGTGCGGGGGCTGTCGAGCGACCCGCACGATCAGGCGATCGCGAGAACGATCGTGACGCTCGCGCACGCCATCGGCGTCGACGCCATCGCCGAAGGCGTCGAGACCGAGGAGCAGCTCGCCGTCCTGCGTGGCCTCGACTACGACCTCGTGCAGGGATTTCTCTTCAGTCAGCCCCTCGAAGCCGCGAGTTTCGAGGAATTCCTCAACAACTCGCGGCGCGCGCCCGCCTCCGGCGAATGAAGGTCACTTCGCGACGACGTAGCTTCCGGGCGCCTTCTCGATAGGGGGATACTGCGCGCTTCCCAATTCCGCCGGTGCGTCGATCTGCTCCCCGGCGCGCCGCTGCAGCCACTCCAGCCAGTGATTCCACCAGGAGCCTTTATGGGTTGTCGCGGCTTTCAGCCACTCTTCGGGATCTTCGACGAAATTCGGGTTGAGCAGATATTGCCGTTTCGCTGCGAGGGCAGGCGGATTCACCAAGCTCTGGACGTGACCGGCGGCGCTGAGGACCATCGTTCTGTCTCCGCCGAACGACATCAGGTTCGCATAGACGCGCTTCCACGGCGCGATGTGATCCGTTATTCCGGCGACGAAGTAGGCATCGGCCGTGACTTTCTTGAGATCGATCGGCCTCCCCAACACGACCACTTCTCCGGCTTTACGGAACTTGCTCTCCGCGAAATAATCCAACAGCTCGCCGTGGAACTTGGCGGACAGCCTGGTCGTGTCGGCGTTCCAGTAGAGGATGTCGAAGGCGGGCGGATCCTTGCCCAAGAGATAGTTGTTGACCCAGTAGTTCCACACCAGGTCGTTCGGCCGCAACCAGGCGAAGATGCGGCCCATGTCCGAGCCGTCGAGCACGCCCTTGAGCGAACTCGCCGCTTTCGCCGTATTGAGGATGTCCTTGGTCATGAACACGCGGAGGATCGAATCCGTTCCAAGGTCGAGGACATCGACGAAATGCGTCGCGCAGTTCAGCGGGTTCTCGCCTTCGCCGGCGGCGTAGTATCCCTGTAAGGCGGAGAGCGTCATCGCGCCCGCGCAGGCACCACCCATGTTGAGCTTGTCGACCTTGCATATCTCGCGAACGGCGGCGATCGCCTCGACGATCGCCGACACGTACGTATCCATGCCCCAGTCGCGCTGCTCGGGCGTCGGGTTGCGCCAACTGATGACGAAGACCTGAATGCCGTTTTTCAACAAGTAGCCGAACATGCTGTTTTCCGGTGACAGATCGAAAACATAAAACTTGTTGATCTGCGGAGGAACGAAGAGGAGCGGGAGCTCGTAAACTTTCTCCGCCTGCGGCTTGTATTGAATCAACTCGAGCACGTCGTTGCGGAAGACGACCGAGCCTTCCGTGGTCCCGATATTCTTTCCGACCTCGAAAGCGCTCTTGTCGACTTGAGAAGGCATCCCGTTGTTGACCAAGAGGTCGGAGATCATGTTCTGGAACCCGTGCACCAGGCTCAGGCCCCCGGTATCGATGACGCGCTTGAGGACGATCGGATTGGCGAGCGAATTGCTGGGCGCCAAAGCGGACGTGAGGATCTCCGTAAAGAAGCGCGCTCGCTCTTTGGTGAGCTCGTCGAAGCTCGACTTGTCGATGAACTCCTCGAGCGTCTTGGTCCAAGCCAGATATCCGCCCAAGAACACACGGTAGAACGGATTCTCGGACCAGGCTACGTCGGCGAACCGCTTGTCTTTCGGCGACGGCTTGATCTCGGACCGATCGGCCAGCACTTTGGTGATCTCGCGGACCAGCTCGGCTTGCTCCTCCAGGAGGAGCGTCGGATGGCTCGTGGCTTCCTTCGCGAGCGCGTCAGCCGTCGCCACGAGGTCCTCTTTGCGAAACCCGAAGAAGGGATCCCCTTCGCTGATTGCCGGGACGATCTCGACGTCCTCGCCGGCCTTGCCGTTCTCGGCGATCTTGGCGCTCTCGCCGATCCTGCCGTCTTCTTCGACGTTGCCCATACGTACCCCAAATCGAACGCGATGCGAGCCGAATGAAGTACGGTTCGACGGCGCTGCGGCGTTTCCCAGGCGCGGCGCGCTGCCGTCAGGAGGCGCGCTTCTTGCGAACGGGCCGCGCCGCCTCGTGCATCGCGTGCGCGCTCAAATACCGGGCCGCCGCGTGAGCGTCGAGCGGTTTGGCGAAAAGGTAGCCCTGCGCGCTGCCGCAGCGGTAAGCGCCGAGCTGCGACTCCTGCTCCGCAGTTTCGACGCCTTCGGCAATGACGTCGATCCCGAGGCGGCTGGCGAGAACGACCACCGCCTGTACGATCTCCGGATTGGCGATTCCGGCTTCGCCGCGCCCGCTCACGAAGGTACGATCGATCTTCAGCGTATCGATCGGGAAGCGATGCAGATAGGCGAGCGAGGAATACCCCGTGCCGAAATCGTCCACTTGCAGCTTCACGCCGAGCGCGTGCAGCTCGCGCAGGACGGCTGCGATGCGATCCGGCTCCGTCATGAGCGTACTCTCGGTGATCTCCAGATGCAGGTCTTCGGCGCGCAGTCCGGTTTCCCGCAACGTGTCACGCACGCGATCGGTGAAGCGCTCTTGGAGGAGCTGCTGGACCGAGACGTTGACGTTCACCGAGAGCGTGGCGTGAGCGGGGGATGCCTGCTGCCAAAGACGCGTCTGCGCACAGGCCGCGTGAAGCACCCACTCTCCCAGCGGGATGATCAGCCCGGTCTCCTCGGCCACTGGGATGAACTCCAGCGGCGGGATCGCACCGAGCTCGGGATGCTGCCAGCGCAAGAGTCCTTCAAAACCCGTCAGATTGCCGTCGGCGAGCGATACGATCGGCTGATACGCGAGCGAAAGCTGAGCGCGGTCGAGGGCGCGACGCAGCTCCAGCTCGAGCAGCAGCAAGCGAGAGCTCTGCTCGCGCAGCTTCGTCTCAAACAATTCGTAACGATTCTTGCCGAGCACTTTGGCGCGGTGCATCGCGATATCCGCGTCACGCAGAAGGTTTTCCGGCGTGGGACCCTCGGGCGAGCCCAGCGCGATCCCGATGCTCGCCGTCTCGTACAGCTCGTGGTCGCCGAGCGAAAAAGGCGCGGACAGCGCCTCGAGAATCGATTTGGCCACGCATACTGCAGCCGCCTCGTCGTGAATGTCTTCGAGCAGGATGCTGAACTCGTCGCCGCCAGGCCGCGCGAGCGTGTCGCCCGGCCGCAGGCAAGCTTCCAGCCGCCGCGCGACGGCGATGAGCAAGAGATCGCCGGCAAGGTGACCGAGCGTGTCGTTCACGAGCTTGAAACGGTCGCAGTCCAGAGATAGGACCGCCGCCCGTTTTCCGGGGTGCAGAGAGCTTCGCGCGAGCGCGGACTTGACCCGGTCGACGAACAGCTCGCGGTTCGGCAGCCCCGTCAGAGGATCGTGGAAGGCGGCGTGCACCAGGCGCGCCTCGGCGCGCTTGCGATCGGCGATCTCTTTGCGCAGCTCGGCGTTGCTCTCCTCGGCGACTTTAGCGCGGACGAGTGCCGACTCGGCCAGTTTGCGCTCGCCGATGTCACGCCCAAACCAGACCGAATGAGTGACCGCGCCGTCGCGGTTCCGGAGGGGAAAGATGCTCGCCTCGAGCCAGATCGGCACTCCGCCCTTGCGGTAATGCAGCAACTCGAACAGGGCGGTGTTGCCGGCCAGCGCGTCGCCGAGCCGCTGCTGCAGCGCCTCGAGATCGCTCTCCGGGCCGCACAGCATCAACGGGTTCGCGCCGACCGCTTCCTTGCTCGTATAGCCGAGAATGCGCGTGAAGGCTTGGTTCACGTATCTGATCGTCCAGCCAGGGTCGCCGCTGCTCCGCTCGACGATCATCACGCAGTCCTGCGCGCACTCGACCGAGTACTGCATGAGCCGCAGGTGCGCGAGTTCGGCGCTCGAGACTGCTCCATTCGCACGCCTGCAACCGGAGCGGCGCGGCTTCACTTGCGAGCTCCGTTTCGGGCTGTCGCAGAGGCAGCACTCGAATACGCAAAGAGCACCATCACGCTCCTGATCGGCAGCGATGCATCTCGCCTGAGATCGATCCGCTTGCGTTCCGGCATTCGCATCGCAGCGCGGGCGAAGTGTGAGGCGCATCATTTAAGTAGGAAAGCAACAACGGCATTCACTCGTCGAGCCGAGCCTCCGCCGGCAAGCGCGATGGCTGTCGCGGGATCGTAGACGCGGAAGCGCGTCAGGCGATCACTGGTACTCGATCCCGTTGATGACGAAGTAACCGGGCGTCGGCCAAGAAGACGATCTCCCGCGGTGCGTCCAGTCGATCCCTTGCGCGTCGCCGCCGTCGAAGTAGTAGCGCCCCCGAACGTAGGCATAGACCCCGGGACTGAACCACGGCCACGGCGGGGCGTCCATCCGGTCGAGGTCGACAACGACCTGTACGGTCTCTTCCGGCGAGACCTGCACGTAGAAGTAGCCTTGCAAGCCGTTGCGCGTGTTTGCCATCGGCAGCACGCTCCTGACGGAGCCGCACACGTCGACTTCTTGATCGCCACGCAGCTCGCCGTCCGCGAAGCGCAGCTGGTCTCGCAGGAACTGCCCGTCGTTGCACGGCCACTTTCTGCGCACGGCCGCCGCCCTCGCCTTCGCCGAGAGCGCGTGCGAAGCGGCCGTCGCGCCGAACGCGGAGCCGCCCGGAGCGGTAGGCCGGCCGATGCAGCCGCCGAGGGCCAGTGCCAACGCCGCCGCGGCGAGCGGAAACGCGATCGAACGGGACCATCTGCTCATTGCCGCATATCGTTCGAAAGGCGCGTATCAAAACCCGCGGGCCGGTCGCCCCACGTCCGCGTAGCGCTCGCCGGCGACACCCTTCGGCGATCCGCCGCAGGTTCGCGGGCGAGAGCATGAGGTCGACCGCCGGCTGACCCGCTATCTGCAAAATGCACTCTTGAGTGCGACCTTTATCGTAATGTACATTAAAGGCCAGCTTTCCTTGATGAGCAGCACAGTCGTTTGCGCGCGCTGCACAGCAGGGGTGGTTCGATTTCGCAAGGTTGAGCAGCCGTCGCGCTCGTCATCGGTGGGGCCAGGCGCTGCTCCCGACCGAGAGGACCGCGCGCTCGATGATGACGTGGCGGTGCAGCCGTGCTCCGCGTACGATGCGAGAACTGGCCGATAACTCTCGTAGGGCCGTTTCGAACGGCCGAGATCATCGGGGAACATCATGGTCGGGACCCTTCTAGGAACAAGCATCACTGGTACCCTCGTGAGCGAACCGGAACTCATCACGGACGCGCAAGTCGTGGTCGGCACTTTTAAGATTCAAGAGCATCAGGGCAGCGAAACGAAAAGCTATGAAGTTTATGCTTATGGTGCGATCGCCCGCGAATGCTTCAAAGCTTTAAGCTCCGGCCAGACCGTCACGGTTGAGGGAAGGCTCATCAAACGGCTGCACGAGATCGAGAAGGATCGCGCGGGCGTGACGAATGCGATCATCGCAAATAGAGTGTGGCTAAACCACTTGCGCTTGCTCGTCGCATAGCAATAGGATTCGATCATCGGCGAGTGTCGGGGGGCGGCGCTCGCTACGGTACATTCCGAGGGGAGTGAAGGACGAATGACCGTACTCGATCAGGCGAAACAGACGGTCCGCGCAAAGGTCGAGCGCGAAGCCGCGTACGTGTGGGGCGTCCTCGGCGCGATCTTCGGATCCGTCGCCACAGCGGGAGCGATGGCGGCGCTGCACCTCACCAAATAGCGGCCCACGCTGACCTGTACGGCGGTCGCTCGCCTTGGCTCTTCCGCCGCCCGCGCGAAGCGCTATCATCGGTTGAGTGAAGGCACCTCCGAGTTCTTGCGAGGTCACGTGATGGAGCAGCACACCGTCGAGCTCAAGTCCCAGATCGAAGCGATCGCCCGGTATCTGGGCCGTACCTTCCCGAGCGCCGGCATCCACCGCTACGAAGAGGCCGCGCGCGGGGTCGCCGGCTTCAGTTTCATCGGCGAGCCGCACGGCAGCGTCGAGTTTAGGCTCGACTATCTCGAGACGCTGCCGGCGGAAGAGAACGCCGTGGCGCTCGAGATGCACGTGCGCCACGTGAGCGGCGAGATCGGCGCGACCCCGGCCGGGCAGCGCCTCGTCTTCGGGCGCGACGGGTTCGCGCGTGAGGCGGTCGCCTAAGGCCGTCGCGCGCGCTAGCCGCCCAGCGCAGCCTTCACCTGCGAGGCGAGGGCGGGGGTCATGCCCTTCACCGCGGCGATTTCGTCGATACCCGCGCGCTTGAGTGCGGCGAGCGAGCCGAAAGCGGTGAGCAGGCGCTTCTTGCGGACGGGACCGACGCCGGCCAGCGCGTCGAGCGCGGAGCGCGTCATCGCCTTGCCGCGGCGCTTGCGGTGGAATTCGACGGCGAAGCGGTGCGCCTCGTCGCGGACGCGCATCACCAAGTGCAGCGCGGGCGAGCCTGGCGGCAGCACGATCGGCTCGGATTGGCCGGGGACGTAGAGCCACTCGTGTTCCTTTGCCAGGCCCGCGACGGGGATGCCCCAGAGCTCGAGTTCTTCGAGGACCTCGACGACCGCGTTGAGCTGGCCCTTCCCGCCGTCGATCAAGAGCAGATCGGGACGGTGATGAAACTTCTCCCTCTTCCGCAGCTGCGCTTCGAGCGTGCGTTCGCGCTCCTCGACGCTGGCGGGATCCTCTTCGCCCGGCGCGTTCGTGTCGGCGCGCAGGTAGCGCAGGCGCCGGCGCAGGGTCTCCTGCATCATCGCGAAGTCGTTCGCGCCGAGATCGTAGCGGATCTTGAAGCGGCGGTAGTCGGCCTTCCTCGCGCGGCCCTCGACGAAGACGACCATCGACGCGACGGGGTTGGTGCCCGCGATGTTCGAGATGTCGTAGCACTCGATGCGATGCGGCGCGTCGGGCAGGTCGAGCGCCGCCGCGAGCTCGGTGAGGGAGCGTGCCGAAGCCGTCTCCTGCGTTTCCTGGTGCGCTAGGAAAACCTTGAGATTCTGCTCGGCGTTCTCGTGCACCAGACGCATGTACTCGGCGCGCTGGCCGCGTTGCGCGCGCAGCACGCGAACGCGCTGGGCTTTCAGCTCGCTCAGCCAGGTTTCGATGACGGGCTGCTCGGCGGGCAGCGCCTCGACGAGCACCTCCTTCGGAATCGTGGACTGCGCGGCAGGGCGGGCGCGCGCCTTCAGCGCGACGGGGACTTCGTTGTCGCGCGCCTCGCGCAGCGCGAGCGGAGAGAAGCCGTCGCCGCGAGGCGCCGCGCCGCTCGCGCCGGGGGCCGTCTGGGCGGCGCGCGCGGTGTAGAACTGCTTCAGGAACTCGCCGAAGAGCTCGGCATCGCTCGTATCGCTCACGCCGTCGAGGATGAAGTGCTCCTGGCCGATCAGCTTCCCGCCGCGCACGAGGAAGACTTGGACGCAGGCCTGGCCCTGCGCGCGCGCGGCAGCGATCAGGTCCATGTCGAGGCGCGAGCGCCAGACGACCTTCTGGCCCTCGGTCACGCGGCGCAGGGCGACGATGCGGTCGCGCAGGCGCGCGGCGGCTTCGTAGTTGTAGCGGTCCGCGGCTTCCTGCATCTCGTGCGAGAGGCGCTCGAAGAGGCGGTCCTGCTGGCCTTCGAGGAAGAGCACGACTTCGTCGACCAGCGCGTCGTACTCGGGCTCGCTCTGGTAGCCGACGCACGGCGCCAGGCAGCGCTTGATGTGATACTGCAAGCAGGGCCGTTTTCGTTTCCCGTCGATCGGCTCGCGGCAAGTGCGCAGCGGGAAGACGACGCGCACGAGGTTGATCAGCTCGCGCAGGCCGTGCGCGTTGGTGTACGGACCGAAGTAGCGGGCGCCGTCGTCACGCACGGCGCGGGTGAACATGACGCGCGGGAAAGGCTCGTTCGTGACCTTCAGGTAGGGGTAGCGCTTGTCGTCGCGCAGGCGTACGTTGAAGGGCGGCTGGTGCCGCTTGATGAGGTTCGCTTCCAGGATGAGCGCCTCGATCTCGTTGTTCACGACGATCCAGTGCACGTCGGCCACGCGTTCCACCATGCGCTGCGTGCGCGGCGCGTGGGAGGCGCTGTCCTGGAAGTACGAGCGGACGCGGTTGCGGAGCGAGACGGCCTTCCCGATGTAGAGGATGCGCTCCGGGGCGCGGCTCCCCGGCTCGGCGGGACCGCCCAGCATCAAGTAGACGCCGGGGGCGTCGGGCAGCCGGCTGAGAGTCCGCTCGAGGAGGCGGCGGTCGGCGGAGGGCGTCCCAGTCGTGCTCACGGCGCGGCGGGCGCGAGTCCGGCGGAGGCGGCGGCGCGCCGCAGCGGGCTAGGCGAGCTCGCTTCCACGGCTCGCCCGCCGCCGCCGGACGACAACCAGGCAGAGCGCGGCGACGAGCAGCGCCAGGAACCCGAACGAGAAGCGCCGGATCGCAGGCACGATCGCGTCCAAGTGGCGGCCGAAGGCGTTCCCCAGCAGGATCAGGCTGAAGCAGAAAATCGCCGAGCCGAGGGCGGTGTAGAGCCAGAAGTAGCGCTTCTGCATGCGGGAGACGCCGGCCGGCAGGGCGGCGATCCCGCGGACGATCGGCACGAACCGGCAGACGAAGACGACCGCGTTCCCGTACCGCTCGTAAAAGGAGTGGAACGTGTCGAGCTTGTGCTCGTCGAGCTTGAAGTACTTCCCCCAGCGGGCAACGAACGGGCGGCCGCCGGCGTAGCCGATCGCGTACAGGATCGTGCCGCCGACCACTTCCCCGAAGGTCGCGACCGCGCCCGCGACCCACAGATTCGAGAGATGGCCCTTCGCCGCCAGCGCTCCCGCGGCAGGCAGCACGATCTCCGTCCCGATCGGCACGCCGATATTGCCGAGCAGCATCACCGTGAAGAGCCCGAAATAGCCGGTCGAGTCGACCAAGCCGAGAAAGAAATGGGTGATGTGTTCCACGTCTACCCGGCTACTCGGCCCCGGTCAGGAAGGTTTCCCGCTCCGGCCAAAATCTCAGCGGCCAGTCCATTTCCTTCCTCGATGATGGCACCGAGTAAGTGGACCGGCTCAACTTCGTTCGGCTCGGCGGCAGCAGCCGCCAGGGCGAAGACATTCCGGGCCCGCGGCGTCACGAGTATGCCTTCCCAGGAGCGGTCCTCGCCGGTCCCGAGCGAGCGGCGCAGTTCGGCATAGGCGTTCCCGGTCCCCACGCCAGCCTTCAACAGACGCCGGTCCACGTCCGCATCGTGCTCCTCGAGCAGAGCAAGCAGCACGTGCTCGACCCCGACGTAGTAGTGGTTGTAGTTCCGGCACGCTTGTTCGGCTGCGCGCAAGACGCGCCTCGCTGCCGGGCTGAAACGGGTAAACACGAATATGAAGGGGCCTTTGCGACGAACTCTCGGGGCGGCAGGATTTGAACCTGTGACCTCTGCGTCCCGAACGCAGCGCTCTACCAAGCTGAGCTACGCCCCGATCTCTCGGCCAAACGGCCGCACCTGCTACGACAACATCGTGCAGCTAGGACCTCGCACGGTTCTCGGACGCACTTCGCGCTCCTGCATGGTAAAGGCTCGCTCCGCCGAATCAGTACCCGGCCTATGGTTTACGTGATCGTCGGCTGCGGCCGCGTCGGTTCGTCACTTGCGAAGCTGTTGACGGCTGAATCGCACGATGTCGTCGTCATCGACGAGAACCCAGCCGCTTTCAAACGTCTGGGCGACCGTTTCAGCGGGCGCGTCGAGGTTGGAACCGGCATCGACTACGACGTCCTCAAGCGGGCGGGCGCCGCGGAGGCGGACGGTTTCGTCGCGGTCACCGACGGCGACAACCGGAACGTCATGGCAGCCTTGATCGCTCAGCGCATGTTCGGCACGAAGAAGATCGTGGCGCGAATCTACGATCCGCCGCGCGGTCAGCTCTACCGCGAGCTGGGCATCGAGACCGTCTGTCCCACCACGCTCGGCGCGAAGATCATCCGCGACAAGCTGATGCACATGCCCTACGAGTCGGTGCCGTCCTTCGATTTCGGGCGTCTCTCCACGCTTGCCGTAACCCTGCGGGACGTCCAGCACGGTCTGCTCGTCTCCCAGGTCGAGAAGCCCGGCCTGATTCGCGTGAGCGCCCTCCGCCGCGGCACGAGCGTGTTCGTTGCGAAGGAGGACGACGTGCTGAACGCCGGAGACGAGATCAACGCGATCGTCGCACCCGAAGCACTCTCCGAGTTCGTAGCACGCTTTGCCTCGGCGGCCCAAGACGTTCCGGTCCGGCTAACGGCATAGCATGTTCATCATCATCGTCGGCGGCGGCAAGGTCGGGACCTATCTCGCGCGAGCGCTGCTCAATCAAGATCACGAGGTCATCGTCATCGAGAAGGTCGCGGCGAAGGCGCAGCGCATGGCGAACCTCCTCGAAAACTACGTGACGATGGTCGGCGACGGCTGCGACCCGACCGTTCTCGAGCAGGCCGGCATCAAACGCGCCGACGTCGTCGTCGCCGACACCGGCGACGACGAGGATAACCTGGTCGTCTGCCTGATCTCGAAAAAGCACTCGCTCGCCCGCTGTATCGCCCGGGTCAACAACCCGAAGAACAAGCTGATCTTCGAGTCGATCGATCGCGAACGTCCGATCACGCTGATCTCGTCGACGGAGGTCATCCTCGATGCGATCAACCAGCACGTCAACGCGCCGGACTACTCGATCATCACCAAACTCAAGCACGGCGATATCGAGCTGGTCAAGCTCTCGATCCCGGCCGGCTCGCCGGCCGACGGCAAGCGCATCGTCGACATCGGCTTCCCTCGTTCGAGCATCGTCGTCGCCGTCGACCGCGAGGAGGAAGAGCTGCTCATCCCCAACGGCGACACGCAGATCAAAGCCGGCGACCAGGTCATCGTCATGGTCAAGCGCGAGTCCCGCCCGGACGTGCGCGCGGCGCTCGTCGGTGTGAAGGCTCCTGCCTGAGCCAGTTCACGCTTCGCGACGACAGCGACTTCGACTAGAGCCTCGACGCAAAGAGAAGAGCCCCGCCGGGGCGGCGAGGCTCTCTTTTTGGATTCGGTGCGCCGATCCGATTACTTACAGGCGATCGCGCCTGCGGACTGTGATTGCCCCGGGAAGTCCACGGTACCCGACGGAATCGTCCCCGGACCGATCGTGACGCTGTTGAGGAAGACGATACCGCTCGGCCCTCCCGGGTTATTCCAGCTGACAGTGTTGCTGCCTTGCGGAGAGTCGTAGATGTCGAGCTCGCAGGTTGTGTACGGCAACGAGCCGGCGGACACGGTGACCTTCGGGAAGGCGGTCCCGAAGCTGACGTCTTGCGATCCCGCATTCGTAATCGAGAAGTAGATGACCGGCGTATACCCCGCCGTCGCGTTATCCGCAGGGAGCGAGTGGTAGGTGATGTCGCCGTTATTGAGGGCATCGGCGAAACTGAGCGTGCCGCTCGTTAAAGGCGTTCCCCAAGTTTCCGTGAGCGTGATGCCCGAATAGGTCGGAAGAGAAACGGTCGGGACGGCGGTTCCGGTGGTGATCGTTACGTTGTTGTCGGACGACCCGCCGAAGACAAAGTATCCGACCGGGAACTGTCCCCCCGACGGACTCGACGACGGACTCGCCGACGGACTCGACGACGGACTCGACGACGGACTCGACGACGGACTCGTCGACGGACTCGACGACGGACTCGACGACGGACTCGTCGACGGACTCGTCGACGGACTCGTCGACGGACTCGTCGACGGACTCGTCGACGGACTCGTCGACGGACTCGTCGACGGTGAGGCGGAAGGCGTGCTGCTGCTAGAGTTGCTGGCGCATCCTGTAGCCGCTGCTAGCGCTGCAAGCAGGAGGCCCGAATAGATGAGGATCGGTCGCATACGTGAGGGCACTCTCCTCGTGCATTCAAGTGAGAATGGCTCACGAGAACACACAGAAACTTCTTGACGAAAAAGAAACACAAGAAAGCGGTAACTCTTGTAAGTTATCGGTACAAACCGCTTCCATTTCACCACGCGGACACCTGGGTATTTCTTGCTTAGGTGATCCTAGATCACTTTTCTTTTAGAATGGTAATTTACTTAAGGACGATCTCTTCTTCGAAGGCGAGGCCGCCGGCTGACGCGAGCGTTGGGGTCAGATGAGCCCCCGGCGCAGCGCGACGACGGCGGCTTGCGTGCGGTCGGCGGCGGCGAGCTTCTCGAGGATGTCGCGAATGTGACCTTTGACGGTTCCGAGGCCGATGTAGAGTGCGCTTGCGATCTCGGCGTTGCTCTTGCCGTCGGCGATCATGCGCAGGATCTCCGTCTCGCGCTCGCTGAGCGGCGAGGCGACCCGCGCTCGCCGCGCCGCGCCGAGGTGGCGCATCACCACGTGCGCGATCTTCGGATCGAAAAACGCGCCGCCGTCGGCGGCCGTTCGCACTGCGGCCACGATCTGCTCGGGGCGCGAGGTCTTGAGCGAATATGCGTCGGCGCCGGCCGACAGCGCTGCCAGCACCTCTTCCTCGAGGTCGTGCACGGTGAGGATCGCGACGCGCGTCTCCGGCGCGGCGGTGCGAACGCGGCGCGTCAGCTCGATGCCGTCGATGCCGGGCAGGCCGATGTCGATGACGGCGACGCTGGGGCGCTCTTTGACGATCGCGTCGAAGCCGGCGAGCCCGTCGCCGGCCTCCGCCACGACCCGGAAGCCGTCGGCCTCCAGCGCCGTGCGCAGCCCGGCACGCGTCAGCGCGTGGTCCTCCACGATGACGACGGTGCGCGGCTCGCTCGCGCTCACCGTCGCACCATCGTCCCTGCGGGCGCCGCCGCCGCCCGCGGCAGGGTCAGCGTGAACGTACTGCCGCCGCCCGCGCGCGGCGCGAAGCGGACCCCGCCGCCGTGGCTCTCGGCGATGCGCCGTACGATGTAGAGCCCGAGTCCCGAGCCCGCGCCGCGGCTCGCGCCGCCGCTGACGCGCTGGAAAAGTCGCGGCCGCTCGGCTTCGGGAACGCCGTAGCCCGTGTCCTCGACGCTCAGCTCGGCCTGGCCGCCGCGCTCGCCGGCCCGAACCACGATCGTTCCACCTGCGGGCGTCCAGGCCAGCGCGTTCGCAACCAGGTTGACGAGCGCGCGGCGCAGCTCCGGCGGGTCCGCCGGCACGGCGAGGCCGTCTTCCGCTTCGACCCGCACTTCCAGCCCTTTGCTGCACGCCAGCACGTCCAGCTCCGCGACGACGTCGCGGGCCAGGTCTGCGAGTTCGACGCGCTCGCGGCGCGTCGAACGTTCGCCGGACTCGTAGCGCGAAACCAGCAGCAGCGTCTCGGCCAGGCGCTGCAGCTCGTCGTTGGACTGCAGCGTCCGCTCGAGGATCGGCCGATACACCTCGGGCAGCACCCCGTACGCCCCGGCGAGAGCCTGCTGCATCGTCATGCGGGCCGCGGCCAGCGGCGTTCGCAGGTCGTGCGAGAGCGCGTAGACGATCTCGCGGATCACGTCGCTGCGTTCGCGCAGTGCGTCGTTGGCTCGCGCGAGCTCGTCGTTCCGCTCGCCGAGCTGGACGAAGAGCGCCGCCTGGGCGAGCGCGATCGCCGCCTGATCGACGTAGTACGCGAGCCCTTCTTCGAAGTGCGGTTCGAACGGCAGGCGCGCGCGCAAGAGGACGAGCACGCCGAAGACCTGCTCGTGCTCGACGAGCGGCGCCGCGATCGCATATGAGTGGCCGAACGCCTCGAGCAGCAGCCGGCCGAGGGCGTCGCTCGCGCCGATCGAAACGATGGCGCGACCCTCGGCGACGCGGTGCAGCAGCGAAAGCACGGCGGGCGAGGGGCGCTCGCGCGAGAACTCCACCTCGCCGGATGTGGTGCGGGCGTATGTCGTCGGTTCGTCGCTGCTCGGCCTGAAGACGTAGAGCCGGGCCCCGTCGACCCCGAGCGAAGCGCTCGCTTCGCGCACGATCGCGCGTTCGATCAGCTCGACGTTGACGGAAGCGCGAATCGCCTCGACGGCCCGGCGGAGCGTGCGTTCGCGCGCGGCCCGTTCCTGCCGCGCAGCCAGTTCGCCCGCCTGCCGGGCCGACTTCTGGGCCGCTATGCTCAGGCCGCCGACCAGGAGAAAAGAGAGCCCGGCGATGACGCGGTCCCCGATGGCGATCGTGTCCCAGCGGTACCCGTCGGCGATACCGTTCGCATAGCCCGCCGTGAGGTTGGCCAGCAGCGCGACGCCCACGAGGATCCGCGTGAAGCGCGGATCGACCGCCAGACTGCTGAGCGCGATCGGGCCGTTGAGCAGGATCGCGGCGACGAAGAGCTGCGGCGTGAGGAGGTCGAGGGCCCAGGCCCCAACCAGAAGCCCGAGGCACGTCGGGCGGATCCAGCGTGCAGGCACAGCGAGGCGCTTCGCTGCTAGAGGCGAAACATCCGCGCCGTGAACGACCGGCTCGCGAGGCCCTCGGCCGAGGCACTGCTGCGGGAGCTGGGTGGGACGCCCCGGCTCAGCGTCTACCTTGCAAGCGCACCGGGAGCCGGCAAGACCCGACGCCTTCTCGAAGACGCCGTCCGCCTCCAGGAGACGGGGATCCGCGTCGCCCTCGGCTGGATCGAAACGAAAGGCCGGCCCGAGCTCGACGCGCTGGCCGCGCGCGTTCCGCGCATCCCGCCGCGAACCGCGACCGTCGGCGGGGCGAGCTTCGAAGATTTCGACTTGGACGCGGCCCTCGCGTTCAAGCCGCAGCACCTCATCCTCGACGAGCTGGCCCACACCAACCTCGCGGGAGGGACGCACGCCAAGCGCTGGCAGGACGCGCTCGCCTTGCGCGAAGCCGGGATCAGCGTCAGCGGCGCGCTCAACATCCTGCACGTCGAAACGGTTGCGGCGACGGCCGAGGGACTCATCGGCCATCCGATCCGCGAGATCGTGCCCTTCTCGTTCCTGCGCGCGGCCGACGAGGTCATCGCCCTCGACGCCTCGCCCGAGCAGTTCGAAGCCCGGCTTCTCTCGGGCGCCGTGGTCCGGCCCGAAGATATCGAGCGCGCGCGCAAGACCATCTTCCGTCCGCAAACGCTCCGCTTCTTGCGCGAGATGATGCTGCGCACGGTCGACGAGCTCACTTCTCCCGCGGTCGGGGCGCACAAGACGTCGACGGCACTGGCGCTGGTGACCGGCGACGGCGACGGCGGCGCGTTCCTGCGCAAGATCTCGATCGTCGCCGACGCGCTGGACCTCGCACTCGACGTCGCGCTCGTCGGCGGCGGGAAGGTCGACGCCGTCAGCGAGGTCGCCCGCGAGCTCGGCGCGGACCTGCTGACCCTGCGCGGCTTCGACGTCGCCAAGCCGCAGTTGAGCGAGCTGAAGGCGACGCTGATCGCCGTCCCGTGCGGGGCGCTGGCCCTGCGCATCGCCGCCCGGCCTGCGGAGCGCGACGTCTTCATCATCGATCCGGCGCCGACGCCTCCCAGCGAGCGTCAAATCGCGTTTCCGCGTTACGCCCAGACCGCCGCGGACCGGCTGCGCATCGGCTACGGCCGGCTCACGATCTATCTCGGCGCCGCGGCCGGCAGCGGCAAGACCTATGCGATGCTCGACCGCGGACACCAGCTCAAGGAGGCGGGAGTCGACGTAGCCGGCGCGTTCATCGAAACGCACCGGCGCAAGGACACGGAAAGGAAAATGCACGGACTCGAGCTGCTCCCGCGCCTCGAGCTCGTGCACGAAGGCCTGCACTACAGCGAGCTCGACGTCGCCGCCGTGCTGGCCCGCCATCCCGCGGTCGCGCTGATCGACGAGCTCGCGCACACGAACGCGCCGGGCGCCTTTCACGCCAAGCGCTTCGACGACGTGCTGCAAGTGCTGCGCGCGGGCGTCTCGGTCATGACGACGCTCAACGTCCAGCACCTCGAGGGCCTCAGCGACGCCGTGCTGCGGCTGACGGGCCAGCGCGTGCGCGAGACGATCCCCGACGACATCCTATCGCTCGCCGACGACGTCATCCTGGTCGACACCACGCCCGAGACGCTGCGCGAGCGCTTGCGCGCCGGCAAGATCTACGGACCGGAGAAGATCGACGACGCGCTCTCCAACTTCTTCCGGACGGAGAACCTCGCCGCGTTGCGCGAGCTGGCGCTGCGCGAGATCGTTCGCGCGCGTGGCGCCACCAGGCGTCCGGCGCCCTTCGCCCGCCTCGCGCTCGGCGTCAAGGCGCGCGAGCGCGACGTGGAGCTGATCGAGCGCTGCGCGCGGATCGCGCTTCGGCTGGAGATCGACTTCTCGGTCGTCCACGTTGCGCGTACGGCGGAAGCGGGCGCCGGCCGCGTCGTGGCCGCCTTGGAGGAAGCGACCCGCCGGGTGCGGGGCCGTTGGCTCCTGACGACCGGCGACGATCCCGTGCGCGAACTGATCGCGGCGGCGGCCCGCAACAACGCGGGCACGATCGCCGCCGAGGGCGCGCTCACCAAACCGCGCTGGCCCGGCGGCGGCACGCCGTTCGTGCGCCAGCTTCTCGAAGCGGGAGCACGCCAAATCCTGATCCTGGCGCGGCCTAACGCGGCATCTAGCTGAGGATGTTGACGGCGCGGGCGGCGACGATCGCGATCGTCATCAGCGAGATCGTCGCTTGGACGAGCATCAGCATCTTCGCCCAGGGCGAGAGCGGCATCGTGTCGGTCGGGCTGAACGCGGTGGCGTTCGTGAACGCAACGTATAGGTAATCGACGAACGACGGCGTCCAGCTCGGAGTGGCGCAACCCGGCGTCGACATTTGAGGGAAGAGAAAATCCGGGGCTGCGTGCTCCGGCCGCAAGCGGTCATCCGGCCCGCCGCGGTCGAGTTCCCAATACCACAGCCCGAAGACGATCACGTTCGTCACCCAGATCGCGACCGACGAGACGAGCAGTTCCGCTCCGTTCAGATTCTTGCCGTTGAAGACGATCTCGCGGATCAGCAGTCCCAGCGAGACGAAGTTGGCGAGATTGGCGAATGCGATGAGCACGACGGCTGCGATCTGCGACCAGCGACTCTCCTGGGGCAGACGCCGCGGTGACGCGATCGTAAGCGGCACGACGATCGCTCCTTCCAGCAAGGGGACGAGCCAGACCGGCCCCATCGTGAACTTGCCGGGTAATGCGAAATTGAGCAGCGCACAGACGACGATCGCAAGCGAAGCCGGCCAGCGCGGCTCGCTCTTGGCAGCGACGCCCCAGGCTTGCGCCTTTTTCCCCGGCTGCTTCATGGCCCGCTACCTTCGTAGCGGGCCATGAAGGCTACTGCCGAGGTTCCTTCCCGGAGACTATCTGCGCGCCGCGTCGAGCGCTAGGTTCAATGCGAGCACGTTGACGTGCGGTTCACCGAGAAAACCGAGTTCCCGGCCGCGGACGTGCGCGGCGACGAGCGCTGCGACCGTCGCGGCGGGCAAGCCTCTCGCCTTCGCGATACGCGGAACTTGATAGTAAGCTCCCTCGGGCGAGATGTCGGGATCGATGCCGCTCGCGCTCGAGGTGACGAGGTCCATCGGAACCGGCCCGGTCGCCTCGGGGTTGGCCTTCTTCAGCGCGGCGATCGCGGCGCGGGTCGCGTCGATCAGCTTCTTCGAGGTCGGCGCGAGGTTCGTGCCTCCGGTCGAGGTCGGGTCGTACCCCTTGCCCGCGGCCGACGGACGGCCTTGGAAATACTGCGGTTTCGTCCAAAGCTGCCCGACGATCTCCGAGCCGGCCGTCCTGCCGCCGACCGTCACGATGGAACCATTGGATTGAAAGGGGAAGGCGAGCTGCGCGATGCCGGTCATCACCAGCGGGTAGACGACCCCCAGCAGGATCACCGAGACGACGGTGTAGATCGCGGCCGTCCCCAGGTGGCGCAGCGTACCATCCTTCGAGCGCTCTTGCGGCGCCGACGCGATCCGGCCGTCGATGGTCAGCGAACTTTTCATACCGATCCTTACGTGAGGTGAAGCGCAGCGAGGACGAGGTCGATGAGTTTGATCCCGATGAAGGGCACGACGAGGCCGCCCAAGCCGTAGACGAGCACGTTGTCGCGCAGCACGACGTCCGCGCCGCGCGGCTGGTAAGCGACGCCTCGCAACGCGAGCGGGATGAGCGCGATGATGATCAGCGCGTTGAAGATGACGGCCGAGAGGATCGCGCTCTGCGGGGTCGAGAGGCGCATGACGTTGAGCTCGTTCATCTCGGGATAGGCGGTGGCGAACATCGCCGGCAGGATCGCGAAATATTTGGCGACGTCGTTGGCGATCGAGAACGTCGTCAGCGCGCCGCGCGTCATGAGAAGCTGCTTGCCGATCTCGACGATCTCGATCAGCTTGGTCGGATCCGAATCGAGGTCGACCATGTTGGCCGCTTCCTTGGCGGCCTGCGTCCCCGAGTTCATCGCCACGCCGACGTCGGCTTGCGCCAGCGCCGGAGCGTCGTTCGTGCCGTCGCCCGTCATCGCAACGAGCCGCCCCGCGAACTGCTCGCGTTTGATCAGCGACATCTTCGTCTCCGGCGTCGCCTCCGCCAGGAAATCGTCGACGCCGGCCTCGCGCGCGATCGCGCTGGCGGTGAGCGGATTGTCGCCGGTCACCATGACGGTGCGGATGCCCATCGCCCGCATCCGGTCGAAGCGCTCGCGCATGTTGGGCTTGAGGATGTCCTTGAGGTAGATGACGCCCAGTACCGTTTCGTCGCGGGCGAGCAGCAGCGGCGTCCCTCCGGCGCGCGCGATCCGTTCGACTTCGGCCGTCAGGACGAGCTCGGAGGCCGTTTTCACGGCGCCGTCGCCGCCGCGCGTGCGCACCCAAGCCCGCACCGCGTCGGGCGCGCCCTTGCGAATCGCGCTGCCGTCGGGAAGGTCGAGCCCGCTCATGCGCGTGTACGCGCTGAACGGCACGAACTGCGCGCCGGCGGGGACGACGCCGTCGCTCGCGACGGCGCTGTCGCGCTGCGCGAGGGCGACGATCGAGCGGCCTTCGGGCGTCTCGTCGGCGAGCGACGAGAGGTAAGCAGCCTGCGCGGCTTCGGAAGGCGAGATGCCTTCGGCCACGACGATCTCGCTGGCCTGCCGATTGCCCAGGGTAATCGTGCCCGTCTTGTCGAGCAGCAGCGTGTCGACGTCGCCCGCCGCCTCGACGGCGCGGCCGCTCATGGCGAGCACGTTGCGCTGCAGAACGCGATCCATGCCGGCGATGCCGATCGCCGAGAGCAATCCGCCGATCGTCGTCGGAATGAGACAGACGAGCAGCGCGATCAGGACCGTGACGCTCGGCACGGCACCGGCGTAGATCGAGTAGGGGCCCAGCGTCGCGACGGCGATCACGAAGATGATCGTCAAGCCCGACAGCAGGATCGAGAGCGCGATCTCGTTCGGCGTCTTCTGCCGCGTCGCGCCTTCGACCAGCGCGATCATCCGGTCGAGGAACGTCTCGCCCGGGTTCGAGCTGATGCGCACGATGATGTGATCGGAGAGCACCCGCGTGCCCCCGGTGACCGCGCTGCGGTCACCGCCCGATTCGCGGATGACCGGCGCCGACTCGCCGGTGATCGCCGACTCGTCGACCGAGGCGGCCCCTTCGATGACGTCGCCGTCACCGGGGATCAGCTCGCCTGCGTCGATGCGCACGACGTCGCCGGCGCGCAGCTCGTTCGCGCCGACCGTGAGGAGCTGGCCGTTGACGAGCTTGCGCGCCAGCGCGTCGGTCTTCGAGCGGCGCAGGAACTCGGCTTGCGCCTTGCCGCGGCCCTCAGCGACGGCTTCCGCGAAGTTTGCGAAGATCACCGTGAACCACAACCAGACGGTGATCGCGAAATCGAAACCGGCGTTCCTTCCTCCCGCGAGGGCGAGATCGCGGAAGAAGAACAGCGTCGTGACGAGCGCGCCGATCAGGACGATGAACATGACCGGGTTCTTGGCCTGGAGGCGCGGATCGAGCTTGACGAACGAGTCGCGAACGGCGCGCGTCAGGATCGTTTGGTCGAAGAGGGAGCGCGCCTTCGGGCGGCGCTCGATGCGGCGAGCCGGAATCATCTCAGAACGTCTTCCCCTTGAGCATCTGCAAGTGCTCGACGATCGGCCCCAGCGCGTCGGCCGGGAAGAACGTCAGCGCACCGACGATGACGATGACGCCGAGCAGGAGCACGACGAAGGTGGGCGAGGAGGTGCTGAACGTGCCGACCGTCGCGGGGACGCTCTTCTTGCCCGCCAGCGACCCCGCCAGCGCGACGGCCGGAATGATGAAGAGGAAGCGGCCGCAGATCATGACGACGCCGGTCAGCAGGTTGTAATACGAGCTGCCGCCGATGCCGGCGAAGGCGCTCCCGTTGTTCTCCGCCGTCGAGGTGAACATGTAGAGGATCTCGGAGAAGCCGTGCGCCGCATTGTTGCCCAGCGTCGCCAGCCCCCCCGGAACCAGCACCGAGACCGCGGCCGGAACGAGCGCGAAAACCGGCAGCACGAGCGCCCCGAGGATCGCCAGCTTGACCTCGCGGCTCTCGATCTTCTTCCCCAAGTATTCGGGCGTGCGGCCGACCATCAGCCCCGCGATGAACACGGTCAGCACGACGAAGATGATCATCCCGTAGAGACCGGTGCCGACCCCGCCGAAGACGACCTCGCCGAGCTGCATGTCGACCAGCGGAACGAGCCCGCCGAGCGGGGTCCACGAGTCGTGCATCGAGTTCACGGCGCCGGTCGACGTGTCGGTCGAGATCGTGCCGAACAAGGCCGAGCCTGCCGCGCCGAAGCGGACTTCCTTCCCTTCGAGGTTCGGGCCCGGCGCGCCGAGGGCGTGAACGATCGGATTGCCGGCCGACTCGAGGGCGTAGGCCGTCGTGAAGCCGCCGAAAAACAGCACGCTCATCGCCGCGAACAGCGCCCACCCCTGGCGCTGGTCCTTCACGTAGCGCCCGTAAACGTACGTCAGCGCGGCCGAGATCAGGAACATCGAGAGCATCTCGAGCAGGTTGCTGAGCGCGGTCGGGTTCTCGTTGGGCGAGGCCGAATTGGCGTTGACGAAGCCGCCGCCGTTCGTGCCGAGATCCTTGATGATCTCCTGCGAAGCCATCGGTCCGTTGGTGATCGACTGCTTGAAGCCTTCGAGCGACGTCGCATCGAGATACGAATGGAAGTTCTGCGGGATGCCCTGCCACACGAGCGCGAGGCCGCCGATCGCGCTGATCGGGACCAAGATGTAGAGCAGCGAGCGCGTCAAGTCGACCCAGAAGTTCCCCAGGCCCTTGCCGTCCGTGCGCGCGACCCCGCGGATGACGGCGATCGCGACCGCGATGCCGGCCGCCGCCGAGACGAAGTTGTGCCAAGCCAGACCGGCCATCTGCGAGAAGTAGCTCATCGTGCTCTCGCCCGAGTAGAATTGCCAATTCGTGTTGGTCGTGAAGCTGACGGCCGTGTTCCAGGCCAGGTCGGGGGAAAGGTTGTCGAAGCCTTGCGGATTGTACGGCAGCCACTTCTGCGTTCGCAGCAGGACGTAGAGATAGAGCAGGCCGACCACGCTGAACGCGAAGAGCGCGAAGAGGTAGCCCGAGGCGGTCATCTCCTGTTCCGGATCGATCCGGCAGACCCGGTAGAAGGCGCGCTCGACCGGCGCGAACGCAGGCGAAAGCCAGGTCCGCTCCCCGTCGAAGACGCGCGCCATGTAGAGGCCCAGCGGCTTCGTCAGCGCCAGGATGAGCGCGAAAAAGAGGCCCGCTTGGAGCCAACCGTAGATGGTCACGAAAGCGCTCCTAAAACTTCTCGGGACGGAGCATCGCGTACGTCAGGTACACGAGGCTCAGCACGGTGAGAATCAGGCCGAGGACGTTGTCGAAGACAGCCGTCACCGTCAGATACGTTCGCAGGCTCGCGTGTACGCGTCGAAGACGGCAAACGCGAGCAGCGTCAGACCGAGGACCGCGATCTCAAGGAGGATCATTGCGCCCTGTATGCTAGCAGGCGGGGCTGCGTCACGGCAGCCTCCGAACGGATGGTCCGCTCGGATGCGCTCACCCCGTCCTGCCGCCGAGCATGCGGATCCGCTCGACGATCGGCCCGAGGGCGTCTCCCGGAAGGAGCGTCAGCGCCCGTCGTGCAGGACGGAGCGATTGCGGTCGCAGGCGCTAGGAGATAGATTCGTCGCTTGCATATGTGAAGGTCGTGGCAAAGAAGTTCGGCCTGGTGCTGCAGGGCGGCGGCGCCCTGGGGGCCTACGAAGTCGGCGCGATCGAGTATCTCTACGAAAGCGGTCTGGAGTGCGCCATCGTCTCGGGAGCCTCTTCAGGCGCGATGAACGCCGTGACGCTCGCCGGCGCGAAGGGCTATCCGCCGGCGGCGTTGCGAACGCTGTGGAACGAACTCGTCGTCGAGCCGCCGTTTCCGTTCGTCCCGCCCGTGATGAAGCCCGCCTGGGCGATGCTCGGAATCCCTCACATGTACGTGCCGCGCTGGGACTATTGGAACGCGCTGTCCTGGACCTATTTTTGCGAGACGGCGCCGTTGAAGAAGACGCTCGAAGAGCTCCTCGATTGGGAGCAGGTGCGCGACGCCGAGCACATGCGGGTGATCGTGTCGGCGAGCGCCGTCGAGAGCGGTGAGACGAAATATTTCTCGAACTTCGACCGCGAGCCGTTCGGGATCGAGCACGTATTGGCCAGCGGGAGCCTCCCGCCCGGTTTTCCCTGGACGATCGTCGACGGTCGAGCCTACTGGGACGGCGGTTTGACCGATAACACGCCGCTCAAGCCGGTCATCGACAGCCTGCGCGGAGACGAGCCACAATCCATGCCGGTCTTCACGATCGACGTCTTCTCGAACTCGGCGCCGTTGCCGGAAAACATGTACCAGGTGCTCCTGCGGATGTTCGAGCTGCTCTTGCAGAACAACCTGAAAGCCGACAGCAAAACCGCGCGGCGGTACGCGCGGTTCATCGGCGTCTTGAAGCAAGTCGACGAACAGCTCCCGGCCGACGCTCCGGTCCGCAAGAGCAGGGATTGGGAGACCGTCATGAACTACGCCCTCCTGCGCCAGATACGCACGATCGACATCGAGAAGCCGGCGCAGGACAACATGGCCGATTTCTCGCGCGAGACGATCCTGCGCCGCATCAGCGCGGGATACGAAGCGGCGAAGCACTCGCTCGAGGAGATGCCGCTCGAGGCCTGACTCCGCCCCGGACTTAGGATTTCTCGAGGACGTACGTTCCCGGAGCGGGTTCGAGCGGGGGATACTCCGCGTTGCCGGCCGACGCCGGAGCGGGGACTCTCTCCCCCGAGCGCGCGCCGAGCCAGGCGGCCCACTCGACCCAGAACGAGCCCGGGACCTTCTGCGCGACGGCGAACCACTCGTCGGGGTCCGGCGGATTCCGTGAGGCTTTCCAGTAGTTGCCCTTGCCCGCCGCCGGCGGGTTGATGATCCCCGCGATGTGCCCCGAATGCGCGAGCCGGAACTGCACGTCGCCGCTGAAGATCTGAGTGGCCTTGTAGACCGTGCGCCAGGGAGCGATGTGATCGTCCTTTGTGGCGATCGAAAACACGTCGTTCCGCACGCGCCGCAGATCGATCGGCACGCCGTTCATCGTGAGACGATCCGGCTTGACCAGGTTGTTCTCGATGTACATGTTCTCGAGGTAGTACTTGTGGAAATCCGCCGCCAGACGCGTCGAGTCGCTGTTCCAGTAGAGCAAGTCGAAAGCCGGCGCGTCCTTGCCCAGCAGGTAGCGGTTGATCGCCACGTTCCAAATCAAGTCGTTGGCGCGCAGCATGTTGAAGGTGTCCGCCATCTCGGCCGCGTCGAGGACGCCCTTCTCCTGCATCTCGTGCTCGATGTACGCGATCGCTTCCGGACTCAAAAAGTTCTTGAGGTCGCCGGGTTCCGAGAAGTCGATGAGCGCCGTGAAGAATGTCGCCGCGTTCGCGAACGGTTCGCCCTTGCGCTCCGCGTAGGCGAGCAGTATCGACAGCAGCGTCCCGCCCAGGCAATATCCGACGTAGTTCGCTTGGGACGCACCGGCGACCGATAGCGCGACCTTCGTCGCCGCGCCGGCACCGCTCTCGAGATAGTCCTCGAACTTCAAGTGCGCCATCGAAGCATCGGGGTTGCGCCAAGAGATCAGGAACGTCTGGAAGCCGCTGTCGACGGCATACTTCACGAAACTGTTCGCCGGCTGGAGATCGAGGATGTAGTACTTGTTGATCCACGGCGGGATGATGACCAACGGCCGCTCGTAAACGGTCTCGGTCGAAGGCGTGTATTGGATGACCTCGACGAGCTCGTTGCGGAACACGACGGTGCCCTTCGTCGTGGCGACGTTCTTGCCGACTTCGAAGGCCTTCTTGTCGACGAGCGCAGGCCGGCCGCGATTCTCGCGCAGGTCCTCGAGGACGTTCTGCACGCCGCGCTGCAGGTTCGAGCCGCCGGTTCGCAGCGTTTCTTCGATCACGGCCGGATTGAGCGGCGCGAAGTTCGTGGGGCTCATCGCGTCGCAGACCTGCTTGGCGAAGTACTTGACGCGCTCTTTGGTCTCGCTGTCCACGTCCGGCGCCTGGTCGACGCCCTCCAGCAGGGCCTTCGTCGCGAGCAGATAGCCCTGCTGCATCGCCGCGAACATCGGGTTCTCGCTCCAAGCCGGGTGTTTCCAGCGGGAGTCGCCCGGAGCGGGCTCGACCAGCGGCGGCTCCTTCGGCGTCGCCGGGGCTGCGAACGCACGCGCCGTTGCGCTCGCCCAGGCGTTGGCCAGCTTCATCTGCGTCGCGACGAGCGCCTCCGGATGCGTCAGCAGCGACTGCCACACCTGCGCTGCAGCCCGATTGACGCCGAGGGGATCGTAGGCGTCGGGGAGCACTGCCGCCGGCTCGGGAGTTCCCCCGGGCGTCGCCGCCGCGGCGTCGCCGGGCTTGGGGTCGTTCTCGTTGTGCGCCATCGTCCCTGAATATTCGACCGACATGGAGTTCACCCGCTTTCGCGAACTCTCGAGCGTAGAGGTTCGACTCAGCACCGCATCGTACGCGACGACCGGCGCCGGCAAGCAAGCAAGGGAGAACGTGATGAACGCCGTTCAAGGCTATGACATCGAAGATCTCAAGCCCGGCATGACGGCGAGCTTCGCCAAGACCGTCACCGAGGCGGACATCATCATGTATGCCGGCGTCTCTTGCGACATCAACGCCGTGCACCTTTGCGAGGAGTACGCTCAGACGACCATGTTCCGCGGCCGCATCGCCCACGGCATGCTGTCGGTCGGGTTCATCTCGGCGGTGCTCGCGAACCGGCTGCCCGGCCCCGGCACTATCTATCTCGGACAGACGCTGAAGTTCAAGGCCCCAGTGCGCGCTGGGGACACCGTGACGGCGACCGTGACGGTCAAGGAAGTGAACGTCGAGAAGAAGCGCGTGATCCTCGATGCCGTCTGCACGGTCGCCGGCAAGGTCGTCATCGAGGGGGAATCGACCATGCTGTGCACGTCGGCGGCCGACCGCCGCAAGTCGGTCGCGGCGAGCGCCCCGGAGGATGCCGCCGCCAAACCCGTCGCGCTCTAGCGCCGGCCATTTTACATCTGTGGCCGCGACGCCTATAGATAGCGGCTGCCGCTAGGACGGCTTGTGGCCGACGCGCGCCGCGTTATCGGCTGCGCGCTGAGAGGCCATCACGGCGTTTCGGTTGTGCTGATAGCGTCCCGGCGGGAGGAAGTCGTCGCGGAGACGCTCCCACTCGTTTTTGAGGTCGGCATGGACCTGCGCCGCGGGCGCGCCCTTGACGAACGCGACGATCGAGGCGTTCACGACGTCTCCGAACAGGTTGCGGTTCGTGACCTCGAAACTGAACTCGCCCGAATACCCGACGTACTGGCCTTGCGGAAACTTCCTCGCGTACGCCGCTCCGAGGTCGGCGAGCGAGGAGCAGCAGGCCGCGTAGACGCCGCGGTCCGCGAAGCGATCGACGGTCTCCACACCGATCAGGGGGAGGCCGCTCGCTCCAGGCGCTCCCGGGATCGCGGTCCATTGGTCCTTCGTTCCGTGGCCGTAAAAGATGACGTAGTGAGCGGCCGCGATCGCGTCGCTCAGCGACGAGTCCGTACGGCAGACGGCCTCCGTCTCGACGAACAGCGCGGCATGCCCTTGGGTCACGAGATCTTCGTGCAGCGCGCGCGCCCAGGCGTGCGTGTAAAAGGAGCCCGTGTCGTAGCTGCTCGCCAGGATGAGGACGGCGGCTTTCCCGCGGACGGTTTTCATCGGACGCGGTCCGCCACGATCGCCTGATAGACCAAGTGGAGCGGCCTGGTGTGGCAGCGCCGCGCCTGCTCGTCGATGAAGCGGAGGAACGAATCTCCGAAAGGCGTGCCGTTCTCGACTTCGCTCACGAACTCGTCCGGCGTCATCGTCCGGCCCATCATCACGAGGAACGGCCCGTCGTTGTCCGTTCCCGCAACCCACCGATGGAGGTACTCGACGACCTCCGCGACCTCGGCCTCGTTCATCTGGTGATCACGCGCCATGCGCGCACTTCCGGTGCTCTGTCACGGTGCCACCGCAGACGACGGAGTTCCGCATGGTCGACCTCACCCACCAAGGAATCGTGCGGGCGTTCCGTCGACTGCTCCCGAGGAGGCCGCTTTGGCCTTCGAAAGCTGCCGCAAGAGGCTCCGGAACGCATCTCCACCCCTTCTTCTGCCTCGAATCGGAAAACCATACGAGCCCGCGCCCTCCGCGGCTCTAGCGGAGCTTGGCGACGATCTCTTCCGTCGTGCCGATCTCGCCGAGGCGAGGGAAGATCAGTTCCAGCGCCCGTGCGTGCGCGCTGGCATTCATGTCGGTCATCGCGTCCGCCGCGAAGGCGAGGTTGTAAGCGCGTTCCCAGGCATCGCGCGCGGTCGACTCGACGCCGATGCTCGTGGCGATACCCGCGAGCACGATGTTGGTCACGCCGCGGCGGCGCAGTTGAAGATCCAAGTCCGTGCCGTAGAAAGCCCCCCACTGACGCTTGTGGACGAGGATGTCGCGCGCCGGATCGGCGCGCAGCTCGTCGGCGTATTCGAAGAAATCAGCCGGCGGTTTTCCCGCAGGGGGCGGCGCTTGATTGCGCGTCCGCAGCGCATCCCCGAAGTCCGGCCTCCAGCCGACGCGCACGAGCGCGACGGGGAGCTGCCGGGCACGAAACGCGTCGAGCAGGCGGACGGCGTTCTCCACGACGCCGGCTGCCGGATGGACGGTCGGCATCTTCACGATGCCTTTCTGAAGATCGATGACGACGAGCGCCGACTTGGGGTCGAGGACGGTTATCGGCATGGCGTCCTTTCCCGGCTTTCCTGCCCGGCAGGTGTGATCCCAGTCACACTTTCCATGCTCCTTCTGCGCAGGAACCAACGCGACGGCATCCGTTTTCGGCCTCCTTCAGCCGATGAAACGAAAGAGGGGAGGTCGCTTCAAGAGGCGTGATTCGGGTTCCGTTCGTCGTGCGGGTCGCCGCTCTTGCGTCAGCGTTCATCGTGCCTATTGCGGCCGCGATCGCTTTCACGCTGGCCGACAACGATCAGACGCAGCGGCTCGTGCGGGTCGAGATGCGCGGAGCCGGCTGCTTTCCGCCGGTCTACGCAAGTCTGCTCGCACTCGAGGACTACCGCTCGCGGCCGGCGCGGGAGACCGCCGCAGGCGTCGAGCGGAGTTTCGCTCGCGTCGAGACGGCCGACTGCCTCACCAGCCCCGAGGCGTGGGCACAGGTTCGCACTTCGTGGTCGAGGGCGAGCCTCGACCCCGGCGCGCTGCCCGACCTCGAAGATCGCATCGTCGAGTACATTCAAGCCGTCTCGGACGACACGAACCTCAGTTACGACGGGAATCGCGCGATCGTCGATCTCGGCGACGCGCTCGCGTACCGCCTCCCGGGCGCGGCAGCACGTTTCTCGCTGGCGGCCGCGACCGACGATCCGCCCGCGGCGGAGCGGCTGGCCGCCTCGGCCGAAGACCGGCTCCACTTCGGATTCGACGATCTCGAGGCGGCGCTCAAAGAGTACCTGCCCTACCGGGCGACTCTGCGCGAACCGCTGGGACGCGCCGAGACTTCGACTCACGCCTATCTCGCCGCCCTCGCCCGCTGGGAACACGGCGCGCATACGCGGCGCGGCTCGGCGCAGGCCGACGAGCGAATCGCCCCGATGCGCGAGGCGGTCGGCGCGCTCGACCGGCTCTTTCTCGCCGGCACGACCGAGCTCGACCGCACCCTCGCGCAGAAGCTCGACGTCCTCGAGCAGCGCCGCAGAACGATCCTAGGCATCGCGGTCGCGGCCTTCACCATCTCGATCGTCATCGTCCTGACGATCGCCTCGACGATCGTCCGCCGCGACCGCAAGGAGCTTTCCCAAGCCGAAGCCCGGGCCGCGCTGCTGCAGGCCGAACTCGCGCGCAAGGGCGCAGAGGACGCACTCCACCTCAACGAGGCGCGCTTCCGGAGCATCTTCGCCGCTTCGCCTCTGGCGATGGCCATCACCGACCTATACGGCACGGTGACCGAGTGCAACGATGCCTACGCGCTTCTTCTCGGCACGGGCGCTCCGGCCGCAGGCCGCCCCTTGCTCGAGCCGCTCGCCGTCGACCCGCCGACGGAACTCGAGGCCATCTTCGAAGTGCTGCGCTCGGGAAGTGCCGGCGTTCGCACCGCGGACCTGCTCGTGACCGGACGCCGCGAACGTGCTTGGTACCATGCGATCGTCTCGAGCGTGCTCGGCGCCGACGGCGCACTTTCGTACTGCACGGTGATGCTGCAGGACATCACCGAACGGGCCAACCGCGAGCGGCAGCTCCATCACGAGGCGACGCACGACCCCTTGACCGGCCTTCCCAACCGCAGCTTCGTGACCTCGGCACTGCAGCTTGCGCTCGAGCGCAAACGCGGCGCCGGGCCGCGCTTCGCACTCTTCTTCGTCGACGTCGACAACTTCAAGGCGGTCAACGACTCGCACGGGCACGCGACGGGCGACGAATACCTGCGCACGATCGCGCAGCGGCTCAGCAGCTGCGTCCGCCCGGGCGACGTCGTCGCACGCTACGGAGGGGACGAGTTCGCGATCCTGCTCAACAATTTGCCGAGCGCCGTTGACGTCGACAAGATCGTCGCTCGGATCGGCCGCGAGTTCTCCGAGCCCATCTTGCTCGCCGGCGCTTCACTGACTGCGAGTCTGAGCATCGGCATCGTGGTCGACGACGGTACGTACACCTCGAGTTCGGCGGCGCTCAACGACGCCGATCTCGCCATGTACCGCGCCAAGGCGCGCGGCGGCAACAGCTCGGTCGCGTTCCGCGGACGGACCGAAGAAGCAAGCTCCGCCTGAGCCGAGCCTAGCTCTCTCGGCGGAACTCCTCGAGCGCGGCCGCCACCGCAGCCTCGCTCGCGCGCTGCACGGCAATCTTGGCACGCTGCCATAGGTCGCGCGCACGCGCGTTCAGGCGTTCCTTGGCGATATCCGCACCTTCGCCCAGACGCTCGTTCTCGAAGGCCGTCCCCGGCAGGATCGCCGCCAGGGCCACGCCCAGGGCGAACGCAGCCAAGGCCACGCGCAACGGATGTGCGGCGGCCGAGCTGCGGATACTCCCCAAGAACCGCCCGTCGTCCACTTGCAAGGCCGTGCCCGCAGCCTGCTCCGCGAGCGCGCCGGCCGCCGGCCGCGCACCGTTCGCCGAATGCGAGAACCGCTCGCCGGCGCTAACCTCTTCCATCGCCTCTCCTTCGCAAACCGAGCCGACCGTTAGGACGAACGTGAAGCCTTGAAAAACCGCGTCGCGGCGAAGGCGAGCAAAAAGCTCGCGGCGCCGAAGGTCACCGGTGCGCGGCGCGCGGCCGATTCGAGATCGGAGAAGGCGCGCTCGGCGCTGGTGTCGCTGAGGTATCTCCCGGCGCGCTCCAGCCGATCGGCGATCGACTCCCCGGCGTCGTCCACGGCGGCGGCATCCTTCGACCGATCGTCACGGATCGCCGAACGCAGCGCCTCGGCGAGGCGCAGGAAGCGCGAGCCGACCGCCTGCGCTCGGCCCTCGATGCCGCCTAGCGCGAAACTTTTCACGTTGCCAAAGACGTCGCTCATGCTCTCTCCGCCCCGTCGCTCCCGGGTCCGCCCGCGGTGGACGCGGGCCCCGCGCAGGACGTAGTGTAGCACGTCCGCTCGCCTGAGGCGAGGGCCTATAGGCCGCCGATCGCCGCGAACAGCGCGGCGTCTTCTTCGGCTTCCGCGTTCGGCGTCGTCAGCAGTTTCTCGCCGAAGAAGATCGAATTAGCGCCCGCTAGGAACGCGAGGACCTGCGTCGAGCGCCCCAGCTCGTGCCGCCCGGCGGAGATGCGGACCCGCGCCCGAGGCATCGCGATCCGGGCCGTGGCGACCATGCGCACGAATTCGAGGGCGTCGATCCCCTCGCCCCGCTCGAGCGGAGTTCCGGGGACGCGCACGAGCGCGTTGATCGGAACGCTCTCGGGGTGCGGATCGCGCCGCGCGAGGGTGGCGAGCAACGCGGCGCGGTCGCGCCGCGATTCGCCCATGCCGAGGATACCGCCGCAACAGACCGAGATCCCGGCGGACTCGACGGCGTCGAGCGTCGCGAGGCGATCGGAATACGTGCGCGTCGTGACGATCTCGCCGTAAAAATCGGGCCCCGTATCGAGGTTGTGGTTGTAGGCAGTGAGGCCGGCCTCGGCGAGCCGGCGGGCCTGATGCGGCTGCAGCATGCCCAGCGTCACGCAAGCCTCCATGCCGAGCGCGCGAACTCCGCGAACCATCTCCACGACCGCATCGAAATCGGGGCCCTCTCGCACCTCGCGCCAGGCCGCGCCCATGCAGAAGCGCGTCGCGCCGCTCGCCTTCGCCACGCGCGCCGCTTCGAGGACGCGCTCGATCTCCATCAGCGGTTCCGGCCGCACGCCCGTCTTGTAGCGTGCCGATTGCGGGCAATACTTGCAGTCCTCCGAACATCCGCCCGTCTTCACGCTCAGCAGCGCGGCGCGCTGGATGTCGGCCGGATCGTGATAGCGGCGGTGCAACGTCGCCGCGCTGTAGACGAGATCCAGCAGCGGAGACTCGTAGAGGGCGAGGAGTTCGTCGACGCTCCAGTCGTGCCGTATCTCCTCGACCGCGAGCGTCATCGCGCGGCGAACGGAGTGAAGCGGCGAACGGCGCCGGCGACGGTGAGAGCTCCGGCGATCTTCACGAGGTCGCCCGCGACGAAGGGAACCAGACCCTGGGCGAATGCGACCGGCACGGGGACGAACGCCGCCAGCCAGGCGACGCCGCAGGCATACACGAGCGCGAGCCCGAGCAGCATCGCCGCAGCCAAGGGCAGCAAGTGCGAGCGCCAGCGCTCCGCGGCCGCGCCGATCAGCGCTGCGGCCGCGACGTACCCGAGGAGATATCCGCCCGTCGGACCCAGCATGTAGGCCAGCCCGATGCCGCGTTCGGGCGTCCCCGAGAAGACGGGCAGGCCGAACGCGCCTTCGACGAGATACGCAGCCATCGTCAACGTCGCCAGCCGCCATCCGAACAGCGCGGCGATGCAGAAGATCGCCAGCGTCTGCAGCGTCATCGGGACCGGCCAGAAGGCCACGTGCAGCTTGGCGGAAACCGCGATCAGCGCCGAGCCCGCGAGCGCCAGCGGCAAAGCGCGAGCGTAACCGTGCTCGCGGACACCCTGTATCGAGAACATGCGCGACCTTACGTGAAGCCCCTCTGCGTTTCCTGGTCAGACCGCGTCCTCAATCTCTTGGGGACCGAACGAAGGATCTCTCGCGGGTCCGAGAGCGCGGCTAGCCCTACTGATCGATCGCGCGCTTGCGTTCCGGTTGCCGCGAGCAGTAGATGCTCGAGCTCAGCCTGTACAGTTCGTCGAAATACATCTTGTTTTGCAGCGACACCACGGCGAGCCCGATGAATTGGATCGCCAGCATCAAGGCCACGCCGCCGATGAAGAAATCGTGCGGAAAGTGCACGAATGCGGCGGCGACCGCATCGTCGTAGCCGTGGTCGAGGCCGGCGGCGGTCAAGACCGCATGCTGTTCGAACACGTGGACCGTCGTCCAAAAGCCGGCATAGAAGGCGAGCGCGAGCAGCAGCATCCCGGGAATGAGGAAATAGAGGTGCGGGCGCAGCATGAACCCGGAAAACAGGACCGACAGCGTCTCGCGAAAGAGCTTGCCGTAAGAGCTGCGCGACTGCGACCGCCGCTCTTCGGGCCAATTCAATCGGGCCGGGATCTCGCAGACCTTCGCGTTGAGGATGCGTGCCTTGTGGATGATGCGCGGGTTGATCTCCGCGCCCAGCTCGCGCAGGTTGATCGACCGAAGAAAGTCGCCGTCGTAAGCGCGGACCATGCCCGTAAACGTCGCGATCTTGCCGAAGAGGAGGAAGCGCAAAAAGCGGTTCGCATTTCGGCTGAGGAGCAAGCGCAGCCAAGGAACGTTACTCGCGCTGCCGCCGCTCATGTAAGGCGAGGCGATCACGATGCTCGCGCCGGAACTCTCGATCTCTCGCAGCAGCGGTTCGATGTGCTCCGGGCCGTAGCTGAGATCGGCGTCCAGCGTCACGATGTAGCGGCCGAGCGCGTGGTCGAAGCCGGTGCGCAAGCTCTGACCGAGCCCGCGGTTGACGCGATGATGGACGACGGTCACGTTGGCGCGGCCCTTCGCGAAGAGATCCGCCGCAGTGCCGGTCTCGTCGGCGCTGCCGTCGTCGACGACGATCAGCTCCCAGCGGTAATCGTGCTCGAGCCGGCGCATCTGCTCGCAGACGGCCGCGAGGTTGCGCTCGACGGCCGGGCCGCCCTCGTTGTACATCGGAACGACGACGGAAACGAAGGCGCGCTCGCCGCTTTCCGGAGAACGCGGCGAGGCGGTTTCGAAACCGAAACGCGTCCCCATGCTGGGGGTCATGCCGCGATTATACCAGGGGCATGCTCCTGGCGGTTGGGACCAAAGTCCCGAAGTTTGCAGGTTTTCGGCGATCCGGGCGGGCTTCCAGCGCCTGCAACTCGTAAGTATGCGCCGTGAAAGGCTCGGCTGACCCTCGGGAACGCGGATTCTCGGGCGTGCGCCTGCACGCGACCGCGATCGTGGAGGACGGCGTCCAGATCGGCGAGGGGACGGCGATTTGGGACGCCGTGCACCTGCGCAGCGGCGCACGGATCGGCTCCTCGTGCATCGTCGGCGAGAAGACGTACATCGCGGGCGGGACCTCGATTGGCGACCTGGTGAAAATCAACGCTTTCGTGTACATCTGCGCGGGCGTCACCATCGAGCGCGGCGCCATGATCGCTGCCGGCACGGTCTTCACCAACGACCTCTTTCCGCGAGCCGCGACGACGGATCTTCGCTCCTTGCGCTCGTCGGAGGTCGACGAACGGACGCGTCCGACGCTCGTTCGCGAAGGCGCGACGATCGGAGCCCAGTGCACGATCGGCAGCGGTCTGGTCATCGGGCGGTTCGCCATGATCGGCATGGGCAGCCTCGTGACGCGCTCCATCCCCGACTTCGCCCTCGCGCTCGGAGCCCCGGCGAGAACGGTCGGCTGGGTCTGCCGCTGCGGCGAACCGGTCGCGCGTTCGGTTCAGCCGGCCGAGGCGGATCTGCCCTGCCGAGCTTGCGGGCTCGCCTATCTGTTTCGAGACGGGCAAATCGTCGAGCTGACCCCACCGGGCACATGATCCTCGCACCTGCGCCCGAAGGAATCGAACACGTGAACGAAACGATCGCGGTCGTCGGCGGCGGCATTCTCGGCATGGCGCTCGCGCTGCGCTTGGCAGATGCCGGGCGCAGCGTCACGCTCGTCGAGGGCGCGAACGAGCTCGGAGGGCTCGCCGCCGCCTGGGAGATCGGCTCCGTGCGCTGGGACAAGCACTATCACGTGATCCTCAGCTCGGACCTCCGCACGCGAGCCCTCCTCGCGCGGATAGGCCTCGAGCGCGAGCTCGCTTTCTCCGAGCCCCAGACGGGCTTCTATGCCGCCGGAGCGCTGCACCCGATGAACGGCCTGCTCGATTTCGCTCGCTTTCCCTCGCTCGGGCCGATCGACAAGCTGCGCCTGGGGCTGACGATCCTCCACGGTTCGCGCATCAAAGACGGCCTCCCGCTCGAGGCTATCCCGGTCGGCACGTGGCTTCGCCGCTGGTCCGGCCGCCGCACGTACGAGCAGGTATGGCTGCCGCTGCTGCGCGCGAAACTCGGGGAACGGCATGAAGAGGCGTCGGCGGCGTTCATCTGGGCGATCATCGCCCGCCTGTACGCGGCCCGAAAGCTCGGGCTCGGACGCGAACGCTTCGGCTACGTTCCGGGCGGATACGGCCGGATCTTGGCCGGCCTCGAAGGCGCGCTCCGCGAGGCGGGCGTCAACGTGCTGACGAGCACGCCCGTATCCTCGATCCGCGCGCGCGGCGGCCGAATCGAGATCGCGAGCGGCGACGAATGCTTGCTCTTCGACCGAGCCGTCGTCACCCTCGCTTCAACGCTGGCGGAGCGGCTCTGCGACGGCTTGAACGACGACGAGCGCTCGAGGCTGCGCTCCAAGAAATACCAGGGGATCGTCTGCGCCTCGCTGCTGCTCGACCAGCCGCTCGGGCCCTATTACGTCACGAACATCACCGACGAATCCGTGCCGTTCAGCGCGGTGATCGACATGTCGGCCGTCGTCGACAGCTCCGCCTTCGACGGCCTCGCCCTCGTCTATCTCCCAAAGTACGTCGCACCCGACGATCCGCTCTTCGAGGCCGGCGACGACGGCATCGAGCGAGCGTTTCTGGCGGCGCTCGAGCGAATGTATCCGGCTTTCCGCCGCTCCGCCGTCCGGGCCGTCCGCATCTCCCGCGTCAGGGAGGTCTTTCCGATCGCCACCCTGCGGTATTCCGACTTGCTGCCGCCGTTGGCATCGTCCGTGGACGGCCTCTTCTTCGCCAATTCCGCCCACGTCGTCAACGGCACGCTCAACGTGAACGAGACGCTCGGCGTAGCCGAGCGGGCGGCCCAGGCGCTGCTCGAGACGGCGCCGCGATGAGCACCGTTCCTTACGCCAGCCTTTCGCTCGACCTGGACAACGAGTGGTCGTACCTCAAGACGCGCGACGATCCGGCGTGGCAGAGCTACCCCAGCTACCTGCCGGTCGTCGTTCCGCGGTTTCTCGATCTGCTCGCCGGCCGCGGCACGACGCTTACGGTCTTCGTCGTCGGCTTCGACGCCGCGCAACCGGAGAACGAGCCGGTTTTCAGGAGCATCGCCGCGCGCGGCCACGAGATCGGCAATCATTCGTACCATCACGAGCCGTGGCTGCACACCTACGACTCGGACGCGCTCGAGCGCGAGATCGCCGACTCCACGCAGGCCATCGCCGCGGCGACCGGCGTGCGGCCGCACGGCTTTCGCGGCCCGGGTTTCAGCCTCTCGCTCGCCACCTTGGAGACGCTGGCGCGGCACGGATACGCATACGATTGTTCGACCCTGCCGACGTTCATCGGTCCGCTTGCGCGCACGTATTACTTCATGACCGCGCGCATCAGCAAGGAAGAACGTGCACGCCGCAAAGCGCTCTTCGGCAGCATCGCCGAAGGGTTCCGGCCGCTGCGGCCCTACCGCTGGCTCCTGCCCGGCGCCGAGATCATGGAAATCCCGGTCACGACCCTTCCCTTGCTCCGCGCGCCCTTCCACTTCAGCTACGTCTTCTTCATCGCCGAGAAGCTCGGTGACGCCGCGGCGCTGGCGTATTTCGGCGCCGCACTTCGCGCCTGCGCCGCCTCCAAGATCGCGCCCTCGCTCCTCCTGCACCCGCTCGATTTCATGAGCGGCGAGGACGTGCCCTCGCTGCGCTTCTTTCCCGCGATGCAGATGCCGCTGGAGCGCAAGCGCGCGCTTCTCGACCGGCTCCTCGCAGAAGTCGAACGGCGTTTCGAGATCGTGACCGTCGGAGAGCACGCCGAGGCTGCGTTCCGCAACGGCGGCACCCGCTCGATCCTTCCTCGCTTCCCCTGAGCGCCGAAGGACGGCGGACCGCTTACCGGTTCGTCTTCTCGCTTAACGGCGTCACGGTGCTTTCGCCGTAGCGTGCTCGCGAGCGACGAGCCGTTCGAGGCCGACGACTGTGATGAAGGTACCAGGCCGCGATGAAGTGCCAACGAGCATCACCAAGCAGGCCGCGCTAAGCGTCTGCTTTATCTTGGGCATCGAGACCGGGATTCCCCATCTGCTCTCGTTTTCGCGGGAGCGCTACCCGATTCCGGTCGTTTCGGCCAGGCTGCGGTTCGCACCCGGGCCGTCTATTTCGTTCGCGCCATCCCCACGCCGGCCGCCGTCAGCGCGATCAGTCCCAGCCACACCGGCACTTTCTCGCACATGTCGCGGGCATCAGGAGTGGAATAGCTTCTGTCGCGCGAAACGAAAGCCGCCCAATTCGCCGAGCTCATATCGTCCGGCGCGGTTGCGGCGGGCACGATCGTCGTCGGCGGTCCCACCGGGTGCCGCGGCACCGCTTCGATGGCGGACGCGAGCGCGAAGCAAAAGACGGCACCGGCGGCCGCCGCACCCGTTCGCACGGCGATCGGCTTCGAGCGCAATGCGATCAAAAGAGCGGCTGCGACCGAGCCGATCTCCAAAATGCCGGATTGCTGGCGAAGAAAGATGATGTTCCAGTAGTTCCACGAGAAGACGAGGGCCACGAGCGCGACGGCCGGCAGCGGCGCCGGCCCTCGCCGCGACGCCAGCATGAGAGCGGCCGGAATCGCGGCGGCCATCTGCAAGTCGTGCACGAAGACCCCGCCCAGCAGCGCCACGGCCGGCGGCAGCAGGACGATCAAGGAGTCCGACCCGACGAACGCCGCAACGCGGCGGGCGATCGCGACGCCGACGACCGTCATGCCGAGATACGACGCCGTGCCCGCGCTCAAAGCCGCTTTGTCTGAAAAGCCCAGGACGTGGAGAACCCGCGTGAGGCTGTACTGATCTTGCGCGGCGATCTCCGCCGCGGCATGAAGCGGCAGCAGGGTTCGGAAATATTCGAGGTTCGCCGAGACGCCGATCGCAGCGATGCTGACGATAGCCAGGACACAGCCGCACGCGACCAGGCTCCGGCGCGTCTTCGGCCACCACAGAAGCATCGAAAGGCAGGCGGGGATGCCGACGTGCGGCTCGATCGTCGCGACGGCGGCGCAAATCGCCGCTCCCGCGAAACGTCGCGACGCGCCGAACGCGGCGCTGGCAACGAGGGCCGCGACCACGAGCGGCGGCAGCTCCCCGAAAGAAAGGTTCATGAACCCGTCTACCATCGCGAGACAGAGCAGCGCGAGCAGCGTCGGAATTCGCGCCAGCCTTCCCAACATCACCGCGGTGCCGAAGACGGCGGCGACCAGGACGTAAAACCAGAGCGTGCGCGCCACGGAAAACGGCAGCCGTGCCATCAGACCGAACGCGGCGAGCGCGTAGCCGGGGAGCGGAGCCGGCTCGACCCACGGATACTTCCGGCTCGGGTCATGTCGTATCTCGCACGACCGCAGCGGCTCGACGCGATACGGATCGGCCCGCTCGTTCACGGCTTCGCCGGCGCAATACCACACGACCGTATCCGACTGCTCGAAGTACGACGTCGGCCGCAGCCGCCCGTGGCTCATGAAACTCGCCATCGTGATGACGACCGCCAAGATCGCCAGATATTCCAAAGCGCGACGCGCGCTCCCCGCAGGCGTCACGTTCGAGCAGCCGTTCGCCGGCAAAAAGGCGAGAAGGCCTGACTCAACGCCGGCTCAGGTGGAGAACCGAAGTGCCGTAGAACTCGACGCTCTCGAGGACGTCGTAGCGCGCCGCCAGCCATCGGTCGAGCGCGTCGCATCCAAAAGTGACGCCGGCGTACTCGCACAGGTCCACCCTCGTCAACCACAGGGTTTTGGCGCCCGACATGCCAGCTCTTTCCAGCGCGGCATCGATCTGGCTCCCATCATGAAGGACGACGTCGTGTAAATCGTAGACCACCTCGCTGGCCCGGGCGGGGATCGGAACCAGCCGGTTCGCTCCCTTGTAGTAGTATTGCAGCGGAAGCTCGTTCTCATTGATGAACACCAGCACCGGCTCACCGGCGTGCTCGTGAGCTTGAAGGTACGCTGCGACACGTTGCCAGTCGCCGCTATTTGCATCAACGCGGTAGCGGGCCACAAACCCTATCGCGTTTACGGCAAGAGCGAGCGCGCACAAGACGGTGACGCCGCGCGACCCTATCGACGGCTGCGCGGCTGCGAGCAAACCGGTGATCGCCACGCCCGCCGGGACGGCCAAGAAGGCCAGATGGTTTCCGAAGAACTCCACCCTGCCGACGACCGTCGCGACGCTCAAGATAACGATCGAGACGGCGACCGCGAGCGCGCAAACCAACGCCGCCGGCGTGAGCCGGCGCCAGGTCAGCGCGAGCGCCGCGCAGAGCACGATGATTGCAATGACACCCGGCAATCCATGGCCGTGAGCCGGCGTCGGCGAAAGCGAACCAAGCTCATGAATTCCGACCAAACTCAACGCGACGGTCGAAGCGCACCACACGAGCGAGCTCGCGAACGAAGGGTGGAACGCGTAAGCTTGCGCGTAGGCCGACACGGTGTGTCGCAGAGCGGCCAAGAGCGGGAGGCAGGCGGCGGCGGCCACGGCCATCGCGACGGCATACGCTCCCAACGCGCGCCAGCGCCTCAGCGCTGCGAGCGCGCAGCCGAAGCCCGCGAGCAGCACTCCGAAGCTGAAGGTGGTGTACGTGCCGGCGATCGACACGAGCGCGAGCGCGAGCGTCTCGACCCAGGTCGGCCGGCGTTCCTCCACGACGCAAACGGCGACGAGCCGCGTGAAGACCGCGACGAGCAGGATCGAAAAAGCGTACATCCTGATCGTGAGCGCGCTCCATACGAAGATGGGGGCGAGGGCCAGCACCGGCAGCACGAATCCCGCGGCCAGGCGTGGAAAGCAACGCCGGACGGTTCCGGCAGTGACGACGAGCGAAGCACAGGCGCATGACAGGGACAGCAGACGCGCCCAAATCACCGACGAGCTCGCCTGCCGCCACGCCCACAAGATCGCGAAATAGAGCGGGGCATTTTGCTCGAAGCCGATTGCAGAAGCTATCGTATGGGAGAGCGTCGACGAAGTCGTCCGCAAGCTATAGGCTTCGTCGATCCAAATGTTGAGCGTCACCGCCAGCCAAAGCATGGCGGCTGCGTAAACGGCCCAGCCGGCAAACGCGATGCTGCGGCGGACGGTCGATTTCCCGGCGTCGGTCACGAAGCCCCTATCCTACGCGCTTCGCCGCAGATCGCAGGCGAGTTTGGCAGCCCGAGGCATATCTCGAAGGGCCTCGAAGGTCCTCGAAAAATCCAAAAGCTTCCTTGAATGAGATAGCTGCACGCAAGCGGGCACGCCTTCCGGCCGGTCGTTCGACGGACCTTTTCCGACATCTTCGGGCAAACGCGATGTCACCCCGAGCTTGTCGAAGGGAGCGTCGGCGTCGCTACGCCCTTTGCGCGGCACGCGAGGCTCGCCGGCCGGCGCCCAGGCGGTCCGCGCCGGCCGTCGCGGACGCGCGAAAGCAAAAGCGGCCTCCGCCTCGGCAATATAAAACCTCAAACGTCACACATCACCTGCGGGACGGAAGTCCTACTGAAGCGAAACCGAAGAGCTATTTAGAGGGGTCCCTTCCTTCGATACTATGACCAAAGCACCCGCGGTCGCCGCACGAGGTTTGATTTTGTCCCCGATAGCCGCTCGCCTTCTTCTGCCGTCCGACCAAGACGCGACGGGAAGAACGCTGGATTCCGAGGAGATCGAAGCCGTCACCGCCGCGATCCGCAGCGGCACTCTGACGAGCACGAAGGGGACCTTCACGAAGGCCTTCGAGCGGGAGTTCGCAGCGCTCGTCGGCGCCAAGTACGCGTTCGCCTGCAGCTCCGGCTCGGCCGCGATGCACGTCGCCGTCGCCGCTCTCGATCCGGAGCCGGGCGACGAAATCGTCACGACCGCGATCACGGATATGGGCGCGATCACCCCTATTCTCTTCCAGGGGGCCATCCCGGTCTTCGCCGACGTCGACCCCCGTTCGGCGCTCGTGACGGCGGCGACGGTCGCGGCCGCGATCACTCCCCGGACCCGTGCGATCGTCGTCACACATCTCTTCGGGAACCCGTGCGAGATGCGTGGGATCCTCGACGTGGCGGCCGAGCACGGCCTCCCGGTGATCGAGGATTGCGCCCAGGCGTTCCTGGCGAAAGACGAAGGCGAGTACGTCGGCCGCCGCGGTGCGATCTCGGCGTTCAGCCTGCAACAGGGCAAGCACATCACGACCGGCGAGGGCGGCCTGGTCGTCACCGACGACCCGCAACTGGCGCGCCGCAGCTTTCTATTCATCAACAAAGCCTGGGGCTACGGCGACCAGAATCCGGACCACTATTTCATCGCCTTGAACTACCGCATGAACGAGCTGACGGGCGCCGTGGCCTTAGCGCAGTTGAAGAAACTGCCGGGCGTGGTCGAACGCAGGATTTCCCTCGCGCGCTCCCTCGACGAACGCCTGCGCGGCCTGGCGGGCATCGGCCTTCCGGCGGCACCGGCGGCCAGCGTTCACACGTATTGGAAGTACGTGCTCAACGTCGACGAGCGCGTCGTCCGCGGCGGCGCGGTGGGGCTCGGAAAAAAGCTGGCGGAGGCCGGCGTTTCGTGCGCGCCGCGCTATATCCAGAAGCCCGCCTTCGAATGCGCCGTCATCCGGGACCAGCAGACCTTCGGAAACAGCCGCTGGCCCTTCACGCTCGCTCATCCCGAAGCGACCGACTATTCGCGCTCGCGCTTCCCGGGGACGTACCAGGCGCTCAACGACGTTCTCGTCCTTCCCTGGAACGAGCGCTACGACGAAACCCACGTCGGCTACATCGCTGACGCGATACGGCGTTCGCATGCCGAGTTGACGGCCCCGGAATGAGCGCGCGCGTCTCACCGGCCGTTCGCTTCGGGATCGTCGGCACCGGAGCGATCGCGGCGGCCCACGCCGGCGCGATCCGCTCGCTCGCGAGCGCGAAGCTCGCGGGCGTCACCGACATCGACGCAACGATCGGGCGCACCTTCGCCGCAGCGTGGGAAGCGCCGTTTTTTGAATCGCTCGAAACCCTGATCGAGACCGCCCGCCCTGATTTCATCGTCGTCTGCACGCCGCCGAGCACGCATCCGCAGCTCGCGCTCGCCGCGATCTCGGCGGGATGTCACGTGCTCTGCGAAAAACCGCTCGCCATCGACGAGCCCAGCGCCATCGCGATGCTCGATGCGGCGGCGGAGGCCGGCGTCATCTTGACGATGGCCACGAAATTCCGCTACGTCGCCGACATCATCCGCGCCCGCAGCATGATCAAGCTGGGCGCGCTCGGCCAGATCCATCTGATCGCCAACGAGTTTCGCTCGCCCGTCTCGATGGAGAAGCGCTGGAACTCGAATCCCGCGCTCAGCGGCGGCGGCGTCTTCATCGACAACGGCACGCACTCCGTCGACATCCTGCGCTATCTCGCCGGCCCGCTCGAGAGCGTCAGCGTGACGTCCGAATCTTCGCAGGGCTCGCTCAGCGTCGAGGACGACGCGCAGCTGCTCGCACGTTTCACCTACGGCGCCTTCGCCCGAGTCGAGCTTTCGTGGGCACGCCCGGCCGTATCGCCTTATTTCGTTCAGATCGTCGGCAGCCAAGGTCGCGCCTTGATCGGCTGGAAGGAGTCGAAATACCGGCTCGAGCCTTCGCGGGAATGGCAGCCGCTCGGAACCGGATACGACAAGCTGGCGGCGTTCGAGCGCCAGTACGAGAACCTCGTCGACGTCATCGCCGGCCGCGCCGCGATCGAAGTCGGGCGCGAGGATGCGCTCTCGTCGGTCCAGGCGATCGCCGCCGGCTATGCCTCGCTGCGAAACGGGGGCTGGATGTCGGTCGACGGGAAGAAGGCATCTTCCCACACACCGGACGCCGAACGCGCGATCGCGCTCCTCTGACGATCCCTGCCACCGCTCAGACTCGTCCCCGCGCCTCGATGCGGCCGCAAGAAAAGGAACCCGATGTCAGCCTCCTACGAGCCCGCCCCGCCCACGGTCGACGAGCTGCTCGCCCTCAAAGCCGCCCGCGCTCTCGACGAGCGTGCGCTCCGCACGCTCTTTCTCGAGGCGCGGACCGCAAACGGCTTCTTGCCGCGTCCCGTCCCCCACGACACGATCGAACGCGCTTTCGAACTGGCTGAGCTCGGCCCGACGAGCGCCAACACGCTGCCTCTACGCATCGTCTTCGTCGAATCGCCGGAAGCGAAGGCGCGCCTGGTCGCCACGCTCTCGCCCGGCAACGTCGAGAAGACCAAAGCCGCACCCCTGACCGCGATCTTCGCCGCGGACACGAAGTTTTACGAACACATTCCGCGCCTCTTCCCAAACGCGCCGCAGTTCAAAAATCTTTTCACGGGCGAGGACAAGGCCGAGTTTTCAACGCAGTTCGCGCTCATGAACGCTACGCTGCAGGGAGCGTACTTCATGCTCGCCGCACGGGCGCTCGGTCTCGACGTCGGTCCGATGGGCGGCTTCGACAAGAAGCAGCTCGACGCCGCATTCTTTCCCGAGGGCACGCTGAAGTCGATCTGGATCGCGAACCTGGGCTACGGCGACGACACGAAACTCTATCCGCGCAATCCGCGCTTCAATTTCGACGAAGTCGCCCGCTTCGCGTAGTCACGCCCATCTGCCGTCTTCGCCCGACCCAGGGCGAGGAGAGAGTGGGATTCGAACCCACGGACGGCTCAGCACCGTCTGCGGTTTTCAAGACCGCCGCATTCAACCGCTCTGCCATCTCTCCGCGGTGGCCCCCTTGTCCGGCCCCGGCACGCCCTCCTTGCGCGCTGCCTAGCGAGCCGGCGCGCGGCCGGCAGGCGCGAGCAAGGCGAGCGGCGGCGGGAGCGGGAAGCTTGGATGCGCGATGCTTGACGAGGCGCTGCAGACCACCTTGCGCGAGTTGCTGGAGACGCTTCCGCTCGTGCCCGAGATATACGCGTCGTACCGCCCGCTCGTGACGGACGGATTCGTGTACTTTTTGAGCGGCCTTTCCGACGAGCGGGTCGCGGGGATCGTCGCCGAGCAGATGCGGCTCCCCGAGAACACGAGCGTCGACGACCGGCTCGTGAAACTGCTGCATTCGTGCCCGACGCTGCACAAGCTGGGGCAGGTCGTCGGGCACGACAAGCGCCTCGCCCCCGAGTTGCGTCAACGCCTGCAGTCGCTCGAGTCACTCGCGCCGACGAGCGACCTCCCCGAGATCGAGGCCGTGCTCGAACGTGAACTCGGCGCGATCCCGCCGGGGATCGAACTCGCCTCCGCTGCGCTGGCGGAGGGGAGCGTCGCGGTCGTCCTTCCCTTCGAGTGGACGCGTCCCGGCGCGACCGCACGGCAACGGGGCGTCTTCAAGATCCTCAAGCCGCTCGCCGAGGAGCAGCTGCGCGAGGAGCTCGCGCTCTGGCCGAAACTGGGCGAGTACCTGGAAGAGCGCTGCACGCATTACGATCTGCCCGTGCTCGACTACCGCAACACGCTCGACAGCGTGCGCAGCCTGCTTCTCAACGAGATCCGGCTCGACCTCGAGCAGAAGCACCTCGCCAAGGCGGCACGCTTTTACGCCGACTCTCCGGCGGTCGTGGTGCCGAAGCTCTTCCCGTTCTGCACGCCGCACGTCACGGCGATGGAACGGGTCGACGGCCGCAAGGTCACCGACCCGAGTCTCGCACCGAGCGTGCGGCAGCGGCTCGCCGAGACGATCATCGAGTCGCTGCTGGCCAAGCCCTTCTGGAGCGAGGATTCGACTGCGCTCTTCCACGCGGATCCGCACGCCGGCAACTTGTTCGCGACGGACGACGGCCGGCTGGCGATCCTGGACTGGGCCCTCGTCGTCGAACTCAGCAAAGAGCAGCGTGCCGCCGTCGTGCAAACCGTCCTCGGGGCGCTCACGCTCGACGAGCCGCAGACGACCCGCGCGATCGCCTCGTTCGGGAACGTCCTCGACCAGCGAAAACTCGAAGAGGCCGTCGACGCGGCGTTCCGGCTCGTGCGGCGCGGCACGTTCCCAGGCTTCGACTGGCTGACGACGCTGCTCGACGGCGTCATGACGACGGCGTCGATGCAATTCCCCGAAGAGCTGACGCTCTTCCGGAAGGCTCTGCTGTCAATGTCGGGAGTCGTCGCCGACGTCTCGGGGCGCCCTTCGCTCGATCAGGTGCTGACGAAGACCGCAGCCGTGCAGTTCTTTCGGGAGCTCGGGAGGCGGCCCCGCGCGCAACTGGACTCGCGCGATTTCGGAAGCCATCTCTCGAACGAGGATCTCATCTGCACGTGGGCCGCGCTCTTCTTCATCCCTTCGCGCTACTGGATCGGAACGTTGCGCGACGCGCTCGGCGTTTGGGCGAAAGCCGGACCCTAAGGGCGCGGGCCGCCTATACCGTAGGACTCGCCGACGGACTCGGTGACGGCGAGGGGGTCACCGCGCCCGCCGGAATTGTGGAGCCGACCGGCACGGCGGCGGTTCCGCTGCCGTTGCAGCCCGCCAAAGCCGCCACCCCGAGCGCAATGGCCAGCATGAGGGCACCGATCTCTAAGCGCTTCATTCAAAACCTCCGTCTTGGACGGTTCTCTTTCGTAGTGCGCTGCAAATCCTTTGCCGCGGCTGACTTCGGCGAACCTCGCGGCCGGACGAGGGGGCAGTGCGTACCGCACGCCCCCTCTCGGACGCGATCTCGTGCCGGGCTTAAGTCAGAACGAGGCTCTTCTCTTTCTCGAAGTCCGGCGTGTACTTGCCGAGCGAGGCGAGGCCGTTCGCCTTGGCCCGATGGATCAGCTCGGCTTGCGCGGCCTTGACGTTGTCGGCGGAGCCGTTCCACTTCGTCAGCGACGGATGCTGGAGCGCGCGGCCGTACGAGAACGTGAGGTTCCACGGAGCACGGCGCTGCTGGGCGATCACATTGACCTCGTTCAGGTTGATCGTCGCTTCCTCGTCGCCCTGACCGCCTGAAAGGAAGGCGACGCCTCCGACGGACGCCGGGACCCAGCGCAGGAGGACGGTCACGGTCGCATCCGCGATCTCCTGAGCCGACACCTTTTGACCCGACTTCTGTCCGGGGATCACGAAGCTCGGCTTGAGGACCATCTCCTCAAAGCGCACGTTCAGCGCCGCCAGCTGCTCGAACTGAATCCGCAGGGCGCGCTCGTGAACCTCGAAGCTCTTCTCGATCGAATGCTTCGAGTGCTCGCCGTCGCACAGCACCTCGGGTTCGACGATCGGCACCAGGCCGCCGGCCTGACAGATCGCCGCGTAGCGCGCGAGCGCGTGGGCATTGGCGAGGAGAAGCGCATCGGTCGGGATACCGTCGTCGATCGCGATGACCGCGCGCCACTTCGCGAACTTGGCGCCAAGTGCGACGTATTCTTCGACCCGCTTCGCAAGGCCGTCGAGACCCTCGGTGACCAGCTCGCCTGGACCGCCGAGTGCGAGCGGTTTGGTCCCGGTATCGAGCTTGATGCCGGGCAGCGAATTGTCGTCCTGGAGCACCTTGACGAAGGTTCTGCCGTCGTCGGCCGACTGCCGGATCGTCTCGTCGTACAGGATCACGCCGCTGATGTAGTCGCCGAAGTGCGGTGCCGTGAACAGCATCTGGCGGTACTGCCGCCGTTTCTCTTCGGTCTGCTCGATATTGAGCGGGGCAAAACGCTTGTTGGCGGTTCCGGTGCTCTCGTCCGCGGCGAGGATACCCTTCCCCGGGGCGACCATCGCCTTGGCGGTCGCTGCAAGCTGGCTGCTCATGACAGTCTACTCCTTCGTCAGAATCGTTGAGGAAAGTCCGTTGACAGTTGGGAGGTTCGTGAATGCCTTCTCGTCCTGTTTGCCGTCCACCATGCGCATGGTGTTGGTCAACGACGAGATGATGATCGACTGGGTGTACGCACTGCCACGCACGTAGGTAACGCCCCGGAGCAGTTCGCCGTCGGTCACGCCGGTGGCTACCAGCATCGCGAGTTCGGACTTGCAGAGGTCGTCGAGCGTCAGTACCTTGGCCGGGTCGATCCCCTCTTTACGCGCGATCTCCTCTTCGCCCTCGCGCAGCCAGAGACGGCCCTGCATGTCGCCGCCGAGGCACTTAACGGCGCAAGCCGTCACGACCCCTTCGGTCGCGCCGCCGATCCCCATCAGCATGTCGATGCGGCCGCGCTCCTCGAGCGCCGCGATGATGCCGTTGGCCACGTCGCCGTCGCCGAAGAGGCGGACGCGGGCACCGAGCTCGCGCAGGCGCCGCACGTACTCGTCGTTCCGCGGTCGCTCCAGCAGCGCGACCGTGATCTCCGTAACCGGCCGCCCCATCGCTTTGGCGACGGCGCGGACGTTGTCTTCGACCGAGGCCTCGATCGAGACGACGCCCTTCCCGGCCTTTCCGACGATGATTTTATCCATGTACGGGATATGCGTGTGAAACAAAGAACCGCGCTCCGCCGCAGCGACGACGGAGATCGCGCCGTGCCCGCCCTTCGCGGCGAGGGTCGTACCGTCGATAGGATCGACCGCGACGTCCATCTCCGGACCGTCGCCCGTGCCGATCCGCTCGCCGATGTAGAGCATCGGCGCTTCGTCCTTCTCTCCCTCGCCGATGACGACCACGCCGTCGATGTCGACCTCGCCGAGAACGCCTCGCATGGCATCGACCGCGGCCTGGTCGACGCCGTTCTTGTCGCCCCGGCCGACGAAATGGCCCGATACGATCGCAGCAGCCTCGGTGGCCCTCAGGAATTCGAGCTCGACACGCGCGTCGATACGCCGACTCTTCATCTTGCTAACTACGTGCAAGCGGCCCCCAACTCTTTTCCCCCCCGCCCATTTTACCTACGAACAATTTTTGCCATGCGGAATGGCGCACGCTCGGTCCTCCCCTCTGCTGCCGGGACAATCTCGCGAGCCTTCGTAATAGCTCCCTCCATGAGTGCGTCTCGCTTCCACGGCGCGTTCGGATCCCAGCCCCCACGGCTCGCGGTGCTCGCCGTACTCGCCGCGCTCGCCACGCTGGCGGCCGCGCCCGTCCCCCCACCGGCGACGCCGGGAAGCCCCAACCCCACGCAGCCGCCCCGCGCGGCGCCGCAGCGGTCCCCGGCGGGACAGCTGCCGCAACCGCCCCAGCTTCCTCAATGCCTGCAAGCCGACGCGGAGCTGCAGACGAAGCTCGACACGAGCGTCAACGCGGCCGGCGACTCGTTCGCCTTCACGATCCTCGACCGCATCCCGCCGGTCGGCACGCTCCCGGAGATCCCTGCGGGGACGAAGGGTTACGGCGTCGTGCTCTACGTGCAGCACGCCCACGGCGCGGGCGTGCCGGGGACGCTCATCCTCGACCCGCGTTTCATCCATCTCGACGACGGAACCCGCATCCCCGTCATGGCCGATCCGGCCGTCGAAAAGAGCCTGTTCGGGCAAGGTTCGTCGGGCAACGCGCCGGGGCTCCTCGAGTACGTCCCCTTCATCGGCATCGCGTTCAGCGGTTATAACGTGCTGCACCACGGCAAGGAGTACGTCGCGCTCAAAGGCTCGCGTTTCAAAGTCATCGTCGGCGACGACCTCGCGACCTCGAGCTGCTACGTCGTGCCCGCGAGCGACAGTTCGAAATAGCCGCCGCCCGTTCACTCCGCGTCAGCGAGGCACCGGATCATCTCGGCGTGGGTGAGGCCGTTGCTTGCCAGCACGGAGCCGGCATCGACCGCGAACTCGCCGCCGTCGATCGCGCTCACGCGGCCGCCCGCTTCGCGCACCATCAGGGCGCCTGCCGCAACGTCCCAGGCGTGCAAATCGAGCTCCCAGAAGGCGTCGAATCGGCCGCTCGCGACGAAGGCCAGGTCGAGGGCCGCCGAGCCGTCGCGGCGCACCCCTTGGGCCGTGCGCGAGAGCCGCGCGAAGTGTTCGATGTTGCGCTCGTAGCGCGCCGGAAAGAAGCCCGTGCAGACCAAAGACTGCGCGACCGACGGGGCCGCCGAGACGGCGAGACGCCGTCCGTTGCAGGTCGCACCGGCCCCGCGCTCGACCGCGTAGAGCTCGCCCAACGCCGGCGCGAAGATCGCACCGCAGACCAGCTCGCCGCCTCGCTCGTAAGCGATCGAAACACAGTAGAGGGGATAGCCGTGGGCGTAGTTCGTCGTTCCATCGAGCGGATCGACGATCCAGCGCTCGTCGCTCGTGCCGCGGTGCGCCCCGCCTTCTTCGCCGAGCAAGGTGCTGGCGGGAAACGCGTCGCGCAGCCGGCGCAAGATGAACGCCTCGCTGGCCCGGTCCGCGGCCGTCACGATGTCGCCGCGGGCCGACTTCTCCAGGGTCTCGAGCGGGCGGTCGAGGTGCCGCTGGAGCAGCGCGCCGGCCTCGGCCGCCGTCTCGATTGCAAGCGAAAGCGGGTCCACTTACCTCTCTCTGAGAAGCGAACGGTAATGGTCGAGCGCACTTTTACCGTCGTCGAAGCCCTCTTCCTCGCGTTGTGGGTCGGAGCGCTCGCCGCTTTCGCCTTTCTGTTCGCGCCGATCGCCTTCCGGATCGTCCCCGATTTGGACGTCTTTGCGACTTTGATCGCAAGAGTCTTGCGAGCCTTGACCGTTTTCGGCTACGTCTGCGGTTCGCTCGCGATCGTCGCGGCGGCGGTCCGGGCCCGCGACGAAGCGCTGCGTCCCCTCGCCCTCGCCCGCATCGCCCTGATCGTGGTCATGCTGGCCGCCAGCGCCTTCGGCGCCAACGCGATCGTCCCGGCGATGGAAGCGACCGCCAAAACCTTCAACGGCCCGATCGCCTCGATCCCGCAGAGCGATCCGCGCCGCATGGAATACGACGCGCAGCACCGCGAGTCGACCGTCGTCTACGGCTTCGTCTTGCTGCTCGGCCTGGGAACGGTCGCGCTCGCGGCGGTCGGTCGCTTGGAGTCGCGGCCGCGTTACCGGCGCTACACGCGCTGAAGTGCGCGAGGAGGGTTGACCCTCTCGAAAGCACGCCCTTATACTGGTTGACGGACATCTCGTTAGGTGAGGCGTCTGCGTGACACACAGGCCGTTGCCCCGAAACGTCGAGAGACGCCAAGTGGGTGGAACAGGCTCCGCCGAGCTAAGGCGGCGCTCAAGACGGCTGGGGTCGTCCTCGAAGTCGGTCGCGACGTCGAAGCGTCCTCTACGGCCCGCAGTGCCAAAGCTTGAAGCGATTGGGATGTAAGCACGAGAGTCTCCGGGATCGTGCTCGCAGACCGGTCGCGCACCGCGACTGGTCTTCTTCTTTGAGAGGGGGTGACGCGCATGAGCTTCCACGAGGGATACCTCTCCGAGCTGGTCGGCCGCGCCGCGGTCGTCGCCGGCGACGATCCGCAAGCTCCGATCGGCAAAGTCATCGACTTCCTGGTCACCAAGCCCGATGACACGTTCCCGCGCATCGACGGGCTGGTCGTCAAGACCAAGAGCGGAGAGCGCTACGTGCCGATGGCCGACGTCGTCGACGTCGACGAGCGCGGCTCGATCTCGTTGCGCGTACGCCCGGAGACCCCCGCGATCCCCGAAAACCAGGCTCTCTATCTCATCCGCGACCTTTTCGACAAGCAGATCGTCGACGTCGACGGCCGCAAAGTCGTGCGCATCAACGACCTCGAGGTCGCCAACACCGGCGGGTCGCTGCGGGTCGTCGCCGCGGACATCGGCATTTCGGGCCTGCTGCGCCGCCTCGGCGCGGCCAAGCTCGCGCCCGGGCTGGTCGACCGCGTCCCGCGCAGCTTGATCGCCTGGGACAACATGGCGCCGCTCGCCGGCGTGAACCCCTTCAACGTCCGGCTTTCGGTCTCGGAGAACCGCCTCTCGCGGCTCCACCCCTCGGAGCTGGCCGAGATCATCTCCGACCTCTCCTCCCAAGACGCCTCGCGCGTCTTCCGCACGCTCGACGACGAGACGGCCGCCGACGCGCTCGAACACCTCGACCACGACGTCCAGAAGACGATCATCGAGGACTTGGGCACCGAGCGCGCCGCCGACATCATCGAGGAGATGGACTCGGACGACGCGGCCGACCTGCTCGCCGAGCTCTCCGAGGAACGGCAGGCCGAGCTCTTCGCCGAGATGGAGCCCGAGACCGCGGGCGAGCTGCGCGACCTCGTCAAGTACGCCGAGGACACGGCCGGCGGCCTCATGACGACCGATTACGTCTGGATCTACCCGCACCGCACGGTGGCGGCCACGATCGACAAGATCCGCGAGATCGGGCCGGAGTCGGAGTTCATCTACTACCTCTACGTCACCGACGAGCGGCGCAAGCTGCTCGGCGTCGTCTCCTTGCGCACGCTGCTGCTGGCGCTGCCGACCGGCTTCATCCACAAGCTGATGGACACCGACCTCGTCAGCGTCGCCGCCGATACCAGCGCGCAAGACGTCGCCTCGACGATCGCGCGCTACGACTTGCTGGCCGTACCCGTCCTCGACGACGAAGGCAAGATGCTGGGCATCGTGACCGTCGACGACGCGATCGATGCGATCATGCCCGAGAAGATCGCGAGATCGCTGCCGCGCATGGTCCGCCATCCGAAGAAGCATCCCATTGCAACGGGCTGACGTTCCCAAGGCCGCCGCTCCCGAAGCGCGTCCGCCGGCGTCGCGCCCGCGCCCGACAATGTGGCGTCAGATCCTCATGTTCTTCTCGATCATCGGGCCGGGGATCATCACCGCCAATGCGGACAACGACGTCGGCGGCATCACGACCTATTCGATCGCGGGCGCGCAGTTCGGCTACTCGATGCTCTGGTTGCTGATTCCGGTGACGCTTGCGCTGATCGTGACCCAAGAGATGTGCGCGCGCATGGGGACCGTCACCGGCAAGGGGCTCGCCGATCTGATCCGCGAGAACTTCGGCGTGCGGGTCACGGCGATCGTGCTCCTGCTCTTCGTGCTCGGCGACCTGGGGAACACCGCCGCGGAGTTCGCCGGCATCGCCTCGGCCGCGCCGATCTTACAGACGTACGCCGCCTTCCTCTCGAAGAATTTGCTGGTCCCCCTGGGCGCGGTCTTCGTGTTCGTAACGATCACGCGCGGCAACTACAAGATCGTCGAGCGCGTCTTCTTCTTTTTCTGCATCGTGTACCTGGCCTACGTCGCCAGCGGCTTCCTCGTCCATCCGCCGTGGGGCGAGGTCCTCAAGCAGACCTTCGTTCCGCACTTCACTCCGACCAGCGCCTACCTGCTGACGGCGATCGGCGTCATCGGAACGACGATCTCGCCCTGGATGCAGTTCTACATCCAATCGGCGATCGTCGAGAAGGGCGTGCGGATGAAGGACTACTCGTACTCGCGGCTCGACGTGATCTCCGGCTGCTGCATCACCGACATCATCGCCTTCTTCATCATCATCTCGAGCGCCGCGACGATCTTCGCCTACAACGCGCACGTTCCGGCGGGACATCAGCCCATCGCAATCAACGACGCGGGCGACGTGGCCTCGGCGCTCGCACCGCTCGCCGGGAAGTTTGCCTCGCTGCTCTTCGCGATCGGGCTGCTCAACGCCGCGATCTTCACCGCTTCGATCCTGCCGCTGTCGACGGCCTACTACGTGTGCGAGGCGTTCGGTTTCGAGTCGGGCGTCGAGCACCGCTTCCGAGACGCGCCGATCTTCTACCTGTTCTACGCTGGGATGATCTTCATCGGCGCGGGCTTCGTGCTCTTGCCGGGCGCTCCGCTGTTGGCGACGATCTTCTACTCGCAAGTCGTCAACGGTGCCTTGCTCCCCGTCATCCTGGTCCTGATGCTGATCCTCATCAACAATCCGCGCATCATGGGGACCTATGTCAACGGGCTCGCCTTCAACATCATCGCCTGGGCGACGGTCATCATCGTCGGCGGCCTGACGCTCGTCTCGACGATCCAACTGTTCCTGCAGCCGGGCACCGCGGCCGGATAGCGCGGCCGATGACGGCGCTCGACTTTACGGCGCGGCTGGCGGTAGCGTTCGGTTTCGGAACGCTCATCGGACTCGAGCGCCAGTGGCGCCAGCGCATGGCCGGCCTGCGCACAACGCGCTCGTCGCGACCGGCGCCTGTCTCTTCGTGCTGGCCACGCCGCTCAGCCACGACACCAACTCGGCGACCCGCGTGGCAGCCCAGATCGTCTCGGCGATCGGCTTCTTGGCGGGTGCCGTCATTTTTCGCGAAGGCCTCAGCGTCAGCGGCCTCAACACGGCGGCGACCCTCTGGTGCAGCGCCGCCGTCGGCACGCTCGCCGGGCTCGGCTACCTCGTAGAGACCGCCATCGGCTCGGCCTTCGTCCTGGGCGGCGAACGTGGTGTTGCGCCCGGTCAGCCAAGCGATCAACCGGCGCTCGACCGTGGGAACCGAGTTGACCACGACCTACCAGATCGAGCTGACCGGCGACGGCGAGAGCGAAGAGGCGTCGCGCTCGCTCCTGCTGGAGACCCTGCGCCGGAACCAGCTGCGGCCCGAGTTGCTCTCGAGCGAGGACATCGACGATTCGCACGGGGTGAACGTGGAGGCGCTGGTACTGGGCGAGGGCCGCGACGACGCCAAGCTCGAGCGGGTCGCCGCGGCTCTCCAGCGGGACGCGGCGGTCCGCAGCGTCAGTTGGAGAGTCTCGAACGTCGACAAAGAATCGGCTCGTTCGACGCAGGCCGCCGAGTAGGTCACCTTTGGCGAAAGGAGTTTAGTGCTTGGCTGCCGCCTGCAATCCTAAGGAGAAGATGAATGAGAAGAGGAGCGCGCCGAAGATGGTGAAGGCCAGGATCGTACTCTTCGGCCTCCCGCGCCGCTCCAAGGCGTTTGCCGCCGGGTAAACGCCGCCGTTCAGCAAGGCGAGGATCCAATGCAAGGGCGGGGGAGGCGACTTGGTCGTCACCCATAGAACCGCTCCCAACACGATTTGGAGGACCAGGAGATAAACCACCACACGGCGAGCCTGAGCGTTGAAGATGGCAACCAGCGCGGCGGCAAGCACCACGATGCCCACGGTAAGATGCAGAGTAAGCATGTCCTCGGGGTTTTCGCATGATCGACACCGTGGACATGTCGAACGAGCAACTCGTCGAGTTTGCCGAGGGCTTGGCCCGAGTCGCGAGCACCGGCGGCGGCCCGAAGGCCCTGGCGGCGCACCTCGCGGCCTTGGTCGGAGCGGCGGTCCTGGTCGAGGATGCGGATTGGCGCCACGTCGCACTGGCGGGCGCGGGTTCGCGCTCGATCCCGCCCTCGAGCCGCGAGCTCATCGGCTCGGCAGCCAAGAACGCCGAGAGCCTCGTGCGCCTACCACTGCCCGGCGACGGCCCGGAGGGCTTGGCGGTACGCATTCGCGGCGGCGGAGAGGGGCAGCTCGGCTGGCTCTCCGTCTTTCCGAACGCGTCGTCGGCCGAGGGCCGCTTGGGAGCGATCCGCCTGACCGCGGCCGCGATCGCCGTCGAGCTCTCGCGCGACGCGGGCGGAGGGCGGAACCGGCGCAAATCCTTCTGGGACCGCTTGATCTCGCGCGCCTACGACGATCCGATCGAAGCGAAGGACGACGCCGCCGCACGCGGCATCACGCTGGCCGCCGGCTACGTCGCCGTCGCCGTCGAGGCCGAGGGGCTCGACGAGGCGGTTGCGACGGCCAAGGTCGGCGACCTGCGGCGCATCTGTCTCGAGACGCTGCGTTCGGGCGCGGGCGAGATCATCGTCCTCGAGCGCGGCGGCGGCTTCGTCTTCCTGTGCCCCGCGCCGATCGAAGTCGACGCGGCCAACGTGCGCACGGCGGCGACGCTGATTCCGCGGGCCGCCAACAAATCGCACTTCGGAGCGAAGATCGTCGGCGGCATCGGCCGCCAGGCGGAAGCGATCGCGGCCTATCGCACGGTCGAAGAAGCTCGCGAATCGATGTTCATCGCGCGGCGGCTCTTCGGCGCATCGCGCGTCATGCCGTACGAGGACCTGGGCATCTATCCGCTCTTGCTGCGCGGCAGCACCGGCGCCGACGAGCTGCGCGCGTTCTCCGAGCGGATCCTGGCACCGCTGCGCGCCTACGACGAAAAACACCAGACCGAACTGATCCGCACGCTGCGGCTTTATTTCGAGGTCGGACAGAACGTCAAGACGGCTGCGGCCGAGCTCTCGGTGCACCGGCACACCGTCTTTTACCGGCTCCGTCAAATCGCCGAAATCAGCGGCCACGACCTCGATTCGGCCCACGATCAACTCACGCTACGGACTGCGATGGCAATCGATGCACTCAACTCTAACGAACGGTGAACGGAAGACCGTGACCAAACGCGATGTCCTGCGCGTCGCCAAGGAGCGGAACGTCCGCTTCGTGCGGCTCTCCTTCGTCGACATCCTAGGGATCAGCAAGAACGTCACGATCCCCGTCACCGAGCTCGACGGCGCGATGGAGGGCAAGGTCAGTTTCGACGGCGGCTCGATCGACGGCTTCGTGCGCGGCGAGGAAGCCGATATGATGCTGCTCCCCGACCTGTCGACGTTCGCGGTGTACCCCTGGACGGCGACGAGCAGCGCGGTCGAAGCGCGGCTCATCTGCAACATCGCCACCTCCGACGGGGAGCCGTTCGAAGGCTGCCCGCGCACGACCCTGCAGCGCGCCATCGAGGACACGCGCGAAGTCGTCGGCAGCCTGGCCGTCGGACTCGAGGTCGAGTTCTATCTCTTCGACCTCGAAGGGGGCGAGCCGACGACGCGCACTTCCGACGTCGGCTCGTACTTCGACATCAACGAAAACGACCGGGGCGAAGCGGCCAGAACCGAGATCGTCACCGCCCTCGAGTCGATGGGGATCGCCGTCTCCAGCGCCCATCACGAGCACGGCGCGGGGCAGCACGAGATCGACATCAAGGATACCGGCGTGCTTTCGGCAGCCGACGCCCTGATCACGACGCGGACCGTCGCCAAGCACGTCGCCGCGCGGCACGGGCTGCACGCGACCTTCATGCCCAAGCCGCTCGAGTCTCTCGCCGGCAGCGGCATCCACATCTACTTCGCGGTGAAGGGGGCCGCCCCGGAGACGCCGCTCGAAGACGGGGAGCTCGGAGAAGAGACGCTCTTCGCGATCGGCGGCCTCCTCGAGCACGCCCCCGCCTTCACGGCGATCTGCAATCCGACGGTGAATTCCTACAAGCGGCTGGTCGCGGCTTGGGACGCGCCTGTCTACACCGTCTGGTCCTACCGCAGCGCCAACTCCCTGGTGCGAGTTCCCTCGCCGGTCGGCGCCCAGCCGCGGATCGAGGTGCGCAGCGCCGACCCGTCCTGCAACCCCTATCTCGCGATGGCCGTGCTCATCGCGAGCGTCGCGAACGGGATCCGCTCGCACGCGCTCCCCGGCGACCCGCTGACCGGCTCGACCTACGACCTCAGCGCCCGCGACTTGAGCAAGCGCGGGATCCGCACGCTCCCCAAATCGCTTCAAGAGGCGCTCGAGCAGCTCGACAAGGATCTCGTCGTGCGCGGGGCACTCGGCGACCACGTCTATCACGCTTTTCGCGATGCGAAATTTGCGGAATACGAACGTTACCGCAAGGCAGTGCATCCCTGGGAACGAGACGCCTACTTGCGCGTCTACTGATCTTCGCCCGGCTGTGACGCCCGCAGCGGGCCGGAGCCGTCTCGGCTCGCGAGCCTGAACGCGGTATCACTGCATGCCGGCAGTATGGAGGCCGATTCAAAAGACATGCAGGGGCCTCTGCCCGTGGACTCCCCGGCGGCTACCAGGGCTTCCGCGCGCGAACGTCTGACCGCCCTCGTCGTGGCGTTCTCGCTCGTCGCCATCGGCTTGGCGTCGCTGCGTCTGCGCTCCGTCCCGATCGGCGACGTCCCCGGCCTGCTCCCCTGCCTCACCGCGGCCGGACTGGTCGCCCTGCTGGTATCGTGCGCCATCCTGCGCAACCAGTATCGGGCCTCGCGTTACGCGCCCTACGCTTTTCTGGCGGTCGCCTACGGCGTGTGCGCAGCCCTGATCGTCGCCTACCTGCTGACCTTCCCCGGTATCTTCTCGCCGAGCGGATTCGGTCTGGGAGCGCAGGTCGCGGCCTGGCTTTGGGTCGCGTGGCACTCGGCTTTCATCTTGCTGGCCGGCGTCTACGTCTCCGCGGACGCCTACTTCGCGCGCCAGACGGGCGGCACGCTGCGCGCCGCCAGGATCGTCAGCCCGTATTCGCTTGCGGTCACGGCGCTGGCGGCGCTTTCGGTCGAAGCCCTGTTCCTCTACCACGACCAGCTCCCCGCCCTCGCGACCAGGACCGGTTACACACCCGTTTTTCACGCCCTCGTCGAGCAGCTGCTGATCTACTCGGCGGTGGCGGTGCTCGCGGCGCTGATCGTGACCTCGCGCCTGCGCAGCACGGTCCACCTCTGGCTGGCGGCCGTGCTGGTCGCGTTCGTCATCGACATCGTCGTCAGCGGCGAGGTGGTCGAGCGAATCGACACGCTCGCTTGGGTCATCGGTTTGATCGAAGCGATGTTCTGGCAGTGCATGTTCTTGGTGATCCAGCTCCAGCACTCGAGCGACCAGCTCGCCGCCTTCGCCAACGACAAGCGCGAGCTGATCGAAGAGACCCTGCGCGACGCGCTGAGCGGGCTCTACAACCGGCGCGGCTTCGATGCCCGCTTCGACGAGGCCATGCGCCAGAGCCGCCGCGCCCAGACGCCGCTGGCAATTCTGGTCCTCGACCTCGACCACTTCAAGAATTACAACGATCACTTCGGCCACGTCGCCGGAGACGAGGCGCTGCGCGCGGTCGCCAAGACGATCGGCAGCATCGCCAACCGCAGCACGGACGTGTGCTGCCGCGTCGGCGGCGAGGAGTTCGCGGTGATCCTGCGGATGACCGATGAGCCGAGCGCGATGACCGTCGCCGAACGCATCCGCTCCTCGATCATGCGGCTGCACATCCCCCACGCGCCCAACGTCCCGCTGCCTTCCGTCACGGTCAGCATCGGCGTCGCCGCGACGGACGGGAAAAGCTCGATCTCTCCCAAGGCGCTCTACGAGCTGGCCGACAACGCGCTCTACCGCGCCAAGCGCTTGGGCCGCAACCGGATCGCGGTCGCACCTCTCCCCGTGGACCCAGCCTCCCTCCGCGTCGTCTGAGCGCGCCCGCCGGGGCGCAGCGCTCAGCTCTGCGCGGCGGCCTGCCGCAGCACGTCCCAGGCGACTGCCACGTCCTCGCGCGTCGTCCGCTCGTTGCCGATCGCCAAACGCAAAACCGTGCGCCCGTCGAGTTTGGTCGACGAGATGAAGATCTCGCCGCTCGCGTTGGCCGCCTCGACGATGCGCGCGTTGTGCGCGTCTGCCGCGACAGGCTCTGCCTCGACAAGCTCGGCAGGAACGTGCCGGAAGCAGACGACCGAGAGCGGATGCGGGGCGGCGATCTGCCAGCCTTCCTCGGCTTCGAGCCAGCTCGCGAACTCTTGCGCCAGCGCCACGTGGGAGCGCAGCCGTTCGCGCATTCCGCGCGCGCCGTAGTGGCGCAGGACGAACCAGAATTTGAGGGCGCGAAAACGCCGGCCGAGCTGCAGCCCGTAGTCCATGTCGTTACGCACGCCGCTCTCGGAGGTGACGAGGTAGTCGGCGACGAGCGCGAACGTGCGCCGGAGGTTCTCGAGATCGCGCACGTAGAGCGCGGAGAAATCGATCGGAACGAAGAGCCACTTATGCGGGTTGACGACGAGCGAATCGGCTTGCTCGCAGCCCGCGAGGAGATAGCGGAATTCGGGCAGGATCGCCGCCGGCCCCGCGTACGACGCGTCGACGTGCAGCCACACGCCGTGCTTGCGAGTCACCGCGGCGATCGCCGGCACCGGATCGATCGAGGTCGTCGAAGTCGTTCCGACCGTGGCGGCGACGCACATCGGGCGCATGCCGCGCGCGCGATCTTCCGTCAGCAGCCGGTCGAGCGCGCCCGGATCCATCGCGAAGCGCTCGTCGACGGGAACCTTGACGACGTTGCGGCGGCCGATGCCCAGCGCAATCGCGCCCTTCTCGACGTGCGAGTGCGTGTGCTCGGTGATGTAGACGCGCAGCGGCGGAAGGTCGGAGCGGCCGGCCATGCCTGCCTCGCGGATCTCGAGCCCGAGCGACTCGCGTGCGGCGGCGAGCGCCGTGAAGCCGCCGATCGAGGCCGAGTCGTAGACGATCCCGTGCAGCGTCGCGGGAAGGCCCAGTAGGCGGCGCAGCCAGTCGAGCACCACGTCTTCGAGCTCGGTCGCGGCCGGCGACGTGCGCCAAAGCATCGCGTTGACGTCGAGCGTCGCGGCGAGGGCCTCGGCAACGACGGCGACCGGAGCCCCGCTGATCGCGAAATAGGCGAAGAAGCGCGGATGATTCCAGTGAGTGATGCCGGGGACGACGATGCGCTCGAAATCGTCGAAGATCCGGTCGAACGGCTCGCCCTCCTCGGGCGCCTCCTCCGGCAGCGCGCGCACGATCTCACCGGGACGCACGCGCGAGAGGACCGGGTAGCGCCGCGGATCGTCGTAGTACGCGTCGATCCAGCGCGCGGCGCGTTCGAGTTGGCTCAAGAGTTCGCTCACCCTGAGCGAAATGGGTGAGCGACCTGCCGAACCCTTCCCTACGGGTTCGGCGGCGCCGGCCGGACCGCCGAGATCTGATCGATGTAGATCGTCGCCCCGTCGTCCCCGTCGCGGGTCAGGAAGACCGCGATCGACCGCTCCGAGAGCAGGTCCGTCCGCAGCGTGCCGACGTGCTCGCTCCCATCCGTCAACTGGACGCAAACGAGACGACCCGCAAAGAAACGCAGCTCCGCAATCTCCATCGAGCGCTCCGTGACGTACTGCACCACGACTTTCCGACGCCGGCTCGGCCCTTCACGTTCCATCAAAGGGCGCGGCACGTTGCGCCGCGCCTGGCACTCCGGAGCGCTTCCGGCACTATCGCGCCTGGAAATGACCCGCGTCACCGCTCGGCAGGCCGAAACGGGCGATATATAGGAACATCTAACACTTCACTGAGGGAATCCGAGGTTCGGGGACCCTCCCATTGAGGAGCGGCTTGGGCATGAAGTATCGGACGTATCCCCAAACGGACCTCACCGTCAGCGAGGTCGGATTCGGGCTCTGGACGACCTCGACCGGCTGGTGGGGCCAGTGGACCGACGAGGACGCGATCGACCTTCTGCACGAGGCGTACGATCTCGGCATCACGCTTTTCGACGCCGCCGACACCTATGGGAACGGCCGCAGCGAAGATCAATTGGGCCGCGCCTTCGAGAAGCGGCGCGAGCGCGTCGTCTACTCCACGAAGTTCGGCTACGACTTCTACGCATACGCCGGCGAACGCAAGGGACAAAACGAGCTGCCCCACGATTTCTCGCCGTCGTTCGTCCGGTACGCTCTCGAGCAGTCGCTCCGCCGGCTGCGCACCGACGTCATCGACATCTACTCGATCCACAACGCGCACCTCTCCGAGATCGCCGACGACGAACTGTGGGCGCTGCTCGAAGACTTCCGGCGCGAGGGCAAGATCCGCTCGTACGGCGTCGCGCTGGGGCCGGCGATCGGCTGGCTGGTCGAGGGCTGCGAAGCCGCCAAGCAGCGCAACGCCGCCAACATCCAGATGATCTGGAACATGCTCGAGCAGTTCCCGGGGAACGAGATGGTGCGCGCCGCCTATGAGTCGGGAGCCGACTCGGCCTACCAAATCCGCGTGCCGCACTCGAGCGGCATGCTCGAGGGGCGGTACACGCTCGAGACCACGTTCGAGCCGAGCGATCACCGCAGCCACCGCCCGCGCTCCTGGCTCGTCAACGGCCTGCAGAAAGTCGAGACGCTCCGCTTCCTCGAGAGCGGCGGCCGGACGCTGGGCCAGGCCGCGATCCAGTGGCTGCTCGCCGAGCCGCGCGTGATGACGGTCCTTCCCAACATCTACAACCGCGAGCAGCTGGTGGAATTCGCCCGGGCGCCCGAGACGGCGCGGCTGACACAGGACGAGCTCGCACGGATCGCCGCTCTGGCCAGGACGAACTTCGGGGTCGAAGAGCCCCCGATGGCGTATAAGGGCGTCATGTCATACGACGACCTTCCCAAGGTGGCCGCGGCCGCGGGGCGATAACGGCAACGTCATGCAGCGCATCATCACCGAAGCTGCGCCCGCTCCGATCGGCCCGTACAACCAGGCCGTCCGGGCGGGTGCTTTCCTCTTTTGCAGCGGGCAGATCGCGCTCGATCCTGCCGGCGGCGGGCTCGTCGGCGAGGACGCCGCGGCCCAGACGCGCCAGGTCATGCGCAACCTCGAAGCGATCCTGACGGCGGCGGGGAGCCGCTTCGAAGCGGTCGTGAAGACGACGATCTTCCTGGTCGACATGAACGATTTCGCCGCGGTCAACGCGGTCTACGGCGAGTTTTTCGGCGCGACGCCGCCGGCGCGCTCGACGGTCGCCGTCGCCGCGCTGCCGCGCGGCGCGCGCGTCGAGATCGAGGTCATCGCCCAGTCCGGTTGAGGGAGCGGCGGTTCCGGACGGCCTAGCCCTGGTGCTCGCTCAGGTACAGCAGCGCGATGTAGACGTGCCCCAAAATCTCGCCCGGAGGATGGTCGGCGGCGATCAGCTCGTCGACGATCCCTTTGGCGTGGATCGCCAACGCCGACCAGCCCGCCCGGAAGGCGTCCTCCACGCCCGGCACCGGCGGTCCGTCCTCTGCGACCAGCGCGGCATACTGTGAGGCCGCCTCGTCGCGCACCCGGACGACGAGCTGCGCGTCCTCGCCTGCGACGGCGTCACTGTGCGAGAGGACCGCGAACGCGAGCGCCCGGTCCTCGAACGGCAGCGATTCGAAGCGCGAGCCGCGCCTGCCCACGACCGCCAGCGGCCCGTGCACGACCGTGTCCCCGAAGAGGCAGTTGGCGGGCTGCCGGCGCCACTCGGGGCGGGCGCTGTAGACGACCGTCAGCGCCGCGTCGTCGAGGACGAAAGCGTCGAGCGGCGGCGGCAGCAGCTCTTCGAGGCGAGCGACCCGAACGAGCCGGGGCGCCCCGGCGACCGGCTTGAAGACGACCTCGAACAACCGTTCCCACCCCTCTCGAGGGCTGCGCGCACCGGCGGAGCCGCTATCTACCGTTTCGGCCCAGCCGGTTGCGAGCGTTAGAAAGCCCGGACGCTAGGGACGCGTCATATTCTTGGGCACGACGTAGGCGTCGAACTCCTCGGCGGTGACGTAACCGAGCCCTACGGCCGCCTCCTTGAGCGTCGACTTGTCGTGATGCGCCTTCTTGGCGATCTGGGCGGCTTTGTCGTAACCGACCTTCGGCGAAAGGGCGGTGACCGTCATCAGCGAGTCGCCGAGGTACTTCGCGATCGTGTCTTCGTTGGCGACGAGCCCTTCCACGCAGTGCTCTCGGAACATCGTACACGCATCGCGCAACAATGTCGTCGAGTGCAGGAAGTTGTAGATCATCACCGGGTTGAAGACGTTGAGTTCGAAGTTGCCCTGCGAGGCGCCGAACCCGATCGCCGCGTCGTTGCCGTAGACCTGGACGACGACCATCGTGACCGCTTCGCACTGCGTCGGGTTGACCTTGCCCGGCATGATCGAGCTGCCCGGCTCGTTCTCCGGGAGCGAGAGCTCGCCGATCCCGGCGCGCGGCCCCGAGCCGAGCCACCGGATGTCGTTGGCGATCTTCATCAGCGCCGCGCCGAGCGACTTGAGCGCGCCCGAAGCGAACACGAAGTCGTCGTGCGAAGCGAGCGCGGTGAACTTGTTGGGATGCGAACGGAAGGGCAAACCGGTCAGCTCCGCCAGCTTCTTGGCCGCGCGCTCCGCGAACTCCGGATGCGCGTTGAGCCCCGTGCCGACGGCCGTCCCGCCGATCGCGAGATCGTAAATGTGGTCGGTGGCTTCCTTGATCGCGACGACCGCGCGATCGATCTGGTTGACGTAACCGGAAAACTCCTGACCGAGCGTCAACGGCGTCGCGTCCTGCAAGTGGGTGCGGCCGACCTTGACCACGTCCGCCCACTCCTTGGCTTTGGCGTCGAGCGCGTCGCGCAGCTTGAGCACCGCGGGCAGCATGTCGACGACCGCTTCGGCCGCCGCCATGTGCATCGCGGTCGGGAACGTGTCGTTCGAGGACTGCGACATGTTGACGTGGTCGTTGGGATGGACGGGCTTCTTCGAACCCATCACGCCGCCGGCGAGCTCGATGGCGCGGTTCGAGATGACCTCGTTGACGTTCATGTTCGTCTGCGTGCCCGAGCCCGTCTGCCATACGCGCAGCGGAAAGTGCGCGTCGAGCTTGCCGGCGACGATCTCGTCGGCCGCCTTGACGATCAGATCGGTCTTCTCTTGGTCGAGCTTGCCGAGATCCCGATTGACCAGCGCGCACGCCTTCTTGAGCGTGGCCATCGCCTTGATGACCTGGCGCGGCATCACGTCGCGCGGCGTCGTGCCGTCGCCGATGTCGAAGTGGATGAGCGAACGCGCCGACTGCGCGCCGTAGTACTTGTCGGAGGGAACCTCGATCTGACCCATCGAGTCGGTCTCGACGCGCGTCTTGGCCCCGTTGGTGGTGATGGAAGTCGTCGTCATAGCGTGAAAGTTTTCTCCAGGGTCTCTCGCATTTCAGCTTCGAGAAACGTCGCAGCCGCAGGACCCGCCGCAGCCTGCGGCTTATCGCCCGGAAAACGAAGCTTCTTTCTGAAGAGGGTCGGGAACGAACCATGCTGACGCAGGCCCCTGCCGCGCTGAACCTCCGCCGTCTCAGTCCCGTCGACTTCCTCGAACGCTCGGCCTCGATCTTCCGCGAGCGGGTCGCGGTCGTCGACGGCGCGCAGCGGCGCACCTATCCGGAACTCCTCGACCGCGTCTACCGCCTCACGCGCGTGCTCAAAAGCCTCGGCGTCGAGGAGGGCGACCGGGTCGCCTTTCTCGCCAAGAACGAGTCGCCGCTGCTGGAGGCGCACTACGCCGTGCCCCTCGCCGGCGCCGTCCTGTGCGCCCTCAACATCCGCCTGGTCGCCAATGAGATCGAATACATCGTGGGCCACTGCGGCGCCGGGGTGGTCTTCTACGACGCCGAGTTCGCGCCGCTCCTTGCCGGCGTCTCTCCACAAGTCAAGCGTGTGCGCATCGGCGGCGAGCTCGCCCCCGGCGACCTCGGCGACTACGAAGCGCTGCTCGGGGCCGCCTCGAACGCGCCGCTCGAGAACCCAGTCGGCGACGAGGACACGACGATCTCGATCAACTACACGAGCGGCACGACCGGCCTTCCCAAGGGCGTGATGTACACGCACCGCGGCGCCTACCTGAACGCGCTGGCCGAAGTCTTCCACGCCAACCTGCGCCCGGAGAGCGCCTATCTCTGGACGCTGCCGATGTTCCATTGCAACGGCTGGTGCTACCCCTGGGCGGTCACGGCCGCGGGCGCGACCCACGTCTGCCTCCCCAAAGTCGACCCGGCGAAGATCTTCGAGCTGATCGAGAACGAGGGCGTCACCCACATGTGCGGCGCCCCGACGGTCCTCATCGCGATCGCCAACTACAGCGGCGTGCGCCCCTTCAAGAAGCCGCTCCAGGTGATCACCGCGGGCGCGCCGCCCTCGCCGACGACGATCGGACAGATCGAGTCGCTCGGGGCGACGATCACCCACGTCTACGGACTGACCGAGACCTACGGACCGGTCACGGCCTGCGTCTGGCAGTCGCAGTGGAACGGCCTCACGCCGCAGGAACGCGCGCGGCTCAAGGCGCGGCAGGGCGTCGGCCTCATCACGCTCGGCGCCCGCGACGTGCGCGTCGTGCGCACCGCCGAGGACGGGTCGCTGACGGACGTTCCGCGCGACGCCGCGACGCAAGGCGAGATCGTGATGCGCGGCAACAACGTGATGAAAGGCTACTACCGCGATCCGGAAGCGACGGCGCGAGCGTTCGCCGGCGGCTACTTTCACAGCGGCGACGTCGCCGTCTGGCATCCCGACGGGTACATCGAGATCCAGGACCGCGCCAAGGACGTCATCATCAGCGGCGGCGAGAACATCTCGACCGTCCAGGTCGAGATGGCGATCCTCGAACACCCCGACGTGCTCGAATGCGCCGTCGTCGCCAAACCGGACCCGAAGTGGGGCGAGGTCCCCAAGGCGTTCGTCGTCCTCAAGGAAGGCCGCGAGCTCAGCGCCGAGGACCTCATCGCGCACTGCCGCACCCGGCTGCCCGGCTTCAAGGTCCCCAAGGCGATCGAGTTCACGGACCTGCCGAAGACCTCGACCGGCAAAATTCAGAAGTTCGTGCTGCGCGAACGAGAGTGGTCGGGCCAGGAGAAGCGCGTCAACTAGTACGGGACGCTAGCCTTTGCGGCGCGCGCCGTTGTTGCCGGAGTATGCCGACTCGATGATGGCGGCGAACTTCCGCTCGACGACGCGCCGCTTCACCTTCAGCGTCGGCGAGAGTTCGCCGTCTTCGATCGTGAGGTCGCGCGGCAGCAGCGCCACCCGCCGGATCTGCTCGAACGGACCCAGATCCGCGGTGTTCTCCGCAACCTCGCGTTCGATGAACGTCCTGACGTCCTCGCGCTCGGCGATGACTGCCGGCGAAAGGTCGTGCGGCAACCCGAACTCGTCGCGGATCAACTGCCACGACGGCGCGACGAGGGCGATGGGATGCGGCCGCCCGTCGCCGACGATGAAGCACTGCCCGACGTAGACGGAGCGTTTGAGCGCCGCCTCGACGCGGCTCGGCGCGACGTATTTCCCGGCCGTCGTCTTGATGAGCTCCTTCTTGCGGTCGGTGATGAACAGAAAGCCGTCCTCGTCGAACGCGCCGATGTCGCCGGTGCGAAACCAGCCGTCCTCCGTAAACGGCTGCTCGCCGGGGAGATTGTAGTAGCCCTTCATGACGCTCGGGCCTTTGACGAGGATCTCGCCGTCGCCGGCGATGCGCACCTCGACCCCGCGGATCGGCTTGCCGACGCTGCCGTAGCGCAAGTCGTCGAAGCGGTTGACGGTGACGACCGGCGAGGTCTCGGTCAGCCCGTAGCCCTCGCAGATGCGAATGCCCAGGCCCGCGAAGGTCAGCGCGATGTCGCGGTGCAGCGCGGCGCTGCCGCTGACGAAGTAGTCGAGCCGGTCCAAACCGAGCGCCGGCGGGATCTTGGCCAGCACGAGCCGGCGCGCCAGCGCGTACTGCGCGCGCAGCGCGAACGAAGGCCGCCGCCGCTCGACCCGGGCGGTCGCAAACTCCCGCCCGACGGCGAGCGCCCACGGGACGAGCCTGGCGCGCACCGCGCCCCCTTCCTTCGCGCGGGTCACGATCGAGGCCAGAACGCGTTCGAAGATGCGCGGGACCAGCGCCATGACCCGCGGGCGCACGGCCTTGAGATCTTCGAGCAGGTATTCCGGCTGCGTGATGAAGAGTTCGGCCCCGACGGTCAAGAACGCGAACAAGGCGCAGTGCTCGAAGATGTGCGCGAAGGGCAGGACGGAAAGGACCGCCTCGCCCGGGCGGAGTCTCGCCAGGCCGCTCTCCGCCGACGAGACCGCGTTGTGCACCAGGTTTTGGTGCGTCAGCACGACGCCTTTGGGATTGCCGGTCGTCCCTGAGGTGTAGATCAGGACGGCGAGCTCGTCCGGCGTCTGCTGGAGCGTGAACGAAGGGAGGCGGCTGGGGTGGGCTGCGGCCGCGGCGGCTCCCGCGGCTTCGAAAGCCTCCAGCGAGTCGGGGCCCTCGCCGTCGAAGTGGATGAGCCGCGGCGCGTGCGGGCAGGCCGCCCGGATGCGCTCGGCGTCCTTCGCCGTTTCGACGAAGCACAGCTTGGCGGCGCAGTCACCCATGATGTAGTCGACCTGGTCGAGCGCGAGCGTCGCGAAGATCGGGACCACGACGCAGCCGGCGAAGAGGATGCCGAAATCGGCGGCCAGCCAGTCGATCCGGTTGTTCGCGATCAGCCCGACCCGGTCGCCGGCCTCCAGGCCGGCTTCACGCAGGCCGTAGGCCAGCGCCGACGCGCGCCGGCGCATCTCCGTGGTCGAAGTGTACTCCCATTGCGCCGCGCCCAGCCGCTCGCCGAATGCGCGCTCGCACGGTTCCCGAAGCACGTCCGCGAGAAACTCGGGTAAAGTCTGCATCTGGCCCTCGTAAGGCGTCCCTCTTGGGCGGCTACGTCTCCTTGGGGAAATATCCTACCGGCAGAGCGGCGCCGGGAAAGAAGTTCGTCGGCCGCTCGCCAATGCTCATCCGGTCCCTCGTGAGTTTGGAGAAGTCGATGGTAGAAAGCGAAGTCCGCCCGAAGCCGGTCGGTACCGAGACGCGCGGCGCAATACGGGTCATCTCTCTGCAGAATCCGCCGGTCAACGCGCTGTCGTTCGCGACGGCGGAAGCCCTGCTGGAAGCGATCGAAGCGGCCGAGCGCGACGACGCGGTCGAAGCGATCGTCGTGACCGGCTCGGGCGGCAATTTCAGCGGCGGCGCGGACATCAACGACTTTCTCCAGCCTCCGCCGCCGGGCTCCAAGAACGTCCGCCACGCCCTGGCCGCGATCGAGAAGAGCAAGAAGACCTTCGTGGCGGCGATCGCCGGCAACGCTCTGGGCGGCGGTCTCGAGCTCGCGCTCGCCTGCGACTTCCGCATCGCGACGCCGGCTTCGCGTCTAGGCTTCCCCGAGATCAAGCTGGGCCTGATCCCCGGAGCCGGAGGCACGCAGCGCCTGCCGCGCCTGATCGGCCCGCAGATCGCGCTCGACTACATGCTCAAGGGCGAGCTCAAGACGGCGCAACAGGCCAAGGCGATGGGCGTCGTCGACGAGCTCCACGACGGCGACGTCGTGGCGCGAGCGGTCGAGATCGCCGCGCAGAAGGCGGGCACGAAGGAACGCGCCAGCGCCAAGTCCTTCCAGCTGCTCCCCTTCATGACCGCGATGGCGCACGGCATGGTGCCGGCCGAAGCGAAAGGCGGGTTCGCCGCGCACAAGCTGATCGATGCCATCGAGGCGGCCTCGCAGATGGAGTTCGGTCTGGGCCTGGCGCACGAAGCGCGGCTTTTCGAGGAGCTGCTGCGCGGGCCGCAGGCGCAAGCGGCGATCCACCTCTTCTTCGCCGAGCGCGAGCTCGGCAAGATTCCCGGCGTCGGGGCCGACGTCAAGCCCCGTGAGATCGGCAGCGCCGCAATCGTCGGCGCCGGCACGATGGGGACCGGCATCGCGATGGTCTTCGCCAACGCCGGCATCCCCGTCCAAGTCATCGACGTGAGCGCCGAGCAGATCGAGCGCGGTAAAAAGCATATCGCCGACACCTACCAGGGGCAGGTCAAGAAGGGCCGCACGACCGCCGAAAAGGCGGCGGCACTCGTGGCGAGCATCGCCTTCGTCGACGACTACGCCGCCATCGCCGGCGCCGACCTGGTGGTCGAAGCCGTCTTCGAGAGCATGAAAGTCAAGAAAGAGGTCTTCACCGCGCTCGAAGCCGCCCTCAAGCCCGAGGCGATCCTCGCCTCGAACACCTCGACGCTCGACATCGACGAAATCGCCGCGGTGACGACGCGCGCCGACAAGGTCCTGGGGCTGCACTTCTTCGCACCGGCCAACATCATGCAGCTGCTCGAGGTCGTGCGCGGCAAGGACACGTCGCCCCAGACGCTGGCGACCGCGATGGCACTGGCCAAACGCCTCAGGAAGAAAGGCGTGCTCTCCGGCAACGCCTTCGGCTTCATCGGCAACCGGATGCTCTTCGACTACATCCGCGAGGCGAATTTCCTGGTCGAGGAGGGCGCGACGCCGCAGCAGGTCGACGCCGCGATCAAGGACTTCGGCTTCCCGATGGGTCCCTTCGCGATGGCCGACCTCTCCGGCATCGACGTCTTCTATAAGATCAGCCTGGAGACGCCGCCCGTCCCCTACCGCACCTCCGAAGTGACGACGCGCCTCTACGAACTGGGACGCTACGGCCAGAAGACCGGCAAGGGTTTCTTCCGCTACGAGCCCGGCAAGCGCGATCCGCTCCCCGACCCGGAGGTCGACGCGGTGCTGGCCGCAGAGTCGCAGCGCCTGGGGATCGTGCGCCGCGAGATCGGCAACGAGGAGATCCTGTCGCGCTGCCTGTACGCGCTGGTCAACCAAGGCGCGCAGCTGCTCGGCGACGGCATCGCGCTGCGCCCCGGCGACGAGGACATCGCCTGGATTTACGGCTACGGCTTCCCCTGGTGGCACGGCGGGCCGCTGTGGTGGGCCGACACCGTCGGCGTCAAGGCGATCTACGAGACGATCCTCGGCTACCAGGCACGCTTCGGCAACCAATGGCAACCCGCACCCCTGCTCAAAGAAGTGGCCGAGAAGAACGGCACGTTCGCTCCGCGGCCCAGCTACGAGGTCAACAACTAAAGCATGGCAACTCAGGCAGTCATCGTCGGCGGCGCGCGGACGCCGATCGGCCGCGCCTTTCGCGGCGCATACAACCTCACGCACGGGGCGACCATGGCGGGACACGTGATCGCACACGCGGTCGAGCGCTCCGGGATCGATCCGCACGACGTCGAGGACGTCGTGCTGGGCGTCGGATTTCCCGAAGGCGCGACCGGGCACAATCTCGCGCGCAACGCGGCGCTGAGAGCCGGCCTTCCGGTCGAAGTCGCCGGCACGACGGTCAACCGCTATTGCGCCTCGGGGCTCCAGGCGATCTCGATCGCCGCGCAGCGGATCGTGGTCGACGGCGCGCCGGCGATCGTCGCCGGCGGTGCCGAGTCGATCTCGCTCGTGCAGAACAACATGAACGCGAAGTTCTTCACCGAGGAGTGGCTGCTGCGCAATCAGGCCGATCTGTTCATGCCGATGCTGCAGACCGCCGACATCGTCGCCAAACGCTACAACGTGTCGCGCGAGCGCCAGGACGAGTACGCCTTGCAGAGCCAGCAGCGCACCGCCGCGGCGCAAGCCGCCGGCCGCTTCGACGACGAGATCGTTCCGCTGGGGGCCTGGAAGTACGAGCAGAACAAAGCGACGGGCGAGTTCACCGAAGTCTATGCCACGCTCGAGCGCGACGAAGGGAACCGGCCCGAAACGAACGCCGAGGGCCTCGCTTCCCTCAAGGGCGTGCTCGGCCCCAAGTCGACGATCACGGCCGGCAACTCGTCGCAGCTCTCCGACGGCGCGGCAGCGGTCGTCGTGACCAGCGAGGACTACGCCCAGAAGCACGACCTCAAGCCGCTCGCCTATTACCGCGGGCTGGTCGTCCTCGGCCTGAAGCCCGACGAGATGGGGATCGGTCCCGTCTATGCGATCCCCGAACTGCTGCGCCGCCACAACCTGACCGTCGACGACATCGACTTGTGGGAGCTCAACGAGGCCTTCGCGGTCCAGACCGTCTACTGCCGCGACACGCTAGGGATCCCCAACGAGCGCTTCAACGTCGACGGCGGCGCGATCTCCATCGGCCATCCGTACGGCATGAGCGGCGCGCGTCTGACGCTGCACGGCATTCTCGAAGGCCGCCGGCGCAAGGGCAAGTACCTCGTCGTCACGATGTGCATCGGCGGCGGAATGGGGGCCGCCGGTCTCTTCGAGCTGATCGCAGACTAAAAAGGGCTGCGAAAGAACTAGCGCGGCGGGGCTTCGAGCTCCGCCCGCTGCGGCATGCCGGCCAGGAAGAACGCCATCATCTCGTCGCTGCACGGCGGGCCGGCCGGATAGGTGTGCGAGCCGCGGAAGCTGCCGCCGCTCCACAGGTGTCCGCACGAGAGGACCCGCCAAAGCTCGACGCGCACGACCCCGTCGGCGTCGCGCCAGCGGGTCACCTCGGCGCCGGTCCGCGACTCGACCGTCATGCGCGACGAGTCGACGCCGTAGAGTCCCAGGAACTGCCGGGCGACCAGCACGGAGTTGCGCGGGTCGACGAGCTTGTCCTCAGCGCCCGTCCAAATCGTGACCCGCTGATGCCGGTACGCCTCGCGCGGGTAGGGCGCGAGCTCGGAGATGCGCGTGATGATCTCTTCGGGGACCTTGGCCTTCATCGCGCGCAGGCCGCTCGGAATGTCGTAGCCCGCGTGCAGCGGAACGCTGGCGGCGATCCCCGCCGCGGCGAACACGTCGGGCGCCTGTTCCGCCAGAATGGCCGCCATGATGCCGCCGGCCGACGGGCCCGCTACGAAGATCTTCGTGCGATCGATCGGATAGCGCTTGCAGGTCTGCTCGACGAGCTCGAGGATCGCCGCAGGCTCGCCCGTGGCGCGAACGTGGTTCTTGCGGACGTACCACGACCAGCAGCGGCGCGGGTTGGCCCGCAGCGTCTGCTCGGGATAGAGCACGTATGCGCCGAGCCGCTCGGCGACGATGTCGAAGCGCGAGCCGGTCGCGAAGTCGGCGGCCGTCTGCGTGCAGCCGTGGAGCGCGACGAGGAGCGGGACCGGCCCTTGGGTCACCCACCGTGGATTCGGTACGAAGAGCCGATGGTTGATGAGACTGCTCCGCTTACTTCACGAGCGGGAGGACGTCGCTCGGGGCGATGGGGTAGAGGCCGAGGACCAGAATTGCGACGGCGCATATCCCAACGCCTAGCCAAGGGAGCGGACTGGTCGGCACGGCGTTGCGGACGAGCGGGGCGCCCGCCGTGCGCGCGTACATCGCCCGCACGACCTTGAAGTAGGCATAGGCCGAGATCGCCGTCCCGATGACGAGCAGCCCGGCGAGCCAGGTGTAGCCCGCGTTGACCGAGCTGGCCAGAATCAGGATCTTTCCGGTGAACCCGGCCGTCGGCGGCAGACCCGCCAGACCGAGCAGGAAGAACGTCATCATCCCGGCGAGCAGCGGCTGGCGGTAGCCCAGGCCCGCGAACGAGGCCAGCCGCGAACCCTCGTCGTGCTCGCGCGAGAGCAGGGCCACGACCGAAAACGCCCCGAGGTTCATGAAGGTGTACGCGACCAGGTAGAAGATCGCATAGCGCAAGCCGAAGGCCGACGTTCCCGCGAGGGCGGCCACGATGTAGCCGACCTGCGCGATCCCCGAGTAAGCCAAGAGGCGCTTCATGTCCGTTTGGGCCAGCGCCGCGACGTTCCCCACGATCATCGACAGCGCCGCGAGGACCCACAGCGGGGCGAGGATCGCTTGCCCCTGCGCCTGGGGCAGCGCCGCGTAGGCGAAGCGGGCCAGCACCGCGAGCGTCCCGGCCTTGGTGACGACGCTCATGAAGGCCGTCACCGGGAGCGGCGCGCCCTCGTACACGTCCGGCGTCCATTCATGGAACGGAACCAAACTGAGCTTGAAGCTGATCCCGACGAGGAAGAGTCCGGCGCCGGTGAAGTAGAGCGCGTTCGAGGCCGGCGGGGCGGCGAGCGCGGCCAGCGTCACGCTGCCGGTCGCCCCGAAGAGCAGCGCCATGCCGAAGAGCATGAAGGCCGAAGCCGTCGAGGAGAGGATCAGATACTTGAGCGCCGCTTCGCGCGCCGCGCGCCAAGAGGCGATCCCGCACAGGCAGTACAGCGCCAGCGAGAGCAGCTCGATGCCGAGGAAGATCGTCATGAGATTGGCGGCGCCCGCCAACAGCATCGCCCCGCTCGCGCTCCACAACAGCAGGGCGATCGCACCGGCGGCCTGATCGTCCCGCCCCAGCGGATAGGCCAGCAAGAGCGAGAGGATCGCCGCCAGTACGACGATCTCTTCAAAGACGATCGCGAAGCCGCCGTTGACGAAGCCGCCGTTGAACGCGTCGTAAGGGTGCCCCCACCCTTGCGCGGCGAGCGCTCCGCCCGCGGCGAGCCCCAGGATGCCGAGCGCGAGCGCCGCGGCGCGGCGCACGGGGCGCGGCAGGAGCAGATCGGCGAGCAGCGCGGCGAGGGCCGACAGCGCGACGGCGAGCGCCGGATAGATCGTCGCCCAATCGGCGCCGCCGAAGGGAATCGTCAAGGTCTGCGTCATCGCGCCGTTCCCGCGGCTCGGGCGACCTGCGCGGGCCCGGCCGCGCTCGAGCCCACCGGCTGCGCCGGCTGCGTCGAAGCCGCGAGCGGTCCGGGATCGACTCCGAGCAGCACGATCGCGATCGCGAGCGGCGCGAGCGCCGCGATCTCGAGCGCCGTCATGTCCTCGCGTTGCGGAACGTCGGCGACTTCCGGCCCGTGCATCGTGCGCTGCAGGATGCGCAGCATGTAGGCCGCCGCCAGCACGACCGGGATCAGCGCGATCACCGCGGCCGCGACGAACCCGGCCTGATAGAGTCCGGTCAGGATGAGGATCTCGCCCGCGAAGCCGCACAGCCCAGGGAGCCCGAGCGCCGCCAGCACGACGATCGTGAGCGCCCCCGCCAAGCGCGGGTTGCGCGCGCCGAGGCCGCCCAAACGCGAGAGCAGGCGCGTCTCCTCGCGGTCCTCGACCTCGCCGAGCACGATGAAGAGCCCCGCGCTGAAGAGGCCGTGGGCGACGATGTAGACCACCGCTCCGCCGAGCGCGATCGGGTTGAAGCTGAAGATCGCGAGCACGATCAGCCCGAGGTGCGAGAGCGAGGAATAGGCGACGACGCGCTTGGCGTCGTCCTGCACGAGCGCGATCAGTCCGCCGTAGAGCAGCGCGACGAGCCCGAGCACGAACATCAGGGGCGCGACCTGATGCATCGGTCCCGGAAAGAGCGTTGCACCGATGACGATGAAGCCGTAGAGCCCGGCCTTCGACTGCACGGCGCTGACGACGGCCGCCATCCCCGCCGGCAGGTCCGCGTACGTTTCGGGCATCCAGGTGTGGAAGGGCCAGACCGGCGTCTTGATCAGGAAGGCGAACGCGAGCCCGGCGAAGATCCAGAACGACCACGCGTCGGAGATCACGGCGAGCTGGGCGGGCGCGCGGCCGATCACGTCGGTCGAGCCCTGCACGATCCCATACGCCGCGGTCGCCAGCAGCAACGCGAGTCCGCCGGTCAGATTGTAGACCAGATAGCGCCACGAGCTCGTGCTCCGGGGCGAAGGCGCCCATTCGATCAGCACGAGGAAGACCGGGATCAGCATCAGATCCCAGAAGAGCGCGAAGAGCAGCAGGTCGCGCGCCAGGAAGACGCCGCTCATCGCGCCGAGCTCGAGCAGCATCTGGGCGACGAAGTCGCGCCGGCGCGGCAGGCGCACCACGAGCAGCGCGCAGCCGGTGGCCAAAGTCAGCAGCAGCAGGATCCAATACGAGAGCCCGTGGCCCAGGCCGAGGTGGAAGCTGGCCGTGAACGGCCGCTGCAGCCAGCGCAGCGACTCGTCCGGCGCGCCGCTCGCGGCGAGCGTCAGCCCGAACATCGCGAAGGCGACCGCGACGCCGAACCACTGCGCGACGCCCTCGGCGCGGCGCGGCAGCGCGTAGAGCGCGAGCCCCGCCAGGATCGGGACGAGCACGAGCGCGGCGATCACTTGACCGCTCCGATGAACGCGAAGTACGCCAGGAAGCACGCCGTGCCGACGACGATCGTGAGCGCGTAGGCCCGCACGAGGCCGTTTTGCAGCGCGCGCATCACGTAGCCCAGCGCTCCGGCCAGCCATACCACGTCGCGGACCGCGCCGTCGATCACGTGCGGATCGACGTAGCGCGAGAAGATTTCACCGAGCCACGCCGCCGGCTTGACGGCCGCGAACTCGATCAGGTCGTCGAAGTAGAAGCCGCGCACGAGGATTTGCGGCATCCCGCGCGACTCGGCGCGAAGCCGGTCGATCGCGGCCGCCTGCGCGCCCGGCGATCCGTAGCGCAGGTAGGCGACGACGAGCCCGAGCGCGACGAGAAGCAGCACGCCGCTCGTCGTGATCCACTCCGGGAAGGGCGCTGCCGGCTCGCCGGCCCCGAACAGGCCTCCGAAAAACCTCGACCAGGGACTCTCGGTCCCGAAGGAGAGCCAGCCCGCGAGGACCGTCGGGACCATCAGGATCGCGACGGGCAGCTGCATGATCCAGTCGGGCGCGTGCCCGCCGTGCTCTTGATCCGGCTCGTGCGCGGCGGCGTGCACGCGCAGCGGCATACCCAGCGAAAACTCGTCGACGTCGCCGCGATAGGGCCCGAAGAACGTCAGGAAGATCATGCGGAACATGTAGTAAGCAGTGATCCCGGCGGTCAGCGCGGCGACGGCCGCGAGGACCGGATGCCCGTGCAGCAGCGCTCCCTCGATGACCGCGTCCTTCGAGAAGTAGCCGCTGAAGCCGGGGAAGCCCATGATGGCCAGCGTGCCGAGCAGCATCGCCCAGAAAGCGAAGGGCAGGCGGCGCGAGAGCCCGCCCATCTTGCGCACGTCCTGCTCGTCGTGCAGCGCGTGGATGATGAGGCCGGCGCCCAAGAAGAGCTGAGCCTTGAAGAACGCGTGCGTGAAGAAGTGGAGCACGCCGGCCTGGTAGGCGCCGACGCCGACGCCCAAGATCATGTAGCCGATCTGCGACATGGTCGAGTAGGCCAAGATCCGCTTGATGTCCCACTGCGCGATCCCCAGCAGCGCACCGGTCAGCGCGGTGATCGCGCCGACCACCGCCACCAAGGTCTGCGCCGAGGGCGAAGCGTTCCACAGCGGCGCGAAACGCGCCACCAAGTAGACGCCCGCGGTGACCATCGTGGCCGCGTGGATCAGCGCGGAGACGGGCGTCGGCCCTTCCATCGCATCGGGGAGCCAGGTGTGCAGCGGAACCTGCGCCGATTTCGCCGCCGCGCCGATGAAGAGCCCGAGGCAGATCGCGAACACGATCCCCGGAGCGAGGGACGGCGCCTTGGCGAAGACGTCCGCGAACGCGATCGAGCCGGTCTGCTGGTAGATCGCGAACACCGCGAACATGATGCCGATGTCGCCGAAGACGTTGATGACGAACGCCTTGCGGGCCGCCGCGACCGCGGACGGCCGCTGGAACCAGAAGCCGATCAGGAAATAGGACGCGAGCCCGACCAGCCCCCAGCCGACGAGCAGGCCCACGACGTTGTCGGAGAGCACCAGCGTCAGCATCGAGAACACGAAGAAGTTGAGGTACGCGAAGAAGCGCGCGATCGCCCGATCGTTCCACATGTAGCCGATCGAGTAGACGTGGATCAGTCCGCCGACGCCGGTGATGATCAGAGTCCAGATCAGCGAGAGCGGGTCGAGCCACAAGCCGAAGGCGTAGCCGGGAATCCAGGTCACCAGCGGCACGTGGACGCCGCCGTTCTGCGTCGCCGCCGGAAAGAGCGCGGCCGCGATCCCGAATGCAGCGAGCACCGTCAGCGACCCGAGCACCCCCGCCGTCCGCTTCAAAGCCGGCCCCAGCGCCCACAGCGCGACGGCCCCGATCAAAGGCAGGAGCCACACGGCGAGCAGCGGAGCCGCCGCCGCAGCGGCGAACGCAGGCACGCCGCTCATCCGCGCAGCTCCGCGACTTCGTCGACGTCGACGTTCTTCGCGCGCCGGAAAAGCGCGACGACGATCGCCAGCCCGATCGCCGCTTCGGCCGCCGCCACCGTGACGACCAGAAACACGAAGATGTGGCCCGCGTTGTTGACCCAGACGCGCGAGAACGCGACCAGCGCCAAGTTCGCCGCGTTGAACATCAGCTCGATCGACATCAGCACGATGAGCGGGTTGCGCCGCAGCAGCACGCCGGCGACGCCGATGAAGAACATGACCGCCGCCAGGACGACGTAGTTGGAGACGTCGACGCTCATCGGCCCGCCTTCACGATCGGCTCGCGCTCGCGCGCAGCCTTGCGGTGGCGGCCGCGCGTCGGCAGCGGCGCCGCATCACCGGCGATCAGGATGACGCCGACGACCGCGACCATCAGCACCAGCGCCGTGATCTCGAACGGCAGCAGGTGCGTCGTGAACAGCGCCACGCCGAAGTCCGAGACGCTGCCGAAGACGTCCGCCGCGCCGGCCTGCCCGAGCGTCGAGGTCGGCCGGTGGGCCGGAAGCGGCCCGAGCGGCACGCGTGCGACCGCGTAGACGAGGAATCCGAGCCCCGCCAGAGACGCGGCCAGCGCCGGCAGCAGGACCCGCGGCAGGCGGTCGGGACCCTCGCGAAAGGGACCGACCCCGCTCGAGAGCAGCGCGATCACGAACACGAAAAGCATCAGGATCGCGCCGCTGTAGACGACGACTTGAATGATCGCCAAAAACTCCGCGTTCAAGGTGAGATAGAGCGCGGCGAGCGCGAGGAAATTCGTCAGCAGTCCGACGACGCTGTAGACCGGGCTGCGCTGCGTGACCGTGAAGACGGCGCTCGCGATCAGGATGACCGCCAGGATCCAGAACAGCGTCACCCCGCGAGCCCCTTCGTCTCGGTCTTGAGGATCGTGCCGCGCCAGGTCGCGCCGTAGCCGTCCGTGACTTCGACGGTCCCCTTCTGCGCCGCGACCGAGCCCAGATCGGCGGGGATGCCGCCAGGGCGCTCGTCGGGCGGCTTCCCGGTCCCGGCCTCGGCCGGAACGAGCAGCCGGTCTTTGGCGAAGATGAACGAGCCGCGGCGGTAGTCGGCCATCTCGAAGCGCGGCGTCAGCACGATCGCGTCGGTCGGGCACGCCTCTTCGCACATCCCGCAGAAGATGCAGCGCAGCTCGTCGATCTCGTAGCGCGCCGCGTAGCGTTCGCCCGGCGAGCGCCGGTCCTCGGGACGGTTCTCGGCGCCGACGACGGTGATCGCGTTGGCCGGGCAGGCGATCGCGCACAGCTCGCAGCCGATGCAGCGCTCCTTGCCGTCGCCGTAACGGCGCAGCTCGTGCAGGCCGTGAAAGCGCGGCGCGTGCTGTTTCTTGACCGAGGGATACTCGACCGTCGGAAACTTGCGGAACGCGTACTGGAACGTGGTCGCAAAACCTTTGGATAGCGCGACGACCGCATTGACGAACGACTGCACGAGTTACCCCGCCACGGCGACGATTGCGGCCGTCACCATCAGATTGAGCAGCGCCACCGGCAGAAGGACCTTCCAGCCGAAGGCCATGAGCCGGTCGTAGCGCAGACGCGGCAGCGTCGTGCGCAACCAGATATACATGAAGATGAACAATCCCGCCTTCAAGACGAACCACACGATCCCCGGAACGGCGGTCAGCCCGAACGGCGCGTTCCAGCCGCCCAGGAAGAGCAGCGTCGCGATGCACGAGACCGTGATCATGTTGAGATACTCGGCGATGAAGAACAGCCCGAAGCGCAGGCCGGAGTACTCGGTGTGGAACCCGCCGACGAGCTCCGTCTCGGCTTCGACGAGGTCGAAGGGCGCGCGGTTCGTCTCCGCGACGGCCGTGATCAGATAGATGGTAAACCCGACGATTTGCGGGACGACGTACCAGAGCTTGGCCTGCGCGTGCACGATGCCGGCGAGCGACGTCGTCCCCGCCAAAATCAGCACGCCGACGACCGACATCGTCATCGCGAGCTCGTAGCTGATCATCTGCGCCGTCGAGCGCACGCTGCCCAGCAGCGGAAACTTCGAGCCGGAGGACCAGCCCGCGAGCGAGATGCCGTAGACGCCGATCGAAGTCAGGGCGAAGATGAACAAGATCCCGGCGTTGACGTCGCCGATCCCCCACAGCGTCGTGCCGCTCTCGGAGAACGGGATGACCGCAAACGCTCCCATCGCCGTGACCATCGAGATGAACGGTGCGAGCCGGTAGATCAGCGGATCGGCCGTCCGCGGCGTGAGGTCCTCTTTGAAGAGCATCTTGGCGGCGTCGGCCGCCGGCTGCAGCAAACCCCACGGCCCCACCCGATTGGGGCCCGGACGAAGCTGCATCCAGCCCATGATCTTGCGCTCGAAGAGCATGGCGTAGGCGAAGACCGTCAGCACGACGACGAGGATTACCGCCGACTTCACCAGCACGACGACCCACCACGGTGCCGTGCCCAGCGCACCCAACGCCTGCGCGGGCATCTAAACCGTCCCTCCGACGAGCGCCGTTCCGGCGGCGCGCACGTTGGTCACCGTCACAACCTCGCCCTCGGCGAACCCGTTCGCCGGTGCCGCGGGCAGGCCGTCCAGCACCGTCACGGTCCGCTCGAGCGCGGCGCCGTCGAGCCGCACGGCCAGATCTCGCAGCACGCGCTCGCCCGCGGTCAGATCGATCAGCTCGCCCCCGTGCAGCCCCGCCGCCGCGGCCGTGGCCGGCGCAAACGTGGCGCTCGGAACGGGCCGCAACGCATCGAGGCGGTCGTCGAAGAGCACCGTCCCGCCGCCCGCGAAGGGGTTCGCCGCGATCGCCAGCCGCAGCCCGCCCGCCGCGGCGGCGGCCGCCGGCACGTTCCCGCAGATCGACCGGTAGCCGAAGCCGCCGGCCGGCGCCCCGAAGGCGGCGGTCGCGCGCTCGTGCAGCTCGCCGGGCGCGGGGATCTCGAGGCCGAGCTCGGCGGCGAGCGCGACCAGCACGTCGCCGTCGGCGAGCGTCCCCGCCGGAGCGTCGTGCCCCGGCTCGACGGCCAGCACGTCGCCCGTCAGGTCGGTGAGGTGGCCGCGTTTTTCGAAGCCGCCCCGGACCGGGAGCACGAGCGTCGCGAGCGAGGCCGTCTCGGTCAGGAACAGCTCCGTCGCCACGACGAAGGGAATGCGCTGCAGCGCGGCGCGGACCGCCGCTCCGCCCGCGGGATGATGCAAGACCGGATTGACGCCGAACAGCGACAGCACGCGCAGCCCTTCCGGCGCGCCCAGCATCGCCGCCGCGTCGAGCCCCCCGCCGTGCGGCAGCATGCCGAACGTCTCCGCCCCGCGCGCGTTGGGCTGCTCGCCGGGAACGAAGGCAAAGACCGCCTTGCCTTTGGCCGCCAGCTCCGCCATCAGCTCGGCCGCCTGCACGCCCGCCGCGACGTCGATCCCGTCCCAGACGAACGCGATCCGCTCGGCTTCCGCGGCCAGCGGCGCGACGTCGGCGACGCGCGCCAGGTGCGTCTCGGCGACGAACGACCTGCCCGGATGCAGCCCGACCGTCACGTAGCGGGCGCCGCGCCTGGAGACCGCTTTGCGGATGCGCAGGTCCATCACCGGCGCGGTCTGCGAGGGCGGCCGTCCGACCGCGACGATGAGCTGCGCGTTCTCGAGATCGGAGTAGCCGCCGCGATAGAGCCCGGTCGCGGCCTGGCGCTGCCGCCCGGCACGCCAGTCGAGATTCTCGCTCCCGAGCCCGCGGATCACGCGCTCGAGCAGCACGATCTCTTCGTTGAGCAGCCGCCCGCCGCCGATCGCGCCGATCGCCTTCGGCCCGCCCGCTGCTACGGCTTCGCGCAAATGCTTGGCCCACAGCTCGATCGCGTCGTCCCAGGCGAGCTGCTCCCAATCCCCCTCACGCCGCAGCAGCGGCGCCGTCAGCCGGCGTGCGTCGCCGTAGAATCCGACGTTGTAACGGCCCCGGTCGCAGAGCCATCCGTCGGACTTCGCGTCGTCGCTCTCGACCGACATCGTGCGCAGCACCGTGCCGTGGCGCTCGTCGACGTTCAGCTGGCAGCCCACCGCGCACTGCGTGCACGTCGTCGGCGTGCGCCGCAGATCCCAGGGCCGCGACTTGAAGCGATACGTCTTCGAGGTCAGCGCGCCGACCGGGCACAGCTCCGTCACGTTCCCGCTGAAGTTCGAGACGTACGGCGCGCCGGTCGCCGTCGAGATCACGTCGCGCTGGCCGCGATCCTTCACCACCAGCGAACGCTCTCCGGTGATGAGCTCGTCGAAGCGCGAGCAGCGCTGACAGACGATGCAGCGCTCGTCGTCGAGCACGATCGTCGGCCCCAAGTCGATCGCCTTCGGCTTCTTCCCCTTCGGATCGGCCAGCCGCGAGGCGCCTTGTCCGTAGGCCATCGAGAAGTCCTGGAGATCGCACTCGCCGCCCTTGTCGCAGATCGGGCAGTCCAGCGGATGATTGAGCAGCAGAAACTCGAGCACCGCGCGGCGCCCTTCTTCCACCTTGGCGCCGTGCGTGTGCACGACCATCCCCTCGGCGACCGTCGTGTTGCACCCGATCTGCAGCTTCGGCGTCTTCTCGACTTCGACCAGGCAAATCCGGCACAGCCCGGCCGGGCCGAGCTTCTCGTGATAGCAATAGACCGGAATATCCGTCCGCACCAACTTCGCGGCCTCGACCAGCAGCGTGCCCTCGGGGACCGTCACCTTCAGGCCGTCGATCGTGAGCGTAACGTCCTTAGCCAAGATCGATTTCTCCGTGCGTCGGCGGCGCCGTCGCGTCTGTGCTGCGTGGCAGTGGCGCCGCTGCGGCGGGCGAGCGCAGGGGTGCGGCAGCAGCGGAACACCCACGCAGCGCAGTCACGCTCAATTCCACGCTAGCTCGCAAGGGAGGCCTGCGGCTTTCGGATGTAGGCTCGGAATTGGGGTTCGAAGCGCTTCACGACGGAGGCGAGGAACGGTTCGATCGAGTCGCCGAGGGGGCAGAGGTTGAGGCCGGTCATCTGGTGCGAGACGTTGAGGAGCATGTCGATGTCGGAGTCGAGACCGCCGCCTTCGAGGATGCGCTCGAGCGTGAGCTCGAGCCAGTGGCCGCCTTCGCGGCAGGGCGTGCACTGGCCGCAGGACTCGTGCGCGTAGAAACGGACGAGGGCGTGCGCGGCGCGGACGAAATCGGTGCTGTCGTCGAAGAAGACGACGGCGCCCGAGCCGAGCATCGTGCCGTTGGCGGCCATCGTGTCGAAGTCGTAGCCGAGGTCGAGGTGCTCTTCGAAGAGGCAGGCCGAGGAGCCGCCTCCGGGCTGCACGGCGACGATCTTGCGGCCTTCGCGCGGTCCGCCCGCGATTTCGAGGAGCTCGCGGATCGGCGTGCCGAGGGGGATCTCGTAGTTGCCGGGCTTGCACACGTGGCCGCTCACCGAGACGACTTTGTAGCCGGGCGAGCGCTGCGGGCCGACGCTCGAGAACCACTCGGGGCCGTTCTTGAGGATGTGCGGCAGGATCGCGAGGGTCTCGACGTTGTTGACGACGGTCGGCTCGCCGTAGAGGCCTTTGACTGCGGGGAAAGGCGGCTTGAGGCGCGGCTCGCCGCGGCGGCCTTCGACGGAGTTGAGCAGCGCGGTCTCCTCGCCGCAGATGTAGGCGCCGGCGCCGCGGTGGATCGTCACCTCGATCGAGGTGCCGGTCCCCAAGATGTTCTCGCCGACGAGGCCGGCCGCGCGCGCCTGCTCCAGCGCCTCCCTGAAAATCGCATAGCCGCGCTTGAACTCGCCGCGGATGTAGATGAACGCGTGCTTCGAGCCGATCGCGTACGAGCCGATCAGCATCCCCTCGAGGATCTGATGCGGCGTCTCCTCGAGCAGCATGTGGTCCTTGAACGTGCCGGGCTCGGCCTCGTCGCAGTTGCAGACCATGTAGCGCGGACGTCCGTTGTTGGGAAGGAATTGCCACTTGCGCCCGGTCGGGAAGCCGGCGCCGCCGCGCCCGCGCAGGCCGGACTTCAGCGTGAGGTCGACGATCTCGGCGGGCTGCAGCGAGGTGACGGCACGTTTCCACTGCTCGTAACCGCCGCGCGAGCGGTAGACGTCGATGTCGCGCAAGTTCAGCTCGCCGATCCCTTCGGTGAGGACTTTCACTACCGGCATCGTCGCTAGTGCTCCGGTCTCTCGTGCTCTTCGGCCGCCAGCCGCGCGGCGCCGTCGCGGATCAGCCGTTCGCTCGTGGGCCTCGCCGCGAACGGTGCCGGATCCCGGATCAGGCGCTCGATCATTCGTACGCCGCTGGGATCGCCCATACCGCCCGGGTCGTTCGGATCGGGGACCTCTTGCGCGCCGGGGGCCTTCTTCATCGAGTCCTGACCCACGTGCCAATGCGTTCCAGGCACGGCCGACTGCGGCAGGGGCGGCACGTCGTACGTCCCGCCGCGCATCGCTTCCAGCATCGCGTCGATTTTTTCTTTCGTGAGGTCGTACACGAATTCGAGGTTGACCTGCATGCACGGCGCCCGGTCGCACGCGGCCAAACATTCGACTTCCTCGTACGAGAAGAGTCCGTCGGCGCTGGTCTGCAGATGATCGATGCCGAGCTTCTCGCGGAAGTAGGCCATGATCTCGCCCGCTCCGTTGATGAGGCACGACAGGTTCCGGCACGGCTGCAGCACGTACTTGCCGACGGGCCGCCGGAAGAACAGCGAATAGAACGACGCCGTCGACTCGACGACCGAGAGCGGCAACCCCAGCCATTCCGCCGTCGCCGCCATCGCCTCCGGTGAGACCCACCCCTCCACGTTCTGAAAGGCGTGCAGGATCGGCAGCAGCGCGCTACGCGAATTCGGATACTGCGCGATCAGCCGCTCCGCCTCCGGCCTCACCTCCGCCGCCACCGAAGCAAACTCGCGCAGACGCGCAGCCTCTACCAAAACGTTGCCCCCCAAGCCCCGCAACCGCGCCTCTCCCCTAACCGGCAACCGCGCACCGCACTCTCTCCCACCCGGTAAGCGCGCGTTCTTCGATCGAGAGCAGGAAGGCCCGGCGATGCGGCGCGCATGCCCGGCGGCGGCTCACGACGAGGAGCGGAGCCATGGGTGCGAGCTGGAGGCGAGCCTGCCGAAGCAGCCATGGACGGCGGTCCGCTTCGGCGGGCGGGAGCGACGAGCGGAGCAGAACGCGCGCTCACCGGTCCACCTCTCCAAAGACCGGGTCGAGCGAGCCGATCATCACGACGAGATCCGCGATGAGGCTGCCGCTCGCGATCAGCTCGAGCGCCTGCAGGTTGTAAAGGGATGGCGGCCGCGTGCGCACGCGCCAGGGCCGGTTGTCGCCGTTGGAGACGAGGTAATAGCCGAGCTCGCCGCGCGGCGACTCGATCGCCTGGTAGACGTCGCCGGGCGGGACGCGGATGCCCTCGCTGACGATTTTGAAGTGGTGGATCAGCGCCTCCATCGAGAGCGCGATCGTTTCTTTGGGCGGAGCGACGAGCTTGGGGTCGTCGATCAGGACGGGGCCGGGCCGCTCCAGCTCCTTGCGGACCTGCGCGATGATGCGCATCGCCTCGTCCATCTCTTCGAGGCGGACGAGGAAGCGCGCGTAGGCGTCGCCCTCGGTGCGGGTCGCGACGTTGAACTCGTACTTCTCGTAGCCGCTGTACGGGAAGGCCCTGCGGACGTCGTAGGCGATCCCGCTGGCACGCAGGGAAGGGCCGGTCACGTTCCACCTGACCGCGTCCTCGGCGCTGACGACGCCGACGCCGATCATGCGGTCGCGCAGGATCGGATTGTTCTGCAAGAGCGCGCGCAGCTCGCGCATGCGCTGCGGGAACTTGGCGATCAGCGCATCGAGCTTTGCGAGGAAGCCTGCCGGCAGATCGCCGTTGAGGCCGCCGATGCGGAAGTAGTTGGGGTGCATGCGCGCGCCGCCGGCGACCTCTTGCAGGTCGAGGATGTCCTCGCGGATGTCGAAGGCGTAGAAGAACGTCGAGATCGCGCCGAGATCGATGCCGCCCGTCCCCAGCCACACGCAGTGCGACGCGATGCGCGTCAGCTCGGCGAAGAGCACGCGGATCGCCTGCGCGCGCTCGGGGATCCGCTCCGTGATCCCCAGCAGCTTCTCGGCGCCGAGCACGTAGCAGAGCGCGTTGCCCAGCGGCGAGAGGTAGTCCATGCGCTCGACGACCGTCTGCGCCTGCGTCCAGAACAGGTTTTCGGCCGACTTCTCGATCCCGGTGTGGAGGTAGCCGATCTCCATCTCGGCGCGTTCGATGATCTCGCCGGAGACTTCGATGACGACCTGCAGCACGCCGTGCGTCGAAGGATGCTGCGGACCCATCGAGACGATCATCGTGTTGCCGCTGCGCGCGACGACTTCCGCGGAGAGCGGTGCCGGCGTCGCGCTGGGCGCTTCGGTCCCGGTGCTCACGCCGCGCCTCCGTCCTTTTCCTGACCGCGCGCTCGCGCGATCTGGCGCTGCAGCGCGGCCGCGACCTTCCCCGAGGGCGGCGTGCCGGCCGGCACGTTGCTCTTGAGCGCGAACGGCGGACGCGGCGTCGCCTCGCGCGCCGGGCCGCGCAGCGGATAGTCCTTGCGCAGCGGGTGGCCTTCCCAGTCGTCGGGGAGCTGGATGCGCTTGAGGTTGGGATGCCCGCTGAAGACGATCCCGAAGAGATCGTAGATCTCGCGCTCGGCCCAGTTCGCCGAGGGCCACAGGTCGACGACCGAGGTGAGCGTCGCATCCTTACCGGGGACGCCGACGAGCACTCGCACGCGCCGCGGGCGACCGATCTCGGCGACGCTCGCGGCCTTCAGCGGCAGCGCGAGCAGATGATAGACGACGTCGAAGCGCGGCTCGCGCTCGAGATAGTCGACGCCGCCGATGTCGAGCAGCATCGAGCAGCCCTCGGCCCGCAGCGCGGTGAGCTTGGCGCGCAGCTCGCCCGGCTCGACGCGCACGATCTCGGCGTCGTCGAGCGGCGGGCGAACGGCGGTCGGATCGAGCGCGTTCCCGGCGATCGATGGTGCTTGCGAACTCGGCATCGGCTACGCTCGGGCGAGGATCCCGCCGCGTCCGCCTTGGCGGATCTGCTGCTGGATGAGGTTGATGGCGTAGAGCAGGCCGTCGGGTGTCGGCGGGCAGCCCGGCACGTAGACGTCGACCGGGACGATCGTGTCGACGCCCTGCACGACGGCGTAGTTGTCGAAGACGCCGCCCGAGCTCGCGCAGGCGCCCATCGAGATGACCCACTTCGGATCGGCCATCTGCTCGTAGAGGCGCTTGAGGATCGGACCCATCTTGTGCGCGACGCGCCCCGAGACGATCATCAAATCCGCTTGGCGCGGTGAGGCACGGAACACTTCGGAGCCGAAGCGGGCCACGTCGTAGGTCGAGTTGGTCATGCTCATCATCTCGATCGCGCAGCACGCCAAGCCCATGGTCAGCGGCCACACGCTCGAGCTCTGCGCCCAGCGAGCGACGTCGTCGAGCTTCCCGAGGAGAAACTCGCCCGGCCCTATCTCCACTGGAAGCCCCCCTTGCGCCACACGTAGACGTATCCGATGCCCAGAACGATCACGAACGCGATCATCTCCAGCAAGCCGAAGACCCGCAGCGCGTGCATCTCGACGGCCCAAGGATAGAACGAGGCCGCCTCGACGTCGAAGATCACGAAGAGCATCGCGACGAGGTAGAAGCGGATCGGAAAACGTCCGCTGACGTCGGACGTCGGCTCGACGCCGCATTCGTAAGGGTCCGATTTGGCCGCGTTGGGCTTGCGCCGCGCCAGCGAGCCTGGAACGACGCTAAACACCGCTGCCGCTGCGAGCGCCACGCCGAGGAAAATGGCGACGGGAGCATAGGGAGTCATGGGCCTCTCCAGTTTCGCAAGGGGCGGGACGCTCCTTCGCCGCGAAATGGCTGCGGCGTATGAATAGACGGTTGCTGGCCGCTCGCCGTCTCGCGGGGGCCTCTTTACGGTGGCTGGCAGTGCCGGCCGTTGCTGCATTGCTCGGCGGCTGCCTCGATCCGAACGACATCGGCATTCAGGACTACGGCTCGGTCAACGGCCGCGTCATCGACGCCAAGACCAACGCGCCGGTGAACGGCGCGATCGTGAGCGTCGGGTCGCTGGAGGTGCAGCACACGGTCTCGGACGGATCCTTCCTGCTCGATCACGTCCCGACCGGCACGCAGACGCTGCTGATCCAAGCCCCAGGCTACCGTACGGCGACGCTGCAGATCGCCGTCGCGAAGGGGCAGGTCGCACCGGCCGGGCTCGTTTCGCTGCCCTCGCTGCTCCCCGGAGCGGGTCCCGTCCCGCAGAGCACGGTCTCGCTTCCGCCCGGCCTCGCGACGCCGCAGCCGAGCGCGTCGCCGAGCGCCGGGCCGAGCCCGTCACCCTCGACCGCACCGACGGCAAGGTCCTAAGGGGACTCGGGGACGCGGCGTCCGGTCAAGTCGCGCGCTCCCGCGGAGGCGGGCGGGACGTGCGCCGCGATGAACCGCTCGGCATCCTCGACCGGTATGCCGAAACCGATCGCCTTTTCTTCATCGAAGCGTGACTCGGCGAGCCCGACGACGGCGGCGCTGCGCGCGTCGAAGATGGGACCGCCGCTCTCGCCCGGGATCACCGGCAGGTCGAGTTCGAGCGAGTCGTTGCGGATGCTCGAAAGACGGCCGGCGTAGACCGACGTCCGCGTCACCAGACCTTCGTCGTGAAAGGCGTCCGGGATCGGAAACCCGGCGACGCCGATCGCCGTGCCGGGCAAGAGGTCGCGGCTCGTGCCCAGGGTCACGGCCGGCAGATCGGGCTCGCGCGTCTCGACCAAGGCCAGATCGTCGCGTTCGTCGCTGGCGACGACGCGAGCGGGAACGATTCGCTTCTCGCCCACGGTGAGCCGCAGGTCCCGCGCGTCGTGGATGACGTGCTCGGCCGTCAGGATCCGGCTGCCCCAAGCGCCGCTCGCGACGACGAAGCCGCTGCCGTAGGCCTCGTCCCACTGCCCCTTCTTCTTGGGATCGTCGCTGGGCACGTTCATCGTGAAGAGCACGACGCTGGGGCGAATCTTCGCGAAGCTTTGGACGAACGGGTCCTCGTCGTTCGACCTGGCGCCGGACGAGCAGGCGGCCAGCGTCGCGAGCGCCGCGAGCGCGACGGCCCCGGCGGCCCTCACGCGGTCGCTCCGGCCGCGGCGAGCCGCAGCGCCAGCTCGGCGCGCAGCGCTTCGAGGCCGGCTCCGGTCCGGGCGCTGATGCCCAGCGCGCCGGGCGGGAGCGGCGGCGCCGCCGTTTCGCGGACGTCTATCTTGTTGAAGACGGCCAGCGCCGGCTTTCCGTCGAGGCGCAGCTCGCGCAGGATCGCTTCGACGCTGGCGCGCTGCCGGGGCCAATCGGGGTTCGAGGCGTCGATCACGTGGACTAAGACGTCGGCGCCTTCGAGTTCCTCCAGCGTGGCGCGAAAGGCGGCGACCAATTCCTTCGGCAGCTCGGTGATGAAGCCGACCGTATCGGCGAGCCGCACGAATCGTTCGGGGGCCAGGTAGACGCGCCGCAGCGTCGGATCGAGCGTGGCGAACGGCTGGTCGGCGACGAACGCTCCGCCTCCGTCCGTGGCGTGCGCGAGGCGGTTGAGCAGCGAGGATTTCCCGGCGTTCGTGTAGCCGACCAGAGCCGCGAGCGGCGCCGCGGCGGCCGGCGCGCGGCGCGTCGCTCGCGCCCGCCGGACGTCTTCGAGCTGCGCGCCCAAGAGCGAGATGCGCTCCCCGATGCGGCGCCGGTCGACTTCCAGCTTCGTCTCGCCGGGGCCGCGCGTCCCGATCCCGCCGCCCAGGCGCGAGAGCGCCGCGCCGACGCCGATCAGGTTGGCCTGCCGGTGGCGAAGCTGCGCCAGCTCGACCTGCAGCTTGCCTTCGCGGCTGCGGGCGCGCTGAGCGAAGATGTCGAGGATCACCATCGTGCGGTCGACGATCGGCAGGGGGACCACCTTCTCCAAATTCGTGCGCTGACGCGGGCGCAAGTCGTTGAAGACGAAGAGCATCGTGGCGCCGAGCTGCGCGGCCAGCTCCGCGATCTCGCGCGCTTTCCCGCTCCCGACCAGCGTGGCCGGATCGACCGCCTCGCGGCTCTGAACGGCGCGGCCGACGAGCTTCGCGCCGGTCGCCTCGATCAGCGCCTCGTACTCCGCCAGCTCCGGCGCCAGCGGCCGCTTGGGATCGTGAAGGTCGACCGCGACGACCAAGCCCCGCTCCTGGGGCGGAGCCGTGGGGAGGCTAGCGCTGCGCGGCATGCGGGTGCAGCTCGGCGATCAGCCAGGCGAGCCCGGCGTTGTAGCGCGGGCCGGGACGCTGCAGGAGGTCGGCGTCGGGGATGACCGCGACGCGCCGCTCGCGGACGGCCCGCAGGGCGTTCCACGGCGGGCGGTCCAAGACCGACGTCAGACCGCTCTGGCGGTCGGTGACGATGACGTCGGGCTGAGCCGCGACGAGCGCCTCGGCGCTGTAGCGTCCATAGGCTTCGCGCAGGTCGGCGGCGTTGCGCCCGCCGGCGAGCGCGATCAGCGAAGCGAGATAGGAGCGGTTCCCGGCCGTGAAGATCGGGTCGACGCCGAGCACCACGAAGACGCGAGGCGCGGCGCCGCGAGGGACGCTCCGTTCGAGCGCGGCCGTCCGGGCGCGCAGCGAGGCGGCCAGCGCCTGCGCCTCCCGGGCGCGATCGCTCAGCCTGCCGAGCACGGTCAGCGTCTGGAAGATGTCGCCGTACGAATCGTCGTCGACCAGCACGACCCGCACGCCCAAGCGGCGCAGATCGGCGAGCAGCGGCGCCTGCGACTCGATGCCGACCACCACGTCTGGATGGAGGCGAAAGACGCGCTCGGCGTCGACCGCATTCACCGAGGCGACGGCCGGCAGCGCGGCGGCGGCCGGCGGATAGTCGGTGTACTGCGAGACGGCCACGACTTGCGAGCCGGCGCCGATTGCGAAGAGGTCCTCGGTCAGCGACGGCATCAACGAGACGATGCGCGGCTGCGAGTGCGCCGGGAGCGGCGCTGCGAGAGCGACGCTCAAGATTGCCAGGGTCACTCCGCGAACGAGCAGCATCGAGTCCGAGAGCATTCGCCGGTCCTGCCGTGCCGCCTCGTCCACAGGAAAAGCTGCTGCGCGCCGGTAAGGCGGGCGCCAGAGCTTTCGCGCGGGAAGCCGGTGCGAATCCGGCACGGTCGCGCCACTGTCAGCGGGGAGCCGCCGGGACGTCACTGACCGCAAGGACGGGAAGACGCCGGCATGCGGCGCCGATCCGCAAGTCAGGATACCGCCGGAGGTTCGACGTCTCCACCTCGCGTCAAGGTATGGCGGCCAGTGCCTTTTGTGTTCCTCGTGCCGGCGGCGCTCGCGTCGCTGCTTCTCGGAGTCTTCGTCGGCGGCTCGCCGCTCGCGCCGCACGACGTGCTCGCGAGCCTAGTTCACCCCCGCGCCGGCGGCGACGCGGCCGCGATCGTTTGGTCGCTGCGCCTGCCCCGCGTCCTCATCGCGGCGACCGTCGGGCTCGCCCTGGCCGTCTCGGGCTTTCTGCTGCAGGGCCTGTTGCGCAACCCGCTCGTCGACCCGTTCCTCAGCGGGGTCAGCGCCGGCGCGGCGGCGGCGATCGCGCTCGCGGTCGCCTTCGGCGTCGCCGCCTCGCTCGTTCCGGCGCTGGGCTTCGGGGCCGGGCTCGCGACGGCACTCGTGGTCGCCCTGCTCGCCCGGCGTGGGGGCGGACTCGACGCCGAGCGGCTGATCCTGGCCGGCATCTCGCTCTCCGCGCTCTTCTCGGCGATCGTCGCGCTCGTCTTGACGGGGCTCAGCCGCGAGGGCGCTCAGACGATCCTGGCCTGGCTCGCCGGCTCGGTCGCCGGCCGCAGCTGGGGCGAGCTGCAGGCGACGCTCCCCTACCTGGCCCTGGGGCTCGCCCTCGCGCTGCTGGCGATCCCTTCGCTCAACGCGCTTCGCCTCGGCCCGGCGGCTGCCCGCGCGGTCGGCGTCGACGTGGCGAGAGCCCAGTGGCTCGTGCTCGCCGGCGCGTCGCTCCTGACGGCGGCCGCCGTCTCGCTCTCGGGGATCGTCGGCTTCGTCGGTCTCATCGTGCCGCATCTGGCACGCCGCCTCGTCGGCTCGGACGCGCGGCTCGGCCTGTTCGCGACCGCGCTGCTCGGGATCGCGCTGGTCCCCCTGGCCGATGCGCTCTGCCGTTCCCTCATGCCGCCGGCGGAGATCCCGCTCGGCGCCTTGCTCGCCTTCATCGGAGTCCCCGCGTTCCTCTACCTCTACCTGCGTCCCGCCGGAGCGACGAGGCTTTGGGGCGCCTGACGCTCCGCGGCGTGCGGCTGGCGCACGGAGAGCGGACCCTGCTCGAAGGCATCGAGCTCGACGTTCGGCCGGGCGAGCTCGTCGCGGTCGTCGGCCCCAACGGCGTCGGGAAGACGACGCTGCTGCGCGCGATGGCCGGCTTCTTCCCCCCGGCTGCAGGCGAGATCTCGCTCGACGGCGTGCCGGTGCTCGCGCTGACGCCCGGCCGGCGCGCCCGCGAGATCTCGCTGGTCGCCGGCGACGGCGAGCTGCCGCTGGGGATGACCGCCGGCGAGCTCGTGCTCACCGGCCGCTACGCGCACCGCGCCTGGTGGGACTGGACGCGCGGCGAAGCCGACGTGCAGGCCGCGGATGCGGCACTCGCCCGCGTCGGGCTGCGCGCCTTCGCGGAGCGGCCTTTCGCGACGCTCTCCGCCGGCGAGCGCCAGCGCGCCTGGATCGCACTCGCCCTCGCGCAGGAGGCGCGGGTCGTGCTGCTCGACGAGCCGACTAGCCACCTCGACCCGCGCTTCGCGCTCGAGGTGCTCGCGACGCTGCGCGGGATCGCCCGCGAGTCGACCAGCGCGGTGGTGATCCTGCACGACCTCAACGAAGCGGCCGCCGTCGCCGACCGCGTCGCGGTGCTCGGCGCGAGCCGGCTCCTGGCCTATGCCGAGCCCGCGAACGCGCTCGATCCGCGAATCCTCGAGCGCGCCTTCGGTGTCGCTTTCGACCGCATCACGCTCGACGGTTCGATTCGCGTTTTGCCGCGAGGACGGCCGCGACGCGTCGTGCCGTTCGCTGCAGAAGCTTGACGCTTGCGAGAAAAGTCGAGGCAAACGCCCGGCAGTACGCGCCCGATTTTCGAGTATCCCTTTGGCGCAAGCGATCGATCAAATGCTAGCCGAAAGGCGAACGACGCGACATCCCCACCCGCGAAGGCGAACGAGTCATGACGTTGCTGTGAAGCGCACACGCAACGCCGGTTGTTTTCTTATGCGCGCTAGGAGACCGGATGGCCAAGAAACCCAGCGATATCATCGACTTCATCAAAAAGCACGACGTCAAGATGGTCGACCTCGTTTTCGTCGACGTCCCGGGGACCTGGCAGCACGCTTCGATCCCTGCGGCCGTGGTCGACGAGGATACGCTCGTGGACGGCATCGGCTTCGACGGCTCGAGCATCCGCGGCTTCCAGTCGATCCACGAGTCGGACATGCTCCTCAAGCCGGATCTGGCGACCGCGCGCCTCGACGGCTTCCGAGCGGTGCCGACGCTCTCGCTCATCTGCGACATCTTCGATCCGATCGCCGAGAGCTCGTACGATCGCGATCCGCGCAACATCGCCAAGCGGGCTGAGGCATACCTGAAGTCGACCGGCATCGGCGACACGGCCTATTTCGGACCCGAAGCGGAGTTTTTCATCTTCGACTCGGTCGCCTACGAGAACGAGCCGCAGTCGACCGGTTACGCGATCGACTCGCTCGAAGGCCACTGGAACTCCGGCGAGCCGGGCCTCGGCTATACGATCCGCAACAAGGAAGGCTACTATCCCGTCCCGCCCGCGGACCACTTCATGGACCTGCGCGCCGAGATGGCGCTCGAGCTCGAGAAGTGGGGCATCACGATCGAGATGCAGCACCACGAGGTCGCGACCGCCGGTCAAGCCGAGATCGACATGAAGTTCGACTCGCTGCTGACGATGGCCGACAACCTGATGACGTACAAGTACGTCATCAAGAACGTCGCCGCCAGGAACGGCCGGACGGTCACCTTCATGCCCAAGCCGCTCTTCGGCGACAACGGCAGCGGCATGCACGTCCATCAGTCGATCTGGAAGGACGGCAAGCCGCTGTTCTACGACGCGAACGGCTACGCCGAGTGCTCTCAGACGATGCTCTACTACATCGGCGGCCTGCTGACGCACATCGACTCGATCCTCGCCTTCGCCGCACCGACGACCAACTCGTACAAGCGGCTGGTTCCGCACTACGAGGCGCCGGTCAACGTCGCGTTCAGCGCGCGCAACCGTTCCGCCGCGGTCCGCATCCCGATGTACTTCAAGGGCAGCCCGAAATCCAAGCGTCTCGAGTTCCGCCCGCCCGATCCGTCGTGTAACCCGTACCTGACCTTCGCCGCCCTGCTGTGCGCGGGGATCGACGGCATCAAGAAGAAAATCGACCCGGTCGCAGCCGGCTTCGGACCGCTCGACACGAACATCTACGAGCTTCCGCCCGAGCAGGCGGCCAAGCTGCGCAGCGTCCCCGGCTCGCTCGGCGCCACGCTGGCGGCTCTGGAAAACGACCACGCCTACCTCACCGAGGGCGGCGTGTTCAGCGAAGACTTCATCAAGTCGTGGATCGATTACAAGACCGAGCGCGAGCTGCGCCCGGTCGAGATCCGGCCGCATCCCTACGAGTTCTACCTCTACTTCGACATCTGAGCGGCGAACGGGCCGGTTCGAGGGCGTCCGGGGATCCCCCCGGGCGCCCTTCTCGTTTCCGCGCGAGGCGCGGTCCCAGCTTAGCGCTTGCTGCCGGGCGTCTGGCTCGCCACGTGCGGCTCGCCGGCCTCGCTGGAGCCGCCGCTCGAGCGGATCGCGTGCGTGTCGCTCGAGAGGACCCAGCCGTATCTTCCTCTATACCGGCCGTTCACGACCTTCACGCCGATCGCATCTTCGTCGCCGTCGGAGAAGCGCGGGTGCGCCACCCCCGGGAAGCAGGCGATGACCAGCGCCAACGTCCCCGGCTCGGCCAGCACGGTATGCGCGAAGATCGCTCGCGTGTCGCCCCAATTCCCCGCGGCGTAGTCGATGAGCCGCAGACGCGAGTCCCAAAGGAAAACGTCCGGATCGACCTCATCCGACTCCAGGACCACCCGCGTGCCGAGCGGCGACGTGCAAGGCTCGGCGCTCGCCGCGGCGACGAGGAACGTCGCCAGCAAAGCCGCGCTCAGCACGAAACGGCCTTCACGCCGACGCTTCGCCATGGGAGCGCTCGCGCAACCAAGTCCCGAAGTCGCTTGCCGTCATAGGATGTGCCAGGTAGAATCCTTGGATCCCATCGCAGCCGAGGGAAACCAGCATCTCTTGCTGCATCGCGGTTTCCACACCCTTCGCGATGACCTGCCAACCTAACGATTTCGCCACGACGACCGTTCCTTCGACGATCGCCCTCGCAGTCCGACTTTGCGTAACCCCCTCCACGAGCGCACGATCCAGTTTCACGGCGTCGATGGGCCAATGCGAGAGCGAGGTCAGCGTCCCCAAGCCCCCGTCGAAGCCGTCGAGCGTGAAGCCGAAGCCGTCCGAGGCGCACTGTTCCACGAACCCGGCGATGCGACTCTTCTCCCCGCTTTCCCGGAACCGGGCGGGAGCAATCTCGATCCGCAGGGATCGCAGCATGCTGCGGAGCGCCTCGTCGGCCAGCAGCACGTCGACCTCCCGCCGGTTGTAGGCCGCCAGGTTGACGTCGATCCGCAGCGGGGTCCCTGCCTGGAGCCAAAGCCGGGCCTGTCGCGCCGCCTCGCGCAGGACCCAGCGGTCGAGGGCGCGGCGTCCGCGCTCGTCGCGGGCGATCGACCACCCGCGCTCGGGGGCGAGCAGCCCGTGAAGGGGGTGGAGGCGGCGAACGAGCGCTTCGGCTCCGACGATCCGGCCCGACGCGGCTTCGACGATCGGCTGGTAGCAAAGGAGGAAGCCGACGTCGTGCGGCTCAGCCGCGAGCCCCGCCCCCCGCATGACGATCTCCGCCGCGAAGCCGTCCGCCCCGTTCCGGAAGCGCAAGCGCGAGCCGCCGTCGTCCTTTGCGGCGTACATGGCGGCGTCGGCACAGGCCAGCAGCTCGTCGCGCGCGGCGGCGTCGTCGGGATAGATGGCGGCGCCGATGCTGGCCGAGAGCGAGAAGCGATACTCGCCGACCGGGAAGGGGCACACCAGCACGCTGCTGATGCGCTGGGAGATCGACTCGATCTCGGCCCGTCCTGCGACGTGCGGCAGCACCACCGCGAACTCGTCGCCTCCGAGCCGCCCCATGTACTCTTCGCGGCGCAGCGTCCCGCGCAGACGCTGCGCGACTTCCGCCAGCACGAGGTCGCCGCCGCGATGGCCGACCGTGTCGTTGACGGCTTTGAAGCCGTCGATGTCGAGAAAAAGCACGGCGACCCGGCTGCCCACGCGGTCGGCCTCGGCGAGCGCTTCGTCCAGCCGCGTCAAGACCGCCACCCGGTTCGGCAGCGCCGTCAGCGCGTCGGAGTAGGCCAAGTGCTCGATGCGCGCGTCCTTCTCCCGCCGTTCGACCGCTCGCGCGAGGGCCTCGAGCACGTCCTCAACGTAAGCCCAGTCGTGCTCGTCGAACGCTTCCGGTCGCGGCACGTCCGAGGTCAAGGTCAGCACCCAGCTCGCGTCGCCTGCCCGAAAGGCGGCTGACACGAAGCAGCGCACCCCGGCCGACTCGCCGAACTCGGGGTCGCGCCGCACGTCGAGGACGGCGAACGTGCCCGAAGAGCGGAGCGCGCCGCGCGCCAGCGAGCGTTCGACCGGCGTGCGCCGCTCGGCCGGCAGACGATCCTCGTCGGGCGGCTCGGCGAATTCGAGGACGAGTTCTTCACCCACGATGCGCTCGAGCGCGGCCGCCTTCAGCTCCATGCCGCGGACGGCCTCGCGCAAGATCGCCCGCACTTGGTCCGCGCCGGTCAAGCCGCGCCGGACGACCAGACTCCACAGCGCTTCGAGGCGTCCCCCGCGCTGCTTGGCGCGGCGCTCGTGCGACGTGCATCCCGCCGCTCCGTCGACCACCTGTACCGAGGCCAGGACGGCATCCTTACCGGCCAGAGGGCCGCAGCGGAGCGCTTCGAGCCGGACGGCGAGCTCGCATTCCCCGCGCGCCGGCGTCGCCGAACGAGCCTCGAAGCGGCGCGGACTGAGATCGGCCAGTTGCGGCAGCAGTTCGCCGGCGCGGCGCGGCACGCCGTCACCGACGCCGAACAGTTCGACTGCCGCAGCGTTGGCGTACAGCATCGCTCCGTTCAGCGGATCGAACACGAGAAGCGCGGCAGCCTGCTCGGACATCGACCGATGCTATTGTATGAGCGTCTGCCCGGCCCCCTGTCTGCACCGCAAAGTAGAAATCCTTCGGGGCGTGGCGGCGGCGGCACGCGGAACGGCGACGCTTTGCGCGAATAGGCCGTGACGTGGGTTCGTTCGACAATCTTCGCAGCGGGTTTCGCAGAGTTCTCCGCCCCTTGGGGGCATTGGCCGGCCTGACGGGCGCGGCGGCGCTGGTCAATCGCGGCCTGCGCGAATCGAGCGGGCTGCCGCACGACACGATCGGCGGCGTGCGCCGCCGCTGGCAGTGGCGTGGCTACGAGATCTTCGCAACCGAGCTCGGAAGCGGTCCGCTGGCGCTCCTGGTCCACGGCATCTACGCGGGCGCCTCTTCGTTCGAATTCCGCAAGCTGGCCCCGCTGCTCGCCAAGCACCATCGCGTCGTGGCGTTCGACCTGCTCGGCTGCGGGCTCTCCGAAATGCCCGACCTCGAGTACTCGACGGAGTTGTTCGTCGAGCAGATCGTCGACGCGATCGGCGCGTTTTCCGAAGGACCGCTGACGCTGATCGCGAGCTCGCTCGGCGCCTCGTTCGCCATCCGCGCCGCCACGCGCGCGCCCGATCGCGTGCGGCATCTCGTCACGATCGCTCCGGCGGGCCTGGCCGGCGTCCTGGATTCGGATGCGAGCGCCGCGCAGCGTGCCGTCGGCCCGCTGATCCGCTCCCCGCTCGTCGGCGAGACCGCTTACAACGGCTTGGTCTCAAAGCCTTCGCTGGGTTGGTTCCTGCGCACCATGACGTACGCCGACCCGGCCTCGGTGACGCCGGAGGTGCTCGAGCACTATTACGCGGTGTCGCACCAGCCGGGGGCGCGCTTCGTCCCCTCGTACTTCGTCGGCGGGATGCTGCCGTGCAACGTCGCGCGCGACCTCCCGTTCGTCGAAGCGCCGATCCTGGTTCTTTGGGGCGAACGCGCTTCGGACACGAATCCCGTCGGCAACGCGCAAGAGTTCGTGCGGCTGGCGAAGGATGCGCAACTGGTCACCTTCCCGAACTCCGGCCTGCTGCCGCACGAGGAAGAGCCCGAAGCGACCGCGGCCACGATCGAGCAGTTCATCGCCGCCGGCGGCGAGGAGCCCGCGCCGGAGCCGAGCGCTCCCGAGCCGAGCGCGCCGGAGCCGAGCGCTCCCGAGCCGAGCGCGCCCGAGCCGAGTGCGGCGGAACACGACATACCGGTAGAAGCCGCGGCGGAACAAACTGCGCCGCAGGCAACGGCGCCGGAACACGACGTGCCGGAAGAAGGCGCGGCGCCGGCAGGCGCGGACCCGGGCCTCGATCTTTCCGCGATCTTCAAGAGCTATGACGTGCGCGGGATCTACCCGTCGGAGATCGACGACCGCATCGCGTACGGCATCGGACGGGCCTTCGTCGAACAGTTGCAGCTCGCGTCGCTGGCCGTCGGACGGGACATGCGCCCCTCGGGTGAAGCGCTCTTCGCCGCGCTGGCCCAGGGCGCGACCGAGGCCGGCGCCGACGTCACCGACATCGGTCTGGTCTCGACCGACGCGCTCTACTTCGCGGTCGGCAAGTACGGATACGGCGGCGGCGTGATGATCACCGCGTCGCACAATCCCGCCGCTTACAACGGCATGAAGTTCACAGGCGAGCAAGCGCAGGCGATTTCGCTGGAGACGGGTCTGGGGCAAGTCCGCGACCAAGTCGCGCGCGGCGTGTTCGCGCCGCCCGCGGCGCGTCCCGGGACGATCCGCAAGCGCGAAATCCTCGAGGATTTCGCCGCGCACTGCCTCTCCTTCATCGATCCCACGACGATCAAACCGTTCAAGATCGCCATCGACGCCGGCAACGGGATGGCCGGTTTGACGGTGCCCTACGTCTTCAAGCACTTGCCGTGCGAAGTCTTCCCGCTGTTCTTCGAGCTCGACGGCACGTTCCCCAATCATCCGGCGAGCCCGATCGAGCCCGCCAACATGGCCGACCTTCAGCGGTCGGTGCTCGAGCACGGCTGCGACCTGGGCGTCGCTTTCGACGGTGATGCGGACCGCATGTTCATCGTCGACGAGAAAGGCAGCCTGGTCGGCGGCGACATGGTCGTCGCGCTCGTCGGGCTCAACACGCTCAAGCGCTGTCCCGGCTCGACGATCCTCTACAATCTGATCTGCAGCCGCAGCGTCCCGGAGGTCATCGAGAAAGCCGGCGGCGTGCCGCGCCGCTCGCCCGTCGGCCACTCGCTGATCAAGAAGATCATGCGCGACGAGAACATCGTCTTCGGCGGCGAGCACTCCGGTCATTTCTACTTCCGCGACAACTGGTTCGCCGATTCCGGGATGATCGCGCTGCTGCAGTGTCTCGAGGTATTCAGCGACGCCGGCAAGCCGGTCAGCGAAACGATCTCGCCGATCGACACGCGTTTCCGCTCGGGCGAGATCAACAGCCGCGTGCACGATATCGCCGCGAAGCTCCGCGAGCTCGAAGAGTACTACGCGGATGCGCGGATCGATCATCTCGACGGCGTCACGATCCAATACCGGGACTGGTGGATGAACGTGCGGCCGTCCAACACCGAGCCGCTGCTCCGTCTCAACGTCGAAGGCGATTCGAAGGAGCTCATGGAGCGCCGCCGCGACGAGGCCCTCGCGCTCATTCGCTCCTAGCGGCACCGGCGCCGTGCTCGAGCTGCCGCAAGACCTGCCCGGCGCACTCGACGCGACGCGGGATTTGCTGGCGGGCGAATCGTTCGCGTTCTCACCGACTCGAGACGACGACCTCGCGACGCTGGCGACCGCGCGCGAGCGGCTCGAGCGGCGCTATACGCTCGCCGTGGTCGGCGAGTTCTCCAGCGGGAAATCGTACCTGCTCAACGCGCTGCTCGGTCAAGTCCGCTACGACGAGCGCGGCAAGATCGCCGGGCTTCTGGCGACCGACATCAATCCTTCGACGGCCACGATCACCGAACTCGAGTACGGCGCCGAACCGTCGGCCGTCGCGCGCTACGAGTCGGGCAGGAGCGAACGCATCCCGCTCGACCGCCTGGCCCGCTTCGTCGCGGTCGGCAAGGACGAGCCGGGCTCCCTCCACGACGCGACCGCCGATTCGCTCGGCATCGGCGGCAGGGAAGACGCACCGTCGTTCGTCGTCGTGCGCGTCGACTCGCCGTTCCTCCGCGGCGGCGAAGATCCGTCCGCCGCCTCCGGCGGCTTCGTCGTCGCCGATACGCCGGGGTTGGCCTCGCTCAACCCCGCGCATCGCCGGGCGACGCTCGCCTATCTGCCGCGGGCCGATGCCGTGCTCTACCTGATCGACACGCAGCAGCCGTTCACCGAAGGTGACGCCTCGTTTCTGGGCCTCATCGGCGAGCACGTGCGCACGATCTTCATCGTGCAGACGAAGATCGATCTGTGGCGCATGCGTGAGGCCGACGGCCGCGAAGCCTGGCAGTCAGCCCGCGCACGCATCGTCGAGCGGGCGGCGTTCCACGCGCCGAACGCCGAGGTCTTTTCGGTCTCAGCGCGCGACTTCGCGGCCGCGACGCTCGACGGCGATCCGACGCTGCGCGAGCGCAGCGGCTTTCCCGCGCTGTTCGCGGCGCTCGACCGGTCGCTGGCCGAACGCGTGCAGGCCGCGCGCGTCACGCGCACGCTCGGAGTGTTGCGCGAGCTGACCGCCAAAGCCGACGCGCGCGTGCGGCGCGCGGCGGCCTTGTTCGAAGCGACGCCCGCAGAACTGCAGGCCGAGCGAGAACGCGCCGAGGGAGAGCTCGCGGAGCGCGAGCGTTCGCTCGGCCGCGAACGCGATGAAGTGGCACGCGCCGGGGGCGAGCGGCGGAGCTGGATCGTCGCGCGCGGCGAGGCGCTCGCTGCGGACGTCGTCCGCGCCCTCGCGACCGCGCTCGACGTCGCCGACATCGAGCGCATTCGCGACCGCAGCCGTCTCCACGTCCTCGTCGATTCGACAACCGCCCCGGTCTGGACGCACTTCGCCGACGAAGTCGCCGGCCACGCCGCACGCGCGCTCGAGCGTATCGCGGCGCACCACGCCGAGCTGCGCGTCGCAGATCTGGCGGCGGCGCGCCTGGGAGGCGAACCGGGGACCGGCGCGTGGTCGCGCGATCTGCGTGCCGGAATCACCTCGACGGTCGTCCTCGGAGCGATCGGCGGCCCGACCGTCAGCTTCGTGCACGCCGTCGCGACGGCGTTCGCCGGAAACCGTCCCGGCACGTACATGAAACGCGAGCTCGGCGGAGACTTGCAGACGGCGTTCTTTCCGGCGCTCGAACGGGAGATCGCCGCCTTCGTAACCGAGCTTGCAACGCGCATCGACGGGATCTACGAGGACCTGGCCGACGCGATCGAGCGCGAGCGACGCGTGCTCCGCGCCGAGACCGTCGCGCCGATCGAACGCGCGCTCTCGTTCGTCGATCGGGCGGCGGCGCGCCACGCGGCGCTCGCAGGCTTGCGGGAAGCGAACGAGGCGCTGCGCGCGCTCGAGGAACGCCTGCGCTCCTGCGGTCCGCCGCCCGAACCCGCGTTCGCGGAAGAGCGAGCGGTTCGCGAGCGGCCGGCCTCCGAGTCGGGCTTCCGTTCGCTCCGTTTCGACGCCGAGACGTACGCTCGCGGCCTGCGTCCCCAGCGTTACCGCGTCGTCATCCTCGGCGCGCTGCGGCGCGGCAAATCGAGCCTGATCAACGCGATCGCCGGAACGCGCCTGTTGCAGGACGAAGGCGGAGCCGAGGCCCTTTTCCCCATCCACGTCCGCTACGGGGAGCGCGAGCGCGCGTACGCGCTCGAGGCCGAGGGGATCTGGCGCGAAATCGCGCCGGCGGAGGCGATGGCGCAGGCGGCCTGCACGCCCGTCCTGATCGAGATTCCTTGGCAACTCCCGCCGCAACTCGTGCTCGTGCACGCACCCGCGTTCGATTCCGGCAACGCGCAAGCGGAGGAGATCGCGCTGGCTGCGGCCGGCGCAGCGAGCGAGATCGTCGCGCTCTTCTCGCGGCAGCTCTCCGACCGCGAGCTCGCGCTCTACGAACGCGTCGGCGCGCTGCAACGGCCGATGCTGCTGGCTCACACCATCGCGGACAACGAGAGCCCCACCGAGCGGCGCAACGTCGTCGAGCTCGCGGCGCGCTACCTGTTCGAGCGGGGGATCGAAGCGAAGCGCATCTTTACGATTTCCGCGCTCGATTTTTTCGAGGCCCGCCAAACCGGACGCGCGCCGGCGGCTTGGAACGAGCTCGGTGCGCTGCGCGAAACGCTGCAGGCGCACGCCGAAGAGCACATGCGCCGGCTGGCCGAGCGCGAGCGGCGCATGGAGAGCTTCGAACGTTCGCCGCCGCAGAGCGCCCCAGTTAGTTCGCGACCAAACCTCCGCAAGGCCCTCGACCGTTTTCTCGGTCGCGGCCGCTAGCCCGAGACGCCCGGAAGCGCCTGCGCCGCCCGAACCAAGTCGAGCCGAGCCGAGTCGAGGTTCGGTCCCTGCCGGCCACGAATAGCCGTCCGGTGGTGACTTCTTACATCCTCGGTCCGGCACGGCTGGCACTCGGCACCGGCGCACTGCAATACGGACGCCTCGTCGTCGAATACGGCCGCATCGTCGACGTCCTCGAAGGGGCAGGTCCGAGCGATTTCATCCTCCCGGCGGGCGCGACGATCGCCCCCGGCATGATCGACGTCCACACCAATGGCGCCGACGACATGCTCTTCAACCGCGACCAAGGGAACGCCGTCGAGGTCGCCTCGCACTCGTACGCGAGCCAAGGCGGCACGGGCTTCGTCGCGGCGATCATGACCGCGCCCTGGGAGTCGATGCTGCATGCGGCGAGCGAGGTCGCCGAAGCGGCGCACGCGCTGGCCGAGGCCCGCGTCCCGGGCGGAGCGCGCTGCCTGGGAATTCATATCGAAGGACCTTTTCTCAATCCGAAGTTCCGGCGCGTCCACCGCCACGATTGGCTTCTGCCTGCCTCCGTCGCGCGCGCTCGGGCTCTTCTCGAGGCCTGCCACGGCGCGCTCGTCATGGTGACCATGGCGCCCGAGGTCGAAGGCGGACCCGAGACCGCGCGGTTCCTCTTCGACGAAGGCATCGTCTGCTCGGCGGGGCACACGTCCGCCAAGTATCGCGACGGAATGCTCGCGATCGGGCTGGGCTTCCGCTCGCTGACCCACGCGTTCAACGCGATGCCGCCGCTCGACCATCGGGAGCCCTCGATTCTGGCCGCCTTCATTCAGGAGCAGCGCACGACCGTGCAGCTCATCTGTGACGGCCATCACGTCGCCCCGGTGATGGTCGACATCCTCTATCGAGCACTCGGAGAGCGGCTCGTTCTCGCCAGCGACTACATGGCGCCCGCCGGTGCGGGTTACCGCATCGAAGGCGGCGTCGTGCGGGCCGAAGACGGCACGATCGCTGGCAGCGCGCTGCACGCCGACCGCGCGGTTCGCAACTTGATGCTCTACGCCTCGATCCCGTTCGAGCGGGCGATCGTGAGCGCGACCTCGGCCCCCGCGCGTCTGCTGGGGCTCGAAGGCGAGTGCGGCACGATCGCACGCGGCAAGCGAGCCGACCTTTCGATCTGGAGCGACCAGTACGAGATTCTCGCCACGATCGTGGGCGGAGAGCCCGTCCACGGAGCCCAGCATTTCACCAGCCCCGAGGCGACGATCCCGCGCTAGCGCGTTCGCTACGCTGCGCCGCCCAGATACGCGGCGCGAACGGCTTCGCTCGCCATCAGGTTCGCGGCCGAGTCCTGAAACGCGATCTTCCCGACCTCGAGCACGTAGCCACGGGAGGCGATGCTCAGCGCCTGGCGCGCGTTCTGTTCGATCAGCAGGATCGTCGTGCCGGCCGCGTTGATCTCGCGGATCACGCCGAAGATCGTCTGCACGAGGATCGGCGAGAGGCCGAGCGACGGCTCGTCGAGCATCAACAGCCGCGGCTTCGACATCAGCGCGCGCGCCATGGCCAGCATCTGCTGCTCGCCGCCCGAGAGCGTCCCGGCCTTCTGTCCCAGACGCTCCTGCAGGCGCGGAAAGATCGTCAGCACGCGTTCGAGATCGCTCTTGATCTCGGTCGCCGACTTGCGGATGAAGGCGCCGAGCTCGAGATTCTCGCGCACGGTCATTCGCGAGAAAACTCGCCGGCCTTCGGGCGAGTGTCCCAGACCCAACTTGACGATTTGATCGGGCGACACGCGCAGCAGATCCTGGCCGTCGAAGCGGATCGAACCTCTCCCGGGCCGCACCAAGCCGCTGATCGCCCGCAGCGTCGTCGTCTTGCCGGCTCCGTTCGCTCCGATGAGCGTGACGATCTCGCCCTCTTCGACCTTCAGGCTGATCCCTTCCAGCGCGCGGATGCGGCCGTAGGAACACTCGATCTTGTCGACCTCGAGGAGCGCCACGCTCAGGCCGCTCCTTCGGCCCGGCCGAGATAGGCTTCGATCACGCGCTCGTCGTTGCGAACTTCCACGGGGAGACCCTCGCAGATCTTCTCGCCGTGGTCGAGGACGGTCACCCGCTCGCTGACGTTCATGACCAAGTTCATGTCGTGCTCGATCAGGAAGACGGTGACGCCGGTGTCGCGGATCCGCCGGATGAGCTTGATGAGATCTTCCTTCTCCTTCGGGTTCATGCCGGCGGCCGGCTCGTCGAGCAGCAGCAGCTTGGGATCGCTGGCGAGCGCGCGCGCGATCTCCAGACGGCGCTGGTGGCCGTAAGGCAAGTTTCGCGCGTAGTTGTCCGCGTCGCGCTCGAGATCGACGAAACGCAGCAGCTCGCGGGCGCGTTCGCGCACGATCTTCTCTTCTTTGCGCTGGCGCGGCGTGTGGAGCAGCGATTCGAAAAGCTGGCAGTGCATGCGCGAGTGACGGCCGGTCATCACGTTGTCGAGCGCCGACATGAAGGCGAAGAGGCGGATGTTCTGAAAGGTCCGCGCGATCCCCAGGGCCGTCACCTTGTCGGTGCGCAGCCCGTTGATCGTCTGCCCTTCGAGCTCGATCCGCCCGTTGGTCGGCGTATAGATGCCCGTGATCAGGTTGAAGACGGTCGACTTGCCAGCCCCGTTGGGGCCGATCATCGCGACGATGCTGCCGGGTACGATCTCGAAGGAGAGGTCGTTGACGGCGACCAGGCCGCCGAAGGCCTTGCGCACGTCGGTCAGCTTGAAAAAGGTCATTATACGGTCAACCCCGGGCGCTCTTCGTACTCCTCCTGCTCTTGCGACGCCAGATGCGGATCCTTCATGGCCTCCTTGAACTCGGCCTTGCGCTGGCGGCTCGGGATGAGACCCTCGGGGCGGAACAGCATCATCGCGACCAGGATGAAGCCGTAGAGCATGAAGCGATAGTTCGTGAAGTCGAGGTGCAAGCCGACGGACTGCGCGAGCGCCGTCGATTGGGGCAACAGGAAGCTGTTGATGAACGAGAGGATGAAGCTGCCGACGATCACGCCCACGATGTTGCCCATGCCTCCGAGCACGAGCATCGAGAGCACCAGCACGCTGACGTTGAACTGGAACTGGTCGGGCGAGACGAGGTCGAGCTTGGCGGCGTAGACGCAGCCGGCCATGCCGCTGAACGAGGCGCCGAGCGCGAAGGCGGCGAGCTTGGTCGTCGTCGTGTTGACGCCCATGTGCCGCGCCGCCAGTTCGTCCTCGCGGATCGCCATCCAGGCGCGCCCCAGACGGCTGTTCTGCAAGTTGCTCGCGAGCAGGATGGCGATCGCGATCAGGGCGATGATCACGTAGTAATACGGCGTCGCGCTGAAACCGAAGGCGCGTCCGAAGAACGAGGGCTGGTCGAGCGAGCTGATGCCGTTGGGGCCGTTCGTCCACTGCGAGAGGTTGAGGAACGTCTGCGGAACGATCTCACCGAACCCGAGCGTCACGATCGCCAGATAGTCGCCGCGCAGCCGCAGCGTCGGCGCGCCGAGCAGGATGCCGAAGATCGCGGCGATCGCCGACGCTAGGAAGAGCATCACCCAGAAGGGGATGTGGATCTCGAACTGCTGGCTCGAAAGCAGCGCGAAACTGTAGGAGCCGATCGCAAAGAAGGCGGCGTAACCGAGGTCGAGGAGCCCGGCGAAGCCGACGACGATGTTGAGCCCCAGCGCCAGCAGGATGAACGCCCCGGCGTTCGTCAGGAAGTCGACGTGCGCGTTGTTGTGGTCGAGCAGCGGATAGACGAGCACCAGGAGGCCGAGGGCGGCGATCCCCAGACCCTTGAGCATCCGTTTGTCCAAGGCTTAGACCTTCTCGGGGAGCGACTCCCCGAGCAGCCCGGAAGGCCGGAAGACGAGCACGAGGACGAGGACCGAGAAGACGACGACGTTGCTCCATTGCGCCCCGGAGGGGATGTACTGCGTCGCGATCGCCTCGATCAGCCCGATGAGGAACCCGCCGAGCATGGCGCCCGCGACGTTGCCGATCCCGCCCAGCACAGCGGCGGTGAAGGCCTTGAGCCCCGCTTCGAAACCGTTGAAAAACCACGTCGTGCCGTAGTAGATGCCGCTCACGAAGCCCGCGGCGCCGGCCAGCGCGCTGCCGATCAGGAACGTGACGGCGATCGTGGTGTTGATGTTGATGCCCATCAGCTGGGCGGCGTCCCGGTCCTGCGCCGTGGCGCGCATCGCCTTGCCCATCTTCGTGTTGTAGATGAAGAGCTGCAAGGCGACCATCATACCGATCGCGACCGCGATGACCAGGACCGATTTGGCCGAGATGGCGACGTTGCCGAGCTGCAGCGAGGGATTCGGAAAGAACTCCGGCAGCGGGATCGGCGAGGGACCTTTCCAGAGCTGCATCACGTTCTCGAGGATGAACGAGACGCCGATGGCGGTGATCAGCGGAGCGAGCCGCGGTGCGTTGCGCAGACGCCGGTAGGCCAGCCGCTCGATGAGCACGCCCGTGATGCCGCAGAGCAGCATCGAAGCGACGACGACGAGCACGATGACGCCCAGCAGCGTGAATCCGTGAAGCTCGCCCGTAACCCCGATTCCGGTCAGGATCGCGAGCGAGAAGAATGTGCCGAGCGTGTAGACGTCGCCGTGCGCGAAGTTGATCAGTTCGATGATCCCGTAGACCATCGTGTATCCGAGCGCAATCAGCGCATAGATGCCGCCGAGTGACAACCCGTTGATGAGCTGCTGGAGAAGAACATCCAAATCTACGGGATCCTTTTTTTGTAAAGAGCCGCGGCTCGTGCCTCCGGAACGTTTCCGGCGCGACCGCGCCGGAAACGCTCCAGAGGCCTTATCGCGAGAGAGCTATTCCGAGCTCTCGGAGATCTGGTCGAGGAACTTGGCCTTGCCGTCTACGATCTTGTAGACGCTGAGGATACCGGCCGTCGTGTCGCCGTTCTTGTCGAAGCCGACGACGCCGATCGGAGTCGAGGCACCCTTGGTGGCCGCGATGTACTTGAGAACCGCAGCGCGCGTCGGCAGCTTGCCGCCGCCGGCCTGGATCGCCTTCTCGACCGCCGCGACCTCGATCAGTCCGATCGCGTAGGCGTTGGCACTGTACGGGCCGACGTCGCTGCCCCAGCGCTTCTTATACTGAGCGATGAAGGACTGAGCGCTCGGGAGCTTGGTCACGTCGGGCGCGGCCACCGTGTAGTAGGCGCCGTTCGCCTGGGTGCCGGCCGTCGAGAGGAACGTGTCGTCGCTGATGCCGTCGCCGCCGAAGAAGCCGACGCTTCCGAGGCCGACGTCAGCCATCTGCTTGCGCAGGAGTCCGCCGCCCGTGACGGTCGTGCCGCCGTAGAAGATCACGTCGGGCTTGAGGCTGCCGGCCTTGGTCAGCAGCGCCTTGAAGTCGGTCTGGCCCTTGGTGAGGTGCTCGTGGCCGAGGACCGTTCCGCCGTCCTTCTTGAAGTCGGCTTCGAACACGTCGGCCAGACCCTTGCCGTACGTCTCGTCGTCGTCGATGACGAAGGCCTTCTTATATCCGTACTTGCGCGCGAACTCGGCACCCGCGGCGCCCTGGCGGTCGTCGGTCGTGCAGACGCGGAAGTACGCGACGGTGTCCGGATGGGACGTGCGCAGCTTGAGCGCGTCGGGGCCCTTCGTCAGGCCGGGGTTCGTGTTGGAAGGCGAGATCTGCGCCAAACCCGCATCGTTGGTGATGGGGATCTCGGCCTTGGCGACGTTCGAGTTGAACGGCCCGAGGACCGCGAGCACGGCCGGATCCGATACGAACGCCTTGATGTTTTGGGCTCCCTGAGCCGGATCGTGCGCGCCCTGGACGGCGTCGTCCAGATCGTAGACCTGGAACTTGAAACCGCCGGGAACGCCCTTGGCGTTGGCCTGCTCGATCGCGAGCACGAAGCCGTTGCGGGTGGGGATTCCGTTCGAGGCGTCGCCGCCCGAGAGGGGAAGGTCGACCCCGAGCTTGATGACCTTATCGTCCGCGAGCGTTGCCATGGGAAACGCCGTGCTGACCATCGCTGTGATCAGCGCGGCGGTCGCAAGTCGAACGCCAGCGCTAAGATGACGCATCCTGACCTCCAAAGTCATGAGATGGGAAAGGGAGAAACTATGAAATCATAACGTAGCGGGACGATACTGCCGTTCCGCAATGCAAGAAAACCCCTCTACGGCCGAACGAGGCGGCATCCCTTCGACCATATGACTCAACCGTTCGTCCATACGGCTCAACCGTCGACCCGGCCGGCCAAATCGTGAAACCTTGGACCGCAGCCGCGGTGCTGGCCGGCGGGCTCCTCTATGCGGCCGCTCTGAGCCAGTCGTTCTATGAATTGACGTCGCCGTCGTACCTTTCGTGGCACGTCCTCCTGCGAAAAGCCTACAGCGTCGCCGCGTTCGCGACCGTCGGCTACCTGCTGCGGCGCTCCCTCGCGGAACACGGCCGCTCGAGGGTCGTCCTGCCCTGCGTCGCCGGGGTGGCGCTCTACAGCGCGCTGATCGAAGCGGGGCAATTCCTTGCAGGCAGCCGCGAAGGCTTGGCTTGGAACGCCTTCGACGTGGCCTGCGGCGCTCTCGGCGGCCTCATCGCCGTCGCCGACCGGCTGCTGGCCCGGCGCCCGAAGCGCGAGCCGCTCGTGAAGACGTAAACCTTCTGTTAAAAAACGCGCGGATCGCCGGACCGTTCCCAGGCCCGGGCTGGATCGAGGGAGGCTGGAGCGGCCTGCGGCGCAAGAGCACCCGCGATCAGCTGAGTCGCTGAAGCAGAGCGGCGGCCGATCGTCCCGGCATCATCCGCAGCGTCAGCGGCGGCTTTCGATAGGCGAGGGCGCCGGCGTAGGCCGTCCCGAGGGCGAGGTCGTGCATCGTCCAGGCCCGGGCTTGGCCGCGATCGCCGCCGACGTGAAGCAGGCGGGCGGCCTCTCCCGGCCGCAGGGTGACTCGGAACCGGTCCAGCGGCGCGGAGAGACCCTCGCCGGTCGCTTTGATGAAGGCTTCCTTGCGCGTCCAGCAGCGGAAGAACGCGAGCTCGCGCTCGGCAGCGGAGAGCGCCCTCAACTCCTGGCGCTCTTCCGTGCAAAAGAACCGCTCGGCGATCTCGTCCAGACGCTCGACGGGACGCACGGCCTCGACGTCGAGGCCCAGCTCGCAGTCGCGCGCGAAGGCGAAGAGCGCGAAGCCGCCGGAGTGCGACACGTTGAAATCGAGCGGCGCCCCGCTCGCAAGCCGGGGTTTGCCTGCGGCCCCGTAGGCGAACGCGATCTCGGCGGGCGGCTCCCCGGCGTAGGCGCCGAGCAATATCCGCAGCGCGCCGCGAGCCAGGACGAAGGCGCGGCGGTCCCGCTCGAAACGCAGACGCGCGGCCCGCTCCCGCTCGTCTTCCGCGAGCAGCTGCGCGAACTCGGCCAGAGCGGCCGCGTCCTCGTCCAAGCGAACGGACCATACGTGGACCTCCGCGCCGTAGTCGGGCAGAGGCGGAAGAAAACCAGGCTCGCGCATGTCTTGAGCGTTCCTCGCCGAGTGCATCGAACGCCTGGAGACGGCTAGGAACGGACAGCTCGCGAACCGCGCCGTTGAAGGTCAGCTCGACGCCGATCGCGCGCGCCGCGCGTCGAGGAGTCCCTTGACTCTCTTCTGACCTGGCAAGCGAACGACAGTACGACACCACCAATCGCCGACGCCGTTTGCTTGCGCTCGAGCGGCGAACGCCGCAAGCTCGCACGTTAGTGATGCGCACTTATCGATTTCTCAAACTGAAATTAGGGCGTAAGGCTCAAGACACGGGAATGCGTCTTACCGTATGCTCACTGCACGCTGTAAAGCTATTGGGCGTTCCCTTGTCGCCCTTTTTATTTCTGGATTTCTTTTTTGCACGAGCTCAAGCAGCCGTCCCTTCTCATAGGATCGGGACCGGTCCGAACGCGTACTCACGGCCGAAACGGATTGCAACTGCGGTCCGCTTCACGCACGCGGCGGATGCGTGCTCCGTACGCGACCAAGCGCCGAATCCCCGCCGTCACGTCCCCAGGCGACGTTCATCAGCATCGGTGAGTCTTCGTGTACGAGTTCTTGCATACACTGCCACCTCAGAACGTTCCGAGTGCAGAGGCGCTTCGATTCGCTTTCAGCCGCGAAGTTCGGGATCGCTCGCAAGCACTGCGTTTAAGCGGTGAAGCCTGGGATTCCAATCGGACCGGCGCGCTCGAACTTCGCGACTTCCTGGACGGTCTGCCGCTCGAGGAGGCTCGCGACGTACGGCCTCACGCGGCGAGCGACGACGGCGTCCACGATGGTTTCTTTTATATAAAGCGCGTAGACGGCGTTCGCTCGGCCATTTTTCTGCGCAGTCTCGTCTGGACGAACAGGCTGCTGCTCCTCGATATCGAGGAAAGTCCTTTCCAAATCTGCACGGATCAGTTGGACCTCGTGGATCGCGCGCTCGCCGCCATCCAAGCCTGGACTCTCGGCGTAACGCACGCTCCGGCAAGACGGGTAGCAATCTGGAAGAGCGCGGGCGGTCCCTATCGTTCGATGCGGCGCTGGATACGCGGCCATCAGATATTTTCCGCCCTCACTCAGGGCCTGCTGGCTGCGCTCGGCGAATTGCGGGGCGCCCTCTCGCGCGGCGACGGCCCTTCCGCCGATGTCGCCGTCGATCTGATCGTCGTGCTCCTGCGCGGCGCCGGAGCCTCCTTACGATTCACCGGCGACATGCCTTCCGACGACTATCTCAACATCATTCGCCCGAGCATGGCTCCGCCGCTCGTCCCGGAGACGTTCAGCGGCGTTCTCTCGAGCGATCACCGCTGGTTTCTCCGGGTGCTGCGAGAGATGAAACCGGCGCTCGACTCGCTGCGTGCGCAGAGACCGGAACATCACGCGAGCATCGCGCAGGCCGTTGCCGGCGTGTACGACAGTCACAAGTTCGTATGCGACCGCCTGGTCGGCAAGTCGCCGAGCCTCATGATGTCCAGCAGCGACAACAATGCATCCGGCGCCGAGCAGATCGAGCACTTCAAGAAACTCCGCATGAGGGTTTTCGAACAAGGTCACGATTCACCGGCGCCACGCGAAGAGACGAACAGCATTCACGCATGAACGCTTTCCAAGCAGAAACAGCACGGCGCGGCGTAGCGATCGTCGGCCTCAGCGGACGATATCCCGGCGGCGCGGAAACGCCGGCTAAGCTCTGGGAAAATCTCAAAGCCGGGATCGACGCGGTCGGCGAGGCCCGCGGCGACCGCTGGGACCTCGGTCATCACCATCCCGATCCGGCGCGCCCGGAGCGCGTCTACACGCGCGCCTGCGGCTTGCTCGAGCGCATCGACGCCTTCGATCACGAGTTCTTCGGTCTCTCGCCGCGCGAAGCGCGCCAGGTCGACCCGCAACAGCGCCTGCTGCTCGAGCTCGCCTGGGAGGCCCTCGAAGACGCCTCGATCCCGCGCAGCCGGATCGCGGGCACCGACGCCGGCGTGTTCGTCGGAATCTCGAGCAACGACTACGCCTCCCTCGTCGGCCCGCAAGGACCCGACGCCTACTCGAACACCGGCAGCTCGTTCAGCATCGCAGCGAACAGGATCTCGTACTTCCTCGATCTGCACGGCCCGAGCATGGCGATCGACACGGCCTGCTCCTCGACGATCGTCGGCGTGCACCAGGCGTGCACCAGCCTCTTGGCGGGGGACTGCTCGATCGCCTTAGCGGGCGGCATCAGTCTCCTCGTCCACATCCGGCCGTGGCTCGGATTCGCCAAGGCGTCGATGCTCTCGCCGACCGGACGCTGCAAGAGCTTCGACGCCAGCGGCGACGGATACGTGCGCTCCGAGGGCGGCGGAATCGCCGTCCTCAAGACGCTCGAAGCAGCCGAACGCGACGGCGACGCGATCTACGGAGTGATTCTGGCCAGCGGCGTGAACTCCGACGGCCACACCCTGGGCCTCTCGATGCCCAACGTCGACGCGCAAGAGCGCCTGCTGCGCAAGGTCTACGCGGCCTGCGGCGTTCCGCCGGAAGACGTCGTCTACGTGGAAGCGCACGGGACGGGCACCTCGGTCGGGGACCCGATCGAGTGCGAGTCGCTGGGCCGCGTGCTCGGAGTTCCGCGGGCCGACGGCAGCACGTGCCTGGTCGGATCCGTCAAGTCCAACATCGGTCACTTGGAGGCCGCTTCGGGCATGGCGGGCTTGACGAAGGCCCTGCTCGTGCTGCGCCATCGCGAGATCCCCGCGAACCTGCACTTCAAGACGCCGAATCCGAAGATCAAGTTCGACGAGTGGAAGCTCGAGGTCGTCTCCACGACCAGGCCGCTGCCCGAGCGCGGCAAGCCGGTCGTCGTCGGCGTCAATTCGTTCGGCTTCGGCGGAACGAACGCGCACCTCGCGATTGCGGAATACCGGCCGCCCGCGCTCGAGCATCGCAACGGACACGCAACCCGGCGGCAAAACCTCTTGCTGCTCTCGGGTCACACGCCCGAGGCGCTGCGCGCGGTTGCGGAAGACTACGCCGGGTTCTTGAAAACGCAGCCCGAGGCGGCCTGGACGGAGATCTGCGCGGCGGCTGCGCTCTGCCGGTCGGAGCACCGTCACCGGCTCGCGCTCGCGGCCGAGTCGCCTGCGGAAGCGGCTCAGAAGCTCGAACGCTGGGCCGCGGGCGAGCCCGTGACGCGCCTGGCGACCGGAAGCGCCGGCGAACGGCGCGCGCGCGTCGCGTTCGTCTATTCCGGCAACGGTCCGCAATGGTGGGGCATGGGACGCGAGCTCATGGCATCGGTCGCGCAGTTCCGCCACGAGATCGAAAGGATCGACGCGATCTTCCAGCCGCTGGCGGGCTGGTCGCTCGTGGAAGAGATGCGCCGGCCCGAAAGCGAGTCGCGCACGGCGCTCACCGAATACGCGCAGCCGCTCCTCTTCGCGCAGCAGGTCGCGCTCGGCGCGCTCCTGCGCTCGTCGGGGATCGCGCCCGCCGTGACGCTGGGACACAGCGTCGGTGAAGTCGCGGCCGCCTACGAGGCGGGAGCGCTCTCGCTCGAGCAAGCCGTGCTGGTCATCTACAACCGCAGCCTGCAGCAGGCCAAGACGGCCGGCATGGGGACCATGGCCGCCATCGGCATGAGCTCCGACGAAGCGCTGCAAGCGATGCGCGAGATCCCCGGCTGGCTCGAGCTGGCGGCCTCGAACGCGCCCAAAGCGGTCACCGTCGCGGGCGATCCCGCCGCCCTCGAAGCCTTGCGGGCCGCGGTCACGGAGGCCGGTAAGTTCGCGCGCATCCTGCCGCTGCAATACGCGTTCCACTCCACCGCGATGGACGCCGTCAAGGACGATCTGCTCGAAGCGCTGCAAGCGCTGACGCCGGGAGCCGGGACGATTCCCTTCCTCTCCACGGTCGACGTCGAAACGAAAGCGGGACCGGCCCTCGGCGCCCAGTACTGGTGGCGCAACGTGCGCGAGCCGGTGCGATTCTACGAAGCCGTCGACCGTCTCATCGCCGAGGGGACCGGCGTTTTCGTCGAGATCGGTCCGCACCCGGTGCTGCGCGATTACATCGTGCAGTGCGCCAAGGCCAGAGAGGCCAACGTGACCGCGCTCGCGACGCTGCGCCGTCCCGCCGCGAACCGGCCGGAGCCCGAGCTCGACAACCTGTGGACGGCCGTTTGCGCGTGCTTCGCCAGCGGCGCCGGCGCTCCCGAGACGATCTTCACCCGTCCCCAGCCCGTGCCGGCGCTCCCCATGTATCCCTGGCAGCGCTCGCGGCACTGGCGCGGGTGGACCGCGCTCCCCGACCAGCACCATCCGGTGGAGCGCGAGCACCCGCTGCTCGGATACCGCATCTCCGCCGGCGACGGACTCTGGGAAAACACGCTCGACGTCAACCAGCTGCGGTATCTGCGCGACCACGAAGTGCAGGGCTCCGTCGTCTTCCCCGCGGCGGCGTACGTCGAGTCCGGGCTCGCGGCCGCCCGCCTCCTTCTGGGCGAAGGCACGCTCGATCTCGAGTCGTTCGAGATCCTCCGTCCGCTGACGATCCCCGAACACACCGATCCGCTCGTGCAGCTCGCGGCCGACGCCAAGGACGGCACGTTCGCGATCTCCTCGCGCGCGGACAAGCACTTCGGCAACTGGACGCAGAACGTGCGCGGGCGGCTGAGCCGCGCCGACGTTTCGCATCCCCCCGAAACACTCGACCTTGGCGCGCTGCGCGAGAAGCTGCCCTGCCGCATCACCGCTTCCGAACATTACGCCGCCGCGGCGAACCGCGGGCTGCGTTACGGGCCGGCATTCCAGGGGATCACCAACATCTGGATGAGCTCCCCCGGCGAGGGGCCGCGCGAAGCGCTCGCGGAGATCGAGCTCGAGTCGCTCGCGGAGGGCGCGCTCTCGCCCTACTTGGCTCACCCCTCGTTGACCGATTCCGGCGTTCAAGTCATCCTCAGCCTCATCGGCCAGACGGAGCGACGGCTCTGCTCGGTCATTCCCGTCTCGATCGAGCGCGTGCGCAGCTACGCTCCCGTGCCGAACCACTTCTTCTGCCGCGTCACGATCGCGAGCGAAAGCGAGCGCTCCGCCGTCGCCGATTTCCAGATGCTCGACGCCGACGGAAAGCTCGTGCTCGGCCTGCTCGGAACGCGCTGCCAGAAGGTCGGCTTCAGCAGCGGCTCCGCCTCGTCGCTGATCGCCGAGTGGTGGCGGCCCGACCCGGCCGCGCCGGACCTCTTCGCGCAGCCGCTGCAGCTCCCCGAACCGGGGCACGTGGCCGCCGCCCTGGGCGGCGATGTGGGCGAGGCGCTCGACGAGTTCGACCGCCGCACGTTCTATCGCGACGTGCAGCCTGCCCTCGACCGGCTCGCCGGCGCTTATGCGGTCAAAGCCTTGGCCGAGCTCGGGGCCGCCGGCGGGCCCTTCGACCTGGCCCGCCTGATGCGGCGCGGGCGCGTCAAGCAGCAGCACGCGCGTCTGCTCGCGAGCGTCGTCGAGATGGCGGCGGCCGACGGGCAGCTCGGCGTCGAAGAGAACGGCTGGGTTTGGAACGCGAGCCGGGATCCGGAAGAGCCCGCGCGTCTCTGGCGCGAGCTGTTGCAAGCGCATCCGCGCTACCTCACGGAGCTGCTGCTGCTCGCGCGCGCCGGCGACGAGCTGGCCGCGACGCTGCGCAGCGACGCGCCCGCCGAACCGCACGAGGGCAGCGGGCCGCTCGAGCAGCTCTTCGACAGCGCCCCCTTCCAAGCGGTCTACAACCGGCTCGCGCGCGCGCTCGTGCGCAAGCTGGTCGAGACCTGGCCGGCCGGCCGGCCGCTGCGCATCGTCGAGGCCGGCGGCGCAGGCGGCGGCCTCACCGCGGCACTCTTGCCGATGCTGCCGCCGCTGCGCACGGATTACCTCTTCACCGACGTCTCGGAAGCGGCGCTGGCACGGGCCGAACATCGCTTCGGCCGCTACGAGTTCGTGCGCTTCGCACGTCTCGACCTGGAGCGCAATCCCGGAAGTCAAGGCCTGGCGACCGGTTCCTTCGACGTCGCGATCGCGGGCAACGCTTTGCACGCGGCCAACGATGCCGCCGCGGCCCTGGCCGGCCTCGCCTCGCTGCTGGTGCCCGGCGGCGCGCTGCTCGCCCTCGAGAGTCACCCGCAGCGTTTTTGCACGCTCGTATTCGGACGAGACCCCGCGTGGTGGCAGGTCGACGACACCGAGTTCCGCGACGCTTCGCGGCTCGCCGCCGCGGAGGCGTGGCCGGATCTGTTCGCTCGAACGGGATTCGAAGGAACCGCAGCACTGTCGGATTCGGGCGCGACCCCCAACGCAATCGCGCAGCAGACCGTATTCCTCGCGCGCAAATCGCTCGCCGCGCCGGCACCGGCCCAGGCCGGTGCGCAGGCAGAGGCGCGCAACTGGCTGATCCTCGCCGGACCGGCGGAGCACGAGAGCGCCGCGCTCGAGATGCTGCGCCGGCGGCTCGCGGCGACCGGAGGCTCGGTCAGCGTGCACGTCTTGCCGGACGGCGCCGGGCTCGACGACGACGCCGCGCGCACCTTGATTGCAGAGTCGGACGCGGATTCGATCGTGCATTTCGCCGGTGCCGCGGCGCGGCCCGCATTCGAATTGCCCGCAGCGCAACGCGAAGCGCGCTGCCTCTCCGCGCTGCGGCTCGTCCAAGCCGTCGAGGCGCTGCGGCACGACGATCCGCCGCAGTTGACCTTCGTGACGCGCGGCGCGCTCGCGTCGCCGTTCGAAGGACCCCTCAATCCCGGTCACGCTCCGCTGTGGGGCCTGGTGCGCGTGATCGGCAACGAGCATCCCTCCCTGGGCTGCCGTCTGATCGACCTGCACGCGGAGCTCGCCGACGCCGAGGCGGGCGCGTGGCTCGCCGCGGAGCTGCTGCGCCGCGACGCGGAGACCGAAGTTGCGCTCTGCGGCGGAACGCGCTACGTCAACCGCGAGCGGCTCACCACCCTCGACCAGCTCGGCCAAGCGGAGCGCCCGTCGCAGCCAAAGACCGAGGCCTTCCGCTTGGATTTCGTGCCCCAAGGCGGCCTCGACTCGCTGCACTTGCGCGCGCTCGAGCGCCGCGAGCCCGCGCCGCACGAGGTCGAGATCCGCGTCTGCGCGGCGGGCCTCAACTTCCGCGACGTGCTCTGGGCGATGGGCATGCTGCCCGAAGAGGCGGTCGAGAAGGGCTTCTCCGGTCCGACGATCGGCATGGAGTGCGCCGGCGAAGTCGTGCGCGCCGGCTCCGAGGTGCGCGATCTGCGCGCCGGCGACCGCGTCATCGCATTCGCTTCGTCCTGCTTCGCCAGCTACGTCACCACCGACGCGGGTTCGGTCGCGCGCATCCCCGAGGCGCTCGACTTCGAGGAAGCCGCGACGATCCCGATCGCCTTCCTGACCGCCTACTACGCGCTCGAGCACCTCGCGCGGCTCGCTCCGGGCGAGACGGTCCTGATCCACGGCGCCGCCGGGGGCGTCGGCTTGGCGGCGCTGCAAATCGCCAAGCTCAAGGGCGCGCGCGTCATCGGAACCGCCGGCTCGCCGGCCAAGCGCCGCGTGGTCGAGATGCTCGGCGCCGACCACGTGCTCGACTCGCGTTCGCTCGAATTCGCCGACGACGTCATGCGCTTGAGCGGCGGCACCGGCGTCGACGTCGTCCTCAACTCGCTCGCGGGCGAAGCGATCGCCAAAGGTCTGCAGATCTTGCGGCCCTTCGGACGCTTCCTCGAGATCGGCAAGCGCGATCTCTACGCCAACAGCCGCATCGGCCTGCGTCCGTTCCGCCAGAACCTCAGCTACTTCGGCATCGACGCCGACACGCTCTTGATCGAACGGGCCGAACTCGCGCGGCAGCTCTTCCGCACGGTCGCGGGTCTGTTCGAGACGGGCGAGCTGCGGCCGATCCCGTTCCAAGCGGTCCCGGTCTCGCGGGCGGCCGAGGCCTTCCGCACGATGCAGCAGTCCAAGCACATCGGCAAGATCGTGATCTCGCTGCGCAGCGACGCGCCGCAAGCGCTCGCCGTGCTGCGCACCGAGGTCCCCGTGCGCGCGGACGGCACCTACCTCGTTACCGGCGGTTTGGGCGGCTTCGGGCTGACGACGGCACGCTGGCTCGTCGCTCAGGGCGCCCGTTCGCTGGCGCTCGTCGGCCGGCGCGGCGCGGCGACCGACGAGGCGCGTGACGCGGTCGCGGCGCTCGAACGTGCCGGGGCGGCCGTCCGGACCTTCGCCGCGGACGTCTCGGATCCGAGCGCGGTCGAGCGCGTGGTCCGAACGGTTCGCGGCGAGATGCTGCCGCTGCGCGGCGTCATCCACTCGGCGGCAGTCATCGAAGACGCGCCGGTCGTCAACATCACGGGCGAGCTGCTCGAGCGCGTCTTTGAACCCAAGGCGCGCGGCGCCTGGAACCTCCACGCGGCGACCTTGCGCGACCCGCTCGAGATGTTCGTGCTCTATTCGTCGGTCAGCGTGCTCGTCGGCAATCCGGGCCAGGCGGCGTACGTCGCCGCCAACATCTACCTCGAGTCGCTGGTGCAGTATCGCCGCGCGCTGGGCCTGCCGGGCATGGCCGTCGGCTGGGGAGCGATCAAAGACGCGGGCTTCTTGACTCGCAACGCCGCGGTCGCCGACATGCTCAAGCATCGCTCGGGTCTCGATGCGACGCCCGCCGCCGAAGCGCTGGCCGAACTGGGCCGGCTCAGCGCGGCCGGCGCGGAGCGCGTCTGCATCGCGCGCTACAACCTCCAGCGCTTGGGCCAGATGCTCGCCGGAGCGCGCGTCCCGCGCTTCGCGCCGATCATCCCGCGCGGGCTCGACGTCAAAGCTGAAGCGACCGAGTCGCTCGCCGACCGTTTGAAGAGTGCGGCCCCCGGCGAGCGCCGCGGCTTGATCGTCGCACGCGTCTGCGAGCATGCGGGCCGCGTGCTCGGTACGGGCGCGAGCCAAATGGCCGTCGACCGGCCGCTCTCGGAGATGGGTCTCGACTCGCTGATGGCCGTCGAGCTCGCCGAAGCCGTCGAACGCGACGTGAAGCAGCCGATCTCGGTCATGCAGATGCTCGGAGCCGGCTCGATCGGGGCGATCGCCGACCTCGTTCTCAAGACGCTCGGACTCGAGGCGGAGGGCGAATCCCGCGCTGCGAGCGCACCCGCAGCGAAGGCGGCTGCCGCCGAGCGCAACGGGAGCGGCCCGGCCCACGCCGGCGGCGCGCAAAAAGAGTTCGTGCACGCGAGTCCCTGATCCGTGTTCCTCTCGAATGTCGGTGCGCTGCTGCGGCTCGCGGTGCCGATGATCGTCTCGCGCGCGGGCTTGGCCGCGATGGCGATCGTCGACGCCGTGATGGTCTCGCGGTACAGCTCCAACCAGTTCGCGATGCTCGGTCTGGCAGACGGAACGCTGGGGCGCCTCAGCGACGTGTTCGGCGCCTTCGTCATGGGCGGGCTCGTCCTCGTGCCCCGCGCCTTCGGCGCCGGCAACCTCTTCGAGTGCGCCAACATCTGGCGGCGCTCGCTGCCGCCGGCGCTCGGGCTGGGTCTGGCAGGCGCGCTGCTCGGTCTGACCGGAGCGCCGCTCTTCGGGCTGCTCGGCCAGCGTGCCTCGCTCGCGTCGGGCGCAGGCACGTTGACGGCGATCTTCGGTCTGGGCTCGGCCGCGGCGCTGCTCGCACTCGGTGCCGCGGTCTTCCTCGAGGGCGTGAAGCGACCCACGATCGTAGCCGCGAGCGTGATCGCCGCGAACCTGCTCAACTTCGGGCTGAACTGGCTCTTGATCTACGGATACGGCGGGCTGCCCGCGCTCGGCGCGCGCGGTTCGGCGATCTCGACGACGCTCGTCCGGTTCGCGCTGGCGGCCGCGCTCGGCGTCTACGCTTGGAAACTCGCCGCCGCGAGCCGGCCCTTGGAAGCCGGCGGTGGCGAATCGGCGCCGCAGCTGCAACGCAAACTGAGCCTCGCGAGCGCCGCCGTCGCGGCAGTCATGCTGTTGCTGACGGCCTCGCTGACGGTGTTCGCGGGCTGGCTGGGGCCGCTCGCCCTGGCCCTGCTCGCGGCCACGTTCACGTTGAACGCGCCGGTGATGCTGATCGCTCTCGGCGTCGCCGACGCGACCGCGATCCGCGTCGCCTCGGCCGACGGAGCAGCGCGCTCGGCGAACCGCGAAGGGGGACGGCCGGCGCGCGCCATCGTCCAGACGAGCGTGTTGGCGACCTTGGCGGTGCTGCTTGCGTTCGCCGCGCTCTGGGCCTGCGCGCCGCAGCCGCTGGCCTCGATCTTCACCCGCGACCCGGCGATGCGCGAAGGCTTGGCCGTGCTGATCCCGCTGGCGGGCTGCCTGCTCGTGCTCGACGGGATCTGCTTCATCGTCGTCTCGGCGCTGCGCGCGCTGCGCGATGTGGTTTGGCCCACGGGCATCGAGCTGGGAACGATGGCCGCACTCGTGCCGCTGGCGGCGTGGCTCGCGTTCAGCCGCTCGGAGGGCGTGCGCGGCCTCATCCTGGCGGCGATCGCTTCGGCGACGGCCCGCGCCGCGCTGCTGGTCTGGCGTTTCCTGTGGCTGACCAAGCCGCTCCCCGGCACCGCCCGGCCGCGCGTCGCGAGCTCCACGTGAGCACGGTGCAGCATGTCGGCGCTTGAGACGCAGACCGAACGGCAATGGCTCGAGCTGAGCTTAGCGCAGCGCGCCGTGTGGCTCGACGCGAGCCTCTCCGACGACCCCACCGCGTACACGCTCGTGCGCGTCGTGCGGATGAAGGGCGCGTTCGATCCGGAAGCAGCCCGTCAAGCTTTGACGCTGGTGACCGCCCGGCACGACGCGCTGCGCTTGCGCGCGGATAGCGAACTGCCGCGGCAATGGCTGCACGGCTCCTCGGAAGCGGCCTTCACGCTCGTCGATCTGTCGGCCGAGCCCGATCCGGAGCGCGCCGCGCGCGCGCGCATCGCGCGGACGCTGGCGACCCCGCTGCCGTTGGGAGACCGTTCGCTCTTTGCGTTGGAGCTGCTCGCGCTCGCTCCGCGCGAATGGCGCGCCGTCATCCGCTGCCATCATCTGCTCGCCGACGAGGCCGGGCTCTCGATGATCCTGCACCACTGGCTCTCGGCGTATCGCGCGCTCACCTCCGACGGTCCGGCCGAGCTCGCGCCGCCGTCGTCCTACGTCGCCGAGATCGCCGCCGACGTCGCGTACGCCGAGTCCGAGCGCTATCGCGCGGATCTCGACTATTGGACGGGCCGTTTCAAATCGCTCTCGCCGCAGCTCTTGCAGCCGCAGGGCGCGAGCGCGACGGCCCCCTCACGCGCGCCGCACGTCGTGAAGTGGACCGTGGAAGGCGCGCTCTTCGAGCGCTTCAGCGCCGCGGCCAAGAAGGCCGGGGTGACGCCGCAGCGCGCCCTCATCGCATCGCTCGCGATCGTGCTCAGCCGCAGGTACGGTCCGGCCGACGTCACGCTCGGCTTGGCGCTGCACCGGCGCACCGCATCGAACGCGCACGTCGTCGGGATGCTGGCGGGAGCGATCGCGGTGCGCTGCCGGCTCTCCGGCATCGCCACCTTTCGCGAGACGGCGCGCGAGCTGAGCGCGCAGATCGATCGCGACCTGCGCCATCAGCGCCTCCCGGTCGACGCGCTCGCGCGTGAGCTCGGCATCTCGCAGAGCGGCCTCGCGGGCCTGTTCCAGGTTGCGTTCTCCTACCTGCCCTTCGTCGGCGCGCTCGACATCGCGCTCGACGACCTCACGTTCGAGGTCGAGCACCTGCCGTCGTCCGAGGCGAGCCCGCTCACGCTGCACGCCTACGAGCTCGAAGGCGGACGAGGCCTTTTGCTCGACGTGGCTGCGCACCCGGGGTTCATCGACGAGGCCGAAGCGCGACGGATCGCGAGCCTGCTGCAAGCAGCGCTCGTGCGCTTCGTCGAAGAGCCTGACGCCGAGCTCGAGCGCTTCGCCGGGACGACCGAAGCCGAACGGCTCGAGGTCGTCACGACCCGCAACGCGACCGCCGCCGCTTTTCCGCAAGGCACGGCCGACCATTTCTTCGACCGCAGCGCGCAGGCCGCACCGGGCGCGCCCGCCGTCGTCAGCGAAACGGAAGCACTCGGCTACGCGGAGCTCGACGCGCGCTCGAACCAGTTGGCGCGGCGGCTGCTGGCACGGGGCCTCGCTCCGCAGACGGTCGTCGGCGTCGCACTGGAACGCTCCGTCTCCACGGTCGTCTCGCTGCTCGCGATCCTCAAAGCCGGCTGCGTCTATCTGCCGCTCGACGTCGCCTATCCGCCGGAGCGCTTGGCCTATATGCTCGCCGACTCCGGAGCCGCGCTGGCGATCGCGGACGCCGCGACCGCGGCCCGCCTGCCGGCGCAACTCGAACGCATTCTCATCGACGCGCCCGAGACGTTCGCAGGCGAATCGGGAGCGCTTCCCGGACGCTCCCACACGCCGGCCGATCCGGCCTACATCATCTACACGTCGGGCTCGACCGGCAAGCCCAAAGGCGTCGCCGTCCCGCACGCGGCCGCCGTCAACCTCGCGTTCGCGCGTCTGGCGCACGATCCGATCGGCGCGGGGGACCGGATCCTCGCTGCGATCTCGGTCGGCTTCGACGTCTCGATCGGCCAGCTGCTCTTACCGCTCTTGAGCGGCGCGACCGTCGTCGTCGCCGGCGACCTGCGCTCGCTCGGCGCGCGCGAATTTTGGGACTTTCTCGGCGCGCAGCGCGTCACGCACGTCAACTCCGTGCCGTCATTCTTCGAGTCGGTGCTCGACGCCGCGCCCGCCTCGCCCTCGCTCGTCCGCCTGATGCTCGGCGGCGAGCCGCTCGCCTCCGCGCTCGCGCGCCGTCTGCGCGAGGCGCTGCCGCACACCGACGTCTACAACATGTACGGCCCGACGGAGGCCTGCATCGACGCGACGTGCTATCGCGTCACCGGCCTCGAGGGCGAGGCGGTTCTGCCGATCGGCCGGCCGCTGCCCAACTATCGCGCCTACGTCCTCGACGCGCGGCTCGAGCCCGCCGGCATCGGCGTCGCGGGCGACTTGTTTCTCGCCGGAGCCGGGCTCGCGCAGGCCTATGTGAACGCTCCGGCCCTCACTGCGGAACGCTTCATCGCCGATCCGTTCGGGGCGCCCGGGGAGCGCCTGTACCGAACCGGCGACCGCGCCCGGCGGCGCGCCGACGGCAGCCTCGAGTTCCTCGGGCGCGCGGACATGCAGGTCAAGATTCGCGGACATCGCGTCGAGCTCGGCGAGATCGAGGCCGCGCTGCGCGCTCATCCATTCATCGCCGCGGCCGCCGTCGTCGCGGGCGAGAGCCCGGCCGGTCCCGCTCGCCTCGTCGCCTACTGCGTGCCGCGCGCCGCCGGCAGTTCGCTCGACGGCGCGAGCCTGCGCGCGCACCTCGCCGGCCGTCTGCCCGAATACATGCTGCCGGCCGCGTTCGTCACCATCGCGGCGCTGCCGCTGACGCCCAACGGAAAGCTCGATCAGCAAGCGCTGCCGGCCGTCGACTGGCAGGCGGCGCGCGCGCACGTCGCGCCGCGCGGCGAAAGCGAGCTGCGCGTCGCCGCGCTCTTCGCCGAGCTGCTGGAAATCGAGCGCGCCGGGGCGAGCGACCACTTCTTCGAGCTGGGCGGACACTCGCTGCTGGCGACCCGGCTCGTCTCCGCGCTGCGCAGCCGCTTCGGCGTCGCCGTTCCGCTGCGCGCCGTCTTCGAAGCGCCGACCGTCGCGGCTTTAGCCCGCTACCTGGACGGAGCCGCCGGCGGCGCAACGCGCGCGTTCGTCGCGCTGCCCCGTCCCGAGCGTCTCCCGCTCTCGTTCACGCAAGAGCGGCTCTGGTTTCTCTCGGCGCTGCTCGGGGACGCCACCTACAACGTGCCGTTCGCCGTGCGGATCGGCGGAGCGCTCGAGAGCGCCCGGGCCGTCCGCGTCCTCGAGCAGATCGTCGCGCGGCACGAAGCGCTGCGTACCTGCATCGTCATGCACGAAGGCCGGCCCGGGCAGGAGATCCGCCCGCCGGCTTCGTTCGCGGTCCGCACGCTCGATTTGAGCGGGGCGAGCGGCGCGCAGCAGGCCGGCGCGCTCGCCGAGCGTCTCAATGCGCTGGCCCAGGCGCGCTTCGATCTCTCCGCCGATCTGCCGGTAAAGATCGAGCTGATCGCACTGGGGCCCGGCAGCCACGTCCTGGCGGGGGTCGCCCACCACGCCTCGTTCGACGGCTGGTCGGCCAAGGTGTTTTTCGAGGAGTTCGCGCGGCTCTACGCCGCGGGTGCCGAGCCGCGCGCCGTGCAGCCGCTCGCCCTCCACTTCGCCGACTTCGCGCTGTGGCAGCGCGAAGCGGACTTCTCGCGTGAGATCGCTTTCTGGCGGGAGCGGCTCGCCGGCGCGCCGCCCGTCTTGGAATTCCCGGCCGACCGTCCGCCGGCCGGCGGCCGGCGGCTTCCCGCGGGCGTCGTCCCGATCGCGCTCGACGAGGCGCTCGGGGCCGCCCTGCTCGAGGTGGCGAACGCCGCCGGAGCGAGCCTGTTCATGCTGCTGCACGCGGCCTTCGCGAGCATGCTCGCGCGCTGGAGCGGGCAAACCGATCTGGTCGTCGGCACGGTCACGGCGAACCGGCCTTACGCGGAATTCGAACCGGTCATCGGCTGCTTCGTCAACACGCTGGCGCTGCGCACGCGCGTCCCGCCGCTGGCGACCTTCGCGCAGCTCTTGGCCGCCACGCGCGAGGACGATTTGGCCGCCTTCGAACACCAAGCCGTACCGTTCGAGCGGCTGGTGGAAGTGCTCCAGCCCGAACGCGCGCTCGACCAGACACCGCTTTTTCAAGCGATGCTCGTCTTGCAGAACGAGGCCCCGCGCGCAAGCGATTTCGCCGGACTGAAGGTCGAGCCGCTGGCGCTCGAGCCGGGGCCGGCGAAGTTCAACCTCACCCTCAATCTCGCGGCGCCGCCGTCGGGCGCCGGGCTGAGCGGCGCCTTCGAATACGACGCGGGACGGTACGACGCGGCGACGATCGAACGGTTCTCCGGGCAATTCGTCCGTCTGCTGCGCGCCGTCGCCGCCGACCCGCAGACCGTTCCGCTGCGCGCCGGGCTGTTCGACCGCGGCGAGCGCGCGGTGCTCGGCGCGGCGAGCCGCGGCGTGGAGAGGGCGTTCCCGCGCGGCACGGCCGACGAGCTCTTCGAGCAGCGCGCGAGAGAGAACCCCGGCGCTCTCGCCGTCACCGGCGCCGCCGAATCGCTGAGCTACGCAGAGCTCGACGCGCGCGCCGGCCGGCTGGCGCGACGGCTCGCGGCGCACGGGCTGCCGGCGCAGTCGGTCGTCGGCGTCGCGCTCGAACGCTCCGTCGCGAGCGTCGTCTCGCTCCTGGCGATCCTCAAAGCGGGCCACGTCTATCTGCCGCTCGACCCGGCGTACCCGCCCGGACGGCTCGCGCACATGCTCTCCGACTCCGGCGCGAAGCTGGCGGTCAGCGACACGAGTCTCGCCGCGGCCCTGCCCGCCGGCGTCGCACGGCTGCTGCTCGACGTCCCGCAGGGAGACGATGACGTCGCCGCTGCGGCGCCGCCGCGCCGGCACGGTCCCGACGACCTCGCCTACATCGTCTACACCTCAGGCTCGAGCGGCACGCCCAAAGGCGTCGCCGTCCCGCATGCCGCGGCCGTCAACCTCGCCTTCGCACGCCTCGAACACGATCCGATCTCCGCCGGCGACCGGATTCTCGCCGCGGTCTCGGTCGGCTTCGACGTCTCGATCGGCCAATTGCTGCTGCCGTTGCTCAGCGGCGCCGCGATCGTCGTCGCGGGCGATCTGCGCTCGCTCTCGGCAAGCGAGTTCTGGGATTTCCTGGAAGCGCAGCGCGTCACGCACGTCAACTCCGTGCCCTCGTTCTTCGAATCCGTCCTGCCGGCCGCGCCGGCGCAGTCCTCGCTCGTCCGCCTCATGCTCGGCGGCGAAGCGCTCGGTTCCGCCCTCGCCGCGCGCCTGCGCCGCGCGCTGCCGCACGCGCAGCTGTTCAACATGTACGGCCCCACGGAGGCCTGCATCGACGCGACGTGCTACGCGGTCAGCGGACTCGAGACCGAGGCCCTGCTGCCCATCGGCCGGCCGCTGCCCAACTATCGCGCCTACGTTCTCAACGCGCTGCTCGAGCCGGCGGGCATCGGGATTGCGGGCGAGCTCTATCTGGCCGGCCCTGGTCTGGCGCAGGCGTACGTGGGCGCCCCGGCCTTGACCGCCGAGCGCTTCGTCGCCGATCCTTTCGGCGCTCCGGGCAGCCGCATGTATGAGACGGGCGACCGCGCGCGGGTGCGGCCCGACGGCCAGATCGAATTCCTGGGGCGCGCCGACACGCAGGTCAAGATTCGCGGCCAGCGCGTCGAGCTGGGCGAGATCGAAGCGCAGCTCGCCCGGCAAAGCGGCGTGCGCGAAGTCGCGGTAACGGTGCGCGAGGACGTGCCCGGCGACCGGCGTCTGGTCGCGTATTACACCGCGGCGCAGCCGCTGCAAGCCGCGGCGCTGCGCGAGGCGCTCGGGGCCGCTCTGCCGGCCCACATGATCCCCGCCGCATACGTTCGTCTCGAAGCTCTGCCGCTCACGACGAACGGCAAGCTGAATCGTGAAGCCCTGCCCGCGCCCGGCGCCGGCGCCTACGGACCGCGCGCCTTCGAGCCGCCGCAAGGCGAGAGCGAAGAGCTGATCGCCGGCATCTTCGCGGAGGCCCTGGGGCTCGAGCGAGTCGGACGCCGCGACAATTTCTTCGAGCTCGGCGGCCATTCGCTGCTCGTCATGAGCGTGATCGAGCGCCTGGCGCAGGCCGGGCGGCGCGTCGACGTGCGCGCGCTCTTCGCCGCACCCACGGTCGCGGGGCTGGCCGCCGCCGCCCGCGATGCGAGCGGCGGCGTCGCCGTTCCGCCGAACCGGATCGGACGCGACGCGACGCAGTTGAGCCCCGAGATGCTGCCGCTCGTGCAGCTCACCCAAGCGGAGATCGACGCCATCCTGGCGCGCGTCCCTGGCGGCCTGGCCAACGTCGCCGACATCTACCCGCTCGCGCCGCTGCAAGAGGGCATTCTCTTTCACCACGTGACCTCGCGGCAGGGCGACGCCTATCTCACGCCGTTCGTGCTCGGGTTCGACCGGCGCGGCCGGCTCGAGCGCTTCCTCGACGCGCTGCGCGAGATCGTCGCCCGGCACGACATCCTGCGCACGGCGATTCTCTGGGAAGGGCTGAGCGAGCCGGTCCAAGTCGTCTTGCGCGAAGCACGGCTGGGCGTCGAGGAAGTGACGCTCGACGGCGCGTCGCCGGCCGGCGCCGTCGAGCAACTGCGCGAGCGCTACGATCCGCGGCACCATCGCATCGACGTGCGCCGGGCCCCGCTGCTGCACGCCTTCGTGGCGCGCGACCCCGCTGCGGACCGCTGGCTGCTGCTGCTGCTGAGCCATCACTTGATCCTCGACCACAGCAGCCTCGAAACGATCTTGCACGAGGTCGAGCTGATCTCGAGCGGACGGCGCAGCGAACTGCCCGAGCCGCAGCCCTTCCGCGACTTCGTCGCGCAAGCCCGCCTCGGCACGCCGCCCCAGGAGCACGAGGCGTTCTTTCGCCGGATGCTCGGCGACGTGGACGAGCCGACCGCGCCCTACGGCCTGCGGCACGTGGAAGGCGACGGCAGCGGCATTCGCGAGTCGAGTCTCGGGCTCGAAGCATCGCTCGCGCGGCGCCTGCGCGAACGCGCCCGCGCTCTGGGCGTCGGGCCGGCGACGATCTTCCATCTGGCTTGGGCGCTGGTGCTCGGACACGTCTCCGGCCGGCGCGACGTCGTCTTCGGCACGCTGCTCTTCGGGCGAATGCACTCGGGCGCGAACGCCGCCCGGACGCTCGGGATGTTCATCAACACGCTGCCGATGCGCATCAAGCTCGACGGTTGCGGCGTCGAGCGGGCGGTGCTGCGCACGCACGAGCAGCTCGCCGGGCTGCTGCGCCACGAACGCGCCTCGCTCGCCCTGGCCCAGCGCTGCAGCGGCGTGCCCGCGCCCGCGCCGCTCTTCTCCGCGCTGTTCAATTTCCGTCACAGTCCGGCCGCCGCGGACGGCTCGGCGAGAGCTTGGCCGGGCGTCGAGCTGCTCTTCGCGCAGGAGCGGACCGACTATCCCGTCGCCCTCGCCGTCGACGACCGCACGAACGATTTTCTGCTGACCGCACAAGCCGATGCCCCCGTCGAACCGGCCGACCTCTGCCGTTATCTCGAGACGGCGCTCGACAATCTCGTCGGCGCTTTGGAAAGCGCTCCGCTCGCGCCGCTTCGAAGCGTAAGCGTCCTGCCCCGCGAGGAGTACGCGAAGGCGGTCCACGGCTGCAACCGAACGGAAGCGCTCTTTCCGGCGGGCACGCTGCACGGACTCTTCGAAGAGCAGGCGGCACGCACGCCCGAGGCCGTCGCCGTCACCGACGGAACGAACTCGCTGACCTACGCCGAGCTCGACGTTCGCGCGGAACGGCTGGCAGATCTCTTGGCCGCGAGCGGCTGCGAGCGCCACTCGGTCGTCGGCGTCGCGCTTCCGCGTTCGCTCGAGACGGTCGTCGCGCTGCTCGCGATCCTCAAGGCGGGCGGCGTCTACCTCCCGCTCGATCCCGCCTATCCGCCCGAGCGCTTGCGCTACGCGCTGGCCGACTCGCACGCGGGGCTCGCCGTCGTGAACGGCGAGACGGAAGCGCTCGTCGCGCCGGCCGTCACCTGCCTGCGCGTCGATGCGCCGCAGGCCGCCCCCGAGCGCCGGCCGGCCGGCGCCGTGCCGGGCGACGTCGCGTACGTCATCTACACGTCGGGCTCGACGGGCAAACCGAAGGGCGTCGCGGTGCCGCACTCCGCCGCCGTCAACCTCGCCTTCGCGCGCCGGGCACACGACCCGATCGGTCCCGGCGACCGGATCCTGGCCGCGATCTCCGTCGGCTTCGACGTCTCGATCGGCCAGCTGCTGCTGCCGCTGCTCGCCGGCAGCACGGTCGTCATCGCCGGCGACCTGCGCTCGCTCTCGGCGCGCGAGTTCTGGGATTTCCTGCAGACGCAGCGCGTCACGCACGTCAACTCGGTGCCGTCGTTCTTCGAATCGGTCCTCGAGGCCGTGCCGGCCTCGTCGCCGCTCGTGCGGCTGATGCTCGGCGGCGAAGCGCTCTCCGGCGCGCTGCTGTGCCGTCTGCGCGCGGCCCTGCCGGGCACGCAGGTCTTCAACATGTACGGGCCGACCGAGGCCTGCATCGACGCGACCTGCTGGCCGGCCGCCGCGCCGGACGATGCGGCGGCTCTGCCGATCGGCAAGCCGCTGCCGAACTATCGCGCCTACATCCTCGACGCGCTGCTCGAGCCGGCCGGGACCGGCGTCGAGGGCGATCTCTATCTCGCGGGCGCGGGCCTCGCCCACGCCTACGCGGGCCAGCCCGCGTTGACCGCGGAGCGCTTCACGGCCGACCCCTTCGGCGCTCCCGGGACGCGCATGTACAAGACCGGGGACCGCGCGCGCCGCCGCTCCGACGGCAACATCGAATTCTTGGGGCGCGCCGACCAGCAGGTCAAGATCCGCGGGCACCGCATCGAACTGGGCGAGATCGAAGCGCAGCTGACGGCGTTCGCCGGCGTCCGCGAGGCCGTCGCGGTCGTGCGCGAGGACGTTCCCGGCGAACGGCGTCTGGTCGCATATTACACGGCCGGCGAGCCGTTGGCGGCGGACGCGCTGCGGGCGTCCTTGGCGAGCGCGCTGCCCGAGTACATGCTCCCGGCCGCCTGCGTGCGCCTCGCCTCTCTGCCGCTCTCGCCCAACGGCAAGCTCGACCGCAAAGCGCTGCCCGCGCCGGATGCCGCCGCATATGCCACGCGCCGGTTCGAGCCGCCGGCAGGGCCGCTCGAGGAGCGGCTCGCCGCGCTCTTCGCCGAGGTCCTGCACGCCGCAAGCGTGGGCCGCCACGACAACTTCTTCGAGCTCGGCGGACACTCGCTGCTGGCGATGAGCCTCATCGAGCGCATGCGCGCGGCCGGCCTGGCCGTCGACGTGCGGACGCTGTTCTCCGCACCGACCGTGGCCGGCTTGGCGTCAGCCGCCTTCGACGCGGCCGAATCCGTGGCGGTTCCGCCCAACCGGATCCCGCCGGGCGCGCAGAGGATCACGCCCGAGATGCTTTCGCTGCTGGACTTGCAGCAAGCCGAGATCGATGCCGCGGTCGCCGGCGTCCCCGGCGGAGCCGCCAACGTCGCGGACATCTACCCGCTCGCGCCGCTGCAGGAAGGCATCCTCTTCCGGCACCTGATGTCCGACGAGGGCGACGCCTACCTGACGCCGTTCCTGGTGGCGTTCGAACGCCGCGCGCAGCTCGACGCGTTTCTGGCCGCGCTGCGCGAGATGATCGCGCGTCACGACATCCTGCGCACGGCGATCGTTTGGGAGAAGCTGAGCGAGCCGGTGCAAGTGGTCCTGCGCGAAGCGGATCTGCCGGTCGAGGAAGTCACGCTCGAAGGCGATCCCGAGGACGACGCCGCGGACCGGCTGCGCGCGCGCTTCGATCCGCGCCGCTACCGCATCGACATCCGCCGCGCCCCGATGCTGCACGCCTTCGCCGCCGAAGACGCGACCAAGAAACGCTGGCTGCTGATGGTCGTCAGCCATCACTTGATCCTCGACCACACGAGTCTCGAGGTGATCCTGAAAGAGATCGGGCTGATCGCGCGCGGGCGGCGCGACGCGCTGCCCGCGGCGACCCCCTTTCGGAACTTCATCGCTCGGACGCGGCTCGCCGTTCCGCCGGAGGAACACGAGGCGTTCTTCGGCGTGCTGCTCGGCGAGGTCGACGAGCCGACGCTGCCCTTCGGCCTGACGCAGGTGAGCGGCGACGGGAGCGGGATCCGGGAGTCGCGCCGCGCTCTCGGCGGCGCCTTGACGCGGCGCCTGCGCGAACGCGCGCGTGCGCTCGGCGTGAGCCCCGCGACGCTCTTTCACCTGGCCTGGGCGCTCGTGCTGGCGCACGCCGCCGGCCGCAGCGACGTCGTCTTCGGCACGCTGCTCTTCGGCCGAATGCGCGGCGGCGACGGCGCGCAACGAACGCTCGGCATGTTCATCAACACGCTGCCGGTGCGCGTCAGGCTCGCCGGCACGAGCGTCGAAGCCGCGGTGCTCGGGATGCACCTGCTGCTCGCGCAACTGCTGCGGCACGAGCACGCTTCGCTCGCCCTGGCCCAGCGCTGCAGCGGCGTCCCCGCTCCTGCGCCGCTCTTTTCCGCGCTCTTCAACTTTCGTCACAGCGAGCCCGGCGAGATGACCGGTGAGGGCGGCGGGGCGTGGCCGGGCGTCGAGCTGCTGTTCGCGCAGGAGCGAACGGACTATCCGCTCGCGCTGGCCGTCGACGACCGCTCGACGGATTTCCTGATCACGGCCCAAGCCGACGCCCCGGTCGATCCGGTCCGCGTCTGCGCTTACATGGAAACGGCCGTCATCAACCTCGTCGCGGCCCTCGAAACGCAGCCGCAGGCCGCGCTGCAATCGTGCAGCGTTCTGCCGCCTGCGGAATACCGGCAGGTGACGGCGGATTGCGGCGGCCCGCAAATCGCGTACGCGAGCGGCACGCTCGACGGACTCGTGGCGGCGCAAGCTGCGCGCACGCCGCAAGCGATCGCCGTCACCGGCGACGGTCTTTCGCTGACCTACGCCGAGCTCGATGCGCGCGCCGAAGCCTTGGCCGGCGCGCTCGCGTCGCGCGGCGCGGGCCGGCAGAGCGTCGTCGGCGTCGCGCTTCCGCGCTCCGTCTCGACCGTCGTCTCGCTGCTGGCCGTCTTGAAGCTCGGCGCGGCGTATCTGCCGCTCGATCCCGCGTACCCGCCCGAGCGTTTGCGTTTCATGCTCGGAGATTCCGGTGCGAGCCACGTCGTGACGGACGGTGCGGGAGCCGCACTCGTGCCCGCGGGGCTGGCGTTCGTCGACGTCGCATCGGCCGCGCCACCGGTCGCACGCAAGCGCCCGGAGCACGGCCCCGGCGACGTCGCCTACGTCATCTACACCTCGGGCTCGACCGGGAAGCCGAAGGGCGTCGCCGTGCCGCACCGCGCCGCGGTCAACCTCGCGTTCGCGCGTCTGGCGCACGACCCCATCGCGAGCGGCGACCGCGTCCTGGCCGCCGTCTCGGTCGGTTTCGACGTCTCGATCGGCCAGCTGCTGCTGCCGCTGCTCAGCGGCGCGACGGTCGTCATCGCGGGCGAGCTGCGCGCGATGGACGGCCGCCGCTTTTGGGAGTTCGTCGAGACGGAGCGCGTCACGCACGCCAATTCGGTGCCGTCGTTCTTCGAATCGATCCTGAGCGCCGCGCCGCCTTCGACCTCGCTCGTCCGCCTCATGCTCGGCGGCGAGCCGCTCGCCTCGGCGCTGGTGCGCCGCCTGCGCGAAGCGCTGCCCCGCACGCAGATCTTCAACATGTACGGCCCGACCGAAGCCTGCATCGACGCGACCTGCTACGAGGCGACCGGCTCGGAGACCGAAGCGGTTCTGCCGATCGGCAAACCGCTCCCCAACTATCGCGCCTACGTGCTCGACGCACGGCTCGAGCCGGCCGGCATCGGCGTCGCCGGCGACCTCTACCTCGGCGGCGCAGGCCTGGCCCATGCCTATCTCAACGCGCCCGCGCTGACCGCGGAGCGCTTCGTCGCCGATCCCTTCGGTCCGCCGGGAGAACGGCTCTACAAGACGGGCGACCGCGCGCGCCGGCGCGCCGACGGCAGCCTCGAATTCCTCGGCCGCGCCGACACGCAGGTCAAGATTCACGGTCACCGCATCGAGCTCGGCGAAATCGAAGCGGCCTTGCTCGAACACCCGGCGGTCAGCGCGGCGGCCGTGCTGGCGAGAGCCCAGCGGCGCGGGCCGGCCCGGCTCGGCGCGTATTTGGTGAGCGATCCCGCGGCCCCCCCGCCGGGCGACGGCGAGTTGCGCGCGCACCTCGCGGCCCGGCTGCCCGAGTACATGATCCCCTCGGCCTTCCGCGTGCTGCCCGCACTGCCGTTGACGCTCAACGGCAAGCTCGACCACAAAGCCTTGCCTGACCTCGGAGCAGAGCGTGCCGGGGGCGCCGCGTTCGAGCCGCCCCAGTCGCCGTACGAGATCGCGATGGCACGGATCTGGCAGCGCGTGCTCGGCGTCGAGGCGGTCGGACGGCACGATGCGTTCTTCGCGCTCGGCGGCAATTCGCTCGCCGCGATCCGGCTCGTCACGGCGGTCAACGCGCACTTCGACGCGCGCCTGCCGCTGCGGGCGCTCTTCGAGCATCCGACGGTCGCGCAGCTCTGCCGGGAGCTCGCGGCGCCGGGCGAAGCCTCGCTGCACCCCGCCCTGGTGCCGCTGCGCGCCGCAGGCGAAAGGCCGCCGCTCTTCTGCATCCATCCCGCCGGGGGACACGTCTTTTGCTACGCTCCGCTGGCTGCTGCGCTGCCCGCCGGCCAGCCCGTCTACGGATTGCAGGCCCGCGCGCTCGAAGCGGACCGGCCGCTCGCGGCCTCGATCGAGGAGATGGCGGCCGATTACCTCGAGGCGGTCCGCTCGATCCAGCCGGCCGGCCCCTACCGGCTGCTCGGCATGTCCTCAGGCGGACTCGTCGCCTACGAGATGGCGCGCCGCTCGCGCGAGTGCGGCGAACGCGTCGCCTTTCTCGCGCTGCTCGACACCTCGAATCCGGCCGGCCAAAACGAGCACTTCGGGGAACCCCAGCTGATGCGCGGGCTGGCGGCGGAATTCGGAGCCGCCGATCTGTTCGCCGAGCGGGCCGGTCCGGCGAGCGTCGGCGAGCTGTTGGAGCGCGCCTGGGAGGCGGGGCGGCTGCCGCGCGAAGTGGACGCGGCGACGGTCGAGCGAATCGCGGCCGTCTACCGCAACACGGTGCGTCTCTGCGCGGCGTACCGTCCCCAGGCCTGGCCGGGCCCACTGTTGTTCTTGCGTGCGCTCGTGCGCGACCGCAGCGGCGACGAACCGCCGGATTGGTCGGCGTACGCGGGGCCCGGCTGGAGCTTCGTCGATCTGACCTGCACGCACGCCGACCTCATGTCCCAGGCCATGGCCGCCCGCGTAGCGGCGCAGATCGAACCGTTTCTCGACGGAGGCGCTTGATGGATCAGAACACCGAAGAGTGGGACTATACGGTCCTGGTCAACGAGGAAGAGCAATACTCGCTGTGGCCGGAGTTCAAGGACGTACCGGCCGGCTGGACGCGGGTCGGTCCCGTTGCCGACAAGGCCGCGTGCCTGGCCTGGATCGAGCAGCACTGGACGGACCTGCGCCCTAAGAGCATCCGCCGGGGCTAGCCGCTCGGGGCCCGAATCTACGCCTCGACCAATTCGCGGACCGCGGCCGCATTGAAGTACGCGGCTTGCGGATGGTGGATGACGAGCGCCGCGGTCGACTGTTCGGGGACGATCTGGTAGGCCTCGGTCAGTTCGACGCCGATCGCACGTTGCGCGTCGAGCAGCCGCCAGACGAGCTCGTGCTGCGAGAGGTCGGGGCAAGCTCCGTAACCCCAGGAGTAGCGCTTGCCGCGCTCCGCCGGAAGGCCGAGCTCGGCACGAATGCGCTGGTGGGTGAGTTGCGCCAGCGCCTCGGCGGCCTGCACCGAGAAGCCGTGAAGAAAGTAGCTCTCGCTGTAGTCGCCGGCCTGCTGCGCCGCTTCGATCCGCTGCGAGGCGATTCGGCCGACGGTCACCACCTGAAGCGCGATCACGTCGCTCGCGGCGCCACCGGCCGGCTCGCGCAGATAGTCGGCCAGGCAGAGGTGCTCGCCGCCCGCCTGCCGCGCGAAGGTGAAGCGGCCGAGCTCGCGCGACGGCGCGGCCGGGTCGTAGACGATGACGTCGTCGCCCAGACCGGCAGCCGGGAAGTAGCCGTAGACGGCGCGCGGCTCGAGCACGGGCTCGCGCTCCGCGAGCGACTGGTAGCGCTGCAAGCGCGGCTCGAACTCCTCGCGCAGCAGCCGCTCCCACTCGGCGCCCTTCACGTTCGCGCCGCCCCACGATAAGCGGAACAGACTCTTGCGGTCGAAGCACGGCCACAGCTCGCCCAGCTCGAACGTCTTCAGCGTGCGCGCCCCGAGAAACGGCGCGCGCGGCACGTCCGCGACGATCAGGCTCGCGCGGGCGTTCCGGCCGCTGGCGGGGCCGGAGGCGACAACCCGGCTCGCGTTCTCCCGGGCGCGCTCGGCCTCGACCCGAACGCGCTGCACGAACGCGCCGCGCCGCTCGGGAGCGGCGGTCAGCGCGTCCATGATCTCGAGCCCCTCGAAGGCGTCCTTGGCGTAGTAGACGCCCGGCTCGAAGTAGCGCGCCGGCGCGTCGTCCTGCGGCGCGGGCAAGAACGCGATGCGACGCCCGAACTCGCGATTGATCGCCGCGCCCCCGATGAGGACCGGGAACGCGAGCTTGCGCGAATCCTGTTCGGCGAGGCAGACCGGCATCTGCTTCGAGGTCGAGACCAGCAGCGCCGAGAGCCCGATCGCGTCCGCTTCGACTTCGACGGCCTTGTCGAGGATCGTGCTCATCGGGACCTGCTTGCCCAGGTCGTACACGGTGTAGCCGTTGTTGGTCAGGATCGTGTCGACCAAGTTCTTGCCGATGTCGTGCACGTCGCCGAAGACGGTCGCGAGAACGACCTTCCCTTTGGTGAGGCCGTCTTTCTTTTCGAGGAACTGCTCGAGGTGCGCGACGGCCTTCTTCATCACCTCGGCCGACTGCAGCACGAAGGGCAGGATCAGCTCGCCGGAACCGAACTTGTCGCCGACCTCCTTCATCGCGGGCAATAAAACGTTGTTGAGGACGTCGACCGGATCGCGCCGCGCGAGGACCTCGTCGATCTTGGCCTCGATGCCGTCCTTGCGCCGGCGCAGGATCGCGTCGTGGATGCGCCTCTCCACGGGCGCCTCCGCATCGTCGTCGGGTGCGGCGGCCGCGCCCTTGGCGACGGGTGCTTTGGCGTCCCAGTGCTCGATGACGCGCTGCAGCGCGTCCGGGCGCCGGTTGAGGACGAGGTCGTCGCACAGCTCGCGCTCGAGCGCGTCGAGCTCGCCGTAAGGCGTGATCTCCTTGGCGTTGACGATCGCCATGTGGAGACCGGCCGCCACGCAATGGTGCAACATGACCGAATTGAGCGCGGCACGGGCTGCGGGCCGCAGCCCGAAGCTGACGTTGGAGACGCCGAGGGAGGTGAGCACGCCGGGCAGCGCCTCGACGATCAGGCGTACGCCCTCGATCGTCTCGAGGGCGGAGTCGACGAATTCCTGGTCTCCGGTCGCCAGCGTGAAGGTGAGCGCGTCGAAGATCAGCGCGCCCGGCGGTATGCCGTATTCGCCGACGACGATGTCGTAGATGCGCCGGGCGACCTCGAGCTTGCGCCCGGCGGTCTTCGCCATTCCGTTTTCGTCGATCGTGAGCGCGACGACGGCCGAGCCGCTCTCTTTTACTAGCGGCAGGATCTGGTCGAGCTTGTTTCGCCCGTTCTCGAGGTTGACCGAGTTGACGATCGCGCGACCCGCGTAGATCTTGAGCGCGGCTTCGATGACCTTCACCTCCGTCGAGTCGATCATCAGCGGCGCCTCGACCGATTGCGCCAAACGCTTGACGATCGTCGCCATCTGGCGGTCTTCGTCGGTCCGTTCGGTCAGCGCCGTGCAGACGTCGAGCACGTGCGCTCCGCCCTCGACCTGCTCGCGGCCGATCAGCACGATCTCGTCGTAGTCCTCCGCCAGCAGCAGGCGCTTGAGCTTGCGCGAGCCCTGCGCGTTGATGCGCTCGCCGACGAGCAGCGGACTGCCGTCCTGTTTGAGCGCGGTCGCCGTCATCGACGAAGCCGCGAACTGCAGCGGCTTGGGCTCGGGGCGGCGTCCCACCAAACCGCGCGCCGCCGCGACGAAGGCCCGCACGTGCGCGGGCGTCGTGCCGCAGCATCCGCCGATCGCGTTGACGCCCAGCTCCCGAACGAAGGCGCCGAGCTCGCGCGCCATCTGCTCGGGCGTCTCGGGGTAGATCGTCTCGCCCTTGGGGCCCATCAGGGGCAGGCCGGCGTTGGGGATGACGCTCACGAAGCAGCGCGAGTTGTCGGCGAGATAGCGGACCGCGTCGCGCATGTGCGAGGGGCCGGTCGAGCAGTTCAGCCCGATGACGTCGATCGGCAAGGCGTCGAGGGTCGCGCAGACGGCCCGGACGTCGGTCCCCAGCAGCATGCGTCCGGTGACGTCCAGGGTCGCCTGCGCTTGGATGGGGACGCGCCGCAGGCCGCGCTCGAACTCGCGCACGATCCCGGCGATCGCCGCCTTCATCTCGAGGAGGTCCTGCGCCGTCTCGATGAGCAGCAGGTCGACGCCGCCTTCGACCAGGTGTCGGGCCTGCTCGCCGTAGAGGGCGGCCAGCTCGTCGAAGGTGATCTTCGAGAGGCTCGGGTCGGAGGAGGAGATCAGCATGCCCGTCGGCCCGAGCGACCCGGCCACGAAACGCGGTTTCTCGAGCGTCGAGAAGCGGTCTGCGGCTTCCCGGGCGATCTCGGCCGCTCGCCGGTTGACCTCGGCCGTGCGCTCGCCGAGCCCGTACTCGTCGAGCTTGAGGCGCGAGGCGGTGAACGAGTCCGTCTCCAGCACGTCGGCCCCGGCCTCCAGATAGCGCTGGTGGATCGCGCCCACCGCGTCCGGCCGGCTCAGCACGAGCGCCTCGTTGCAGCCGTAGTACCGCGCTCCCCCGAAGTCCGCGTCGCCCAGGTGCAGCGCCATCAGCTCGGTCCCCATCGCCCCGTCGAAGACCAGCACGCGCTCGGAGAGGGCTCGTAAATAAGGGTCCATGAGTCCGTCGTTTCGGAGCAGCCCTGCGTGAGGCTCCTTATATAGGTCCAAATTTATGAATTTGCATTGAATTGGACATTGCGCGACCATCCGTGTACAGTGGACGCGTGGACGCTCGGCGAACGCTGGCGAAGTTCGAGGAAGCCGTCGCCCTCGAGCGCAGCCGGCTGGGTGTGCTGGGCGGCGTGCCGCGGCGAGAGCTCGACCGCCTCTACCTCGAGGAGATCGCCGCCTCGACGGCCCTCGCCGGAGCGCATCTCAGCCTCTCGGAGGTCGAAGCCCTCGTGCAGCGCGGCGTCGTCATCGGGCAGCACCCGCTCGAGGCCTGCATCGCGGTCTCCGACTACGCCGACGCGGTGCGCTTCCTGCGCGAAGCGACGCTCCATGCGGGGCGGCGGCCATACCTGCGGGTCGGAGAGATCGTCGGGCTTCACGCCCGCGCGCTGCGCCGCGCGGAGGCGGGCGAGCCGGGGACGTGGCGAACGCTCAACGTCGGTCCGTTCCCCGGCGGTATGATGCCGCCGGGCCCTGCGCTCGTTCCGAGTCAAATGCTCGCGCTGGTCGACCGCTTCGGGGTGGGGCCGCCCCCCGGCCGGTCGACGCTGCTGTGGGTCGCCGAAGCGCACCGCCGCTTCACGCGGATCCATCCCTTCCTCCGCGGAAGCGGGCGGACCGGCAGGCTCGTCGTGAACCTGCTGCTCCACCGCCTCGACTTGCCCCCGCTCGCGCTTCGCAGCCGCGCTGCCCGGCGCTATCTGGCCGCCCTGAACGAAGCCGGCTCGCCCGACCTCACGGCGCTCGCCCTGATCCTCGCGCGGGCGCTCCTGGCCGGCCTGACCCGCCTGGCCAGCGCGGCCGAGAAGAACGCCGAACTGCGCGCCCTCGCCTCGCTCGCCGAAGACCCCGAGAGGGCCGCACTGTACAAGGCCGCTCAACGCGGACGGCTGCGCACCGTGCGGCGCAACGGCGTGCTTCTCACGACCGCCGTCTGGATCGCCGAATACCGCGCCTCGCGGCGCGCGCGTCAGGTCCCCGCGTTGCGCCCGTCCCGCAGCGAAGGGCCGCTCGCATCGTAGGCTTGCGCTCCCGAAGCGACGAACGTGGCCCGCCTTATGGCGGCCATCGTCGAGACACAGGGGCTCACCAAGTCGTTCGCCGGCTATCGCGCGATCGACGGCGTCTCGCTCTCGATCGAGGAGGGGGCGATCCACGCCATCATCGGCCCCAACGGCGCCGGCAAGACGACGTTCTTCAACCTGCTCTCCGGTTTCGTGAAACCGACGGCGGGGACGATCGCGCTGCGGGGCAGGAACGTCACCGGCATGGACCCGCCGCGCATCGCGCGGCTCGGCATGGTGCGCAGCTTCCAGATCAACAGCATCTTCACGCATCTCACGGTCCTCGACAACGTGAAGGTCTCGCTCGAGTCGAAGACCGCGCTCCCGTCGCGATTCTGGCTCTCCGGCAAGGCCACGAACCGGCTCGACGCGCGCGCCACGGAGCTGCTCGCCGACGTGGGGCTCGAGCGCGAGAAGGATCTGCTCGCCGTCCAGCTCTCGTACGGCCGCAAGCGCGCGCTCGAGCTCGCGATCTCGCTCGCGCAGGATCCCGAGATCTTGCTGCTGGACGAACCGACGGCCGGGATGGGGACCGAAGACGTCGGACGCATCTCGCAGCTGATCGGACGCGTCGCGAAGGGGCGCACCGTCGTGCTGGTCGAGCACAATCTCAGCGTCGTCGCCGATCTCTCCGACCGCATCACGGTTCTGCAGCGGGGAAAGGTGCTGGTCGAGGGCGCCTACCGCGAGGTCCGCGCCGATCAGCGCGTCATCGACGCCTATCTCGGCGGCGGCGCTCACGATGCTTGAAACCCGCGGACTCAACGCCTACTACGACGAGAGCCACGTCCTGCGCGGGGTCGACTTGCGCGTCGAGGCCGGAGAAGTCGTCACGCTGGTCGGGCGCAACGGCGCCGGCAAGACCACGACGCTAAAATCGATCATGGGGATCGTGCGCAAGCGCTCGGGCGAGATCCTCTTCGACGGCGAGCCAATCATGTCGCTGAGCTCCGACAAGGTGGCGCGCCGCGGGATCGGCTTCGTCCCCGAAGAGCGCGGCATCTACGCGACGCTGACCGTCACCGAGAACCTCACTTTGCCGCCCGTCGTCGGCAAGGACGCCTGGCCGCTCGAACGCATCTACGCGCTCTTTCCGATCCTGCGCGACCGCGGCACGGCGATGGGCACCATGCTCTCGGGCGGCGAGCAGCAGATGCTCGCCATCGCCCGCGTCTTGCGCAGCGGCGCCCGGCTCATCCTGCTCGACGAGCCGACGGAAGGGCTCGCGCCGGTCATCGTCAACGCGATCGGCGACCTGATTCTGGAGATCAAGAAGCACGGCGTGACGATCCTCTTGGTCGAGCAGAACCTGCGCTTCGCGACGCGCGTCGCCGATCGCCACTATCTCATGGTGCACGGCAAGATCGTCGAGTCGATGTCGAACGCCGAAGTCATCGAACGCGAGTCCGACCTCCTCGCCCACTTGGGCGTTTAGCGCGCGCGCCCCGACCGTCCGGCGCTACACCGGCTCCGGCTCGGTCTCGACGATCAGGCGGTCGGGTGCGTCCTCGTCCTCGACCAGCCGCTTGCGCGGCGCGAATGCCCGGGTGAGGATCTCGCCGACGATGCCGCGCCGCGCCACCAAGATGACGATCGCGAAGACCAGGCCCATGACGATGTTCGTCTTGTCGCCGATCGGCGTCTTGGAGACGAAGAACTCCAGGGATTGGAAGATCGCCGCGCCGACGATCGGGCCGTAGATCGTCCCGATCCCGCCCAAGATCGTCATCATGACGATCGCGCCCGAGGTGTGCCAGTCGACGCCCTCGAGCCCGGCCAGCCGGTTGCCCAGGGCGTAGAGCGCCCCCGCCAGCCCCGCCAGCGTCCCCGACATGACGAAGGCCGCCAGCTTGAAGAGGTTCGTGTCGTAGCCGATGCTGCGCGCGCGCACCTCGTTCTCGCGCATCGCCGCCAGCACCGCGCCGAACGGCGAGGTCACGATCCGGACGGCCAGCGCCGTGCCCAGCGCCGCGACGGCCAGCGCCAGGTAATAGTAGACGTAGTCGTTCTCCAGCGAGAGCCCGAAGAGCGTTCCGCGGGTCGTGAGGTTCAAGCCGTTCTCGCCGCCGGTCAAGTCGACGAGCTGGAACGCGAAGAAGTATTGGATCTCGGCGATCGCCAGCGTGATCATCGCGAAGAAGATCCCGCTGCGGTGGACGGCGACCGCGCCCACCAGCGTCGCCGCGACGAGGCTGTAAAGCACGCCGCCCAGCACCGCCAGCGGAAACGACGTGACGCCGCGCGTGATCAGGATCGCCGCCACGTACGCGCCGCCGCCCCAGAAGAGCGCGTGGCCGAACGAAAGCAATCCGGTGAAGCCGAGCAGCATGTCGAACGCGACCGCGACTAGCGCGAAGCAGACCAGATCGGTCGCGAAGACGACGTAGACGCCGGGAATGAAGGGCAGCGCGAGCCCCAGCGCCAGCAGCACGGCGCCGGCCAGCAGGCCGCGCCGCCCCTGGATCAGCGCCAGCGTCACGCGGCGCGCTCCGCCGAGCCGAAGAGACCGGTCGGCCGAAACATGATGACCAGCACCATCACGAAGAAGATCAGCGTGTTGGCGACCGGCGGATAGAAGACCGCGCCGAGCGCCGCGATGATGCCGAGGGCAAAGCCCGCGATCACCGAGCCGAGGATCGAGCCGAGGCCGCCGATGACCACGATCGCGAAGGTGTTGATGATGATCGAGTCACCCATCGTCGGCGTCACGTTCGTGTTGGGCGCGGCCAGCACGCCCGCGAAAGCGGCGAGCGCGACGCCGAACGTGAAGACGCCGCTGACCAGCCGGCTCGTGTTGATGCCGAACGCGCGCGTCAGCTCGGGCTTCTCGGTGGCGGCCCGGATCCGCGCGCCCAGCGGCGAGCGCTCGACCACGTAGTAGACGGCCGCGCAGACCACGAGGCAAACGACGATCACGAAGAGGCGGTAGGTCGGGTACAGCGTGAAGCCGAGGTTCGTCGCGCCCGAGAGCAGCGCCGGCGTCTCGTAGGGCGAGCCGAGTGCTCCGGCCGCCAAGCGCATCACGTCCTCGATGATGAGCACCAGCGCGAAGGTGAAGAGCAGGTTGTAGAGCGGGTCGATCCCGTAGAGCCGCCGCAGCAGCAGCGTCTCGATGAGCAGCCCGAACGCGCCCACCACGACCGGAGCGACCAGCAGCGCCGCGAAGAACGGCAAGTGCAGGAGCAGCGCGCCGTAATAGGCCACGAACGCGCCGAGCATGTACATCACGCCGTGCGCGAAGTTGACGATCCGCAGCATTCCGAAGATGATGCTGAGGCCGAGCGCGAGCAGCGCGTAGAAGCCCCCGTTGACCAAACCGTTGAAGATTTGGGTGACGAGGTAATCGGGCGAGAGCGCGGCCTGAGCGAGCAAGAGCGGCGCCGTCATTTCAACAACCTGGCAGTCTCCTGGAATCGAGCTCGAGACCGGCGCACGCCGTGCGCCGGTCTCGAGCGGTTCAACGCGCGGCGGTTACGGTCTTACCAATCCTTCTTGCATACCGAGTCGGCCTCGGGCCGGAAGGCCTGCTCGCCCGGGATGACCCGCAGGACCTTGTACCAGGCGTGCGGCTCCGTCACTTGCTCCTTGGGAAGCACGTCGACGAAGTACATGTCGTGGATCACCCGATGGTCGCGAGCCCGCCAGACGGCGTTGCGCGCGTAGAAGTCGTTGAACTTCCGGCCGTCGAGGTACGCCACGACCTTGTCGGCGTCGGTCGAGCCGACCGCCTTGACCGCGTTCAGCCACTGCCAGGCGGCCGAGTAATCCGCCGCGTCGATGTCGGTCGGCCGCAGGCCGTTGCCGACGCGCTTGGTGTACCTGTCCGCCCAGGCGCGGGTCTGCTTGTCGTAATCCCAATACCACGACGTCGTGATCGAGACGCCGGAGAAGACGTCGGGAAGCGCGTCCACGTCCGAGAGGAAAAGCAGGCCGACCGCCGGCTTCATCGTCTTGTCGAGGCCGAACTGCTTGACGCCCTTCATCGTGTTGACCGTGTCGGCGCCGGCGTTGAGCACGCCGAGCACCTGAGCGCCCGATTGCTTGGCGGCCAGCAGGTACGACGAGAAGTCGGTGTTGCCCAGCGGAATCAGGTCGGAGTGGACGAATTTGGCGCCCTCGGGCTCGATCGCGGCGGTGAAGTCGGCCAGCATCGCCTGGCCGAACGCGTAGTTGGGCACGATGCCGTACCACGTCTTGCCGTTCTTCTGGTTGGCGACCGAACGGCCGGTGCCGTGCGCGAGCGCGTAGGTGTCGTACGCGTAGTGGTAGGTGTACTTGTCGCACGCGGCCCCGGTCAAGGCCGAGCTCGCGCCGCCCGTGACGATGACGAGCTTGTGCTTCTCCTTGCCGACCGCCGAGACGGCCAGCGCCGTCGCCGAGTTGGTCAGGTCGAGCGCGAGCTCCGCGCCGCCGTCGAACGCCTCGCGAGCTTTGGCGGCCGCTTCGGGACCGTTGTTACGATGATCGATCCCGTCGACCTCGATCGTGCGGCCGAGCACCTTGCCGCCGAAATCCTCGACGGCCATCTTGGTCGCTTCGACGGCGTTTTGGCCCGCGACGGCCGCATAGACGCCGGACTGGTCGTTGATGACGGCAATCTTGATGGGCCCGGTGTTTTGTGCTTCACCGCGCAGCGGCGCGGCCAGCGAAAAGATGATGGCTGCCACGACGGCGAGTGCCGCCGGTAGTCGCAAATACTTCACGGCCTCCCTTTCGAGAACATAGTCCGCTCTCGGGTCGAGACAGTATGCCGTCCTCGCTACGCTGCGGACGGGTATCTACTGCTGGCGGACGCAGCACGATTCATCGAGTGCGCGCAGATTCCCGCGGCAAAGTCTCGACGCGAACAGGGCCGTCAGCCTAAGGGATAATTCCATCTATGTTAATCGAACGCGGAACGGCAGGCACGCGCCGCCCCTCGTCGGGAGCTGCGGACGCCTACGCCCCGGTCGCCGTCAGCTCGGAGGACGGCTCGGCCAGAGCGGCGCGGCCGTCCCCGCCGGGCGGGTCGTGCTTGTGCAGGCCTTCGCGAAAACGGACCACGACCACGTAGAACGCCGGCACGACGAACAGGTTGAGGAACGTCGAGAGGATCATGCCGCCCATGACCGGCGTACCCAGCGAGTGGCGGCTCGCGCTGCCCGCGCCGCCCGCGAAGACGAGCGGCGCGATGCCCAGAATGAAGGCAAACGAGGTCATCAGGATCGGCCGCAGCCGCGTCTCGGCGGCCTTGCGCGCCGCCGAGACGACGTCGAGACCCTGCTCGCGGAGCTGATTGGCGAACTCGACGATCAGGATCGCGTTCTTGCTGGCCAGGCCGATCAGCATGACGTAGCCGACCTGAGCGTAGACGTCGGAGTAGACGACCCCGATCGGCGGAAAGACCGACGCGGCGGTCGTGCGCAAGAACATCGCGATCAGCGCTCCGAGGATCGCCAGCGGCACCGACATCAGGATGATGAACGGATCCGTCCAGCTCTCGTACTGCGCCGCGAGGACGAGGAACACGACGACGATGCCCAGTCCGAAGATCAGCAGCGACTGGCTCCCCGACTCGATCTCGTCGAGCGAGAGGCCCGACCACTCGTGGCTGACGCCGGCCGGTTCGAGCTGCTTCGAGAGCTTCTCCATCTCGGAGATCGCGTCGCCCGAGCCGTAGCCTTTGCCCGGCTGGCCGTTGAGCTCGATCGAGCGGAACAGGTTGTAGTGCGTGATCACCGGCGCGCTCTTGGCGAGCCGCGTGCTGATGAGATCCGAGAGCGGAACGATCGCGCCGGCGTTCGAACGGACGTAGATGTTCTGCAGGCTTTCGACGCTCGAGCGGAACGGCGTGTCGGCCTGCACGTAGACCCGGTACGAGCGATTGAGATAGTCGAAGTCGTTGACGTACAGCGACCCGAGATAGACTTGCATCGTCGAGAAGATGTTGGCGAGCGGGATGTCGAGCGACTCCGCCTTCCTGCGGTCGACGTCGACGACGAGCTGCGGGCTGTCGTCGCGGAAGGTCGTGAAGACGGACTGCAGACGGGGATCGCGGTTGCCGAGGCCCATGTAGCCGTACGCGACGTTGCCGAGCGCCTCGAGGCCGACGTCGCCCGTATCCTGCAGCTCGTACTGGAAGCCGCCGAAGTTCCCCACGCCTTGGATCGAAGGCGGATTGAAGGCGAACACCTGCGCGCCGGTGATCTTGCCGAAGGCCGGATAGAGGCCGTACAGGATGAACGTCAGCGACTGCTGGAAGCCGGGACGGTCCTTCCAGTTCTTCAGGCGGATGAACATCGTCGCTTTGTTCGGCCCGTTGCCGCTGAAGCCGAAGCCGATGACGTCGAAGACGTCGAGCACCTCGGAGCGCTGCTTGAGGATCCCTTCGACCTGGCGCGTCACGCGCTCGGTGGAGTCGATCGACGAACCCTCCGGCGCCTGCAACGTGACGATGAAAAAGCCTTGGTCTTCGTCGGGCGTGAAGCTGGTCGGCGTGATCCTGAAGAGGAAGGCCGTGAGCACGAGCGCCCCGATGAACAGCCCGATGATCAAGTAGCGAAAGCGGAAGAGCCGGCCGAGCGTGTCGTGGTAGCTGACGCGCAGCCAGACGATGCCGCGGTTGATCGCGCGGAAGAACTTGCCGCGGGGCGGCCCGGCGCGGCCCACCAGGAGCGCCGAGAGGGTCGGCGTGAGCGTCAGCGCGTTGAAGAGCGAGATCGTGATCGAGCACGCGATCGTCAGCGCGAACTGCTTGTAGAGCGCTCCCGTCGTCCCCGGAAAGAACGCGACCGGAATGAAGACGGCCAGGAGCACGAGCGACGTCGCGACCACGGCGCTGGTGATCTCCGCCATCGCCGCCGAGGCGGCGGCCATCGTCGTCATCTTCTTTTCTTGAACGAAGCGGGAGATGTTCTCGATGACCACGATCGCGTCGTCGACGACCAGCCCGGTCGCCAGCGTCAGTCCGAAGAGCGTCAGCGTGTTGATCGAGAAGCCCAGCACCTTCATCAGCGCGAAGGTCCCGATCAGCGAGACGGGGATCGTGATCGCCGGAATCAGCGTCGTGCGCCAGTCTTGCAAGAAGAGGAAGATGACGGCGACGACCAGCAGGATGGCGAAGAACAGCGTGATGACGACTTCGCGGATCGACTCGTTGACGAACTCGGTCGAGTCGAACGCGACCTCGTAGTACGCGCCCTTGGGGAACTTCGCCGAGAGAGCCTGCAATTCGGCGCGGACGCTCTTGGAGACGTCGAGCGCGTTGGCGGTCGGCAGCGCCAAGATGCCGAAGCCGACCGCGGAGCGTCCGTTGAAATGCAAGTCGGACGAGTAGTCCTCGGCGCCGAGCTCCACGTGGCCGACGTCGCGCAGGTAGACGTGCCCGCCGTCGGGGTCGTTCTTGAGGATGAGCTGCGCGAACTGATCCGGCGAGCTCAGACGGCCGAGCGCCCGAACGCTGAACTGATAAGGCTGGTGACCGTTGGTCGGCGGCTGGCCGATCGCGCCCGCGGCAACCTGGACGTTCTGGTCCTCGAGGGCGTTGACGACGTCCGAGGCGGCCAGCCCGTTGTCGGCGAGCCTCTTGGGATCGAGCCAGAGCCGCATCGCGTACTTGCGCTCGCCGAAGATGAGGACGTCGCTGACGCCTCGCAGCCGCTTGAGCCGGTTCTTGATGTACAGGTCGGCGTAGTTCGAGAGGTAGAGCGCCGTCGTGCTGGGATCGCGCGACGAGAAGCCGATGCCCATCACGAAGTTTCCGGAGTTCTTCTCCACCGTGACGCCGGTCTGCTTGACTTCGTTCGGCAGGCGAGCCTGGGCCGATTGGATCGCGTTCTGGACGTCGTTCGTCGCCGCGTCGAGGTCGCGGTCGAGGTCGAACGTGCACGTGATCGTGCTCGTGCCGTCGTTGCTCGACTGCGACGACATGTAGCGCAGCCCCTGAACGCCGTTGATCGCCTCCTCGAGGATCGTCGTGACGGACGACTCGACCGCTTGTGCGCTCGCCCCGGTATAGGTCGCTTGCACCGTGACCACGGGCGGCGCGACCTTGGGGAATTGGGCGATCGGCAGCGTGGGGATCGAGACGAGCCCCGCGAGCAGGATGATCATCGAGCAAACGGCGGCGAAGATCGGCCGTCGCAGGAAGAAGTCGATCAATCTGGAGAGTCCATCGGATGCACCTACGACGCGCGATGGGCGGCGAAGGTGTCAGTTCGGCGCTCCAGCGGCTCGATACGGCCGACCGAACGCCCTGCCGCGTTCCGCACGTCCGCGCTCGCGAAGGCCGCCAGCGCGGCCCGCTCGTGCCTCTCGAGCGCCCCCAGCTCGAGCAAGAGCGCCAGCGTCGCAGGCGCGACCGCGCGGCGCTCGCCGTCGACGACCTTGAGCGCGAGGCCCAGACCTTGCCGCAGCAGCGCGTCGCCGTGCACGCCCTCGGCGCCGATCTTTCCGATGATGCGGCCGCCGGTCGCGGCGATCAAGGCGCTGTCGAAACGGCCCGTTCCACCGACGTAGTCGGGATGCGCCGCCATCGCCGCGCGCACCGTCGCAAGCGCCTCGGCATCCGCTGACTCGCGTCCCTCGAGCGTCGCCAAGCGCGCGAACGCCAGCGCCCCGCGCCGCAACGAGGTTGCGTAGACGGGAATGCCGCAGCCGTCGACGCCGCTTGCGAACGTCTGCGGATCCTCGTCCGTCAGCCGCGCGCAGAAGGCGCGGACGAGCGCCTGCGCGGGATGCGCGAACTCCAGGTACGTCGCGGGATCGTAGCCCGAGTGCACGCACAGCGCGAGGATGCCGGCGTGCTTCCCCGAGCAGTTGTGCTCGACCGGCGGCGAGCCGCCGCAGCGCAGCGCCGCCTCGCCGAGCCCGATTTTCTCCAGCATCGAGCGCACCGCCGCCACGTGGAACCCTTCACCCGCGTGCGAAGCCGCCATGACCGCGAGCTCGCGCGCCTCGAAGCCGAATCGCGCGGCGGCCCCCGACGCGACGACCGTTGCGGCGATGAACGGTTTCCACGACGAGCGCAGGAATACGGGCGCGTCGACGTCGCCGAGCTCGAGCACGGCGCGGCCTTGGGCGTCGACGGCGCAGGCAGCGACGGCGTGCACCGACTCGACGAGCGGCCCGCGCGTGACCCCGACCAGCGGAACCCCGCTCGGGACGCGCACTACTTCGCTGACGGCGCCGGCCCGAGGTCGACCTCGACGAAGCGCGACGGGTCGATCCACCTCGCGAAAGCCGCGCGAACCCGCTCGCCGTCCAAGCTCACGATCGCGCGCGCGCGCCGCGTCGGTTCGTCAAGCGGCAGATCCGCGTCGGCGCGCGAGGCGAGCCCGCCCGCGATCGAGTCGACGCTCGACTCGGAGAGGTCGAGGTCGCGCAAGAGCTGCGTTTTCGCCTGGCTAAGCTCAGCCGGCGACGGCGCCGTCCGCGCCAGCTCGCGCAGGTCGCGCACGATGATCGCACGCGCTCGCGCGACGTTCTGCGGATCGCTGCCGAAGTTCGCGGCATACGTCGTGCGGTACTTCGAAGCGTTCAAGCTCGCCCCTATGTCGTACACGAGCCCGTTCTTCTGCCGCAGGTCGCGCGAGAAGCGGGACGCGTAGAAGGCACCGCCCAGAATCGTGTCGCCCAGCTGCACGGCGTAGTAGTCGGGATCGTCGCGCCGCAGGCCGATCTCTTCGCGCAGCGAGACGCTCGTCTGCGTGCGTCCCGGCGCGCTCACCAGGCGGTGGGCCGGCCGGTTGGGCGGGACCGGCCGCAGATCCGTCTGCGGCGCGGGCCCGCTCGCGCTCCAGGCGCCGAACCACTTCTCGACCGCGGCGCGGGCTTGCTCGCGCGTCACGTCGCCGGCCACGACGATCGTCATCATGTCGGGGCGGATGACGGACGCCTCGTACGCCTTCACGTCGTCCAGATTCAGCGCGCCGACCGTCTGCGGCGTCGCCTCGCGCAGGCCGGCGTCGCCCTCGGGCAGGAGCGCCCGCTCCATCGCGCGCGCGGCGAGATAGTCCGGTGACTTCAGCTCGCCCGTCAGCGTCTGCGCCGTCTGCTGCTGCACGATCGCAAACGCCGGCGCGGGCAGCGCCGGGTGCAGCTCGTTGTCGGCGAGCAGCTCGATCCCGCGCTCGAAGCCTTGGACCGGGACCTGCAGCGAAAACGACGTCCCGGCGGTCACGTCGGCCGCGATCTCGTCGAGCTCCTTTTGAAACGCGAGGCGGTCGTAGGTCGTCGTGCCGTACGAGAAGAGGCCGCCCAACACGTCGGCGACGCCCTCCCGGCCAGGGGCCGTCTGCAAGTCGGCGTTGCTGCGGACTTCGCCGCGCACGCTGACCGTAGGACTGACCGTCTCGCGCTGCACGATCAGACGGATGCCGTTGGGCAGACGCTCGTCGCTCGGAGCGACGTTGGATTTGGGGACCGGCGGCACGGCCGCGAGCGCGGCGGCCCATGGCGGAAGCTCGACCGCCTTCGCGTTGCTCGGCGCGAACACGTCGTGAATGGAAAGCGAACCGCCCTCGGCAGGGACCGCGCCCGGCTTCGGCGTCAGAATCCCCACGATCGCCCGATCGCGCACGAGATACGTGCGCAGCACGCGGTTCACGTCGTCGGGCGTGACTTTCTGCAGTTGCGCGACGACGTCGTCGGGCGAAGCGAGGCCTTGCACCGCGACGGCGTCCGACCAATCCATCGCGAGCCCGGAGATCGAGTTGCGCGAATAGAGCGCCTGCGCGACCTCGCGCCGCTTGGCCGCTTCGATCAGGTCGAGTGGCACGCCGTTCTTCTGATAGTTCGCGATCGTGTCGCTCGCCAGCGCCAGCGCCGCCGACGTGTCGCCGCCCGGCGGCGTCGCGACGTACACGTAGGCGAGCCCGGCCTGAGGATAGGGCTCGTAATCGACGCCGGCGCCGAGCACCTTGCCTTCCGCCTGCAAGGCGTAGAGGTCGGCGCGCTGACTTCCCAGCACGTCGAGCGCAATCTCGGCGGCGGCGTAGTCGGGACTGTCGTAACCGGGCATGCGATAGCCCAACAGCGCGAGCGGGACCGGGAAGTCGCTCTCGTCCGTGATCGTTTGGCCGCGGAGGGGTCGGAGCACGACCGGCCGGTGGGCCGGCACGGCTCGCCGCGGGATCGAGCCGAAGAGCGAACGCACTTGCGCCAGCGTCGCCTGCGGGTCGACGTCGCCTGCGATGACGAGGATCGCGTTGTTGGGCGCGTACCACGTCTTGTTGAAGCCGGCGAGCATCGCCGCGGTCGTCCGGTCGAACGACGACCGCGTCCCCAGCGGCGTGTGCGCGTAGGGCGTCCCGGCGAACATCGCTTGAACCGCTTTGTCGTAATAACGGTAGAAGGCGTCCGAGAGGTCTCGCGAGACCTCCTGTTCGATCGCGCCGCGCTCCTGCGACCACTCGGCCTGCGCGTTCAGGACGCCGCGCATGCGCGAGGCCTCGATGCGCAGCGCCACGTCGAGATACCGCGCCGGCGTCGAGGTGTAGTACTGCGTGATCGACTGCTGCGTCTCCGCGTCGTCGTCCCCGCCGAGGAGCGCCGTCATCGTCGCGATCTGATCTTCGCTGAGATCCTTGGTGCTGCGGCCGGCCGTCATGTGCTCCTCGGCGTGCGCCATGCCGGGAAAGCCGGGCGGCGTGTCTTGCCCGCCGACGAGATAGTTGACGACCTCGGTCGCGACCGGCGCCAGCGGATCGCGCACGACGATCACGCGCAAGCCGTTGCCGAGCGTCGCCCGCAAGAGGCCCGTCGCGACCGGGGGCGCGGCGGTCGGCGCGGGCGCAGCGGTCGCGGCGGATGCTCCGAACGGCCCGAGCGCGCCAGTCAGAACCAGCGCGGCGGCGAGACGGCGGAACGACGACGATCGATTCATGCGGCCTGACATTCCTCGTGCAGTCGCGCCGGCCCCATCGTTCCGCAAGATCTCAGGCGAGCGTCGGCTCGACGATCTGGGCTTCCTGTTCGGAGAAGACCGGGTTGGAGAGATAGCGTTCGCCCGTATCGCAGCCGATCGTCACGATCGTCTTGCCGGCGAACTCGGGGCGCGCCGCCAGCTGCAGCGCCGCGAAGATGTTCG